>Ga0308156_1000029_pt1 | contig 620230 bp, 579 predicted proteins | sample PhyAR2_FD_201041 | JGI IMG/M metagenome (GOLD analysis project Ga0308156, IMG submission 201041) | Phyllosphere microbial communities from UC Gill Tract Community Farm, Albany, California, United States - DLSL A.R2 | ecosystem: Host-associated > Plants > Phyllosphere > Unclassified | place... | reverse complement strand
GGACGGGAGGCGCGCCTCCCGTCCGCCCCGCCGCTCCCGTCGTACTGGTGGCTGGGGCCTGGCCGGTGGGTAGGGTCGGTGACATGAGCGATGACCGTCCCGTCCGTCAGCCGTCCGCCGTCGACCAGGTCGCCGAGCAGTGGGTCACCACGCTCGTGGACCTCGACCCGACCGTCGCCACGTACATCGGCGTGCCGGGCCGGACGGACGGGTACGGCGACACGTCACCGGCCGGCGCCGCAGCCCTCGCGGACGCCGCTCGCGCCGCCCGCCGGGCGCTCGACGCCGCCGACGCGCGGGACGACGTCGACCGGGTGACGAAGACCGACCTCGGTGCGGAGCTCGACCTGACCGTCGAGTCGTACGAGCGGAAGCTGCACCTCCGCGACCTCAACGTGATCCAGAGCCCGGCGCAGTCCCTCCGTGACGTCCTCGACCTGATGCCGACGGCGACGGCGGAGGACTGGCAGGACGTGGCGGGCCGTCTGCAGGCGCTGCCGGACGCCCTGGAGGGGTACCGCGAGACCCTGCTCGAAGGCACCCGCGAGGGCGTGACCGCGGCGAAGCGCCAGGTCGAACTGATCGCTGAGCAGGCCGCCCGGAACGGCGCGCCCGACGGATTCTTCCGTCAGCTCGCCGATGGCGCCGCACTCGAGGGCGGGGCGCCGGTCCCCGAACAGCTGCGAGCCGAGCTGACCCGCGGGGCCGAGGTCGCCGCGGCCGCCTACCGGTCGTTCGGCGCGTTCCTGGAGCACGACGTGCTGCCGCTCTCGACCCCGGTGGACGCCGTCGGCCGTGACGACTACGCGCTGCACTCCCGCCGGTTCCTCGGCGCCGTCGTCGACCTGGACGAGACGTACGAGTGGGGCATCGAGGAGCTCGCGCGGATGCGCGACGAGCAGGAGCGCATCGCCGACCGCATCGAGTCCGGGGCGAGCGTCGCCCGGGCGATCGAGGTGCTGGACGCCGACCCGGCGCGCGTGCTGCGCGGCACCGACGCGCTCCGTGCCTGGATGCAAGAGACCAGCGACGAGTCGATCCGCGCGATGGACGGTCGCTACTTCGACATCGCGGACCCGATCAAGCGCCTGGAGTGCCGGATCGCCCCGACCCAGGAGGGTGGGATCTACTACACCGGTCCGTCCGACGACTTCTCGCGCGCCGGCCGCATGTGGTGGTCCGTCCCGCAGGGCGTCACCGAGTTCGGCACCTGGCGGGAGAAGACGACGGTCTACCACGAGGGCGTCCCGGGCCACCACCTGCAGATCAGCCAGGCGGTCTACAACCGCGGCGAGCTGAACACCTGGCGCCGACAGCTGGCCGGACCGTCCGGGCACGTCGAGGGCTGGGCGCTGTACGCCGAGCGCCTGATGGAGCAGCTCGGGTTCCTGGACGACGACGGCGACCGTCTGGGCATGCTCGACGGCCAGCGGATGCGTGCCGCCCGCGTGGTGCTCGACATCGGTGTGCACCTGCAGAAGACCAACCCGGACGGCGGCGGCTGGACGTGGGAGTACGCCCTCGACTTCATGGGGCAGAACGTGAACATGGACCCGGCGTTCGTGCAGTTCGAGGTCGCGCGGTACTTCGGGTGGCCGGGGCAGGCGCCGTCGTACAAGGTCGGGCAGCGCGTCTGGGAGTCGATCCGGGACGACGTGGCGGCTCGTGAAGGGGCGGCGTTCGACCTCAAGGCCTTCCACCACCGGGCCCTCGCGCTCGGTGGCGTCGGTCTCGACACCCTGCGGAGTGCGCTCGTCGGCTGAGCCGACACGCCCGGTTGTGGGCGTCCCTCCCGCTGGATAGACTTGTGCGGCGCAATCCGCGCCAACAACACTCATCGCCATGGTGGCTCGCACCGGTCGTCCGACCGGCTCGCGGACCGGGGGTCGCTCCCTCGCCGCCACGGCCCGACTCATGTCCGTTCGGAGCAATCTCTACATGACAACCACCACGACCAAGGCTCCCAAGCAGGTCGCCATCAACGACATCGGCTCGGCTGATGACTTCCTGGCCGAGGTCGAGAAGACCCTGAAGTTCTTCAACGACGGAGACCTCATCTCCGGCACCGTCGTGAAGATCGACCGCGACGAGGTCCTCCTCGACGTCGGTTACAAGACCGAGGGTGTCATCCCCTCGCGCGAACTCTCGATCAAGCACGACGTCGACCCCAACGAGGTCGTCGAGGTCGGCGACGAGGTCGAGGCCCTGGTTCTCCAGAAGGAGGACAAGGAAGGTCGCCTCATCCTGTCGAAGAAGCGCGCGCAGTACGAGCGTGCGTGGGGCGACGTCGAGAAGATCAAGGAGTCCGACGGCGTCGTGACCGGCACGGTCATCGAGGTCGTCAAGGGCGGTCTCATCGTCGACATCGGCCTCCGCGGCTTCCTCCCGGCCTCGCTCATCGAGCTGCGTCGCGTCCGCGACCTCACGCCGTACCTCGGCCAGGAGCTCGAGGCGAAGATCCTCGAGCTCGACAAGAACCGCAACAACGTGGTCCTCTCGCGCCGCGCCCTGCTCGAGCAGACGCAGTCCGAGTCGCGCACCACCTTCCTCAACAACCTCCACAAGGGCCAGGTCCGCAAGGGCATCGTGTCGTCGATCGTCAACTTCGGTGCGTTCGTCGACCTGGGTGGCGTCGACGGTCTCGTCCACGTCTCCGAGCTCAGCTGGAAGCACATCGAGCACGCCAGCGAGGTCGTCGAGGTCGGTCAGGAAGTCACCGTCGAGATCCTCGAGGTGGACCTGGACCGCGAGCGCGTGTCGCTCTCGCTCAAGGCCACCCAGGAAGACCCGTGGCAGGTCTTCGCCCGCACCCACGCGATCGGTCAGATCGCGCCGGGCAAGGTCACGAAGCTCGTGCCGTTCGGTGCCTTCGTCCGCGTCGCGGACGGCATCGAGGGCCTGGTGCACATCTCGGAGCTCTCGAACAAGCACGTCGAGCTCGCCGAGCAGGTCGTGTCCGTGGGCGACGAGGTCTTCGTCAAGATCATCGACATCGACCTCGACCGTCGCCGCATCTCGCTCAGCCTCAAGCAGGCCAACGAGGGCGTCGACCCGGAGAGCACCGAGTTCGACCCGGCGCTCTACGGCATGCCGACCGAGTACGACGACAAGGGTGACTACAAGTACCCCGAGGGCTTCGACCCGGAGACCAACGAGTGGCTCGAGGGCTACGACACCCAGCGCACCGAGTGGGAGGGCCAGTACGCGGCCGCCCAGGCGCGTTGGGAGGCCCACAAGGCCCAGGTCGCCAAGTCCCTCACCGAAGAGGCGCAGGGTGGCTTCGACCTCCCGGCCGCCGCTTCGACGTTCACGAGCGAGGCAACCGGAGCCGGCACCCTCGCCGACGACGCGTCCCTCGCCGCGCTGCGCGAGAAGCTCAGCAACAGCTGAACGGATGTGACCGGGTGAGCTGATCACCCGTCGCATCGACCGAGAGCCCGGTCCTGATCGTCCCCCAGGGGACGACCGGGGCCGGGCTCTTCGGCGTCGTACGGCTCGCCGCGACGGCGATCTCGGCTGGGAGCATTCGTGGAGCAGTCCGTGCGACGCTGTCGGGGTGCGCATCATCGGACTCACGGGCGGCATCGCCGCGGGCAAGTCGACCGTCTCGTCGCGGTTCGCGGAACACGGCGCGGTGGTCGTCGACGCCGACCGGCTCGCACGCGACGCCGTGGCACCGGGCAGCCCGGGTCTGCAGGCGGTCCGGGAGCGCTTCGGCGACGCGGTGATCGCCCCGGACGGCAGTCTCGACCGGCCCGCGCTCGGTGCGGTCGTCTTCGCCGACCCGGAGGCACGCAGGGCGCTCGAAGGCATCACCCACCCGGAGGTCTGGCGCCTCGCACAGCAGCGCTTCGACGCCGCCGAGGCAGCTGACCCGGACGCCGTCGTCGTCTACGACGTGCCGTTGCTCGCCGAGGCCGAGGGCTCACGGCCGCTCCGGTTCGACGCCGTCGTGGTCGTCGACGCCCCCGCCGCGGTGCGGATCGAGCGGCTCGTCGAGCACCGGGGGATGCGCCGGGAGGACGCTGAGCGACGGGTGGCGGCGCAGGCCTCCGACGCCGACCGCCTCGCCCTCGCCGACCACGTCGTCGACGCGACCGGCACCCTCGAGCAGACGATCCGCTCGGCCGACGAGGTCTGGGCGCGACTCGTCCGATGAGGACGCACCACCGGCTGCTCGTCGTCGCGGTCATCGTCCTGGTCGCCATGGGCCTCGCCGCACTCGTCGGGGCGAACGTGCTCGGCGGGCAACGTGTCGCAGAGGGTGGCCGGCCGGCGCAACCCCACCGCACGCTGGAGCCCGGCGAAGCACCGCACAGCGACTTCCACCGCTTCCGGCTCGGTGCGATCGACGGGGAACGGCTGGCCCCGAACCGCGACGACTTCGCCGCCCGGACCTCGCCGAGCGGTCCGCTGCTGCTGTTCCTGCCGGCCACCCGGGCGAAGCCGGCCGACTACCAGCGGTTCCTCACCACGGCGCTCGACGACGGGTACCACGTGCTCGGGCTCGACTACTGGAACCTCGGCAAGACCCTGTCCGGCACCTGCGAGGCCGACGCCCGCTGCTACGGCCAGGTCCAGCGGAACCGGTTCGACGGCACGCGGGGTTCGGCAGTCAGCGACGTGAGCCCGGCGGGCTCGATCGTGTCACGCTTCCGCGACGCCGTGGCGCACCTGGACGACGTCGACCCCGCCGGCGGCTGGGGCCGGTTCGTGCACTCCGACGAGGACATCCAGTGGCAGGACATCGTCGTCGCCGGGCACTCGCAGGGCGGTGGGGAGGCCGCGTACATCGCCCACATCAGGCCGGTGCTCGGGGCGCTGATGTTCTCGTCACCCGTCGAGTCGGTCGGTCCGGTGCACGCCGCGTGGATGGACCACCCGGGCCAGACCCAGGTGAGCCGGATGTACGCGCTGGACGACGTGCGCGACGAGTTCGGCCCGCGGATCACCGGCTCCTGGTCGGCGATGGGACTCGACGGCGACCGACGGGACGAGGGCCCGAGCGGCACCCTCGGAGCGGGCGACTCCCTCGGCTCGTCGGGCACCGGCGGACCGTGGCGGACCGACACCGAGCCCCCACCACCCGGCGCAGACCCGCACGCGATCCTCACCGCCCTGCCGGTGGGGAACCCGCACTGGGCGCACTCGCGGATCATCAAGGACTCGACGCCGCTCGACGAGCACGGTGATCCGCGGATGCTCCGGATCTGGCAGTGGATGCTGCACCGGTTCCCGACTCCTGCCGTTCCCTCCGGACGGTCATAGCCAGCGGAAATACGATGAGTCGGTGCAGCACGACGGTGAACACCCCACACCCGACCTCAAGGCGGTCGCCCGCGCCGAGACGACGCTCGCGGCGCTCATCCGGCAGCGTGCCGAGCAGACCCCGGACCACGTCTACCTCGAGGACGCCCGCTCCGACCGGACGCTGACGTACGGCGATCTCGACGCCGCCGTCACCGCGTGGTCCCGGACGTTCGACGCGATCGGTGTCCCGGCCTCCGGTGGTGTCCTGGTCGACGTGGGGGACCCGATCGCCTTCGCCGTCGTGCACCTCGCCGCGATCGCCTCCGGGCGGCGCTCCGTGCCGGTCGACACCGGGCAGCCGGCCTCCGAACCCGCACGGCTCGCGGCACTCCTCGGCGGTGCGGCGATGGTCGTGTCGGACCGTGCGCCAGCCGGACCAGCCGGACCAGCCGGAACCGCCGGAACCGCCGGAACAGCCGGAACAGCCGGAACCGCCGGAACCGCCGGGGCCCCTGGCGTCGACCGTGCCGACGCGACCGTTCTCGGATCGCCCACGGCCGGCGTCGACCCGGCCACGGGCCTCCCGATCGGGGTCCGCGACGGCGACGTCCCGGACGCGCCGACCGACGGCCCCGGCGAGGGCTCCGTCGTGCTCTTCACCTCCGGGTCCACCGGGACGCCGAAGGGCGTCGAGCTGCCGGAGTCGCAGCTCGTGTTCGTCGCGCGTGCGATCGCCCGGCACAACGGGCTGACCGCCGAGGACCGCGGCTTCAACTCGCTGCCGCTCTTCCACGTGAACGCCGAGGTGGTGGGCCTCGCCGCCACCCTGGTGGCCGGAGCGACGCTGGTGCTCGACCGCCGGTTCCGTCGGACCGGGTTCTGGGAACTGCTCGCGGCCCGCCGGGTGACCTGGCTGAACGCCGTGCCCGCGGTCCTGGCGGTGCTGGCGAAGACCGGGCCGCTGCAGCCGCCGGCATCGCTGCGGTTCGTCCGGAGCGCCTCCGCCCCGCTGCCGGACCCGGTGCGCGCCGCCCTCGGGGACCTGCCGCTCGTGGTGAGCTGGGGCATGACCGAGGGCGCCAGCCAGATCACCGCGACACCCCTCGACGCACCGGCCCGACCGGGCAGCGTCGGACTGCCCGTCGGCTCCGAGGTCCAGGTGCGCGGTGAGGACGGCGCCCTCCTGCCGGCCGGCGAGATCGGTGCCCTCTGGGTGCGTGGTCCGGGCATCGTCCGCTCGTACCTGGGCGGCCGGGCGGCGGACCGTTTCGACGCCGACGGCTGGCTGTCCACCGGCGACCTCGGGTCCGTCGCCGACGACGGCTGGGTGTCGCTCGCCGGGCGGTCCGACGACGTCATCAACCGCGGCGGTGAGAAGGTCTACCCGTCCGAGGTCGAGGACGTCCTGCTCCGCGATCCCCGCGTGCTCGAAGCGGTCGTGGTGGGTCGGCCGGACGAGGTGCTCGGTGCCGTTCCGGTGGCGTACGTCATCCCGCAGCCGGACGCCGACACCGACGGGCTCGTCGCCGACCTGACCGCCCTGGCCGAGTCCGCCCTGACCCGGTTCCGCCGGCCGGCCGAGATCTCCGTCGTCCCCGACCTGCCGCGGGCACCGACCGGCAAGGTGCAGCGTGCCCGTGTCCGAGCGATGACCGAGTCCCGGTGAGCGCCGCCACCGACACGCCCGGCGTGCAGACCCCGACCCGCACGGCGTCCGGCAAGCCCCGGCACCTGTACGAGGTCGACGTCCTCCGCATCCTCACGTTCGCGTGCGTGATCGGCGTGCACACCACGAGCCACACCATCGCCGCCGACGACGTCCCGCTGAACGCCCTGCTCGGGCTGCTGCACTTCACCCGGCTGGTGTTCTTCTCGCTCACCGCGTTCGTGCTCGTCTACAGCTGGTCGCTCCGACCGCGCCCGCTCGCGCAGTTCTGGCCGCGCCGGTTCCTGCTCGTCGGCGTGCCCTACCTGGCGTGGTCGTTCGTGTACGTCGCCGCGTCCTGGCTGGCCAGCTCGTCGACCCGGGGAGACGTGCCGGCGCTGGTCACGACCGCCGCCGAGGGGATCGTCACCGGGACGTCCTGGTACCACCTCTACTTCCTGCTCGTGACGATGCAGGTGTACCTGCTGCTGCCGGTGATCATCTGGCTGGTCCGGGTCACCCGGCGGCACCACGTCACGGTGCTGGTCGTCGCGTTCCTGCTGCAGCTCGCCGTGTTCGCCGCCTACAAGTACTGGCCGCACTCGATCGACTGGCTGCACGGGTACCAGAAGCAGTTCTTCTTCTCGTACGTGTTCTTCATCGTCTCCGGGGCGGTGGCCGCAGACCACGCGGACCCGTTCCTCCGCTTCATCCGCGAGCACCGCCGCGCCGTCCTCTGGGCCTTCGCGGGCACCGGGGCGCTCACGCTCGGCGTGTGGTGGCTGCAGGTCGGCCTCGGCCAGTCGCTGTACGCCGCCGGCACCCCGCTGCAGCCCGTGCAGGTGCTCTGGAGCACCGCCGTCTTCGTCGGGTTCCTGGCGATCGGTGCGGCCTGGGCGGACCGCCGCCGGGCCGGCTCCGCCCTGGCGCGGGTCGTCGACTACGGCTCGGACCGGTCGTTCGGCATCTTCCTCAGCCACCCGTTCATGATCTGGGTCCTGCTGTACGGCGACAGCTGGCTCGAGTCGGCGGTGCCGAAGCCGTGGCTGACGCTCGTCACGTACGTGCTCGTGCTGGTGCTGTCGGTCGCGGTGACGGAGGCGTTCCGTTGGACGCCGCTCAGCGTGCCGCTGACCGGTCGGCCGTCGCGGGCGCGGCGGGTGCGCGCCTGACGACGGTCGGTGCGGTCGGACGCGGGGCGGGCCTCCCGGCCTGGAGGCTCGCCCCACGTCGGACGGATCGGTGACCGCCGGACGCTACTGCGTAGCGTCGCGCTCGGCCGCGGGGACGCCCACCTCGAGCACGCCGTCGGTGACGGTGAGGCGCTGCGGCTTCATCACCCACGCGACCACCGCGGCACCCGCGAGCAGCGCACACGAGATCCCGAACGGCAGCTGCCACCCGGAGGCGTCGATGAGGACGCCGAAGACGATGGGGGAGACGACACCGGCGACACCGAACCCGGTGTTCATGAAACCGGACGCCGTGCCGGACCACTGCGGGGCGACGTCCATCGGGATCGCCCACAGGTTCGCGTTGCAGAGCTCGAGGAAGAAGAACGACAGCGCGAGTGACACGGTCGCGACGGTCAGGCTCTGCCCGACGACGACGAGCGGGAGCAGGCAGATCAGTGACCCACCGAGACCGATCACCAGGACCAGGCGGCGTGCGTGCCGTGGGTCGCCGCCGCGGTGGATGATCCGGTCGCTGAGCAGCCCGCCGACCGTGTCGCCGACGACCCCGGCCAGGAGGACGGCGGTCGTGAACCAGGCGAAGGCGCTGATCTCGAGGTCGTACTGGTCGCTGAGGAACGTCGGGATCCAGGTGAGGAACACCCAGAGGGTCCACCCGTACCCGAAGTCGACGAAGGACACCGGCAGGATCTGCCTCGCCAGGGCGCGCCACGGCACCGGCGGGCGGGTGGCGCGGGTCTCGACCGGTGGCAGTTCGGCGAGTTCGGCCTTCGTGATCCCGCGGGCGTCCTCGGGGCGGTCGCGGAACAGGACGAACCAGGTGATGCCCCAGGCCACGGAGAGCACGGCGGTGGCGAAGAACGCCAGGCGCCAGCCGCTGATCGCGATGAAGTAAGCGACGACGAGCGGTGCGAGGGCGTTGCCGAGCCGCGCGGCGGAGTGGACCACACCCTGTGCGAAGCCGTTGCGGTCGCGGGGGATCCAGCGGCTCATCGCCTGGGTGGCGGAGGGGAACGCCGCGGCCTCGCTGAGGCCGAGCAGCAGCCGCGCCGCGAAGAGCGTCCAGAAGCCCGTGGCCAGTCCGGTCCAGAGCGTCGCGACACCCCAGACGACGGTGATGACGAACAGTGCGCGGCGCGGGCCGAAGCGTTCGCTGATGGTGCCGCCGAACACCTGCAGCAGGGCGTACGGCAGTGCGAACGCCGAGACGATGAACCCGGCGTCGGTGTCGCTGAGGCCGAACTCGTCGGTGATGTGGGGGAGGGCGGTCGAGATGTTCGTACGGTCGATGTACGAGATGGCGTACATGCAGCAGAGGAGCAGGAGCACCCGCCCGCGGATGCGTCCGCGGAACGGGGTGCCCGTCGCTGGTGCTGCAGCGGGGGCCGTGGTCATGGGGCCTCTTCGGTCGGGTTGCTGAACGGCTCGGAGGCTACGACCGGTGCCGATCAGGTGTCTCTGCGTCCGCTATCGGGTGACAGTACGCCGAGGGCGAGCAGAGCACTCCGATGTCAGCGGCCGCGCCTACTGTTGGCTCCATGGGAGTTGCCGTAGAGCCCACGCGTGCCATCCGACCGTTCGAGGTCATCAGCGAGTACATGCCGAGTGGGGACCAGCCCGCGGCCATCGCCGAACTCGCCGGGCGCATCAACGCGGGTGAGACCGACGTCGTGCTGCTCGGTGCGACCGGTACCGGCAAGTCGGCGACCACCGCGTGGCTGATCGAACAGGTGCAGCGGCCGACGCTGGTGCTCGCGCACAACAAGACGCTGGCGGCGCAGCTCGCCAACGAGTTCCGCGGCCTGATGCCGAACAACGCCATCGAGTACTTCGTCTCGTACTACGACTACTACCAGCCCGAGGCCTACGTCCCGCAGACGGACACCTTCATCGAGAAGGACTCGTCCGTCAACGCCGAGGTCGAGCGTCTGCGGCACTCGACGACGAACTCCCTGCTCAGCCGCCGCGACACCGTCGTGGTGTCGACCGTGTCCTGCATCTACGGCCTCGGCACGCCCGAGCAGTACATGAACGCCTCGGTCGCACTGCACATCGGGCAGAACATCTCCCGCGACCAGCTCGTGCGGAAGTTCGTCAGCATGCAGTACCAGCGCAACGACGTCGACTTCGCCCGCGGCACCTTCCGGGTCCGCGGCGACACGCTCGAGATCATCCCGATGTACGAAGAGCACGCGATCCGCATCGAGATGTTCGGTGACGAGATCGAAGCGCTGTCCTCGCTGCACCCGCTGACCGGCAACGTCATCGACGACCTGCCCGCCGTCTCGATCTTCCCCGCGTCCCACTACGTCGCGGACACCGACGTCATGCACCGGGCGATCACCTCGATCAAGCACGAGCTGGCCGAGCGGCTCGCCGAGCTCGAGGGCCAGGGCAAGCTGCTCGAGGCCCAGCGGCTCCGGATGCGCACCACCTTCGACATCGAGATGATGGAGCAGATCGGCTTCTGCTCGGGCATCGAGAACTACTCCCGCCACATGGAGGGCCGGGGCCCCGGCGAAGCCCCGCACTGCCTCATCGACTACTTCCCGGAGGACTTCCTCCTGGTCATCGACGAGTCGCACGTCACGGTGCCGCAGATCGGTGCGATGTACGAGGGCGACGCCTCCCGGAAGCGCACCCTGGTGGAGCACGGCTTCCGGCTGCCGAGCGCGATGGACAACCGCCCGCTGAAGTGGGAGGAGTTCCTCGACCGCGTCGGGCAGAAGGTCTTCCTGTCGGCGACGCCCGGCAAGTACGAGCTCGGCATCACGGACAGCGTCGTCGAGCAGATCATCCGCCCGACGGGCCTCATCGACCCCGAGATCATCATCAAGCCGAGCGACGGCCAGATCGACGACCTGCTCGAGGAGATCAAGCAGCGCTCCGAGAAGAACGAGCGCGTGCTCGTCACCACGCTGACCAAGCGCATGGCCGAAGAGCTCACCGACTTCCTCGGCAACGCCGGGGTCCGGGTGCGCTACCTGCACTCGGACGTCGACACCCTGAAGCGCGTGGAGCTCCTCACCGAGCTGCGCCAGGGCGTCTACGACGTGCTCATCGGCATCAACCTGCTGCGTGAAGGCCTCGACCTGCCGGAGGTCTCGCTCGTCGCGATCCTGGACGCCGACAAGGAAGGCTTCCTCCGGTCGTCGACCTCGCTCATCCAGACCATCGGCCGTGCCGCGCGCAACGTGTCGGGCCAGGTCCTGATGTACGCCGACAAGATGACCGACTCCATGAAGCAGGCCATCGAGGAGACCGACCGTCGCCGCGAGAAGCAGGTGGCGTACAACCTCGAGCACGGCATCGACCCGCAGCCGCTGCGCAAGAAGATCGCCGACATCACCGAGGTCCTCAACCGCGAGAGCGACGACACGCGCGAGCTCCTCGAGCGCCGAGGAGGCGGTGTCCGTGACGGCCGCCGCGCACCGACGCCGTCGCTCCGCCGCGAGGGCATCGCCGGCGAGGGCGCGACCCAGCTCGAGGCCACGATCGCCGACCTCAACGACCAGATGCTGCAGGCGGCGGCCGAGCTGAAGTTCGAGCTCGCGGCCCGACTCCGCGACGAGGTGCAGGACCTGAAGAAGGCCCTGCGGCAGATGGAGTCGGCCGGCCATGTCGTCTGAGTCCGGAGCCGCCGACGGTCCGCGGACCGTCGTCGTCACGGGCGCCAGCGCCGGTCTCGGGTACCAGGCCGCCCAACAGCTCGCCGCAGCCGGGCACCGGGTGGTTCTGGCGACCCGCAACCCCGAGAAGGCCGTGGCAGCCGAGCGCCGCATCCGCTCCGTGGTCCCCGACGCGGTGCTCGAGCACGTCCACCTCGACCTGGCCGACCTCGACTCGGTCCGTGCGGCGGCCGACACCCTGGCCACGACGGGGCCCGTGCACGCCGTCCTCAACAACGCCGGGGTGGTCGGGTCGCGCGAGCGGCAGTCCACCGCGCAGGGCCACGAGCTGCAGATCGGCACGAACCACCTCGGCCACTTCGCCTGGACCGGCCTGGTGCTGCCGATGCTGCAGGCCACCGGTGGGCGGGTCGTCCACCTCGGCTCGATCTCGCACCGCTGGGCGACCCTCGACCGCAACGACCCGCTCGGCGCGGGGTACTACAACGGCTACCGGCAGTACGCGCGGAGCAAGCTCGCGGTGATGCTGTTCGGGTTCGAGCTCGCCCAGCGTCTGGCGGACGCCGGGTCCGCCGTGTCGAGCGTCGTCGCGCACCCGGGGCTCGCGCTCGAGTCGCTGACCCAGGCGGCGGGAGCGCAGTCGCGTGTCGAGCCGTCGCGATCCGACCCGTCGTGGATCGGGCCCGGTCAGCGGTTGGTCGCGCAGGGGAAGGACGCCGGCGCGGTCCCGCTCGTGCACGCCTCGGTCGCCGACGACGTCCGCTCCGGCGAGTACTGGGGGCCGGACGGCTGGTTCCAGCTCCGCGGCCGCGCCACGGTGGTGCCGGCGGAACCGCGGGCGCACGACCGGCTCGAGGCGGCGCGGCTCTGGACCGCCAGCGAGCGTGCCTCCGGCGTCACGTTCGCTCTGGACGCACTCGACTGAGCCGACTCGGCGGGCGTTTGTCGGACCGGCTTCGTAGAATCGTCTGCGATGACCATCACCTCTGACCGCGGAACCGCCACGTCCGGCCCGGACGACTTCGACGAGCCGTCGGACCTGCACCTGCCCGGCGGGACGGCCCCGCACGACACGTCGACGCTCAGCGTCCGTGGCGCGCGCGTCCACAACCTCCGGGACGTCGACCTCGAGATCCCACGCGACTCGCTCGTCGTGTTCACCGGGTTGTCCGGCTCGGGCAAGTCCTCGCTGGCGTTCGACACGATCTTCGCCGAGGGCCAGCGGCGCTACGTCGAGTCCCTGTCGGCGTACGCCCGGCAGTTCCTCGGCCAGGTCGACCGCCCCGACGTCGACTTCATCGAGGGCCTGTCGCCGGCGGTGTCGATCGACCAGAAGTCGACGAACCGCAACCCGCGGTCCACGGTGGGCACCATCACCGAGGTCTACGACTACATGCGTCTGCTCTGGGCGCGCATCGGCATCCCGCACTGCCCCGTCTGCGGTGAAGTGATCAGCAAGCAGAGCGTGCAGCAGATCGCCGACCAGCTGATGACGCAGGAGAGCGGCACCCGCTTCCAGGTGCTCGCGCCGATCGTGTCGAAGAAGAAGGGCGAGTTCGTCGACCTCTTCCAGGAACTGGCAGCCTCCGGCTACTCGCGCGCCATCGTCGACGGCGAGCGGATCCAGCTGAGCAGCCCGCCGACGCTGAAGAAGCAGGTCAAGCACGACATCTCCGTCATCGTCGACCGCCTGGTGGCCAGCGACGACATCCTGGGGCGCCTGACCGACTCGCTCGAGACGGCCCTGCGCCTGACGGACGGCACCGTGGCGATCGACCTCGTGGACCACGAGGGGCCGGGCGCGGTCCGGACGTACTCCGAGAACCTGTCTTGCCCGAACAACCACCCGCTGGCCCTGACCGAGATCGAGCCGCGGACGTTCTCGTTCAACGCCCCGTTCGGCGCCTGCCCGGAGTGCTCCGGTCTCGGTACCCGGATGTCGGTCGACCCGGACCTGGTGCTCGGTGACCCCGAGGCCTCCCTGAAGGACGGCGTGCTGCTGCCGTGGACCGGCACCAGCGGCCTGTACTCGTACTTCGAGAAGCTGCTCGCCGGTCTCGGCAAGGAGCTCGGCTTCCGGATGGACACCCCGTGGAGCCAGCTGCCCGCGTCGGTGCAGGCCGCGATCCTCACCGGCAAGGACTTCGAGGTCTCGGTGTCCTGGCGGAACCGCTTCGGCCGCGAGATGCGGTACACGAGTGGGTTCGAGGGCGTCATGCCCTACATCGAGCGCAAGTTCGCCGAGGCCGAGACCGACTCGCAGCGACAGCGTTTCCAGGGCTACCTGCGTGAGGTCCCCTGCCCGGTCTGCGACGGCACCCGCCTCAAGCCCGAGGTGCTCGGCGTGACCGTCGACGGTCGCAGCATCGCCGACGTCACGAGCATGGCCCTCGACGAGGCCTACGCGTTCATGGCCGACATCGCCCTGACCAAGCGCGAGGCGCACATCGCCGCGGCGGTCCTGCGCGAGATCCGGGCGCGTCTCGAGTTCCTGCTCGAGGTCGGCCTCAACTACCTGACCCTGGCGCGTGGCGCCGGTGGGCTCTCCGGCGGTGAAGCGCAGCGCATCCGTCTGGCGACGCAGATCGGCTCCGGCCTGACCGGTGTGCTCTACGTCCTCGACGAACCGAGCATCGGTCTGCACCAGCGCGACAACCGCCGCCTGATCGACACCCTGGTCAAGCTCAAGGAACTCGGTAACACGCTCATCGTCGTCGAGCACGACGAGGACACCATCCGCACCGCCGACTGGGTCGTCGACATCGGACCCGGTGCCGGCGTCAACGGCGGCAAGGTCGTGCACTCCGGTTCCTACGCCGACATGATCGAGAACCGCGAGTCGATCACGGGCGACTACCTGGCCGGTCGCCGCTCGATCGAGATGCCGTCCGAGCGCCGCAAGGTGAACCGCAAGCGGGTCATCACCGTGCAGGGTGCCCGGGCGAACAACCTCAAGGACGTGGACGTCGACTTCCCGCTCGGCGTGTTCACGGCGGTCACCGGAGTCAGCGGTTCCGGCAAGTCCACCCTGGTCAACGACATCCTCTACAAGGTGCTCGCCAACCAGCTCAACGGCGCCCGGCACATCGCCGGCAAGCACACGCGCGTGAAGGGCCTGGACCAGCTCGACAAGGTCGTGCACGTCGACCAGGCACCGATCGGCCGCACCCCGCGCTCGAACCCGGCGACCTACACCGGCGTCTTCGACCGCATCCGGCAGCTCTTCGCCGAGACGCAAGAGGCGAAGACCCGCGGCTACCAGCCCGGTCGCTTCAGCTTCAACGTCAAGGGCGGGCGCTGCGAGAACTGCTCGGGTGACGGCACGATCAAGATCGAGATGAACTTCCTGCCCGACGTCTACGTCGCGTGCGAGGTCTGCGGCGGTGCCCGGTACAACCGCGAGACGCTGCAGGTCCACTACAAGGGCAAGAGCATCTCCGAGGTCCTGGACATGCCGATCAGCGAGGCGGCCGAGTTCTTCGAGCCGATCTCCGCGATCCACCGGTACATGGCGACCCTGGTCGACGTCGGCCTGGGCTACGTCCGACTCGGGCAGAGCGCGACGACCCTGTCCGGTGGCGAGGCGCAGCGCGTCAAGCTCGCGACCGAGCTGCAGCGTCGCTCGAACGGCCGCACCGTGTACGTGCTCGACGAGCCGACCACGGGTCTGCACTTCGAGGACGTCCGGAAGCTCCTCCTCGTGCTGCAGTCGCTGGTCGACAAGGGCAACACCGTCATCACGATCGAGCACAACCTCGACGTCATCAAGTCGGCCGACTGGGTCATCGACATGGGACCCGAGGGTGGTTCCGGTGGTGGCACGGTCCTCGCGACGGGCACGCCGGAGCACGTCGCCGACGTCCCGGAGAGCCACACCGGTGTCTTCCTCCGCGAGATCCTCGAGGCGCAGGACGCCCGCGTGGGCAAGCAGCGGTCGGTCGGCGCACGACGAGCAGGTGCAGAGAAGGCAGGGGCTCGCTAGGTGGCCGACACCGTCTCCTGGCGGCCGAAGGCGGGGGAGATCCCGACCGACCCGGGCGTCTACCGATGGCGTGACGGCAACGGTCGGGTGCTCTACGTCGGCAAGGCGAAGAACCTCCGGGCCCGCCTGAGCAACTACTTCGCACCGCTGCCGACCCTGCACGAACGCACCCGGCGGATGGTCCTGACGGCGAAGAGCGTCGAGTGGACCACCGTCGGGTCCGAGATCGAAGCGCTGCAGCTCGAGTACACGTGGATCAAGGAGTTCGATCCGCCGTTCAACGTCAAGTTCCGGGACGACAAGTCGTACCCGTACATGGCGATCACGATGGCGGACGAGGCACCCCGGGTGATGGTGACCCGGAACCGGAAGATCAAGGGCGCCAAGTACTTCGGCCCGTACCCGAAGATCTGGGCGGTGCACGACACGATCGACCTGATGATCAAGGTCTTCCCGATCCGCACCTGCTCGGAGTCCTCGTACAAGCGGGCCATGCAGACCGGCAAGCCCTGCTTCCCCGGGCAGATCGGCAAGTGCGGCGGTCCCTGCTCGCAGCGCGTGACCATCGAGGAGCACCGCGCGCTCGTCGAGGAGTTCGTCCGCTTCATGGGCAGCTACGACCGCCGCGTCATCACGCAGCTGCGGCAGCGGATGGCCGCGTCGGCGGACGCCATGCAGTACGAGCAGGCCGCGCGCTTCCGCGACCAGGTCGAGGCGCTCGAAGCGGTCCTCGAGAAGTCCGCCGTGGTGCTCAAGGACTCGGTCGACCTCGACCTGTTCGGCATCGCCGAGGACGAGCTCGCGGCGGCCGTGCAGCTGTTCTCGGTCCGTGGCGGGCGCATCCGGGGTGTCCGCGGCTGGGTCGTCGACAAGGAGCTCGACATCAGCACGGGCGACCTCGTCGAGCAGATCGTGCAGGGTGTCTACGCCGACGACGGGCTGTCGACCGGTGCCGACGGCGCACTGCTCATGCAGGCGAGCGCCGATCCGACGCCCGGTGTTGCGAACGACGGCCCCCCGCGAGAGGTCGTGGTGCCGGTGCTGCCGGACGACGCCGACGCCCTCCAGCAGTGGCTCAGCGACCGCCGTGGTGGCCGTGGCACGAAGCTCAGCACCGCGCAGCGGGGTGACCGCGCGGGCCTGGCCCGGACCGCGTCGCAGAACGCCCAGCAGGCGCTGATGCTCTACAAGACCAAGCGGTCGGCCGACTACACGACACGTGCGGCGGCGTTGGCGCACATCCAGGAGGCACTGGGCATGTCCGAAGCCCCGCTGCGGATGGAGTGCTACGACATCTCGCACCTGCAGGGCACGAACGTCGTCGCGTCGATGGTGGTGTTCGAGGACGGTCTGCCGCGCAAGGACCAGTACCGCCGCTACACGATCGCCGAGACCACCGACGACACCGACAGCATGTACCAGGTGCTCACGCGGCGCCTGGCCCGGCTCGACGAGGACGCGGCGGTGCCGGACGTCCCGGACGTCACGGCCGACGGCGTGGTCGAGGGCACGAAGCCCTCGAAGCGGTTCGCGTACCGCCCGCAGCTGCTCGTCGTCGACGGTGGGCAACCGCAGGTCGCGGCGGCGAAGCGGGCTCTCGACGAAGCCGGGGTCCGTGACATCGCCCTGGTCGGCATCGCGAAGCGGCTGGAAGAGCTGTGGCTGCCGGACGACGACTTCCCGGTGATCCTGCCGCGCAACTCCGAGGCGCTGTTCCTCATCCAGCGCCTCCGCGACGAGGCACACCGGTTCGCGATCACGCACCAGCGCACCCGGCGGAAGCGCGACGTCCGCTCCCAGCTGTCCGAGATCCCCGGACTCGGCCCGAACCGGGTCTCGGCGCTGCTCAAGCACTTCGGTTCCGTCGCCCGGCTCCGGCAGGCGACGGCAGAGGAGGTCGCCGAGGTCCCCGGCGTCGGACCGGCGACCGCGGCCGCGGTGGTCCGGAAGCTCACGACCGTGCCCGTCAGTGCCCCCGAGTCGGCCAGCGCACCGGAGCCGGCCAGTGTTCCGGAAGCCGCCAGCGCACCGGCACCGTCCAGCGCGCCACAGCCGGGAGGCCCGGTGCGCGTCCCCGAGACGACCCCGGACGGTCCGCACCGGCCTGCGTGACCCCGGCACGGGCCTCCCGGTCGGACGGTAGCCTGGACGCGGACCCAGGGCGGACAGCCCGAGGGTCCGCGGGCCCACCCATGCCGAGCGCGCCGCGCCCGGCTCCGACGGGCGACCCGCCCGGCCACACCACGATGGAGCCCCTTCGCAGATGACCGACACCACCTCGCAGCAACAGCACGACGTCCTGATCGTGACGGGCATGTCCGGTGCGGGGCGGTCGACGGTCGGCAAGGCGCTCGAGGACCTCGGCTGGTACGTCGTCGACAACCTGCCGACGCAGATGCTCGGGCCGCTCACCGACCTGGCGGACCGCGCGGGGGAGTCGATCCCGAAGATCGCGACGGTCGTCGACGTCCGCGGTGGGCGGTTCTTCACCGACCCGGAGCGCGCCGTGCAGTCCCTGCGCGAGAGCACGAGCGCCCGGGTCCGGGTGCTGTTCCTCGAGGCCACCGACCAGGTCCTGGTGCGGCGGTTCGAGCAGGTCCGTCGCCCACACCCGCTGCAGGGCGAGGACACGCTGCTCGACGGCATCGCCCGGGAACGCACCCGGTTGCTCGGGCTCCGCGAGGCGTCCGACCTGATCATCGACACCTCCGACCTGAACATCCACCAGCTCGCGAACGCCGTCACCGAGCGGTTCGCCGAGGACCGGTTCGTCGGGGTCCAGGTGACGCTGATGAGCTTCGGGTTCAAGTACGGACTGCCCACCGACGCCGACATGGTGGCCGACGTGCGGTTCATCCCGAACCCCTACTGGGTGCCGGAACTCCGGGCGCACACGGGCCTCGACAAGCCCGTCTCGGACTACGTCATGGAGCAGTCCGGGGCGCGTCCGTTCGTCGACCGCTACGCCTCCGTCCTGGAGCCGGTCTTCGAGGGGTACCAGCGCGAGAACAAAAGACACGCTACGATCGCCATCGGCTGTACCGGCGGCAAGCACCGTTCGGTCGCCATCGTCGCCGAGTTGGCGAACCTGCTCCGCGGGATGCCCAACGTCGCCGTGCGTGTGAAGAACCGAGATCTCGGCCGGGAGTGACCGTCCCACCGGCCGCCTCCACACGCGTGCGCCCCGGGACCGCAGAGCCCCACCCCGAAGAACGTAAGGAATGATGCCGTGCCGTTGACTGCCGAGGTGAAGGACGAGCTGGCCAGGGTCGTCGTCAACCGGAACACGGTCCGCGCCGCCGAACTCGCGACCGTCCTGCGCTTCGCCGGGGGCCTGCACGTCATCTCCGGCCGCATCGCGGTCGAGGTCGAGCTCGACACCCGGATCATCGTGCACCGCGTCCGCAAGGACCTCGCCGAGCTCTACGGCGTCCGCAGCGAGGCCTCCGTCGGGTCCACCGCGTCCTCGCGTCGCGGGACCCGCTACCTCGTGCGTGTGCTCGAGGCCGGCGAGACGCTCGCCCGCCAGACCGGCCTGATGGACGCCCGACGCCGACCGGTGCGGGGCCTCCCCAACCGGCTGACCACCGGCAACCGCGAGGACCTCGCAGCCATCTGGCGCGGTGCGTTCCTGGCGTCCGGCACCCTGACCGACCCGGGCCGTGCCGCGGCACTCGAGGTCACGTGCCCCGGCAACGAGGCCGCGATGGCCCTCGTCGGAGCAGCGTCGCGCCTCGGCATCGCCGCGAAGGGCCGCGAGGTCCGCGGCGTGCACCGCGTCGTGATCCGCGACGGCGAGGCGATCGGTCAGATGCTCACCGCGATGGGCGCCGCCCGCACGACCGCCGACTGGGAGGAGATGCGCCAGCGCCGCGAGGTCCGTGCCACCGCCAACCGCCTGGTGAACTTCGACGACGCGAACCTCCGTCGTTCCGCGCAGGCCGCCGTCGCCGCGTGTGCCCGGGTCGAACGTGCCCTGGAGATCCTCGGCGACGAGGTCCCCGACCACCTGCAGTACGCCGGAGCCCTGCGCTTGGAGCACCGCGACGCCTCGCTCGACGAGCTCGGCCAGCACGCGGACCCGCCCATGACGAAGGACGCGATCGCCGGGCGCATCCGCCGCCTGCTCGCGATGGCCGACAAGCGCGCCAGCGACCTCGGCATCCCGGGGACCGAGGCCAGCGTGCCGGAAGAGCTCGAGGGCGCCTGAGCACAGCGCCGGATCGCACCCTCCGCCGGGCAGCTCGCTGACCGGCCGCCGGACCCCCGTGGTCGCCGCACCCGACCCGTCCCCGCGACGGCGTCATGCAGGCGGTCCGCGGGGGTCCGACTGCTAGGGTCGGTACGGCGACGTCACGGGGCGTATCGTCCACGTGCGTGGGTCGGCCGTCGTCCATGACGACGCCTCCACACTCCGAAAAAGCAGCGTCTCCCGAGGCGCTCCACACCCAACAGGAGATCCATTGACCGTCAAGATCGGCATCAACGGCTTCGGCCGGATCGGCCGTAACTTCTTCCGCGCCGCTCTGGCCAAGGGCAGCGACCTCGAGATCGTGGCGGTGAACGACCTCACCGACAACGCCGCACTCGCGAACCTGCTCAAGTTCGACTCGATCACGGGTCGCCTCGGCGTCTCGGTCGAGCTCGACGGCGACAACATCGTCGTCGACGGCAAGCCCATCAAGGTCCTCGCGGAGCGCGACCCCGCCAACCTGCCCTGGGGCGAGCTGGGTGTCGACATCGTCATCGAGTCGACCGGCTTCTTCACCAAGGCCGCCGATGCGCAGAAGCACATCGACGCCGGCGCCAAGAAGGTCATCATCTCCGCCCCGGCCACCGGTGACGACGTCACCATCGTGCTCGGCGTGAACGAGGACACCTACGACGCCGCGAACCACCACATCATCTCGAACGCCTCGTGCACCACGAACAGCCTCGCGCCGCTCGCCAAGGTGTTCCACGACGCGTTCGGCATCGAGCGCGGTCTCATGACCACGGTCCACGCCTACACCGCCGACCAGAACCTCCAGGACGGCCCGCACAAGGACCCGCGTCGTGCCCGTGCGGCCGCGCTGAACATCGTCCCGACCTCGACCGGTGCCGCCAAGGCCATCGGCCTGGTCATGCCGGAGCTCGCCGGCAAGCTCGACGGCTTCGCGCTGCGCGTCCCGGTCCCGACCGGTTCGATCACCGACCTCACCCTCGAGACGAAGTCGGACGTCACCGTCGACGAGATCAACGCCGCCTACAAGGCCGCCGCCGAGGGCCCGATGAAGGGCATCCTGCTCTACAGCGAGGACCCGCTGGTGTCGACCGACATCACGACGGACCCGCACTCCTCGATCTACGACTCCGGCCTGACCAAGGTCATGGGCAACCTCGTCAAGATCACCTCGTGGTACGACAACGAGTGGGGCTACTCGAACCGCCTGGTCGACCTGACCGAGTTCGTGGGCGAGAAGCTCTGACCTGATGGCTCTCCGCACCCTCGAGGACCTCGGCGACCTCGCCGGCAAGCGTGTCGTCGTCCGCTGTGACCTGAACGTCCCGCTCAAGGACGGCACGATCACGGACGACGGCCGCGTGCGGGCGTCGCTCACCACCCTGAACACCCTGATCACCGCTGGCGCGCGCGTGGTCGTGGTGTCCCACCTCGGTCGGCCCGACGGCGAACGGAAGCCCGAGTACTCGCTCGCGCCCGTCGCCCAGCGGCTGTCCGAGCTGCTCGGCAAGCCGGTCACCTTCGTCGACGAGACCGTCGGCGACGAAGCGACCGCGGCTGCCGAGGCCCTCGAGGACGGTGACGTCCTGCTGCTCGAGAACCTCCGCTTCAACCCGGAGGAGACCTCGAAGGACGCCGCCGAGCGCACGGCCTTCGCGGAGCGCATCGCCGCGCTCGGGGACGCCTTCGTCTCCGACGGCTTCGGCGTCGTGCACCGCAAGCAGGCCTCCGTGTACGAGCTGGCATCGGCGCTCCCGAGCGCCGCCGGTCAGCTCATCGAGCAGGAACTGACCGTGCTCGAGCGTCTGACCAAGGACCCGGAGCGGCCGTACACGGTCGTCCTCGGCGGGTCGAAGGTCAGCGACAAGCTCGGCGTCATCGACCACCTCCTGCCGCGGGTCGACACGATCTGCATCGGTGGCGGCATGCTCTTCACCTTCCTCGCGGCCCAGGGCCACGGGGTGGCGAAGTCGCTGCTCGAGCAGGACCAGCTCGACACCGTGCGCGAGTACCTGTCGCGGGCGACCGAGCTCGGCGTGACGATCGACCTGCCGACCGACGTCGTGGTGGCCTCCGGGTTCGCCGCGGACGCCGAGCACGAGACGGTCGCCGCGGACGCCATCGAGTCCTCCGCGTTCGGCACGGACGGCATCGGCCTGGACATCGGGCCCGAGACGGCCGAGCGGTTCGCCCGTGCGGTCGCCGCCTCGAAGACGGTGTTCTGGAACGGGCCGATGGGCGTGTTCGAGTTCCCGGCCTTCGCCGCCGGCACGAAGACCGTCGCCCAGGCACTGACCGAGGTCGACGGCCTCGGCGTGGTCGGTGGTGGCGACTCCGCCGCCGCAGTCCGGTCGCTCGGCTTCACCGACGACCAGTTCGGCCACATCTCCACCGGTGGTGGGGCGAGCCTCGAGTTCCTCGAGGGCAAGTCGCTTCCCGGCCTCGAAGCCCTCGGATGGTCCGCATGACCCGCACGCCGCTCATCGCCGGCGATGCTCGGGAGGGCACAGCATGAACCGCACCCCCTTGATCGCTGGCAACTGGAAGATGAACCTGGACCACCTCCAGGCCATCGCCACGGTCCAGAAGCTCGCGTGGACCCTCAAGGACGCCCGGCACGACCACGCCGACGTCGAGGTCGCGGTCTTCCCGCCCTTCACCGACCTGCGCAGCGTGCAGACGCTGATCTCAGCGGACAAGCTCCCGCTGGCGTTCGGTGCCCAGGACCTGTCGCAGTACGACTCCGGTGCCTACACCGGGGACATCTCGGGGGCCTTCCTCGCCGCACTCGACGCGAAGTACGTCATCGTCGGACACTCCGAGCGTCGCACCATGCACGGCGAGACCGACGAGGTCGTCGCCGCGAAGACCGCTGCTGCCGTGAAGCACGGTCTGGTCCCGGTCGTGTGCGTCGGCGAGACCGGCGAACAGCGCGAGCAGCGCGGAGCCGGCGTCGTGCCGGTCGAGCAGCTGCAGGTCGTCCTCGGGGCGGTGCAGCCGTCCGAGATCGTCGTCGCGTACGAACCGGTCTGGGCGATCGGCTCCGGCCAGGCCGCCACGGCCGAGCAGGCGCAGGACGAGTGTGCCGCGTTGCGTCGCGGGATCGCCGCTGCCTGGGGTGACCAGGCGGCCGCCGACACGCGCATCCTGTACGGCGGTTCGGTGAAGTCGGGCAACATCGCCGGTTTCCTCCGCGAGCCCGACGTCGACGGCGCGCTCGTCGGCGGCGCGTCCCTCGACGTGCAGGAGTTCGCCGCCATCGCGCGGTTCCAGCAGCACGTCGGTCTCTAGACCACCACCGCCGAGGCGCGACGGGCACCGCCCGTCGCGCCTCGTGCTGTGTCCCTCCCGCACCGCCCAACCAGCCCGGGTCCCGAGCGCGCTCCGCGCGACCGGTATACTCGGATGGCTGACTGACACGAAAGGTACGTCGTGGCGATACTCTCCGTCGTGCTGCAGGTCCTGCTCGCGATCACGAGCCTCCTGCTCACGCTCCTCATCCTCCTGCACAAGGGCCGCGGTGGCGGCCTCTCCGACATGTTCGGCGGTGGTGTGACGAGCAACCTCGGGGCATCCGGCGTCGCCGAGCGCAACCTGAACCGCATCACGGTGATCCTCGGGCTCCTCTGGATCTCCAGCATCATCGTGCTCGGTCTCATCAACAAGTTCACGGCAGGGAGCTGACATGGCATCCGGAGGAAGCGCTATCCGCGGTTCGCGCGTCGGCGCGGGCCCGATGGGCGAACAGGACCGCGGGGTCCAGGCCGAGCGCGTCGCGATCTCCTACTGGGACGCGATGGGCAACGAGGTCGTGCGGTACTTCGCCGCGAGCCTGCCCGACGAAGAGATCCCCGAGACGGTTGATTCACCGTCCACGGGTCTCCCGGCCGGTCGCGACAAGGAGAACCCGCCGCAGGTCGCGAAGACCGAGCCCTACAAGACGCACCTCGCGTACGTGAAGGAACGTCGTACCGAGGAAGAGGCAGCACAGCTCCTCGAGGACGCGCTCCAGCAGCTGCGTCAGCGTCGCGGTACCGCGGCCAAGTAGCCCCGCGGCGACAGACTGAGAACACGGCAGAGGCCCCCACACCGGATGGTGCGGGGGCCTCTGCCGTTCCCGGCCGTTCGGCGTCGAGCAGCAGTAGCGGGCGACCAGACGACGGACGGGAGGCCCGGTACCAGCTGGTACCGGGTCTCCCGTCCGTCTGCAGGCGCGTCACGCGCCCCGTGCGTCAGTACGTCGACGCGATGAGGTTCTCCGGGACGTCGCGTGCGGCGTCCTGGTCGACGAAGAAGACCGTGCGCTTCCGACCCTGCACGCCGCCCACGGGGACCTCGTCCACGGCCGCGCCGGCCAGGGCGAGGCCGAGGACCGACGCCTTCTCGGCACCGGACAGGATCACCCAGACACGCTGCGAGGCGTTGATCACCGGGTAGGTCAGCGTCAGGCGCTGCGCCGGCGGCTTGGGGGAGTCGTCGACGGGGACGACCTTGCGGTCGGTGATGCGCAGCTGCGGGAACTCGGGGAACAGCGACGCGGTGTGACCGTCCGGTCCGACGCCGAGCAGCGTGATGTCGAACCGGGGCGTCTCGGCGGAGTCCGGCGCTGCGGCGAGCAGTTCGCGCTCGTACTGCGTGGCGGCCTCGTCGATGCTGATGCCCGCGTCCGACGGCGCCATCGGGTGGATGTTCTCCGTGGGGATGCTCACGTGGTCCAGGAAATCGGTCTGCGTCCCTGTGATGTTGCGGTCGGCATCGCCTTCCGGCACCCAGCGCTCGTCGACCCACCAGACGTGGACCTTCGACCAGTCGACGCTCTGCTTCGCCTGCGACTGCCCGATCGCGGCCAGGACGAGGGTGGAGACGGAGCCACCGCTGATCGCGATGTCGGCCCGTCCCTGCTCGTCGAGGACGTCGATGAGCTTCGTGAGGAAGCGTGCGGCGACGGAGGCGCCGAGGGCCTGCTTGTCGGGGTGCACGAGCACCCGCCGTTCGTTGGTCACGTGACTCCTGTGTTCGTGGTGCGGCCGGTGCGACCGGGTCGGTCCGGCCGGCCGTCCGGCCATCCCGCCGCGGACGGCAGCGGGGGAGGACGGACGGCCGGACCGTGGGGGTTCAGCCCGCGATGCGTTCGCGGAGCTTGGCCACCCCGTGCTTGACGACGTCTCCGAAGAGGACGTCCGGGTCGAGTCTACGGAGTTCCTCGGCCAGGCAGTCGCGCAGGTTCCGGCGCGGCAGCGACAGGTCGTGGGTCGGCTGCCCGGGCATCGACAGCGTCGCCACGTCGACCAGGGAGCGCTCGAGTTCGATCGTCCCGGACTCGCGGACCAGCTTCACGCCGTGGATGCCGGACGAGCCGGTGGCACGGGGTGAGGTGGTGACCTCGACGGGGACCTTGAGCTGCAGACCGAGCCAGGCGGCGAGCAGCACGGTCGACGGGCTGTCGAACGCGCCGGAGACCTCCACCGCGGTGATCGGCTCGAACGGCGGCTGGTCGAGCGCCGCGGCGAGCTGGTTCCGCCAGAGGGTCAGGCGGGTCCAGGCGAAGTCGGTGTCGCCCGGGGCGTAGGAGTCCGCCAGCGCCATGATGGCCGCGTTCGGGTCCTTCTGGGCGGCAGCGTCCGTGATGCGACGCTGCGCGATCCGGCCGAGCGGGGACGCCGACGGCTTCTCCGGCGCGGCTTCCGGCCACCACGCGACGACGGGCGCGTCGGGCAGGAGCAGTCCGGTGACCAGGCTCTCCTCGTCCGCCGCGGTCTCGCCGTACGCACGGAGGACGATGACCTCGCTGGCACCCGCGTCGCTGCCGACACGGATCTGTGCGTCGAGACGGCCCGGGGACGCGACGTCCCCTTCGTTCTTCGACACGATGACGACGCGCATCGGGTGCTCGCGGGACGCCTGGTTCGCGGCCTCGATCGCCTCTTCCTCACGACCGAGGGCGGTCGAGACGATGAGGGTCAGGACGCGGCCGAGGGCGACGGCGCCGCCCTCCTCGCGGATGTGCACCAGGGTCTTCTGGATCTTCGAGACCGTGGTGTTCGGCAGGTCGATCTTCATGGACGCCTCCAGGTCCGTCCGTCGCGGGCCAGGAGCTCGTCGGCCGAAGCCGGGCCCCAGGTGCCGGGACGGTACTGTTCGGGCTGGCCCTGTGTCCGCCAGAACTCCTCGATCGGGTCGAGGATCTTCCAGGACAGCTCGACCTCCTGGTGCCGCGGGAACAGCGGCGGGTCACCGAGGAGCACGTCGAGGATGAGCCGTTCGTAGGCCTCGGGAGAGGCCTCGGTGAACGCGTGGCCGTAGCCGAAGTCCATCGTGACGTCGCGGACCTGTGTCCCGACGCCGGGGACCTTCGAGCCGAATCGGAGCGTGACGCCCTCGTCCGGCTGCACACGGATCACCAGGGCGTTCTGCCCGAGCGGGGACTGCTCGATGCCGAACACGTCCTCCGGTACGCGCTTGAAGACGATCGCGATCTCGGTCACCCGACGTCCGAGCCGCTTGCCGGCTCGCAGGTAGAAGGGCACGCCCTGCCACCGTCGGGTCGCGATGTCGAGCCGGATCGCCGCGAAGGTCTCGGTCGTGGACTCGGGGTTCATGCCCGCTTCCTCGAGGAACCCGAGCACCTTCTCGCCGCCCTGCCAGCCACCGGCGTACTGCCCGCGGCTGGTCGCCGTGGACAGGTCCTCGGGCAGCCGGACGGCGGAGAGCACCTTCTCCTTCTCGGCGCGGAGGTGTCCGGCCTTGAACGAGACGGGCTCCTCCATCGCGGTGAGCGCGAGGAGCTGCAGCAGGTGGTTCTGGATGACGTCGCGCGCCGCACCGATGCCGTCGTAGTACGCGGCACGTCCGGCGACGCCGATGTCCTCGGCCATCGTGATCTGCACGTGGTCGACGTAGTTCGAGTTCCAGATGGGTTCGTACATCTGGTTCGCGAACCGGAGCGTCAGGAGGTTCTGGACGGTCTCCTTGCCGAGGTAGTGGTCGATGCGGAACACGTCGTCGGGAGCGAAGACGCTCTCGACGATGGCGTTCAGCTCGCGCGCGGTACGGAGGTCGGAGCCGAACGGCTTCTCGACCACCACGCGGCTCCACGAGCCGTCGCGCTTCTCGGTGAGGCCGGAGACCTTGAGCTGCTCCGTGACCACGGGGAACATCTTCGGCGGGATGGAGAGGTAGAAGGCGTGGTTGCCGAGCGTCCCACGCTCGGCGTCCAGCGTGTCGACCGTCTCCTTGAGCAGCCGGAACGCTTCGGGGTCGTCGAACGAGCCCTGGACGAAACGGATGCCCTGTTCGAGCTGACGCCAGACGTCCTCGTCGAACGGGGTCCGTGAGTGCTCCTTGACGGCGTCGTGGACGAGCTGGGAGAAGTCCTGGTCCTCCCAGTCACGTCGAGCGAACCCGACCAGCGCGAACCCCGGGGGCAGGAGCCCTCGGTTCGCGAGGTCGTAGACCGCAGGCATCAGCTTCTTGCGGGAGAGGTCTCCCGTCACCCCGAAGATGATGAGGGTGCTGGGACCCGCGATCCGGTTCAGTCGACGGTCCGTGGGCAGCCGGAGCGGGTTGTGCTCCGGGGTGATCGCCACCGGTGACATGTCGGTGAACTCCTTTGAATCAGGTGGTGAGTGCAGCCGCGATGACCGCCACCGCCGCGGGGACGTCCCGCGTCGACAGGGTCAGCACCGGACGGCCGTGCTCCGCGAGGACACTCGCGTCGCCGGCGGCCTGGGCTCGGATGAGCCGGCCGAACGTGAACGGGCGGCCGGGGACGGCGAGGTCGTCCTGCTCGTCGGAGACGATCTGCAGGAACACGCCGTTCGCGGGGCCGCCCTTGTGGTACTGGCCGGTGGAGTGCAGGAACCGGGGCCCGTACCCGGAGGTGACGGGGCGGCCGGTGCGTGCTGCCAGCAGGTCGCGGAGCGACCCGAGGTCGGCACCGGCGGTGCGGTCCGCGTAGACCTGGAGTGCGACGTAGCCGTCCGGACCGAGACCGGCCAGGAGGCTCGACACGGCCTGCGCGAGTGTCGTCCCGGCGTCGAGTCCACCCGTCGCGGAAACGGCGATGCCCTGCTCCTCGAAGGCGGCAGCGGAGGCGACCTCGTCGGACGCGGGGGCGTCGAGCAGCGCACGGGCGGCGACCTTGGCGGCCTCCACGTCGGGCTGGTCGAACGGGTTGATGCCGAGCAGACGCCCGGCGACCGCGACCGCGTACTCCCAGACCAGGAACTGACCACCGAGGGTGCCGGTGATCTCGAGTTCGCCGTCGGCGACGTGCCGCTCGTCCTCGCGGGACCCGACGAGTCGGATGACCTGCAGGTCGGTCAGACCGGCCTGCAGTACGGATGCGTCGACGTCGAGCACGACCGGCAGGAGACCGCGGCCGTCCTTGCCCGTCGACTCGGCGATGAGCTGTTCGACCCAGTTGCCGAAGCCGAGGATGTGCGTGCCGTCCGCGACGATGCCGATCTTGTCCCGCAGGGGAGCGGTGCCACCGAGCACGGCGCCGAGCACGAGGCCCGGGTTCTCGTCGGTGTCGACGGCCAGCAGCACGCTGATCGCGTCGGCCTCGTCGAGGAGCTCGGCGATGTCCGCGCCCGCGAGTCCGGCCGGGACCAGCCCGAAGGCGGTCAGGGCGGAGTAGCGGCCGCCGACGGTCGGGTCGGCCGTGAAGACGCGGTACCCGGCCTGCTGCGCGTTGGCCTCGAGCGCGGAGCCCGGGTCCGTCACGACGACGATGCGCCCGGCGGGGTCGATGCCGGCGTCCTGGAACGCCTGCTCGAACACCCGACGCTGCGAGTCGGTCTCGAGGGTGGACCCCGACTTCGACGACACGACGAGCACGGTGCGCTCGAGGTCGGTCAGTGCGGAGCGGACCTGCGCGGGATCGGTCGAGTCGAGGACGACCAGCGGGACGCCGGCGGTCCGGGTGATGACCTCGGGCGCGAGCGACGAGCCGCCCATGCCCGCGAGGACGACCCGGTCGACGCCCTGCTCGTGCAGCTGGTCGCGGAGTGCCACGACCTCGGCGACGAGCGGACGCGAGACCGAGACGGCCTCGACCCAGCCGAGGCGGTTGGACGCCTCGGCCTCGGCCGCCGGACCCCAGAGGGCGGCGTCCTGGGCCGTGATCCCGGACGCCACCAGGTCGGTGACGAGGCGCGGGACCACCGTGTCGATGGCCCGCGCCGCGTCACCGCTGGCGGCGATGGAGACGGTCACTCTTACTTGGCGTTCTCGAGGGCCGTCTTGACGGTGTCGACGAGCTCACCCCAGGAGACGTTGAACTTGTCCACGCCCTCCTTCTCGAGGAGCGCGACGACGTCGTCGTAGTCGACGCCGACGGCGGCGAGCTGGTCCATGACCTGGTTCGCGTCGTCGAACGTGCCGGCGATGGCGTCGCCGTGGACCTCACCGTGGTCGAACGTGGCCTCGAGGGTCTTGCCCGGCATGGTGTTGACGGTGTTCGGGGCGGCGAGCTCGGTCACGTAGAGCGTGTCGGGCAGCGACGGGTCCTTGACACCGGTCGAGGCCCAGAGCGGACGCTGCGTGTTCGCACCGGACTCGAGCAGGCCGAGGGCACGCTCGGTGGCGAACGCCTCGGTCCAGACCTGGTACGCGAGCTGCGCGTTGGCGATGCCGGCCTTCGACTTGAGGGCGGTGGCCTCGTCCGAACCGACGGCGTCGAGGCGCTTGTCGATCTCGGAGTCGACGCGCGAGACGAAGAACGACGCGACCGAGTGGATCTTGGAGAGGTCGTGGCCCGCGGCCTTGGCCTTCTCGAGACCGCCGAGGTAGGCGTCGATGACGGCGCGGTAGCGCTCGAGCGAGAAGATCAGGGTGACGTTGACGGAGATGCCGGCACCGATGACCTCGGTGATCGCCTCGAGGCCCTCGAGCGTCGCCGGGATCTTGATGAGGACGTTCTCCTTGCCGACCTTGTCGAACAGGAACTTCGCCTGCTCGATGGTCTTGGCGGTCTCGTGGGCGAGACCCGGCTCGACCTCGATGGAGACGCGGCCGTCGAAGCCCTTGGTGGAGCTGTAGAGCGGCGTGAAGATGTCGCACGCGTCGGAGACGTCGCGGGTCGTGATCTCGAAGATCGCGTTGGTGACGTCGGTGCCCGCGGCGGCGAGCTCCTTGACCTGGTCGTCGTAGCGCTCGCCCTTGGCGAGGGCCGACGCGAAGATCGTCGGGTTGGTGGTGACACCGACGACGTTGCGGTCGGCGATGAGGTTCTCGAGACGGCCGGTCTCGAGGAGCTCGCGGGACAGGTCGTCGAGCCAGATGCTCACGCCGACGGCGGAGAGGTCTTCGGTGGGGGTGGTGTCAGTCATTCGCTTCTTCTCTGCTTCGTTTCGTTCGTCGGCTCCGGGGAGCCGTGGTCTGTGTGCGGGGGTCGAGCCCCCGGGACGGGAGGCGCGTGGCGGGGCCGCCACGGGCCTCCCGTGCCGACGGGCCGGGTCCGACGTTCCGGACCCGGCCCGTTCGGGTCAGGATGCTGCTGCGATCGATTCCTTGGCTGCCGAGATGACGTGCTCGGTGGTGAACCCGAACTCCTCGAACAGCTTCTGGTAGTCGGCCGAGGCACCGAAGTGCTCGATCGACACGCTGCGGCCGGCGTCCCCGACGATGTCGCGCCAGCTCATCGCGATCCCGGCCTCGACCGAGACGCGGGCCTTGACGGACTTCGGCAGGACCGACTCGCGGTACGCCTCGTCCTGCTCATGGAACCACTCGAGCGACGGAGCGGACACGACCCGGGCGTTGATGCCCTCGGCCTTGAGCTGCTCGCGGGCGTCGACTGCGATCTGGACCTCGGAACCGGTGCCGATGAGGATCACGTCCGGGGTGCCGTTCGGCGCCTCGGCCAGGACGTACGCGCCCTTGCCGACGTTCTTCGCCGAGGCGAAGACCTCGCCGGAGGCGTCGCCGTCGCCACGCTCGAAGACGGGCAGGTTCTGGCGGCTCAGCGCGATCCCGGCCGGGCGGTCCTGGTGCTTGAGCATCTCGAGCCAGGCGTACGCGACCTCGTTGGCGTCCGCGGGGCGGACGACGTCGAGACCCGGGATCGCACGGAGCGCGGTGATCTGCTCGATCGGCTGGTGCGTCGGGCCGTCCTCGCCGAGGGCGATGGAGTCGTGGGTCCAGACGTAGATCGCCGGCGCCTTCATGAGCGCGGCGAGACGGACTGCCGGGCGCATGTAGTCGCTGAAGATCAGGAACGTGCCACCGAAGGGGCGCGTGTTGCCGTGCAGGACGATGCCGTTGAGGATCGAGCCCATCGCGTGCTCGCGGATGCCGAAGTGCAGCACGCGGCCGAACGGGTCGGTCGTCCAGGTCTTCGTCGAGGCCTCGGCCGGACCGAAGGACTTGCCGTCCTCGATCGTGGTGAGGTTCGACTCGGCCAGGTCGGCGGAGCCACCCCAGAACTCGGGCATCAGCGGCGCGATGGCGTTGATGACCTTGCCGGAGGCGGCGCGGGTCGAGACGGCCTTCTCGGTGCTGAACACCGGGAGGGCGGCTTCGAGGCCCTCGGGCAGCTGCTTGGCCTGGACGCGGTCGAACAGCGCCTTCTTGTCGGCGTTGGCCGCGGCCCACGCGTCGAAGGTCTTCTGCCACTCGGCGTGCTCGGCCTGGCCCTTGGCGATCGCGCCGCGGGTGTAGTCGAGGACCTCGGGGGAGACGTCGAAGGTCTTCTCGGTGTCGAAGCCGAGGACCTCCTTCAGGCCCTTGAGCTCGTCGGCGCCGAGCGCGGAGCCGTGGATCTTGCCGGAGTTCTGCTTGGTCGGCGACGGCCAGCCGATGATCGTCTTGATGACGATGAGCGACGGCTTGTCGTGGACCTGCTTGGCGGCTTCGACGGCGGCGAAGAGTGCTTCGGCGTCCTCGTGGTACTCGCCGGTCTTCTTCCAGTCGACGACCTGGACGTGCCAGCCGAGCGCCTCGTAGCGAGCGTGGACGTCCTCGGAGAACGCGATGTCGGTGTCGTCCTCGATCGAGATCTGGTTCGAGTCGTAGAACGCGATGAGGTTGCCGAGCTGCTGGCGGCCCGCGAGCGAACCGGCCTCGTTCGTGACGCCTTCCTGCATGTCACCGTCGCCGGCGATCACGTAGGTGTAGTGGTCGAACGGCGACTGGCCGGCCGGGGTCTCCGGGTCGAACAGGCCGCGCTCGAAGCGCTGCGCGTAGGCGAAGCCGACGGCGGAGGCGAGGCCCTGGCCGAGCGGGCCGGTGGTGATCTCGACACCGTCGGTGTGGCCGTACTCCGGGTGACCCGGCGTCTTGGAGCCCCACTTGCGGAGGTGCTGGAGGTCGTCGAGCTCGAGACCGTAGCCGTGCAGGTAGAACTGCACGTACTGCAGGATCGATGCGTGACCCGCCGACAGGATGAAGCGGTCGCGACCGATCCACGTGGAGTCGCTCGGGTCGCGACGCATCACCTTCTGGAAGAGGAGGTGAGCCAGCGGCGCGAGGCTCATCGCGGTGCCGGGGTGACCGTTGCCGGCCGCCTCGACAGAGTCGGCGGCGAGGACGCGGGCCGTGTCGACGGCCTTCCGGTCGATGGCGTCCCAGGTGAATTCAGCCACTTGGATGTTGACCCTTCATTGATGCGACATGTGCGAGGGCTCGTGCCATCGCACGGACATGGTGCCCACCCGGGGCTCCGTCGCGGCGCCGTTGCCGGCGGCCGACCGGCTCGTTCGCGGCCGACGTCTTCGGGGCACGCTGCGGGAGGGCCTCTCCAGCATAGTGAACCGGCACTCAGAAGGTGCCCAGGTGACCGGCTGGCCTCGATGACCGGTCGGTGACCGGTCGTCGTCCGGGCGTGTCCCGGACCCGCTGGAGAGCGGCGGGACATCGTCGTGGCGCCGTCCATCGCGTAAACTGATCGTGATCCGCGACCATTCCGCGGACACGCACGCCCAGACGCCGACGGTGACGTCCTCCCGAGCGTGCGAGCTGCAGCGAAACAGACTGAGGTTCCCTTGCCGACTGCCACCGTGACCAGGCCAGACACCGTTCGTCGGTCGATGCTGTCCCGCAAGGTCCGGGCGTACGTCTCGCTCACCAAGCCGCGCGTGATGGAGCTCCTGCTCGTCACCACCGCGCCGACGATGTTCCTGGCCCAGCGGGGCGTGCCCGACCTGTGGCTCGTGTTCTGGACGATGCTCGGCGGTGCGATGTCGGCTGGCTCGGCGTCCGCGTTCAACTGTTACATCGACCGCGACATCGACCGTCTGATGAAGCGAACGAGCACCCGCCCGCTCGTCACCGGCGAACTGTCCGACCGCGAAGCACTCGTGTTCTCGTGGGTGCTGGGCATCGTGTCGACCGTCGTGCTCGTCGTCTTCGTGAACTGGCTCGCCGCCGCTCTGAGCGTCGCCGCGATCCTGATCTACGTCTTCCTCTACACGCTCTGGCTCAAGCGCCGGACCCCGCAGAACATCGTCTGGGGCGGCTCGGCCGGCTGCATGCCGGTCCTGATCGGCTGGGCGGCCGTCACCGGCTCGCTGACCTGGGCCCCCGTCATCCTCTTCATGGTGATCTTCCTCTGGACGCCGCCGCACTACTGGCCGCTGTCGATGAAGTACCGCGACGACTACGACGCCGCCGACGTGCCGATGCTCGCAGTCGTGCGTGGCCGGACCGTCGTCGGACTGCAGGTCGTGCTCTACGCCTGGGCGACGCTGGTCTGCTCGCTGCTGCTCATCCCGGTGGCGAACATGGGGCCGCTGTACACGGTGGTCGCCCTGGCCGCGGGTGTCTGGTTCGTCGTCGAGTCGCACCTGCTCTACAACCGGGCGATCCAGCACATGGAGCAGGTGCACCCGATGCGCGTGTTCCGCAGCTCGATCACCTACCTGACGCTGCTGTTCATCGCGGTGGGCATCGACCCGCTGTTGCCGCAGGTGTTCACGTTCACGATCTGACCCACCCGGTGTGACGACGGGCCCGGCCTCCGCGGAGGCCGGGCCCGTCGTCGTTTTCAGCGCCCGTCGTCGTTCGCGGGGCCGGCGGGGGACCGGGTGGACTCGCGCGGCACGAGCTGGGGAGCCGGCCGTGTCGGGGAGCCGGCCGTGTCGGGTACGCGGGTCGCGTCGCGCGGTGGGGCGTGCCTCCAGGCCGGCGCAGCAGGGCCGACACACCCGTGGACGGGACGGTGAGGGGTGCGCCTTGCGCTGGTGCGTCCGCGGGCCGAACGGGTCGCTGTCCGGGAGGCGCGGATCACCCCGCGCAGACCGGCGCGGCGACGACGTGGTCAGCCCCACAGCCGCGGACGGCCGAGCCGGATCAGGCCCGGACGGCGTCCCGACCGGCACCGGACCGGGTGGAGAGCACGACCGCGGTCATCGCGGCGACGAGCAGGCCGGCGAGCACCATGTGGGTGCCGACGAGTCCGACCGGCAGACCGGTGCGCGCCTGGGTGAGCCCGACCGCGATCTGGACGAACTCGACGACGAGCAGCAGCAGGACGCTCCGGCTGGAGATGCCGAGACGGACCGCGCCGATCACGAGCACCAGGGTCAGCGCGAAGGTCGCGTAGGCGGGGATGGCGTGCAGGTGCTCCATGAGCTGCGTGTCGAAGCCCGTCCGGTGGACCGCGCCGCCGTCGACACGCTCACTGGCACCGGCGTGCGGGCCGCTGCCGGTGGTGAGGATGCCGATGAGGACGGTGAGGGCGACGGCGACCACGGTGCCGCGGACGACGTCGAAGTACCAGCGCGGCACGATCCGGTCGCGGACGCGGGGGCCGTTCACCGAGCGGTAGACCAGGGCGGCGGTGATGCTCGTGAGCACGGCGGACACGACGAAGTGCAGCCCGACGACGAACGGGTTGAGGCCGGAGATGACCGACACGCCGCCGATGACCGCCTGGACGGGGATCGCCGCGCCCTGGGCGAACGCCAGCCAGAACAGCTCGGGACGCGTCTTGCGCATCCGGACGACCGCCAGGAACATCGCGATCGCGACGACGACCAGCACGAAGGTCAGCAGACGGTTGCCGAACTCGATGATCCCGTGGATGCCCATCTCGGGCGTCGACACGAGCGAGTCGGTGGTGCACTTCGGCCAGGTGGGGCAGCCGAGTCCGGAGGCGGTCAGGCGCACCAGGCCGCCGGTGCCGATGAGCACGACCTCGACCACGAACGACGCCCAGGCGAGGACCACGACGCGCGGGTCGACGGTGCGGGGGAGCGACCACCAGGGGGTCGGGGTCCGGACGTCCTGCTCGACGGTTGGTCCGACGCGAGTCACGAGGGTGGTGCCTTCCTGTTGTTCCGGGCCCTGGACCTGTAGGATTCGAGGGTTCAGCAGCAGTCAAGTCTAGGCAGGCGCCGGCTCCGAATGGGCCGTGATCGCCGATCGGTCCCGCGACTGCGTGGGAACATCGACGTTGCGAGGCAGCAACACCATGGGACGCCGTGTCGGCGGCCTGCGGTGGAATGGTGTCCGACACCACCGGGTTGTACCGGAGACGCTGTTGCGAGAAGGAAACGAGGAGACCATGTCCGACGTGCTCATCGACCGTCCAGAACTCGAAGGGCTCGGCCAGTACGAATTCGGCTGGGCCGACTCCGACGCGGCCGGCGCCTCTGCGCGCCGTGGCCTGTCGGAAGAGGTCGTCACCGACATCTCCGGCCGCAAGGGCGAACCCGAGTGGATGCGTGCGAACCGGCTGAAGGCGCTGAAGCTCTTCGACCGCAAGCCGATGCCCTCGTGGGGTGCCGACCTGTCGGACATCGACTTCGACAACATCAAGTACTTCGTGAAGTCGACGGAGAAGCAGGCCGAGTCGTGGGAGGACCTCCCCGAGGACATCCGCACCACGTACGAACGCCTGGGCATCCCGGAGGCCGAGCGCCAGCGCCTCGTCGCCGGCGTCGCCGCGCAGTACGAGTCCGAGGTCGTGTACCACCAGATCCGCGAGGACCTGGAGCAGCAGGGCGTCATCTTCATGGACACCGACACGGCGCTGCGCGAGCACCCCGAGCTGTTCGAGGAGTACTTCGGCACCGTGATCCCGGCCGGCGACAATAAGTTCGCCGCGCTGAACACGGCCGTGTGGTCCGGTGGGTCGTTCGTCTACGTCCCCAAGGGCGTCCACGTCGAGATCCCGCTGCAGGCCTACTTCCGCATCAACACGGAGAACATGGGCCAGTTCGAGCGGACGCTGATCATCGCGGACGAGGACTCCTACATCCACTACATCGAGGGCTGCACCGCCCCGATCTACAAGTCGGACTCCCTGCACTCGGCCGTTGTCGAGATCATCGTGAAGAAGAACGCCCGCGTTCGGTACACGACGATCCAGAACTGGTCGAACAACGTCTACAACCTCGTCACCAAGCGTGCGATCGCCCACGAGGGCGCGACCATGGAGTGGATCGACGGCAACATCGGGTCCAAGGTCACGATGAAGTACCCGTCCATCTACCTCGCCGGTGAGCACGCCAAGGGCGAGACCCTGTCCGTCGCCTTCGCCGGCCCCGGCCAGCACCAGGACGCCGGCGCGAAGATGATCCACATGGCGCCGTACACGACGTCCTCGATCGTCTCCAAGTCGATCGCCCGTGGTGGCGGTCGTGCCGGGTACCGCGGCGAGGTCCGGGTCGACCCGGGCGCGCACCACTCGGCCAACACGGTCCGCTGTGACGCGCTGCTCGTCGACACCGTCTCGCGGAGCGACACGTACCCGGCGATCGACATCCGTGTCGACGACGTGCAGCTCGGCCACGAGGCAACTGTCTCCCGCGTCAGCGAGGAGCAGCTGTTCTACCTCATGTCCCGCGGCATGGCCGAGGACGAGGCCATGGCGATGATCGTGCGCGGATTCATCGAGCCCATCGCCCGCGAACTCCCGATGGAGTACGCACTCGAACTCAACAAGCTCATCGAGATGAGCATGGAAGGATCCGTCGGCTAGATGTCCAGCACCACCCCTCCTCCCCACATCGACCAGCCGACGGAGCCCGCGAGCACGCTCTCGTCGGGCGGTACGGACCAGCACGGCGCCCGGGCGCACTCCGACGGCGGCTGGGACACCAAGGTGCCGGTGCAGACGCGTTCCCAGCGGTTCCGCTCGGGCGACGTCAGCGCCTTCCCCGCCGTCACCGGCCGAGAGGTCAACTGGAAGTTCGCGCCGCTCGCCAAGATCCAGCCGCTGCTCGACAGCACGCTGGACGGCTCGGCGTACCCCTTCCTCGCGACCCAGTCCGCGGGCGCCGACGTCGAGTGGGGTCGCAGCGACGACCCCCGCGTCGGCGGCGCCGGACTGCCGGAGGACCGGGCGGCTGCCGCTGCCTGGAGCGCGCGTGACGCCGTCCTGGCGATCACCGTGAAGGGCACCGACGAGCACGAGTTCATCACCGTGACCCGTTCTGACTTCGGCACGCAGCCGCGGGCGGCGCACACGGTCATCACCGCCGAGCCGCACGCGCAGGGCATCGTCGTGATCGACAACCGCGGGTCGGCGCTCCTCAGCGAGAACGTCGAGGTCGTCGTCCGCGACGGCGCGCGCCTCACCGTCGTCACGGTCCAGGACTGGGACGACGACGCGGTGCACGTCTCGACGCACTTCGCCGAGGTCGGCCGCGACGCCTTCCTGAAGCACGTCGTGGTCTCGCTCGGCGGTGACGTCATCCGCGTCAACCCGTCGACGCACCTCGGTGCGCAGGGTGGCGACGTCGAGATGTACGGCGTCTACTTCGCCGACGCCGGCCAGTACATCGAGCAGCAGGTCTACGTCGACCACGACGCCCCGAACACCCGCAGCCGTGTCAACTACAAGGGTGCGCTGCAGGGTCAGGGTGCGCACACGGTCTGGATCGGCGACGTCCTCATCGGACGCTCCGCTCCGGGCACCGACTCGTACGAGCAGAACCGCAACCTGGTCCTGACCGAGGGCACGCGCGCCGACAGCATCCCGAACCTCGAGATCGAGACCGGCGACATCACCGGTGCCGGCCACGCCAGTGCCACCGGTCGCTTCGACGACGAGCAGCTCTTCTACCTGCAGGCCCGTGGCATCCCGGAGGAAGAGGCCCGTCGTCTCGTCGTCCTGGGCTTCCTGGTCGAGGTCATCCAGAAGATCGGTGCGCCCGAGCTCGAGGAGCGGCTCATCGCCGCAGTCGAGCAGGAACTCATGGAGGGCCGGACGGTCCTCGCTGCGCCGGTCGCCGAGGCCGCTGCCGTCGGGTCCGCTCCCGCCGGGGTCGACGCCTGATGGCCGAGAAGGTCTGCGCCGAGAGCGACATCGCGGTGGACAGCCCGATGCGCGCGGTCGTCGACGGCACCGCCATCGCGATCGTCAAGGACTCGGCCGGCACCGTGCACGCCATCGGTGACACCTGCACGCACGGCGACATCTCGCTGTCCGAGGGCTTCGTCGAGGGTGACTCGCTGGAGTGCTGGGCGCACGGCTCGCAGTTCTCGCTGACGACCGGCAAGCCGAAGAACTTCCCGGCGTACGAGCCGGTGCCGGTCTTCCGGGTCGAGGTCCGTGACGGCGACGTCTACGTCGACGTGCACGACCCGGTCCCGGTCGCCTGAGCGCGAACCCACACTCTTCCCGCGGCTGACGCCGCACCACAGCTGCAACCGAAGGAACGCAATGTCCACTCTCGAAATCCGTGACCTGCAGGTCGCCATCGACACCGACCAGGGTGTCAAGGAGATCCTCAAGGGCGTCGACCTGACGATCAACGAGGGCGAGATCCACGCGATCATGGGCCCGAACGGCTCCGGCAAGTCGACCCTGGCGTACACGATCGCCGGTCACCCGCGCTACCACGTCACCGGTGGATCGATCACCCTCGACGGCCAGGACGTCCTGGCGATGAGCGTCGACGAGCGCGCCCGTGCCGGCATGTTCCTCGCCATGCAGTACCCGGTCGAGATCCCCGGCGTGACGGTGTCGAACTTCCTCCGCACCGCGAAGACCGCCATCGACGGTGAGGCCCCGGCCCTGCGCGGCTGGATCAAGGACCTGCGCACCTCGATGGCCGACCTCAAGATGGACCCGGCCTTCGCCGAGCGCAACGTCAACGAGGGCTTCTCCGGCGGCGAGAAGAAGCGCCACGAGATCATGCAGCTCGAGCTCCTCAAGCCGAAGTTCGCCGTCCTCGACGAGACCGACTCCGGCCTCGACGTCGACGCGCTGAAGATCGTGTCCGAGGGTGTCAACCGTGCCAAGGCCGCGACCGGCCTCGGTGTGCTGCTCATCACCCACTACACGCGTATCCTCCGCTACATCACGCCGGACTTCGTCCACGTGTTCGTCGCGGGCAAGATCGCCGAGCAGGGTGGCCCGGAGCTGGCCGAGCGTCTCGAGAACGAGGGCTACGACCGCTACGTGCAGGCCGCAGCCGTCGCACCGGCGGAGTGACGATGATCACCACACTCGCACCCGAGAAGTTCGACGAGGTCGTCGAGGGGCTGAAAGAGGTCCAGGACCCGGAGCTCGGCGTCAACATCGTCGACCTCGGCCTGATCTACGACCTTGCCTGGGACGACGAGGCCACGGCGCTCATCATCAGCATGACGCTGACGAGTGCTGGGTGCCCGCTGACGGACGTCATCGAGAACGACACCGCGAACGCGCTGGACGGCATCGTCGACGCGTTCCGCATCAACTGGGTCTGGATGCCGCCGTGGGGTCCGGAACGGATCACCGACGACGGCCGCGAGATGATGCGCGCGCTCGGCTTCTCGATCTAGCTCCGCGACCACAGAACGGACGGGAGGCCCGGTACCAGCTGGTACCGGGCCTCCCGTCCGTCGTCGTATCCCGCCCGGCGCGCTCTTGCCGAACGGTCACCGAATGTCGTTCTCGCGCCCGCGGACCGACGATCTGTGACCGCTCGGCGTCCACGAACGGGGTGTCTGACACCTGGGTGTCTGACACCCGAGGGACCCGTCCTCCGACGCGCCAGTCGACTCCGCCGAGCGGTCAGGAAACGTCGTTCTCGGCCCTCCGGACCGACGAATCGTGGCCGCTCGCCGGACGACAGGCGGGGTGTCGTGGCCGCTCGCCGGACGGCAGGCGGGGTGTCGTGGCCGCTCGCCGGACGACAGGCGGAGTGTCGTGGCCGCTCGCGGGCGTCGGGACGGCTCCCGACCCCGCGTCGCGTCCCCAGAACGGACGGGAGGCCCGGTACCAGCTGGTACCGGGCCTCCCGTCCGCCATCAGGTGCGGAGCGCGATCAGCGGCGGCCGAGCGCCTTCCAGGCCAGGGGCAGCACGCCCGCGGCGATGAGGGCCTTGGCGATGCCGCCGATGACGAACGGGTAGAGACCCGCCGCCAGGACGGACTGCAGGTCGTTCGGGGCGCCGAGCGCACCGAGGGCGACCGCGAGGTACGGCAGGCCGGTGACGAAGGGGATCGCACTCGCGAGCAGCATCGCGACCGCGGCCCGCCCGACCTTGCGGTCCCAGTTGCGGCGGGCGAGCCAGCCGATGAGGCCGGCGGCCGGGATGAAGCCGATGACGTACCCGAAGCTCGGCAGGGTCAGAGCGTGCAGGCCGCCCTGGGCGTCGGCGAAGAACGGCGCGCCGGCGAGCCCGACGATCGCGTAGACGAGCATCGAGAGGACACCGCGGCGTGCACCGAGCGTCGCACCGACGAGGACGACGGCGAGTGTCTGACCGGTCACGGGGACCGGCCACATCGGCACCTCGACCTGCGCCAGCGCGGCGGTGAACAGCGCACCACCGGCGATCAGGGCGGCGTCGGCGGCCAGGCCGTGCGTGCGCAGACGGTCGGCGAGGACTGCGCGGGGAGCGAACCCGGTGGCGTTCGTCATGGATTCTCCTAGAATGGACTGCTGGTCCTGTTCTGGACCTTCGGTTCCCGTCAGCGTAGCGGTGCACCTCCCGCACACACCGTTGTGCAAACCCACCAACTGATTGGACGTCCACTGTGCTTGCCGTGCACGAACTCGAGATCCGCGTCGGGGCTCGCCTCCTGATGGAGAACGTGTCCTTCCGCGTCGAGCGGGGTGACAAGATCGGCCTCGTCGGCCGGAACGGCGCGGGGAAGACCACCATGACCAAGGCCCTGGCGGGTGAGGCCGCCCCGACCGACGGCACGATCCAGCGGTCCGGTGAGATCGGCTACCTGCCGCAGGACCCGCGCTCCGGGAACCCCGAGGACACCGCCCGCAAGCGGATCCTCGACGCCCGTGGCCTCGGTGAGCTCGTCGACGGCATCCGCAAGGCCACGCTCGACATGGCCAGCACGGACCCGGCCGTCGCCGAGAAGGCGATGAAGCGGTACTCCCGTCTGGACGACGAGTTCAACGCGCTGGGTGGCTACGCGGCCGAGGCCGAAGCGGCGTCGATCGCGTCGAACCTCAAGCTGCCGGACCGCATCCTCGACCAGCAGCTCAAGACGCTCTCCGGTGGTCAGCGTCGTCGTATCGAGCTCGCGCGCATCCTGTTCTCCGACGCGGACACGATGATCCTCGACGAGCCGACGAACCACCTCGACGCCGACTCGGTCGTCTGGCTGCGCGAGCACCTCAAGACCTATGCGGGCGGTGTGATCGTCATCTCCCACGACGTGGAGCTGGTGGACGAGGTCGTGAACCGTGTCTTCTACCTCGACGCGAACCGACAGACCATCGACATCTACAACATGGGTTGGAAGCTCTACCAGCGGCAGCGCGTCGCCGACGAGGAGCGTCGTCGCAAGGAGCGCGCCGGTGCCGAGAAGAAGGCCGCGACGCTGAAGGACCAGGCTGCTCGCTTCGGTGCGAAGGCGTCGAAGGCTGCTGCGGCCCATCAGATGGTCGCCCGTGCCGACAAGCTGCTCGCGGGCCTCGAGGACGAGCGCGTCGCCGACCGCGTCGCGAAGATCCGGTTCCCCACGCCGGCTCCGTGCGGTCGCACGCCGCTGATGGCCGAGGGGCTGTCGAAGTCCTACGGGTCGCTCGAGATCTTCGCGGGCGTCGACCTGGCGATCGACCGCGGTTCACGTGTGGTCATCCTCGGGTTCAACGGTGCCGGCAAGACGACGTTGCTCCGCATCCTGGCGGGTGCCGACGCGCCGGACACCGGTGAGGTCCAGCCCGGCCACGGCCTGCGCATCGGGTACTACGCGCAGGAGCACGAGAACATCGACGTCAACCGCACGGTGATCGAGAACATGGTCTCGGCGTCGACCGACCTCAACGAGACCGAGGCCCGCCGGGTGCTCGGGTCGTTCCTGTTCACCGGTGACGACGGCTACAAGAAGGCCGGTGTCCTGTCCGGTGGCGAGAAGACCCGCCTGTCGCTCGCGATGATCGTCGTGTCGGGAGCGAACGTGCTGCTGCTCGACGAGCCCACGAACAACCTGGACCCCGCGTCGCGTGAGGAGATCCTCAATGCCCTCGCCGGCTTCGAGGGCGCCGTCGTCCTCGTGTCCCACGACGCGGGTGCGGTCGAGGCGCTCAACCCCGAGCGTGTGCTGCTGCTCCCGGACGGTACCGAGGACCACTGGAACAAGGACTACGCGGAGCTCATCGAGCTCGCCTGACGCGCGGACCGGCACGACAGACGCAACGGGAGGCCCGTGGCGACACCGCCACGGGCCTCCCGTTCCGTCTGTGCGTGCTGTCGGTCCGTCAGCGACGGGACGTGAGCAGTTCGTCCTCGATCTCGGCGTCCGACTTCGGCTTCGCGTCCTTGCGGCGCTGCCGGTCGAGAGCGCGCTCGCGCTCCTCCGGGTCGTCCTGGTTGAGGTTCCGGTACTCCTGCACCATCACGTAGGCCAGGAACCCGAAGCCCCCGACGGCGAACAGGAACCACTGGATGAAGTAGCTGAGGTGCAGGCCGGTGTCCGCACTGGGGCGGTCCCAGCCGAGGGGCGCACGCTCCGACGGTGCCGGTGTCTCGCTGTCGAGTTGGCCGTACGCGCCGGTCCAGATGGGGTGGCCGGCCTTGTCCGCGACGTCCGGCAGCGTGACGGACTGCACCTGATCGGTGTTCGCCGGGTCGGTGCGGCCGGGGATGCGGGGCTCGGACTGCTGCAGACGCACGACGACGGTGACGGTGCCGGTCGGCGGCGCCGGGATGCTGTCCGGAGCGTCCTGCTTGTTGCCCGTGGGGACCCAGCCGCGGTCGACGACGAAGGCGCGCCCGTCGTCGGTGACCAGCGGGACGAGGACCTCGAAGCCGGGCTGGCCGTTGTGCACGCGGTTTCGGACGAGCAGTTGGTGGTCGGTGTCGTACCGGCCGGTGACGCTCGCACGCAGCCAGGTCAGGTCGTTGCTCCAGGTGCCGGCGCGGGGGAGCACCTGGTCGACCGGGACCGGGGCATGGTCGTAGTTCGCCGCGATCTGGTCGTTCTGGCGGACGGCTTCGTTCCGGCGGTCCCACTGCCACATGCCGAACAGCGTGCAGATGATCGCGAACGCGACGGCGATGGCGAAGTAGCCGAGCCAACGGCGACTGCGGACGAAGTGCCAGCCGACGAAGGGCTCGGCGGCGCCGCCTCGGACGGACGTGGTCGCGCCGTCAGCCGACGTCGGTGCACCGTCCTGCGCCTGGCGGATCCGTGCCGCGTGGCGCCTGCCGTACCGGGAACCGGGGTCGAAGCCCTCGGTCATCGCCCGTCACCCGCGACGCGCGCGGTGGTGTTGTCGAGGTGCTCCACGTCGTCGTCGATGCCGGTCACGCGGACCGGGAACGAGCGCGACCGCAGGTAGTCGGCGAGGAAGTCGCAGTGGTCGTCGCAGGCTGCCCAGATCTTCACGCGGTCCTCGGCGTGGATCCGCGGGTTCCGCCAGTTCACCCGCCACGCAGCCGTCGACGAACAACCGGCCCGCGAACACACCGGCGTCGCGCCGGGTTCGGTGAACAGGTCGAAGGTCGCTCCCATCAGCGGCGGCCGCCGTTCCGTGCGGTCCAGACGCGCGACCGGTCACCGTTGCGCTGCCAGTCCTCCTGCGCACGCTGGGCCTGGTCGCGCAGGCGCTCCTGCTCGGCCCGGTAGGCCTGGGCGCGTGCGTCTTCCTGCTCGTCGCGGAGGCGCGGGTCGACCGCGTCGTACAGCTCGACCGCACCACCCGGTCGGACGACGTCGCCGCCGGTGCGGTTGCCGGCGTTCGCCAGTACGACCGCGACCCAGGGGACGACGGCGGCGGCGACGATCGGCAGCACGGCGATCCAGGAGTGCCAGGCGCTCCAGATCAGCACGGCCCCGACGAAGCAGACGACGCGGAAGGCCATCTGCCACACGTAGCGTGACAGCCGGTGGGCGCGGTCGATCTCCGGGTTGTCCGGGAGCGTCGTGATGTTCTGCGACGACATCGGCTCTGCGGTCGCGTGTTCCGGCACCGATCGCTGGAGCTGGATGCGCGGGCCGCTCGGGTCCTGCGGGTTCTTGCGGTTCATGCGGTGGGGTCTCCGTCTGCCGGCCTCCAGTTTACGCCCGGGGGACGACATCCGGACGGTCGTGCGGAGACCGGCCGTCGCGGAGTGCACCGGTAGGCTCGCTGGCGCTGTGTCCGGAGCCGCGAGGCGCCGGCAGGCCAGCGACCACCAGCGAACGGAGCGACCATGACCACCCCCCGTACCGTCCTCATCACCGGCGGCAACCGCGGCATCGGCCACGCGCTGGCAGCCCGCTTCGTCGCCGCCGGACACCGGGTCGCCGTCACCTCGCGGAGCGGGCAGGGCGGCCCCGAGGGGGCGCTCACCGTGCAGGCCGACATCACCGACACCGCGTCGGTCGACCGCGCCTTCACCGAGGTCGAGGCAGCGCTCGGGCCGATCGAGGTCCTGGTCGCGAACGCCGGCATCACGAACGACCAGCTGCTGCTCCGGATGTCGGAGGAGGACTTCACGAGCGTCGTCGACACGAACCTGACCGGCACCTTCCGCGTGGTCAAGCGCGCGACGAAGGGGATGATGAAGGCGAAGTTCGGCCGCATCGTCCTGATGTCGAGCGTCGTCGGGGCGTACGGGCAGATCGGGCAGGTCAACTACGCCTCGTCCAAGGCCGCGCTGGTCGGCATGGCCCGGTCCATCACGCGCGAGCTCGGCTCCCGCGGCATCACGGCCAACGTCGTCGCGCCGGGGTTCATCCAGACCGACATGACCGCTGCCCTGTCGGACGAGCTGCAGGCCGAGTTCAAGAAGGCGATCCCGGCGGCGCGCTACGGCAGCGTGGACGACGTCGCGGACGCCACGCTCTTCCTGGCGGGCGACGGGGCGGGCTACATCTCCGGCGCGGTCATCCCGGTCGATGGCGGCCTGGGCATGGGCCACTGACGGACGGAGCGCGGGCCGAGCCTCGGCTGGACGGACACTTCACGGCGGTTCAGAGGCGCGAACTGTCCGCGGGGCCGAGGCTCGGCCACGCCGCTGCCAGACGCGCGCGGCGCGCGCGGCGCGCGCGGCGCTCCGGCCTGCGGCGCGTCAGCCGCGCAGGCCGAGGGTGGCGAGGACGACGGACAGGTCACGGTCGACGACGGCGACGTCCGCCTCCGCCCGCACCCGCGGCTTCGCGTCGAACGCGACGGCGAGCCCCGCGACCGCCATCATCGCCAGGTCATTGGCACCGTCACCCACGGCCACCGTGCGGGCGAGCGGCACGCCGTCCGCAGCCGCCCAGGACCGGAGCGCGTCCGCTTTCGCCTGCGCGTCGACGACCGCACCCGCGACACGCCCGGTGAGCACGCCGTCCTGCGTCTCCAGCCGGTTCGCCCGGCAGTGGTCGAGTCCGAGCCCGGCGGCGAAGGGGTCGAGCACCTCGTGGAAGCCACCCGACACGACGGCGACCGTCCCGCCGGCGGCGTGCACCCCGCGCACCAGCTCGTCGGCACCACGGGTGACGCGGACGGCCTGCTGCGCGCGGGCGAACGTGTCGACCGGGAGGCCCGCCAACGTCGCGACCCGCTCCCGGAGGCTATCGGCGAAGTCGATCTCGCCGCGCATGGCGCGCTCCGTCACCGCCTGGACCTGTGGCCGGGTCCCCGCCGCGTCGGCGAGGAGCTCGATGACCTCGTCCTCGAGCAGGGTCGAATCGGCATCGAGGACGACGAGGAAACGGGGCACCCGACCACGGTAGCGGGGTCGGGTGCCCCGTGACGTCGTCAGGTCACGACGCGGGAGCGGACCGGGTCAGGCGTCGACGCGGACGCCCTTGCCGACCACCGTGATGCCGGAGTCGGTGACGGTGAACCCGCGGGCCTCGTCAGCCTCGCGGTCGACGCCGACGTGGGCGCCCGGTGCGAGGACGACGTCCTTGTCCAGGATCGCCCGGTTCACGATCGCGCCGGCACCGATGGTCGCGCGCTCGAAGACGATCGAGTCGAGCACCTTCGCCTGCGAGTCGATCGTCGCCCAAGGACCGATGACGCTGCGCTCGACCTGGGCTCCGGAGAGCAGGCAGCCGAGCGACACGATGGAGTCCACGGTGGCGCCGGTGTTGCCGTTGGCGTCGCGCACGAACTTCGCCGGCGGCAGGTTCGTCTGCTGGTTGAAGATCGGCCAGTCCTGGTTGTACAGGTTGAAGACCGGGACCGGCGCGATGAGGTCCATGTGGGCGTCGAAGAACGAGTCGATCGTGCCCACGTCGCGCCAGTAGTACTTGTCGCGGTCGTTCGAGCCGGGGACCTCGTTGCGCTGCAGGTCGTAGACGCCGGCGTCGCCGCGTGCGACGAAGTCCGGGATGATGTCGCCGCCCATGTCGTGGTCCGACGACTCGATCTGGCCGTCGCGGAGGACCGCGTCCACCAGGGCGTCGGCGTCGAAGACGTAGTTGCCCATCGACGCCAGGACCTCGTGCGGGGAGTCCGGCAGGCCGGTGGCGTCCTTCGGCTTCTCGAGGAACGCCTCGATCCGGGTCGGGTCCGCGTCGTCGACCTTGATGACGCCGAACTGGTCCGCGAGCTCGATCGGCTGGCGGATGGCCGCGACGGTGGCGCTGCGGCCCGAGGCGATGTGCGCCTCCACCATCTGCGAGAAGTCCATCCGGTACACGTGGTCCGCACCGACCACGACGACGATGTCGGGCCGCTCGTCACGCATCAGGTTCAGGGACTGCAGGATCGCGTCGGCCGAGCCAGCGAACCAGCGCTTGCCGAGCCGCTGCTGAGCGGGGACGGAGGCCACGTAGGAGCCGAGCAGCCCCTCCATGCGCCAGGTCAGGGAGACGTGCCGGTCCAGTGAGTGCGACTTGTACTGCGTCAGGACGACGATGCGCTGCAGCCCGGAGTTGACCAGGTTCGACAGCGCGAAGTCCACGAGGCGGAAGTTCCCACCGAACGGCACAGCGGGCTTCGCACGGTCCGCCGTGAGGGGCATGAGCCGTTTGCCCTCGCCGCCAGCGAGCACGATGCCGAACACCTTCTTCGTTGCCATGTCGCTCACAGTAGGCGTCAGCACTGGGAACCCGTTAGTTTGAACGCGTGCGAGTCGATCTACTGACCAGGGAGTATCCGCCGGAGGTCTACGGCGGAGCCGGTGTCCACGTTGCCCAGCTGACCGCGGCGCTGCGGTCCGGGACGGACACCGACGTCCGTGTCCGGGCCTTCGGTGGCTTCCGCGACGAACAGGGTGTCTGGGCCTACCGCACGCCCGCGGGCCTCGAGCAGGCGAACGGTGCGCTGCAGGCCCTCGGCACCGACGTGCAGATCGCGGCCGACGTCGCGGGTGCCGACCTCGTGCACTCGCACACCTGGTACGCGAACTCCGCCGGGCGTCTGGCGCAGCTCACCCACGGCATCCCGCACGTCGTCACCGCCCACAGCCTCGAGCCGCTCCGCCCCTGGAAGGCCGAGCAGCTCGGCGGCGGGTACCGGCTGTCCAGCTGGATGGAGCGCGAGGCGTTCACCAACGCCGACGGCGTCGTCGCGGTGTCGAAGGCGATGCGCGCGGACATCCTTCGCTCCTACCCGTCGATCGACCCGTCCCGCGTGAAGGTCGTCTACAACGGCATCGACATCGACGACTGGAAGCCCGAGCGCGACGACGACGCCGTCCGCGCCCTGGGCATCGACCCGGACCGCCCCAGCGTGGTCTTCGTCGGTCGCATCACCCGCCAGAAGGGGCTGCCCTACCTGCTCCGCGCGGTGGCGTCCCTGCCCGAGGACGTCCAGGTCGTGCTGTGCGCCGGCGCCCCCGACACACCCGAGATCCTCGCCGAGGTCACCGGACTGGTCGAGGACCTGCGGACCCGCCGCAACGGCGTCGTCTGGATCGACCGGATGCTCGAGCACCGCGAGATCGTCAACGTCCTCTCGAGCGCGACCGTGTTCGTCTGCCCGTCGATCTACGAGCCGCTCGGCATCGTGAACCTCGAGGCCATGGCCTGCGGCATCCCCGTCGTCGGTACGAAGACCGGCGGCATCCCCGAGGTCGTCGCCGACGGCCTGACCGGCCGCATCGTGCCGATCGACCAGGCGACCGACGGCACCGGTACGCCGACCGATCCCGACCGCTACGTCGCCGACCTCGCCGCGACCCTCAACGAGGTGCTCGCCGACCTCGGGCTCGCCAAGCTCATGGGGCGCGCCGGTCGTCTGCGCGTCGAGAGCGAGTTCACCTGGGGTGCCATCGCCACGAAGACCCGCGCGGTCTACGACGAGGTGCTCGCCGGTCGCTGACCGCGTCGCACGAGCCGACGGCCTGGAGGCCCGGTGCCGGTCCCCGAGACCGGCACCGGGCCTCCCGTCCGTCACCCGTCGTCCACCGCACGCGCGGCGCTGACGGGGGATCGGACGGCGCTCGCGTAGGCTGGCGACATGCCCTCGGTCGTGCGCTTGTCAGACGTCTCCGTGGTCCGTGACGGGTCCACCATCCTCGACGGGATCTCGTGGGAGGTGCAGGACGACGAGCGCTGGGTGGTGCTCGGCGCGAACGGTGCCGGCAAGACCACGCTGCTGCAGGTCGCGGGGGCGCAGACGTTCCCGACGTCCGGTGACGTCGAGGTCCTCGGGACCGAACTGGGCGGTGCCGACCTGTTCGAGCTCCGTCCCCGGATCGGCTTCGCGTCGACCGCCCTGGCCCGTCGGATCCCGATGACCGAGAAGGTCATCGACGTCGTCCTCACCGCCGCGTACTCCGTCACCGGCCGCTGGAACGAGGAGTACGAAGAACTCGACGTCCGCCGCGCCCAGCGGGTGCTCGAGGAGTGGGGCCTCGGGGCCTTCACCGAGCGCAGCTTCGGCGAGCTCAGCGACGGCGAGCAGAAGCGGGTCCAGATCGCCCGCGCGGTGATGACCGACCCCGAGGTGCTGTTCCTCGACGAGCCGGCCGCGTCGCTCGACCTCGGTGCCCGCGAGAGCCTGGTGCGCACCCTCGGCGGCTACGCGCAGAGCTCGGACTCGCCGGCGATCGTCATCGTCACCCACCACGTCGAGGAGATCCCCGCGGGCTTCACGCACGCGCTCGTCCTCGCCGACGGCCACGTGCAGTCCGCCGGCCCGATCGCGGACGTCCTGACCGCCGAGACGCTCTCCACCGCGTTCGGCGTCGAGCTCACGGTGTCGCAGGACGCCGGACGCTGGACCGCCCGCGCCGTCTGAACGGGCGCGACACAGTTCCGGGCGCTCCCGATCGGGGCCGTCGTCTGGTAACGTGGTCCGCTGGCGTAGGCCACACGACTTCCCATCTTCCGTCATCGCGATCCACCGAGGAATCCCCATGAAGACCGAAACCCACCCCGAGTACCGCGCCATCGTCTTCCGTGACCTGGCTTCCGGTGAGACGTTCCTGACGCGTTCGACCGCGAACAGCGACAAGACCATCGAGCTCGACGGTGCGACCTACCCGGTCATCGACGTCGAGATCTCGTCCGCTTCGCACCCGTTCTACACGGGCAAGCAGCGCATCCTCGACTCGGCCGGCCGCGTCGAGAAGTTCAACCAGCGCTTCAAGGGCTTCAGCAAGTAAGCAGCTCTGCTCCTGCGGGAGTTCGAACGGGCGGTCCTCCTGCGGGAGGGCCGCCCGTTCTGTGTTCCTGCCGTTCCGGTCAGGTCCGCGTTCCGGTCAGGTCCGGGACGGCACCCCGGCGGCAGCGGCGGCGAGCTGCACGAGTTCCTCGCCCGCCAGGACACCCTGTGCCTGCGTGACGACGAGGTTCGCCGCCGTCCACCCGACGGCGTGCAGCTCGCCGTGCGCCGGGCGGATCGCCACGTCCGCCCAGGCCAGCATCTCCCGGTCGAGCAGCGAGTCCCCGGCGGCGATCGTCCGGGTGGCACCGACCCGCTCGGCGACGGCCGCAAGGGCTCGTTCCTTCCGGATCGGCACGGGCACGGCGTAGAGCTTCCGGCCCTGCACGGACACCCGCCAGCCGAGCTCGGCGAGCTCGGCGGCGAAGGCCTCGACGGCACTGTCCGGCAGCTCGGACCGCTCGACGATGGCGTAGACGAAGAGGTCCTCGGCACGGCGGGTGCGGAGGACCGAGCCCTCGGGCAGCGTGGTGGCCAGGCGGTGCTCGACCTCGGGCAGGGGAGCCGACGTCGCCGCCATCTCGTCGCGGAGGGTGGCGGTCCAGGCCTCGTCCGGCTCGCCGTCGTGCAGCACGACCGCGCCGTTCGTCGTCACGGCCCATCCGGTCGTCGGCAGCGGCAGCCGGATGCGCTGGAACTGGGCGACCGTGCGGGTGGTCACCGGGACCACGACGGACGTCTCGGCCAGGGCCTCCAGGGCACGCTCCGCACGACGGGTCATGAACGACAGCGGCAGACCCTGGTACACCTCGGTGACGACGAGTGAGGGTGCGGCTTCGTCCGGACCCTCGAGCATGAGTGCGGCGGCGGAGTAGACGACGGTGCGGTCGAGGTCGAACCCGACGAGGGCGCTCATGCGTCCGCGCCGGTCGTCGCAGCGGTGTCGCCGGTGTCCGCGGCCGGGTCGGTGCCCGTGTCCGACACCCGGCTACCGAGCGGGTGGATGAGCCCGACGCAGCTGTAGGACAGGTCGGGTCGGGTCACGACGGGCACACCACGCTCGCGCGCCAGGGCGACCACGTGCGCGATGTCGACGTCCTCCGGGTCCCGGACCAGCACCTGCCACGGGACACGGCGCAGCAGCACACGGGTGGTCTCGCCGACGCCCGGCTTCACCAGGTGCAGGTCGGTGATGCCGTACTCGGCGCCGATCGCCTCGACCGTCCGCATGCCGCGCCAGTCGACCGCGCGTGATTCCGGACCCGCGTCGGCCGCCAGGGCCGCGTCGACCCGGGGGCGGACGGCGGCGAACCGCTCGGCGATGGTGGCGACGAACGAGCGCGAGTGGTCACGGGGACCGAGCTCGCGGTACTGCTTCGCGCCGTGCAGCGTGCCCTCCGGGGTCCACGCCCGGTTGAACACCGTGCGGGACACGAGCCCGGACACGGTGGAGTTGAGGCAGGCCGACGGCACCAGGTAGTCGTCACGGGTGCCGTGCAGCGGGGTGCAGCCGGCCGGGTCGGCGAGGACCGCGAGTTCGTCGCCGAAGCGCACCCCGTCCGAGGCCGCGAACCGGTCGAGTGCGTCCGTCAGCTCGCGGGTGATGGCGCCCTTGCCGGTCCACCCGTCGACGAAGACGACCTGGGACGCGTCGTGGTGCGCCGCGAGCCAGCGGAGCGCCGTCTCGTCGATGCCGACCCCGCGGACGATGCTCGCGGTGTAGTGCTGCAGGCGGACACCGCGCTGCTGCTCGGCCCACCGGCGCATCAGGATCCCGACCGGCGTGCCGGCACGGGCGAGGGAGACGAGCACCGCGTTCGGCCGGTCGCGGAGGACCAGGTCCGTGACGATCCCGACCGCCTCGGCGATCCGGTCCGCCGAGCGTCCGAGAGCGTCGCGGTACAGCTCCTCGTAGGACTCCGACGGCACGTACTCGACGGGCAGCGACTCGGCGTAGTTCGCGCCCTCGAGCTGGATCGCACGCTCGCGGTCGGCGGTGTCGGCTTCCAGAGCCGCATCGGCCAGGTCCTGCAGGAGCCAGGTCACCTCGTCCGGCTCGTACGACCCGAAGGACGGACCCGTCAGCGGGCGCGGGCGCGGGGCGGACTCCGGAGCACCGGCGGGTTCGAGCGCACTGTCCACGAGGACCAGGCCCGGCGTGACAGCGGCGAGCACGTCGAGCAGACCGTCGGGCCCCTCGAGGGCGGCCCGCTCGGTGCCCGGCTCGGGGACGACGACGATCGCATCGAAGCCGTGCACGTTGTACGCGTACCGCTCACCGGGGCCGTCCACCGTGACGTCGTGGGAGCGGTGCCGGATGCCGGAGCGGATCGGCCACGCCGGGTCGTCGAAGACGGCGACGGGGGAGCGGGTGCTCGTCGACGAGCGGACGTCCGCGGTGCTCCGGCGGCGGAGTGCGTCCGCGATCGCGAGCGGTGTCGCCATGTGCTCCTCGGTGCCGAGCACCAGGACACGGTCCCGTACCCGGCCCGATGCGTCGGTGAGCACCCGGGCGAGGTCGGCGGCGATGCCCTCGACGTCGGTGCGCGGGGTGCGGACACGCGCAGCCGGGGTGCCGGTGCGGTCGACGGCGGTGGGCGGTGCGGCGACCACGGTGACCGCCCCGGGACGGGAGGCACGGGGCGGGGCCGGCACGGGCCTCCCGTCCGACGTCGGCTCGCGGTCCGGTGCCATCGCGTCCACGGGAGCCGTCGCGTCCGCGGGCGCCGTGGTGAGCGGCGCGGCGACCGCGGCGACGAGTTCGGCTGCGGTGTCGGTGAGGCCGTCGGGCAGCGCGACGCGACCGCGTCCGAGGGCGACGACCGCGACGGGCGCGCCGAGCTCGGTGGACAGGGCCTCGGTCGCGGCGACGTCCTCGTCGGAGCGGAGGTCGACGAGGGCGGCGACGACCCACTGCCGCTGCGGTGCGACGGCGTGCAGGGCGCGGATCGTGGCACGGGCCGTGGCCCCGGTGCTCAGTTCGTCGTCGACCAGGACGACGGTGCCGTCGGCCGGCAGCCAGTCGTCCTCAGCGGGGAGCAGGCGGTGCGCGGTCGCGTGCGAGTGCGCCTCGTCGAAGCCGGCGGCCGACGTCGCCCCGGGCGGGTCGTGGCGGGTCGAGTGCAGGTACCCGGCGCCGAGGGCCTCGGCGACGGTCGCACCGAGGGCGGTGGCGGTCTCGGCGAACCCGAGGACGAGCACGTCCGGCAGGGTCGGCCGGACCGCGGCCAGGTCGGTGCGGAGCGTCGTGGCAGCCCGGTGCAGGGCGTCGGAGATGTTGCCCGATTCGGTCGCCGTGTCGGCCTGCTGCTGCAGGTCGAGGACCGCCCGGAGGCGCGTGGCGGCCACGGCGTCGAGGCGCGCTCCGCCGTCGAGGACGTCCGCGACCCGGGCGCCCAGCGCTTCGCCGGCGAGGAGCGCGACGGCGGGCACGGTCGGCACGTGCTTCGCGAGCACGGTCGACACGAGCAGGTGCGCGCGGCGGGGGTTCCGGCGGAGTGCCAGCCGGACGAGCGACGCCAGCGGGACACCGGAGAGGGTGGACCCGTCGCCTGCGGTGGGCTCGTCCGTCAGCACCACGCCGAGCTCGTCGGGCGTCGGCAGGACGGACCCCGACGGGCCTGCGGTGGGGGTGGTCGTGGTCACGGCTGGCTCCGCTCGAGCAGGTCGACGTAGGTCACGTCCGGGGTGGCCACACCGAACGCCCGGGCACGGAGCATCGTGCGCTCCGCCCAGGCGTGGTGCGGTTTCATCTCGTTCATCTTGTTGCCGTACCGGGAGGCGGCGACCCCACCCGTCGCGTTGGCGAGCACGTCGGACGCGTCCGAGAACTCCTCGTCGCTGACGACCGACATCGCGTGCACGAGCGGCACGTGGCGCGGGTGGATGACCGTCTTGCCGGTGAGGCCGTTCGCGCGGTCGAGGGTGACCTCGCGGAGCAGCCCGTCGAAGCCCTCCAGGAGCAGCTGCCGGCGGAGCTGGAGGTCCCCGGCCTCCTGGAACGGGGTCGTGCGCAGCTGCGTGCGGAACACCCGGTCGGAGTCCGGGTAGTGCTCCCACACCGGCCCGGCGACGACGAAGCCGTCCCGGGCGCGGCCGAGGACGTTCACGACGTCGCCGATCACGGATGCGAGCACCTGCACGTCGTACACGGTGAGGTGCGAGGGACGCCGGAGGCCGTAGACGCTCGACAGGTCGGTCGCCCCGATCCGGACCGCCAGGACGTCGTCCCGCCGTTCCAGCAGCAGGTCGTGGACGTCGGCGAGGGCCTCGGTGCGCGACTCGCGGTGCATGATCGCGGGGGACTCGAGGATGGGCATCACGAGCAGCCGGGCGCCGGCGGCACGGCCTGCGTTCGCGGCGTCGAGCACCTCGAACCACTGCGCCCCGGCACCGTCCGGGTTCTCGAACTTCGGCAGGACGATGCCGGCCAGGACGTCGAGGGCGCGGCTGCCGAAGCGGTCGAGCAGCCGGGCGAAGTGCTCGGGCGTCCGGACACGGAGGAACAGCTGCGGCAGCGTCGCCGGGTCGAGTTCCTCGGTCAGGGTGCGGAGCGCGGTCTCGACGTTCGCCTCGGCCGTGGGGAGGTCGTCGTCGGCGACGGAGTCCTCCAGGCACAGCACGATCGAGCCGGCGCCGAGTTCGGTCTGGCGGCGGACGTCCCGCACCAGGTCCGGTCGGATGCCCGGCGTGTACAGGGTGGCACCGAGGGCCACCGCGCGGAGGTCCTGCGGGCTGTCCCGCGTCACGTCCTCGGGCGGTCGGAGGAACAGGGGTTCCTGATCGGCGATGTTGGCGAAGTGGCGCACGGATCAGACTCCGACGGTCGGGGCGGACAGGACGAACCCGAACGCGGCGAACACGTCGCCGTCGTGGGTCGCCCTGGGGAACGGCTCGGCGCGGAGCTCGAGTTCGCCGTCGATGACGGAGAGCGCCAGGATCGTGGTGGTGTCGGCATCGCCGGCGTCGACCGCCAGGGTGGTGCCGTCGTGCAGTCCGATGACGAGCCGGTCCGACGCGCGGCCCATCACGAGCGCCCGGCGCAGCTGCCGGACGTGCCGCAGGGCGACCAGGACGTCGGCACCGTCGTAGCCGACCAGGGGCCGGTTGCCGCGGGTCGTCGCGGAGCGCCCGGCGGTCGCACCGTCAGCGGTCGCCGCGCCGACCACGTGGTCGACGGACTCCCACGCGGCACTGGTCGAGCCGGTGACCCGCAGGGCGCCGACGGCGGAGCGGCGGTGGTCGATGCGGACCACCGGGTCCTCGGGGCCGAGGACGCGGACGTCGCGCGGATCGGGTGCCGGGAAGGGGCGGATCCGGGAGGCCCGTTCCGCCAGCCGACGTGCGATGCGGTCGGGACGTGGCTGGGTGGACGCGGTGGACGCGGTGGACCCGGGACCGGCTGGGCGGGCTGCCCCGCTCGGGGGCGTCGCGGCGGATCGGGGCGGTGACGTCTGCTGGGTCGGCTGCGCTTGCGGTGCCGGCTGTGCCGGCGCGCGGCCGAAGGACAGGCTCAGTCCACCACCGGAACTCGACGGTGCCGACGCGGCCGGGGCCGACGCTGCGGGCGCCGATGCCGCGGGCGGCGCAACGGGGGCCGGGGAGCGGTCGATCGAGAGACCGGACGAGGCTGTGGTGCCGGACGAGGCGGCGGTCGGGCGGGCCTCCTGGCCGGGCGGGGTCGGACGGACGCGACGGCGGAGGAACGGGTGCCCCGCGGTCATCGTGCGCGGCCGATGCCGTGGTCGGCGCGGAGGCCGGTCAGACCCGTGGTGTAGCCCTGGCCCACGGCACGGAACTTCCACTCCGAGCGGTGGCGGTACAGCTCACCGAGGATCACCGCGTCGATCAGGTGGTTCCGCTCCGACGGCAGCGGGAACGCGACGAGCTCGCGGCCGTCCGGCGCACAGACGCGGACCGACATCGAGCGGACGGAGCCGAGGTCCTTCGGGGACCGCGGGTCGGGGTCCAGGTAGACCGCGAAGACGATCTTGTCGACGGCGTCCGGGATGGATGCGAAGTCGACGTCGATCTCCTCCTGGTCGGACTCGTCCAGGTACCGGACCGACGCGTCGGCGCTCTCGAGCTGGTTGAAGAAGACGAGGTCCTCGTCGGAGAGCACGTGGCCGTCCGGACCGCAGACGATCGCCATCGGGACGAGTTCGGCCGAGGGCCCGCGGCTGGCGATCTGGTCCCAGTGGATGCCGACCACCACTGCGGTGAGACCGGGGTTCTCGGCGGTCAGCGCGGCGTTCGCCCCGGGGACGAGCTGCCCGGTCACGAGTCGGCTCCGCGCAGGCGCAGACCCTCGTCACCGTCGCCCAGGCGGTCCCGGAGGAAGCGGCCGTGCGAGGAGAGTTCGGCGATGGCGCCGCTCCTGATCTGTTCGTGCATGTCCTCCACCGTCTCCGCGACGACGTCGAGTTGGCCGGCGAGGGTCGCCGTGGCGGCGCTCTCCGGGGTCCGGTCCGCTGCGGGCAGCGACCGGTAGGTCCGGACGGGCGTGGGCAGGTAGTCGTTCACTATGGCCTGGAAGAGGTACCGCTGCTCGGTGGAGGCGCCGCGTGCGATCACGGTGCCCGCCGCTTCGCGGAGGAGGTCCTCGACGTGGCGCACCCGCGACGACACCACGGTCGGCAGGTCGGCTCCGGCCGCCCGGACGATGGTCCGCAGGTCGTCGAGCCCGGCCGCGGCCGCGGCGTCGTCGGCCGCACCACCGGAGCCGCGGACGTCGATGCGCGCCGCGGCAGCGGCTGCGGCCGACGCCGGGGTCTCGGCGTCCGGGTCGGGGACCCGGCGGTCCTGACTGTCGTCGTCGCGGCCGAACAGCGCGCGCAGGCGATCACGCACGGCAGTCGACCGCAGACGTCATCGCGTGACCGATCGGGGGTCGTCGTCGGTCTGACGAGCACGCTCGAGGTACGGCTTCGCACGCTGGATGCCGGACTCGAGCGCCGAGACGGTCGAGGACATGTTCTGCGCCGCCTGCGAGCGGAAGGAGTCGATGGCGTCCATCGTCTGGAACACGTTGTCGAAGGCCTTCTGCAGGGTCTCGACGCTGACGCCGGAGTTCGTCGCCTGCTCGTGGATCCGCGTGGTCTGGTCGCGCAGCATCTCGCTGGTCTGCAGGATCATCGCGTTCGTGGTGCTGTTCACGGCGTCGATCTGGTCGAGCACCATCTTCTGGTTCGCCAGGGCCTGCGCCACGACGACGGCCGTGCGGAGGGCCGCGATCGTCGTCGTCCGGGCACGCTCGACACCCTTGATGAGCTCGGTGTTGTTCTTCCGGACCAGGTCCATCGCCAGGTAGCCCTGCACCGACACGGCGAGCTGGGTCAGGATGTCCTGGTGCCGCTGGCGCACCGGGAAGAGCACGTCGGACTCGAGCTTCTGCGCCTCGTCCACCCGGCCGCCGTTCCGCAGGCTCTCGATCTTCGTGACCGTCGCCGCGTCGAGCGCCTTGGCGAAGACCGCGTACTCGCTGAGCTGCTGCATGGTCTCCCACAGCTGGACCTTCTCGTCCGCCAGCGTGGCGTTGTCCTTGCGGAGTTCGTCCTGCCCGGCCATCAGCGACTTGATGATCTTGTCGAGCTGGGTCTGCGCGGACTCGTAGCGCTGGAAGTACTTCGCCAGCTTGTTGCCGCCGGGGATCATGCCGAGGATCTTCCGACCGGTGCTGAGGTCGGCCTGGTTCGGCGTGAGGTCCTCGACGGTGGAGCGCAGGTCGCCGAGGGTCGTCGCGACCTTCACCTGCGCGTCGTCACCGGAGCGCTTGGCGCCGGCGACGGACGACTGCGACCGCTCGAGCATCCGCGACGAGAACCCGCCCGACCGCGCGATCTCCGAGCCGGCGATGGCGTTGATGCCGTCCACCTTCTCGGTGAACGCGGGCGAGCGCGGGTCGAGGTTCGCGACCTCTTCGACGAACTCCCGAGCCTGGGCCGCGATCTGCGACTGACGGTCGGCGTCCACCGGCACCATGCCCGGAGCGTCGTCCGGGGTGACGACCTCGGCGGCGTCAGCGGCACGCAGGACGAGGGCGTCCTGCGACGGGTCGGTGGGCTCCGGCGGAGCGAGCGGTCCGGGCATCGGTGGTCTCCTGTGACGAGGTGGAACTGCTGGTGCTGGTGCTGGTGCTGGTGCTGGTGCTGGTGCTGTTGGGTGCTGCTGGTGATGCGGTCGCGGTGGCGCCGCCGCTCAGCTGAGGTTGACGCCGAAGTCCGTGGCGACACCCGCGAGACCGGACTGGTAGCCCTGACCCACGGCGCGGAACTTCCACTCGGCCCCGCTGCGGTAGATCTCCGAGAAGATCATCGCGGTCTCCGGGGCGGCGTCCTCGGAGAGGTCGAACCGGACGATCTCGGCGCCGTCCTGGTCGAGCACACGCGAGTACGCGCTGCGGACCTGGCCGAAGTTCTGGCGGCGTGCCTCGCCCTGGTCGATCGAGACGACCACGACGACGCGGTCGACGTCGGCCGGAAGGCTCTGCAGGTCGATGGCGATCTGCTCGTCGTCACCGTCGCCCTGGCCGGTGCGGTTGTCGCCCTTGTGCTCGACGGAGCCGTCGATGCTCTTGGGCTGGTTGTAGAAGATGAAGTCGGCGTCCGAGCGGACCTTGCCGTCGGGGCCGACGAGCAGCGCCGAGGCGTCGAGGTCGAAGGCCTCGCCGGCCGTGGTGCGCGGGTCCCAGCCGAGGCCGACGGTGGCCACGGTGAGCCCGGGGCTCGTCTTCGTGAGGGAGAGGTTGCCGCCCTTGCTGAGGGAGAGTCCGGCCATGATCGGGTCCTTTCGGTTGTGGGGGAGCGTCGTCGGTGACGCTGTGCGCGTCGCGTGCCTCGGGTGTGTCGGGCGATCGTCAGTCGAGGACGACGCCGTAGTCGGTCGCGACGCCGCGGAGGCCGGTCGCGTAGCCCTGGCCGACGGCGCGGAACTTCCACTCGCCGTCGTACCGGTAGATCTCGGCGAAGATCATGCCGGTCTCGGACGCGGCGTCCTCGGTGAGGTCGAAGCGGACGACCTCGTTGCCGGTCTCGTCGTTGACGACCCGGCAGAACGCGCCACGGACCTGACCGAAGTTCTGGTGACGGGCATCGGCCTGGTCGATCGTGACGACGATGACGACACGCGAGACGTCGGCGGAGACGATGTCGAGGTCGATGAGGATCTGCTCGTCGTCGCCGTCACCCTCGCCGGTGCGGTTGTCGCCCTGGTGGACGACCGAGCCGTCCACCGACTGCAGCTGGTTGTAGAAGATGAAGTCGTCGTTGGAACGGACCTTGCCGTTCGCGCCGACCAGCAGCGCCGAGGCGTCGAGGTCGAACTGCTCGCCCGCCGTCGTGCGCGGGTCCCAGCCGAGGCCGATCATGGCCCGGCGGAGCCCCGGATCGGTCTTGGTCAGGGAGAGGTTGTTGCCCTTCGAGAGCGAGAGAGTCGCCATCGATCGTCCTTCCGTCTGTGGGGTCGGCTCAGAGCGCGGCGGCTGCGGGGCCGACGAGGTCCTGGACCGTCCGGCCGTCGGCACGTTCGCCGATCGCCGTGAAGGTCCATCCTGCTCCGGTGCGGGACACCTTCGCCATGACCATCGCGGTGTGCTGGCCGGAGTCGGTCAGCTGGTAGCGGGCGACCTCGGGCGCACCCGCGGTGGAGTCGTCGACCACGCGGCAGAACGCGTTCTGCACGTTGTCGAACGTCTGGCGGCTGTAGCTGCTGATCACGAAGACGATCTGCTGCACGGCACCGTGCACCGCGCTGAGGTCGATGCGGATGACCTCGTCGTCGCCGTCGCCCTCACCGGTGAGGTTGTCGCCGGTGTGCTGCGCGGAGCCGTCCTTGCTGCGGAGCTGGTTGAACCAGACGTAGTCGACGGGCTGACCGTCGGCGCCGAAGAAGATCGCGGAGGCGTCGAGGTCGACGTCCGCGGACTTCTTGCCGCCGAACAGGCCGCGCTTCGTCGCCACGGCGTCCCACCCGAGACCGAGACGGACGCGCGACAGTGCGCTGCCGTCGGTCTTGGTGAGCGAGAGCGCCTGGCCCTTCTGGAGGCTGAGACCCATTGTGGTGAACCCTTCGTCGGTGGTGCAGTCCTGGTCGCGACCGTCAGGAGGCGACGGCTGCGTGGTCGTCCGCCGGCTCGTGCTCGCCGGCCTTGCGCTTGTTGCGGACCACCGAGGAGATGAAGGCGGCGAGGATGAACACGACGCCGATGAGGCCGGTGACGACCTCGTTCACCTCGGTGGTGATCGTGACGAGCAGGATCGCCGCGAGTGCACCGATCGCCCAGTGCGCACCGTGGTCGAGGTACTCGAACTCGTCCAGCGTGCCCTGTCGGACCAGGAAGACGGTGAGAGAACGCACGAAGAGGGCGCCGATGAGGCCCAGACCGAGGGCGATGATGATCGGGTCGGCCGTGATCGCGAAGGCGCCGATGACACCGTCGAACGAGAACGACGCGTCGATGACCTCGAGGTAGAGGAACAGCAGGAACGCGGCCTTGCCGGCGACGTTGCCGACGCGGCGCTTGTTGCTGATGCGGTTCGCCTCGGCGACCATCTCGCCCGTGCTCTCGAACGAGTTGCCGTCGTCCTCCGGGTCGTCGACGTCGAACAGCCCGCCGAGGCCCGTCACCAGGAAGTACGTGACGAGTCCGGCGATGCCCGCGATGAGGACCGTCGACTGGTGGTCGCCGGCGGTGGTCCCCGCGACGGCCAGCAGCACGAGGGCGACGATGACGTTGACCATCGGGAGCTTGCCGATGAAGAGCAGCGGGCGTTCGAGCCAGCGCAGCCAGAGGATGTCGCGCTCCTCGAACATGAAGTCCAGGAAGATCATCAGCAGGAACATGCCACCGAAGGCAGCGATCTGCGGGTGCGCCTCGTGGAGCAGGTACGCGTAGGTACCGGGCTCGTCGATCGGGCCCTTCTCGAGGGCGAGCTGCACGGCTTCGACCGGGTTGAGCGACGCCGTGACGCCGACGATGAGCAGCGGGAAGAGCACGCGCATGCCGAAGACCGCGATGACGATGCCCACGGTGAGGAACATCTTCTGCCAGAACGGGTTCATCCGCTCGAGGATGCGGGCGTTGACGACCGCGTTGTCGAAACTGAGGCTGATCTCGAGCACGCCGAGGATCGCGGTGATGATGACCGCGCTCCATCCGCCGTAGACCAGCGCGATGGCCAGTGCGAGCGCGGTGATGGCCAGGGACCACCCGAAGGTCTTCAGGAACACGTGCGCGGATCTCCCCTTGAGCGTGCGGTGCAGACGGTGTCTGCAGTGCGGTCGTCGAGGGGACGGCGCTGTCCGGCCCTCCCCCTCTCGGAATGCTACATGCTCGGGGCCGAGTGCCGACGGGGCCAGGTGCCGTCGGCGGTGAACGACGGATCGCGCTTGCTCCGCATGTACTCCTGGAAGGACGCGGCCTGTTCGGAGCACCACACGACCTGCTTACGGTGCAGCTCCTCGGCGCTGATGCCGAGCTCGTCGGGGTACTTGGCCGCGATGGCCTGGGCGACCCGACCGGCAGCGATGGCGTCGGCACCGGCGTCGTGCGCGTCGTCGAGCTGCACGCCGTACAGCTGCGAGGCGACCTCGAGCGTCCGCTTGCCCTTCCGGTACGTGTCGAGTGCCTTGTCCATCACGAGCGGGTCGACCACGTTGCCTATCACGGGGGAGGCGATGCCGTGACGCTTGGCCTCCCGGTCGAGCAGCGTCAGGTCGTAGGGCGCGTTGTAGATCACCAGCGGGATCCCGCGGGCGAACACGGCCTCCACCGCGGCGACGATCTCGGCCACGACCTCACCGGCGGGTCGTCCTTCCGCCCGGGCGCGTTCGGTCGTGATGCCGTGCACCGCCGCGGCCTGCTCCGGGATCTCGATGCCCGGGTCGGCGAGCCAGGCACCCTCGACGATCGAGCGGCCGGTCATGTCGATGAGCCCCACGTGCGCACTGACGATGCGCGCGGTCTCGACGTCGATGCCGGTCGTCTCGAGGTCGAACACCCCGAGTGCGTGCCACCACGGTCGGGTGGTCAGGTCCTGCGGGGGCCGGGTCGCCGTGTCGAGCTCGGCAGCGGGGGAGGTCACGCGGTCAGGCTAGCCAACGGCACCGACAGCCCCGCGAGGCGCGCTCGCGTTCTCGGCACCCTGACCGACGTGCAGCCAGTAGAACGCCTGCGTGCCGAGCGTCAGCGTGACGGTGCCGTCCGCGTCGAAGGACGGGAAGGAGCCGCCGCCGAACAGGTCGACGAGGGGGCGGCCGGCGAACTCGGGCGCGGTGATCGTCACGGACGTCGGGTTGTGGGCGAACGAGAACACGCAGAGCACGTCCTCGGCGCTCGGGCCGAACTGCTGATCCGAGCCGGAACCCGCCCAGGACCGGACGAACGCCAGCACGCTGTCGTTCGAGGTCTGCTGCACCGCGATCGACCCCATCCCGAACACCGGGTGGGCCTTCCGCACGTGGATCACGTTGCGGATCCAGTGCAGCAGGGAGCGGGACTGCGCCAGCTGGGCCTCGACGTTCACCTGGGCGTAGTTGAACACCAGGGACTGCACGACCGGCAGGAACAGCTTGCCCGGGTCGGCGGAGGAGAACCCGGCGTTCCGGTCCGGGGTCCACTGCATCGGCGTTCGCGAGGAGTCGCGGTCCGGTAGCCAGATGTTGTCGCCCATCCCGATCTCGTCGCCGTAGTAGAGGAACGGTGAGCCGGGCAGCGAGAAGAGCAGCGCGTGCACGAGTTCGAGCTCGGCGCGGGAGTTGTCGAGCAGCGGCGCGAGACGACGACGGATGCCGATGTTCGAGCGCATCCGCGGGTCGTAGCCGTACCAGCCGTACATCGCCTGCCGGTACTCCTCGCTGACCATCTCGAGCGTGAGCTCGTCGTGGTTGCGGAGGAACACACCCCACGCGGCCGTCTCGGGGACGTCGAGCGTCTCGGACAGGATCGCCTGCAGCTCCTTGGCGTGCTGGGCACGGAGCGAGTAGAAGATGCGCGGCATCACCGGGAAGTCGAAGGCCATGTGGCACTCGGGTTCCTCGTCGGTGCCGAGGAACGCAGCGGTCTCGCGGGGCCACTGGTTCGCCTCGGCGATGAGCACCCGCCCCGGGTACTCGTCGTCCACCATCGCGCGGAGCTTCTTGATCCACTCGTGGGTCTCCGGCTCGCCCTCGCCGTTGCCCTCCTCCGACTGGAACAGGTACGGGATCGCGTCGAGCCGCAGCCCGTCGACACCGAGGTCCAGCCAGTGCCGGACGACGTCGTACACCGCCTCGACGACGGCGGGGTTCTCGTAGTTGAGGTCCGGCTGGTGCGAGAAGAACCGGTGGAAGAAGAACTGCCGACGGACCGGGTCGAAGGTCCAGTTCGACTCCTCGGTGTCGACGAAGATGACGCGGATGTTGGAGTACTCCTCGTCGGTGTCCCGCCAGACGTAGAAGTCGCCGTAGGGGCCGTCCGGGTCCTCGCGCGACTGCTGGAACCACTCGTGCTGGTCGCTCGTGTGGTTGATCACCATGTCGATGACGATGCGCATGTTCCGCTCGTGCGCCTTCGTGACGAGTTCGCGGAACTCGTCGAGGGTGCCGAACTCGGGCAGGATCGCCTTGTAGTCCGAGATGTCGTAGCCGCCGTCGCGCAGCGGGGAGCGGAAGAACGGCGGCAGCCAGAGCGCGTCGACGCCGAGCCACTGCAGGTAGTCCAGGCGGCTGATCAGGCCCTGCAGGTCGCCGGTGCCGTCCCCGTTCGAGTCCACGAACGAGCGGATCATGCACTCGTAGAACACTGAACGCTTGTACCAGAGCGGGTCGAGGGTCAGTCCGGGCTGCTGGATCGGGGCTGTGAAGGACACCGTGCTCCTCGAAGGTCGTCGACGGTCCTCCAGAGCAGGAGGGTCGCCCCGGACACGCTAGCCGCGGGACCTCCGACGCGCACACCGTGGAGCCGGAGAGGTTCCCTAGACTGGCGCGGATGCAACCGCCCGTGCTGTCCCCGTACCAGTCGCTGATGGCGGCCACCCCCGTCGTGCACCGCACGGTCCAGGTCCAGGACCAGGACCGCACCACGCACTTCTGGGAGTACGGCCCGACCGAAGCCGAAGCCGAAGCCGAAGCCGAAGCCGGAACCGCCCCGGCGACCGTGCTGGCGGTGCACGGGTTCCGCGGCGACCACCACGGGCTCGAGTCGATCGCCGCGCACCTGGTCGCCGGCCACCCGACCGGCGTGCGGGTGATCGTGCCGGACCTGCCCGGGTTCGGCGTGTCCGACCCGCTGCCGACGTCCGACCTGGACGGCTACGTACACTGGCTCGAGGGTTTCCGCGACGCGCTCGGCCTCGACCGGGACACCGTGGTCCTCGGCCACTCCTTCGGGTCCATCGTCGTGTCCGCCGCGGTCGCCGCCGGACTCGACACCCGCCTGCTCGTCCTGGTGAACCCGATCGCCGCGCCCGCACTGCAGGGCCCCCGAGCGATCGGCACCGGCGTCGCCATCGCCTACTACCGTCTCGGCGCCTGGTTGCCGAGGCAGCTCGGCCTCGGTCTGCTGCGGAACCGGGTGATCGTCCGCGCGATGAGCATCGCGATGCTCAAGTCGCGTCGGCCGTCGCTCCGACGGTGGGTGCACGACCAGCACGACCGGTACTTCTCGGCCTTCGCGAACCGCACCAGCGTCCTGGAGGCGTTCCGGACCTCCGTCACGCACGACGTCGCCCAGTTCGCCGACCGGATCGCCGTGCCGACCCTGCTGGTCGCGGCCGAGCACGACGACATCACGGCCGTCCCGGAGCAGCGTGCCCTGGCAGAGCGGCTGGCCGACGCGGAACTCGTCATCGTCCCGGGCGTCGGTCACCTGGTGCACTACGAGACGCCGGCCGCGGCTGCGAGCGCGGTCCTCCGACGGATGCAGACGTCGTGACCCGCCTCCGGATCGGCATCGACTGCCGCTACGTCCGCATCGGCCGGCACGACGGCATCAGCCGGTTCACGGCGGGCGTCGCCGCCCACCTGCCCGACCGGCACGACCACGTGCTGCTCGTCTCCGACGAGCGACAGCTCGAGTCCCTGCCCGCCGGGATGCCGTGGGAGCTCGTCCCGGCGCCGACCGACGCGGGGGAGCCCCTCGTGGCCCGCCACGTCAACCGCCTGGGCCTGGATGCCGTGTTCTCGCCGATGCAGACGATGGGTTCCCGGGGGCGGCGGTACGCCCTCGTGCTGACGCTGCACGACCTCATCTACTACCGGAACCGCACGCCCCCGCGTGAGTTCTCGTGGCCGCTGCGTCTCGGGTGGCGGGCGTTCCACCTGGCCTGGTGGCCGCAGCGGTTCCTGCTCAACGGCGCGGACGGCGTGGTCACGGTCTCCGAGACGACCGCCGGGCTGATCGCCGAGCACCGTCTGACGGACCGTCCCGTCACGGTGGCGTACAACGCCGCCGACCCGGCCGAGCCCCGCGACACCGATGCACCTCGGCAGAAGTCGCTCGTCTACATGGGCTCGTTCATGCCGTACAAGAACGTCGAGACGCTGGCGGCCGCGCTGCCCCTGCTCGGCCCGGACTGGACGCTGCACTGCATGTCGCGCGTGTCCGACGCCGATCGGGCACGTCTCAGCGGGCTCGCCCCGGCCGGCGCGGTCGTCTTCCACGACGGCGCGAGCGACGAGGAGTACCGCGCGGTGCTCCGGTCGGCGACGGCCCTGGCGACCGCCTCGTACGACGAGGGCTTCGGCATCCCGCTGGTGGAGTCGATGGGCGTCGGCACGCCGGTCGTCGTCAGCGACATCCCGATCTTCCGGGAGATCGGGGGCGACGTCGCCGAGTACTTCGACCCGTCGTCAGCATCCGCCGTCGCGGCCGCGGTCCGCCGACTGGAGGCCCGGTGGGACGCCGCCTCGCAGGCGTCGGTCGCGCAGGCGGCCCGGTTCCGGTGGCAGGACTCCGCCGAGCAGGTCGTGCGTGCGGTCGAACGTGCGGTCGCCGACCGGGAGGCTCGTCACCGCTGAGCGTGGCCGTGGGCGTCCGACGTCAGCTCCCGCGCCGTCAGGGGTGGACCGTCCGCACCTGGACGCCCGGGAAGACCTCGTCACCCACCTGCTCGGCAGCGGCGGCGACCGCGGCGAACCCGACGCCGAGCCCCGCTGACCGCACCGTCACCCGCTGCGCGGCGGGCTCGTCGGACCGTCCGTCCGACCGGGCCTCGAACGTGCAGGCGACCCCGAGCACGCCCCCGATCTCGCTGAGCCGCTCGGCCAACCGCAGTCGCCGCTGACTGGACTCCTCGGAGTCGGAGACCCCGACCTGCCGGGTGCCGAAGTCCACCTCGGCCCAGATCCGGACGCCCGAGCCCGAGCTGTCGGCGGCTGCGCTGCTGACGGCGGAGACGAGGGCGCGACGGTCCTCCGTACCGAGTTCCGGGTCGGCGCGGACGAGTGCGGTCACGTCGTAGCCCGCGAACGAGGTCTTCTCGGTCCGGGCCCGTTCGACCGCGCTGACGCCCGGCAGGGCCGACGCCGCCGCCTCGAACCGGGCGCGGTCGCCCTCCGGCTGCGGGAAGACCCCGCCGACACCGCGCTGGACGCCGGACAGGATGACGACGAGGACGACGACGAGCACCACGGCGACCACGACGACGCCGAGGACGACCGCCGTGCCCGCGCGGACCCGTTCCGGCCGGGACAGTGCCCGCATCGAGGCGGTGTCCGGACCGAACGCGGCGTCCAGGTCGTCGTCGTCGTCCCACGGATCACGGCCGCGGGGACCGTCGGTGTGTCGTCCACCAGCGCCCACAGCGTCACCTCGCAGCGGCCGGGCCGTTGCTCGGACCCGCACCGTCCACCGGAGAGTAGTCCGTGCCCTGGTCGGGCGCTCTCGGTCACGCTACGGTGGAGACGGACGGGGGGACGGGCCTCCCGTCGGACGGGGGAACCATGCTCATCACACTCATCGCCGTCGGTCTCGTCATCGTGGCGATCGCCGTCGGCATGGCGGTCGGCGACCGCCGCCGGGCACGTCTGCTGCGCGACCTGCCGGACGCCGGGGTGCAGCACGGCACCGGGGCGTCGGACCACGACCTGCGCGTCGCCGAGGCGCAGGCCGCGCGGACCGCAGGCGGGACCGGCTACACCGGCGGCCCCGGGGTCTGAGCCGGATCAGCCGCGGCGTTCGAGCGGGTTCTGGTACTCGAACGCGTACCGGCCCGGCGCGTCCGAGACGTCCTCGATCGGGTCGTCGGAACGGACCAGCTCGGCTCGGAAGCGCTCCGGGTCCCACCGGAACGAGTGCACCGAACCGTTCCTGATGGGGACGGTTGAGCGTTCGATCGTGCCCGGCGCTGCGGCGTCGACCACGGTCCGGATGACCGCGCCGTGGGTCGCGACGACCACCGCACCGGCGTCGAAGCGGACGGCGATCTCGGCGAGCGTCTCGGTCACCCGATCGAGCAGGGCCGCCCGTGACTCGCGGCCCGGCACCGCGTCGTGCGGCCAACGGGCCTCGATCTCCGGGTGCGTGAGTCCCTCGGCGTCGCCGTAGGAGCGTTCCCGGAGCCCGTCGTACGTCGACGGCTCGGCGAGCCCGAGGTGCGTGGCGATGATCGTGCCGGTCTCGGACGCGCGGGACAGGGGCGACGAGACGACGGCGTCGAAGCGACGGCGGGCGAGCAGCTCGGCGGTCTCGGCGGCCTGTCGTCGACCGGTGTCGTTGAGCGGCACGTCCGTCGACCCCTGGATGCGTCGTTGCCGGTTCCAGTCGGTCTCGCCGTGGCGGACCAGGTAGAGGAGCGTCGTCACCCGTCGATCATCGCAGACGAGGTGAGCCGCGCCGCGAGTTCGACCAGGGTCTCCGTCGTGCCGGCGTCGATCTTCACCGCGGCACGGCGGTCGCTGCGGGTCGCACCACGGTTCACGATGACGACCGGGTGCTTCCGCCGGGTGGCGTGGTCGAGCAGGCGGACGCCGGAGTTCACCGTCAGCGACGAGCCGACCACGAGCAGGGCGTCGGCCTCGGCCACGATCGACACGGCCTCGCGGAACTTCTCGGCGGGGACGAACTCGCCGAAGAACACCACGTCCGGCTTCAGCACGCCGCCGCACACCGTGCAGTCCGGCACCCGGAACCGCTCGACGTCGGTGATCTCGACGTCGCCGTCCGGCTGCAGCTGCACGGACCCGGGCTCGTCGATCCACGGGTTCTCGCGGTCCAGGACGGCAGCCAGGTCGGCGCGGGAGAACACCTGCCCGCAGGTCAGGCACACGGCGCGGTCCATCGAACCGTGGATCTCGACCACCCGACGGGAGCCGGCACGCAGGTGCAGGCCGTCGACGTTCTGGGTGACGATCCCGCTGACGACCCCCGCGGACTCGAGCGCGGCGAGCGCCCGGTGCCCGTCGTTCGGCCGCGCGGCGGCGAAGGTCCGCCAGCCGAGGTGCGAGCCGGCCCAGTAGCGCTGGCGCTTGGCGGGGTCGGCCAGGAACTCCTGGAACGTCATCGGCTTCCGGACGACACGGCCCTCGCCGCGGTAGTCGGGGATGCCGGAGTCGGTGCTGACGCCGGCGCCGGTCAGGACGGCGACCCGCTTGCCGCGGAGGACCGCGACCGCCCGGTCGACGTCGGTGACGGTCTCGTCGGTCGCCAGCCCGTCGGTCCCCGCGTCGGGCGCATCGTTGGTCGTTGTGCCGTCGCTCGTCGCCATCGTGTCCACGGTACCCTCAACCGCCGAGCGTCCCCGGTCCTTCCCCGGGCCGACGTCCGCGACCCGACCACGATCCTCCCGACCGGAACGAGCACCGTGCACCCCGTCCGCATCGACTCCCTCGACGACCCGCGCCTGGACGACTTCGCCCGGCTCACCGACGTGGCGCTCCGCCGCGTGACGGAGCCCGAGGGCGGGCTGTACATCGCCGAGTCGAACACCGTCATCGAGCGCGCCGTCCGTGCCGGCCACGTGCCGCGCAGCGTGCTGGTGCAGGAGAAGTGGCTGGACAGCGTGCTGCCGCTGGTCGACGAGCACGACGGTCCGGTCTTCGTCGGGTCGGACGCGCTGCTCGAGCAGCTCACCGGGTTCCGGATGCACCGCGGCGCGATCGCGGCCATGCACCGACCCGAGCTGCCCACCGTCGCCGACGTCGTGCGCGACGCCCGGCTCGTCGTCGTCCTCGAGGACATCGTCGACCACACGAACGTCGGTGCCGTCTTCCGCAGCGTCGCCGGCCTCGGTGCGGACGCCGTCCTGGTGAGCCCGCGCTGCGCCGACCCGCTCTACCGCCGCAGTGTCCGCGTCAGCATGGGAACCGTGCTGCAGGTGCCGTGGACGCGCATCGGGGAGTGGCCGGCCGCGGGGGAGGACCTCCGTGCGCAGGGCTTCCACGTCGCCGCGATGGCGCTCACCGACCGCTCCGTCGACCTGGAGGAGTTCGTCGCCGACGTGCCGGAACGCGTCGCCCTGGTGATGGGCACCGAGGGACAGGGCCTGACCCCGGCCGCGGTCGCGGCGGCCGACACCACGGTGCGGATCCCGATGCACCACGGCGTCGACTCGCTCAACGTGGCCGCGGCGAGCGCCGTCGGGCTCTGGGCGGTCGCGCACGCGCAGCGGGCACGCTGAGCTGCTGTCCGGTCGACCGCTCCTGAAATAGGCTGGTCGGATGCTCTCCCGACGCGACGCCGCCGTCCGACTCGACATCACGCTCGAGATGGCGACCCACCACGGGATCCCCACGCGCCTCAGCGAGGCCGAGCTCACGGCGATCGAGCAGGACCCGCCCGCGTGGCTGGTGCAGTCCCGCGCGAACCGGACGGGTGCGAAGAAGGTCTGGGTGCGCCTGGACTGCGTGGTGTGTGGGTACTCGGAAGAGGCGCGGCCGAAGAAGTGGTGGCCGGACTGGGACCACCTGATGTGCGATTACCACGCGCCGTACCAGGCACCCGAGCCGACGGCGGGCTTCGTGCGGCACGAGGTCGAGGGCGTCGGCAGCCGGTTCGTGGCGCTCGTGGACGAGAAGGCGTAGACCGCGGGCTGATCGTTCGGCAACTGCGCCGAGCCCTGACGGGCCGGCGGCCGGGTACGGCGGTGGCCGGGTGCGTCCGCGACGCGTCAGGTCAGGTCGGCGGCCATCTGCACGCGCCGTCCGTACCCGTCGAGGCCGAGACGGTGCTCGGTCTCGACGAGCGAGCGGTGGAACGCCGTGACGGGCTCCTCCTCGACGAAGCCGACAGACCGGTAGAAGGGGGCGTTCCACGGGACGTCCGCGTACGTCCGCAGGGTGATGCGTTCGTACCCGAGCAGCCGGGCGCGGTCCGCCGAGGCCGTGACGAGCCTCCGCCCCAGCCCCCGGCGGGCGTGTTCCGGGCGTACCGAGAGCTGTTCGAGGTGGCACAGGCCGTCCACCTCGACCACGTGCGCGAACCCGACGACGTCCCCGTCGTCGAGCGTGACGACGAGCACGAAACCGGGCTGCGCCAGACGGTCGGAGCCGGGGGCCGCGGGCGGCCAGGACCCGGGGTGGAGCCGTTCCACGAGCAGCCGGTCGGCGTCGTTCTCGATGGCCTCGATCGTGGCGGCGTCGGTCGGACGGGCGGAGCGGATCGACGGCACACGTCGATCGTACGGAGCCGGAGCCGGAGCCCGGTCGTCCTCGCCGAGGCCGTACATTCAGTGGCATGAGCGACATCGACTGGAACGCGGGTACCTGGACGACCGCCCCGGCACACGTGCAGGTGTCCGACGACGGGATGCATGTCACAGCGGTCGAGGAGAGCGACGCCTGGCGGATCACCTCGTACGGCTTCGTGCACGACACCGAGCACGCCCTCCTCGCGCCGTTCGCCCAGGACACCGCGATGGAGGTGTCGTTCCACCTGGACTTCTCCGCCCAGTTCGACCAGGCCGGCATCTTCGTCAAGGTCGACGACAGCACGTGGACCAAGGCCGGCGTCGAACGCAGTGACGACCAGGACAGTCTCGGCGCCGTCGTCACCCGCGGCGTCTCCGACTGGTCGCTCTCGCCCGTGCCGGACTGGCACGGGCGCCTGGTCACGATCCGCGCCAGCCGCTCCGGCGACGCACTGACCATCCGAGCCCGGGTCGACGACGAGCCGTGGCGTCTGGTCCGCGTGGCACCCCTGGACCCCGACGCCGAGGTCGGTGCCGGGCCGATGTGCTGCGCGCCGTCGCGGGACGACCTCACCGTGCACTTCACCGCCTGGCGGACCGGTGCGGCCGACGCCAGCCTGCACCCGGAGGACTGACCTCCTGCCGCTGCGCTGACGGCCGAACCGGTCGAGGGAGCGGTCCGGCCTGTCTCCGGTACTCGGTACCGTGACCGCGTGCATCTGAGCTGGGATCGGGCGGTGCCGTCGCGATGGCGATCGCTGCCGCCTCCCGTCTCGCTGCTCGTCGCCGCCCGGACCGTGAACCGCCTCGGGGCCTTCACGCTGCCCTTCCTCGCCGTCGTGTTGGTCGACGACTTCTCCGTCCAGGTGCAGACTGCCGGAGCGATTGTCGCCCTCTTCGGGGTGGCGACGATCCCCTCGCGACTGATCGGTGGCTTCCTCAGCGACCGGATCGGCCACCGCTCCACCATCGCGTGGGGCCTCACCCTCACCGCGGTGTTCCAACTCCTGCTCGCGGCGGCACCCGGCGTCGTGACCGCTGCGGCCGCAGCGGTGCTCATCGGCCTGTCGTTCGAGATCTACGAACCGCCGTCCCAGGCACTCGTCGCCGACGTCGTCGAGGGCGACCGCGACCGGGTCGCCGCCTACGGGTTGTACTCAGCTGCACTCGCCGTCGCCGGGGTGCTCGCCGGCGTCCTCGCAGCGACCGTCGGTGGTGTCGACCTCCGACTGCTGTTCGTGGTCGACGCGGTGACCTGCCTGGCGTGCGCGACCCTCGTCCTCATCGCGTTGCAGCCGCGCCGCGGGGGACAGGAGCCGGAGGATCGTGCGTCGACCCCGGCTGCGGTGGTGCGGAGTCCGTGGCGGGACCCGATGCTCGTCGGGATGCTGGTCACCGGCACGGGCTTCGCCGTGCTGTACCTGCAGCTCGACGTCGCACTTCCCCTCACACTGCGTGCCGACGGGATCCGGCCGTCGCTGGTCGGCGTGCTCTTCGCCGTCTCGGCCCTCGTCATCGTCCTCGGGCAGCCGCTGGTGGTGCGGGGGCCGCTCACCCGGTGGAGCCACTTCGCGGCGCTGGCGATCGGTTTCCTGCTGCTCGGCGTCGGTTTCGTCCTCAACGGAGTCGCTGTCGACCTGCCCGGCCTGATCGCTGCGACGGTCGTGTGGAGCCTCGGTGACCTGGTGCTCCTCGGGCACGCCACCGCACTCGTCGCGGCGATCGCTCCCGCGACGTCGCGCGCTCGGTACATGTCGGTCTTCGGCATCAGCTGGGGCATCGCCGCCGCGGTCGGGCCACTCGTCGGCACCCAGCTGATCGCACACCTGCACGTCAATGGCACCTGGTGGGTCCTCGGCCTGCTCTGCGTCCCGCTCGCCGCGGCGCAACCCGTCCTCGCGGCGGCTGCGCGGCGATCCGGTCGGGTCTTCGCGCGTTCCTGACCGACGACCGCGATCGCGACGGGCTGCCCGGTCATGGGCACCGAGGGGCCGCAGTTGCTACGGTCTCGAGATGGCGCGACTCGACGGCGACGCAGGGCCCGTGACACGGCCCGCCACGGTCGAGGACGCCGAGAGCATCGCCCGTGTGCACGCGACCTCATGGCGCGAGACGTACGGTCGGCTGGTCGAGGATCCGGACACGAACCCCTGGTTCGACGTCGACCGACGAGTCGGCATGTGGCGGACGTACCTGGAAGACGGGGTCTTCTCCACCACCGTGGCCGAGGATCCGACCGGAGTGATCGGGTTCGCGGCCGCCCAACGCGCAGTCGAGCCCGACGCGGTCCGCCCAGAGGAACTCGCCATGCTCTACGTGCTCGAACGGGCGCAGGGAACGGGAGCCGGTCAAGCGCTCCTCGACGGGGTGCTCGGCGGACGTCCTGCGTCGCTGTGGGTGGCGGCGGACAATCCTCGAGCCCATGCGTTCTACCGTCGGAACAGGTTCACCGCCGACGGCGCCACCTCGAGTTTCGAGCCACTCGGCGCCACCGTGCGACTCGTCCGGTGAGCTGACGGTCCGGGAGATCAGGGCCGCGGGTGCACACCGGCTGTGCCAGTCTGCTGAGCGATGACCATCACGAACGCACCCTGGCACCACCCGCAGCCGGACCAGTCCGACGTGCATCTCGACATCGTCCCGGAGGCACTGCTGCACGCCCTCGCGGCGGGTGGGACCGACGCCACGACTCGCCGGACCATGACGCCCTACCTCACCGGGCCGGAGTGCGCCTCGCTGTGGCGCAGGAGGAGCGAGCAGATCCGCGAGCGCCCGGGCGACGCACCCTGGGTCACCCGGTTGATCGTCGACCCGGCGGTCGCCCTGCCGGTCGGTGTCGCCGGCTTCCACGGCCCGCCGGACGCGCACGGCATGGTCGAGGTGGGGTACCGCGTGGACCCGGCCCATCGCCGCATGGGGTACGCGAGACGGGCACTCGAGACGCTCCTGGCGGTCGCGCACGACCACCCCGGAGTGCGGACGGTGCGGGCCACCGTCAGCCCGGACAACGATGCCTCACTCGCCCTGATCGCCGCGTACGGGTTCGTCGAGAACGGCGAGCAGTGGGACGAGGAAGACGGCCGGGAGATCGTCTTCGAGGTCTCGGCGGACGGTCAGCGCCGGCCCACCGAGGACTGGAACCGCACCAGGTAGCCGTCCGGGTCCTGCACGAGGAACTGCTCGACACCTGCCTCCTCGCCGCCGACCGGGTACCACTTCGTCTCCGGGTCCATGAAGAGCGGCCAGTCGGCGTCCCGCAGCACTGCGGCGAGCGCTCCGCTGTCGGGCACGCTGACCTGGAAGTTCACGCCACGGCCCAGAGGAGCGTCGAGCGGACCCGTCACCCAGTTGCGGCCGACCCCGGCCTGCTCGAGCATCAGGTGTGCCGAGCCGAGGACGACGTACGCGAAGCGCTCGTCGGGCCTGGCGTAGCTGACGGTGAAGCCGCAGAGGCCGCACCAGAACGCCAGGCTGTGGTCCAGGTCGGCGACGAGGAGCTCCGGGACGAGTGCGGGTTCGAGGGCGTCGGTGACGGCACCATCGTGGCATCGAGCGAGGCAGCACCCGTGTGTCCCGAGCGTCGTGGCCCTAGCGTCGGGGCCCTAGCGTCGGGGTGTGCACACCCACGACGCCGTCGACCGCGGCCACGACCTGGTCCTCGAGCACTTCCGCTGGATCGACGGTGCAGCCGACACCTGGACCATGCTCCGCTCGGCCGACGCGCTGGCCGGGATCGTCGCGGGGCTCGCCGCACTGGTCGAGGACGCTCGCCCGGACGTCGTGATCGGCATCGAGTCCCGCGGTTTCGTCCTCGCTCCGGCCGTCGCGCTCACGCTCGGTGTCGGCTTCGCCCCGGTCCGGAAGGACGGCGCGCTGTTCCCCGGACCGCTGGTGGCACGGACGACGGACCGCGACTACCGCGGGAACCGGCGGACCCTGTCGGCGCGCCGGGACCTGTTCGCTGCCGGGCAACGGGTCGTCCTGGTCGACGACTGGATCGAGACCGGCAGCCAGGCGCTCGCGGTGGCGGAACTGGTCGCGGATGTCGGAGCGGACCTCGTCGGCGTCGCGGTGGTCGTCGACGAAGCGAGTCCGGCGGCGCGCGGTGCTCTTCCGATGCTGCGGAGCCTCGTCCGGTCGTCCGAGCTGGAGGCGTGAGGCCGTAGCGGCCTCCGCCGGCGCTCCGACGGAGCAGGACGGCAATGCCGGGAGGCGCACCCCGGCCCCGCGACGAGCCGCACCGGTCCCAGGAGGCCAGCCCGCGCCTCCAGTACGATCCGGTCTCGTGCCGAACGTCGTCCGCCGCCCCCGCTCCGCGATCCGGAGGCCCGTGACGGTCGCCGTCATCGCGGTGCTCCTGCTCGTCGTCGCGTTCCTGGTGGCCGCCGCGGTCGTGCCGTTCGCCCCGGCGACGGCCAGCACGGCGACGTACCGTCCGCCGACCGCGAGTGCCGCCGACGTCCGGTTCCCCGACTACGGCGCGACCGCGGTCGAGGCCGACGGCTTCCCGGAGAGCCTGACGACGAGCGGCGACCGGAAGGCCCGTTCGATCGCGAGCATCTCGAAGGTCGTGACGGCCCTGGTCGTGCTCGAGGAGAAGCCGCTACAGCCGGGGGAGCAGGGGCCGGACGTGCGGTTCACGCCCCAGATGGAGGCGCTCTACAGCCAGTACGCGGCGCAGAACGGCGAGGTCGCACCGTTGCCGACGGACCTGCGGCTGTCGGAGTACCGGGCGTTCCAGGTGATGCTGATGAAGTCGGCGAACAACTACGCCGGCTCCCTGGCGCTCTGGGCCTTCGGGTCGATGGACGGCTACCGCAAGGCCGCGGCGACCTGGCTCGACGCCCACGGTCTCGACGACACCACGATCATGGAGCCGACGGGTCTCGACCCGCGGAACACCAGCACGGCGACGGACCTGGTCGACCTCGGCAAGCTCGCCCTGGCGGACCCGCTGGTGAAGCAGGTGGTGGGGACGGCGAAGGCGACGGTGCCGGGCGTCGGCGACATCGAGAACTCGAACAAGCTGCTCGGCATGGACGGTGTCGAGGGCATCAAGACCGGCACCCTCGACGAGGCCGGCGCCTGCCTGCTCTTCGCGGCGACCTACCAGCGCGGTGGCCGCACGGTGACCGTGATCGGGGCGATGCTCGGCGGGGTCGACCACGACTCGCTGGACGGTGACGTCCGGAAGCTGCTGCACTCGGTGGCGGACGACTTCCACACGATCACGCTGACGAACGCCGGGCAGACCTTCGGCACCTACCAGGCGCCCTGGCAGGAGGAGGTCGACGCGACCGCCAGCCGTGCGGCGTCGCTGCTGGTCTGGGGGCCCACGGACGTGACGGCGAAGACGTCGCTCGAGCCGCTGACGTTCGGTTCGGCGGGGGAGCGCGTCGGGTCGGTGCGGTTCACGGTGTCGCACCACGACCCGGTCACGGTGCCGCTGCGCCTCGACCGGGCCATCGAGGACCCGGGCGTGTGGTGGCGGTGGTCGAACCCGTTCCGCGGTGTGGAGCTCGACCGGGCGCTGGTCGGCTGACCGCGCTGGGCTGCGCTCAGTCCCGCGGCGCGACCGGCTGCAACGACGTCCGCTTCGCCGTGATGCCGTCGCCCGACGACGTCCCCCGGACACGCCGGACGACCCACGGCACCAGGTACTCCTTGGCCCAGCCGAGGTCCTCGACCCGGGCCTCCCGCCACGGGCGCGCGGCGAGTGGTTCCGGGACCGCAGCACCGAGTTCGTGGGCGACGCCGAGCGAGTCGAGCACAGCGGCCGCGACCGTGGCGTGCCCGAGCCGGGAGTGGTGCAGCCGGTCGGCGGCCCACATCCGCGGGTCCCGGAGCACCCGGAGCGCCCAGAGGTTCGTGACGAGCGCACCGTGCTTCAGCGCGATGGCCTGCAGGTGCTCGTTGTAGATCGCCGTCTTGCCGCGCACCATGCCGAGCACCGGCGTCATGCCGACGTCCGGTCCGGTGAAGAGCACCACGGTCGCGCCGTCCCGGCGGAGGGTCTCGACCATCCGGTCGTACCGTTCGGCCAGGGCGTCCGGGTCGGAGCCCGGCCGGATGATGTCGTTGCCGCCCGCCGACACCGTGATCAGGTCCGGGCCCAGGGCGACGGCGGCTTCGGCCTGCTCGTCGATGATCTGCCCGAGCAGCCGGCCGCGGACGGCGAGGTTGGCGTAGCCGAAGTCCTCGTCGGTACGGTCCGCCAGGGTCTCGGCGACACGGTCGGCCCAGCCGCGATGGCCCCCGACCGACTGCGGGTCCGGATCACCGATCCCCTCGGTGAACGAGTCACCGATCGCGACGTACCGGGTCCAGGGATGCTCGTCTGACACGACACGCGACCGTACTCTCGTCCCATGACCGAGTCCACTCCCGGCAAGCGACGTCCCTGGTCCGTGCCGGACGACCTCCTGGCACGCATCGCCGCGCGCGCTCCCGGCTACGACGCCGACAACGCCTTCCTCGCCGAGGACCTCGACGAGCTCCGGCAGGCCGGGTACCTCCGCATCGGGGTGCCGATCCGGGACGGAGGCTCGGGGCTGGGTCTCCGCGAGACCGCTGCGGTCCAGCGGACCCTCGCCACCGCGGCGCCGGCGACGGCGCTCGGGCTGGGGATGCACCAGGTGTGGGTGCAGGCGGCCCGCAGCGTGTCCGCCCGGGGTGGGGCGTTCCTCCAGACCGTGACCGATGCGGCGGCGGCGGACCGGCTGCTCGCCTTCGGGGTCAGCGAGCCGGGGAACGACGCGGTGCTCTTCGACTCGCTCACAACCGCCGAGCCGGACGGCGTCGGCGGGTACCGGTTCACCGGCACGAAGGTGTCGACCTCGCTCGCACCGGCGTGGGACCTGCTGAGCGTCTTCGGGAAGGACACCTCCGGGCCGGAGCCGCGACTCGTGCACGGGTTCGCCGTCCGGAGCGACGGCGGGGTACGCCACCTGGACGACTGGGACACCCTCGGCATGCGGGCGACGCAGAGCCGGACGACGATCCTGGACGGGCTGCACGTGCCGGCGGAGCGGATCGTCCGTGTGCTGCCTGTCGGCCCGGTGGCGGACCCGCTCGTGTTCGGGATCTTCGCGGCCTTCGAGCTGCTCGTGGCGTCGGTGTACGTGGGGATCGCCTCGCGGGCGCTGACCCTGGCCGTCGAGCGCGTCTCCGGCCGCGTCGGGATTGACGGGACGCCCCGCTCGGCCGACCCGGACGTCCGGCGGGCGGTCGCCGCGATGCGGAGCGCGACCGACGCGATCGCGCTGCAGGTCGACGCGCTGGCACGGGACGTCGACGAACTCGTCGACCACGACCGGTGGTTCCCGCTGCTCGTCGGCACGAAGACCCGGGCGGTGGACACGGCGCAGCACGTCGTGGACGAAGCGCTGCGGGTCGTCGGCGGCTCGGCCTTCCGCGCGTCGGACGAACTGGCGCGTCTGGCGCGGGACGTCCGCGCCGGGCAGTACCACCCGTCGACGCGGGACTCGGCGATGCGGACCATCGCGGCGGCGGAGTTCGGACCGCTGCCGCGCTGACCCGGGCTCGGTGTCGCTGGCCGGGCTCGGTGTCGCCGGTCGGGCTCGGTGTCGCCGGTCCGTGCGAGCATGACCCGGTGAGCAAGCAGGACGGACGGAACCGACTCGTCACCGACGCGCCTGTCGACGACGCCACGGCGACGGTCCTGCACGTCGACATGGACGCCTTCTTCGCCTCCGTGGAACTGCTCGACCGCCCGGACCTCGTCGGCCTGCCGGTGATCGTCGGGCACGACTCCGACCGCTCGGTCGTCACCGCCGCCACGTACGAGGCCCGCAAGTACGGCATCAACTCCGCGATGCCGATGGCCGTCGCGAAACGCCGGTGTCCCGCCGCCGTCATCGTCGAGCCGCACTTCGAGAAGTACAGCGCCCGTTCGGCCCAGGTCATGCGGATCTTCGACCGGTTCACCCCGCGGGTCGAACGACTCGGCATCGACGAGGCGTTCCTCGACGTGGCCGGTGCCCTCCGGTTGTACGGCACGCCGTGGCAGATCGGCACCGAGATCCGCCAGACCGTGTTCGCGGAGACCGGTCTGCACTGCTCGGTCGGCGCCGCATCGACGAAGTTCGTCGCGAAGCTCGCCTCCAGCCGCGCCAAGCCCGACGGCCTGCTCGTCGTCCCGCACGCGTACACCATCGAGTTCCTGCACCCGCAGCCCGTCTCGGCGCTCTGGGGCGTCGGCGGCAAGACGCAGGAGACCCTCGAACGCCGGGGCATCCACACCATCCGCGACCTCGCCACCACACCGCTGCCCTCGCTCGTCGCCCTGCTCGGCCCCGCCGGCGGCCAGCGGCTCCACGACCTGGCCTGGGGCCGAGACCCGCGCACGGTCGAGGCCGGGGTCGGCGAGAAGTCGATCGGGCACGAGGTGACGTTCGGCCGCGACCTCACCGAACGCGACGACGTCGCCCGCGAACTGCTGCGCCTGGCCGAGAAGGTGGCCGTCCGACTGCGCCGAGCCGAGGTGCAGGCCCGCACCGTGGCGCTCAAGGTCCGCTACACCGACTTCAGCACGCTGACCCGGTCCCGCACCCTCGCCGAACCCAGCGACGTCGCCAAGCGCCTCCACCGCGAAGCCGTCGAGCTCTACGACGTCCTGCACCGACCGGGCAACCGCATCCGACTGATCGGTGTCCGCGGGGAGAACCTCGTGCCCGCGGCCGCGAGCAACGCCCTCTGGGACGACGACGCGCCGTGGCGGGAGACCGAGACCACCGTCGACGCGGTCACCGCGCGCTTCGGCGCCGGCGTGCTGCGCCCGGCATCGCTCGTCCGCGCGACGCCCGAGCAGCGTGCCCCGCACGCCCGGCAGGACTGAGCGTGCCGGTACACTCGGGTGGAGTGAGCGCAGCGGAGAACATCGAGCACCAGGAACCCGCCGAACTCCCGATCGACGGGCCGTCCGACGCACCGGGCGGAGCGGCCCGTGACGGATCGGCACCGACCGAACCGGCGGCCATCGCCGAGGTCGCGGGCAACGCGGCCGCCGAGCACCTGTCCCCGGCGTTCCCGGAACGTGCTGCCTGGGGCACCGCCTCGAAGCTCCGCGCCTGGCAGGTCGAAGCGCTGACGAAGTACTTCGAGAAGGAACCGCGCGACTTCCTCGCCGCGGCCACCCCGGGCGCCGGCAAGACCACGTTCGCGCTGCGCCTGGCGACCGAGCTCCTCGCCCGCGGCACCGTCGACCGGCTGGTCGTCGTCGCCCCGACCGAGCACCTCAAGCGCCAGTGGGCCGACGCCGCCGACCGCGTGAACATCCGGCTCGACCCGATGTTCAAGAACGGTGACGGCATGTTCGGCCGGCACTACCAGGGCGTCGCGATCACGTACGCCCAGGTCGGCATGAACCCGGAGGTGCACGAGCGCATCACCGCCGGTGGCAAGACCCTGGTCGTGCTCGACGAGGTGCACCACGGCGGCGACGCCCTGACGTGGGGTGAGGGCATCCGACTGGCGTTCTCGAAGGCCACCCGGCGGCTCTCGCTCTCCGGCACGCCGTTCCGCTCCGACACCGCACCGATCCCGTTCGTGCAGTACGCCCCGGACGAGCAGGGCATCCGCACCTCGATCTCCGACTACAACTACGGCTACGGCCGCGCGCTGAAGGACGGCGTCGTCCGGCCCGTGCTGTTCATGGCGTACGCCGGGCAGATGCGCTGGAAGACCCGGATGGGCGACGAGATGTCGGCCTCCCTCGGCGATCCCGTCACGAAGGACATCACCGCGCAGGCCTGGCGTACCGCGCTGTCGCCCGAGGGCGAGTGGATGCCCGCCGTGCTGTCGGCGGCCGACAAGCGCCTCACCGAGGTCCGCCGTGGTGTGCCCGACGCCGGCGGCCTGGTGATCGCGACCGACACCACCACCGCCCGGGCGTACGCACGGATCCTGCAGCGGATCACGGGGGAGCGGCCGACCGTCGTGCTCTCCGACGAGGCCGCCGGCTCCAGCCGCATCCAGTCCTTCGCCGAGGACACCTCGCGCTGGATGGTCGCCGTCCGGATGGTGTCCGAAGGCGTCGACGTGCCCCGGCTCTGCGTCGGGGTGTACGCGACGAGCGCCAGCACGCCGCTGTTCTTCGCCCAGGTGATCGGCCGCTTCGTGCGGGCCCGCCGCCGTGGGGAGACCGCGTCGGTCTTCCTGCCGAGCGTCCCCGGCCTGATGGCCCTCGCCGCCACCCTCGAGCTGGAGCGGGACCACGCCCTCGACCGTCCGAAGGACGCCGAGGACGGCATGTACAACCCCGAAGACGCCATGGTCGCCGAGGCCAACAAGGAGGACCGCGCGTCTGAGAGCCTGCTCGACATGCAGCCGTTCGAGGCGCTCGACTCGCAGGCCTCCTTCGACCGGGTGCTCTACGACGGCGGCGAGTTCGGCACCGGCGGCGAGGTCGGTTCCCTCGAGGAGCTCGACTTCATCGGCATCCCGGGCCTGCTCGAACCCGACCAGGTGCGCGACCTGCTCCGTGCCCGCCAGGCGACCCAGGCGAAGCGGTCCAAGGGCCGGGTGCTCAAGGACGGCATGCCCAAGGCCCCCGAGCCCGAGAGCCGTCCGATGTACCTGACGATCAAGGAGCAGCGGTCGGAACTGCAGCGCCTGGTGTCGATCTGGTCCCGGCACGCCAACGAACCGCACGGGTCGATCCACGCCGAACTCCGGCGGATGAGCGGTGGCCCGGCCGTGGCGCAGGCGAGCATCGAGCAGATCCAGAAGCGCATCGACATCCTGCGCGGCCGGATCGGCAACCGCCGGTGAGCCCGGTGAGCCGGGTCCGACCGTGATCGAGCCCGTCGACGACGACCGCACCTGGTACGTCAAGCGCGACGCGGACTCCTCGCCCGAAGCGATCATCGACCGGTTCGGCGGTGGCTACCGGCTGCGTCGGTTCTCGCTGCACGAGTCCCGTCGGACGCAGTACGGCGTGTACACCGGACGCGAGATCGCCGAGACCGCGTGGTGGCGCCTCCGCGACGGCAAGTGACGACCGACGGCGACCGACGGCGACCGACGGCAGGTGAGCGTCGACGGCGGGAAGTGACCAGGTTCCGCTCCGGATCGCCCGGACAGGTGCGGCGCTGATGACGGGGACGGGCAGGATCGGGTAGACCGGAGGAATGGCAGACTCCATCCCTCACGTCCTCGTCCTCGGCGGCGGCTCGGCCGGCTACACCGCCGTCAAGCAGCTGCAGAAGCACGCCGCCACGGTGCCCATGCGCATCACCCTCGTGGACCAGAACACGTACTACACGTACCTGCCGTTCCTGCCCGAGGTCGCCGGCGGTCACATCGCCCCCAAGGACGTCACCGTCGAACTCCGACGCGCGCTCCGCAAGACCCGGGTCATCCAGGGCAAGGTGACCGGGATCTCCTCGGCCGACAAGACCGTCGCGGTCGCCACGGCCGGCGGCGACGACCGCACCCTCGGCTACGACCACCTCATCGTGGCCCTCGGCTCGGTCACCCGCACGTTCCCGACCCCCGGCCTCGACGAGGTCGGCGTCGGCTTCAAGACCGTCGAGGAAGCCGCGTACGTCCGTGCGAAGCTCCTCGACAACATCGCGAAGGCCGCCGCCACCCGTGACGAGGACGAGCGTCGTCGTCTCCTCACCAGCATCTTCATCGGCGGCGGCTACACCGGCGTCGAGGCGATCGGTGAGCTGTTCGACGTCTCCCAGGCCGCGATCGCCACGTACCCGTCGCTCGCCGGCGAGCAGCCCCGCTGGGTGCTCATCGACGCGCTCGACCGCGTCGCGCCCGAGGTCGGCCCGGAGCTGTCGAAGTGGACCCTCGAGTCCCTCCGCGCCCGCGGCATCGACGTCCGCCTGAAGACCACCATGCCGAGTTGCGAGGGCGGCGTCGTCAAGCTGTCCGACGGCGACGAGTTCGCCACCGGTCTGCTCGTCTGGACCGCCGGTGTCAAGCCGAACCCGCTCCTCGACGCCACCGACCTGCCGCGCGGACCGAAGGGCCACCTCGCCGCGAACGCGAAGCTGCAGGTCGAGGCCGAGGACACCCACGAGGTCGTCGAGGGTGTCTGGGGCCTCGGTGACGTCGCACAGGTCCCCGACCTGACCGCCGAGAAGCAGCCGGCGTACTACCCGCCGAACGCCCAGAACGCCGTCCGTCAGGCCGTCGTCGTCGCCGACAACATCGTGGCGACGATCACCGGCAAGCCGCTGACGGAGTACCGCCACCCATCCATCGGCACGGTCGCCTCGTACGGTGTCGCCAAGGGCGCGGCGAACATCAAGGGCATCAAGATGACGAACCTGCTGGCCTGGCTCGCCCACCGCGCCTACCACGTGTACGCGATGCCGACGCTGAACCGCAAGGCGCGCATCGTCATCGGCTGGGTGACGGGTGCCGTCTCCGGCCGTGACGCAACCTCCCTCATCAAGGAGACCGACCCGCGTCGCACCTTCGTCGACGCGGCGAAGAGCTAGCGCGCGCGTCCCGACGCGACTGCCTGCAGACGGGAGGCCCGGTACCAGCTGGTACCGGGCCTCCCGTCCGTCGTGGCACCGGTCCGGCACCGGCCTGCCGGCGCGACTGGACACCGAACGCGGCCCTGGACCGCCTCCCACCCGCCCGGCGTCACCGTGGACGCCACGAGTGAGAGGAGCGCCATGCGCGCCATGACCTACCGCGGGCCGTACCGGGTCCGCGTCGAGGACAAGCCCGACCCCCGCATCGAGCACCCGAACGACGCCGTCATCCGCGTCGAGCGGGCCGCGATCTGCGGGTCCGACCTGCACCTCTACCACGGCATGATGCCGGACACCCGCGTCGGCCACACCTTCGGCCACGAGTTCATCGGCGTCGTCGAGCAGCTCGGGTCGTCGGTCGAGACGCTGAGCGTGGGGGACCGCGTGATGGTCCCGTTCCACATCTCCTGCGGGACCTGCTGGTTCTGCGCCCGCGGACTCTTCACGAACTGCCACAACGTGAACCCGAACGCCACCGCGGTCGGCGGCATCTTCGGCTACTCGCACACCACCGGCGGCTACGACGGCGGCCAGGCGGAGCGCGTCCGAGTCCCGTTCGCCGACGTCGGGCCGCAGGTGATCCCCGACTGGTTGGACCCGGAGGACGCCCTGCTGATGACGGACGCCCTGGGCACCGGGTACTTCGGCGCGCAGCTCGCCTCGATCCGCGAGGGCGACACGGTCGTGGTGCTCGGCGCCGGACCGGTCGGGTTGTTCGCGGCGAAGTCGGCCTGGTTCATGGGAGCCGGACGGGTGATCGTCGTCGACCAGCTCGAGTACCGCCTGCAGAAGGCCCGCGAGTTCGCGCACGCCGAGACCATCAACTACGCCGAGGTCGACGACGTCGTGCTCGAGATGAAGAAGCAGACCGACTTCCTGGGCGCGGACAGCGTGATCGACGCGGTCGGTGCCGAGGCGGACGGCAACTTCCTCATGCACGTCTCGAGCGCGAAGCTGAAGATCCAGGGCGGGTCCCCGGTCGCGCTGAACTGGGCGATCGACGGCGTCCGGAAGGGCGGCACCGTCTCGGCGATGGGTGCGTACGGGCCGATCCCGAGCCTGGTGAAGTTCGGCGACGCGATGAACAAGGGCGTCACCATCCACATGAACCAGGCACCGGTGAAGCGCCAGTGGCCGCGGCTGCTGGAGCACATCCAGGCCGGACACCTGAAGCCGAGCGACGTCATCACGCACCGGATCCCGCTCGAGCACATCGGTGAGGCTTACCACCTGTTCTCGTCGAAGCTCGACGGGTGCATCAAGCCGGTGATCGTGCCGTGAGCAGGAAGGAGCAGGAGATGACCGACCACATGCCGTACGTCGCCGACCGGGCGAAGGACGTGCCGAGCGCCGACGAGCTGCGGGCGCGGGTCCCAGGGTGGGGGAGCGACCTGGACCTCGCCGACCGGCCGAGCGTGCCCAAGCTGTCGCGCGAGGCCGGCTCGGCCACCGGGGCGCACTGGGTCCGCCCGGAGACGCAGCCGGGTGCGGAGGGCCGCGAACGCTCGATCGAGCACGCCCACGTCACGCCGGCGTTCGGCACCGCGCAGCCGCTGTCCGGAGTCGCCGGGGTCGTCAAGCGGTACGCATACCGGCGGTTCAGCGAGGGGCGCCTGGCGCACTGGATGCTGCTCGTCGTCGGCGACCGGCTCGACGTGGCCACGCACCGGATGACGGACGCGCTGCGCGGGCGGCCGGACCGGATCGTCGCGGAGACCGGCATCGCGGCCGAGCGGGCGGACAGCCCGGTGGGCGCACGTGTCGGCTCGTCGCGACGGGACTGGCGGCACGGGGTGCTCGACCCCGTCGTGACGATGTGGCCGTACCTGCTGATCGGTGGCGTCGCGGTGTGGGTGGTGCGTCGCGCGCGACGCTGACGCTCGGCCGGGCCGCGGCGGACGGTTCCGCGCCTGGCGACACCGTTCGGGTGGTGCGCCGCGAGCGGTGTCGCTGGGTGCGAACGACGGGAGGCGCGTGGCGGGCGCGTGCCGGGCCTCCCGTCCGGCGTCGGGTCGCGGCGCGATTCGCGCCTGGCGACACCGTTCGGGTCGCGTGGCGCGTGCCGTGTCGGTGAGCGCGAACCGACCGGAGGCGCGTGGCGGCCGCGTGCCGCGCCTCCCGTCCCGCGTGCGGCCGCGGCACAGTTCGCGCCTGGCGACACCGCTCGGGTAGCGGGGTACGTGCCGTGTCGCTGGGCGCGAACGACGGGAGGCGCGCGGCCGCCGGGCGCACAAAAACGAACGGCCCTCCCGTCCGACGCGACGCGTTTCGCGCCTGGCGACACCGTTCGCGTGGCGTGGCGTGGCGCGTGCCGTGTCGCTGGGCGCGAACGGCGGGAGGCGCGCGGCCGCCAGGCGCACCCCGGGCCTCCCGTCCGGCGTGCCGCGTTTCGCGCCTGGCGACACCGTTCGGTTGGCGGGGCGCGTGGCGGGCGCGCGCCGCGCCTCCCGCCCGCTGCGGCGCCGAGGCGGGTTTCGCGCCTGGCGACACGGTTCGGGTCGCGTGGCGCGTGCCGTGTCGCTGGGTGCGAACGACGGGAGGCGCGTGGCGGGCGCGCGCCGCGCCTCCCGCCCGCTGCGGCGCCGAGGCGCGATTCGCGCCTGGCGACACCGTTCGAGGCGCGTGGCACGAGCCGTGTCGCTGGGCGCGAACGAACGGAGGCGCGCGACCCCCGGGCGCACAAAAACGAACGGCCCTCCCGAAGGAGGGCCGTTCGCCGCTTGTCTCAACACAAGTGTTCGAGCATCTGCTCCGAGGAGCCAGTGCTGCGTGTCCGAGAGGGGACTTGAACCCCTACGCCCTAATACGGGCACTAGCACCTCAAGCTAGCGCGTCTACCAATTCCGCCACCCGGACTGGGTGTGACGCCGAGCAACTGGTGCTGGCATCGGGCCGTTCGACCGGGTTTCCCCGGCGTTCCTGCCGAGAGAAGACACTAGCACGGGTGTGAACGCCCGTTGAACACGGCTGCGCATCCCGGGCGCGGCGAGGGAGCGCGGCTGTCGCCGGTAGCGTTGCACCATGACGTCCGAGCTGGAACGCACCGCGGCGATCGCGCGGGACCTCATCCGGATCGACACCACGAACTGGGGTGAGGGGAAGTCCCGCGGCGAGACCGAAGCGGCGCACTACGTCGAGTCGGCGCTGCAGAGCCTCGGACTCACGACCCAGCTGTTCGAGTCCGAACCCGACCGTGTCAGCGTCATCGCACGGGTGCCGGGTCGTGACCGCAGCAAGCCGGGGCTCGTCGTGCACGGGCACCTCGACGTCGTCCCCGCCGACCCGGAGAACTGGTCGGTCGACCCGTTCGGCGGCGAGGTGCGCGACGGTTCCCTCTGGGGCCGCGGCGCCGTCGACATGAAGAACATGGACGCGATGATGCTGACCGCGCTGTCGGACGTCATCGAGCAGCAGGGTGCTCCCGAGCGGGACCTGGTGATCGCGTACTTCGCCGACGAGGAAGCCGGCGGGATCCTCGGCGCGCACCACGTCGTGGACACCCACCCCGAGGTCTTCGACGGGGCCACGGCGGCGATCAGCGAGGTCGGCGGCTACTCGATCACCGTGGGTGACCGCCGCGCGTACCTGCTCCAGACCGGCGAGAAGGCCCTGATGTGGGTGAAGCTCACCGCGCGGGGCACGGCAGCGCACGGGTCGCACGTCATCAGAGACAACGCGGTCACGAAGATCGCCGCCGCCGTCGCACGGATCGGCAGCGAGGAGTGGCCGGTCCGGTTGTCCGACACGACGACCGCGATGGTCGCCGAGGTCGCCCGGTTCCTGGGCGTCGACCCGGTCGCCACCGGCCCGGACGAGGTCGCCCTCGCCACCGGTTCCGCCGCCCGGTTCATCCACGCGGCCCTGCACACGACCACGAACCCGACCGTCCTCAGCGCCGGCTACAAGCACAACGTGATCCCGGACCAGGCGACGGCGCTCGTCGACATCCGCTGCCTGCCCGGCGACGAGGACGCCGTCCTGGCCCGGGTGCGCGAACTGGCCGGCGACGACGTCGAGGTGACGATGACCCACCAGGACGTCGGGCTCGAGCAGGACTTCGGCGGCCCGCTCGTCGACGCCGTGCGGGACGTCCTCGAGCGCCACGACCCGGGCGCCCCGGTGCTGCCGTACCTGCTGTCCGGGGGGACCGACAACAAGGCGCTCTCGCGGCTCGGCATCGCCGGGTACGGCTTCGTGCCGCTGCAGCTGCCGGCCGGCGTCGACTTCCCGGCGATGTTCCACGGGGTCGACGAGCGTGTGCCGCTGGAGTCGTTGGCGTTCGGTCGCCGCGTCCTCGGAGACCTGTTCGCGACCTACTGATACCGTGCATGGTCGTCGTCGGTGACGGCACAACCGAGTCCAGCACCGGCGAAAGGCCGCACACGTGCACATCTTCGAGGCGATCTTCCTCGGCTTCGTCCAGGGGCTGACGGAGTTCCTGCCGGTCTCCTCCAGCGCCCACCTGCGCATCGTCGGGCTGTTCCTGCCCGACGCGCAGGACCCGGGGGCGGCCTTCACCGCGGTGACGCAGCTCGGCACCGAGACGGCCGTGCTCATCTACTTCTGGAAGGACATCGTCCGGATCGTCCGGAAGTGGTTCGGCGCGCTGGCCGGCAAGGTCCCACGGAACGACCCGGACGTCCGCGTCGGCTGGCTCGTGATCATCGGCACGATCCCGATCGGCGTCGTCGGTCTGCTCCTGCAGGACACCATCGAGACCACCTTCCGGTCGCTGTGGATCGTCGCGATCGTGCTCATCGTCTTCGGTGTCGTCCTGGGCGTGCTGGACCGGGTCGGCCGCAAGGTCCGTCCGATCGAGCAGATGACCTTCGGCGGCGGCATCCTCATCGGCCTCGCCCAGGTCCTGGCCCTCGTGCCGGGCGTCTCCCGCTCCGGCGCCACCGTGTCGATGGGGCTCGCCCTCGGCTACACACGGCCGGCAGCGGCACGGTTCGCGTTCCTCCTGGCCATCCCCGCGGTGTTCCTGTCCGGCCTGTACGAGGCCGCCACGAGCCTCGGGGACACCGGCGCACCGTTCGGCCTCGCCGACACCCTCATCGCGACCGTGGTGGCGTTCGTCGTCGGCTTCGTCGTCATCGCCGCGTTCATGAACTACATCAGCAAGCGGAGCTTCATGCCGTTCGTCGTCTACCGGATCCTGCTCGGGATCGTCCTCATCGTGCTCCTGTCGCTCGGGGTGGTGCAGGCATGAGGGCCTGGTCCACTCCGTCCGTCCCGGAGGTCCCCGGCACCGGGCCCCGCCCGGTCGTCCACGACACCGCCACCGGCAAGCCCGTCGACCCGACCCGCGGTGCCGACCGCGCGGCGCTGTACGTCTGCGGCATCACGCCCTACGACGCCACACACCTGGGCCACGCCGCCACCTACCTGGCGTTCGACACGCTCGGCCGGGTCTGGCGCGACGCCGGCCTGCAGGTGCAGTACGCCCAGAACACGACCGACGTCGACGACCCGCTGCTCGAGCGCGCCACCCGCGACGGCGTCGACTGGCAGGAGCTCGCCGCCTCGCAGATCGACCTGTTCCGCCGCGACATGGAGGCACTGCGCGTCCTGCCGCCGGACGACTACGTGGCCGTCACCGACGAGGTCGACCGCGTCGCCGAGGCCGTCGCCTACCTCGAGGAGACCGGCTACGCCTACACCGTGCCGACGCCCGACTCCGACGGCGAGGACCTGTACTTCGACGTGCAGCGGGCGAACGACGTCTGGACGCTCGGTGACGAGAGCCGCCTGGACCGCGACACCATGCTCGCCCTCTCCGCCGAACGCGGGGGCGACCCCGACCGCCCCGGCAAGCGCGACCCGCTCGACCCGCTGCTGTGGCGTGCCGAGCGTCCGGGCGAGCCGAGCTGGGACACCGAGATCGGCCCCGGACGCCCCGGCTGGCACATCGAGTGCAGCGTGATCGCCGGTGACCGTCTCGGTCTGCCGATCAGCGTGCAGGGCGGTGGCAGCGACCTGGTCTTCCCGCACCACGAGATGAGCGCCGGTCACGCCGCGGCCCTCGCCCAGCAGCCGCTCGCGAACGCCTACGTGCACACCGGCATGGTCGCGTACCAGGGCACGAAGATCTCGAAGTCGCTCGGCAACCTGGTCACCGTCCGAGGCCTCCTCGACGACGGCGCCGACCCGCGGGCGATCCGCCTGGCGCTGCTGTCGCACCGGTACTCGGACGACTGGGAGTGGTTCGACGGGGACCTCGAGGACGCCGAGCGCCGACTGGCGTCGTGGGACGCCTGGGCCGCCCGCACGGACGGCGAGCAGGCGGACAGCGAGCAAACGGACGGCGAGCAGTCCGCCGCCGACGTGGTCGCACGCCTCCGGGCCCGCGTCGCGGACGACCTCGACACGCCCGGTGCCGTCGCGGTCGTCGACACCGCGATCGCCGCCGGCACGGCCGCCACGCCCGAGCTCGTGGACCTGGTCGACGCGCTCCTCGGCATCCGCATCGGCTGACGCACACCCGTCACCGGCACGCCACTGACGGACGGGAGGCCCGGGACCAGCTGGTCCCGGGCCTCCCGTCCGTCAGGTGCTCGTGGTGATGCGGCTCGCGTCCCCGACGCGGCTCACGCCTACTGCGGCGGCTGCGGCGGACGCCAGGGTCCTTCGCCGGCCGCGCCGTTGCCGTCCTTGCCGTCCTTGTGCTCGCGACGCCGGAGGTACTGCTCGAACTCCTGCGCGATGGCGTCGCCAGAGGCCTCGGGGGAGTCGACGGTGTCTCGCGCCTGCTCGAGCTGCCCGATGTACGAGGCCATGTCCTCGTCGTCCGAGGCGAGGGCGTCGATGCCCTCCTCCCACTGCGCGGCGTCGTCGAGCAGGGTGCCGCGCGGGACGGTGACGTCGGTGAGCTCCTCCATCTTGTCGAGGAGCGACAGGGTGGCCTTCGGCGACGGGGCGTTGTGCACGTAGTGCGGCACCGACGCCCAGAGCGACAGGGTCGTGAGTCCGGCCTTGTCCATCGAGTCGGCCAGGACCCCGAGGATGCCGGTCGGCCCCTCGTACGTCGACTTGTCCACGTCGAACGCGGCACGGACCGTCGCGTTCTCGCTCGACACGAACACCGAGATCGGGCGGGTGTGCGGCACGTCGGCGAGCATCGCGCCGACGAACACCACGGCGTCGATCGAGTAGACGTCGGCCAGGTCGATGACCTCGGCGCAGAAGCCGCGCCAGGTGCGGGAGGGCTCCGGGCCGACCAGGACGAAGACGTCGCGCTCGGTCGGGGCGCCGGTCGCACCGATCACCGGGCGACCCTCGGCACTCGGCCCGTGCAGGACGATCCGGGGCCACTGGACGCCACGTTCGCCCTCGTCGTCGAAACCGACCTCGGGCCGGTTGAACTGGTAGTCGACGTAGCGTTCGCCGTCGATCTCCCGCAGCTCGGAGAGTTCGAGCGCGTCGACGATGCGGCGGGCGAGACCGCTCGCGGCCTCTCCCGCGTCGTTCCAGCCCTCGAACGCGACGACGAGGAGCCGTCCGTCGCTGAAGGGGGAGTGCTGTGGCACGGCAGGGCCTCCTGGTGGTGGAGTGGTCCGCCGCGCTCGCGCGCGCGCCGACCGGACACGATCAGGCATCCACGATAGTCCCGCCGTCGGCCTGCCGCCCTCCACGTGCTGTGCCGCCGTCGCCGGGGTGTCCGACGCGCCCGCCCGTCGGCGGCGACCGGTCAGGACCTGTCGGGTACGGGGGTGTCCGACGCGCCCGCCCGTCGGCGGCGACCGGTCACGTCCTGTCGGGTACGGGCCTCCAGAGCGACGGTCCGCGACCACTCGGCGGAGGTGAGCGGGGTGTCCTGACCGCTCGACGACGCCGCAGGCACCACCGGACCGCCCCGGACGGCGTCGCCGGTAGACTCGTCGCCCGTGACCGCGCAACCCCCTGCCCCCGCCCAGCCCACGAGCGTGCTGCCCGATGCCGTGCTGTGGGACATGGACGGCACGATCATCGACACCGAGCCGATCTGGCAGGAGTCGCAGGTCGTGCTCACCGCCCGCTACGGCGCCGAGTGGACCCACCAGGACGGTCTGTCGCTGGTGGGCAGCGGCCTGGAGCGCTCGGGGGAGATCCTCCGCGACAAGGGCGTCGACATGGAGGTCGAGGAGATCGTCCAGTGGATGACCGACTACGTGGTCGAACGCCTGCACGGCGACGACCTGCCCTGGCGTCCCGGCGCCCGTGAACTCGTCGAGGAGCTGCACGACCGCGGGATCCCGACCGCCCTCGTGACGATGTCCCGGCGGACGATGGCGCTCGTGACGGCTGAGGCGTTCGGTGCCCGCGGCTTCCGGGTCGTCGTGGCCGGCGACGACGTCGACCGTCCGAAGCCGCACCCGGACGCCTACCTGGCCGCCGCCGCGCAGCTCGGTGTCGAGCCCACCGCCTGCATCGCGATCGAGGACTCCGCCACCGGCGTCGCCTCGGCCCGCGCCTCGGGTGCCGTCACCGTCGCGGTCGAGCACATCGTCCCGATCGCCGAGGGTGCCGGCGACGTGCACCTCACCACCCTCGCCGGCGTCGACGTCGACCGCCTGCTCGAACTCACCGGTCCGGCGCTCACCGCGCGTGCCGCCGAACGCCAGGGAGGCCCGGCCTCCGACCCGACGTCGGCCCCCGTCACCGAAGGGGACGCGCGATGAGCGACGACACCACCACGACGCCGGACGCCGGAGCGCACGACGCCGGAGCGCCGGACGCCGGAGCGCCGGACGCCGGAGCGCACGGCGCTGGTGCGGCCGACCACATCGTCTCAGCCATGGAGGCGGAGCTGCCGCACACCGCCGGCGGTGCCCCGCACACCCCGCCCCGCGGGCCGTTCCGCGCCGGCGACCGGGTGCAGCTCACCGGCCCGAAGGGCAAGCTCACGACGCTGTCGCTCGAGCCCGGCGCGGTGTACCACACGCACCGCGGCATGCTCGCCCACGACGACGTCATCGGGCAGCCGGACGGTTCGGTGATCCGGGCCAGCACGGGCGACGAGTACCTGGCGCTCCGCCCGCTGCTCAACGACTACGTGATGTCGATGCCCCGCGGTGCCGCGATCGTCTACCCGAAGGACGCGGCCCAGATCGTGGCCTTCGCGGACGTCTTCCCCGGCGCCCGCGTGGTCGAGGCCGGCGTCGGCTCGGGTGCCCTGTCGCTCTGGTTGCTCCGCGCCATCGGCCCGACCGGCAGCCTGCAGTCCTTCGAGCGTCGCGAGGAGTTCGCCGCGATCGCCCGGGGCAACGTCGGCACCTTCCTCGGCGCCGTCCCCGACAACTGGTCCGTCACCGTGGGCGACCTGGTCGAGGAACTGCCCGAGGCCGTCGAGCCGCAGAGCATCGACCGCGTCGTGCTCGACATGCTCGCGCCGTGGGAGTGCGTCGACGAGGCGGCGGACGCGCTCGCTCCCGGCGGCCTCATCGTCTGCTACGTCGCGACCGTGACGCAGCTGTCCCGCACCGCCGAGGCGCTCCGCGACACCGGACGCTTCACCGACCCGCAGTCCAGCGAGACCCTGGTGCGCACCTGGCACGTCGAGGGCCTGGCAGTCCGTCCGGACCACCGGATGGTCGCGCACACCGGCTTCCTGATCACCGCCCGTCGTCTGGCGGACGGGGTCGTCCTGCCGAACCTCAAGCGTCGTGCCGGCAAGGCCGAGTTCTCCGACGAGGACGTCGAGGCCTGGACGCCCGGCGCGGTCGGCGAGCGCGGGGCCAGCGACAAGAAGCTCCGGAAGGTCGCCCGCCAGGCGGCTGCCCAGGCCCGCAAGGTCGCCGCTGCCGAAGCGGCCTCGGCGGCGTCCGACCCCTCCGACGGCGACCGGTAGGCTTCCCCCGTGCCCGTCCTGCATCGACCGGAAAGAGGATCCGTGCGCGCCATCCCCGCACTCGTCGTCACCATCGGACTCCTCGCGTCGCTGACCGCGTGCGCCACGCCCGGGGCCGGAACGGCCGGCACGTGCGCCCCCTCCGGCGCCGCGTCCGAGTCCGTGACGGCGAAGGGCGCCTTCGGTTCGGAGCCGAAGGTCAACGTGCCCGCCGGTCTCACCGTCCGCGGCACCCAGGTCTCGGTCCTCCGCCAGGGCGACGGCCGCACGATCGGTGACGGCACCCCCGTGCTGCTCGAGTACACGCTCGTCGACGGTGCCACCGGAGCGGTCGCACAGACCACCGGCTACACCGGCAGCACCGCCCCGCTGACGGCCGGTTCGACCAACGGCGGCGCACTCGGCAAGGCGCTGGAGTGCTCGCGCGTCGGCGACCGCCTCGCCGTGGTGATGCCGAAGTCGGCACTCTCCGGCACCGCCGCCACCGCCGACTCGGGCTCCACGTCGTCGAAGGCCGAGGACTCCGCCGTCTTCGTCATCGACGTCAAGCGCGCCTTCGACGCACGTGCCTCCGGGACGCCCCAGCTGGCGGGCGACGGCATGCCCGCCGTCGTGCTCGCACCGAACGGCGCGCCCGGCATCACGATCCCGTCGTGGTCGGCGCCGAAGGACGACGTGCAGCACCTGCTCCGCAAGGGCGACGGCGCGACGCTCACCGCGAAGGACACGGTCGTCGTCAAGTACACCGCCGTCTCGTGGGGCAGCAGCACGGCCGACTCGGCCGTCGTGGGCTCCAGCTGGACCGACGGCTCCGGCGCGCAGCCGTTGCCGCTGGCGAAGGGCCAGATCGCCGAGGGCATCCGGAAGGCGCTCCTCGGCCGTCACGTCGGCGACCAGGTCCTGGCGATCGACCACGAGCAGGGTGCCGCGTCCGGGTCCGCGTCCGCGTCCGCGTACGTCATCGACGTGCTCGGCGTGATGCCGCGCTGACGCGCACCGCAGGCTGCGTAGGATCGGCACGTGCCCACCACTCGTGCTCCCCGTGTGCCCGCTGAGGAACGGCTGTTCAGCCTGGTCCTGGCGCTCCTGTCGACGGAGTCCGGGCTGACGAAGTCCGAGATCCTGGCGAACGTCCAGGGCTACCGGCAGCGGTACAGCACCGGCGGGGACAACGCCTCGCTCGAGCGTCAGTTCGAGCGGGACAAGGACGACGTCCGCGAACTCGGCATCCCGCTCGAGACCATCGAGACGCCGGGCGCCGCGGGCAACAACCAGACGCTGCGCTACCGGATCCCGAAGGGCGAGTACGACCTGCCGCTCGACGTCCGGTTCACCCCGGACGAGTCCGCACTGCTCTCCCTCGCTGCGATGGCGTGGCGTGAGGGTGCACTCTCCGCCGACTCCCGCCGCGGGCTGCTCAAGGTCCGTTCGGCCGGGTCCGACGACGACGGGTCGGAGCACGACGCGGGCGACGGTGCCGCCGCCATCGGTGCCTACGCCCCGCGTCTGCGCACCCGCGACGCGGCCTTCGAGCCGCTGCGCTCGGCCCTCGACCGTGCGGCCGCCGTCCGGTTCTCGTACATCACGCCCGGGCACCACGAGGCCCGGGTCCGCGAACTCGCCCCGCTGGCGCTCGTGCAGCACGGTGGCCGGTGGATGCTCGCGGCGCACGAGTTCGCGACCGACTCCGAGAAGAACTACCTGCTCGCCCGGATCGTCGGTCCGGTCACCCAGTACGAGGTCGGGCAGCACCCGGCTCCCGCCGACGCGGGGGAGCGGGCACTGGCCGGGCTCGACCGCGTCTGGGCGGAACGCACCGCAACGGTGCACGTCGGCCCGGGCTCCGACGCCGAGCGCCGACTCACCCGACGCCGGGACACGACGTCGACGACCGAGGGCGAACTCGTGATCCACCACGTCGACCCGCAGATCCTGGCCGAGGAACTGGCCGCCTTCGGGCCCGAGGTCCGCGTCGTCGAGCCCGAGGACCTGCGGCAGCGTGTGGTGGACCGGCTCCGGGTGCTCGTCGAGGACCACACCGGCGCGCCCGACCTCGGTGCCGCGGACGAGACCACCGGGAACGACGGAGCGACGCATGGCTGACGCGCAACCGCTGCAGGCACAGGACAAGCTCGCCTTCCTGCTGGCCCTGGTGCCGTACCTGATCGACCGGGAGCGCGTCTCGGTGTCCGAGGCCGCCCGGCACTTCGGCGTCCCGGAGTCCCGGATCCGTCGGGCCGTCGAGTTGATCGCGGTCTCCGGTGTCCCCGGCGAGACCATGCAGTACCAGCACGGCGACCTGTTCGACATCGCCTGGGACGACTTCGACCAGAACGACATGATCGTGCTGACGAACCTCGTGGCGATCGACGACGCCCCGCGGCTGTCCGCCCGCGAGGCATCGGCGCTCATCGCCGGCCTGCAGTACCTGTCGGCGCTGCCCGAGGCCGCCGACAAGGACGCGATCCGCGCCCTGATGGCGAAGCTGTCCCGCGGTGCCGGTGGCGCCTCGGGCAACGTCGCCGTCGGCCAGGACCTGCACGACGCCGCCCTGACCGTCATCCGCGAGGCCATGTCCGGTCGCCGCGGCCTGCGGTTCGAGTACGCCGGCCCGCGGACGCAGGGCAGCACCCGCCGGGTCGACCCGCTGCGGGTGGAGTCGATCGACGCGGACTGGTACCTCCGCGCCTGGGACCTCGACCGGGCCGCCGTCCGGACGTTCCGACTCGACCGGATGTCCGGCGTGCGCGTCGACGACCGGCCCGCGGAACGCACGCTCGACGACGTCGTACTGCCGGACACGCTGTTCCAGCAGAGCGCCCAGGACGTCATCGTCACCGTGGAGCTCGACGGCTCGTCGCTGCCGCTGGTCGCCGACTTCCTGGCCGACACCGCGGACGCCCCTGACGACGGCGGACGGGTGCGCATCCGGCTCGCCGCGTCCGCCGGGTTCGACGGGGTCGTGCGCCTGGTGGCCGGGCTGCCGGGCCGGGCCGTGGTGCTCGACCCGCCGGCGGCCCGCCAGGCCGTGCACGACTTCGCCGCGGCCGCGCTCGACATCCACTGACGGAGCGCTGCCGTAGGATCGGGGCATGGCTTCGACGACCGCGAGCGGGCGAGGGAAGCGGCAAGGGCGCCGTCCCCAGGAGCCCGAAGGCCGCATGTCCCTCGGTCAGCACCTGATCGAGCTGCGCAACCGTCTGTTCAAGGCGGTCATCGCGGTCCTCGTCGGCGCGATCGGCGGCTGGTTCCTCACGCCGTTCGTGCTCGACTCGCTCCGGTCCCCGGTGACGCAGCTCGCCCGGGTCGGCGGTCACACGGCCGAACTCAACTTCCCGATGATCACCGGTGCATTCGACCTGCGGTTGCAGATCGCGATCACGATCGGTGTCGTCATCGCCAGTCCGGTGTGGCTGTACCAGATCTGGGCGTTCATCGTCCCGGCCCTGGTCCGGCGTGAGAAGCAGTACGTCTGGGGCTTCCTCGGCACCGCGATCCCGCTGTTCTTCGCCGGGTGCGCCTTCGGCTGGTACGTCCTGCCGCACGTGGTCGGGATCCTCGGCAGCTTCGTCTCCGCCCAGGACACCTCGATCGTCGACGCGAAGGCCTACTACGACTTCGTCATCAAGCTCATCGTCGCGGTCGGCATCGCCTTCGTGCTGCCGGTGTTCCTGGTGCTGCTGAACTTCGTCGGCGTGCTGTCAGCGGCGGCGATCATCCGCTCCTGGCGTGTGGCGATCGTGCTCATCCTGATCTTCACCGCACTCGTGACCCCGTCGGCAGACATCCTGTCGATGTTCATCCTGGCGATCCCGATGGTCGTGCTGTACTTCGCTGCCTGCCTGGTCACGTGGATCCACGACCGCCGCCTGGCGAAGCGTCAGGCCAAGCTCGACGAGGAGTACGGCCTGTGACCGAGACGAGCCTCAGCCCCGCCGAACGGTTCGCCGCCGCGAAGGTCCGTTCACGCTCGCGGAACCTCGAGCTGTTCCGGACCGACCTGCGCTTCGACCTCGACCCGTTCCAGTTCGCGGCCTGCGACTCTGTCGACCAGGGCCGGAGCGTCCTGGTGGCCGCGCCGACCGGTGCCGGCAAGACGATCATCGCCGAGTTCGCGATCTGGTTGGCGATGCGGCAGCCGACCGCGAAGGTGTTCTACACGACGCCGATGAAGGCGCTGAGCAACCAGAAGTACGCCGAGCTCGTGCAGGCCTACGGCGAGACCGAGGTCGGGCTGCTCACCGGCGACACGAACGTCAACCCGCGGGCCCGCGTCGTCGTGATGACGACCGAGGTCCTGCGGAACATGATCTACGCCGACTCGGACCTGCTCGACGACCTGGCCTGGGTCGTCCTCGACGAGGTGCACTACCTGGCCGACCGGTTCCGCGGGGCGGTCTGGGAAGAGGTCATCCTGCACCTGCCGACCGAGGTCCGGCTGGTCTCCCTGTCCGCCACGGTCAGCAACGCCGAGGAGTTCGGCGACTGGCTGCAGACGGTCCGCGGCGACACCGACGTCATCGTGTCCGAGGACCGTCCGGTGCCGCTCGACCAGCACGTCCTGGTCGGCAACAAGATGGTCGACCTGTTCGACTCGTCGGGTGCGGCGGCGACCAATCGCGTCAACCCGGAGCTGCTCCGTCTGGTGGGCAGTGCCTCCCGGGGGTCCGGCGGTCCCCGCGGCCGACGCGGGCGCGGCGGGTTCCCCGAGCGTCGCGGCCCGCGCACCGAGAAGGCGCACCGCGAGCAGATCGCGAAGATGCTCGACGAGCGCATGCTGCTGCCGGCGATCTTCTTCGTGTTCAGCCGCAACGGTTGCGACCAGGGCGTCCGGCACGTCGTGCGCTCCGGGCTGTCCCTGACGACCGCTGACGAGCGTCGGGAGATCCGCGAGACGGCCGAGTACCACTGCCGCACGCTGCTCGACGAGGACCTGGCCGTGCTCGGCTACTGGGAGTGGCTCGAGGGCCTCGAACGGGGCGTCGCGGCGCACCACGCCGGCCTGCTGCCCGCCTTCAAGGAGGTGGTCGAGGACCTGTTCCAGCGCAAGCTCGTGAAGGTCGTGTTCGCCACCGAGACCCTGGCGCTCGGCGTGAACATGCCGGCGCGCACCGTCGTGCTCGAGAAGCTCGAGAAGTTCAACGGCGAGGCCCGGGTTCCGATCACCCCGGGGGAGTACACCCAGCTCACCGGCCGCGCGGGTCGCCGTGGCATCGACGTCGAAGGCCACTCGGTCGTGCAGTGGACGGACGGGCTCGAGCCGCAGGCGGTGGCCTCGCTCGCGAGTCGTCGGACGTACCCGCTCAACTCGTCGTTCAAGCCGACGTACAACATGGCGGTCAACCTCATCGAGCAGTTCGGCCGCGACCGGACGCGCGAGGTCCTCGAGACCTCGTTCGCGCAGTTCCAGGCGGACCGCTCGGTCGTCGACCTGGCCCGCAAGGTCCGCTCGCAGCAAGAGTCGCTCGACGGGTACCAGGACGCCATGCAGTGCCACCTCGGCGACTTCACCGAGTACGCAGCGCTCCGCCGACGGCTCTCCGACCTCGAGCGCACGAACGTCCCCGGTGGTCGTGAGGCGTCGCACGGTGCCCGTCAGGAGCGCCAGGCCGCGATCAGCGAGGTCCGACGCCAGCTCCAGCGCCACCCCTGCCACGCCTGCCCGGACCGCGAGGCCCATGCCCGCTGGGCCGAGCGCTGGTACAAGCTCAAGCGCACCAACGACAAGCTCGTGCAGCAGATCCGCTCGCGCACGGGTGCGGTCGCGACGACGTTCGACCGGGTCACCGACGTGCTGCTGGCGCTCGGGTACCTGGTGCAGGACGCGCAGGGCGACGTCACGGTGGCCGCCGGTGGTCGGCGCCTGCAGCGCATCTACGGCGACCGCGACCTGCTGGTCGCCGAGTGCCTGGAGGCGGGGGTCTGGAAGGACCTCACGCCCGCGCAGATGGCCGGCATGGCCGCGACGATCGTCTACCAGCCGCGTCGTGAGGACGCGCCCGGCACCGAGCACGCCGTCCCGCGTGGCGCGTTCCGTCCGGCACTCGACGAGACGCTGACGATCTGGTCGCGCCTGGACGACGTCGAGCGCGACGCCCGGCTCGCGGGCTCCGAGCCGCCGACCCCGGCCATCGCACTCGGCATGTTCCGCTGGGCGTCCGGCTCACCGCTCGACGACGTGCTGCGCTCGCTCGACCTGGCCGCCGGTGACTTCGTCCGCTGGTCGAAGCAGGTCATCGACCTCCTCGACCAGATCCGCAACGCCGGCGACCCCGACCTGGCGCAGGTCGCACGTCGTGCCACCGACGCGGTCCGCCGCGGCATCGTCGCGTACGCGACGGTCTGACGGGAGGCCCGGTGACGGTCCTCGGGACAGCCGCGCGCCCGGCGCGGGCGGGCGTCCGGCATGCGCACGGGCCGTCGACGCCGGACGTGCCGGGTCCGGCGTCCGTCTTCGCCGCGCTGCCGCTCGGACAGGCGGTGCCCCTCTCGGTGATCGGTGGCCTGCTCTTCGCCCTGTCCTTCCCGTCGCCCGGCTGGTGGTTCCTGGCCTACCCCGCCGTGGCGTGCCTGCTGCTCGCGGCGATGGGCCAGCGTGCCCGTCGGGCGTCCTGGCTCGGCCTGCTCGCCGGTGCCGTGTTCTGGGTGCCGGCGATCTCCTGGGCCGGGCGGTACCTCGGCCCGGTGCCGTGGTTCGCGCTGGCGTTGCTCGAGGCGGCCCTCTTCGCCCTCGGTACGCTCGCGATCGCACTGGCGTACCGGTGGGTCCCGCGGGTGGTGACCTCGACCGCCGGGCGGGTGTGGGGCCTCCCGGCCGTGGTGGCCGCTCTGTGGACCGGACGCGAGTGGTTCTCCGGCAGCTGGCCCTACGGCGGGTTCGCCTGGGGTCGGGTGGGACTGTCGCAGTCGCAGGGCCCCTTCACGCACCTCGCCGCCTACGTCGGCGTGCTCGGGCTGAGCTTCGTCGTCGTGTACTGCATCGCCGTGGTGGTGTCCCTCGGGCTGGTCGGCGGTGTCCGGCTGCCGATGCGGATCGCGACCGCCGGGCTGCTCGTGTCCGCGGTGCTCGCCGTACCCGCGTGGCCGACCGCGGTCCACGGAACCGTCCGGATCGAGTCCGTGCAGGGCAACGGCCCGGCGGGCTACTTCGACCGCGCACAGCCTGGCGACGTCCTGCGCTCCCAGGTCGCCGCGACCGACGTCGACGCCCGCGGGGTCGACCTGGTGGTCTGGCCGGAGGCGGGCGCCGAGTACGACCCACGCCGCGAACCGGTCATCGCCGGAGCGCTCGACGCGGTCGTGCAGAGCGTCGGCGCGCCGATCGTCGCCGGAGCCGTGACGCAGACCTCGTCGGGTGTGCTGCACAACACCTCGTTCGTCTGGGGTGCGGACGGCTGGCAGGCCTCCTACGACAAGAAGCGCCCGGTGCCGTTCGGTGAGTACGTGCCGGACCGCTGGCTCTACTCGAAGCTCGCGCCGTCGCTGATCGGCCTGCTGCAGCGCGACTACACGCCGGGGACGAAGCCGAACGTGCTGCCGGTCGCGGGCATCAGGGCCGGCGTGATGATCTGCTTCGACGTCGTCGACGACGGGTTGACCGCCGACCTGGCGCGTGGGGGAGCGCAGGTGATCCTGGCGCAGACGAACAACGCGGACTTCGACGGCACCGACGAGAACCTGCAGCAGCTCGAGATCGCGCGGATGCGGGCGGTCGAGACCGGACGGTCGCTCGTCAACATCTCCACCGTCGGAGCGTCCCAGGTGATCGACCCGGACGGTCGCACCATCGACCGGGTGCCCGCGTACACGGCGACCTCGATGGTGACCGACGTCCCGCTCGGCACCTCGACGACGCCCGCCACCGTGGCGTCCGGGGACGTCACCCTGGTGCTGTCGCTCGGCGGGCTGCTCATGCTGCTGGCCTGCGCTCCCTGGCGTCGACGGCACCGCTGACGCCGTCCTGCGGGTGCCGATCGGACCCCGCGCACTGGGAAGGGACTGTGAATGCAGCCCCACCGGAACGAAACCCGGGTGGTGTGGGTTGAACCGGGGGAACGAGCGAGAGGAGTCGGACATGGCTGATCGGAGTCTCCGAGGCATGCGGCTCGGGAGCCAGAGCCTCCAGAGCGAGGACGGTGTCGAGCTCTCCGAGCGGAAACGCGCCGTCTACCAGGCGGCATCGGGTGAGACCTTCGACGTGGTGTTCTCCGCCGACGCCGAGGTCCCGCAGGTGTGGTCGGACCCACGGAGCGGTTGGGAGGGGCGTCTCCTCGGCGAGGACGGCAAGCCCGTCGAGATCGCTGCCGAGGACGTCAAGGCACCACGTACCCACTGGGACATGCTGCTCGAGCGGCGCTCCCGGGAAGAGCTCGAGGAACTGCTGGAGGAACGTCTCCAGGTCCTCCGGGCCCGTCGCGGCGCCTAGCCGCAACAGACGAGAACGGCCCGCTCCCCAGCAGGGGAGCGGGCCGTCGTCGTGTCCGACGTCAGTCGGTTCAGTCGCGCGCGGGGTCCGTGCCGAACGCGGCGTCGGCTTCGCTTTCGGCGGCCGAGAGTCGTTCACCCATGCTGCGGTCCGACTGGGCCAGGCGGTCGTCGAGCTCCGACGGCGGCACGATGTCCGCGACGGAGGCGTCGGCCGCGGGGGAGCCGGAGCGTCCGGCGCCGTCCCGTGCCTGGGTGTTGGCGAGGCTCTCGTCAGCGAGCTTCGAGATCCGCGACAGGAAGTCCGATCCGGCAGCGCCACCGGCCGCCGACCCACCGGAACCGGTCCGCTGGGCACTGAAGCCCTTCGCGATGCCGGACAGCGCCTCGGTGAACTCGCTCGGGATCATCCAGAGCTTGTTCGAGTTGCCCTCGGCGATCTTCGGGAGCATCTGCAGGTACTGGTAAGACAGCAGCTTCTCGTCCGGGTCGCCCTGGTGGATGGCGTCGAACACGGTCGCGATGGCCTGCGCTTCACCCTCGGCCCGGAGGACCTGGGCCTTCGCGTCACCCTCGGCACCGAGGATCGCGGCCTGTCGCTGGCCCTCGGCCTCGAGGATCTGCGACTGCTTCGTGCCCTCGGCCTGCAGGATCGCCGCACGACGGTTCCGCTCGGCGCGCAGCTGCTGCTCCATCGCGTCGACGATCGACACGGGCGGCTCGATGGCCTTCAGCTCGACTCGACCCACGCGGATGCCCCACTTGCCGGTCGCCTCGTCGAGGACGACGCGGAGCTGGCCGTTGATGTTGTCGCGGCTGGTCAGTGCCTCTTCGAGGTTCAGACCACCGACGACGTTGCGGAGCGTGGTGGTCGTGAGCTGCTCGACGGCGCCGAGGTAGTTCGCGATCTCGTAGGTGGCGGCGCGGGCGTCGGTGACCTGGAAGTAGACGACCGTGTCGATCGAGACGACCAGGTTGTCCTCGGTGATGACGGGCTGTGGCGGAAACGAGACGACCTGTTCACGCATGTCGATGAGCGGCCGGAGCCGGTCGATGAACGGCACCAGCAGGTTCAACCCCGGGGTGAGGGTCTTGTGGTACTTGCCGAGTCGTTCGACCACGCCAGCGGTGGCCTGGGGGACGATGCGGATGGCCTTCGCGAGGACCGTGATCACGAAGATCACGATGACCACGATCAGGACGATGAGCACGACCGTCCCGGTGGAGAGCGTCATTGGGCTGCCTTCTGTTCGATGCGGACGACGGCGGTGGAGCCTTCGATGGACTCGACGACCACGCGCGTGCCGAGCGGCGGCGTGCGGTCGACGGCGCCGGCGGCGAACCGGGCGCTCCAGGTCTCACCGTTGGCCAGGCGGACCTGACCGGGGGCGGAGGGTGTGAACGCGAGGGCGACCGTGCCGGCCATGCCGACCAGTCCCTCGACGCCGGTGCGGTGCGGGTCGGCACCGCGGTTCAGCGCCTGCAGCACACGAGGACGGACGACGGCGAGTAGCAGCAGTGCGAGCACCGCGGCGATGATCGCGCTGAGCCACCACGGGGCGCCGAGCAACGCGGCGATCAACCCGCCGGCGGCACCGGCCGCGAGCATGAGGAAGATGAAGTCGAGGGTGAAGACCTCGACCACCCCCAACACGAGCACCAGGGCGATCCACACGATCACCTGGGTCCAATCCGAGACGTTCACGCGATCTCCCTCCCTTGCATCACGCACGGCCTTCGCAGCATCGCGATGTCCGGTCCTGTTGCGTCCAACGTATCAGCGACCACTGATCGGCAGGTGGCACCGACCCGCCCCGGTGACTGCCCGGCCGTCTGCGGGCGCACGCTTGCTAGGCTCGATGCCGCCCGGGACGACCAGGACCGGCGCCGCCCCACGACAGGAGACAGCACTGTGAGCAGCCCCCTCGCCCCCGGATCCCTCGACGGCACGCGCGCCCTCGTCACCGGCTCCTCCCGCGGCATCGGAGCGGACACCGTCGGCTACCTGGCCGAGGCCGGCGCGAAGGTCGTCGTCAACTACCGCAACAAGGCCCGTCGTGCCGAGCAGATCGTCGAGAAGGTCGTTGCAGCCGGGGGAGCGGCCCTGGCCCTGCAGGCCGACCTCACCGACCACGACTCCGTGCAGGCCATGGTCGACGCCGTCGTCGCCGAGTGGGGCGGCATCGACCTGCTCGTGCTCAACGCCTCCGGCGGGATGGAGTCCGGCATGGGCGAGGACTACGCGCTCCGCCTGAACCGCGACGCCCAGGTCGACATGCTCCAGACCGCGGTGCCGCACATGCCCTCCGGCTCGCGGGTCGTCTTCGTCACGAGCCACCAGGCCCACTTCGTCGAGACCGCCGAGACCATGCCCGAGTACGTCCCGGTCGCGAAGAGCAAGCGCGCCGGCGAACTCGCCCTCCGCGAGCTCCTGCCCCAGCTCGAAGCGGCGGGCATCGAGTTCGTCACGGTCTCCGGCGACATGATCGAGGGCACCATCACCGCGACCCTGCTGAACCGCCTGAACCCCGGCGCGATCGAGGGCCGTCGGGACGCCGTCGGCAAGCTCTACAGCGTCTCCGAGTTCGCGGCCGAGATCGCCCTCGCCGCGGTCGAGCCGATCCCCGCCGACCACACCAAGCTCGTCGGCGACGTCAGCTCCTTCACGGCCTGATCGAAGTGACCGCCGCACCCGGCCTGCGCCGGACCTCCCGCATCCTGCTGCTCGACCCCGAGGGGCGTGTGTTCCTCATGGACACGAACGCGCCGTCGTCCGACGGCGCGCACCGCTGGATCACGCCGGGCGGCGGTGTGGACCCGGGGGAGTCGCACCGTGACGCCGCGATCCGCGAACTCCGCGAGGAGACCGGCATCGTCATCGACGAACCCGGCGAGCCGGTCTGGTCGTGGGACTTCGCCGTCGAGTGGGACCAGGCCGACCACGACCGCGGGCACGCCGAGTTCTACGTGGTCCGGACGCCCGGCTTCGCGCTGTCCGATGCCGAGTGGACCGACGACGAGCGGGTCGACATCCTCGCCTCGCGCTGGTGGACGGCCGACGAGCTCGACGCCACCGACGAACTTTTCGAGCCGGCGGAACTGCCGGAGTTGGTGCGTCGCCACCGCGACTGACCGTCGGACGGGAGGCGCGGTGCCAGGCCGCCACGGGCCTCCAGTCCGACGGTCCGTCCGGTGCGCGGTCCGTCCCTGCGAGCGACACGCCGTCGTCGGCGTAGCGTCGCGCCCATGACGTACAGCCAGCCGGATCCGGCAGAAGAGACCACGCAGGCAGAGCCCGAGCAGCCCGACACGGAGCAGTCCACCGTCGGCGAGCAGGGCGAGGAGCACGCAGCGCTCGAGATCGACAGCTCGGACGTCCCGACGACGTCCGACGACTCGTCGAACTGACGCTCGCACACCACGCCGGACGCCTGGTGACGGCACTCAGACGAGTGTCGACACCAGGCGTTCGACGCGTCCGCGGACGTCGTCGCGGATCGGGCGGACGGCCTCGAGCGGCAGGCCTGCCGGGTCGGTGAGCTCCCAGTCCTCGTAGCGCTTGCCGGGGAACACCGGGCAGGCGTCGCCGCAGCCCATCGTCACGACGACGTCGGCGTGCCGGACGGCGTCCGTGGTGAGGACCTCCGGCGTCCGGCCGACGATGTCGATGCCGACCTCCTGCATGGCGGCCACCGCGACCTGGTTCACCTGGTCGGCGGGTTCGGAGCCGGCGGAGAAGACGTCGACGCGGTCGCCGGCGATCGCGCGGAGGAACCCGGCCGCCATCTGCGAGCGGCCGGCGTTGTGCACGCAGACGAACAGGACGGCCGGGCGGCGGGCGGGCTGGACCGGTGCGTCGCTCATGTGCCCATCCTGCCGGACAGGTGGTGGTCTCCGTTGGCGTGTCCCGTCCCTGGCCGTCCGGGCGGCGCCGCGGGTTCCTGCAGAGCGCCGCACAACAGAAGCTCGTTCAAACCGCGGCATCCCGTGGTTCCGACCGGCTGCTGTTGGGCGCAGCCCGGGTGAACCGCCGAGCCGAGCCGAGCCGAGCGGCGTCAGGCAGCTCCGATTCGCAGCGCCGATAATGCATATTATGTCAGTTCGGTGGATCTGAGCGTGGGTGACCCACCACCTCGACGGGCCCCGCGCTCCCCTCGTCGTCGCTGTGGCACGATCATGCGACGAGGCAGCGGGACGGATCTGTCACACGGACGCGGTCGGCGACACCTCATGATCGGAGGTGGTCGTGACCAGACCGAGGGGGCCGGGCGAGATCCCGGACACAGAACTCATCACGTCGATCGGACGCGGTGACGCCGAGGCGTACACCGAGATGCTCGACCGACACAGCCGCGCGGTGTTCCGCTACGCCTGGGGGCTCGCCGACCAACGGTCGGACGTCGATGACATCGTGCAGGAGACGTTCCTCGTCGCCTGGCGCCGTCGGAAGGACATCCGGATCGTCGGGTCGAGCGCACTCCCCTGGCTGCTCACCAGCGCCCGGAACATCGCGATGAACACGAACCGTCAACGCCGGTCGCACCGCATCGACGAGATCGACGAACACACCGGCGCATCCGACGCGTGGTACCGACAGGTCGAGCACGACGAGGCTGCACAGCAGCTGCGGTGGGTGCAGAACGAGATCGCCGCTCTCGACTCCCCCGACCGGGAACTCTGCGAGCTCTGCCTCCTGCAGGACCGGACCTACGACGAGGCCGCCGCCATGCTCGGCCTCTCCCCCGTCAACGCGCGCAAGCGCATCCAACGATCCCGCGCCCGGCTCCGGACGAACCGCGCAGCGCAGGGGATGGAGAACATCTCATGATCACCATGCCGCCGCCCGAGGGCGCTGCCCTCGATGCCGCCATCACGCCGATCCGCCGAGCGGTCCTGGAGCAGACCGTCGCCCGGCGCCGGAACCGTTCGCGCTGGACCTTCGGCGCGCTGGGGACCGTCGCCGCCGTGACGGTCACGGCCACGGTGCTCGTCGTCGGGAACGTCACCGGCACGTCTGACTCGGTGCCGATCGTGGGCTCCCAGCCGCAGGCCGCGACCGCCGCCGAGGTGCTCGAGCGCGCCGCCGACGTCACAGTCCGGACGAGCGACCCTGTCGTCGCCCCCGGCCAGTTCCGCAAGGTGGAGGTGCAGGAAGCCAGCCAGGCGTTCTTCACCTCAGACATGTCCGCGCTCGTGCCCTACTCGATCACCGTGTACCAGCCGGCTGACCCGACGGCCCAGTGGACCCTCGTCCGTGACTCCGGACAGCCGACCCAGTACTTCCCGGCGGCGAAGGCGGCCGAGGCGGAGGCGGCGTGGAACCGTGACCCGCAGGGGTACCCGGTGGAGACCCTGCACGCGGCCGGCGGCGCCTTCTACGGCACGCCGTGGACCCCGGCCGAGCTCGCCGAGATGCCCCGCGACCCGGCGGCGCTCTACGGGTGGGTGTCCGACCATGCGGCCGGTTCGGCCAGCCACGAGGAGGCGATGACCACCCTGATCACCGACGACCTGGGCACCGGGATGGTCCCGGCCGACCTCCGGAGCGCGATGTACCAGGTACTCGCGAAGATCCCGGGCACGACGATCACCCACGACACGGTGACCCTCGACGGGCGCAAGGGCATCGGCATCGGCCGTGACGAGGCGGCCCGCCAGGGCGAGCACTCTGAGATCGTCATCGACCCGCAGTCCGGGGACTTCATCGGGACCAGAACGCTCGTCGGGTCCGGCAACCCGACGCTGCCCGAGGGCACGGTGTTCGACTCGACCGCCGTGACGACGACGGTCGTTGACTCCGCCCCCTGAGGGCACACCGGAGCGCGACTCGTGAGACGGCCGGGAGGCCCGTGGCGACCCCGCCACGGGCCTCCCGGCCGTCGGGCGGAACGACGTGTTAGGTTGTGCGCAACATGATTGCACGCAGCAGGACCACCAGCGCGGTCGGCACCGCACTCACCGCGCACGGCACGGCGACGCTCGTCACGGAGCCGCTCGGTCAGCGCGCCAGCCGGATGACGGAGCGCGGCTTCGCGCCCGGCCTCCCGCACGCGGTCCTCGTCCCGCTGCTTGAGGTCGCGTCCGGCACGCTGCTCCCCCGCACCGGAGTGGTCGGCGCCGCAGCAGCCGCGGCTGCCACCGCTCTCGGTGCGGTCCGCGTCGGAGCGGACGTCGAGGACCACACGGTCACCACCGGCACCGCTGCCGCGGTCGGCCTGACCGTCGCCGGGCTGAGCGCTGCCGTCCGCGCGACCCGTGGCCGCTCCCGCGCCGGACTCCTCGCCGTGATCGGCACCGTCGTCGTGTTCGAGCTCGTCCGCCGCCGCCGCGTGCTCCGGGCGCGCTGACCCGGTCCACCTCCTTCCCGTCCCGCTCCCCCACCACCGAAAGGCACCCGAACCGATGTCCCGTCGCCGTTCCTCCCGCTCCTCCGCCCCCCGCACCGTCGTCCGCATCCTGCTCGGTGCGACGATGACCTGGGCCGGCATCAGCCACCTCACCGTCGCCCGCGAGGAGTTCCGCGCCCAGGTGCCGAAGTTCGTACCGCTCGACCCCGACGTGACGGTCCTGGCCTCCGGCATCGCCGAGATCTCGCTCGGCGCCGCCCTCATGCTGCTCGTCCGTCGTCAGGCGACGGTCGGGTGGGTCGCCGCGGTGTTCTTCACGGCGATCTTCCCCGGCAACATCGCGCAGTGGATGCACCACCGCGACGGCTTCGGGCTGGACACCGACACCAAGCGCTTCGTCCGCCTGCTGTTCCAGCCGGTGCTCATCGCCGTCGCACTCTGGGCCACGAACGCGCTCCGCAAGCGCCGCTGAGCCGTCCCTCGTGGTGAGCTAGCCTCGTCCGCGATGACGACACGTACCCGGGTCACCCTCGGTCGCCGCGAGGACCTCGGCGCCGACTGCGCCAACTGCTTCGGCCTCTGCTGCGTCGCGTTGGCGTTCACCCGGTCGGTCGACTTCCCGGTGGACAAGGACGCGGGCGACCCGTGCGCCAACCTCGACCCCACCGACGGGTGCACGATCCACCCGCGCCTGCGGTCCGAGGGCTTCCGGGGCTGCACGGTGTTCGACTGCTCGGGCGCCGGACAGAAGGTGTCCCGACACACCTTCGCCGGCCGGTCCTGGCGTGACGACACGGCGACCCGCGACGCGATGTTCGCGGTCTTCCCCGTCGTCCGCCGGCTGCACGAGCTGCTCCGGTACCTTGACCAGGCGATCACCCTCGCCCACGACCCCCGGGCAGCCGCACCGCTGACGGAGCGGTTCGACCGGGTGCGCGCCCTCAGCGACGCGGACCCGGACACGCTGCTCGCGGCGGACGTGGACGCGGAGTACGACGCTGCCCGGCCGCTCCTCCTCGATGCGAGTCGGGAGGCGCGCGCTCGGGACGCCCGCACCCGGGACGCCCACACCCGTGACGCCCACACACGGAACGCCGGTGCCCAGCACACCGGCAGCGTCCGTGCCCCGACGAGCGACGACCGCCGCGTCGGCCGTCTGCGTGTCGGCCCGGGCGCGGACCTGCTCGGCGCCGACCTGCGGCGGGCGGACCTTCGGGGTGCGAGCCTCCGCGGAGCGCTCCTCATCGGCGCCGACCTGACGGGTGCCGACCTCCGCCGGTGCGAGTGCATCGGCGCGGACCTCCGCGACGCGGACCTGTCCGGTGCCGACCTCCGGGGCGCGGTCTACCTGACGCAGATGCAGGTGAACGCGGCACGCGGCGACGCACGGACCCGCCTCGACGACGGGTTCCAGCGACCGTCCCACTGGGCAGCCTGACCCGCACCACCGCAGACCGACGACGCACCGCGACCAGACGGACGGACGGGAGGCCCGTGGCGGATCCGCCACGGGCCTCCCGTCCGTCGTCGGCTCGGCGGCCGGTCGTCGTCAGTAGTCGACGCGCCCGTGCCGGTTGTGGAACTCGCCGGTCGGCCCGTCCGGCCCGAGGAGCGCGAGCATGACGGTGGCATCCGTGCCCTCGGTCACCGTCTGGTGGCCGGAGTGCCCGTTGAAGTCCGTCGCGGTGTAGCCCGGGTCGCTGACGTTGACGCGGAACCCGGGCAGGTTCTTGGAGTACTGCACGGTGAGGGTGATGACGGCGGCCTTCGACGCGGCGTACGGGATGCTCGGCACGGGGAACTCGTCGTGTCCCGGCGTGCTGAGGAACCGCGGCCAGCCGACGCCGGACGCGACGTTCACGATGACGGGGTTCTCGGAGGCACGGAGCAGCGGCAGGGCGGCCTGCGTGACCCGGACGATGCCGGTGACGTTGGCGTCGAGGACGGACGCCATCGCATCGGCGGTCAGGTCGTCGACCCCGTGCGCGGTGCCGAGCACCCCGGCGTTGTTGACGAGGACGTCGAGCGCGGGGATCGACGCGACGGCCTCGTCGATGCTCGACTGGTCGGTGACGTCGAGGCGGACGACGGTGGCGCCGAGGGCACGCACCTCGTCGGCGTCGTCGGGGTTGCGGACGCCGGCGTACACGGTGTGGCCGGCTTCGAGGAGTCGGCGGGCGGTCTCGAGTCCGAGGCTGCGGTTCGCCCCGGTGATGAGTGTGGTGGTCATGGGGACCATCGTGCTCGCTCTGCCCCGACTCCCCCAGGCCCCGGTCGACGTGCTGTCCGGTGGACCCTGGGACTGTGAGTACCACGGTCCCGCGGTCGATCCGCGCGAGGATGGGTGCATGAGCGAGTTCGCCGACGTCCTGCGGTCCTGGCGCGACCGGGTCACCCCTGCCGAGGTCGGGCTGCCCGCCGGTGCCGGGCGGCGGACCGCGGGCCTCCGGCGTGAGGAGCTCGCGGCCCTCGCCGGCGTGAGTGTCGACTACGTCGTCCGCCTCGAGCAGGGCCGGGCGACCAACCCGTCACCGCAGCTGCTCGCCGCCCTCGCCACCGCGCTCCGTCTGACCGAGCCGGAGCGCGACCACCTGTTCCGGGTCGCCGGCGCCGCGCCGCCGTCCCGCGGGCTCGTCCCCCGGCACATCACGCCCGGCGTGCAGCGGATCGTCGACCGGCTGACGGACGTGCCGCTCGCCGTCTTCACCGCCAGCCACGACCTGCTGCACCGCAACGAGCTCTGGGCCGCGGCCACGGGCGACGGCGACCGGTGGCAGGGGCGCTCGGCGAACCTGGTCTGGCAGTTCTTCACCGACGGCCACGCCGGGGTCGACTTCGACGACGAGCACGCCGAGGCCTTCGCGTCCGACCTGGCCGCCGACCTCCGCACCGCGCTCGGTCGCTACCCGGACGACCGGCACCTCGCCGAGCTCGTGCGGGACCTGCGGGCGACGAGCCCCGAGTTCGAGCGTCGCTGGGGTGAGGCCCGGATCGCCGAGCACCGGACCAGCCGCAAGACCCTGCGGACGCCGGTCGGCCCGATCGAGGTCGACTGCGACACCCTCTCGGTGCCGGGCAGCGACCTGCGGATCGTCGTCTACACGGTGGTCCCCGGCAGCGAGGACGCGTCGCGACTCGACCTGCTGCGGGTCACGGGCCTCCAGCGCGTCTGACCCTCCGCGAGGGCTACTCGCCGAAGCCGGACCGGACCAGGTCGGCCAGGGCGTCGACCGCGGCGCGTGCGTCGGGGCCCGAGGCCTCGATCGTCACCGCCGCCCCCTTCGGCAGCGCGAGCGCCATGATCGCCAGCAGGCTCTTCGCGTCGACGCCGTTCACCCGGACGGACGCGTCGTGCTTCGCGGCGGTCTTCACGAACTCCGCGGCGGGACGTGCGTGCAGGCCGGACGCGTTCACCAGCTCCACGGTGACAGAGGAGTGGGTCCCGTCGGCCGCAGCAGCGTGGGTCCCGTCGGCCGCACCGGCGTCGGCCGGGTGGGGCGCGCCTCCCGGGAGGCGCGTGGCCGCGTCGTCGGGACCGGCGTCGGTCCCGCCACCGGCAGCGCTGGCAGCAGCCGCCAGGACCGCGTCGACGTCGCCGCCCGTCTGGGCGGCGACCGCCGCAGCGACGGTCCCCTCGACGACCGGGGCGTCCGAGACGTGCACGCGTGCACGGAGCTCGTCGTCGAGGAAGTCGAGCGCGGTGTCGGTCGTCAGGTAGGCAGAACCGAGGTCGCAGAGCACGACGATGCCGACCGCGCCGACGAGCTGTTCGATGCCGGCGGTGATCGCCTCGAACGAGGTGCCGATGCCGCCCTCGTCGGTGCCGCCCGCCGCGACGAGCTGCACGTCGCCGGCCATCTGCCGGGCGATGTCGACCGTGCCCTGAGCGACGGCGGCGCTGTGCGAGACGACGAGGATGCCGACGCTCATGCCGCGTCCACGGCCGCGCGCAGGACGTAGGCGCTCGACTGGGCGCCCGGGTCGCGGTGCCCGACGGCACGGTCGCCGAGGTAGCTCGCACGGCCCTTCCGGGCGACGAGTGCGTCGGTCGACTCCGCACCGGTGGCGGCGGCGTCGGCGGCCGCGGCGAGCACGCGCTCCGGGGTCTCCCCCGCTGCGGCTGCCGCAGCTGCCGCGTCGACGGCCGGCGTCCACGCGTCGATCATCGTCTTGTCGCCGACCTCGGCCTTGCCGCGGGAGACGACGCCGTCGCGGGCCGCGGTGAGGACCGCGACGAGCGTGTCGGCGTCGAGCTCCGTGGCGTCGCCGGCGGCCTGGGCTGCCTTGAGGTACGCGGTGCCGAACAGCGGACCGGCCGCACCACCGACCGTGGAGATGAGCTTGGTCGCCACGAGCTTGAACACGGCGCCCGGGGTCTCGAGGTCCGCGTCGTCGAGTGCGACGAGCACCGCCTGGAACCCGCGGTCGAGGTTCTCACCGTGGTCGCCGTCACCGATCTCGCGGTCGAGCGTGATCAGCTCCGCCCGGTGCTCGTCGATCGTGGCGGCGGTGCGGCGGACCCAGTCGATGGCCCAGGCGGTGTCGAGCGACAAGGTGTGTCCCTTCGTGCGGCCGACCCGTGGTCGGCGTCTTGAGCGGAGTCGTCGTGCGGTGTCAGCGCCCCCAGCGGAGCGACGGCGTCTCCACCGGCGCGTCCCAGAGTGCGGTGAGGTCCTCGTCGAGCACCGTGACGGTGAGCGAGAACCCCTGCATCTCGAGGGAGGTGACGTAGTTGCCGACCAGGCTACGCGCGACCGTGTAGCCACGATCCGACAGGACCTCGGCGGCGCGTCGGTAGGCGATGTAGAGCTCCGACTGCGGCGTGCCGCCCATGCCGTTGACCAGCAGGAGCAGCTGCGAGCCGGCGGGTGCCTGCAGGTCGGTCAGGATCGGCTCGAGCACGCGGTCGACCAGTTCGTCGGCCGGGGCCATCGGGATGCGCTCGCGACCGGGCTCGCCGTGGATGCCGATGCCGAGTTCGACCTCGTCGTCGGCCAGCGTGAACGAGGGCTCGCCGGCGTGCGGGACGGTGCCGGAGGCCAGCGCGAGCCCCATGGACCGGGTCACCTCGTTGACGTGCCGGGCCACCGCCGCGACGGCGTCCAGGTCGTCACCGCGCTCGGCGGCGGCGCCGGCACACTTCTCGACGACGACCGTGCCGGCCACGCCACGGCGACCGGCGGTGAAGAGCGAGTCCTGCACGGCGACGTCGTCGTCGACCACGACGCTCTCGACCCGGACGTCGTCCATCGCGGCGAGCTCGGCGGCGGTCTCGAAGTTCAGGACGTCCCCGGTGTAGTTCTTCACGATGTGGAGCACGCCCGCTCCCCCGTCGACGGCCTTCGTGGCGGCGACGATCGGGTCGGGGGTCGGGCTGGTGAACACCGGGCCCGGCACGGCGGCGTCGAGCATGCCGTGTCCGACGAAGCCGGCGTGCAGGGGCTCGTGGCCGCTGCCGCCACCGCTCACGATCCCGACCTTGCCGCTGACCGGGGCGTCGCGGCGGTGCAGGTGCACCGGGTCCTCGACCAGCACGACGTGCTCGGCATGGGCGAGGGCGAACCCCCGGACGGTCTCGATGACGACGTCGTGTGGGTCGTTGATGAGCTTCTTCATGCTGCGCCTCCGGGAGTGCGACGAGGGTGTGACACGGGTACGACACGGATGTCGGGCACCGGTCCACCGTCTGCACACCGCCGACGTCGTCCGGAGTCGGCTCACTGTACCGCCGGGACGTGTCCGTGCCAGGGGCAGCTCCGGGCACCTGTGCCGTCGTGCTGCACGTTCGTGCAGCCGTCGCTCGTCCCGAGCCCGTCCCCGAGTCCTCGCGCATCCACGTCCGGTGCACGTCCGTTCACTTTCGCCGGAATGCGGTTCGTGTCCATCACCCTCCGGAAATCCCCAGCACTATGCTCGGGCTCAATCACTCGACGGGGAGTGCCGGTGCTCAGCCGGGCCCCCGACCACAGCAAATCGGAGGTACCGGTGGACGACATCGGCGTCAAATTCCTGTCTGAGCTCGTCGGCACGGCGATGCTCATCATCCTGGGTGGCGGCGTGGTCGCCGCGGTCTCCCTCACGAAGTCCAAGGGCTTCGGCGCAGGCTTCCTCATGGTCACGATCGGTTGGGGCTTCGCGGTCTTCGCCGGCGTAACCGTCTCGTACAAGTCCGGCGGCCAGCTGAACCCCGCCGTGACCATCGCGCAGGCCATCATCGGCAACATCACCGTCGGCGAGATGTTCCTCTTCTGGCTCGCGCAGCTCATCGGCGCGATCATCGGTGCCGTCATCGTCTGGCTCGCCTACAAGCAGCACTTCGACGAGGAGCCCGACCCCGCGGCCAAGCTCGGCGTGTTCTCGACCGGCCCCGCGATCCGCAACTACGCGTGGAACCTGGTGACCGAGATCATCGGCACGTTCGTCCTCGTGTTCGTCGTCCTCGCCTTCACGAACGGCAAGACGCCGACCGAACTCGGCGCCATCCCGGTCGCCTTCCTGGTGATCGCGATCGGTGTCTCGCTCGGTGGCCCCACCGGCTACGCGATCAACCCGGCCCGTGACCTCGGCCCGCGCATCGCGCACGCCTTCCTGCCCATCAAGGGCAAGGGCACCAGCGACTGGTCCTACGCCTGGGTCCCGGTCGTCGGCCCGCTCGTCGGTGGCACGATCGCCGCGCTGCTCGCCGGACCGCTGCTCCCGATGGCGTAGCCCGTCCCCGCACCAGCACGACGCACGACCAGCACCACCCGCGCGGCCGCCGCACTGCACCTCCGACGTGGCGGCCGCGTCCCACCCAGCGCGTCCAGGCGCGCCGCACCACCCGCACAACCCGCACCACCTGAGCGACCGGGTCGACCCGTCCCGTCCGCAGCACCGAACACCGTCGTAAGGAGCACCAATGGCCGACTACATCGTCGCCATCGACCAGGGCACGACCAGCACGCGAGCGATCGTCTTCGACCACTCCGGGTCGATCGTCTCCGTCGGTCAGAAGGAACACGAGCAGATCTTCCCGCGCGCCGGTTGGGTCGAGCACGACCCGGCGGAGATCTGGGACAACACCCGCGAGGTCATCGGCCAGGCACTCTCCCGCGCCGACATCACCCGCCACGACGTCGCCGCCGTGGGCATCACCAACCAGCGTGAGACCGCCGTCGTCTGGGACCGCACCACCGGCAAGGCCGTCTACAACGCCATCGTGTGGCAGGACACCCGGACCCAGGCGCTCGTCGACAAGCTCGCCGACGGCGACACCGACCGGTACAAGGCCATCGTGGGCCTGCCCCTGGCGACCTACTTCGCCGGCACCAAGATCATGTGGATCCTCGAGAACGTCGAGGGCGCCCGTGAGAAGGCGGAGGCCGGCGACCTGCTCTTCGGCACCACCGACACGTGGGTCCTCTGGAACCTGACCGGCGGCACCGACGGCGGCGTCCACAAGACCGACGTCACCAACGCCTCGCGCACCCTCTTCATGGACCTCGAGACGCTGCAGTGGCGCGACGACATCCTGGCCGACTTCGGCGTGCCGAAGTCGATGCTCCCCGAGATCGTCAGCTCCTCCGAGGTCTACGGTCACGTCGAGTCCTCGAGCCTCCTCCGCGAGGTCCCGATCGCCGGCATCCTGGGCGACCAGCAGGCAGCGACCTTCGGCCAGGCGGCGTTCGACCAGGGCGAGTCGAAGAACACCTACGGCACCGGTAACTTCCTCATCTTCAACACGGGCACCGACATCGTCCGCTCGGAGAACGGGCTGCTCACGACCGTCGGCTACAAGCTCGGCGACCAGGAGACGCACTACGCACTCGAGGGGTCGATCGCCGTCACGGGCTCACTCATCCAGTGGCTCCGCGACAACCTCGGCATCATCGGCAGCGCGCCCGAGGTCGAGACCCTCGCCAAGTCTGTCGAGGACAACGGTGGCGTCTACTTCGTCCCCGCCTTCTCGGGCCTCTTCGCCCCCTACTGGCGTCCGGACGCCCGCGGCGCGCTCGTCGGCCTCACCCGCTACGTCAACAAGGGCCACATCGCGCGTGCCGCCCTCGAGGCCACGGCACTCCAGACCCGCGAGGTCCTGGACGCCGTCAACGCCGACTCGGGCGTCGAGCTCACCGAGCTCAAGGTCGACGGTGGCATGACCGCCAACGACGCGCTGATGCAGTTCCAGGCCGACATCCTCGACGTCCCCGTGGTCCGCCCGGTGGTCGCCGAGACGACGGCCCTCGGTGCCGCCTACGCCGCCGGCCTGGCCGTCGGCTTCTGGGCGAACCTCGACGAGCTCCGTGCCAACTGGCAGGAGGACAAGCGGTGGACGCCGTCCATGGACGCCGAGGAGCGCGAGCGCACGCTGCGCCTCTGGAAGAAGGCCGTCACGAAGACCTTCGACTGGGTCGACGAGGACGTCCGCTGACGTCGGTCGTCTGACCGACCACGCAACAGACGGGAGGCCCGTACCGGTTCTGCGGAACCGGTACGGGCCTCCCGTCGTTGCGTGGTGCGCGCGACCCGACGCGTGCTCCCGTCGGGTGTCGGCGGCTCAGGGCGACGTGACGGCCGGCGCCACACCGACCCACTCGTCCAGTTTGCGCATGGCGGCGCCGGAATCGATCGAGTCCGACGCGATGACCAGCTGCTCGCGGAAGCGCTGCAGGATCGGGCGGTCCGCCTCGGTCGGGTCCTGCGCGAGACGGAAGGACACGAGCCCGGCCGCGGCGTTCAACAGGACGATGTCGCGGACCGGTCCGGTCTCCCCCGCGAGCACCGTGCGGACGATCGCCGCGTTCTCCGCCGGCTCGCCGCCGAGCAGGTCCTCGGTCCGGGCACGGGCGATGCCGAGGTCACGCGGGTCGAGGTCGTGCTCGGTGATGCGGCCACCGGACACCTCCCAGATGTGGCTGTGGCCGGTGGTGGTGAGTTCGTCGAGGCCGTCGTCGCCACGGAACACGAGTGCGGTCGCTCCCCGGGTCTGGAACACGCCCGTGATGATCGGCACGAGTTCGAGCTGTGCCACGCCCACCGCGTTCGCCTCGCACCGTGCCGGGTTCACCAGCGGGCCGAGGAAGTTGAACACCGTCGGGACCCCGATCTCCCGCCGGACCGGGGCTGCATGGGCAAATCCGGGGTGGAACGCACTGGCGAAGGCGAAGGTCAGACCGACACGCCGGAACGTCTCGGCGACACGCGCGGCGTCCATCGTGAGGTCGAGGCCGAGCGCGGCGAGCACGTCGCTCGAGCCGGACTTGGACGAGCTCGCGCGGTTGCCGTGCTTGACGACGGGCACGCCCGCGGCGGCGATGACGATCGCGGCCATGGTCGAGACGTTGACCGTGCCCACCACGTCCCCGCCGGTCCCGACGATGTCGAGCGCCATCGGGTCGACGTCGAGCGGGACGGCGGCGTCGAGGATCGCGTCCCGGAACCCGACCACCTCGTCGACGGTCTCGCCCTTGGCGCGGAGGGCCACGGCGAAGGCCGCGATCTGTGCCGACGTGGCCTTCCCCTGCACGATCTGCTCCATGGCCCATGTGGACTGCCTGATCGAGAGGTCCTCGCGCGCCATGAGCGCGCTGATCACGGCCGGCCAGGTGAGTGCGTCAGACATGGCTCGATCGTACTGATTCTGGAGGACCCGCCAGTTGCCTGCGAAAACACTGTCGGGGGTTTCCGCCATAATGGAAGACGTGACAAGCACCCCTCTCTCCAGATCCGTCAGCGGTCCGGTCTTGAACAGGCCGAACCCCGTTGCCGTGGGGACGATCGTGTGGCTGGGCAGCGAGGTCATGTTCTTCGCCGGCCTGTTCGCGATCTACTTCACGCTGCGAAGCACCTCCCCCGAGCTCTGGGCAACCGAGAGCGCCAAGCTCGAGGTGCCGTTCGCGTCGGTGAACACCATCGTCCTGGTGCTGTCGAGCTTCGCCTGCCAGTTCGCGGTCTTCGCCGCCGAGCGGTTCCAGGTGCACCGCACCAGCTGGAACCCCAAGGACTGGGGCATGACGGAGTGGTTCTTCGTCACCTACTGCATGGGCGCGATCTTCGTCTGTGGGCAGATCTTCGAGTACGCCAACCTCTGGCACGAGGGCATGACGCTCTCCTCGAGCGCCTACGGCTCCGCGTTCTACATGACCACCGGCTTCCACGGTCTGCACGTGACCGGCGGTCTCATCGCCTTCCTCCTCACGCTCGGGCGTGGGTTCGCCGCGAAGAACTTCGGGCACAAGGAAGCCACCACCGCGATCGTCGTGTCGTACTACTGGCACTTCGTCGACGTCGTGTGGATCGGTCTCTTCGCCGTCATCTACCTCCTCAAGTGAGAATCAGGCAGCCCCACAGCATGTTCAACACATCGAAGAAGAACAAGAAGGGCCGTCGCTCCCCCCTGGCGACCGTGTCCCTCCTCGCCGTCGCACTCATGACGACGGGTGGTGCGTACGCACTGTTCAGCACGTCGGCCAACGCCGACGACAGCACCAACACGACACTGGCCGCATCCAGCCAGTCGCAGGTCAACGAGGGCCAGAAGCTCTTCGCGTCGAACTGCGCCACCTGCCACGGCCTCTCCGCCCAGGGCACCAGCGAGGGCCCGTCCCTCATCGGTGTCGGCGCCGCCTCGGTCGACTTCCAGGTCGGCACCGGGCGCATGCCGCTCGCCGCCCAGGGTCCCCAGGGTGAAGAGAAGCCCGAGCAGTTCACGGACCAGCAGGTCGACGCCATGGCGGCCTACGTCGCCTCGCTCGGCCCCGGCCCGTCGATCCCCTCGACGAAGCTCACCGACGGTGCAGAGGGCGACGCCGCCGAAGGTGCCGAGCTCTTCCGCATCAACTGCGCGATGTGCCACAACGTCGCCGGTGCCGGTGGCGCCCTGACCGAGGGCAAGTACGCGCCGAACCTGCGCGACGTCTCCGGCAAGCACATCTACGAGGCCATGCTCACCGGCCCGCAGAACATGCCGGTCTTCAACGACCTGAACCTGACCCCGGACCAGAAGGCCGACGTCATCACGTACCTCAAGTACGTGCAGGACAACAAGTCGCCCGGTGGCTTCGGTCTGGGTGACCTCGGCCCGGTGGCCGAAGGCCTGTTCATCTGGATCTTCGGTCTCGGAGCGGTCGTCGCGATGACCGTCTGGCTGACCGCGAAGACCAACTGATCGTCCGTGTCGCACGACACTGAAGGGAACACCATGGCAGAGCACGACGACGAGGCACTGAACTCGTCCTCGGCTGTCGAGAAGCACGGCGCCACGGAGCCGGTCGGGACCGCTGTCCTGCCGCACGAGCCGTTCGAGAACCCGGGCGAGCCGCCGCACCGCGCCCGCCGCACGGACGTCGACCCGAAGAAGCAGCGTCTGGCCGAGCGCCAGGTCGCGACGTTCTTCTACGTGTCGATCGTCGCGAGCGTCCTGTCGATCGCCGCGTACATCGCCTTCCCGATCGACCCGAACGACTTCGGCACGGTCCGCACCGCGAACCTCTTCCTCGGCCTCTCCATCACGCTCGCGCTCCTGGCTCTGGGCATCGGTGCCGTCTACTGGTCGAAGACGCTCGTCTCCGACCGCGAGATCACCGAGATGCGCCACACCACGCGTGGCACGGACGCCACCCGCGCCAAGGCGGTCGAAGCCTTCCAGCTCGCCGACAAGGAGTCCGGGTTCAGCCGCCGCAAGCTGATCCGCAACTCCCTCATCGGTGCCCTGGTGGCCTTCCCCCTCCCCGGCATCGTCCTGGTGCGCGACCTCGCGCCGAAGGAAGACCCGAACGAGCTGCTCCGTCACACCTTCTGGAAGTCGGGCCTGCGCCTGACCAAGGACCCGACGGGTCTGCCGATCAAGGCCTCCGACGTCACCATCGGATCGGTGTTCCACGTCATCCCCGAGGGCATGCTCGACTCCGAGCACATGCTCGAGGAGAAGGCGAAGGCCGCCGTCCTCCTGATGCGCCTGGACCCGAAGGACCTGAACCCCGCCAAGGGCCACGAGAACTGGGGCTACGACGGCATCGTCGCGTACTCCAAGATCTGCACCCACGTCGGATGCCCGGTCGCGCTCTACGAGCAGCAGACGCACCACCTGCTGTGCCCGTGCCACCAGTCCACCTTCGATGTCTCGAACAACTGCGAGGTCATCTTCGGACCGGCGGCCCGCCCCCTTCCCCAACTTCCGATCTCGGTCGATGACGACGGCTACCTGGTCGCACAGAGCGACTTCCACGAGCCGGTCGGCCCGTCCTTCTGGGAGCGTGCCCGCTCATGAGCAGCACAACGACCACATCCCCCACCACCGAGTCGGCGAACAAGCCGACTCCTGACCGTGGTTCGCGACTGATCAACTACACCGCGAACTACATCGACGAGCGCACCAGCATCTCCGGCCTGGTGAAGGAGGTCGGTCGCAAGATCTTCCCCGACCACTGGAGCTTCATGCTCGGTGAAGTCGCGCTCTACAGCTTCGTCGTCGTCCTGCTCTCGGGGACCTTCCTGACGTTCTTCTACCAGGCGTCCATGGCCGAGGTCGTCTACAACGGCACCTACGTCCCGCTCAAGGGCGTGGACATGTCGGTGGCGCTGCAGTCGACGCTGAACATCTCGTTCGAGATCCGCGGCGGTCTGTTCGTCCGGCAGATCCACCACTGGGCAGCACTGCTGTTCGTGGCCTCGGTCATGCTGCACATGGCCCGCGTGTTCTTCACCGGCGCGTTCCGCAAGCCGCGTGAGCTCAACTGGGTCTTCGGCTTCGTGCTCTGGGTCCTCGCCATGGCCGAGGGCTTCACCGGCTACTCGCTCCCCGACGACCTGCTCTCCGGCAACGGTCTGCGCATCATCGTCGGCATGATCGAGGGTGTCCCGGTCATCGGTGTCTGGATCGCCTACCTGCTCTTCGGTGGCGAGTTCCCCGGTACCGACATCGTCGGCCGCCTGTACACGCTGCACATCCTGCTGCTGCCGGCGATCCTCGTCGCGGTGCTCGGTGTCCACCTCGTGCTCGTCGTCATCAACAAGCACACCCAGTACGCCGGCCCCGGCAAGACCAACGACAACGTCGTGGGCGTCCCGATCCTCCCGGCGTTCGCCGCGAAGGCCGGTGGCTTCTTCTTCATCGTCGCGGGCATCCTCGCCGCCATCGCGTCGTTCTTCACGATCAACCCGATCTGGAACTACGGCCCGTACGACCCCTCCCCCGTGTCCGCCGGTACCCAGCCTGACTGGTACATCGGCTTCGCGGACGGTGCGCTCCGTCTGGTGCCGCCGCACTGGGAGGTCAACTGGTTCGGCTACACGGTCTCGTTCAACATCCTCGTGCCGATCGCGATCCTCATGGGTCTCATCGTGACGATCTTCGTGTACCCGTTCATCGAGGCCTGGGTCACCGGCGACAAGCGTGAGCACCACATCGCCGACCGCCCACGCAACGCCCCGACCCGCACCGCGATCGGTGTCGCCGGCATCACGCTCTACGGTGCCCTGTTCACCGCGGCGTCGTCGGACCTCATCGCGACCCACTTCATGGTGTCGATCAACCACGTGATCCACGTGCTCCAGGCAACGACGGTCCTCGGCCCGTTCGTCGCCTTCTGGATCACGAAGCGTGTCTGCCTCGCACTGCAGAAGAAGGACCGCGAGATCGTCCTCCACGGGTACGAGTCGGGCCGCATCGTCCGACTGCCGCACGGTGAGTACATCGAGGTCCACGAGCAGCTCGACGAGTACGAGCGCTGGCGTCTGCTCGAGTTCAACGACTACAAGCCGCTGATGATCCGCCCGGACTCCCGCGGCCGAATCACCTCGCTGCAGAAGGCCCGTGCACGCGCCTCCCGCTTCTTCTTCGAAGACCGCATCGAGCCGGTGTCGAAGAACGAGCTCGAAGCCGCACACGCCGCCCACCACGGTCCGGACCTCGAAGGGACCCACCAGGCCCCGCAGGTCGGTGCCGGTACCAGGTAGTACTCCTCGGCAAGAACACACGAGCCCCCGTTCGCTTCGCGAACGGGGGCTCGTGTGTTCGCCTCATGTCGTTTCGCCTCAAGACACCGGACACGCCGCCCCAGTTCACGGGGCGTTCAGACGGCAGTGCTGGAATCGTCGAGGACGGTGTGGCACTGTGTTGCACCACGCACCCGCTGCCAACGGAAGAAGAGACCGATGGACGCCCGGACGGCTGAACACCCCAGGCCGAACCACTTCCTGCTCCACCTCAGCGACACCCACCTCATCGCCGGCGACGGCGCGCTCTACGGAGCCGTCGACTCCGCCGCACGCCTCGGCCAGATCATCGCCGAGATCGAAGCCTCCGGCTCCCGCCCGGAAGCGATCGTCATCACGGGCGACGTTGCCGACAAGGGTGAACCCGGCGCCTACGTCAAGGTGCGCGACATCATCGAACCCGCCGCCGAACGCCTCGGCGCGCAGGTCATCTGGGCGATGGGCAACCACGACGAACGCGGGGCCTTCCGGCAGGAGCTCTTCGGCCTGCAGCCCACCGACCGTCCGGTGGACTTCGTCTACGACGTCAACGGCCTCCGCGTCATCACGCTCGACACGAGCGTCCCTGGGCACCACCACGGCGAGGTCTCCCCCGAGCAGCTCGACTGGCTCGCCGAGGTCCTCTCCGAAGCGGCTCCGCACGGCACGATCCTCGCGATGCACCACCCGCCGGTGCCCAGCGTCCAGGACCTCACCGTCCTCGTCGAACTGCGCGACCAGCCCGCCCTCGCCGAGGTGGTCGAGGGCAGCGACATCCTCACCATCATCGCCGGCCACCTGCACTACTCGACCAGTGCCGTGTTCGCCGGCATCCCCGTCTCCGTCGCCAGCGCCACCTGCTACACGCAGGACCTCAACGAGTTCCAGGGCGGCACCCGTGGCCGCGACGGTGCCCAGTCGTTCAACCTGATGCACGTCTACGGCCACCAGGTGGTGCACTCGGTCGTGCCGATCGGCACCTACTCGACCGTCGGGGAACCCGTTTCGTCGATCGAGACCGAGGCCCGTCTCGCCGCGGCCGGCGTCGTGATCCCGTCGGCCGTCGAGCCGGCGCCCGTCACGGCGTCCATGCCGGTGTTCACGCTCGACTCGGTGCCGGTGTCCCCGATCCACCGCTGAGCGCCCAGGAGGGCCAGCCACGGCCCTCCTGGCGCAGCCTCAGGTGCTGGGGCGTTCCCAGGGTGCCGGGAACGGGAAGTAGCGCTCGAGGAAGTCGGTGACGCGCTCGGTGCGCTCCTCGTCACTGACCTCCGGGAAGCTGCCGTCGTTCAGGCAGAACATGTCCACGTTCCGCTTCTTCAGCAGTTCGTCGAGCTCGCGGAGACCGGCTTCCATCGTCGTGTCGATGTACCCGACGGTGGCGTTCTCCTGGATGATCGCCCGCCCCGTCAACAGCGCGTAGTAGTGGTACAGCGAGTTCGTCACGGAGATGTTGTCTGCCGCGCGGAACCGGGAGCCGGCGGTCGCCGCGAACTCCGCCGCGAACTCGTGCTCCATCTCGGTCATGATGCTCTTCCGCAACGGCGTCGCCGCGTGCTCGAGGTGCCGGGTCGTGACCGCACCGAACCGCTGCTGCAGGAGCTTCCGGTTCACCCGCGCCGAGTTCTCGAACCCGCTGCGGGCCGGGTTGTTCGTCCCGAGACCGATCCGCGTGATCGCCAGGATGAACTTCGTCACCGAGCCCGGGCTGAAGAACATCGACGGGTCGACCTGGCGCCCGAAGAACATGTCGTCGTTCGAGTAGATGAAGTGCTCGCTGAGCCCGGGGATGTGGTGCAGCTGCGCCTCGACGGCCTGCGAGTTGTGCGTCGGCAGGACGGAGGGGTCGGCGAAGAACTCCTCGCTGCGGACGATCCGGACCTTCGGGTGGTCGGCCAGCCACTCCGGCGCCGGTGAGTCGGTCGCGATGTAGATGCGACGGATCCACGGCGCGAAGATGTGCACCGACCGCAGGGCGTACTTCAGCTCGTTGATCTGCCGGAAGCGGGCCGGGGCGTCGTCGCCCTCCCCCAGCACGGCGCTCGCCTGTGCGGCCTGACGGGCGCGCTGGTACTCGATCGCGTTGCCGTCGACCCACGAGAACACGATGTCGATCGGGAAGCGGATGTCGGACACGTGGTCGTCGAACATGTGCTCGACCGTGGACCAGCCGCGGCCGTAGCGCTCGATGTCGACGAGGACGAACTCCTCGATCGGCAGACTGCGGCGCATCAGGGCGTTCTCGACGGGAGCCAGGACCTCGGTCTCGGTGACGCGCCAGAACTCGAGCTGCACACTCGTCTCGGCACCGTAGCGCAGGCGTCCCATCGGCTCGAGCCGGGGACGGAACAGGCGGAGCACGGGCTCGTCGGCCGAGCCGAAGCCGTCGTCCACGACGAGCAGGGCGGCCTTGCCCGGCGGCTTCGCGTAGAAGGGCTCCCCCGCGGCGGCGTCCATCACGGCGCTCTCGGCACGCTGACGGTCCCGCTCGTCGATGGCGATGACGGGCCGCTGGTCGTTGCCGCGGATCAGCAGGTGGTCGACGTCGGCCGCGGTGAGGGCGTCGTCGAGGAACAGCAGGTCCTCGATCATCGACTGCTGGGGCGTGAGGTGCCCGTTGATGAGGGTGAGCCGTCCCTTGCGGAGGACGACGTCAGGACGGTCGAGACCGCCGGAGGACGGTCGAGGGGTCAGCAGAGGACTCTCGGTCACCGGCTCGGTCTCGTTGCTCATCCATGCCTTCCAGGTCGCGCCGCCGCGCGCGATGCACAGCACGTGCGATCTTACCGGGAGGCGCGACGTCAGTCCGCCGCGCGCGGCACCTTGACCGTGATGCCGACGACGATGAAGAGCGCCGCCGCGACCAGCTGCAGCGCCGCCCAGAGCTGCCCGGGGATCGGGACGACCACGACCGGGTTCCAGCAGACGGCGACGGCCGCGGTGAGCACCGCTGCCCACCAGACCCGACCGCGGACCGCGAAGACCAGCACGATGAGCGCGAGCACGGTGACGCCCCAGCGCGCGAACACGAACGCCGACGAGTCGAGGAACGCCACGCAGGCCAGGAGCACCACGGCCGCCAGCAGCGACGGTGCGAGGGCCGGCCGGGTGAAGTCCGGGAGCGCCTGTCGGTCACGAGCCGCCCCACCCGCCCCACGAGCACGACCCGACCCGGCGGGGGTCGACGACGCCGTCGAAGTGGACGGCGACGCCTGCTGTGACGACCCGATCGCGGGCCGTCCCTTCCGAGCCGTCATCGGTCCTGCGCGTCGCGGAGGTCGGCGAGCGAGATCGGGCGGGACATCGGTGGCAGCTCCCGGACACGCTCGAGTGCCGGGACGAGCTCGGCGACGTACGCGCGGTACCCGTCCTCGGTGAGGTGCAGCCCGTCGGCGGTGAAGCGCTCGTCGAGGTGGTCCCCGTCGGCCAGGGCCGGCCAGACGTCGAGGTACTGCGCGTGGCAGGTGGCCACGAACTGCCGCAGGTGCCGGTTCGCCTGCTCGGTCTTCTGCGCGTACTCGGCCTGGCGCGGCAGGATCGACACGAGGAGCAGCCGGACGCCGGGCAGGGCCCGACGCAGCTGTACCAGGGCCGACTCGACGTTCCGGACGACGTGCTCCGCGCTGGCCCGGTGGTGACCGAAGTCGTTCGTGCCGATCAGCAGCACGATGACCTCGGGTGCGGCCTGCACGACCTCGTCGAGCCTCGCGAGGACACCGTCCGTGGTGTCGCCGTCGACACCGAGGTTGATGGTCCGCTCGTCGGGGAGCCACTGGCCCCAGTCGCCGCCCGCGGTGATGCTGTCACCGAGGAACAGGACACCGCCGCCACTCGTCGTGCCGTCGTCGCTCATGCCGCCTCCTCGTGCGCTGGCTGCGCGTCGTCATTCTGGTACGTGGAGTTGCGCTGCGTCGAGTCGGTGTGGTGCGCCTCCCGTTCGGCACGGGCGGTGATCCGCTCGACCATGCCGGGGAAGATCACCCCGTGGAAGGGCAGGATGCCGTACCAGTAGAGCCGTCCGGCGAGCCCCTGCGGGAAGTAGATCGCCCGCTGGTGGTAGTCGCTGCCGCCGTCGTCGGCGGGGGTGACGGTCATCTCGAGCCAGGCACGACCCGGCGACTTGAACTCGGCGCGGAGGCGCAGGTACCGGCCGCGGACCAGCCGCTCGACGCGCCACCAGTCGAGTGCGTCGCCCTGCTCGAGCCGCTTCGGGTCGCGACGGCCGCGGCTCAGGCCGACGCCGCCGGCGATCTTGTCGAGCCAGCCGCGAGCGACCCAGGCGAGCGGGAACGAGTACCAGCCGTTCTCGCCACCGATCGACTCGACGACGCTCCACACGGCTTCCGGCGGAGCCGACGAGTGCCGCTTGCGGTCGTCGACGTACACGGTGTGGCCGGCCCACTCCGGGTCGCTCGGCAGCGGGTCGGCCGAGCCGCTCGAGAGCGTCGCGTTGCGCCAGCTGGTCAGGACCTCGCCGCTGCGCATCTTCGCCAGCGCCAGCCGGACGGCCCGTCGGTACGAGGTCAGTCCACCCTCGGGCTGCGGGATCACGTCGTCGATGTCGTGCTCGCGCTGCACGCACTCGAACTGCAGCGACTCGATGATCGGCGTCGCGAGCTTGCGCGGGATCGGAGTCACGACGTTGAACCAGTGCGCGGCGAGCCGCGGGGTCAGGACCGGGAGGACCGTGATCGGTCGCTGGGGCAGCTTCGCCTCGACCGCGTACCCGTTGAGCATCTGCCCGTACCGGAGGACGTCGGGGCCGCCGATGTCGTACGTGCGGTTGACGTCGGCCGGGATCGTGAGCGCCTCGACGAGGTAGTACAGGACGTCGCGGACGGCGATCGGCTGGATGCGGTTCCGGACCCAGCGGGGCGCCGGCATCCAGGGCAGCACGTCGGTCAGGTGGCGGATCATCTCGAACGAGGTGCTGCCCGACCCGATGACGACACCGGCCTGGAGCGCGATCGTCGGCACGCCGGAGCCGAGGAGGATCTCCCCGACCTCTCTCCGGCTGCGCAGGTGCTTGCTGAGGTCGCCGTCCGGGTGCAGGCCGCCGAGGTAGACGAAGCGCTGGACACCGGCGTCGTGGGCGACGCGGGCCATGGTCTGCGCGGCGTCGCGTTCGGCCTGCTCGAAGTCGCCGTCCGCCCCCATGGCGTGGGCGAGGTAGTAGACCGCCTCGATGCCGTCGACCGCCGCGGACACCGCGTCGGCGTCCTGCAGGTCACCCTCGGCGACCGTGACACGGTCGTTCCAGGGAACGTCCTGCAGCTTGCGCGGGTTGCGGACGAGGACCCGGACGTCGTGCCCGGCATCGAGGAGTCTGGGGACCAGTCGACCACCGATGTACCCGGTGGCCCCGGTGACGAGGACGCGCATGCTCCGAACCGTACGCCTCGCGCCTGCTTGTAGGCTTGCCGGGTGGACAACGCATCGAACCCCGTCACCGCAGCCGCTCTCGATGCCGACTCGGTGCGTCGACTCATCGACCACGCGATCCTCAAGCCCGAGCTGAGCCGTTCCCAGGTGGACGAGCAGCTCGACGAGGCCGCCGCGCACCGGGTGTTCAGCGTCTGCGTCCGACCGGGCGACGTCCAGCACGCCGTCGAGCGCCTCCAGGGCACCGGCGTCGGCGTCGGCACCGTGATCGGCTTCCCGCACGGCACCACCTCCACCGCGGCCAAGGTCGCCGAGTCGCTGCAGGCCCTCGCCGACGGCGCCTTCGAGCTCGACATGGTGCAGGACATCGGCGCCGCGAAGTCCGGCGACTGGCAGCGCGTCGAGCGTGACGTCCGTGCCGTCGTCGACGCCGCCGGCGACACGATCGTCAAGGTCATCCTCGAGACCGCGTACCTGACCGACGACGAGGTCGTCGCCGCCAGCCGCGCCGCGGTCGCCGGGGGTGCCGCGTTCGTGAAGACCTCGACCGGGTTCGCCGGTGGTGGCGCGACCGCCGAGCACATCCGGCTCATGCGCGAGACCGTCGGCCCGGACACGGGCGTGAAGGCCTCCGGTGGCGTCCGCGGCCTCGACACGCTGCTCGAGATGGTGCAGGCCGGCGCGACGCGCATCGGCACCAGCGCCTCGGCCCGGATCCTCGACGAGGTCGCGCACCGTGTCACGACCGGCGCGTCCTCGGACCGCGGCGACGACACCTCGTCGTACTGAACCCCTCGCCCCGACCCATCTGAACCAGACCGACCTGAACCAGGCCGGCCGCGTCCGGACGTGACCACACGTCGGGGACTGCTGCCGGGCCTCCCGACCGCCACACCGGAGTGCGCATGTCCAGCACCACGACCCCGTCCGCGAACCTCGCCCTCGCCGTCGACCTCGGCGGCACCAAGGTCGAAGCCGCACTCGTCACCGACCAGGGCGTCGTCCTGCCGGCCACCCGGCACCGCAGCCCGACCGGTGCCGGACGCACGTCCGAGGAGCTGCAGGCCGCGGTCGACGAGGTCGTCGTCGCGACCCTCGCCACGCTGCCGTCCGACGCGACCCTGGTCGGCGTCGGCATCGGCTCGGCCGGCCCCGTCGACGAGGAGCACGGCCTGGTCTCCCCGCTGAACATGCCGGTCTGGCGCGGCTACCCCCTCCGCGACCGCGTCGCCGCGCACGTTCCCGACGGCGTCCCCGTCACCCTGCGGATGGACGGCCTGGCGATCACGCTCGCCGAGCACTGGGTCGGCGCCGCGCAGGGCTCCGACCACGTGATGGGCATGATCGTCTCCACCGGCGTCGGCGGCGGACTGATCCTGCACGGCCGGACCGTCAGTGGGCCGACCGGCAACGCCGGCCACATCGGCCACGTCGAGTGCGGTGGGTACGACGACCCGTGCGCCTGCGGTGGCACCGGCTGCCTGGAGGCCGTGGCCAGCGGTCCGAAGACCGTCGCCTGGGCACGTCGCCAGGGGTTCGCCGGCAGCACGGGCGAGGAGCTCGCGGCCGCCTACGCGGCGGGTGACGAGATCGCCGTGGCCGCCGTCAAGCGGAGCGGACGGGCGCTCGGGCAGGCCATCGCCGCGGCGACCAGCCTGGTCGACCTCGAGGTCGTGGCGATCGGCGGCGGCTTCTCCCACGTCTCCCCCGACCTGTTCGAGTACGCCCGACAGGCCGTCGCGGAGCGGGTCGAGTTCCCGTTCGTGACGAAGGTACGGATCGTGCCGACGGGGCTGTCACAGGACGGGCCGCTCATCGGGGCGGCCGCGCTCGTGCACCGCGCCGACGTCCTGCGCTGAGGGCGCTGGACTGATGTCGCTGGGCTGACCGCTCGGCACGGCTTCTCCACAGCGGCGACGCCGGAGGCAGCGGGTGCGGGATCATGTGCTCGTGCCCTCCTCCCGCCTCGTCACGACGGACGACTGGCCGACGGCAGAGCTGCACGCCGCCGTGCTCGCCGGTGACCTCGTCGCGGTCGGGGCCTGCTGGGCGTCGATCGCCGAACCGCAGGACGCCGCCCTCCGCGCCGCCTCGTTCGCCTGGAGCGTCGGGGACACCCGGGTCGTCGCGGGCGGCCTCAGCGCAGCATGGATCTGGGGTGCGTGCTCACGACCACCGGTCCCCCACGACGGCTGTGTCCCCGCGGACGAACGATTCCGGCGGAAGGGAGCGTGGACCGCGGTGCGGGAGATCGCCCTGGAGGCCGCCGACGTCACCACCTGCGCCGACGTGCGCGTCCTGACGCCCACGGCGACCGCCCTCGACCTGCTGCGGTTGCGCCGACCGTTCGGCGCGCGCGACGCAGAGGCCCTGCGCGGCCTGGTCCTGGCCGCCGGGGTCGATCCCGCCGCCCTAGCCCGCGGCCTGGCAGAGAACGAGCGGGCGCCGATGGGACGGCAGGCGCAGCGACGGTTCCGCGATGCCGGAGTCGAACTGGGCTGACTGGCTGCGACTTGCCTGGCCGGGCCGGACCGGGCCGGCCCGACGGATTCAGCCCGCGCTGACCCGGTACACGTCGTAGACGGCGTCGATGCGACGGACGGCGTTCAGTACGCGATCGAGGTGGGTGGTGTCACCCATCTCGAACACGAAGCGGGACAGCGCCAGTCGGTCCGACGACGTCGACACGGTGGCGGACAGGATGTTCACGTGGTGGTCGGTGAGGACCCGCGTGACGTCGCTGAGCAGCCCGGAACGGTCGAGGGCCTCGATCTGGATCTGGACGAGGAACACCGACTTCGACGACGGCGCCCACTCGACCTCGATCATCCGGTCGGGCTCGTTCATCAGCGACTTCACGTTGGTGCACGACGCCTGGTGGACCGAGACACCCTGGCCGCGGGTGATGAAGCCCACGATCTGGTCGCCCGGCACCGGGGTGCAGCACTTCGCGAGCTTGACGAGGATGTCCGGTGCACCGCGGACGAGCACTCCGCTGTCGCTGTTGCGGAGCTGGCGGCTCGTGACGTGGCGCGGGAACGACAGTTCCGGCTCGTCGGTCTCGGTCTCCGTCTGGATGCTGCCGAGGGCCTTCTCGATGACGGACTGGCTGGACACGTGGCCCTCGCCGACCGCCGCGTACAGGGCGGCGACGTCGTCGTACCGCATCGCCGACGCCACCTCGGAGATGGTGTCCTGGCTCATGATGCGCTGGAGCGGCAGGTTCTGCTTGCGCATCGCCCGGGCGATGGCGTCACGGCCCTGCTCGATCGCCTCTTCGCGACGTTCCTTCGTGAACCACTGCTTGATCTTGTTCCGGGCTCGCGGACTGCGGACGAACGTCAGCCAGTCCTGGCTCGGCCCCGAGTCGGGGTTCTTCGACGTGAAGATCTCGACGACGTCGCCGCTCGACAGGGCGCTCTCGAGGGGCACCAGTCGGCCGTTCACCTTGGCACCCATCGTGCGGTGCCCGATCTCGGTGTGCACGGCGTACGCGAAGTCGACCGGGGTCGCGCCGGCGGGCAGGCCGATGACCTTGCCCTGCGGCGTGAAGACGTAGGTCTCCTTCGCGCCGATCTCGTAGCGCAACGAGTCGAGGAACTCGGCCGGGTCGCTGGTCTCCGCCTGCCAGTCGGTGATGTGTGCGAGCCACGCCATGTCCTGGTCGGACTGCGTGGTGCTCTCGGCTTCGCGACCGGTGATGCGCTGCTTGTACTTCCAGTGCGCGGCGACACCGAACTCGGCCCGCTGGTGCATCTCGTGCGTGCGGATCTGGATCTCGACCGCTCGGCCCTGCGGTCCGAGCACCGAGGTGTGCAGCGACTGGTACAGGTTGAACTTCGGCGTCGCGATGTAGTCCTTGAAGCGCCCGGGCAGCGGTGTCCACCGGGCGTGCACGGCGCCGAGCATCGCGTAGCAGTCACGGACCGTCGGGACGAGGACGCGGATGCCGACCAGGTCGTAGATCTCGTCGAACTCACGCCCGCGGACGATCATCTTCTGGTAGATCGAGTAGTACTGCTTCGGGCGACCCATCACGTCGCCGCGGATCTTGGCGGCCTTCAGGTCCTTCTTCAGGGTCCCGGTGACGTTCTGCACGAACTGCTCGCGCTTGGGCTGCCGCTCCTTGACCAGGCTGTCGATCTCGACGTAGAGCTTCGGGTGGAGCACCGCGAAGGACAGGTCCTCGAGCTCGAGCTTGATCATCTGGATGCCGAGGCGGTGCGCGAGCGGCGCGTAGATCTCGAGCGTCTCCTTCGCCTTGCGCGAGGCGGAGGCGGACTCGACGAAGCCCCAGGTCCGGGCGTTGTGCAGGCGGTCGGCGAGCTTGATGACGAGCACGCGGATGTCCTTCGACATCGCGATGACCATCTTGCGGACGGTCTCGGCCTGGGCGCTGTCGCCGTACTTGACCTTGTCGAGCTTGGTGACGCCGTCGACGAGCATCGCGATCTCGTCGCCGAAGTCCTCGCGCAGCTGGTCGAGCTGGTAGTCGGTGTCCTCCACCGTGTCGTGCAGCAGTGCCGCGGCGATCGTGATGGTCCCGATGCCCAGGTCGGCCAGGATCTGCGCCACCGCGACGGGGTGCGTGATGTACGGCTCCCCCGACTTCCGCTTCTGCCCGTCGTGCGCCCGCTCTGCGACGGAGTACGCCCGCTCGATGAGCGTGGTGTCCGCCTTGGGGTGGTGCGACCGCACCGTGCGGATCAGGGTGTCGACGGCCCCAGCGGGCTGTGCACGCGAGAACAGCCGCGGCAGCAGCGACCGGAGCGACCCGAGGTTGCCGGTGGTGTTCGCGCCCAGCGGCGGACTGGAGGGCCGGGGCGACGAACCGGGACGGCTTCCGTCCCCGGGGCGGGACGCACCACCGGGCTGGGGAGCGGCGCCGGCATCCGGCTGCGAGGACTCACGCGTGTCGGTCATGCTGCGCCTCCCGGGACTCGATCCGACAACACTACGCGCGTCGTGTCAGTGCTCGTGACCACGTTCGCCGTCAGCGGCGGCGTCCGAGCCGGCGCGGACGACGGGGGCGCCGGACTGCTCCCAGGCGACCATGCCGCCGGCCAGGCTGACGGCCGGGACACCGGCGCGCTCGAGCGCGGCGACGACCTGGGCCGACCGGTACCCGCTGTGGCACACGACCACCGCGGGGTGCTCGTCGTCGACCGGCACCTCGGCCCAGCGGGCCTGCAGCTCGGACATCGGCAGCAGCAGCGCCTGTGGGGCGTGCACCTCGTCCCACTCGGACTGCTCGCGCACGTCGATCAGCGGGGCACCCGCGTCGAGACGGGCGAGGGCGTCGGTGAGGTCGACCTCGGCGGCGGCCATCAGACGTCCGCCCCGGCCTCGACCGGACGCTTCTTCGCAGCGGACTGCTGCTTCTTGGCGTCGGCCGCGACGATCTTCGGCTCCTTCTCGCGGAGGTGCGCGTACATCGGCGACGCCAGGAAGATCGTGGAGTACGTCCCGACGATGATGCCGATGAACAGCGCGAGCGAGATGTCACGGAGCGTGCCGGCACCGAGCACGTACGACCCGATGAAGAGGATCGCCGCGACGGGCAGGAGCGCCACGATCGAGGTGTTGATCGACCGGACCAGCGTCTGGTTCACCGCGAGGTTCACCGACTGCTTGAACGTACGGATCGACTCGATGCTCGTGTTCTCACGCACCTTGTCGAACACCACCACGGTGTCGTAGAGCGAGTAGCCGAGGATGGTCAGGAAGCCGATGACGGCGGCCGGAGTGACCTCGAGCCCGACGATGCCGTAGACACCCGCCGTGATGAGCAGGTCGTGGATCAGGGCGACCATGGCCGCGAGCGACATCTTCCAGGTGCGGAAGTACAGCGCCATGAACACGGCGGCGAGGGCCAGGAAGATCACGAGGCCGCGGATCGCCTGCGCGAGCACGTCGGCGCCCCACGTCGCACCGATGAAGGTGGCGGCGACCTTCTCGGACGGCACCTTGTACGCCGTCGCGAGCTCGGACGCGATCTCGTCGGTCTGTGCCGTGGTCAGCTGCCCGGTCTGCACACGGATGCCGTGCTGGCCGAGCTGCGAGACGCGCGGGATGACGTCCGGGACGACGCGTTCGACGGTCTCGGTGGCGATGCCCTGATCGGTCGACTTCGCGTCGGAGATCGTGAACTCGGACCCACCGGTGAACTCGATGCCGAGCTGGTACCCGCCGCGGAGCCACGGGATGGCCAGCGACAGCACGATGCACACGATCGCGATGATGTACCAGGTCTTGCGGCGCCCGACGATGTCGTAGGACCGCTTGCCCGTGTAGAGGTCGCTGCCGAACTGGCTGAAGCTCGCCATCAGCTGTCCTTCCCGTTGCCGGTGCCGTTGCCTGTGCCGTTGTCGGAGCCGGCGGCCTTGCGCTCGGCGATGGTCTGGCGACGAGCGGCTTCACGCGCACTGCGCTGCCGCTTGCCGTCCACGATCGGCGCCCGGAACTGGGCACGTCCGCGGTACACCGCGCCGAGGGCGGCCGGGTCGAGCCCGCTGAAGCGGTGCCCCTCGCCGAAGAAGCGCGTCCGGGCGATGAGCTGCATCATCGGGTGGGTGAAGAGCGCGACCACGACGACGTCGATCAGCGTGGTGAGCAGCAGCGTGAACGCGAAACCCTTCACGTCGCTGACCGCGAGCACGTAGAGCGTCACGGCGGCGAGGAAGTTCACCGAGTCGGACGCCAGGATCGTGCGGAGGGCACGCTTCCAGCCGGACTCGACCGCGCTCTCGAGTGCACGACCGTCACGGAGTTCGTCACGGATGCGCTCGAAGTACACGATGAACGAGTCCGCCGTGATGCCGATCGCCACGATCAGACCCGCGACCCCCGCGAGCGAGAGTCGGTAGTCGACGCGCCAGGACATGATCGCGATCACCAGGTACGTCAGCGCGGCGGCGACACCGAGCGACAGGACCGTGACGAACGCCAGGGACCGGTACTGGATGACCGAGTAGATGACGACCAGGATCAGACCGATCAGACCGGCGACGAGACCGCCGACGAGCTGCGCGGTGCCGAGGGTCGAGGAGATGACCTCGTTCGACTGCACCTGGAAGTTGATCGGCAGGGCGCCGTACTTCAGCTGGTCGGCCAGGGTCTTCGACGAGTCGGCGGTGAAGTTGCCGGTGATCTGCGCCTTGCCGTTGGTGATCGCGGAGTTCGTCGTCGGCGCCGTGATGACGGTGCCGTCGAGGACGATCGCGAACTGGTTCTGCGGCTGCGTCAGCTTGACCAGGCGGTTCGTGACCGAGCCGAAGTCCTTCGTGCCCGCGCCGTTGAAGGACAGGTTGACCGCCCACTCGCCGGTGGTCGTGCCCTGCGAGTTCGACGCGAGGCCTGAGGTGGCGTTGCTGATGTCGGCACCCGACACCTCGACCGGACCGAGGATGTACTTGGCGGCACCGTCGTTGTCACACGTGACCAGCGGCTCGTCGTCCGGGGCCGACGTGACGTCGTCCGGAGCCGAGCACTTGTAGTTCGTGTAGAGGTCCTGCAGCTTCGGCGTCACCCAGGCGAGGTCGCTGCCGTTCGTCGGCTTCGAGCTCGGGGTCGCCTGCAGTGAGGCGGGCGGCGAGTACGGCGTCGGTGAGGCGGTGGAGCCCTTGCCGGAGTCCCCCACGGCGCTGTCGGACGCGGCCTCGGTGAAGAGCACCGGGCGGAAGGTCAGCTTCGCCGCGGCCTCGATGCGCTGGATCGTCTGCTGGTCCGGCTTGCCCGGGATCGACACGACGATGTTGTTCGCGCCCTGGGTGTTGATCTCGGACTCCGAGACACCGGTGGCGTCGATGCGCTGGCGGATGATGTTCACCGCCTGCTGCAGCTGCTGCGAGGTGACTGCCGAGCCCTCGGTGCTCTGCGCCGCCAGGGTGATCTGGGTGCCGCCCTGCAGGTCGAGTGCCAGCTCGGGGACCCAGCTCGCGCCGGCGTACCACTTGTCGGAGGCGTCCTTGGTGCTGCCCGCGAGGACCGATGCGGCGGTGTTCAGCCCCGCGAGGACCGCGATCAGGATCACCAACCAGGTGAGAGAGCGGAGCGCCTTCTTGACGGGTGTCGATCGTGCCACCGGTCGTCTCGTCTTTCTGTCGTGAGCCCCGCGCGTCGCAACGCACGGGGCTCATGGTGTCGCACCGCCGGTCAGCCGGCGGCGTCGGAGGTCAGTCTTCGGTCTTGCGCTTCGTGCTGTCGACGTCCTCGACACGCTCGCCGTAGATCGGCTCGCCGTTGAGTTCGGTGACGTGCGAGTCCGCTTCGGTCTCGGTCGTGACGGTCGTGTCGACGGCCTCCGGGGTCTCCTCCGGGACGACGCGGGACAGCGTCTGGCGGTGCACCGTGATGACGGTGCCCGGCGCGATCTCGACGTCCGCGGTGACCTTCTCGTCATCGACCGACACGAGCGTGCCGTACAGGCCGAACGAGAGCATGACGCGCGCGCCCGGGACCATCTGGCTTGCGGTCTCGGTCTGCTGCTTCTTGCGCTTGCGGCTGCTGTAGAACATGAAGGCCGCGAACGCCACGACGATGATGATGAGGAAGTACTGGTCCATGGGAGCCTTCGGTCGGTCGAGCGGTTTCGGGCGCGAGCAGTCTAGAGCACGCACATGTGCAGTACTTCACGCATCGTCTGCGGCGAAGAGTCCGGGTTGTGCCGCGGCCTGACCGGGCGTCAGACCGAAGTGGCGCCACGCCTGCGGGGTCGCGATCCGCCCGCGGGGCGTCCGCGTCACGAGACCGATCCGCACGAGGAACGGTTCGACGACGGACTCGATCGTCTCGGACTCTTCACCGACGGACACCGCGAGGGTGTTCAGGCCGACCGGGCCGCCGTCGAAGCGCGTCAGCATGGTCTCGAGCACGGCACGGTCGAGCCGGTCGAGGCCGTACTCGTCGACGTCGTACAGCTCGAGGGCGCCCTGGACCGCGGCCATGCCGTCCCGCGTGCCGTGCACGAGTGCGAAGTCCCGCACCCGTCGGAGCAGTCGGTTCGCGATGCGCGGGGTGCCGCGGGAGCGCCCGGCGATCTCCCGCAGGGCGTACCGGTCGAAGTCGAGTTCGAGCAGGTGCGCGGCGCGGATCAGGACCTGTTCGAGTTCGTCGCGCTCGTAGAACTCGAGGTGGGCGGTGAAGCCGAAGCGGTCGCGGAGCGGGTTCGGCAGGAGCCCGGCACGGGTGGTCGCGCCGACGAGGGTGAACGGCGCGAGGTCGAGCGGGATGCTCGTCGCCCCGGCGCCCTTGCCCACCATCACGTCGATGCGGAAGTCCTCCATCGCCAGGTAGAGCATCTCCTCCGCCGAACGCGCCATGCGGTGGATCTCGTCGATGAACAGCACGTCCCCGGGCATCAGCGACGACAGCACCGCGGCGAGGTCCCCCGCGTGCTGGATCGCCGGTCCGCTGGACATCCGCAGGGGGCGCGACGACTCGTGCGCGACGATCATCGCCAGCGTGGTCTTGCCGAGTCCGGGAGGCCCGGCCATCAGGATGTGGTCCGGCGTCCGGTCCTGCATGGCGGCGGCCTTGAGCAGCAGGTCGAGCTGCCCGCGGACCTTGCGCTGGCCGACGAACTCGTCGAGCGACTTCGGCCGGAGCGCGCCCTCGAACGCCAGCTCTTCCGGTGACTGCGCGTCGGCGGCGGTGATCCCGCCGCTCATCGGCCGGCACCCGTGGGTCGGAGGGTCCCGAGCGCGGCCCGGAGCAGTGCCTGCGTCCCCATCTGCTCGACGCCGGGCTCGTTCGCGACGGCGTCGTCGACCGCGCTGCGCGCCGCGTCCTCGCGCCAGCCGAGGCCGACCAGAGCGATGACGACGTCCTCGGTCGCGGGGTGGGCGACCGCGGCGGCGGCACCGGTGGTCGTGGGTGCCTCGAACGCGGCGAGCTTGCCGGAGAGGGCGACGATGATGAGCTTGGCGGTCTTCGGTCCGATGCCCGAGACCTTGCGGAACGCCCCGTCGTCGTCGTGCGCGACGGCGTTCGCGACCTGGGCCGCGGTCATCTGCCCGAGGACGCCGAGTGCGGACTTCGGGCCGACGCCGGAGACGCTCCGGAGCAGGTCGAAGACGCGCAGGGCGTCCGTCGACTCGAAGCCGAAGAGCTCGAACGCGTCGTCGCGGACGATCAGGGCCGTGCGGACGAAGACCTCTGATCCGTGGCGCATCGTCAGGGCGTGGGCGGGCGTCACCGTGACGGCGTACCCGACTCCGCTGACCTCCACCACGGCGGTCGATCCGGCGACGTCGATGCAGGTGCCCCGGAGACTCGCGATCATGCCCCGAGCCTAGGGCGGGCCGGGGACGTCCTCGCGCCGCCGCTCCGCACGAGGGGTGACGCGGCACTGCGGCCGGCCGCCCCGGCCTGCGCATCACGCCAGGCGCGCTGTGCCGGGGTGAGGGTCCCCGGTCCGGAGCTGACGGCGTCGGGTGAACCGAGCCTCCAGGCATGGCAGACCGCCAGGGCGAGCGCGTCCGCGGCATCAGCGGGCTTGGGCGCCTCGGCGAGGCCGAGGACCCGGGCGACCATCGCCTGGACCTGCCGCTTGTCGGCGTTGCCGTAGCCGGTGATCGCGGCCTTGACCTCGGACGGGGTGTGCAGCCCGACCGGCAGCCCGCGCGCGGCGGCGGCGTGCAGAGCGAGGCCGGACGCCTGCGCCGTGCCCATCACCGTCCGGACGTTCGCCTGCGCGAACACCCGCTCCACGGCCACCGCGTCGGGCCGGTGCGCGTCGATCTGCTCGGCGATGCCCTCGGCGATCGCGAGCAGCCGGAGCTCCAGCGCCATGTCCGCCGGGGTACGGACGACCGTGACGTGCACCAGGCGGGCGCGGCGGTCCGGCGTGACCTCGACCACGCCGACGCCGCAGCGGGTGAGCCCGGGGTCGACCCCGAGCACCCGCAGCGCGCCGGCCCTGGCCGTGATCAGTCCTCGTCTTCGTCGAGCTCGGCCTGCACGTCCGCCGGCACGTCGAAGTTGGCGTAGACGTTCTGCACGTCGTCGCTGTCCTCGAGTGCGTCGATGAGCTTGAACACCTTGCGGGCGGTGTCCGCGTCGACCTCGACCTTGAGGTTCGGCACGAACTCGGCGTCCGCGGCGTCGTAGTCGATACCGGCCGCCTGCAGGGCGGTGCGGGCCTCGACCAGGTCGCTCGCCTCGGTGATGACCTCGAAGCCACCGCCCTGGTCGATGACGTCCTCGACACCCGCGTCGAGCACGGCCGTCATGACGTCGTCCTCGGTCAGGGCGTCGGTCTTGGTGACCGAGATGACGCCCTTGCGGTTGAAGTTGTACGCGACACTGCCCGGGTCGGCCATGGTGCCGCCGTTGCGGTTCATCGCCGTCCGGACCTCGGCCGCGGCACGGTTCTTGTTGTCGGTGAGGCACTCGACCAGGAGCGCGACGCCGTTCGGGCCGTACCCCTCGTACATGATGGTCGTGTACTCGATCGACTCGCCGGTCAGGCCGGCACCGCGCTTGATGGCGCGGTCGATGTTGTCGTTCGGCACCGAGGTCTTCTTGGCCTTCTGGACCGCGTCGACGAGGGTCGGGTTGCCCGACATGTCGGCCCCGCCCATCTTCGCGGCGACTTCGATGTTCTTGATGAGCTTGGCGAACGACTTCGCACGGCGACCGTCGATGACGGCCTTCTTGTGCTTCGTCGTCGCCCACTTGGAATGCCCGGACACGGTTCTCCTTGCGTCGTGCGGAAAGTCTCCGACAGTTTACCGGCCCGGGAGGCGCGGTGTGCGTCCGCCGCGCAGGCCCGGCTGGCCAGGCGGCCGGGTGGGCATCAGGCGCGACGGACGATGTCGAGGAAGCGGCGGTGGAACCGGTCCTCACCCGCGACCTCGGGGTGGAACGCACTCGCGAGCACGTTGCCCTGCTGCACGGCCACGACCTGACCGTCGGGCAGGGCACCGATGACGTCGACGCCGGCGCCGTGCTGCTCGACCACCGGCGCCCGGATGAACACCGCGTGCACCGGGGCCTCGCCGAGGTCGGGCATCGGGATGTCGATCTCGAACGAGTCGTTCTGGTTGCCGAACGCGTTCCGCCGCACCGTGGTGTCGAGCACGTCGAGCGTGTGCTGCCCCGCGATGCCGTCGGTGATCCGCGAACTGAGCATGATCATGCCCGCGCAGGTGCCGTAGGTCGGGAGTCCCCCGAGGATGGCGTCGCGCAGGGGTTCGGCGACCCCGAACGCGCGGGACAGCTTGTCCATCACGCTCGACTCGCCGCCGGGGATCACGACACCGTCGAGGGTGTCGATCTCCTCCGGGCGGCGGAGCGGCACGACGTCAGCGCCGAGCTCGGTGAGCGACGCGATGTGCTCGCGGAAGTCGCCCTGCAGGGCGAGGACGCCGATCCGGGGCGACGGCTTACCAGCCACGCTCGGCGAGGCGGTGCGGTGCGGGGACGTCGGCGACGTTGATGCCGACCATCGCCTCACCCAGACCGCGGGAGACCTCGGCGATGACCTTCGGGTCGTCGTGGAAGGTGACGGCCTTCACGATCGCGGCCGCACGCTTGGCCGGGTCGCCCGACTTGAAGATGCCGGAGCCGACGAACACGCCGTCCGCGCCGAGCTGCATCATCATCGCGGCGTCGGCCGGGGTGGCGACACCACCGGCGGTGAAGAGCACGACGGGCAGCTTGCCGGTCTGGGCCACTTCCTTCACCACGTCGTACGGCGCCTGCAGTTCCTTGGCGGCGACGTAGAGCTCGTCTTCCTTGAGGTTCCGCAGCGCAGCGATCTCCTTCGAGATGGTGCGGATGTGGCGCGTGGCCTCGGACACGTCACCGGTGCCGGCTTCGCCCTTGGAGCGGATCATCGCCGCGCCCTCGGTGATGCGACGGAGCGCTTCGCCGAGGTTGGTGGCACCGCAGACGAAGGGGGTGGTGAACTTCCACTTGTCGATGTGGTTCACGTAGTCGGCCGGCGAGAGGACCTCGGACTCGTCGATGTAGTCGACGCCGAGCTCCTGCAGCACCTGGGCCTCGACGAAGTGGCCGATGCGGGCCTTCGCCATGACGGGGATCGACACGGCGGCGATGATCTCCTCGATCATCGACGGGTCGGACATGCGGGCGACACCACCCTGGGCGCGGATGTCGGCGGGGACGCGCTCGAGGGCCATGACGGCGGTGGCGCCGGCTTCCTCGGCGATGCGTGCCTGGTCGGCGTCGATCACGTCCATGATGACGCCGCCCTTGAGCATCTCCGCGAGACCGCGCTTGACGCGCGAGGACCCGGTGGTCGAAGTGGCGTTGACGGTGCTGGGGGTGCTGTCGCTCATGATCCCCTCAGTCTAGTCCGACGGCCACCCCTCGGCGACGAGTCGACGAGTGTCGCCGAGCATCTGCGAGAGCGACTTCGTCCGGGCGATGATCGGGAAGAAGTTCGCGTCCGACTGCCACCGCGGCACGATGTGCTGGTGCAGGTGGGCGGCGACGCCCGCTCCGGCGACCTCGCCCTGGTTCATGCCGATGTTGAAGCCGTCGCAGTGCGATACCTCGCGCAGGACCCGCATCGCCGTCTGGGTGAGTTCGCCGATCTCCTGCAGCTCCTGGGGCGTCGCCTCGTCGTAGAGCGGGACGTGCCGGTAGGGGCAGACCAGCAGGTGGCCGTTGTTGTACGGGTACAGGTTGAGCAGCACGTAGGCGTGCTCGCCCCTCGCGACGATGAGGGCGTCCTCGTCGGACTTCCGCGGTGCCTCGCAGAACGGGCAGTCGTCGCGGTGGCCGCGGCCCTCCCCCGCACGGCCGGCGTCGATGTACGCCATCCGGTGCGGGTTCCACAGGCGCTGGAAGGAGTCCGGGACCGCCGCCTGGGTGGCGGCGTCCCGGATCTCCAGCGGGTTGCCCTCGTCGTCGAGCGGGCCGGTCATCAGACCTGCACGCGGTCGCGGATCGCGGTCGTGATGCGCTCGACCGCTTCGTCCACGGGCACACCGTTGTCCTGGCGGCCGTCGCGGAAGCGGAAGCTCACGGCCCCGGCGTCACGGTCGTCCCCGCCCGCGATGAGCTGGAACGGCACCTTGGCCTTCGTGTGCGTGCGGATCTTCTTCTGCATGCGGTCGTCCGAGTGGTCGACCTCCGCGCGGACGCCCTGGGCGCGGAGCTTCGCGACGACCTCGTCGAGGTAGTCGCCGTACTCCTCGGCCACCGGGATGGCGACGACCTGCACCGGCGACAGCCACGCGGGGAACGCACCGGCGTAGTGCTCGGTGAGGACGCCGAAGAACCGCTCGATCGAGCCGAACAGGGCGCGGTGGATCATCACCGGGCGCTGGCGGGTGCCGTCGGCCGCGGCGTACTCGATGCCGAAGCGCTCCGGCAGGTTGAAGTCGAGCTGCACGGTCGACATCTGCCAGGTGCGGCCGATGGCGTCGCGGGCCTGCACCGAGATCTTCGGGCCGTAGAACGCCGCCCCGGCGGGGTCCGGCACGAGCTCGAGCCCGGTCTCCTCGGCGACCTCGCGCAGGGTGTTCGTGGCCTCTTCCCAGACGTCGTCGTCGCCGACGTACTTCTCCGGGTCCTTCGTGGAGAGTTCGAGGTAGAAGTCGTCGAGGCCGTAGTCACGGAGCAGCGACAGCACGAACTGCAGGGTCGTGGTGAGCTCCTCCTTCATCTTCTCCTTGGTGGTGAAGATGTGGGCGTCGTCCTGGGTCAGGCCGCGGACCCGGGTGAGGCCGTGGATGACGCCGGACTTCTCGTTGCGGTAGACCGTGCCGAACTCGAACATCCGCAGGGGCAGGTCGCGGTACGAGCGGGCCTGCGACCGGTACGCCAGGATGTGCATCGGGCAGTTCATCGGCTTGAGGTAGTAGTCCGCACCCTGCCGGGTGACGTTGCCGTCCTCGTCGCGGGCCTCGTCCATGTGCATGGGCGGGAACATGCCGTCCTTGTACCAGCCCAGGTGTCCGGACTGCTCGAACAAGTCGCCCTTGGTGATGTGCGGCGTGTAGACGAAGGAGTAGCCCTCCTGCTCGTGCCGACGACGCGAGTAGTCCTCCATCTCACGGCGGATGATGCCGCCCTTGGGGTGGAAGATCGCCAGGCCCGAGCCGATCTCGTCCGGGAACGAGAACAGGTCGAGCTCGGCACCGAGCTTGCGGTGGTCGCGCTTCGCGGCTTCCTCGAGGCGGACGAGGTACGCCTTGAGCTGGTCCTTGTCGGGCCAGGCGGTGCCGTAGACGCGCTGCAGCTGCGGGTTCTTCTCGGAGCCGCGCCAGTATGCAGCAGCCACACGCATGAGCTTCGCGGCGTTGCCGATCCAGCGGGTGTGCGGCACGTGCGGGCCACGGCAGAGGTCCTGCCAGACGACGTCGCCGGACTTCGGGTCGACGTTCTCGTAGACGGTGAGTTCGCCGGCACCGACCTCGACGCTCTCGCCCGAGTCGCCCTCGGACGCGGCACCCTTGAGCCCGATGAGCTCCTGCTTGTAGGGCTCCCCCGCCATCAGCTGGCGGGCTTCGTCGTCGCTGACGACCCGGCGGCGGAAGCGCTGGGCCTGCTTGACGATCCGGTCCATGCCCTTCTCGATCGCCTTGAGGTCCTCCGGCGTGAAGGGCTCGGCGACGTCGAAGTCGTAGTAGAAGCCGTCGGTGACGGGCGGCCCGATGCCGAGCTTGGCGTCGGGGTTGATCTGCTGCACGGCCTGCGCGAGCACGTGGGCCGCGCTGTGCCGGAGGATGTCGAGGCCGTCCTGCTCGTCGAGCGTCACCGGCTCGGCGGTCTCGCCTGCCTGCACGTCCGCGGCGAGGTCCTTGAGGACGCCGTCGACCCGGATGGCGACGACCCCGCGGACGCCGTCGAAGAGCTCGGTGCCCGTCGTGGTGGTCGTCGCGGTGCGGGGCTCGGGTGCCTGGGGCACGGCGTCGGGCTCGGCGGACGATGCGGCGACTGACTCGGTCACGATGGTGGGGCTCCCTCGGTCTGGTGGTACGTCGATGGTAGTGGCGGGCCGGGTCAGGCGGGCACGCGGCCGAGCGTGGTGACGGGCAGGCGCGGCTCGATGCGTTCGCGACCCGACAGGCCGTCGAGTTCGAGGAGTGCGGCGAACCCGATCGCCTGGTACCCGGCACGTTCGAGCAGGGTCACGGTCGCGGCGGCGGTGCCCCCGGTGGCCAGGACGTCGTCGACGACGAGCACCCGGGTGCCCGGTTCGAGCTGGCCCGGACGGAGCTCGAGTTCGGCCTCGCCGTACTCGAGCGCGTACTGCTCGCTGAGGACCTCGCCGGGCAGCTTGCCGGCCTTGCGGACCGTGAGCACGCCGACCTGGTGCTGCGCGGCGATCCCGCCGGCCAGCGCGAACCCGCGCGCCTCGATGCCGGCGACGGCGGCGAAGCCACCACCGACGGCGAAGGGCGCGGCGAGGGCCTCGCACACACGGCCGAAGGCGATCGGGTCGGCGAACACCGGCGTCACGTCGCGGAAGAGCACGCCCGGCTTCGGGAAGTCGGGGACGATCGTGGTGAGGCGCTCGACGAGGGCAGCGGCGGAGTCGGTCATGTCCTCAACCGTACGGGGCTGGCAGGGTCCCGCCGTTCCGCGGTCGGGTACGCGGCTGGCGTCGGACGGGAGGCGCGGCGCCGGCTGGTGCCGAGCCTCCCGTCCGACGCTGGTCGCGCTGGGCGTCCACGTCGGTCACCGCCACATGTGCATGGCGGCGCCGAGGACCACCCACTCGGCTTCACGAGCGAGGCGGGCCTGTTCTTCGCGGTGCCGCCGGAGTTCGGCGGCGGGGTCGATCTCGTGCGGCTGACGCCGGGTGCGGCGACTCCACACGATGAGGGCGAGTCCGATCCGGAGGGCGATCCGGTCCGGCAGCGACACCCGGGAGGGGCGTCCGGTCGGCGGCCGCACCGGGCGGAGGAGGGTCTTCGATGACATGGTGTTCCCTGTTCGGAGAATGGCGGAGGAAAGCGGAATGGGGGTCGACGAATCGACCGGGGTCGCACCTCGGTCGACGTCGAGGCGCGATGAGCGGACGCGCGACGGATCACCCGAGGAAATACGTTCGCGTGAATGCACGGGGAAATGCGTGTGCATTCAGCGACGATGACCTGCGGTGCGGTCCACTCGCGTGATGAACGGTCGAGTCAGCGTGGACGAGCAGCCGTCGTGGACGAGCCCTGTCGTGGATGACGAGCCGCAGCCCAGCAGCCGGACGGCATGCGGCCGGCGACGACACGAGCCAGGGACCGCGGCCTGAAGGGCCACGGAACCGGCGACTGGACGAGTCCAGCAATGGAACGAGTCCGGCGGATGGACGTGCCCGGCGAGGGGCCGACCCAGGTCAGCCCAGGTCAGCCCTGGCCGTGGTTCAGGACGGCGTGTTCATCAGCACGACCAGGCGAAGGAGCCGGTGGTTCCACGGACTGCTCGGAACGGCGTCTGCGTGGTGATCATTGTCGGCCCCCTTTCGGCACGGTGTCTGCTGGTTCTCGACGGCGGATCGGTGATCCGTTCGCGTCGAGAGAACACTATCCACGTCGAGAACGCACGCGCAACCCTTTTCTCGCATTTCTCCGAGATCGCACTCGGGAACACCCGAGAAGCCCCCGGTACCGCAGTACCGGGGGCTTCTCGGGGAACAGCTGACTAGACAGCCACCGGTGCGTCGACCACCGCGACGAGCACGTCCTCGGCGACGTCGATCCGGACCGTGTCACCCTCGTGCGCCGACCCATCGACCACGAGCTCGGCGATCCGGTCGTCGACCTCGCGCTGGATCAGCCGACGGAGCGGCCGGGCGCCGTACTCCGGCTCGTACCCGTGCTCGGCGAGCCAGTCCGTCGCGGCCTCGGACACCGACAGGACCATGCCCTGCGCGGCGAGCCGGAAGGCCGTGTCCTGCAGCAGCAGCGACACGATGGACCGCAGCTGCCCGCGCTCGAGCTTGCGGAAGAGCACGATCTCGTCGATGCGGTTGATGAACTCCGGCCGCATCGACTCGCGGAGCTTGCCCATCACCCGGTTGCGCAGGTCGTCCTCCGCGTAGCCACCGTCGGCGGCGACCGAGAACCCGAGCGCCCCCGAGCGGGACGCCAGGAACTCCGACCCGATGTTCGACGTCATGATGAGGACGGTGTTCCGGAAGTCGACCGTCCGACCCTGCCCGTCGGTGAGTCGCCCGTCGTCGAGCACCTGCAGCAGCAGGTTGAACACGTCAGGGTGGGCCTTCTCGACCTCGTCGAGCAGGATCACCGAGTACGGGTTCCGGCGGACACGCTCGGTGAGCTGCCCGGCCTCGTCGTAGCCGACGTACCCGGGAGGGGCACCGACCAGCCGCGAGACCGTGTGCCGCTCGCCGAACTCGCTCATGTCGAACCGCAGCATCGCCGACTCGTCACCGAACAGCGACGCGGCCAGGGCCTTGGCGAGTTCGGTCTTGCCGACACCGGTCGGACCGAGGAACAGGAAGCTGCCCACCGGACGACGCGGGTCGCCCATACCGGTCCGGCTGCGCCGGACCGCCTTCGCGATCGCCCGCACGGCGTCGTCCTGGCCGACCACACGGTCGTGCAGCTCGGACTCCAGGGCGGCGAGGCGGGTCTTGTCGGCAGAACCGAGGCGGGTCACCGGGATCCCGGTGGCACGCGACACCACGGCGGCGATGTCCGCTTCGGTGATGACGTCGTCCGCGGGCGCCGGACGGGAGGCGCGTTCGACGTCACCGGTGGCGGTGGCGGTGATCCGCGCCTCCAGTCCGGCGATCTCGTCGCGCAGGAGCGATGCCTCTTCGTACTGCTCCTCGGCGACGGCGCGGTCCTTCCGGGCCGTCAGGTCCGCCACCTGGGCGCGGAGCGACTCGACGTCGACGTCACCCGAGCGGGCGAGACGACGACGGGCGCCGGCCTGGTCGATGAGGTCGATGGCCTTGTCCGGCAGGTGCCGGTCGGTGACGTAGCGGTGCGACAACTCGACGGCGGCGCGGATCGCGTCGTCGGCGTAGGTCACGCCGTGGTGCTCGGCGTAGCGGGGGCTGAGGCCGGTGAGGATCGCGATCGCGTCCTCGACGGTCGGCTCCCCCACCGTGACGGGCTGGAAGCGACGCTCGAGGGCCGCGTCCTTCTCGATGCGGCGGTACTCGGTGAGCGTCGTCGCACCGACCAGGTGCAGGTCGCCCCGGGCCAGGCGCGGCTTGAGGATGTTGCCCGCGTCCATCGACCCGCCCTCGCCGCCGCCACCGGCGCCGACGACGGTGTGGAGTTCGTCGACGAAGACGATGAGTTCGTCCGCGTGCGCGGCGATCTCGTCCATCGCGTTCGTCAGGCGCTCCTCGAAGTCACCGCGGTAGCGGGTGCCGGCGAGCATGCCGGGCAGGTCGAGGGCGACGACGCGCTTGCCCTGCAGCAGGGCGGGGACGTCGCCGTCGACGATGCGCTGGGCGAGTCCCTCGACGATGGCGGTCTTCCCGACGCCGGGCTCACCGATGAGGACGGGGTTGTTCTTGGTGCGACGGAGCAGGATCTCGACGGCCTGTTCGATCTCGTCCGCGCGACCGATCACCGGGTCGATGCCACCCTCGCGGGCGCGGGCGGTGAGGTCGGTGCCGTACTGGTCCAGCGTCGGGGTCTCCGACTGCTGGTCCTGCTGGGCGGTGGTGCCGGGCATGGGACGCCCCTCTCGTGCGGCCTCGGCCGCCTCTTGTGCATAGGACTGCATCACCTGCGGGGTGACGCCGGCGCTCGCGAGCAGTTGGCCCGCGACCGTGTCCTGGTCCGTGACGAGCGCGAAGAAGACGTGCTCGGGGTCGGTGTAGGTGCTGCCGAACCCTCGGGCGGCCTGGGTCGCCTCGAGCAGGATCCGCTGCGCGGACGGGGTCAGCGCGGGGCGGCCCTCGACGGTGTCGCCGGACGGCATCGGCAGGCGCTGCTCGACCTCGGCGGCGAAGCGCTCCGGGTCCGCGCCCGCAGAACGGAGGACGGCCGCGAAGGGCTCGGTACCGACGAGCACGTGGGGGACGTGCAGGGCGTCGATCTCGTGCTGGCCCTGCTCGACGGCGTACGCGGCCGTCTGCTGGAGCAGCTCGTGGGTCCGCCGGCTGAGCAGGCGGGTGATGTCGACCGGTCGTCCGAACGGCATGGACCGCTGGGACTGGCCGGGGTTCTGGGACGCCGCGAGCAGTCGAGCGAGGAACTCGTCGAACGAGTCGTTGCCGCCGGTCGGGCCGAACGTCTGTGGCAAAGGGACCTCCTGAGGAACTTGAGTGCCTTCGACTCAATGCAACGCAGGGGTGCCGTGCTCATTCCCGTTCGGTGGAAGAACTTGCGGCGGCTCGACTCAACTCCGGGCGATGGGGGCCGTACTGGCCCCGGTGACCCGCGCCAGGTCCACCGGGGACAGCTCGATGTCGAACCCACGACGCCCGCCGGACACGAAGATCGTCGGGTGGTCGGACGCCGACGCGTCGAGCACCGTGCGGATCCGGGTCTTCTGCCCGACCGGACTGATCCCCCCGACGACGTACCCGGTCCGCCGCTCTGCCAGGGTCGGGTCGGCCAACGAGGCCTTCTTCCCGCCGACGGCCGCCGCGATCGCCTTGAGGTCGAGACGGTCGGCCACCGGCACGATCGCCACCGCCAGGTCGCCGTCCACCGAGACGACCAGCGTCTTGAACACCTGCTCCTCACGCAGCCCGAGCGCCGCCGCCGCCTCTTCGCCGAAGTTCGTCGCGCTCTCGTGGTGCTCGTACACGTGCGGGGTGAACGGCACGCCGGCCCGCTCCAGCGCGAGGGTCGCCGGGGTGCTCGGGGAAGCTGCGCTCATGCCCTGATCCTGCCCCGGAGGACCGTCACGGCCTCGGAGGCTCGCGGTCGCTACGCTGAGCCACACCATGACCGTCATCGAGGTGCTGCTCCGCGGGGTCTCCGCCCTGCACGGCCTCGACCCGTCCGCGCTCGGCTCGCTCCCGGCCCTCGCCGCCGCAGCCCTCGGGCTCGGCGCGCTCGGCATCACCGTCACCGCGGTGGCCGCCCTCGCCGCCGCGCTGCTCGTGGTGCGACTGGTCGCCCTGCTGACCGGAGCCGACGCGGCGAGCGCACCACGGGCCTCCCGGACGACACCGGACCTCGTGACCCGGATCGCCTGGAGCGACCCGGACGCCGACGGGCACCCGCGACCGCGGGCACCGGGAGCCGTCCCGGCGGTCTGACACCGATCGGTGTCGGGCCGCAGACGCTCCCGACCCCACGATCGAAGGACCACCGTCATGGACATCACCACCCTGCCCGGACTCAGCACCCTGCTGCACGCCGGCGTCACGCTCGTCACCACCCTCACCGACCTGCTCACCCCCGTCGCCGGCACGGCAGCTGCGGCGCTCGCCGTGGTCCTGCTGACCCTGGCGGTCCGACTCGTGCTCGTCCCGCTCGCCGTCCTGCAGGTCCGCGCCGAGCGGGACCGGCGCCGACTCGCTCCGCGGATCGCCGAACTCCGCCGCCGGGCCGGGAAGGACACCGCACGGTTCCAGCGGTCACTGCAGGAGCTGTACACGAGCGAGCGGGTCTCACCCCTCGCGGGATGCCTGCCCGTGCTCGCGCAGGCACCGGTCGTGTCGCTGCTGTACACGCTGTTCACGCACGCGAGCATCGACGGGACGGTCAACACGCTGCTGCGGGCGACCCTGGCCGGCATCCCGCTCGCGCAGTCCGCGGTGGTCGTCGTGACATCGCCGCTGTGGGTGCACGGCTGGGTGCTGCTCCTGCTGCTCGCCACGCTGGCCGTCGTCGTCGAGCTGACCCGACGCGCACAGCTGCACTGGAACCCGCTGCCCGTCCCGGAGCCGTCCGACCCGGCCGTTCCCGGCACGGCGGCGATGACCGGGATCGCCCGGTGGATGCCGTTCGTCTCGGTCGGGTTCGCGGCGATCGCGCCCCTGGCGGCAGCGCTCTACGTCGTGACGAGTGCGCTCTGGACCCTCGGCGAACGGGCGGTGCTGCGGCGGGTGCTCCGGTGACGGGCGGGCCGGTCCGGTGACGGGCGGGTGTGGCTAGCCGCCCTGGCCCTCCTGCTGCGGTCCCTGGTCCACCGGGTCGTACTCGGTGTCGCGGCCCTGCTCCTCCTCCGGCAGCGGGACGTGCCGTTCGGTACCGCTGCCGCCCGGGCTCGTCGCGACGTAGTCGGCCTCGCCGGACTGGGTGTCGTGGCTGAGCGGTTCGAGGGTCTCGTCGTCGACGTCCGGCGGCGTCGATCCGGTGGCGTCCGCGGGGACGGCGGGGTCGTTCGGGTCGGCGGCCTGGTCGTTCTGCGCATCGGTCATCCCTCGGGCGTACTCCCCCCGGTCTGGGTGCGCGCCGTCGCCGCAGCGGTGGCAGCATGAGGACGGGCGTGACGACGAGGAGCGCGGATGAGCCGGACCGACGACGACGCGGCAGCACGAGCGCGTCTCGAACGCATCGCGTGGGGCGCCGGGTCGTCCCCGGCGGACGCGGCCCGCGCCCGCATCGCGCTGGCAGACCTCGACCGGGAGGCTCGGAAGCGCCTCGCCACGGCCGCCGGCCCCGCCACGGGGTCGCGTCGCGGGCGCCGGGCCGGCGCAGGGTCGCCGGATCCTGAGCGGACCGTTCCGGAAGCTGGGCAGTCCGTCCCGGTCGCTGCGTCGGCCGTTCCTGCAGCTGCACGGGCTGTTCCCGCAGGTGCGCCGGCCGTTCCGAGTGTGACGCCGTCCGTTCCGGACTCGGTGTCCGCCGTTCCGAGGGCGGAGTGCCCTGCTGCTACGGCGGCAGATGCTGCCGACGATGCTCGTGACGGTGCACCGGCTCCGGTGCCGGACCACGACGTGGACCGTGCAGCTTTCCTCGGAGACGGCGACGGCGACGGGGACCAGACGCCCGAGGCGCCTGGCGACGGCGGACGCGGGGCGGGCCTCCAGGCCAGCGGGCGGCGGGTCCTCGACCGGGCCCGGGTGCTGCTGCGCCGGGTCCGACGCACCGACCGGACCGTCCTGTGGGCGCTCGGCGGTGCCGCGGTCGTGATCGGTCTCGTCGCCGGCACCGGCGTCGGCCTCTCGATCGGGACCCGGAGCACGGCCGAGCCCGCGTCCGCCGTGACGACCCCGGCGGCTGGCACCGTGACCCTCGAACAGATGCTCGACCTGCCGCAGACCTACGCCGACCAGCTGCCCGGCGGGATCGACGCGCCGGTTTCCCTGCACACGACCCGGCTCGTCTTCACGAACCGGTCCCTGGCGGGCGACGACGCCGCGACGCCCTGGAACGTCTGGGCCGGGGTCGGGCGGGACAGTTCGACGCTCTGCCTGGTCGCGACGGCCGACCGACTGCAGGGCACGAGCGCCTGCTACCCCCGCGACGACGCTCTGCACGGGGTCGTGTCGTTGTCCGCGACCTCGCTGAGCGGGACGCTCTGGGTGCGGGTCGTCGGCGGTGCGGTCCGGGGCACCGTGACCAGCTCGCCGCCGCAGCTGTACTGACCCGGAGCGGCTGGCACCCGCTGCTCCAGAGGGGTAGTGCGTTGGAGCGCTCCTGAGAACGACCGGGGAGCCCTCGCGCGATCGCCGTGCACCGTGCAACACTGGATGGAGCGCACTCGCCGTGGAGTGGCCAGAACCAACATCTCCACATCCCCAGTCCACCACCGAGCGCGCTCCGACCGGTCGAACAGTCCCTCGTTCCCGCGCGCTCCTCGCACGTCCTCGAGGAGGTCAGCCGCCGTGTCCACCACCAGCAACCGAACCGTCCACCCGCACACGACGCCGATCACCGTCACGACGTCGTCGGTGATCGGGATCGCCGTCCTCGGCCTCGCGACGTTCTTCGCCATCACGACAGAGCTCATGCCGGTCGGCCTGCTCGGCACGATGAGCCAGGACCTCGGCGTCACCGAGTCGACCATGGGCATCGTCATCACCGTGTACGCCGCCGCCGTCGCGCTGCTCGCACTGCCGCTGACCTCGCTCACCGCGAAGCTGCCGCGGAAGACCGTCCTCGTCGCCACCCTCGTCGGCTACACGGTGTCGAACGCACTCGTCGCACTGGCCCCGTCGTTCGCGGTGGTCTGCGCCGGTCGGGTGGTCGGCGGCATCGCGCACGCCCTGTTCTTCTCGGTCGCCTCGGCTTACGCGACCCGGATCGTGCCGCCCCGGCTCGCCGGCCGCGCCATCGCGTTCGTGTACTCCGGCAGCTCGCTCGGGTTCGTGATCGGCGTTCCCCTCGCCACCGGTGTCGGGCAGTCCGTCGGGTGGCGCCCGGCGGTCGGCGGCGTCGCGGCCTGCGCCGCACTGCTCGCCGTCGTCGCCGCGCTCTGCCTGCCCGCCGTGCGCGGAGCCGCCTCGCCGCACATCGGCTCGCCGAAGGCCTGGGCCCGGACCGGGCTGCTGTCGGTCGTCGTCGCCGACCTGCTGCTCTTCGCCGGGCACTACATCGTGTACACGTACATCGGCCCCTACGTCATCGACGCCGGGCTCGACGCCGGCATGGTGTCCGGTGCGCTGCTCGTCCTGGGCGGGACCGGCGTGATCGGCCTCTGGCTGGCCGGGATGTTCGTCGACCGGGCACCTCGTCAGACGCTCCTGGCCGCCATCGCCGCCATGGCCGTCGCGTTCGCCCTGATGCCGTTCGCGCACGGGTCCCTCGTCGGCACGATGGTCGTCGCGGGCATCTGGATGGCGGCGAACGGCACGACCGGCACGCTGTTCATGGCCGCGGCGATCCGCACCGGTGGCGTCAGCCCGGAGATCGCGGGCGCCCTGGTGAACGGGGCGTCGAACATCGGCATCGCGGGCGGTGCGGCGATCGGCGGGCAGGTGCTCGGGCTGTCGGGACTACAGACGCTGCCGTTCGCCGGCGCACTGGTCCTGGTCGCGGGGCTGTCCGTCGTCGCCTTCGCGAAGCGTGGGTTCCCGGTGCACGCGACGGCGCAGCCGCACCTCAGCACGTCGTCGATCGAGGTGTTCACCTCCTCGCTCGCCGTCGTCACGAGCTCGATCCCGACCGTCAGCCGGGCGATCCAGACCATCACCGGGTCCGTCGCCACGGTGCACCGGGCAGCCACCGGCTCGATCCGGACGGCCACCGGGTCGATGCGGACCGTCCGCGAGCGGTAGCCGCCGACGACGTACCGCCGCCGACGTGCCGGGCGGCTGCGGGCCTCCCGGTCGGAGCAACGGGCGGCCTGGTACGCGACTGGAGGCCTGGGAAACGAGACGCCGCCGACCCCTCGGGGCCGGCGGCGTCTCGTCGTGCGTGCGAGGTCAGTCGTGCATCTCGGGGCGGCGGCAGTTCCGGACGCCGCGGAGGGTCAGGAGGCCCGCGCCGAGCAGCAGCAGCACGCCCGCGGCGACGAGCCCCGGGGTGAGTTCGGCGCCGGTGAAGGCGAGGCCGCCGGCGGTCGGGGTCGTCCCGGCGCCGGTGCCCGGAGTGCTCCCGCTCCCCGGTACCGTGCCGCCGCCGGCCGCAGGGGGCGTGGTCGGCGAGACGGTCGGCGTGGGAGACGGGGTGCCCGGAGTCGGGGTCGGAGTGGGAGTCGGCGTCGGGGTCGCGGCGGCCACGACGAAGACGAGCGGGGTCGCCGCCGTCCCGGCTGCCGGCGTCGTCACGAGCTGCGGTTCGCCAGCGTCGTCACCGGTGCCGGCGACGACCGCGTACTCGGTCTCGGTCCGCAGGTCCGGCAGCGTGAAGGTGCCGTCGGACGCGGTCGTGACCGTCACGGGACCGCCGACGGTCGTGTCGGTCGGTGTCGCCGTCACGGCGAGGTCCGGAACCGGCTCCCCCGCCGTGTCGGTCACCGTGCCCGGGAGGTCGACGACCGTCGGCACCGGGACAGCGGCCGGGACGACGAGTGCGAGGGGCGCCGCGGTGGCACCGGCCGCCGGGGTCGTGACCAGCTGCGGGACACCGGCCTGGTCTCCGGAACCGGCGACCACGGAGTACGCGGTCTCGGTCTGCAGCTCCCGCAGGACGAACGAGCCGTCCGTCCCGGTCTCGGTCGTCACCGGGTCGCTGACCTCCGGGTCGATCGGGGTCGCGACGACGGGGACGTCAGCAGCCGTCGCTCCCGCGGTGTCCGTCACGGTGCCGGTCAGGTCGACGACGGCGGCCGGGGTCGCGAAGGCGAAGTCCTGGGTCGTGCCGGTCGCGGGGATCGTGACGGCCTCGGTCGCGGGGCCGGTCGTCCCCTCCGGCGCGGTGACACGGATGCGGTGGTCGCCCGGCGTGGTCGTGAAGCGGTAGCCGCCGGCAGCGTCGGTGGTGGTGGCGGCGATATCGGTGCCGTCGGTGTCGAGCAGCTCGACGCGGGTGCCGGTCGGCACCGGGCTGCCGTCGAGGGTCACGGTGCCCGTGACCGAGGCGAAGACGAAGTCCACGCCGGTCCGGTCGGCGCCGCCCGGACTGCCGGCGAGCGAGACGCCGGAGACCGTCGCGTCGGCGGCCACTCCGGGCGGGGCGGTCAGGGTGACCCGGTACCCCGAGTCGACGCCGAGGTCCGGGAAGACGTAGGTGCCGTCGGCCCGGGTGGTCGTGGTGACCTGGCGGCCGCCGGGTGCGGTGGCGGTGACGGTCGCGCCGGCGACCGGGGCTCCGTCACGCGTCGCGGTGCCGCTGATCGCAGCCGTCCGGTCGGCGAACCAGGTCTGGTAGACGGGGAACCCGCTCCGCTGCTGGTACCGGATCGTCAGCGACCCCAGCGGGACGGTGGGCGTGAACCACGCGGTCGCCCCGGCCGTGTCGGTCGCGGTGGCGTTGCCGGTGAGGGTCCGCGTCGCGGCGTTCCACGCCGGGACGTCCCGGCCGGTGGTGCCGTTCGGGTCGGCCGAGCAGGACGGCCCGCCGGGCGACACGGCCGAGCAGGAGTTGTACGCCCCCTGGAACCCGAGTTGCGCAGCCGTCGCGGTCCCGCCACCGGGCAGGGTCGCCGAGATGGTGGCCTGGTCGGCGTCGATGTCGCCCAGCACGAAGGACCAGCTGCGGGCGCCGGGCGTCGGCGTCGCGAACCGGTACGTCGTGACCGATGCTCCGGTCGGGTTCGGGGTGTCCACGCTCGGGCGCTGGTTGAGGTACGTGTTCCCCCGGCTCGACCCGTACGTCTGGCCCGGACCGGTCGCCGGCCCCTGCCAGGTGAAGGCTCCGCTGATCACCGTCGTCTGCCGTGAGGTCGACGTGTAGGTCGTCTCCGGGAAGCCCGGCAGGCTCATCGTGCCCGTGTAGGCGCGCGCACCCCCGTCGACGGTGAAGGTCCCCCAGCGGCCGACCGGTGCAGCGGAGGCAGCGGTCGCGCCGCCCACCGCCGACCCGGCTCCCATGACGAGTGCGGTCACTCCCGCGACCAGCATCCGGCTGCGCTGCATGTGCTCCCCTGTCCCCTCTTCGGCCCGTAGTGCGACACATGTCGCGGACCTGAACGACCCTCAGGCTATCCAGGCAACGCAGACGCGGCCAGGCCGTGCGTCGAACGGCCAGTCACGGCAGGTGGGTCGGCCTCAGATCCTGGCAGCCAGGGCGTCCAGGGCGGCGACCTGGCCCGCGACGACGAGCTGACGGGCCTCGGCCAGACCGACCCAGCGGGCGTCGTCGACCTCCGGCACCTCGATGAAGTGCCCGGATCCCCGCGGGAGTTCGAGCGACACGGTGTTGCTCCGCACGGCCTCGATGGTGAAGTCCGGTGCGGCAAGGGTCCAGACGGTCACGGCCTTGCCGGACGCCTGCCGGAAGTCCCCCAGTAGTTCGGGCGTGCCCGCGGGTGCCGGCAGTTCGGGCGTGCCCGCGGGCGCCGGGGTGCCGATCTCCTCGCCGAACTCGCGGAGCGCCGTCGCCAGGGTGTCCTCGCCCGCCTCGAGCTCGCCCTTCGGGATCGACCACGCACGGGGTCGCCGACGCCAGAACGGACCACCCATGTGGGCGATGAAGACCTCGAGCGACGGTCCGGTGCCACGGTGCAGCAGGAGTCCGGCGGAGCGTGGGGGCACGGCCGGAGACTACCCTCCGGCGCATGCAGACTCGCCGCCGCGGCGCTGCTGCCCGACCGGGTCGCCGCGGTCGCGACCGTCGCCTCCCCCGCCCCCTTCGTCGACACGCCGGTCTGGTGGGACGGGATGGCCGACGGCGGCGGGCTCCGCGCCGCGACCGCCGGACGGGAGGCACGCCTCACCTGGGCAGCGACCGCCGAGTTCGACCCGTCCCAGTTCGTCGACACCGACTGGGCCGCCCTCGACGGCGACTGGGCCGCCCTGGGACGGGACGCGACGGCGGCGGGTGGGGCGGGCCTCCAGGGCGGTGCGGACGACGACGTGGCGTTCGTGACGGACTGGGGCTTCCCGCTGTCAGCCGTGACGGTCCCGACCGTCGTGGTGCACGGCACGCGCGACCGGGTCGTGCCGGTGGCGCACGGTCGGGCCTTGGCCGAGGCGGTGCCGCACGCGACGTACGAGGAGCGACCGCACGACGGGCACATCGCGGTCCTGTCGACCGTGCCGTCGCTGATGGACCGGTTGGCCGCGACCCTGCGCGGCTGAGCTGCCGAAGCGAGGGGCCCGCCGGACCGCGGCCGGTCAGCCGAGCAGGTCGCGGAGCTCCGCGTCGAGCTGCCGCGTCAGGTACCGGACACCGGCCGGGTTCGGGTGCAGCGCGCCGGGCTCGAGGTCGATGCTGCTGAACCCGCCGAACGAGTCGAGGGACACCCCGGAGACGTAGGCGCCGGACCGGGCACACGCCGAGTGCGCCTGCGTCGCCGCGAAGACGTCGACGAAGCGGACGCCGGCGGCCCGGGCGGCGTCCTGGCCGACCTCGTCGAGCTGCTCCTGGATGCCGTGCAGCCACCGGACGTCGGTGTCGGTGAACGGGTACGTGTCCGTCGGGAACCGCCCGGCGAGGGTGCCGAGGTCGACGGCCGGCCGGAAACAGCCCCGCTTCGGTGTGTGCTCCGCGTCCGGGAAGATCGCCGGGTAGCCGAGCAGCAGCACGGTCGCGTTCGGGGCGGCACGCCGGATGTCGGCCAGCGTCGCCGCGATGCCCAGGGCGACGCGGCTCTCGATCTTCGCGCCCAGCGTGTCGACCCCGTCGACGTCGAGCGTGCTCCGGCACGACGGCGCGTTCTTGCCCGAGAACACCGGGCCGGACGCCGACAGCGCCATGCACGACGCCGCGGTGCCGAACAAGTCGGCGTCGTTGCCCCCGATCGTCAGGGTGACGAGCCGGGTGGACTCGGAGAGCGCCTCGACCTGCGGCGGAGCCCCGCGCCACTGCGTGCGGTCGCGGACGTCCTCGCTGGTCGCGCCGGCGCACGTGACGTCCGTCAGCGCCAACCCGAAGCGCGCGGCGATCCGGTGCGGGTAGTCCCGCCCCGACTGTGCACACGCGGCGACCGGCAGACCCGTCGGGTTCGCCAGGCCGTACCCGGCGGAGTACGAGTCGCCCATCGCGACGTACTCGCTGCCGCGCGGCAGGTCCGTCAGCGCCTCGGGCGGGTCGTCCGTCACCGGGAACGGCTGGGGCACCGGCCACTGCGGGGCGGCGACCGCCGACGGCGGGGCGAGCGGCCCGCCGGACGGCCCACCGACCAGGGCGGTGCCGACGAGCACGGCGGACGCGACGAACGCGCCCAGCAGGCGGGTGGCTCGCTGGCGGGCGGAGGGCGGACGGCGCAGGGTGGGCTCCGGGAGGCTCGGGTCGGGTCGAGCGGACCAGGCTAGCCGGTCCCGCTCGACCCGTCCTGCGACGACGCCAGCGTGGTCGTCAGGTGTCAGCGACGACCGAGACGGCGCTCGCCGCCCGAACCGGCCTGGTAGTCGAGGCCGTAGTGCTGGAACAGCTCCGGCTCGGTGGCGGCGTCGAGCTCGCCATCGGTCGCGATGGACGGCGCGTCCTTCACGGTCTTCTTGTCGAACGCCACGAGCAGGTGCTTCGGGGCGACGGTCGCGCCGACGAGCGGCACGAACACGAGCTTCTTGCCGACGACACCGGTGGTCACGGAGCCGAACGCCGGCTGCTGCGTCGCGGTGTCGTAGTAGATGCTCTCGAGGTTGCCGATCTTGTCCTCGTTGCCGTCGACGACCGGCAGGCCGATCCAGTCCCGGATGTTGGCTGCTTCGAACACGGCGACTCCCTCCGACGACCGGACTGTCCGTGCCGTCGGATCGACGCTACCGACTCGCGCTGTGCGCCGCGCTACCGGTCGCCGCCGTCTGCGGGGACGGCGGGCGTCACGCCGAGTCCGTCCACCGCGGTGAGGACGTCGTCGGCGCTCACCGCGAGGATCGCCGGGTCCGGGTCCTCGGCGAACACGTCGCCGCGGCGGACCGAGGCGTCGGTCAGCACCACGTGCGGGCCGGAGGCGGGCGGACCCCAGGACTCGGGTGGTGCCGGGCCGAAGAGGACGACCGAGGGGATGCCGTAGGCGGAGGCCAGGTGCGCGGCTCCCGTGTCGACGGTCACCAGGAGGCTCGCAGCCGCCACGACGGCGGCGAACGGCTGCAGGTCCAGGCGTCCGGCGAGGACCGCCGAGTCGTCCAGGCCGGCCAACTCGGCGACGGCCAGCGCGCGCTCGACGTCGTCCGCGCCTCCCGTCAGGACCACGTGGTGACCGCGTGCGACGAGACCGCGCACCACGTCGGCGAAGCGGTCGACGGGCCAGTGCCGGGCACCGTGGAAGGCACCGACGTGCACGACCGCCGCGCCCTCGACCACGGCGGGCAGGGCGGGGACCGCGATCGACACGTCGTCCGGGTCGGCGGGCATGCCGTGCGCGGTCATCAGGCCGGCCCAGCGGACCCGCTCGTGCACGTCGTGTTGCCACTCCGGGCCGTCGGGTGCGCCGTGACCGATCACCCGGCGGGCCTGCAGCGCGTCGATGAGGTCGCCCGACTCGGGGCCGGCGCCGTGCAGGTTGACGGCGACGTCGACGACGCCGGTCGGCACCTGGATCGGGTGGTCCAGGCCGTGCTGGGCCAGGTGCACGTCGACGTCGGTGACGAGCTCGACGACCGGGGCGAGCCAGGCGGTCGTCGCGAGCGTGATGCGGTGCCCGGGGAACGCCCGGCGGAGGGCGTGCAGCGCGGGGACGGCGACGAGCAGGTCGCCGAGCTTGATCGCCCGGAGCACGACGAGCTCGGGTCGGCCGTCGGACGGGGGCAGGGTGGGTACGGCGGTCACGTGGCCCGACGCTACCGGCCCGGCACCGCGACGTCCGCCGGGCGGCACCGGCTTGTCCACGGCGCGCCACGGGCCGGGTGCGGACTGGTCGGGGACGCTGCCCGGCCGGTAGAGAGAGGTGTGGCCCTCTCCGACCGTCCGCTCCGCGGAGTCCTCTTCGACCGTGACGACACCCTGGTGGTCGACGTCCCCTACAACGCCGACCCCGACCGGGTGGTGCCGGTACCCGGTGCCGCCGACGCGGTCGCCGCGGCCCGCGCGGCGGGTCTCGCCGTCGGCGTCGTCACGAACCAGTCCGCGATCGCCAAGGGCCTGGCGACCCGCGACCAGGTCGACGCGACGAACGCCCGCGTCGACGGGCTCGTCGGCCCGTTCGACGTGTGGGAGGTCTGCCCGCACGACCGCGGCGACGACTGCGCCTGCCGGAAGCCCCGACCCGGCATGGTGCTGCGTGCCGCCGACCGGCTCGGGCTGGACGCCGCGGACCTGGTCGTCATCGGCGACATCGGCGCCGACGTCGGTGCCGCGGTCGCCGCGGGAGCGCAGGGGATCCTCGTGCCGACCGCGCGGACGATGCCGGCCGAGGTCGAGGCCGCCGCCACCGTCGCCGGTTCGATCAGGGAAGCCGTGGCGCTCGTCGTCGCGCGCGCTGCCGGGGCGTCGGCATGAGCGACCAGGTGGCCGCGGGCGGACCTGCCGGGCGCCGGGTGCTGGTCGCCCGACTCGACTCGTTCGGGGACGTCCTGGTCGCCGGTCCCGCCGTCCGCGCCGTGGCCGCCGGCGCCGACCACGTCACGCTGCTCTGCGGCCCACAGGGTGCGCCGGCCGGGGCGCTCCTGCCCGGCGTCGACGCGCTCCGCGTCTGGGCGGCGCCCTGGGTGACGGAGACCGTCCGCCCGCTCGACGACGCCGTGCTCGCCGAGTTCCGCGCACTGGTCGCCGAGGAGCGTCCCGACGAAGCCGTCGTGCTGACGTCCTTCCACCAGTCGCCACTGCCCCTCGCGATGCTGCTGCGGCTCGCCGGGGTCCCCCGGGTCTCCGGCGCCTCGGTCGACCACCCCGGGTCCCTGCTCGACGTGCGGCTGCGGCCCGGCGAGGACCTGCCCGAGGACGTCCCGGAACCCGAACGGGCCCTCCGCATCGCCGACGCCGCGGGCTTCGCGCTGCCGGACGGCGACGACGGCCGGCTCCGTGTCCGGTCGGACGACTCCGCGGTGCTCCCCGCCGAGGTCGCCGCGCTCGACCGGTACGTGGTCGTGCACCCGGGCGCCAGCGTGGAGGCCCGCTCCTGGCCGCCCGCCGCCCACCGTGCCCTCGTGGCCGCGTACGACCGGCTCGGCATCCCCGTGGTCGTCACCGGGTCGCCCGGCGAGCGGGGCCTCACCGCCGAGGTCGCCGGCACCACCGGCATCGACCTGGGTGGTCGGACCAGCCCGGCCGTGCTGGCGGAGGTCCTGGCCGGCGCGGAGGTCGTCGTCGTCGGCAACACCGGTCCCGCCCACCTGGCCGCGGCCGTCGGTGCCCGGATCGTCTCGCTGTTCTCTCCTGTGGTGCCCGCCGTGAAGTGGGCGCCGTACGCCGAGCACGTCGAACTGCTCGGCGACCAGGACGCCCCCTGCCGTCTCTCCCGCGCCCGCGAGTGCCCCGTCCCGGGCCACCCGTGCCTGTCCGGCGTGAGCGTCGAAGAGGTCCTCGCGGCACACGAACGGCTCGTCGGATGCGCTCTGCGGACGAACGACGACTCCCTGCGAGGAGCGCCAGAAGCCCGTGCGTAGCGTGCGGCACTGCTTCTCCTTCTCCTTCTCCTCCTCCTGATCGACAGCGACCGAAAGGCAGTGCATGCGGATCCTCGTGTGGCACGTGCACGGCGGCTGGATGGACGCATTCGTCCGCGGCCCGCACGAGTACCTCATCCCCACGACCCCCGCCCGAGACGGCTGGGGCCTCGGTCGTGGTGGCCGGAGCTGGGGTACGAACGCCGTCGAGATCGCACCCGAGGACGTCGCCGACGCCGAGGTGGACCTGGTCGTCCTGCAGCGGCCCGAGGAACTCGAGGTCGCCCGCGAACTGCTCGGCGGTCGTGACGTGCCCGTCGTCTTCGTCGAGCACAACGCCCCGCGCATCGACGTGCCGGACAGCCTGCACCCCTTTCGGGACCGCGACGACGTGACCATCGCGCACGTCACGCACTGGAACGCCCTGATGTGGGACTGCGGCTCCACCCGGACGACCGTCGTCGAGCACGGTGTCGTCGACCCCGGCCCGCTCTACACCGGCGAGCTCGAGCGGTTCGGCGCCGTCATCAACGAACCCGTCCGACGGAACCGCGTCGTCGGGACAGACCTGCTCCCCCGCTTCGGCGCCGTCGCCCCGGTCGACGTCTTCGGGATGGGCACCGAGAAGCTCGCCGGGCTCGGCCACGGCGACCTGCTGGTCGGCATGGGCGACGTCAAGCCGGACCCGATGCACGCGGCCCTCGCGCAGCGCCGGGCCTACGTGCACGCCAACCGGTGGACCTCCCTCGGACTCTCGCTCATCGAGTCGATGCACATGGCGATGCCGGTGCTCGTCCTCGCCACGACCGACGCCGCCCGGACCGTGCCCGCGGAGGCCGGCGCGATCGGGACCGACGTCGAGGAGCTGGTGCGGGCCTCCCGGACGCTGCTCGACGACCCGGACGAAGCACGCCGACGCGGCCTCGTCGCCCGGGAGGCCGTGCTCGCGCGGCACGCGCTGCCCCGGTTCCTCGCCGACTGGGACGAGCTGCTGGACGACGTGCGGTCGCGCCACCGGTCGCGGACCGGCACGGCGACCGCCGGTGCGGGTGCTGCGGCACCGCAGGGAAGGAGCAACTGATGGAGATCGCCATGGTCTCGGAACACGCGAGCCCGCTCGCGACCCTCGGCGGCGTCGACGCCGGTGGTCAGAACGTCCACGTGGCCGCGCTGTCCGCCGCCCTGGCCGACCGCGGACACACCGTCACCGTCTACACGCGTCGAGACGACGCCTCGCTGCCGGTCCGCGTGCCGCTGCGGCCGGGTGTCGACGTCGTCCACGTCGACGCCGGTCCCGCGCGGCACGTCCCGAAGGACGACCTACTCCCCTACATGGGCACGTTCGCGCAGGTGCTGGCGTCGGAGTGGTTCGTCGACCGACCCGACGTCGTGCACGGGCACTTCTGGATGTCCGGCCACGCGACCGTCGACGCCGTGAACCAGGTCCAGGTGCGGACCGGTGGCACCCGCATCCCCGTCGTGCAGACCTTCCACGCGCTCGGTGTCGTGAAGCGTCGCCACCAGGGCACGGCCGACACCAGCCCGGCCGAGCGCGAGTGGCTGGAGCCCGCCGTCGGGCGGAGTGCCGACCAGGTCGTCGCCACCTGCTCCGACGAGGCGTTCGAGCTGAAGAGCCTCGGCGTCCCGCTCCGCTCCATCTCCGTCGTCCCCTGCGGCGTCGACGTCGAGCTGTTCCGACCGGACGGCCCCGTCGAGGAACGCGGGCGAACCTTCCGGGTGCTCACCGCCTCGCGCCTGGTGCAGCGGAAGGGCGTCGGCACGACCATCGCCGCCGTCGCCCAGCTCGTCGCGGCCGGTCGCGACGTCGAACTCGTCATCGTCGGCGGTGCCGGCACCGCGGGCGCCGACCTGCCGGACGACCCGGAGTACCAGCGCCTGGACGCGCTGGCCCGCGACCTCGGCATCCGTGACCACGTCTCGTTCCGCGGGCAGCTCGCCCAGGAGGCCATGGGCGCGGTGTACCGGAGCGCGGACGTCGTCGTGTGCGCGCCCTGGTACGAGCCGTTCGGCATCGTCCCGCTCGAGGCGATGGCCTGCGGTGTCCCCGTGGTCGCCTCCCGCGTCGGCGGACTCATCGACACGGTCGTCGAGGACGCCACCGGGCTGCACGTCGAACCGCGCGACGAGGACGGCCTGGCCACCGCGCTCGGCGGGCTGCTCGACGACCCCGAGCGCCGTGCCGCCTACGGTCGCGCCGGTCGCCGCCGTGCCGAGTCCCGCTACACCTGGCAGAAGGTCGCCACCGACACCGAACGCGTCTACGACCGGCTGGTCGCCGGCGGCCGGGGCCGACCGGTCCGCCCGGCCAGCGGCACCGACGTCGCCACCACCCGCATCCCGGACTCCGTCCGCCCCGCCGAGGAGCAGCTGGCCGACGCCCCGCTCCCCATCACCGAGAGGAACGCCCGATGACCATCGAGCAGACCGGGATCGGCACGACCGAGACCCCGACCAGCACCCGCACGGTGCTCGACCACATCGCCGCGTCCGTGCCGGTGATCGCGTCCCTCGTCGACCACGGCGACCACATCGCCGCCTGGGCCGACGACATCGCGGGGCGCCTGGTCGCCGGACGTCGCCTGCTGGCCGCGGGCAACGGCGGTTCCGCGGCCGAGGCGCAGCACCTGACCTCGGAGCTGACCGGCCGCTTCGACGGGGACCGGCCGGCGTACTCGGCGATCTCGCTGCACGCCGAGTCCTCCGCCGTCACCGCGATCGGCAACGACTACGGCTTCGAGGAGGTCTTCGCCCGCCAGGTCCGCGCCCACGCCCGCGCCGGTGACGTCGTCGTCCTGCTCAGCACCAGCGGCAGGAGCGCGAACCTGCTCGCCGCCGCAGCCGCCGCCCGTGACGCCGGAGCCCGGTCGATCGCGATGACCGGTGCGCTGCCGAACCCACTCGCGAGCGTCGTGGACGACGTCATCGCCATCGACGGGCCGTCCGCCAACGTGCAGGAGGCCCAACTCGTCCTCGTGCACGCCCTCTGCCGGGCCATGGAGCCCGCCCTCCGCCGTGGAGGCACCCGATGACCGACCGCCAGCTCCGCATCGTCGTCGTCGGCGACACCCTGCTCGACGTCGACGTCAGCGGCACCAGCGACCGGCTCAGCCCGGACGCCCCGGTGCCCGTCGTCGACGTCCGCTCGGACCAGCGTCGTGCCGGTGGTGCCGGCCTCGTCGCGACGATGCTCGCGAAGGACGGCCACGACGTCACGCTCGTCACCGTCCTCGGCGACGACGCGCCGGCCGACCAGCTCCGATCGCTGCTCCCCGGCGTCCGGATCGTCGACGGGCCCTCCGGCGCACCGACCCCGGTGAAGACCCGGGTCCGCGTCGGCGAGCACGCCCTGGTCCGGATCGACGAGGGCTGCGACACCCCGCCGGTCCCCGCCGTGACGTCCGCGATGCACGACGCCCTGGACGGCGCCGACGCGGTGATCGTCGCTGACTACGGCCGGGGGCTCACCGAGGCCGCCGAGATGCGCGCCGCGCTGCACGCCGTCGTCGCGCACACCCCGGTCGTCTGGGACCCGCACCCGAAGGGCGCCACGCCGGTCGCCGGCACCACCGTCGCGACGCCGAACGCCAGCGAGGCCCACCGCTTCACCGGCATCGTCGGCAGCGGTGTCGCCTTCGCCACCGACGCCGCCGCGGACCTGGTCGCCCGCTGGGACGTCCAGGCCGTCGCCGTCACGATGGGCGATCGCGGCGCCCTGGTCGGCAGCCGCACCCCTCGTGGAGCCGACTCCCGCTTCGTCCCGGCGCCGTCCGTCACCGCCGGTGACCCCTGCGGTGCCGGCGACCGGCTCGCCGCGGGCGTCGCCGTCGCGCTGGCGTCCGGGGCGGAGATCGCCGACGCCGTCACCGCGGGGGTCGAGGCCGCGTCCGCGTACCTCGCCGCCGGCGGCGTCGCCTCGCTCGTCGAGGGAGCCCCGCCCGCACCGATCGCCGTGCCCGGCGCCGACCGCGACGCGCTGCGCGTCGTGCACGAGGTCCGCGCCGCCGGCGGCGTGGTCGTCGCCACCGGCGGGTGCTTCGACCTGCTGCATGCCGGCCACGCGCGCACCCTGTCCGCAGCGCGGGCGCTCGGCGACTGCCTGGTCGTCTGCCTGAACTCGGACGAGTCCGTCCGCGGGCTGAAGGGTCCGGACCGGCCGATCATGGGCCAGGACGACCGCGTCGAGCTCCTGCTCGCCCTGGACTGCGTCGACGCCGTGGTGGTGTTCGACGAGTCCACCCCCGACGAGGCGCTCCGCCGCTTCCGTCCGGACGTCTGGGCGAAGGGCGGCGACTACACCGCCGACGAACTGCCCGAGTCCGTGACCCTCGCCGAGTGGGGCGGCCGGGTCGTCACGGTGCCGTTCCACCCGGGCCGCTCCACCACCCGGCTCGCCGCCGCCATCGAATGCGTCGGCTGAGCCGCACCCCGTCTTCCCTCCTCACCACAGCACCAGATCGCAAAGGACATCCATGCCCGTCCCCACCACCCCCATCGGCCGCGTCCTCGTCACCGGCGGCGCCTCCGGACTCGGCGCAGCCGTCGTGGCCGCCGTCACCGAGGCCGGCGGCACCCCGATCGTCCTCGACCTGCGCATCGACGCCGTCCCCGAAGGCGTCGACGCGGTCGCCGTCGACGTCTCGGACACCGACGCCGTCGAGCAGGCCGTCCGCGAGGCGGTCGAGCGCCACGGTGGCCTGGATGCCGTCGTCACCGCCGCGGGCATCGACACCCCCGCCCCGATCGACGCCATCTCGTCCGGCAACTGGGAGAAGATCGTCGGCGTCAACCTCATCGGCACCGCGTCGACCGTCCGCGCCGCGCTCCCCGCGCTCGAGGCCACGCACGGCCGCGTCGTCACGATCTCGTCGTCCCTCGCCCTGCGCGGCGTCGGCCACGGCACCGCGTACTCGGCGTCGAAGTTCGGTGTCCGCGGGTTCTCGCAGGCCCTCGCCGCCGAGACCGCCGGCCGTGTCGGTGTCACCAACGTGATCCCCGCGGGCATGCGGACGAACTTCTTCGCCGACCGCACCGAGCAGTACAAGCCGGGTCCGGACGCGCAGCTCATCGAGCCGGAGTACGTCGCGAACTCGATCATCTTCGCCCTCTCGCAGCCGGCCGGGTGCGAGATCCGCGAGCTGTCGATCATGCCGGCGACGGAGCCCAGCTGGCCCTGACCGCGCCCGCGCCCGGCGCGCGCACCTGACGGACGGGAGGCCCGGTACCAGCTGGTACCGGGCCTCCCGTCCGTCTGCGGGCCGGCCGCCGCCGGCCCACCGACCCGCCGCGAGGTCGCACGAAGTGCCGCCTGGTGGGCTGCCCGGCAGCCGGTCCTGCGACCTCGGCGATGCGCGCACGGCACGTCGTGCGACCCCGGGAGGCCCGCGCCGGCCCCGACGGACCGGCGCACCGCCGTCAGTTGGTGGCGAGCAGGTCCTCGACGTCCGCCAGGACCCGGTCCGGGGTGATCTCGTCGACGAAGGACGGGTCGTGCTCGCAGCGTTCCGCGGTCCAGCCCACCTGGGTGACGTCGACCCCGCACACTGGGCAGCGCGTGACGAAGCTCATGAGGACGCGGTGCCGTCCGCGGTCCAGGGGGCCGGCGTTGATGACGTTGCCGAACCAGAACACGCCGACGGTGGGCGTGCCGACGGCGACGGCGAGGTGCCGCGGGCCGGAGTCGTCGCCGACCATCACGTGGGCGGCACCGAGCACGGCGGGCAACTCCACCAGCGGCAGGGTGCCGGTGAGGTCGTGCAGCCGTCGGGCGGCATCGGGGCCGACGGCCTCGGCGACGGACGCCCGGATCGCGGTCGCGGCCGGCCGGTCCGAGTCGTCCCCGACCAGCACGACGTCGTCGCCCGCCTCGAGCCTGGCGACCGCGACGGCGGCGAACCGGTCCGGGCTCCAGCGGCGGCGGGGGTCGGTGGCGCCGGGGTGCATCGCGACGAGACGCCCGGTGACGCCGAGGCGCTGTCGGACCGCCGCCCGCTCGTCGTCGGTGACCGTGAGGCGGGGGTCGAGTGTGACCGGTTCCGCGCCGGCGAGCCCGACGACCTCGAGCGCCCGGAGCACCTCGTGCTGGTAGTAGACGTAGCGGACCCAGCGCTCGGTGGGGACGGCGTCCTCGGTGGCGGTGCCGACCGAGTGCGCCGCGCCGAGCCGGAGCAGGAACGGATTCGAGTTCCGACCGCCGCCGTGCAGCTGCACCGCCAGGTCGAACCGGCCGTGCAGGCGGGCGAAGAAGTCGTCCAGGTCGGGGGCGCCCTCGCCGCCGTCGCGGACCCCGGACGACACGGGGAGCTCCTCGACGGCGTGCACGGCGTCGGTGCGGCCGGCCAGCAGCACGCGGGCCATCGGCGTCCCGAGCAGGGTGATCCGGGCCTCCGGGTACGCGGCCGCCAGGGCCTCGATCGCCGGCATCGCGAACATCAGGTCTCCGAGTCCCCCACCCCGGAGGACCGCGATCTCACGGACCCCCTCGAACCGTTCGCCGCCACGTCCGATCTGCACCACGCCTGTCGTCCTCCTCGGTGTCCGACGCGCCCCGGGAGTCCGTCGCACGTCCCTTCGTTCCTACCGACGCGCCCCGGGAGTCCGTCGCACGTCCCTTCGTTCCTACCGACGGGCAGCCGTGCGGGTGCCGATCGACCGGTGCTGCTGCGCCCCGTGGACACCACGACGGACCCCGTGGGCGTGCACAGCAGCAGCAGTGCAGCGTGGGGAGCCCCGGTGCACGCGACCGGACCACGACGAGAAGGACGCACATGACGCTCGATGCCCCCACCACCACCGCTCCGTCGTCGGACGACTCGTCCGCGGACACGATCACGGTGCTCGACCCCGTGACCGGTGAGGTGGCCTCGGAGACCCGTCGCAGCACGGCGGACGAGGTGCGTGACGCCGTCGCGCGGGCCCGGGCAGCGGCGACCGGGTGGGCGCGGACGGCTCCCGGCGAGCGTGGGGCGCTCCTCCGCGCCGCGGCCGAGCGGCTGCGGGACCACGCCGACGAGCTCGCGGCGATGAACACCCGCGAGACCGGCAAGGTGCCGGGCGACGCCCTCGGCGGGGTCGAGGCGGGCATCAACACGCTCATCCAGTACGCCGAGCTCGGCCCCCTGCACCGCGGTGAGGCGCTGCGCGGCAACCACGGCGCCGCCGACTTCGCGGTCCCGCACCCCCGGGGCGTCGTCCTCGCGCTGACCCCGTGGAACGACCCGGTGGCCGTGGCGTGCGGGATCCTCGGCGCGGCGATCGCGGCCGGCAACACCGTCGTCCACAAGGGCAGCGAGCGGTGCCCGGGCACGATCGCCCTGCTGAACCGCCTGCTCGCCGCCGAACTGCCCGAGGGCGTGCTCGTCGGGGTCGACGGCGACGCCACGACGGGCGAACAGCTCCTGGTCGAGGACGGCATCGCGGTCTACGCGCACGTCGGCTCGACCGCGACGGGTGACCGTCTCGCCGAGGCAGCACTCCGCACCCGCGCCCACGTCATCCGCGAGAACGGCGGCAACGACGCAGCCGTCGTGGACGCCGACGTCGACCCCGTCTGGGCCGCCGACCAGGTCGCCCTCGGGGCGTTCGCGAACACCGGGCAGATCTGCACGAGCGTCGAGCGCGTCTACGTGCACCGCGACGTCGCCGTTGAGTTCACCGCCGCCCTGGTGCGCGCGGCCGAGCGCAAGACGGCCTCTGCCGCGGCCGACTTCGGCCCCCTGGTGGACGAGCGGCTCCGTGCGACGGTGCAGCAGCACGTCGACCAGGCCGTCGCCGCGGGCGCCCAGGTGCTGACCGGCGGCACCGTGCCCGCGGGCGCCGGCACCTTCTACCCCGCCACCGTGCTCACCGGCTGCACCGACGACATGCTCGTCCTGACCGAGGAGACCTTCGGTCCGGTCGCCCCGATCCGCATCGTCGAGGACATGGCCGAGGGCCTGCGTCTCGCCGCGGAGGACCGCTACGGCCTGGCCGCGACCGTCCTGACCGGCGACACCGCGACGGCACTGCAGGCCGCCGCCGAGCTGCCGGTCGGCACCGTGAAGATCAACGCCGTGTTCGGCGGCGCGCCCGGCGGCAGCGCGGAGCCGCGCGGCGCGTCGGGCTCCGGCTTCGGCTACGGCCCGCACCTGCTCGACGAGATGACGACGACCACCGTCGTGCACCTCGAGGCCGCCCCGCGCCGCGCCACGGCCACCGCCGCGGGCAGCAGCGCCGTCGACCCGGCCACCGCCGGCAGCCACGACACCGACACCGCGACCGCCGAGGACGTCCGATGACCGCCGACGTGCGGATGGTCCGCCGGGTCGTCGACGCCGTCGCCGCAGCCGAGCCGGTCGTCGTCGTGGTCGGTGACGTGATCCTCGACCGCTGGACGGTCGGCGCGGCCGAACGGGTCTCCCGCGAAGCGCCCGCGCCCGTCGTCCGGGTGACCGAGACGATCGCCGTCCCGGGAGGCGCGGCCAACACCGCCGTGAACGCCCGGGCCCTGGGCGCCCGCGTCCGGATGGTCGCGCTGATCGGCGACGACGAGACCGGCCGGGTCCTCCGCGACCGCCTGGAGGCCGCCGGGGTCGACACCCACTGGCTCGTGGCCGTGCCGGGAGCGACGACGACGAGCAAGGACCGGATCGTCGGCGGGGACCGCGTGGTCGTCCGGGTCGACGACCTGGCCGGCCCGCCGAGTGCCGCGGACACCGCGCTGCTCGCCGAGGCGACCGCCGCCGCCGTGCAGGGCCACGCGCCCTCGCAGGGCCACGCGCCGAGCACGGCCGGGTCCTCGGCCCCGATTGACGTGCGGGCCGACGCCGTCGTGGTCTGCGACTACGACCTCGGGGTCGACGCGACCGCGATCGTGCCGGTGCTCGAACAGGACCGCCCCACCACCGTCGTCGTCGACGCGCACGACCTCACCCGCTGGAGCGCCCTGCACCCCGACCTCGTCACCCCGAACGCGGGCGAGGCCGCCGCACTGCTCGGTCGTGACCTCGGTCAGGGCGCCGAACGTGCCGGCACCGTGGTGGCCGCCCGCGACGAGGTCCTCGCGGTCACCGGCGCCCGGAACGCCGTCGTCACGCTCGACCGGAACGGCACCGTCCTGCTCGAGGACGGCGCGCTCCCGACCACCGACGTGCACCGCACCCGTGCCACCCCGGCGTCCGAGCAGCAGGCCTCCGGCGCCGGCGACACGTTCTGCGCGGCCGCCTCGGTCGCCCTCGCCGTGGGCACCCCGGTGCGCGACGCTGTCTCGTTCGCGCAGGCCGCCGCCGACGTCGTCGTCCGCGAGGCCGGTACCTCCGTCTGCACCGCCGACGCCCTCGTGGCGTCGGTGTCCGCCCCCGCCGAGACCGTCGTCGACCACGACCAGCTCGCCGACGCGGTGGACGAGGCCCGTCGTGCCGGTCGTCGCATCGTCTTCACGAACGGCTGCTTCGACGTCGTCCACCGCGGACACACGACGTACCTGCGGCAGGCCAGCGAGCTCGGCGACCTGCTCGTCGTCGCGCTGAACGACGACGACTCGGTCCGCCGCCTCAAGGGACCCGAGCGGCCGATCAACACCGCCGAGGACCGCGCCGGCGTGCTCGCCGCCCTGGCCTGCGTCGACCTGGTGACGGTGTTCGCGACCGACACCCCCATCCCGCTCATCGAGCGCATCCGCCCGGACGTCTACGTCAAGGGCGGGGACTACTCCCCCGAGATGCTGAGCGAGACCGAGGTGGTCCGCGCGCACGGCGGCGAGGTCGTGATGGTCGACTACGTGGCCGAGCACTCCACGAGCGCGGTGGTCCGACGGATCCGCGAGACGGCGGCCGGCAACGGGACCGCTCCGGTCGCCCCGGCTGCCGACCCCGCTCCGGCCGGGCCAGGGGACGCGTGACACGGGGCGCGCGGTGGTCCGGCGAGTGGGGTCGTCCGGCCGACGTGACACCGACCGAGAGCGCCCCCGTCGACGTCGACGTCCTCGTCCCGACCGTCGGTCGGACCGCCGAGCTCGCCGCGACCCTCGCCGGGCTCGCCGCCCAGACCGAGGTCGCCTTCCGCCTGGTCCTCAGCGACCAGTCCGAGACCGGTGACGTCGCCGAGCGTCCGGCGGTCGCCGCGATGGTGCGCGTCCTGGAGGCCCAGGGGCGCCCCGTCACGCTGCTCACCCACCCGGAACGGCGTGGCCTCGCCGAGCACCGGCAGTTCCTGCTCGACCACGCCCACGCCGACGCCGTGCTGTTCCTCGACGACGACGTGTGGCTGGAGCCCGGGTCCGTGCAGCGGATGCTCGACGCCCTGCGGTCGCTCGACACCGGCTTCGTCGGTAGCGCCGTCCAAGGGCTGTCCTACCTGCAGGACCGCCGCCCGCACGAGACCGAGCCGTTCACGCTCTGGGACGGCCCGGTCGTCCCCGAGGTGGTCCGTCGGGGCACCCCGGGCTTCGACCGCTGGTCGCTGCACAACGCCGCGAACCTGGTGCACGTCGCCGCCGAACTCGACGTCGAACCGGGCGGCTGGTTGCCCTACCGGGTCGCCTGGGTCGGGGCCTGCGCGATGTACGACCGCGCCGCACTCGAGGCCGTCGGTGGCTTCCGCTTCTGGGAGTCGCTGCCGACCGGGCACGCGGGCGAGGACGTCGCCGCGCAGTGGCTGGTGATGGAGCGGTTCGGCGGCGTCGGCATCGTCCCCTCGGGAGCCGTGCACCTCGAGGCACCGACGACCGTGACCGACCGCTCGGTCGACGCTCCGGACGTCGTCTTCGCGCACGAGACGCACGAGACGCACGAGACACACGACGCGCACCAGCACGAGCACGAGCACCGGTAGTACCGACCGCGCCGGGGTCATACCGCGGTAGGGGGTCCGACGCGACCCCAGCGGGATGGCAGGACGCCCGTCGCTCCGTAGCGTCGTACCCGTCGGCGAGGTCCGCCGACGGGAGGAGCGACACCCGTGTTCGACCAGATCACCCCCTTCGTCGTCGACCTGGCGTCATCGCCGCTCGTCTACCTCGTCCTGTTCGTCCTCTGCCTGGTCGACGGGTTCTTCCCGCCGGTGCCGAGCGAGACGGCCCTCGTCGCCGTCGCCGCCGTGGCCGCGACCTCCGGACAACCGGTCCTGGCCGTGGTGCTCGGCGCCGCTGCCCTCGGTGCGATCGCCGGCGACTCGATCGCCTACGCGATCGGCCGACGCGTCGGACTCAAGCGGCTCCGGAACGCCCGCCGGCCCCGGATCGCGGCGGCGTTCGCGTTCGCCGAGCGGCAGATGCAGCGCCGGTCCGCCAGCCTCATCCTGATCGGGCGGTACATCCCGGTCGGACGCGTCGCGGTGAACATGACCGCCGGTGCCACGGGGCTGCCCTACCGACGGTTCCTCGGCATCAGTGCGGTGGCGGGCGTCGCCTGGAGTGCCACCTCGATCGGCATCGCGCTCGCCACCTCGTCGTTCCTGCACGAGCCGCTCGTCGCGGCCGCGGTCTCGATGGTCGTCGCCGGCGGCCTCGGCCTGGTGGTGGACCGGGTGCTCGGTAGGCTCCAGCGCAGGCGGGACGCACGTGCCGCCGCCACCGGCACCGTCACGAGCCCCGACGCCGCCACGGTCACCGACCGGGAGGCACGCCCCACCCCCGCAACGGGCCGTCCGGTCCGCACCAGTCGGGCCGCGACGCCCCCGCGCACCGCCCCCTGCCCCCTCACCACCGGAGAGACCGCCCGACCGTGACCGACCGCACCAGCAGGAGCGCCGCGGACCAGAGCCCGGCCCGGACCCCGGCCCGGACAGTCCCCGGGACGTTCCGGGTCCCCGGGACGCGGCTGCGGGCCTCCCGGTCGGTCGTCCTCACCCGCGGTTCCCTCGTCGTCGCCGCCGTCACCCTGCTGGCGGTCGGTGCGCCGGTCGCGGCCGTCGTGCACGGCGTCCCCGTCCCGCTGGCGCTCCTGGTGACCGCCGTGCTCAGCGCGACGCTCCTGGTCGCACCGGCTCGGCCGCGCTCGGCGACGGCCGTCCACCTGCTCGCCCTCGCCGGACTCGGCGTCCTGACCGCCCCCGGCCGGGTCGGACCGTGGCCGCTGCCCGTGACCGCGATGATCGGCCTGGCCGTGTTGCTCGTCGTCCTCGGGCTCCGGACCGGGTGGCGGACCACCGCCGTAGCCTGGGGTGCGTCGACCGTCCTGACCCTGGTGCTCGTCGCCGCGACCCCCGCCCGCTGGGCCGAACCGGAGGTCTGGGTGAGCACGCTCGTCGTCTCGTCCGGCAGCGGGCTGCTCATCGGGACCGCCGCGGTCCTGCTCGGGCAGCGCCGGAGCGTCGGCGCCGAGCTCGTGGCCGCGCGCCAGGACGCCGAGCAGCAGGCCGGTGCCCGCCGTGCGGTCGAGGAGCGTGCCCGCATCGCCCGGGAGCTGCACGACGTCGTCGCGCACAGCATGTCGGTCGTGCACATGCAGGCCGAGTCCGCGCCCTACCGGGTGGCGGACCTGCCCCCGGCGGCACGAACGGAGTTCCGGACGATCGCCGAGACCTCCCGCACCGCGCTGCGGGAGATGCGGCAGCTGCTCGGCACCCTCCGCGGCGAGGAGGACGCCGAGCGTGCCCCCCAGCCCGGGCTGTCGGACCTGCCGGCGCTCGTCGCGTCGACGCGGGCGGCGGGGCTCACGGTCACGCTGGACGTCCTCGGCGCAGCGGACTCCGCAGTCGACGACACGGTCGGCCGGGTCACGCAGCTCACCGTGTACCGCATCGTGCAGGAGGCGCTCGGCAACGTCGTCCGTCACGCCCCCGGAGCCGACACCACGGTGGCCGTCCGGGTGTCGGACGCCGCCGTCGAGGTGACCGTGACGAACGCCGCGGCGCCCCTCGCTCCCCCACCGCCGGCCGACGACGGCGGGTACGGCCTCGCCGGCATGCGCTCCCGCGTCGCCGCGCTCGACGGCTCACTCGACACGGGACGCACCACCGACGGCGGCTTCCGCGTCGCCGCGACCCTGCCCCACCATCCGGACGGAGACCCCCGATGACCCGAGTGCTCGTCGTCGACGACCAGGCCGTGTTCCGCATGGGACTCGTCGCGATCCTCGGCTCGCAGCCCGACCTCGAGGTCGTCGCGGAGGCCGGCGACGGTGCCGAGGCCGTCGCGCTCGGCATCGACCTGGAACCCGACGTCGTGCTGATGGACGTCCGGATGCCGGTGCTCGACGGCATCGAGGCGACACGACGCCTCACCGCGGCGCCGGGTGCACGGCCGGTCCGTGTCCTCATGCTGACGACGTTCGACATCGACGACTACGTGTTCGACGCGCTGCGGGCCGGGGCCAGCGGCTTCCTGCTCAAGGACGCCGGGGCCGAGGACCTGATCGCCGCCGTGCGGACCATCGCCGCCGGGGACGCCCTGCTCGCGCCCCGGGTCACCCGCCACCTGGTCGAGGCGTTCATCGCCGCGCCCCGACCCGCCGCGCCGGCCGCGGACGTCCTCACCGTCCTCACCGACCGGGAGCGGGACGTCTTCATGCTCATGGCGCGGGGACGCTCCAACGGGGAGATCGGCCGCGAGCTGTTCATCGCCGAGCAGACCGTCAAGACCCACGTCGGCCGGGTGCTGGCGAAGCTGCAGCTGCGGGACCGTGTGCACGCCGTGGTGCTGGCGTACGAGTCCGGCCTGGTCACCCCGGCCGGCTGAGTCGCGCGGTAGTCGCGTCGGTCCTGGCGGTCCTGGCGGTCCTGGCGGCGGTCACCACCGCTGCCGTGGCAGGATCGAGAGGGCGGCGGTCTCGGCGCCGGCGACGACAGGGACGAGGACACGATGGCCAGCTTCACCCGCGGGTTCGGCGGACGCCGCCGTGACGTCGACGACAGCAAGGTCCCGCCCGGGCAGACCCTGGTGCACGACTGGCCGGTGCTGTCCGCCGGTGCCACGCCGGAGATCGAGCCGTCCGAGTGGAGCTTCTCGATCCGCACCGAGTCCGGTCTGCACTCGTGGACCTGGGACGAGGTGCGGGCGCTCGGGCTCGAGGACATCACCGTCGACATCCACTGCGTCACGCACTGGACGAAGCTCGGCATGGGCTGGCGCGGTGTCCCGCTCGACAAGCTGTTCGCCGAGGTCGAGACCGCGCTCGACTTCTGCATGGTGCACAGCTTCGGCGGGTACACCACGAACGTCCCGCTCGACGAGCTGCTCGAGGGGCAGGCCTGGATCGCGTTCGAGGCGGACGGTGAGCCCCTGACCCCGGAGCACGGCGGCCCCGCACGACTGCTCGTCCCGCACCTGTACTTCTGGAAGAGCGCGAAGTGGGTGCGCGGCATCGTGATGCACGCCGAGGACGAGCCGGGGTTCTGGGAGAACGCGGGCTACAACATGCACGGCGACCCGTGGAAGGAAGAGCGGTACTGGTGAGCCTGCCCACTGCGCCGGTCCGGCCGCTCCGCCGTCCCGCGTGGCACGACGCCACGGTCGTGGCGGTCGCCCCCGAGACGCCGAACGCCGGCCGACTGGTCCTCGACGTGCCGACCTGGCCGGGCAACGACCCCGGGCAGCACCTGGACCTGCGTCTGACGGCCGAGGACGGCTACCAGGCCACCCGGTCGTACTCGATCGCCTCCGCCGGGGACGGCACCCGGATCACCCTCGCGGTGGACCGGGTCGAGGACGGCGAGGTCTCCCCGTTCCTGGTCGACGCCGTCGAGGTCGGTGACTCGCTCGAGGTGCACGGCCCGCTCGGCGGCTGGTTCGTCTGGCGCCCGGACGTGTCGGCGGAGCACCCCAGGCCCGTGCAGCTGATCGCCGGTGGTTCGGGCGTCGTACCGCTGCTGCCGATGGTCACCGCGCACGCCGAGGCAGCCGACCCGTCGCCGTTCCGGATGCTCTACGCCGTCCGGACGCCCGAAGACGTCTTCTTCCGCGCTGAACTCGACGCGGCGCTCGCCCTGGCGGACCGCGCGCCGTTCACGCTCGAGGTCGTGTACAGCCGCCAGAGCCCGCCCGGGGCCGAGACGCCCGCCGGACGTCTCACGCGCGACCGGCTCGCCGCGTCGGTCCTGCCGCCCGAGGCCGGGGCCCTGGTCTACGTCTGCGGATCGACGCCGTTCGTGGAACAGGTGCTGCGCTGGCTCGGCGAGCTCGGGCACGACGTCACCGAGGTCCGGGCGGAGCGCTTCGGCGGCGCCTGAGCACCCGACATGACGAGAGCAGGCGGCCCCAAGTGGGACCGCCTGCTCATCGTGCCGTGGTTCAGTTGCGCGCCGGGAACTCCTGGACGAAGAACTTCTGCGCCTCCGACTTCCGGCCGGACGAGTCCTCGACCCACATCTTGTACTCGAGGTAGTCGTGGCCCGCGGGCAGGGTCACGTCGATGTCGGTGAACTTCCCGATGCCACCACCTGCCGTGTAGGTCGCTCGATCGGTGAAGGTCACACCGTCAGAGGACTGCTGGACGTGGAGCGTGCCGTCGGTCGGACGGGTGACCGTGGCCTCGCGGCGGGCGTGGTCGTACGCGGTGAAGAGCGACTCGACCGCGCCGGTCTCGAAGTCGTTCGTCCAACCAGCCTCGGTCCCGGTCACGCTGAGGACGTTCGGCATCCCCGGCTGCTTCGCGTCCTGCTCGGGCTGCGGCTGGGGCTCCGGCGCGGGGTTCGGGTCCGCCGGCACCGGCAGCGGGGTGAGGGTGGGACGCGGCCCCGGCGTCTCGGGCGGCGTGCCCGGCGCGACGGCGGACCAGAGCACGGACTCGACCGTGGCGAAGTTGTACGAGTTGACCTTCGTACCGAACCGCAGCTCGAAGCTCGGGGAATCGGACGCGACGGACGCCGAGAAGTGGCCGCCGGCACCGACCTTGCCTGCCTGGTAGCCGTGGCCGGCAGCGATCTGGACATCGCGGACGCGCTCGGTGATCACGCCTTCGACGGAGATCCGCCCCTGGTCGTACACGGCGGAGGTCAGGGTGACGATGCCGTGGGCGAACACGTGGCCGCCGGAGCCCAGCTCCGGCGTGGTCGCGGCGGCCGAGACGGACGAGGTCGGGGCGGTCGCTGCCATCGCCGGGAGCGAGCCGACGACGGGGGCGCCGAGCGCCAGCACGAGGCCGGCGGCGGCGGTGATGAGGGTGCACTTCTTCTGCATGGGGTGGTGTTGCTCCTGCGTTCGGGGCGGATGGGCCGAGCAGGACTGTGCCACTGCAATCTGACGGTATTTCGGATGCAATGTCCATCGGTGTCGACCGGACGACCGGGCTCCCTGTCAACACCGCGCTCGACTGATGCGGGGAGATTGCGGGAAACCGCATGTCGGACCGATGACCCCACCTCGGGGGGTGACCGCTCCGAAGACATGCCCGGGACCTGCGGCGGACCACCCATCCGCCCGTCCTCCGGAGGCGACGAGGCCTCTGCGCCGGCGTGGGCGCGGGGACCCGAACCCTGCGCCCAGCCGGCACCCCCGGCGTGACGACGTCCCCGGTCCGCGATCCCCCGGCAGGGCGCCCGTGAACGACGGAACCCCCGACCGATGGCCGGGGGTTCCTGGTGTCTTGGTGTCCTCTGGAGGGACTGTCCGAGCGGATGACGAGATTCGAACTCGCGACCCTCACCTTGGCAAGGTGATGCGCTACCACTGCGCCACATCCGCATGCTGCTCACCGGGGTGACCAACGTCGACAACTGTACCTGACGACGGGCGCGATCCGGGCCTCCCGACCGCGTGTCGGGCGCGCCGGACGGAAGTCCCGCTCGCATGATCGGGGGTCGGGTTAGGGTCGGAGGCGTGACGACGACGTTCCGACGCAGTTCCCCGTCCGCCCTCGGCATCGACGCGGCGGGCGTCGACCGGCTGGTCACCGCGCTCGAGGGCGCGCCCGGCGTGGAGCCGCACAGCATCATGGTCCTCCGGCACGGCGAGGTCGCCGCCGAGGGCTGGTGGGCTCCGTTCGCCGCCGACCGGGTGCACCTGCTCTACTCGCTGAGCAAGAGCTTCACCGCGGCGGCCGTCGGGATCGCCGTCCGTGCCGGGCTCGTCGACCTGGACGCCACCGTGATCAGCCACTTCCCGGAGCTCGACGCCGAAGTCACCGACGAGCGCACCCGCCGGATGCGCGTCCGCCACCTGCTGGCGATGGCGAGCGGGCACCGGGCCGAGACCATCGAGCGCGCCCGGCAGCTCGACCCGACGAACACCGTCCGGGGCTTCCTGCTGCTGCCGGTGGACGAGGAGCCGGGCACCGTCTTCGCCTACAACCAGCCGTGCACGTACACGCTCGGCGAGATCGTGCGGCGGGTCAGCGGGACCTCGCTGCTCGAGTACCTGCGGCCCCGGCTGTTCGCACCGCTCGGCATCGACGACTTCGCCTGGTGCCGGGACGACTCCGGCGCCGAACTCGGCTACAGCGGCGGGTACACGACGACCCACGCCGTCGCTGCCCTCGGCCAGCTCTACCTGCAGGGTGGCGTGTGGGACGGCGAGCGGCTGCTCGACGAGGACTGGGTCGCCGCGGCCACCAGCACCCGGGTCGCGAACCCGGACGAGGCGAACCCGGACTGGTCGGTCGGCTACGGGTTCCAGTTCTGGATGGCCCGGCACGGGTTCCGCGGCGACGGTGCGTACGGGCAGTTCTGCATCGTGCTGCCGGAGCAGGACGTGGTCGTCGCGATGACCGGGCAGAGCCTCGACATGCAGGCCGTCCTCGACGCGGTGTGGGCGAACCTGCTGCCGGCGATCGACCGGCCGGGGACCGCCGCGGGCGACGAGGACCTCCGCGCACGGCTCGCGGCCCTCGCGCTGCCGCCGGTGGTCGGCGGACCGCTCGGCGAGCTGCCGTCGGGCTCCGCCTCGGTCGGCGGGTCGCCGTCCGCGCGTCTCGGCGCCGGACTGGAGGCCCTGCACCTGTCCCAGGACAGCGACCGCGGGTGGGTGCTCACCCTCCGCGACGCCTGGGGCGAGGTCGTTGCACCGGTCGGCGAAGGCTCATGGGCGATCGACGGCGCGACCGCGACGAGCGGCGCCCGGGACGGCGACCAGGTGTCCGTCGACGTCCGGTTCGTGGACACCCCGCACCTGCTGCACGTCCGGTGGGACCTGGCGTCGGGCGTGGCTTCGGCCGTCTGGGGGACCGAGCCGCTGCACGACGCCGCGTCGACCCTGCACCGGCCCGCCGACTGACATCGCCTGCCGGGGGCCGGCTCAGCGCGTGGCGCCGGTGACCACCGCGTGCGCGAACGACCACTGCGCGTCCCGCACGCCGGAGCACATGTACGCGCCGATGGCCGGGTTGCACGGCTGGTCGCGGGTGGCTTCCCAGTAGGACAGCACCTCGATGCCGTTCGCCACCGACCACGCGGCGAGGTCCTGGGCGTCCGCGCGGGTGAAGACCTCGCCGGTGTCGTTGAGACCGACCATCGGCGTGAGGCCGATCATCGACAACCGTGCCGAGGCGCTGAGCCCGGCGTACGTGGGGATCGTCGCGAGCTGGCCGGCGGTCGCCACGGCGGCGGACTTCGCGGCAGCGCCCATCGGCCGAGTGCCCTGTCCGTAGTCCATCGCCATGAGGTTCACGGCGACCGGACGGACCCCGGCAGCGGCGAGGCCACGGACGGCTGCGACCCCCTCGCCGAGGAGTCCCGTCGGCATCACCGGCAGCGTGAGGGAGACGTCGAGGTGACGACCCTTCGCGGCCTCTGCGGCGACGACCCGGGCGATCGCGGTCGCCCGGCGCTGGTTCGCCGCCGTGTCGCCGAGCGCGGTGCCCTCGATGTCCAGGTCGATCCGGTCGACGCCGAACCGGTCGACGACCTGCTGGTAGGCGGCCTGCAGCTTCGCCGGGTCGGTGCACCGCAGCGCGAGTTCGCTGTTCACCGCGCCGCCGAACGACACCACCACCTGGCCGCCGCTCGCCTGGAACGCGGCGATGTTCGCGTGGAAGTCCTGCGGGCCGCCGATCCGGTAGGCGTCGAAGCCCGCCCAGGCCGGGGTACAGGCGCTGCCGCCGTTGTCCGACACGACGAACGCCAGTGTGAAGGCGCGCATGCCGGTCTGCTTCGCGAAGGTCCGCAGGTCGGCGGTCGGCCAGAGTCCGAGGTCGACGTACGGGGCGATCAGGGTCCGACCGGCGCGGGCCTGGGTCAGCGGTGCCGGCACGGCGATCGGGGCCGGCGCCGGAGTGCTCGAGGCTGGCGGACCGGCGGGGGCGCCGGACACGGTGCAGGCGACGTCCGTGCCGGCCGGCAGGTCCAGCACGGTGCAGCCGGTCGGGACGACGGCGGCACCGCCGGTGGTCGTCGAGGTGAGCCCGAACGACGTCGCGGCTCCGGCGTCGAGCGTGGTGGCGTAGGACGGGGCGGAGGCGATGAAGCCGCCGGGGGTCGGGGTCGCGCTGGCATCCCAGATCGTGGCGACCGTGTCGGCGGTGGTGAAGCGGATGCGCCAGGGGGCGAGACGCAGGGCGGTCCGGTTCGTCACGCTGACCGAGGACTGGCTGCCGGTCCTCCAGGTCGCGGTGTGCAACCAGCCGACCGCGACGGTGCCGTCCCGCCCGGTCGCCGGCTTCGGAGCCGGAGCCGGAGTCGGGGTCGGCTTCGGACTCGGCTTCGGGGTGGCCGGCGGCTTGCCGGGCGTGGCTGCTCCCCCGTTCACCGAGCACGGCGTCGCCGCGCCGATGACCGTGCACGAGGTCGGCACCGTGCCCGCCTTCGGCACCTTCCGCGAGTCCATCCGGAACGAGGCCGTCGCTCCCGTCGCGATGTCCGGACGCGCCGTCACCCCGGCCAGGGTGAGCGACCCCTTCGCGCTCGACACCTTCCTGACGTCGCGGAACGTGCGAGCGTCCGACGCGTACGCGAACCGGATCGTCCAGCCGCGCCAGGTGGCGCCGGACCCGTTCGTGACGCCGACCGTGGAACGGAACCCGGTGGACGTCACCGCGCTGTTCTTCCACGTGACGGACACCTTCAGGGTCGCCGCGGCCGAGGCCGGCGGAGCGGTGACCGTCGACCCGATCAGCGGGACCAGCGCGAGGAGCACGGCCGCCGGCAGGAACCGTCGGATCAGGGTCGGACGCCGCATGGGGCCACTCCTCGGTTCGGGAACCACCCGCCGCCCCCTCGGGCCGGGCATCGTGTTCCGTCAGCACCTATCGGCGGTGCGGCGGGATCCGTCGGCGTCAGCCGCAGAACTCATAGGGCGGTGTCGCCTGCTGTCCGACCCAGACCAGGGCGACGTGCTCGCCGTCCCGACCGAGCTGGAAGGTGATGTGCCGCGAGCCGGCGTCGATCGTCCACGTCGTCGGTACCGCGGCCTGCTCCCCCGATGACGCGCTCGGTAGCGCCGCCAGGTCGGGGTGGGCTGCCTTGAGCTCCGCGAGACTGCTGCCGACACCCGTGCCCGCCGAGGTCTCCGGTCCGGTGACCGACGTCGCAGTCGTCTGCGGACTGCCGATCTCGACGCCCGAGACCGTGCCGTCGCGGTCCTCGACGATGAGGCCCGGACTGGCCTCACGGTGCCAGAACGAGGTGGCCGGAGACGCGGGGCAACCGCTGGAGTCCCGCGTGTAGGCGGCGCGGAGGTCGTCGACCTCGGCGGAGGTGCTGCCCCCGAGGGCGATCGGGCCGACCTCGTCCCCGGAGATCGTCCACGTGTCGGGGTCGGACAGCGCGAAGGGGCTGCCTGACGCTGTCGGTGTCGGCGAGGTCGTCGGCGTGGGGGTCGCCCCCGTGTCCGACGACGTCGATGTGGGCGCCGTCGCCGTCGCCGTCACGGTCGCCGTCGGCGATGCGCTGTCCGACGCGCTCGGATCGACGGACGAGCAAGCGGTGGTCGACACGAGCGTGGCGACCACCGCCGCGATGCCCAGTCCTCGGACGGCACGGCGGAAGGCGGTCCGGTCGGTGATCGAGAAGTCCCCCATGTGGCCGACGGTACCCGCGGACCCTCAGTGGCGGCTTCGTTCGAGTCCTCGAAGCACGACGCGCACTCTTCGCCCGGACTTCCCAGCACGACCGCCCACGCTGGGCCTGACGCGCCGCCCATCGGGGGGCGGACCCGCCGCGTCGGACGACGTCACGAGGAGTCTGCAGTGCACAACGACGGAACCGACACCTGTCCCCACCACATGGACGGCGAACTGCCGGCCGGAGGTGACCACCTCGGCGGGTCGTTCGGCGACGCGCCGACGCTCGAGAGCTGGTACCCGCAGCGCCTCCGGGTCGAGCTGCTGCACCGGAACGGCATCGACGCCGACCCGCTGGGTGCCGACTTCGACTACGCCGCCGCCTTCGCCACGATCGACCTCGACGAGCTCAAGCGCGAGATCACCACGCTGCTGACGACGTCGGTCGACTGGTGGCCGGCCGACTACGGCATCTACGGCCCGCAGATGGTCCGGATGGCCTGGCACGCGGCCGGCACCTACCGCATCGCCGACGGCCGCGGTGGCGCCGGGACGGCCATGCAGCGCTTCGCCCCGATCGGCAGCTGGTGGGACAACGGCAACACCGACAAGTCCCGGCGGCTGCTGCAGCCGATCAAGCGGAAGTACGGCAACGCCCTGTCCTGGGCGGACCTGATGGTGCTGACCGGCAACTGCTCGCTGGAGCTGATGGGATTGCCCACCTACGGCTTCGGCGGCGGACGGCTGGACGCGTGGGAGCCCGACGACGGCACCTGGTGGGGCCCCGAGGTGTGGGACCCGCACCAGGCACACCAGGGCGACGACATGGTCTCGCGTGACGAGCGGTGGACCGGACAGAACGGTGACGCCGACTACGACCTGCAGAGCCCGCTCGCCGCGTCGCACCAGGCACTCATCTACGTGAACCCCGAGGGACCGTACGCGAACGGCGACCCGATGGGCTCGGCTCGTGACATCCGCATCACCTTCACGCGGATGGCGATGAACGACGAGGAGACCGTCGCGCTCATCGCCGGTGGGCACGCGTTCGGCAAGAGCCACGGCCAGGTGCCCGCGGCGGACATCGGCCCCTCCCCCGAGCTCGCACCGATCGAGTCGATGGGCCTCGGCTGGCACAACCCGGTCGGCACCGGCAACGGGCAGTACACCTCCACGAACGGCATCGAGGGCAGCTGGACCCCGAACCCGACGCAGTGGGACAACACCTACCTGGAGAACCTGTTCCGGTACGACTTCGAGCAGACGAAGAGCCCGGCCGGTGCGCTGCAGTGGACCCCGACCGACCCGGACGCCCCGAAGACGCCCGACGCGCACGTGCCCGGGCAGATGAACCCCCTGATGATGATGACCTCGGACATCGCACTGAAGGTCGACCCGGCTTACCGGGAGGTCTGCGAGCGCTTCCTCGCCGACTTCGACCTCTTCACGCTCGCGTTCTCGAAGGCCTGGTACAAGCTGACGCACCGCGACATGGGGCCGAAGCACCGCTACCTCGGCCCGGAGGTCACGATCGCCGACGACCTGCTCTGGCAGGACCCGCTGCCCGAGAACGAGGGCGCACCCCTCGACGCGTCCGACGTCGCGGCGCTGCAGCAGGCGACGCTCGCCACCGGTCAGTCCGTCTCCGACCTCGTCTTCACGGCGTTCTCGGCGGCCTCGACCTACCGCGACAGTGACAAGCGCGGTGGTGCGAACGGCGGCCGCCTGGCCCTGGCGCCGCAGAAGGACTGGGCGGTGAACCGTCGCACGGTCCCCGTGATCGCCGCCCTGCGCCAGGTGCAGGCGGACTTCGCCCGGACCTCCGGCAAGCAGGTGTCCCTGGCCGACCTCATCGTCCTGGGCGGGTGCGCGGCGGTCGAGCAGGCCGCACGGGCCGCCGGTACGGAGACGAGCGTGCCGTTCACCCCCGGCCGCGTCGACACCACCCAGGAGCTCACCGACATCGAGATGTTCGAGTGGCTCCGACCGGTCGCGGACGGGTTCCGGAACTTCCTGTCGCCGCGCTTCGCCGAGTTCGCGCCCGGGGTCGCCCCCGAGTCCGTGTTCCTGGACAAGGCGAACCTGCTCACGCTCACCGCTCCGGAGTGGACCGTGCTCACCGCCGGACTCCGCTCCCTCGGCGCGAACTGGGACGGCTCGGACACCGGGGTGCTCACCGACCGGGTCGGCGTCCTCAGCACCGACTGGTTCGTGCACCTCACCGACACGGACCTCGACTGGACGCCGGACGACGAGTCGGAGACGACCTTCACCGGCCGGACGAAGGCCACCGGCGAGGCCCGCTTCACCGCCACCCGGCACGACCTGCTGTTCGGCTCGAACGCGCAGCTGCGGTCGATCGTCGACGCCTACGCGGGTGCCGACGGCCAGGAGCGCTTCGTCCGCGACTTCGTCCACGTCTGGGACAAGGTCATGATGCTCGACCGCTTCGACGTCAAGGGGCACCGCCGGTACGGGCCGATGGCGGCCTGACCGCGTCGGGTCGCGGACGCGACCACCTGACGGACGGGAGGCCCGGTGCCAGCTGGTACCGGGCCTCCCGTCCGTCGTCGGTGCGGGCGACCGAGACCGATCCGACGGGTGACGTGGGCGGGCAGTCGTGCCACGCTGGAGGGCATGACGACCGACCTGGTGGAGTTCGGGGTGGGGGCGGCGTGACCGCGACGGACGGACGGCGGGCGACCGGGCTGCGTGTGAGCCGGGCGCTCATCGCGGGTGCGGCCCTGTCGTGGGTGCCGTCACTGGTGGTGGTGCTCGTGCGGACGACCTGGACCGCTGCGCCGACGCGGATCCCGGTGCACTGGTCGGGAGGCGGCGCCGACCAGTGGGGCTCGGCGTCGTCGCTGTTCTGGACGCTGCTCGTGCCGGGGTTGGCCGGCGCGGTCCTCTGCTCGGTGCTCGCCGTACCGCTGTCGTCCGACGTCAGCCGCGTCGGCGCCGCCGGGGTCCTGGGCGGTATCACCGCCGGGACCGGAGCGATCACGACCGTGTGGGTCGCGGCACTGCTGAGCGCCGCACGTGCGCCGGCACCGTTCCTCGTCGTGCTGGGTGCGCTCGTCTGGGGCGGGGTCGTCTTCGGCGTGTGTCTGCTGCGGGGCGCGGGCAGGTCGTCCTCGGACGCGACGGGGGCCGATGGCTCGGAGCCGTCCCCGGCTACCAGTTGCGACTTGCCGGGCCCTCGCTGAGCACTGACGTCGCTCGGGCCGCCGTCACGCAGCCGGCTGTCGGCGCGCGACGTCGACCGTGTCGAGGACCGCGAGGAACCGGCGGCGACGTCGGTCCTGCACGAGCGCAGTGACGACCGCGGCGACGACGAGCCCGACGGCGACGACGAAGAGGAGGATGGTGAAGCTCTCCACCTCGGTGCCGCCGAGCATCCGGGCCACCTGGTTCATCCCGATCGAGAGCCCGAGGCCGGCGTTCTGCACCGCATCGACCACGATGCTGTCCCGCGACGCGCGGGCGTACTCCCCGGCCACCCGTCGGTCGTCCTCGGTCAGCCCGTCCACGGACCCGCGCCGTACCGCCCGACGGAGTCGACGAAGAGCATCGACGTCGCCGAAGCGCCGCCCGTTGGACCAGCTCGTCCCGAGCGACGCCCGCAGCGTGAACGCCGTGACCACGACGGCGAGGCCGGCGATCGAGGACCCGAACGCCACCGATCGCCAGTCGAACCCGGCGGCCAGGCTGATGAGCAGGCTCCCCAGGACGGCAGCACTCAGTCCGACCACCAGCAGGCGGGTGACGACGACCCGCATCACCAGGCGTCCGTCCCCGTTCGTCACGCTGTGCACGGTGCCCCCTCGGCCTCGGTCGTCCGAGCCTACGCAGCGTCCGGCACGGCAGTCCCTCACCGGGTGGCGCAGGAGCCCGGTGCTCCTTCGTGGCGGAGCAGACGATGGGTGCATCTGGTCGCAACGTCAAAACGTCGAAACGGAGCCGGAAAACACGAAGACCCCCGGTTTCCCGGGGGTCTTCGTTCTGTGGGCGATACTGGGATCGAACCAGTGACCTCTTCCGTGTCAGGGAAGCGCGCTACCGCTGCGCCAATCGCCCAGATGAGTTCCGCCGGAGCGGACTGGAGGTGGGGACGGGATTCGAACCCGCGTGGACGGCTTTGCAGGCCGCTGCCTCGCCTCTCGGCCACCCCACCATCAAGGTCCACGTCTGGCGTAGTACCCGATCGGTGGGATACCTCTTCTGGAGAGTTGCTGTCTTCCGGAGAAGACAGGCACCTCGAGCGGATGACGAGATTCGAACTCGCGACCCTCACCTTGGCAAGGTGATGCGCTACCACTGCGCCACATCCGCATGGTCTGACCTGAGTCACACCGGTGTTGTCCGACCCGCTCTCGCGGCGACTCGTAAACTGTACCCAGTTCACGCTGTTTCTCCAAAACCCGTTCCGTTCACCGGGCGTGTCCCCCGGGTTCATGCGGATCGGCGGGGTCTCCACGGGCCTCCAGGCCGCCCGCCCGGCCAGCGACGCGCGCGACAGACGGACGGTGTTCCGACCACGGCCGGACATCCGCTACTATCGATCCGCACGCAAGTGCGACGGGCGATTGGCGCAGTTGGTAGCGCGCTTCGTTCACACCGAAGAGGTCATCAGTTCGAGTCTGGTATCGCCCACGTGCCCGTTCCGGGCAGTCGAAACACCCGAAGAGCCCGACGCCACCGCGTCGGGCTCTTCGCATCCCGGCACCCGTGCCACAGCGAACCGTCCGACCACCAGGGGCAGCATGACCGACGTCGACCTCGAGTTCGCCCGGGTCCGCCAGGTACTCGACCGTCCGACGCTCCGACTGATGTCGCGTCCGACGAGCGCCGCGGTCGTCTCGGTGTTCCGCACGGTGTTCGACCGCGACGTGCAGTACGTCCCGGCCGACCGGATGCACCTGCAGGTCGAGGAGCACGTCGCCCGACTGCAGGCCACGGGTGCGCGGGTGCCGGCGAGCGACTCCACGACCGGTGACCTGCCGGCCGGCGAGGCCCCGCGTCCGAACGGCCGGTCGCTCTGCCGCGAGTGGGTGGCCGCGCAGTGGCTGGTGCGCTCGAACTCCCCCGACGGCGACGAGCAGTACAGCCTGACGAGCCACGCTCTCGAAGCCCTGAGCCTGATCGACGCGCTGTCCTCCGAGCGGGCACTCATCAGCGAGAGCCGCCTGGCGATGATCGTCGACGCCGTGCACCGCTGGGCCGCCCGTGCCGAACCCGACCGGGACACCCAGGTCCGCCGGCTCGACGCCCAGATCGCCGAGCTGCAGGCCGAACGCGACCGCCTGGCCCACGGCGACGAGGTCGTCACGGTCGACGAGGACCGGATGCGCGACGGCTACACGAACATCACCGACCTGATCCGCCAGCTGCCCAGCGACTTCAAGCGCGTCGAGGAAGCGGTGGCGACGATGCACCGCGAGATCGTCGAGGACTTCCGACAAGAGGTCCGTCCGATCGGCGAGATCCTCGACGACTACCTCGCCCGCACCGACAACCTGATGGAGTCGACCCCCGAGGGCCGGGCGTTCCAGGGAGCGTTCGAGCTGCTGCGTGACGACGCCCTGCTCCTCCGGCTCCGCGACGACATCACCACGATCCTCGAGCACCCGTTCGCGGGCTCCCTCAGCCCGACCGAACGTCGGACCTTCCGCGGGACGGTCGGCATCCTCCGTCAGGGCATCGAGGACGTCCTCGCCCAGCGCCGGATGCTCACGGCCACGCTCCGCGACCAGATCGTCGCCCACGACGTGGTGCGCGACCGCGAACTCGACGCCGTGCTCCGGTCCGTCAACCGCGGGCTGGCCGCCTGGATGGACGCCGGCTCGGCGCGCGACCGCGTCCCGCTCGGACTGCTGCCGCCGTCCGCCGCGGTCGGCACGCTCCGCGAACGGTTCTACGACCCGGACGCCGAGTCCGTGCCACCACCGATCGAGGAACCGGACGACGACGTGTTCGAGGACCTCGACGTCGAGTCACTCCGCCGCCACGGCGGTCCGCTGCTCGCCGAGCTGCGCGACGTCCTGGCGCACGCTGCGACCGGCTCCAGCGTCGAGGCCTTCCACGCGCTGCCCGCCGAGCAGCGCCGGCCCGTCGAGCTCTTCGGACTCGCCCACCTGCTCACCGGACACGACGACTTCGAGGCGGGCACGGCCTCCGCCCCGCACCACACGGTCCGGCCCGACGGCGAGCCGGTCACCTTCCACATGCCCACCGCCGCCCTCGCCCCGGCGGGCGACGCACCGCACCACGACGACGAACCCGGCCAGGAGGCACGGTGAGCGACACGACGCCAGCACCCGTCCACGACGAGGTCACCTCGGTCGACGACGGACTCGACGACGCGACCGGTGCGTACGAGCACGCGGCCGAGTCCGAGTCTGAGTCCGAGTCCGAGCGGGACGAGAGCACCTTCGCGCTGTTCGAGGGCGACGAGGGTCGCCTCGACGAACCGCAGCGCCGCGCCCTGGTCGCGCTGCTGCGCCACCCCTACGTCAGCGCCCGGACGCACAGCGACGAGTGGCGCGCCGTCCTGGACGCCGAACACCAGCTGCGGTCGCGGCTCAACGACCTGTTCCTCGAACTGCACGTCGACCGGGACCGCGAGGTCGCCTTCAAGCGCCAGGCCCGGTCCGAGAGCACCCGACGCGGCTTCCCGACCCTGCTCCGTGACGCCCCGTACACCCGCGAGGAGACGATCGTCCTCGTCTACCTGCGGATGCGCCTGCGTGCCGACGCCCGACCAGGGCCGGACCAGGTCGTCGTGGACCGGGCCGAGATCCTCGGACACGTCTCCGGGTTCCGGCCGGCGACCGCGACCGACCGCACCCGCGACGAGGCCCGCGTGGCCAAGGCGATCGAGCGGCTGGTGACGGCCCGGGTGCTGTTGAAGACCACCGACCCGGACCGCTTCCGGATCGCGAGCGTCATCGAGGTCCTCCTGCCCCTCGAGCGACTGGTCGAGCTCGACCGGTGGCTGACGAGCACGGCGCTGCGGAACGCGACCACCGACGGGGGTGCGGCGACCGACGGGGGCGATCCGGGCCTCCCGGCCAGCGAGGACGACACCGACGTCGAGACCGACACCGACGCCGAGCCGGACACCGGGACCGACCCCGACGACACCGAGGAGGACCGCGCGTGAGCACCGTCGACATCGACACCACGGGCATCCCCGCCCTGTTCGACACCGTCGCGCAGTGGCGCGCCGAGTCCATGCAGGTCGTCAACTGGGGCGGCTTCCAGGGCCACCGCCAGGTCGAGCTCTCCGGCACGGCGACGCTCATCTCCGGTGCCTCCGGAACCGGCAAGTCGACGCTGATGGACGCCTACCTGGCGGTCATGATGCCGTCCGACGTGCCGTTCAACGGCGCTTCGAACGACGCGACGACCGGGCGTGCCCGGAGCGCCGACCAGCGGAACCTGCTGACCTACCTGCGTGGCAAGGTCGACACCCGGCGTGACCCGGAGACGGGCGCCCTCAAGGACGTCACGCTCCGCGGCGACGAGCAGACCACGTGGGGCGCCGTCGCCGTCACGTTCCGGAACGACGACGAGCGGCGGTTCACCGTCCTCCGCGCCTACATCGTGCCGCGCCGTGCCCGCGGTGTGGCGGACATCCAGATGACCATGGCGACCGTCGACGACGTGTTCGACCTGCGTCGGCTCGAGGACTTCGTGCCCTCCCGGTTCGCGCACCTGGAGCTCACCGGCCGGATCCCGGGGCTCGTGATCCGCGACACCTACCAGGAGCTCGCGTACACGCTGCAGACCCGGCTGGGCATCGGCGACTCCGGTGGCGGCAACCGGGCGATGCGCCTGCTCGCCCGCATCCAGGCCGGGCAGCACATGCCGACCGTCGACGCCCTCTACAAGTCCCTCGTCCTCGAGACCCCCGGCACGTACGAGGCGGCCGATCGTGCCCTCGCGCACTTCGCCGCCCTCGACGAGGCGTACGAGGCGATGGACACCGAGGAGCGCAAGGTCCGCATCCTCTCCCCCATCACCGAGCTGCATGACGAGATCGAACGCTCCCGTGCGGCCGCGGCGGCCCTCGACGGTATCGCGACCGGCGCGGACGTCTCCCCCTTCGCGCACTGGGCGGCGTCGCGGAAGCGGGAGCTGCTCGACCTGGAGGTCGAACGGAACACCCGTGAGCGCACCGCCACGCGCGCCGAGGTCGAAGCCGCCTCGGCCCGGCACGCCGCGGTGGAGGTCGAACTGCGCGACGCCGAGGCCCGGCTGCGCGACTCCGGCGGCAACGCGCTGGCGCAGCTCGAGGACCGCATCGACCGCGGGACCCGGGAACGCGCCGCAATCGCCCGCACCCGCGAGGTCTTCGACGAGCGCACCGCCCCCCTCGGCGAACCGCTGAGCACCGAGGCCGAGTTCACCGAGGCGCAGCGGGCCAGCCACGAGTTCCTCGGCACCTACGGCGCCCGCCGCGACGACCTGGACAGCCGTCGCGACGCCCTGACCCGCGAGGAGTACCCGCTCCTCGACCGCGAGCGGACCCTGCGCCAGGAGCGCCGGTCGCTCGAGCACCGTCAGGGCGCCATGCCGCTGCCGATGCACGAGGCCCGCGTCGCGATGGCCCGGGCCGCCGGCCTCGACCCCGCTGACGTCCCCTTCGTCGCCGAATTGCTCGACGTGCTGCCCGCCGAGGAACAGTGGCGCGCCGCGATCGAGTCCGTGCTCGCCCCGGTCGCCCGCACCCTGCTCGTCGACGAGGACCGCCTCGACGACTTCAGCGCCGCCATCGACTCCCTGCGCCTGCCGGTGCGGGTGCAGTTCGAGGGGGTCCCGATGGGGCCGCACCTCGACCTGCCGGGCGACAGCTCGATGGTCTCCGGCAAGCTCGCGATCAAGCCCTCCCCGTTCAGCACCTGGGTCCGGGAGCGCATCGAGTCCGACCGGATCGACGCACGCTGCGTCGAGGACGCCGCCGACCTGGGCGGTGGCGGACGCCGTGTCACCGCCGCCGGGCAGCTCCGCGACGGCCGCCGCGGCGCCCACGGCGACCGTCGCCAGGCGAACGTCATCGGCTTCACGAACGAGTCACGGGTCCGCTCCGTCGAGACCGAGCTCGCCGAGATCGCCGCGGACCTCACCGCCCTGGAGGCCCGCCGCACCGACATCGCGCAGGACCTGGCCGCCCTCGACGCGCTCCGCACCGCCCACCAGCACCGCGTGGACGTCACGTGGGACGCCGTCGACGTGGCCGGCGCCGACGCGTCGCTCACCCGCCTGGAGGACGAGCGGCAGGCCCTCCTGGCCGCCGACGACGGGTTGCGGACGCTCCGCGAGTCGGTCGCCCGCCTGCGTTCGGCACTCGACGAGGCCGCCGACCGCCGCTCCGCCGCACGCCTGAGCGTCAAGCGGCTCGAGGAACGCCACGCGGTGCTCGTCGACGGCCAGGACGCCGCCAGCGAGATCCTCGAGCGTTTCACCGACGCTCCCGAGCGGCTGCCGGACGAGCAACAGGAACGCCTGCTCGCCGAGGCCTTCGACGAGGTCGGGGCCCCTGACGGCGTGGACGGCTTCGACGACGCGACCAAACGCCTCCGGAGGCGACTCGAGGAGCGGCTGTCGCAGGCCCTCGACGGCGCCGCGACCGCCTCGGTGGCGCTCACCACGACGTTCGAGCGCTACCAGGACGCGTGGGCGGACCCGAACCTCGGCACCGGGGTGGCGTCGTACCCGGACTACCGGGCGATCCTCGACCAGATCGTCGCCACGGGCCTCCACGCCCGACGCAGCGAGTGGCGTCGCCGGTTGTCGCAGTGGAGCGGCGAGGACCTCGTGCCGCTCTCGGGCGCCTTCGACCGCGCGGTCGTGGAGATCGAGGAGCGGCTCGAGCCGGTCAACGAGATCCTGCGCGACCTGCCGTTCGGCGCGAACCGCGACCGGTTGAAGATCGTGATCCGCCGGGTCACCCGCGAGGACGTCACCCAGTTCCGCAAGGAGCTCCGCGCCCTGTCCGCGTCGGTCGACACCGAGCTGACCGACGACGTCCTCGAGACCCGCTTCCGACGCCTGCGCCGGTTCATGGCCGTCATCCGGCCCGACCCGGAGTCCCCGCGCGGCCGGACGACGCAGCGGGACGCCGTCCTCGACGTCCGCCGGCACATGGAGATCACGGCCGTCCGCTACGACACCGCGGGCGACGACCTGGGCGTGTACTCGTCGCTCGGCGACAAGTCCGGTGGGGAGACGCAGGAGCTCGTGGCGTTCATCGTCGGCGCGGCGCTGCGGTACCAGCTCGGTGACGAGACCCGGCCGCGCCCGCGGTTCGCCCCGGTGTTCCTCGACGAGGCGTTCATCAAGGCCGACTCGGAGTTCGCCGGGCGCGCCGTGACGGCGTGGCTGCGACTCGGGTTCCAGCTCGTGGTCAGTGCACCGCTCGACAAGGTCACGGCCCTGGAGCCGTCGATGGAGCGGCTGCTGTCGATGCGGAAGCACCCGGACACCGGGTACTCGTCGGTGACGGAGATCCGGCGGGACTGAGCGCGGGGCCGGGTCCTTGCCGGTTCTGCCGGGTCGCTGCCGGTTCTGCCAGGTCGCTGCCGGTTCGTTCGCGGGGCTCCGGCGGTAGGGTCGTGGCGTGTTCGGACGTCGCACTCCCCGCCCTGCTGCCCATGACGACTCCGTCGGGGCGGTGCCGTCGGACGTCCCGGTGCTCGGCATCGGTGCCGTCGTCCGGGTGGTCCCGTCGGACCGCGGAGATCAGTGGGCGGACGACCCGATCGGGCTGATCGTCGCTCCGGGAGGCGCGCAGCTCGCCGGGTACGCCGGCGCCGGTGTGCGCGTGGCCTGGGTCGTCGAGTTCGACGAGCCCGCCTACACGACGGACGGCCGCGGCCCGTTCGAGCGCGCGACCGTCCAGAGTCGTCAGTTGGTGCCGGTCCCGATGGAGCCGGAGACCGTGGACGCCGGAGCGTCCTGACCGGTCAGTACTCTTCGGAGCCGGACTTCATCATGGCGGCGAAGGCCAGGCAGGTCCCGAAGCCGCCGAGGACGCCGATGCCGATGATGATGCCTGCGATGAGCTCGAGCATGGGGGTGACTCCTCGTGATCCGGTGCTGTTCAGCTGTGGCCAAGGCTACCGGACGGCGCCTGTCCGACGTGCGGTGGCGCGCGCCCCGCACCTGGTGGCGCGCACTTAGCGGATGCCGCGCATGAGTCGGAGGACCGGCCGGGCGATGACGAGCAGGACGACGCCGACCACGACGGCGACCAGGCCGAGGACCGTGAAGTACGGCGCCTCGTTCTCCGGGTCGTAGTACCGCGACAGCACGCCGGTCAACGCGGTGCCGAGCGACACCGACAGGAAGAACAGCGCGACCATCTGCGTCTGGAACTTCGACGGCGCGAGCTTCGTGGCGACGGACTGCCCGGACGGCGAGAGCAGCAGCTCCGCGACGGTGAACACGAGCAGGATGCCGACCAGGGCGAGCAGCGGCGTGCCGTTCTCCCCGGTGCCGACGAAGGGCAGGAAGAGCAGGAACGCCACGCCCATGATCGCGGTGCCCAGGCCGAACTTGGTCGGCGTGGACGGCTGGCGGTCACCCAGGCGGGTCCAGAGCGCGGCGAAGAGCCCGGACAGCGCGATGATCATGATCGGGTTGATCGACTGCACCCACGACACCGGCATCGGGAAGCCGAACAGGTCGCGGTCCAGGCGCTGGTCGGCGTAGACCGTCACGACGGTGAACTGCTGCTGGTAGAGCGACCAGAACACCGCGCTGCCGATGAACAGCGGGATGAACGCGAACACCCGGGAGCGCTCGTCCGAGGTCAGGCCGCTGGACAGGATCACCACGAAGTACGCGATGGTGGCGACGACCACGACGGCGACCACCACGACCGGCAGCGTGGAGACGTTGAGCAGTCCGGTGAGCACGGCCACCGCGACGACCACGACCGCGACGACGGCCACGACGACGACCAGCGGGTACCGCGACCGCGGCAGCGGGTTCGTGACGTGCTGCACCGCGTCGGGCAGCTTCCGGCGGCGGACCGCGTACTGCACCAGCCCCGCAGCCATGCCGACCGCGGCGAGCCCGAAGCCGTAGTGGAAGCCGAGCGTCGACTGCAGCAGCCCGGTGAGCAGCGGCCCGGCGAACCCGCCGAGGTTCACCCCCAGGTAGTAGAGCGAGAACCCGGCGTCGCGGCGTGGGTCGTCCCGCGTGTACAGCGAGCCGACGATCGTCGTCGCGGTGGCCTTGAGCCCGCCGGACCCGAGCGCGATGAGCACGAGGCCGACGCCGATGCCCGCGACACCCGGCACCAGGGCGAGCGCGATGTGCCCGAGCATCACGACGACGGCGCTGCCGAACAGTGTGCGGTCGGCACCGATCAGCCGGTCGGCGACCCAGGCGCCGATGATCGTGAACAGGTACACCGAGCCGCCGTAGGCGCCCATGATGCCCTTGGCCAGACCCTCGTCGATGCCCAACCCGCCGCGGGTGACCGAGTAGTACATGTACAGCAGGACGATGCCCTGCATGCCGTAGAACGAGAAGCGCTCCCACAGCTCGACGGCGAAGGGCGTGGACAGCTCGAACGGCTGCCCGAAGAAGGTGCGTCCGCTGCTGCGCCGCTCGGGCTTCGTGGTGCTCGACATGGCGGAGAGTGTGCCCCCGGAACGGGGGCCGCACCGAATCGTTGCCAGGGTCTCGACGGATGTCCCGGGCGGGTCTTGGAGGGTTCCCACGAACGGCGCCGGGTCGCCGGGCCGGCCGGTTGTGGCCCTGGCACGGCTGTCATGCCATCCGCGACACCGGTGCTTACGCTGGCCTGGTCGGACCGCCGTGCAGTGACGCGGTCCGTGCACCGTGTAGTCCAGGAGGCACCCGATGGTCGACATCGCACCAGTCCGCAGCAGCGCCGAACGCCGCCCGACCGACACCGGCAGCGCGCCGAAGGCCGACGCCACCGGCGACCCGGCGGTGGGGACGCCCACCGGCAGCACCGACACCGACGTCCGCATCGACGTCGACCTGCTCGCCGAGCACCTGCTCGGTCGTTGGGCGGAGGACCGCCGGATCTCCCGCCGCCTGGCCCGCGACCCCGCGCTGCACAAGATCGAGGGACAGCCGATCGCCGAACACCGCGCCCGGGTCTTCGAGCAGCTCCGCATCCTGGTCGACGCCGGCGCGATCCAGCGCCCCTACCCGCTCGAGTTCGGCGGCCAGGACAACCACGGCGGCAACCTGGCGGCGTTCGAGGAACTCACCGTCGCAGACCCGTCGCTGCAGATCAAGGCCGGCGTGCAGTGGGGGCTCTTCGCCTCCGCCGTGCACCACCTCGGCACCGAGCGGAACCACCGCGAGTTCCTGCCCGGCATCATCGCCTTCGACGTCCCCGGCTGCTTCGCGATGACCGAGACCGGCCACGGTTCGGACGTACAGAACATCGCCACCAGCGCGACCTACGACCCGGAGACGCAGGAGTTCGTCGTGCACACGCCGTTCCGCGGTGCGTGGAAGGACTACATCGGCAACGCGGCCCTGCACGGCAAGGCCGCCGTCGTGTTCGCCAAGCTCGTCACGCAGGGCATCGACCACGGCGTGCACGCGTTCTACGTCCCGCTGCGCGACGACGACGGCTTCCTGCCCGGGGTCGGCGGCGAGGACGACGGCGTCAAGGGCGGCCTCAACGGCATCGACAACGGACGGCTCTGGTTCGACCACGTCCGGATCCCCCGCACGAACCTGCTGAACCGCTACGGCGACGTCGCCGAGGACGGCACCTACTCCTCGCCCATCGAGTCCCCCGGCCGCCGGTTCTTCACCATGCTCGGCACCCTCGTGCAGGGTCGGGTCTCGCTCGACGGTGCCGCGGTCGTCGCGCAGAAGGTCGGGCTGCAGATCGCCCTGACCTACGCCATGCAGCGTCGGCAGTTCCCGACCGGCGACGGGCAGGAGGGCGTGCTCCTCGACTACGGCCGTCACCAGCGCCGCCTGATCCCGCGTCTGGCGACGGTGTTCGCGCAGTCGTTCGCCCACGAGAAGCTGCTGCAGACCTTCGACGACGTGTTCAGCGGACGGGCCGACACCCCGGAGCGCCGCGAGGACCTCGAGACCCAGGCCGCGGCGTTCAAGTCGATGTCGACCTGGTCCGCCCTCGACACGCTGCAGGAGTGCCGGGAGGCGACCGGCGGCGCGGGGTTCCTCGCCGAGAACCGGATCACGAGCCTCCGGTCCGACCTGGACGTCTACGTGACGTTCGAGGGCGACAACACCGTGCTGTTGCAGCTCGTCGGCAAGCGCCTGCTGACCGACTTCCGCAAGGCCGCGCCGCGGGATGCCGCGTCGACCGCGAAGTTCGTCGCCGCCCAGGTCGCCTCGAAGCTCGCCGACGCCACCGGCCTCCGTCGACTCGGTCAGACCGTGTCGGACCGCGGGTCGCTCGCGGCCTCGGTCGCCGACCTGCAGGACGCCGGCACCCAGCGAGCACTGCTGGCCGGGCGTGTCGAGACCATGGTCACCGAGATCGGGATGCGCCTCCGCACCGCTGGCAAGGACCGCGCCCGCGCCGCCGTGCTGCTCAACCGGTCGCAGCACGAGCTCATCGAGGCGTCGAAGGCACACGCGGAGCTCATGCAGTGGGACGCGTTCACCGACGCGATCGCGGATGTGCCGCCGGGTGACACGCAGACCGTGCTCGTCTGGCTGCGGGACTTGTTCGCCCTCGGGCTGATCGAGCAGCACCTCGACTGGCACCTGCTGCACGGTCGGCTCTCGGCGCAGCGTGCCCGCGCGGTGTCGGCGTACGTCGACCGGCTCGTGGCGCGGATCCGCCCGGTCGTGCCGCAGTTGCTCGAGTCCTTCGGGTACGAGCCCGAGCACGTCCGCTCCCCCATCGCGGCCGGTGCCGAGCAGGCCCGCCAGGACGAGGCCCGCGCCTGGTACGCCGCCGAGCGTGCCGCGGGCCGGCTCCCCGAGCAGGAGAAGAAGCCCCGCCCGTAGGCGCGAGCCGGACCTGCACGGCGGCATCCGCCCGGCACCGCGACTTCTCGCGGTGCCGGGCGGTTCCCGTTCGTGCCGCCCGGGCGGCGCCGCGCGCCGGCGCTGGCGCCGGCGCGGCGAGGACCCGCACAACGGAGACCCGCCTGAACCGCGGGATGCCGTGGCGCGAGGCGGACGCGGTTGGGCGCAGCCGAACCGCGCCGCGGCAGCGCGCAGCGCGGCGGCAGCGCGTCAGTCGGCGGCGGGAGGCCGCGGAGCGCCGAGCGCGGCGCGCAAGCGCGCCTCGGCGTCGTCGTCGGCGCCAGCGGCGGCGACGTTCGCCTCGGCCACAGCCCGGACGACCTCTTCGCGCTGGATCTTCACGCCACGCGGGGCATCGATCCCGATGCGCACGCCGTCCCCGCGGGAGTCGAGCACCGTGATGACGATGTCGTCACCGATGAGGATCCGCTCGCCGACCTTCCGCGTGAGTACCAGCACCGGACCAGCCTAGCGACTCCCCCGCCGACGGCCCGGCAGCGACGAGCACCGGCAGCGGCACCGGTACCGGCACGGGCACGGGCACGGGCACGGGTCAGAGCGTGCGGACCGGGACCCCGAGCAGGCGGACGGTCTCCGGGGTGCTGGTCTCCTCGGCGCCGATGGCCAGGACGCCGGCGATCGGCACCCCGACCTCGACCACGGCCGTCAGCATCGCGACGGCGTCCTCGTGCTTCCGCCCGACGTCCACGACGACCCACACCTGGTCCGGCGCGAGCGACGCGGTGGTCGCCACGTCCGTCCACGCGGCGACCGCGAGCAGCGCCACGCCGTCGCGGACCGCATCGGCGCGAGCGAGGATCCCGCTCCGCCGGTCCGAAGCGGCTGTCGCTCGCAGTCCGTGCCGGTTCGCGAAGACCCCGGCGGCGGCGTCCACGTCGGTCGCGCGGCCGACGAGCAGGACCAGGTCCCCGTCCGCTGACCGGACGGCGGGTGCGGGCGGCGGGACCGGCGTCGGCACGGCCGCTGCGACGGCGATCGCGGCAGCCGCGGCGCCGGGGGCGAGCAGCTCGGCACGCAGGTCGGCCCAGGGGTCGGTCTCCGCGCCTCCCGGCAGGCTGGTGACGGCACCGTCGGTGACGGACGGGAGGCCCGGCTCGCCCGGCGCAGGTCGGCCGGCGGCCCGGCGCGGCGGAGCCAGCCCGTCGGACGCGAAGCCGTCGAGGACGGATGCGAAGGCGTCTGCACGGGTGTCCGCGGTGCCGTCGGTCTCGGCGATGCGGGACTCGGCCGCCTCGGCGTCCGCGAGGAGTGCCGCGATGCCGACCCGCTTGGCCGGCGAGGAGGCGATGGCGACCCGGGCGGTGGGCGGATCGAGCGGGTCGGGGACCTCGATGACGGCCTCGACGTGTGCCTTCCGGAACAGCCCGGCGACCCCACCGCTGGTGACCCGTTCGGCGGAGACGATGCGGGCGCCGGGGCCGAACTCGGCGAGGACGCTGGCGCGGACCTCGTCGAGCGTGGCGCCGCTACGCTGCGATCGGATCGGCGGCACGGACCACTCCCACGGTCTCGATGGTGGAGCCCGCGGCGGTGGCCTCCTGGTAGGACAGCACCGGCAGGCCGTTCGCCTGCGCGGACACCATGCGGTGCACGGCCGGGCGGAGCTGGGGTGCACAGACCAGGACGGCGGACAGGCCCTGGTCCTCGACGGCGCGGACCGAGTCGCGCACCGAGCCGAGGATCTGTTCGATGCGGTGTGCGTCGAGCAGGATCTGGCTGCCCTGTTCGGACGGTCGGAGTCCTTCGAGCATCGCCTGTTCGAGCACCGGGTCGATCATGATGACGCGGAGCACGGTGCCGTCGAGGTGTCGGGCGGCCAGCGCGGGTCCGAGTGCGGCGCGTGCCGACTCGACCAGGCCCTCCGGGTCGGTGGAGACCTTCGCGCGGAGGGTCAGGGCCTCGCAGATGCGGCCGAGGTCGTTGATCGGCACCCGCTCGGCGAGCAGCCCCTGCAGCACGCGCTGCAGTTCGGCCATCGACAGCATGGCGGGGACGAGTTCCTCGACGGCGGCGGGGTTGACCTGCTTGACGCCCTCGGCCAGGACCTTGACGTCCTCTCGGGTGAGCAGGCGGGCGGCGTTGTCGCCGATGACGGCCTGCAGGTGGGTGACGAGCACGGACACGCGGTCGATCACGGTCGCACCGGTCATCTCGGCGGCGTGCCGGAGTTCCGCGGGGACCCACTTGCCGGCCAGGCCGAACACCGGCTCGACGGTCGGGTCGCCGGGCAGGCCGTCGAGCTGTTCGCCGAGGGCCAGGACGCTCCGCGCGGGGGCGGTGCCTCGGCCGGCCTCGACCCCGGCGATGCGGATGGCGTAGGTCGCGGGCGGCAGGTCGATGCTGTCGCGGGTGCGCACCGGCGGGACGACGATGCCCATGTCGACGGCGATCTTCCGGCGGAGTGCCCGGACCCGGCCGAGCAGGTCGTCGGAGGCGCCGGAGACCATGTCGACGAGGTCGGGGGCGAGCAGGATCTCGAGGGCGTGCACGCGCATCTGCTCGAGGAGGTCCTCGGGGGTGTCGCTCGTGGGGACGGCTGCCTCGAGCGCCTGTTGCTCGGCGGCCGTGGCTGCGGCGCGTTTGGCGTTCTGGCCGATCCGCCACCCGGTGAACAGCAGCGTCGCGCCGATGAGCAGGAACGGCAGGATCGGCATGCCGGGGATGAACCCCATCGCGATCGCGGCGGCACCGGCGATCATCAGGGCGGTGCGGGACTGCGACAGCTGGTCGGACGCCGACGTGCCGATGTCGGACTCGGCGCCGGAGCGGGTGACGATCATGCCGGTCGACACGGCCATCAGGAGCGCCGGGATCTGCGACACCAGGCCGTCGCCGATGGTGAGGATGCCGTAGTGCGACAGGGCGTCGGTGATCGACATGCCGTTCTGCAGCATGCCGATCGCGATGCCCCCGACCAGGTTGATGACGAGGATCAGGATGCCGGCGATCGCGTCGCCCTTGACGAACTTCGACGCACCGTCCATCGCGCCGTAGAAGTCGGCCTCGGCGGACACCGCGGCACGCCGTTCCTTGGCCTGCACGTCGGTGATGAGGCCGGCGTTGAGGTCGGCGTCGATCGCCATCTGCTTGCCGGGCATCGCGTCGAGGGTGAAGCGTGCGCCGACCTCGGCGACGCGCTCGGCACCCTTCGTGACGACGACGAACTGGATCACCACGAGGATGAGGAAGATCACCGCGCCGATGATGACCGAGCCGGCGACGGCGACGTGCCCGAACGCCTGGATGACGTCGCCGGCGAAGCCCTGTGCCAGCACGAGCCGGGTCGAGGCGACGTTGAGTCCGAGCCGGAACAGCGTCGCGACGAGCAGCAGCGACGGGAACACCGAGAAGTCGAGCGGCTTCTTGACGAACAGCGTCGTCAGCAGGATCACCAGCGCCAGCAGGATGTTGCAGATGATGAGGACGTCCAGCAGGAACGGTGGCACCGGCAGGATCAGCAGCAGGATGATGCCGACGATGAGCACCGGGACGGCGAACTTCGGCAGGTCGGCGCGCTTCATGCGGGGAGGGCCTCTCCGGGAGTGTGGTCGGTGACGGGACGCGGGGTCCGGAGCTTCCGGGGGCGGACGTCGCCGCTGAGCGTGGTCGGGTCGAGCACGGTGGCGACCTCCTCCGGGGTGGTGGGACGGGGCGGGGTGTGGGTGCCGGCGGTGGCCCCGCGGGCGGCGAGGGTCATGACGAAGGACAGGACGCGGGCGACGGGCGTGTACAGGTCGACCGGGATCTCCTGGCCGAGCTCGCACGCGGCGTGCAGTGCCCGGGTGAGCGGGATGTCCTGCACCATCGGCACGCGTTCCTCGGTCGCCTTCTGGCGGATGGCGTCGGCGACCGGACCGGCCCCCTTGGCGACGACGCGGGGTGCGGACTTGCCGGCCTCGTACTTGATCGCGACGGCGTAGTGCGTCGGGTTGGTCATGACGACGTCGGCGGTGCCGATCGCGGCGATCATCCGGTTCCGGCTGGCGGCGAGCTGGCGCGAGCGGCGCTGCGACTTCACGAGCGGGTCGCCCTCGGCCTGCTTGTTCTCGTCCTTCACCTCGCGCTTGGTCATCATGGTGCGCTTGCGGTTCCGCCGGACGACCACGAACACGTCGAGGGCGGCGAGGACGAGCCCGGCGGCGATCGCGGCCCGGAGCAGAGTGCCCGCGCCGTCGCCGGCGGCCTCGAGGACGCTCGTCAGCGGCAGCGACCCGCTCGACATCAGGACGGGGACGAGTCCCTGGACGGCGAACCACAGCACCAGACCGACGACCGCGGTCTTCAGCAGTGCCTTCAGCCCGTTCCAGAGCGCCTGGGTGCCGAACACCCGCTTCACGCCCGCGATGGGGTCGAAGTGCTCCGGCTCGGGGGTCAGCTTCTTGAAGTGGACTCCGCCCTGCGCGACCGCGACGGCGAGCACGGCGACCGCAACGACGCCGAGCATCGGACCGACGGTGCTGCCGATCGAGGCGAGGGCGTCGTCGAGCACGTGGCGCATGGTGCCGATGCTCGGGTCGGCGATGACGAGCGTCACAGCGTGCAGCTGCTGCTGCCCGGCGGCCGAGGCGTGCCCGATCGTGGACGGGATCATGAGCGCGGCGACGGCGATGCCGATCCACGCGCTGAGGTCCTGCGAGCGGCCGAGCTGCCCCTTCCGGTGCACCTCGCGCATCCGCTTGTCGGATGCCTGTTCGGAGCGTTCTCCGCTGTCGGACACGTCGTCACCCCCTGCCCGTGATCGCCTGGACGGCGTCGCCGGTGAGCGAGGACACCACGCTCGGCAGCGCCATGAACAGCGCGCCGGCGAACAGGACGGTGAGGCCGATCTTGATCGGGAAGCCCATCTGGAACGCGTTGAGCGCCGGGGCGACACGGGTCAGCAGGCCGAGCCCGACGTCGGCCAGGAACAGGACGACGACGAGCGGGCCGGCGATCTGCAGTGCGGCGAGGAACATCTGCCCGAACGCGGCGACGAGCATCGGTGCGACACCGTCGATCGGGAACCGGCCGTCCGCGAGCGGGACGCCGTCGAACGAGCGGACGAGCCCACCGATGATGAGCTGGTACCCACCCGAGGCGAACAGCAGTGCGAGTGACGCCATCTGGAAGAGCCGGGTGAACTGCGCACCGTTCACCTGGGACTGCGGGTCGTACGCCTGCGCCAGGGTGAACCCGCCGAACAGGTCGACGAGCGCGCCGGCGGACTGCACGGCCGCGAACACCAGGTACACCATGAAGCCCAGCACCAGGCCGACGAGCAGCTGGGTGACGAGGGCGACCAGGAACGCCGCGGTGTCGAGCTGCTCGTACCCGGCGGTGACCTTCGGGGCGAGGCCGATCGCGAGCCCCAGGCCGAGGATGACCTTCACCACGCCGGGGAACGCCTTGTACGAGAACGGCGGCGCGACGACGAAGAACGCGACGAGCCGGACCCCGGCGAGCATCGTGCCCTCGAGTCGGGCGGCGTCGAAGACCAGGTCCATCAGCCGCTCCCGAGCAGCTTCGGGATCATGTCGAACGCCACGTGGGTGAACGCGATCATCTCGGAGATCATCCAGTTGCCGCAGACGACCAGCGCGATGGCGACGGCCAGGGCCTTCGGCACGAACGAGAGCGTGACCTCCTGGATCTGCGTCACGGACTGGAACAGTGAGATCGCGAAGCCGACGACGAGGGACGTGATGAGCACGGGCGCGGCGAGCTTGCCGGCGACGAGGAGCGCCTGGAGGGTCAGGTCGATGACCGCCTGCTGGTTCACGAGGGGCCCCCGGACGTGGTGCGGCTAGACAACGTGGTAGCTCTCGATGAGGGACGTGATGATGAGCCCCCAGCCGTCCACCAGGACGAACAGCAGGATCTTGAACGGCAGCGAGATCATCACCGGCGGGAGCATCATCATGCCCATCGACATCAGCGCCGCCGAGACGACGAGGTCGATGACGAGGAACGGGATGAAGATGACGAACCCGATGATGAACGCGCTGCGGAGCTCGGAGATGATGAACGCCGGGATCACGGTGGTCATCGGCACGTCGGCCAGGTCCTTCGGGTTCGCCTGACCGGCGGCCCGGGTGATGAGGGCGACGTCCTCGTCACGGGTCTGGTGCAGCATGAACGTCCGGAGCGGCTTGGTGCCGATCTCGACGGCCTGCTGGAAGTCGAGGTGCCCGGCCAGGTACGGCTGCAGGGCGTCGTCGTTGACGTGCCCGATCACCGGCGCCATCACGAACAGGGACAGGAACAGGGCGAGTCCGGCGATCACCTGGTTCGGCGGGATCGACTGCAGGCCGAGTGCGTTCCGGGTCATCGCGAGGACGACGAAGATCTTCGTGAACGACGTCATCATGAGCAGCAGGGCCGGGGCGACGCTGAGCAGCGTGATCCCGATGAGGGTGACGACGGCCGACGACGGCGTGCCGTCCGGGCCGTTCACGTTCACGCTGAAGCCGCCGGTGGACGGTGTCGGCGGGGCGGTCGGTGCCGTCGGCGCGGTCGGCTGGACGACGCCGGCCGCGTGCGCGCCGGTCGTGGTGAGCATGAGGTACCCGGCCACGACGGTCACGCCGAGCAGGACGAGCAGCAGGAGCCGACCCGTGCGGGCCGCGCTCACCCGGTCCGCCGGGAGCGGAGCGCCGACGCCGCCTGGCGCCAGGTGTCCGCGGAGAGGACCGAGCCCTGCAGCTGGGCGGCGGTCGGGACGACCGGGTTCGTCCGCGGTGCGGCACGCCGTCCTCGGGGCCGGAGCGGCAGGACGTCATCGGACACAGCGGCGGCTGCGGCTGCGGCGGTGTCGGACGGGAGGCCCGCCCCACCCTCGTCCTGCCGGTCCAGTTCCGCACGGAACGCGTCCGCCGTCGGCAGCGCGACCGGACCCGTCACGATGGTGAGCTCCGGCGCGGGCGCCTGGCCGCTCGTGAGGAGGGTCACGCCGTGCTCGGCCACGCCGAGGACGAGCCGCTGTCCGTCGACGTCCACCACGACGACGCTCGCCTTGCCGCCGATGCCCTGACGGGCGACGACCTCGAGCGACGCCGAACGGCGCCCCCGGGTGCGTCCGGCGCCGAACTGCCCCTTCTGCATGCGTCGGTGCAGAACCCACATGAGGGCGAGCACCACGCCGAGGGAGAGCGCGACGCGGAGCGCGATGACGAGCGTGTCCACCGGGTCAGACCGTCTCGGCGACGTCGAGGATCTTGGTGATGCGGACGGCGTAGTCCTGGTCGACGACGACGACCTCGCCGTGCGCGATGAGTCGGCCGTTGAGGAGCACGTCGGCGGGCGCACCGGCCGAGCGGTCGAGTTCGACGACGGCGCCGGGCTCCATGCCGAGCACGTCGCGCACCGACATCCGGGTGCGGCCGATCTCCACGGTGAGGGTCATCTCGACGCTGTTGATGCGACCGAGGTTGCCGGCGGACAGGACCGGGGCGGCCGTGACGGGTTCGGCGACGGTGCCGTTCTCACGGATCCGGATCGCGACCCAGCCCATCGGCTGCCCGGCGGCGGTGAGGGCGAACACCACGGCCTCCGGGTCGGCGACGAGCGCGACGGCGGAGTCGCGGCGACCCTCGCCGAGCACACCGGCCCCGAGCGGGGCGACCGCGGCCTCGAGCGACGGCCGGAGCACGTCGGCGACGGACACGAGCCCGGAGTCGACGCCACCGGCGGCGGTGATCGCGGCGAGGTCGAGCAGCACCACGGCGAGGTCGGCCGAGACGCCACCGACGAAGGAGGCGACCACGGCGTCGACTGCACGTGCCTGCAGGTCGGCGGACGGGCCTCCCGGCTGGGCCACGGCGACGAGCGGGACGGCGGTGGGCAGCGCGCTGGCGAGCGCCTCGGCGGCGGTCGTGTGCAGGGTGGAGGTGACGACGGTCATGCGGACGGCTCCGATGCGGTGGTGGTGACGACGACGCCCGCGAGCCGCGAGCCGTTCGCGCCGACGGCGGCGGTGCCGACGGGTTCACCGTCGACGGAGATGGTGAGCGGGCGGTGCTGCGGGTGCGGCAGCGGCAGCACGTCGCCGACGGCGAGGCCGAGGACCTGCGCCGGCAGGACGGTGGCCGGGGCGAAGCGCAGCGAGACGCCGACCGGCACGGACGCGAGCTGGGCGTCGAGCAGGGCCTTCGCGTCGGCGGTGGAGACGTCGGCGGGGCGGTCCACGAGCTGCGGCAGGACGGCCTCGGCGGGCAGCGCGAGGGTGCCGGCGGCGACGCGCTCCCCCACGCGGATCTCGAAGGACGCGACGATCATCAGGTCGGACTTCTGCGCGGCCTGGGCGAACTGGCTGTTGAACTGGAACGCACCGGCCGTGACGGTCTGGTCGAGCAGCCCGCCGAGCGAGTACCGGAGGTCGTCGAGCGCGTCCTCGACCAGGCGGCGCACGAGGGCCTGCTCGATCGGGGTGAAGGTGCGCTCGGGCGTCGGCAGCGGCTTCGAGGCGCCGAGCGAGTGCGATACCCACGTCAGGGCGGCGTCGAGGGGCACCTGCAGGACACCCTTTGCGGGGACGCCCTCGATGGGCAGCAGCACCATGCCGGTGAGGGCGGGCAGCGACGCGGCGTACTCGTCGTAGGTCATCATCGCGACCTGCTCGCACGTGACCTGGCTGAGGACTCGAACCTTGGCGGTCAGCTGCGTGCCCCATTGGCGGGCGAACGTCTCGAAGGCGAGCTCGAGGACCCGGGCGTGCTCACGAGCGAGCGTCGACGGGCGCGCGAAGTCGTACACCTCGGGCGCGGTCAGGGTCTCGGTCACGAGTCGTACTCTCGGCCGCCGGAGAGCGGCCGTCAGCTCTGGCCCCTCTTCTGGGGCGACGGTCGCGCCTACCCGGAACGGGCTCCGTCCTGCGCCTTCGCCAGGCTCGGCATGAGGGCGCTGACGTCCTGGTCGGCGTTCGACAGCACCACGATGTCGACCCGGCGGTTGAGCGCGAGGTCCTGGTCGGTGCTGCCCTTCGCGAGCGGCCGGCTGGAGCCGAAGCCGACGGACTGGATCCGGGCGGCCGGCATGCTGCCGCGTTCGACCAGGTCGCGGAGCACCCCGGTGGCGCGGGCGGCACTGAGCTCCCAGTTCGTGGCGTACGGGGCGGTGGAGTTCCGGCTGTCGGCGTGGCCCTCGACGCTGACGTCGTGGTCGGCACCGCGGAGGACCGGGGCGATGGCGTCCATGATCCGCTTCGCCTGGTCGGACAGGTCGGCGCTGTTCGTGCCGAAGTACGTCTCGCTGCCGATCAGCCGGACGGTGAGGCCGCGGGCGTCGACCGTGAACTGCACGTTGGTGGACTGCCCGGCCTTGTCGAGGTTGCCCTTGATCGCCGCCTCGATGGCCTTCAGGTCGTCGAGTTCGGCCTGCGCCGCCTTGACGTCGGCCTTGGTCGCGGTGGCCGGGACGACGGTCGAGGCCGGGTCGACGTTGGTGTCCTTCGTGCCCGACGCCGCGGTGGAGTGGTCGGCCTGGGCCTTGTCGACCGAGTAGCCGGAACCGTCCTCGACCTGGTCCTTCGTGACGACGGTGCCGGAGGCGGTGTCGACCTTCTGCGACTTCACCTCGCCGAACCCGGTGGCGAGCGAGTTCTTCAACGCGATGTACTTCTCCTGGTCGACGGTCGACATCGCGAACAGCACCAGGAACATGCACATCAGCACCGTGATCATGTCCATGTACGACGCCATCCAGCGCTCGTCGGGGTGTTCGGCCTCGTCGTGGCCGCCCTTCTTCCGACCGCGACCACGGCCGCGGGGGTTGGCGCTCATGCTCAGGCCGCCAGCTGCTGGTCGTCGGCGCCGGCCTTCGCCTTCGCGCCCTTGCCCGAGTCCCCGCGCGCACTCGGCGGGACCATCGCGGTGAGACGCTCGCCGAGGAGACGCGGCTGGCTGCCCGCCTGCACGGCCAGGAGGCCCTCCATCAGCAGCGTCTGCCGGTCGGACTCGAGCTGTGCGAGCTTCCGGAGCTTGCCGCCGATCGGCAGCCAGAGGAAGTTGGCGGTCAGCAGGCCCCAGAGGGTCGCCACGAAGGCGCTGGCGATGAGCGGGCCGAGCTCGTCCGGCTTGCCGAGGTTCGCCAGGACGTGGGTGAGCGAGACGACGGTGCCGATGATGCCGACGGTCGGAGCGAATCCGCCGAGCCCCATGAAGAACGAGCTCGCGCTCCGCATCGGTGCCGCGTTCGACTCGATCTCGTCCTCGAGCAGGATCCGGAGCTCGTCGCCGTCGGTGCCGTCGGCGATGTTCTGCAGCGCCTTCTTCATGAACGGGTCGTCGTGCTTGTCGGCCTCCTGCTCGAGCGCGAGCAGGCCGTTCGAACGGGCGGTCTCGGCCAGCCCGACGACGTCGTCGATGACGGTCTGCGGCGGGGTGACCTTGCCCGTGAACGCCTTCGGGGCGGACTTGAACGCCGAGAGGGCGTCCTTCAGCGTGGTGCTGGCGATACCGGCGCCGATGGTGGCGCCGAACACGAGCAGGATCGGCGCGGGCAGGAAGAGCCCACCGAGCTCCACGTGCTCCATCTCGATCATGCCGAAGAGGGCGCCGAAGGCCAGGAGGATCCCGATGATGGTCGCGATGTCCACGTCAGCGACCCCCGTCCTGCGTGCGGAGCGGAGCGACCGGCGCGAGCGTCGGCTGCGGGCCGGTGGCGTCGCGGCCGACGGGCAGGTCGGTGCCGTACGCCATGCTGACGATCCGTGCCCGGTAGGTGGCGATGCGGTCGATGACCTCGGCCAGGGACTCGCGGACGATGTACTTCGCCCCGTCGACCATGATGAGCGTCGTGTCCGGCGTCTCCTGGATGCGCTCCACGAGATCGGGGTTCACAGCGAATCCGCTGCCGTTCAGTCGTGTGACGACGATCATGGCCCGTCCTGGTTCTCGATCGACCCGCCGCCGTCCGTGGGGCAGGTGTTCGACCGCCCGTCCGTGGGTGGTCAGTGCGCACTATCGGCGGACGCGTCCGGTCCGTAAGTGCAGAACGGACGGGAGGCGCGTGGCGGTGTCGCCACGGGCCTCCCGTCCGTCAGGTGGTCGGGTCCGTGGGTCAGACGACCGCGATCTCGTTCGGCACGCCCGGCAGACGGTCGCTCGTCGCGACAACGTCGCCGGTCTCGAGGTCCACCGCGGTGACGCGGCGCTCCGCCGGGTCGGTGACGTAGGCGATGTCATCGACGACCTTGAGCGCGGGGTGGGCGTCCTGCCACTCGGCCGGTCCCTCCCACGCATCGATCACCGGGACGGTGTCGAGGGACTTCCCGGTCTCCTCGTCGAGGACGTGCAGGGCGCCGTCGCTGCCGAGGACGACCGCCGAGTCGCCGGGGCCACGCGCCAGGTCCCGGAAGGTGAAGCCGACGCCGTCGGGCAGGTCCGCGACCCGGTACTCGCCGGCAGCAGCGTCGACGAGGGCCACCTGCTCGAGCAGGTACCCCTCGGAGTCCGGGTCGTCGTTGAAGTCACCGACGGCGATGCTCGACGTCTCGGTCGTGAACAGGTTGCCGCTGCGGCCGTACTCGGTCGGTGCGTCGAGCTTCTCGAACGCCCCGTCCCGGTACACGAGCGCACCGTCGCTGCAGCCGAAGACGGCGACCTCGTCGGCCACCGCGCCCTCGCCGTGCACGTCGGGGCACTCCTCGCTGCGGGCGGTCTCCTGCCCGTCGGCGTCGAGCGCGCGGACGCCGGAGCGGGACTCCTCGGTGCCGATCGTGGTGAGGAGCGTGCCGTCCTCGAGCTCGATCGCGACGCCGTGGTGGGCGGCCTCGGACTCGGTCGTGTCGGCGTCCGGCAGCTCCCCCGACGCGACGGCGGTGCCGAGGTCGGCGGTGTCGAAGGTCGTCACGTCGCCCGAGCCGTCGGCGAACAGCGCCGTGCGGTCACCGTGCACGACGACGTGTCCGCCGGTGTCCGCCGGGAACGTGAGGTCGGTCAGGACCGTCTCACCGGTCGTGCCGGCGGCGGTGTCGAGGACGCGGAATCCCTCGGGCACGGTGACCAGGACGTGCCGGTCGTCGCCGGCCGGGTTGACGCGGGTGAAGCCGTCGACGTCGTGCTCGCCGACGACGCGCAGGTCCTGGTCGAGGACGAGCAGGCCGCCGTCGACGGTCAGCGTGACGCGGTGGCCGGTGTCGGTGCGCGCGGGGTCGGTGCGCGCGGGGTCGGTGCGCGTGCGGTCGGTGGTCGCGGTGTCCGAGGCGCGGGTGCCCGCCGGACGGTCGGCGCTGGCGCAACCGGTGAGGAGCAGGGCGGCGGTGCCGAGCAGCACGGCCGGGGCGAGGAGTCGTTTCGTTGTCATGGTCGACACTGTATTGATTCTCATTCTCATGTGCGAGCCGACAGGCCGTCGACGATCGCCGCGGTGTTCGACCGCATCATCTCCAGGTACGTCGCGGCACCCTGACCCTCGGCGCTGAGCGACTCGGTGGCGAGGGACCGGATCCGGACGTGGACGTCGGCCTCGTCCGCCAGCACCTCGGCGAGTCGGGCCGGTTGCGAGGCGTCGACGAAGACCGTGGGCACGCCGGCGTCCTCGATCGCCGTGGCCAGGTCACGGAGGTCGGCGGCACTCGGGGACGCCAGCGTCGTCCCGCTCGGGATCACCGCTCCGACGACGCGGAAGTCGAACCGGTCGGCGAGGTAGCCGAAGACGTGGTGGTTCGTCACGAGTGCCCGGCGGTCCTCCGGCAGCGCCGCGAAGGCCGCCGTCATGTCCTGGTCGAGGTCGGTCAGGTCGTCGCGGTAGTCCTCCAGCGCCGTGTCGAGCCGGGCATCGTCGAGCCCGGGGACGTCGTGCAGTTCGGTCCCGAGTGCGTCGACGACGGCCCGCATCCGCGCGGGGTCGGTCCAGAAGTGCGGGTCCGGTCCGCTGGCGTCCTCGGTGGTCCACTCGAGCACGTCGATCGCGTCCCCGGCGGTGAACACCCGGGCGCCGTCGGTCTCGGCTGCCCGGACGTGCCGAGCCACCCCCTCCTCGAGCCCCAGACCGTTCTCGACCACGAGGTCGGCGGAACGCATCCGCGCGGCCTGCTGGGCGGAGACCTCGAACGAGTGCGGGTCGGCACCCGCGGACATCAGCACCTCGACGTCCGCGCTCTCGCCGACGACCTGCTCGACGACGTCGCCGAGGATGTTCGTGGTGACGACGACGAGCGGTCGGTCACCCCCGCCGGCGGCGGTGCACCCCGCAGCTCCGAGCGTCGCGAGCACCGCGGCCGTGGCGAGGGCGGCGCGCAGTACCCGGGTCACCGGCCGACCTCGGCGAGGACGTCGGGGCGGACCGGGACGTCGATCGACCGGGCGAGGCGCGCGTCGTCGGCGAAGTCGATCTCGTGCACGACGGACCGCGCCGGGTCCGCCAGGTAAGCGCGCTGCGCGTCGAGCTGCAGCGTGGCGTCGGCGGCGAGCGTGACCAGCGGTCCGGTCTCGACCCGGTGCCGCTGCCCGTCGGACCAGACCACGATCCTCCCGTCCGTGTCGAGGGCGACGACGTGCTCGTCGGCGTCGTCGACCGCGACCACCTGCACGAGTGGACGCTCGGTCGGGACGTGCTCCCAGGTGCGCTCGCGTGTGTCGAGGAGCCAGTACCCGGTGTCCCCGGCGAGGGCGGCGACCGTCGGCCGACCGGTGCGGCTCGCGAAGTCGGTCGCGCGCGGCAGACCAGCGGGTGCGGCGATCGTCTCGACGGCGGGGTCGCCGCCGTCGGGGTCCTCGGTCACGAGGACGGCACCGTCGGCACACCCGACCACGGCACCGACGCGGGTCGTGATGCCACCCGCGGGGTCGGCGCAGTCAGCCCCGACGCCGGTCGACCGCCCGTCACCGGCGAGCACCTCGACGCGGTCCCGCTCGGCGTCGCCGGCGACGAGGGACGTGCCCAGCGGCAGGAGCACCCCCGCGCCGTCGACGGTCGCGGTGGGCCGGACCTCCCCCTGGCCGAGTGCGGCACGGTCGAGCGCGACGGCGGCCGCCGAGTCCGGCCACGCCACGGTCGTGACGGTCTCGGAGGACGCCACGGTCAGGGGGCCGCCCGTGTCGAGCGAGCCGACGACGCGGGCGGAGGCGTCGTAGTAGTGCGTGTGGTCACCGTGGTCGACGGTCCACGAGCCGCCGTCGACGATCGTGGAGCCGGAACCGTCGCTGGTGACGAGGAAGCGTCCGTCGGTCGCCGCGTGCCGCGGTGCGGGGACGGCGTCGAGCGCGTCGGACTCCCCCGTGAGCAGGTCGTGCAGCGCGACCCGCCCGTCGGTGTCCGCCACGACGAGCCGGAGCTGGGGTTCCGGGGCTTCGGTGGCGCCGGCGACGAAGCCGTGCGGGGCGGCCGTCGCGGACGACGACGCACCGCGTTCCGGCCCGGGGGGACCGGACGGGGAGCAGGCGGTCAGGACGAGCGTGGCTGCGACGCCGAGGGACGCCGGGCCGACGATCCGGCCGGGGTGGGTGCGGAGGTGGTGCATGGTTCCTTCCGGGGGTTCAGGACGAGGAGCTGGACGGCACGACGGAGTCCGTGCGAGGCGGCCACGGCGACGATCGCGACGAGGGCGATGCTCGCGCCGGCCGCGGTGCCGGCGTGCCACGAGACGAGGAGCCCGGTGGCGACCGCCGCGACCCCGAGGACCGTGCCGAGCACCATCGTCTGGGCGGTGCCGCGGGTCCAGGCCCGGGCGGCGGCCGCGGGGGCCAGGAGCAGTCCGACGACCAGGAGCGTGCCGACGGCGCGGTACGAGGCCACGACCGCGAGGGTCACCAGGGCGACGAGGACCACCTCCGCCAGCCGTGGACGCAGCCCCAGCGTGCGGGCCTTCCGCGGGTCGAAGGCGGTGGCGGTGAAGGACCGGTGGAAGAGGCCCGTGACGACCAGGGCGACGGCGGCCGCGACGGTCAGCGTGACGACGTCGGTGGTGGTCACGGCCAGCACGTCGCCGAACAGGATCGCGGTGACGTCGGTGGCGAAGGAGCGCGACCCGGACACGATGATCACCCCGAGCGCGAGCATGCCGACGAAGAGCAGTCCGATCGCGGTGTCGACCGACAGCCCGCGACGTCGACGGAGCGCCTGCACACCGAGCACCATCACGCCGGCACTGACCGCGGCGCCGAGGACCGCCGGCACACCGGTCAGTGTGGCGACCGCGACCCCGGGGAGCATGCCGTGTGCGAGCGCCTCGCCGAGGAACGCCATCCCCCGGACGAGCACCCACGTGCCGACGACCGCGCAGAGCACCGCGGCGGTTGCCCCGGCGGCGAGGGCTCGGAGCATGAAGTCGACGGAGAAGGGATCGGTCAGCCAGGTCACGGTCCCGAACGCTACATGAAAACGATTCTCCTTACTGATAGTCTCCTCAGATGCCCCACGAGCCCGTCCGACTGCACGCGGTCACCGTCCGCCGCGGCCCCCGGACCGTCCTGCACCGCACCGACGCGCACTTCGACGCCGGCACCGTCACGGTCGTCGCCGGCGCGAACGGCTCAGGCAAGTCCACCCTGCTCGAAGCCGTCGCCGGCACCCTGCCCACCGCCGAGGGGCGGGTCAGCGGCACCACACCGGGCCGGGTCGCGCACGTCGCCCAGACCGTCCCAGACCCCGGGCCACCGCTCACCGTGCGCGCCGCAGTCACGATGGGCAGGTGGGGCGCCCTCCCCTGGTGGCGTCCGCTCGGCCGCCGGGACCGCGACCTCGTCGACGACCAGCTGCACCGGCTCGAACTCGCCGACCTCGCCGACCGACCGCTCGCCGAGCTCTCCGGCGGCCAACGGCAACGCACCCTCGTCGCGACCGGCCTCGCCCAGCGCGCCCCGGTCCTCCTGGTCGACGAACCGACCGCCGGCGTCGACGCCCGATCACTCCGACTGGTGCTCGACGCGCTCGCCGCCGAGGCGCAGCGCGGGGTCGTCGTCGTCCACGCGGCCCACGACCCGGCTGCCCTGGCGTCGGCGGACCGCGTGCTCACGCTCCACGACGGCGCACTCCACTGACCGTCGGGCTCCCGCGGGATCGTCGGACGACCCGACGCAGCGACAGCTGCCCCTCCGGTCCGCGGAAGGGGGGACGGGCCGTCACCCGACCCGGGGAACCGGTCCGTTCCTCCAGGCCGTTGCCCAGGCCCACCCCAGCACCGGCGCAGGTCGGGAGCGCTCCATGGGGCGATGGCCAGATCTCTGCTGACCGTCCCCCTGTCCCTCACCGTCGTCGCGGCCGCCCTCGCCTGGGTCGTCCTCGGCCCCGCCGCCGCGGTCGCCTTCGTCGCCCTCGCGGTGCTCGAGATCGCGATGGCCGCCGACTCGTCGGTCCCGATGGCCGGGATCGCCGGCCGCCTGCACTCCCCCGCCAGACGGCTGTTCCTGTCGCTCGGCATCGTCGCCGGCGTCCTCACCATGCGCCTGCTGCTGCCACCGGCCGCGGTCGTCGTCGGGTCCGCCGAGGACCCCGCGGCGACCGTCGGCGAGGCCGTCTTCGCCCCCGGCGCCTTCGCCGCTCACCTGCAGGAGGTCCGTCCCGCGCTCGCCGCGTTCGGTGCCGCGTTCATCTGGCTGGTGTTCGCCGAGTACCTCTTCAACACCGACCGCGCGTCACGCAAGTCCTGGCTCGGCCGACTGGAGGCCCGACTCGCCGCCGTCGCCCGGCCGCGCGTTTGGTCGCTGGTCACCGCAGCGACCGGCGTGGCGCTGACCTCCGTCCTGGTCGCGGCCACGGCGGAGGCGCGCCCGACGTCCGTCCTGCTGGGTCAGGTCGTGCCGGTCCTGGTCGGCGGGCTCGCCGGGCTCGCCGCGTACCTCGGGTCGAAGCGGCTGGCGCGGTGGGCGCTGCAGGGGCGTCCGGCTGCCGGCTCGGACACCGGCTCGATCGGCACCGCGGGTGGCGCGTGGCGCATCCACCTCTACGCGTCGACGGTCGTGTTCGAGCGCGGGCTCGTGGTGTTCATGCTGTTCGAGATCCTGGACGGCGTGTACTCGCTGTCCGGCTCGGGGGTGCTCGGGACGGACGGACTCGGGGCGCTCGAGCAGGTCGCGGTCGGGGCGGCGGCGATCGGCGTCGGCGCGATGTTCCTCGCCCGGCTGACCTCGCACCTCGACCAGGCCGCCGGACTGCGGCGGCTGCGGTACCTCAAGGCGGGGGCCGCGTACGTGCTCGGGGTGCTCGCCGTGCTGCTCTGGACGAGCCTGCTCGTACCGGTGCCGGGGACCCTCGTCGCCTGGTTCGGCACGGTCGTCATCGGTGCGGCGCTGGCGTCGTCGCTGCCGTGGCTGGCGTGGGCGCGGCGTGCGCGGGCGACGTCCGCCGACCGGTCACGAACCGTCGCTCTCGCCGCCGGGGAACGACGATCCGTGACCGCTCGGCGGGACGGGAACGGGGTGTCGTGACCGGTGGGCGGGCCGGGGTGGGCGGGCCGCTGCGGCTGGGGCGGCTCGGCTACTCGCGCTGGTCGAGCCGGAGGAGGCGGGTCTCCTCGGCGTCGTACTCGGCCCGGACCTGGCGCAGGACCAGGTCGTCGATCTCGCCCTGGTCACGCAGCCGCAGCACGGTCGCCGCCTTGAGCCGGACGAGGGCGAGCTCGAGTTCGACGGCCGCCCCGCGCTGCACGAGCAGCGGGTGCTCCTCGTCGTCGCTCTCCTCGGCCTTCACCAGCGCCAGGTGGCCCTCGTAGTCCTCGCGGATCCGGTCGACGATCTCCGACTCCGCCCCGGTCTTCCGGGCGAGCCGGGGCAGGGCGTCGAGCGCCGCCTCGATCGCCGTGCGCTCGGCCGACCGGCGCTCCTCGAGCACCTCACCGCTGCCGTCGAACGCGGCCCAGCGCACCACGGCGGGCAGCACGAGCGACTGCCCGACGATGGTGACCACCACGACGCCCGCGGTGACGAACACGATGAGGTCCCGGTCCGGGAACGCCCCCCCGCTCTCGACCACCCGCGGGACGGCCACGGCGGCGGCGAGCGAGACGGCGCCGCGGAACCCGGTCAACCCACTGACCAGCCGGTCGCGGTGTCCTTCGCGAGGTGAGCCTCCCGTCCGCAGCGTGACGAGCCGGATCGTGCCCCACGACAGGTTGAGGAACGCGAACCGCAGCACGACGACCGCGACCGACACGGCGCCGATCAGACCGAGGCCGACGACGATCTCGCTGCCGGCGAGGTTGCGGACCGAGATCGTCGCCTCGATGCCGACCAGGACGAACAGCGCGCCGTTCAGCAGGAACGTCGCGAACGACCAGAACGACCGCACCTGCTGGCGGGTCTCGGCGCGGTCCAGCTTCGGCGCGACCTGGCTGACGACGAGCCCCGCGACGACGACGGCGAGCACCCCGGAGGCGCCGACCGCCTCGGCCAGCAGGAACGCGGCGAACGGCACGAGCAGCGTCAACAGGTTCTCGAGCACGACCGCGTGGATCCGACGGAGGACGAGCATGCCGAGCCACGAGGTGAGCAACCCGGCCGCGATCCCGCCCACGTAGGACAGGACGAGCATGCCGGAGACGTTCCAGACGGTGAGCTCCTGCTCGCCCGCCGTCACCGCGACGGCGATGCCGTAGATGACGAGGGTCGTGCCGTCGTTCACGAGCGACTCGGCTCGGAGGACCGTGGTGTTCCGCCGGGGCAGCGACCGGGTGAGCGCGCCGACCGCGGTGGCGTCGGTCGGGGCGACCGCGGCGCCGAGGACCCAGGCCGGACCCCACGGCATGCCGAGCAGGTGCAGCAGGGTCGCGACGCCGCCGGCGGTGAGGACGACGAGCAGGGTGCCCATCAGGACGATGCCGCGGAGGTTCGCGCGGATCTCCCGGAGCGAGATCGTCAGGCTCTCCCAGTAGAGCAGCGCCGGCAGGAACAGCAGGAGCACCGCGTCGGCCGGCAGCTCCACCTTGCCGAAGACCGGGATGAAGGCGATCGCGGCGCCGAAGGCGAGCAGGAGGACCGGGGGCGCGACGCGCAGCCGGCCGGAGACCGCGGTGGCGACGGCGATCGCGACCACGAGCACGACGACGAGTTCGGGCGCGATGAGTTCCATGGGGAGTCCAGCCTGACAGGGTGTGGATGCGGGGACGTCCGGGTCGTCCGCGCAGCGTCGCCGTGCGGCGCTGCCGTTCAACGGTGCCGCTCGGCGGCTCCGCTCAGCGCTGCCGTTCGGCGGCTCCGCTCAGCGCTGCCGTTCGGCGCGTGCCGTGAGCACCAGGAAGGTCACGTGCCCGAGCAGGGCGATGCCGAAGAACACGAGGGCGACCGCGTATACCCGGTCGAGCGAGCCGTCGCCGGTCAGCAGGAGCACGATGCACCCGACGACCGCGGCCGACAGCACCCCGACCTGCACCATCGACCACGTCTTCCGCCACCGCGGCTGCTGTCCCTGACCGTCCACGGGCTCATTCTCCCCCGGGACGTCGTGCCCGGCCGACCGCTGCCGCGCAGTCGCGGTGCTCGGTTCGGTCGGCCGGGCCGCCGCGGCTCCTACGATCGTCGCGCGCCGCAGGTCGTGGTGCAGGGAAGGACCGTGGCCATGGCGACGAGGCAACTGCACTTCGACGGCTCGGGGGTGCCGGACGGCGAGGGCGTCGTCGCGACCCGGCTGGGATGGCTGCTCGACCCGGGAGACGTGCACGTCGCGCTCGCCACGGACGGCACCGGGGCGACGGACTTCCACCGGGGCGGCTGGAACTCGTGGTCGCCGACCGGCTGGGCCCCGCTCGACGAGAGTCCGCTCCGCATCTGGGGCGACGACGAGCGACGGCTCACGGCGGACGACGCGGCGAACGACACGCCGGACCGGCACGAGGGCAACGGGTTCGGCGCGCTACGGCTGGCCGACGGCCGGGTCCTGCTCCTCGGCGCGCTCGGCCTCGGCACCCCGCGGGTGGGCGGCGCGGCGCACAGCCTCTGGGCCACGGTCGAGACCGACGACGGCGACGGGTGGTTCCTGGGCGTCGGGCCCGAAGCCGCCGTGTTCGCCCGCTACGCGGAACTCCTGCGCGACCGGCTCGGCACCCCGTCCGCCGCGCCAGTGTCGACGCTCTGGTGCAGCTGGTACTCGTCCTTCGAGGACATCGACGAGGGGCTGATCGCCGACGCGACGGCCGGGCTCGGCGACCTGCCGGTGGACGTCGTCCAGATCGACGACGGGTGGGAGGAGATCGTCGGCGACTGGGTGCCGAACGACCGCTTCCCGTCCGGCATGGCGGCCACCGCGGCGACGGTCGCGGCTCGGGGGTCGCGCCCGGGGCTCTGGCTCGCCCCGCTCATCTGCCTGCCCGGGTCACGGACGGCGGCCGAGCACCCCGACTGGCTCGTGCAGGACCCGGGCGGCGGTCCGCTGGTCGCCGGGTACAACTGGGACTCGCACTACTTCGCGCTCGACACCACCCACCCTGCGGTGCAGGCGCACCTGGACGCCGTGGTCCGGACAGTCGTCGGGTGGGGCTTCCGCTACCTCAAGCTGGACTTCCTCTACGCCGGGGCCTTGCCGGGCGTCCGACACCGGGACGTGCCGCGGGAACGGGCGTACCGGGAGGCGCTGCAGCGGATCCGTACTGCCGCCGGGCCGGACGTGTACCTGCTCGGGTGCGGTGCGCCGATGCTGCCGTCCGTCGGGGTCCTCGACGGCGTCCGGGTCGGGCCGGACACGGCGTCCGACTGGGCACCGCCCGGCAGCGTCGCCGATCCGAGCCACGAGGGCGGACGGAACGGCGCCACGGCGTCCCTCGCCCGGCTCTGGATGCACGAGCTGTACCAGGTCGACCCCGACGTGGCGTACTTCCGGTCGATCGAGACGACGATGAGCGCCGAGCAGCGTCAGGTCGGCGTCGACCTGGCGATCGTTGCCGGCTTCCGGTCGACGTCCGACCCGGTGGCCTGGCTCGACGCCGGGGAGCAGGCGGCGCTCCGACGGTTCCTCACCGGAGACCCGGTCGTCGAGCCGGCAGGCCCGGACCGCTTCGTCGTCGACGGCCGGACGGTCGACTTCGGCCCGGTCGTCCGCGAAGCCCGCGTGGGTCGGGAACACCTGACCGAGGAGCGCGACCGGCGACCCCGCTAGTGCGGTGACCGCACGGCCACCGCGGCACCGGGGAGCCCGGGCACCGCGACGGTGTGCACCCGGACGCCGTGCCGACGGATGCGGTCGAGCTCGTCCGGGTCCGCCGCGTCGTCCGTGACCAGGTCGTCGACGTCGTCGAGCCCGGCGACCCAGGCGGTGGTGACGCGACCGATCTTCGACGAGTCGGCGACCACGACGACCCGCTGGGCCCGCCGTGCCATCACGCTGTTCGTCCGCGCCTCGGTGCTGTCGTGGGTCGTCGCCCCGCCCGCCGCGCTGACGCCGTCCATGCCGAGGATCGCCGTCCCGACGGTCACCGCGTTGAACGTGCTCTCGGCCAGCGCACCGACGAGTTCCAGGGAGTGTCCCCGGACGACACCGCCGGTGACGACCACCGTGAGGTTCGGCCGTCCACCGATCTCGGACGCCGTCGTCACCGAGTTCGTGACCACGGTCAGGTCGTTCCGGAACATCAGGGCACGTGCGACCCCGGCGGCGGTGGTGCCGCCGCCGATCGCCACCACGCACGGCCCCTCGGGCAGCAGGGTCGCGGCGTACCGGGCGATGCGGGTCTTCGCCTCGCGGTACTGCGCGTCCCGCAGCCCGACCGGCACCTCCGCGGCCGGCAGCGTCCGCGCTCCACCGTGGGTCCGGGCCAGGAGCCCCTGGTCCTCGAGGTCGGCGAGGTCCCGTCGGATCGTGGCCGGGGAGACGCCGAACGCCCGGACCAGGTCATCCAGGCCCATGCTCCGACGTTCGCGGACGGCCGTGATGATCGCGATCTTGCGGCTGGACCGCTTCGACGACCCGGACTGCAGAGACGGGGCGGACTCGAGGAAGTGCGTCACGGATTCCCTTTCGCTCAACTGAACTGCGCGTTTCTGGTCGTTCGTTGCGACAACTGCTCAAAACCACACAGTATGCCTCCACGACGCATCCCACCGTTCGACGAAGGAGTTCTCGGTGCCGACACCACGACGCACGTCCCCCCGCCGACCACGGACCAGACGACTGCGGGGTGCCGTCCTCGGGATCGCGCTCGCGGTCACGACGACGATGCTCAGCGGCTGCGCCACCCCGGGCGCGACCGTGCTCGACGTCGACGCGCCGGTCACCATCACGATGTGGTCCGGGCAGAGCGACCAGGCCGAGAAGCTCCTGCAGCGGCTCGTCACCGAGTTCGAGGACGAGCACCCGAACGTCACGATCGACATGTCCGCCGGCTCGTCGTCGACGGAGGAACTGCTGCAGAAGCTCGCGGCGTCCTTCGCCGGCCACGACTCCCCCGACGTCTCCTACACGTTCGGGTCCTGGGCCAGCCAACTCGAACGCTCCGGTCGCACGCTCGACCTGCGGGACGTGGTGTCCGACCCGGAGGTGCGGTGGGACGAGTTCTCGCCGGCGGCCCGGGCGACCGCGCAGCCGACCGGCGGCAAGGTGATCGGGTTCCCGGCCGTCGTCGACAACATCTCCCTGCTCTACAACAAGACGGTGTTCGACCGGGCCGGTGTCGCCTACCCGACCGCGGACTGGACCTGGAGCGACTTCCGACGCGCGGCGAAGCGGCTGACCGACACCGACAGCCACACCTACGGGTACGGCTACTCGGTGTCCGGCAGCGAGGAGACGACCTGGCAGCTCTGGCCGCACCTGTGGCAGAACGGCGGCGCGATCCTCAGTGAGGACGGCGAACGGTCGGCGTTCGACTCGGAGGCCGGTGTGCGGGCAGTCGCGTTCCTCCGCGGCATGGCCGTCGACGACCGCAGCGTCTACCTGGACCAGACGGACACGAAGGCCGCGCAGCTCTTCGCGAGCGACCGGATCGGGATGATCACCTCCGGGCCGTGGCAGCTCTCCGCCCTGCAGACCGCGAAGACCTCGTACGGCGTCGTGCAGCTGCCGGGCACCGACGGCGACCACCAGACGGTGTCCGGCCCGGACCTCTGGACCGTCTTCGACAACGAGGACGTCAACCGTGCGCACTGGGCAACCGAGTTCACCCGCTGGCTGACCTCGGCGGAGCAGGACGAGCGGTTCAACGTGGCCGTCGGCAACCTGCCGCTCCGCTCGAGCGAGACCTCCAGCGCTGCGTTCCGGAAGCAGGTCGCCGCGCTGCCGGGGCTCGACGTCATGCAGGCCAACTCCGCGAACGCGCGGCAGGCCCGACCGACGGTGCCCGGGTACAACGGCCTGTCCGAAGCCGTCGGCAACGGGGTGGCCCGGGTCCTCCAGGGCGAGGGCACCCCCGCCGAGACGCTGCGGCAGGCGACCGTCGCCGCCGACAAGGCACTGCGACAGGGCTAGGAGCCACGACATGACCACCTCCACGATCCAGCCTCCGAAGCCGCGGGAGCAGACCGCCGCGAAGGCCGCGGCCCGGCGGCGATCCGCCCGCTCCCGGCGGGAGGCAGCAGCCGGGTGGGGGTTCGTCGCCCCCGCGCTCGCCATCGTCCTCGGCCTGACGGTCTTCCCCGGGGTGTGGGCGCTCGTCCTCTCGTTCCAGAGCTGGGACGGCTTCAGCCCGGCCACCCCGGTCGGCACGCAGAACTACCAGGACCTGGTGACCGATGCCTCGCTCGGCGCCGCCGTCCTGCACACCGGCCTCTACACGGTCCTGTTCGTGCCGGCGTCGCTGTTGCTCGGGCTGTTCCTCGCGGTGGCCCTGAACCGGAAGATCCGGTTCATCGGGCTGTACCGCACGGCCGTCTTCGTCCCGTTCGTGGCCTCCGCGGCAGCGACCGGCATCCTCACCACCTACCTGTTCAGCCCACAGTTCGGCATCGTCAACAACGTCCTCCGGGTCCTGCACCTGCCGCAGCAGGGCTGGCTCGAGGACCGGAGCGAGGCGATGCTCGTCATCATCGTGATGTCCCTCTGGGGCCAGGCGGCGTTCACGACGGTGATCTACCTCGCCGCGCTGCAGGACGTCCCCGGCGAGGTGATCGAGGCCGCCCGCATCGACGGCGCGAACGCGTGGCAGACCTTCTGGCGGGTCGTGTGGCCGCAGCTGACACCGGTCACCACGTTCGTCGCGATCTACCAGACCCTGCAGGCGGTGCAGCTCTTCGACCTGGTCTACGCGACCACCCGGGGCGGGCCGCTCGACGCGACGCAGACCATCGTCTACCACCTGTGGAAGGTCGCGTTCCAGAACCTGCAGTTCGGCTACGGCTCCGCCATCGCCTACGGCCTGTTCTTCCTCACCCTCGTCACCACGGTCATCGTCACGGTCGCGCAGCGTCGCGCCGGAAGGAGCACGCCCTGATGTCCACCGGACTGCCCACCGCCCGACGACGCCGCCTGCCGTTCAGCCCCTGGCACCTGTTGCTGCTGCCGATCTCGCTGCTCTTCCTGGTGCCGTTCATCGAGATGTTCACGACGTCGCTCGAGCCCGCGTCGGAGATCAAAAAGTTCCCGCCGGCGTTCATCCCGACGCACTTCACGCTGTCCGGCTACGAGCGGCTCTTCGCCGAGAGCGACGTCCTGCACTGGCTGCTCAACACCGTCATCGTCTCGGCGTCGGCGATCGTCTCGCACCTGGTCCTGTGCTCGCTCGCCGGGTACGGGTTCGCCCGGCTGCGGTTCCCCGGGCGCACCTTCGGGTTCCTGGCCGTCCTCGCCACGATCATGATCCCGTCGCAGCTGCTCATGATCCCGACCTACGTCATGTTCGCGCGGCTGCACCTCGTCGACCACCTCGGCGCCGCGATCGTGCCGTGGCTGGCGTCCGCGTTCGGCATCTTCCTGATGCGCCAGTTCTTCCTCTCGCTCCCCGCCGAACTCGAGGAGGCCGGCATGATCGACGGCTGCAGCCGCCTGCAGGTCTTCTTCCGGATCGTGCTGCCGCTCGCCCGTCCGGCACTCGCCACCCTGGCGGTCTTCACGCTGCTCGGCTCGTGGAACGACCTGGTCTGGCCGCTCATCGCGATCAACAACGAGGACGCCTTCACGCTGCAGCTCGGCCTGACGAACTTCCAGGGGGTCCGACGCACCGACTGGTCGCTGCTGATGGCGGGCAACGTCGTCGCGACCCTGCCGCTGATCCTGCTGTTCCTCGTCGCGCAGAAGCAGTTCGTCGCCACGATGGCCTCCGCCGGTCTCAAGGGCTGATCGACCACAGCTGACGGACGGACGCACCTGACGGACGGGAGGCCCGTGGCGGCGCCGCCACGGGCCTCCCGTCCGTCGTGTCCCCGGTCCGGAACCGGTCAGCCCGCGCCGACCGGATCAGCCGATCTGTGCCGTGAAGTCCACCGGATCGCCCGCCAGGGAGGCCTTGACCATGCGGGTCCAGTCGTCGACGAGCACCTCGGTGGCGTCCCGTTCGACCCCGTCGAGGGCGGCGCGGACGACGTCCGCCGGGTCGGTCATCGGGCCGTCGTAGCCGGCCATCATGTCGGTGTCCGCGGCACCGAGGTGGAGACCCTGCACGGTCACGCCCCCGCGGACGAGCTCGAGTCGGACGGCGTTGGTCATGTTCCACTCGGCGGCCTTCGCGATGGCGTACCCACCCGCACCCGGTGCCGAGAACCACGAGAGCGCGGAGAGCACGTTGACGATCGCGCCGCCGCCGTTCCGCTCGATGACGGGGGCGAATGCCCGGACCATCTCGAGCGTTCCCCAGAGATGGGTGTCGACCGCGCGCCGGGCGTCCGCCAGGTCGTCGGTGAGCAGCGAGCCGGACGACAGGACGCCGGCGTTGTCGATCAGCAGGGTGACGTCGCCAGCGGCCGCTGCGGCTGCCGCGACCGAGGCCGGGTCGGTGATGTCGAGGGCGAGCACCTCGACCCCGGGGACGTCGACGAGTTCGGGGCGACGGGCCGTGGCGTAGACCTTCGACGCGCCGCGCTGCAGGAGCTGCTCGACGAAGTGGCGTCCGATGCCGCGGTTCGACCCGGTGACGAGGGCGACGGATCCGGTGATGTCCATGGTGGTGTCCTTCCGCCGAACGGGTCCGTCCCGCTGCGGCTCGGTTACGGTAGGACCTCACATCAATGTCAGGGGCAAGCCCCGAACGGAGACGACATGCGCATCGGGGACCTCGCCGCCCGGACCGGGGTGAGCTTCCGCTCGCTCCGGTACTACGAGGAGCAGGGGATGCTCACCGCCACCCGCACCGGCAGCGGACAGCGGACCTACGGGGCGGAGGCTGTGGACCGGGTCCGCCTGGTGCAGCAGCTCTTCGCCGCCGGACTGCCGAGCCGCACCATCGTCCAGCTCCTGCCCTGTGTCGACGCGGGTACCGCGACGCCCGAGTCCTTCGCGCTGCTCGTGCAGGAACGCGATCGGATCTCCGCGCAGCTGGCGGAGCTGACGGCGGCGCGCGACCGGCTCGACGAGGTCATCCACATCTCCGAGCACCCGACCCCCGAGCACTGCCCGACGCTCCGGACGGCCCCGCTCCCTGAGGACGCGGAAGCCGCCGCCTGACGTTCTCTCAGGTGTCTTGACGGTCGAGAGCCTCGCCGTCCGGCATGATGACGAGACCGGGACCCCTCTCGGTCGACCCTGGGAGATGCATGTCGGACGACGGACGAGCGCACGCGGAACAGTCGACGACCCCGGCGCCGCCCACGCGGCACGGCAGACTCCCCCGCCGCAGTCCGTTCGGCTTCGTGCTGCGGGGCATCGCCGTCGTCGCGGCCGTCGCCGTGGTCGGCTCCGGTTCGATCGCCGCGATCGCCACCTGGCAGGTCCTGCAGAACGCGCAACCCTCGGTCTCGCTCGCGATGCCCGGCACCACGGCGAAGAAGGCGCCCGCACTGACGGCGCAGTCCGGCGAGGTGAACATGCTGCTCGTCGCGACCGACACCCGCGACGGTCAGGGTGCCGGGTTCGACGACGCGGCGAACCAGAAGGCGAGCAACGGTGTCGGCAACAACGACACCAACATCCTGGTGCACATCTCGGCCGACCACACCAACATGTCGGTCATCAGCTTCCCGCGCGACCTCGTCGTCCCGATCCCGGCATGCACGAACGACGAGGGCACCGTCACACCGGCATCGTCCGCGGCGATGCTGAACACCGCGCTCTCCCGCGGTGGCGAGAAGCACGGTCTGGCCTGCGTCGCGAGCACGATCGGCAAGCTCACCGGCCTGCAGATCGCCTACGCCGGCAAGATCACCTTCGACGGGGTCGTCCGGATGGCCGACGCCGTCGGTGGTGTCACGGTCTGCCTCGCCACCCCGATCAAGGACGACGACGTCACGCCGGCGCTCGACCTGCAGCCCGGCAACCGGGAGCTCAAGGGCGCCGAGGCCGCCGCGTTCCTCCGATCCCGGCACGGCGTCGGTGACGCGAGTGACCTTGGCCGCATCAGCAACCAGCAGACCTTCATGTCGGCGCTGGCCCGCCAGACCGTCTCCGCCGGCACGCTCACGAACCCGGCCAAGGTGCTGCGGCTGGCCGACACCGCCTTCAAGAACATGGTGCTGTCGGACACCCTGAACGACCCGGCGACCCTGGCCCGCCTGGCCCTCGCGGTGAACACCGTCGGGCTCTCCAACATGGTGTTCGTGCAGTTCCCGGTCGTCGATGACCCCGCCGACCCAGCCCGCGTCCTGGTCTCCGAGGGGCCGGCGGCGACCCTGACCGCGGCGCTGCAGGCCGACGAACCGGTACAGCTCGCGCCGGACAGCCTCGGCCGCTCCGCTGTGCGCGATCCGGACGCGCCCACCGCGTCACCGTCGGCTCCCGCCAGTGCGTCGGGCACCACCACCCCGCCCGCAGCCGGCAGCCCGACGACGGCTCCGGCGACGCCCCGACCGAGCGCGTCCGCCGCCGAGCTGCCGAACTCGGTGTCGGGCCAGACCGCCGACACGGTGACCTGTGCGGCGAAGTCGAAGTACTAGGCCGATCGCAGAGGCCGGGCCTCAGACCCCGGTCACCAGCCGCCGCGCCCAGTGACCGGAGCGGCCGTCACCCGCGAGCGGCGAAGGTCCCCCGGCAGACCATCGTCACCGCCAGTGCCAGGGCCCCGAGCACGGCCATGAACACCGCGAGGACCAGCCCACCCGAGAACCCCAGGAGCAGCGCTCCGACCAGGCCCGCGGCGGAGATCGCCAGGTTGAACGCGACCGGCAGGAACGCGTTGGCGAGGTCCGACTCGGAGCCGCCGGCGATCGTCAGGGCGCTCTGCAGCTGCGGCGACGCTCCACCGAAGGTCAGCCCCCAGAGCACGGCGGCACCGAGCACGACCGCGGGTGACCCGTGTCCGACGAGGAGCAACACCGCGGCGGACACGAACCCGCCGAGGCTCGCCCAGAGCAGCCCCCTCGGGTGCTGGTCGATCAGCGCCGCCGTCAGTGCGACTCCACCGATCGAGCAGACGCCGTAGACCAGGAGCACCAGGTCCGCCGAGAGTCCGGTACCGGTGTCGCGGAGGAACGGCGCGATGTAGGTGTAGATCGTGTTGTGGCCGAGCATCCACACGACGATGACGACCAGGACGACCGGGACCCCGGGCAGCAGGAACACCCGTCGCAGGGGCAGGCGTCCGCCGGCTGCCTGACCCGTGACGTCGGGCACGAGCAGCACGACGAGGACCAGCAGCACGACGCCGAGCATCGACATGCCGACGAACGACCACCGCCAGTCCAGGACGCCGCCGACCCAGGCGCCGAGTGGTGTGCCGAGCGCGAAGCCGACCGGTGCGCCCGTCGACACGACCGCCAGGGCAAGCCCGCCGCGTGTCGGCGGGCTGATCCGGCGCCCGTACGCGGCCAGCATCCCCCACAGGACACCCGTCGCCGCGCCGCCGACGAAGCGGGACACGAGCGACAGGACGACGTCCGACGAGAGTGCCGTGACCGTGTTCGCGAGCACCAGGCAGGTCAGCGAGGCGAGCAGCAGCGGCTTCCGACGGATCCCGCGGGTCAGGGTGATCGCGGGGACAGTGACGACGACGGTGCCGAGGGCCCAGACGCTGATGAACTGACCGATGACGCCCTCGCTGGCGCCCAGGTCGCCGGCCATCAGCGGCAGCAGTCCGGCGGGCATCGTCTCGGCGGACAGCAGCAGGAACCCGATCGCAGCGAGGGCGACCAGCGCCGCCCAGGGCATCCGGGTGGCTGTGTGGTCGGTCGTCGGGGTGGGCGCGGTGGTCGTCACCGGGTTCCGCCCCGGGTCACGTCCTCGGCCCGGGAGGCGCCGCTCGCGTCCGTCGTGCGGGTCGCGGCCCAGCTCGCCAACAGCTGCAACGACTCCGCGTCCGCACTGCCCGGTTCCGCCGCGTAGACGATGACGCTGTGCTCGTCGTCGAGCCCGGGCGTCAGGTTCTCGAAGTGCAACCGGACGTCGCCGACCGCGTGGTGGTGGAACGTCTTGACGCCGTGGGTGTGCAGCCGGACCTCGTGCGCCGCCCACTTCTGCCGGAACTCCGGACTGAGGGTCGCGAGCTCACCGATCAGGTCCCGCAGGGCGCGGTCGTCCGGGTGTCGTCCGGCCGCGGTCCGCAGCATCGCGACCGAGGTGTCCGCCGCTCCTTCCCAGTCCGGGTAGAGCCGACGGGACAGGTCCTGGTGCAGGAACGCGAAGCGGGCGAAGTTCGGCTGATCGCCACCGGCCATGATGACGTCGCTGTAGAGCGCCCGGCCGAGGTCACTCATCGCGACGACGTCGAGTCGGGTGTTCTGGACGAAGGCGACGACGTCGTGCATCGCCTCGAGTGCGTGGCGGAGGCCCGGGCGGACGGAGGCCGGAGCCGTCGGACGACCACGGCGCACCGGGGACGTGTTCGCCGACCGGGCCAGGTCGAACAGATGCGCCCGCTCGGAGTCGTCGAACCGCAGGGTCTGGGCGACGGCGTCGAGCACCGTGTCGGTGACGCCGGTCAGGTTCCCGCGTTCGATGCGTGCGTAGTACTCGGCGCTGACCCCGGCGAGGACGGCGACCTCGCCACGACGGAGGCCGGGCACGCGTCGACCGGGTCCACCCGGCAGGCCGACCGACTCGGGTGTGATCCGGGCACGGCGGGACATCAGGAAGTCCCGCACCTCGTTCTCGTTCGGCATGCGCCCACGGTACGGCCGGGCCTCCCGGGGAGGGGTTCCCTGTCGTGCCACCTCACCCGGGCATCGGTAGGGTCCGGGTATGTCGACCCCCGGTACCGCGTCCCCGTCGTCCGCGAACCAGGTCGGCGACGCCCTGATGGCCCTGCACCGCGCGACCGAGCACCCGTTCGACATGACGTTCGAGGACGGACAGTTCATCGCGACCCACCAGCTCGGTCGCTCCGGCGGCGGAACGGTCACCACCTACCGCTACGGCATCCGGCTGCTGCCCGAGACGAACGAGTACCGCCGCCTGATGCGCACCAGCACCCGCTCGTCGACCGGCAGATCCGGCTCCTCCACGTTCAACTCGCGGTGGATCACGAAGCCGGTGAACGACACCCTCGCGGCGCACGGCTGGAGGCCCCGCCGGACCGCGATCGGCAAGCTGTTCCGTCGCATCCTGGCGATGCCCACCTGACCGGGACGGGCCTCCCGGAGGCTTCCGGTTCGTCGACTGTCCGGGGCAGTCGGTATCGTCGTGGGGTGCAGAAGTCGGAACGCCCAGGTCACGCCGTCGGTCGACGCTCCGAGCGGGGCGACGCGTGACCGGTCCGTCACCGGCGGACGCCGCGCTCGCCGGCACGATCGAGCGGGAAGCCGACCGCCGTCGCACCGTCGCCGTCATCGCCCACCCGGACGCCGGCAAGTCGACGCTCACCGAGTCGTTGACCCTGGCGGCCTCGGCCATCGACGAAGCCGGCGCGGTGAAGGGCAAGGCCACCCGCCGTGCGACCGTCTCCGACTGGATGGAGATCGAGCGCAGTCGCGGCATCTCGATCAGCTCCGCGGTCGTCCAGCTCGACGCCGGCGGCACGCTCATCAACGTCGTCGACACCCCGGGTCACGCCGACTTCTCCGAGGACACCTACCGAGCGCTCGCGGCCGTCGACTGCGCGGTCATGCTGATCGACGCGGCGAAGGGCATGGAGGCGCAGACGATCCGTCTGTTCGAGGTGTGCCGCACGCGCGACATCCCGGTGATCGCCGTCGTCAACAAGTGGGACCGCCCGGGCCGCGAAGCCCTCGACCTGCTCGACGAGCTCGAGGAACGCACCGGCCGTGCGCCCACTCCGGTCACCTGGCCCGTCGGCGAGGCCGGCAACCTGCAGGGGCTGGTCGACACCGCGACCGAGACCCTGACGACGTACGAGTCCACCGGTGGCGGCCACCTGCCGGTCGCGACCGAGCGCCCCGCGGCCGAGGCCGCCGAGCTCTTCGGCTCTGCGTGGGAGACCGCGCTCGAAGAAGTCGAACTCACCCGCGAGGTCCGTGGGCTGCCCGATCAGGACGACTTCCACGCCCGGGTCAGCATGCCGGTGTTCTTCGGCGTCGCCACCAAGCACCTCGGCACGGTCGACCTGCTGCGCTTCCTCCGCGACACCGCTCCCCCTGCTCTGCCCCGCCGGACCGAGGACGGCGCTCCCCGCCCGGTCACCGAGCAGTTCGCCGCCCAGGTGTTCAAGGTGCAGGCGAACATGGACCCGGCCCACCACGACCAGGTCGCGTTCGTCCGCATCTGCTCCGGCCGTTTCGACCGCGGGATGATGCTCACCCACGCACAGTCCGGCCGTCGCTTCAACACCAAGCACGCGCTGAGCGTCTTCGGGCGGGAGCGCGACACCGTCGACGTCGCCTGGCCCGGGGACGTCGTCGGTCTGGTGAACGCCACGATGCTGCATCCCGGCGACACCCTCTACAGCGACGAGGCGGTCGAGTTCGAGCCGCTCCCCCGGTTCGCGCCCGAGATGTTCGCGACCGTCGCCCCGACCGACCCCAGCACCGCGAAGAAGTTCCGGAAGGGCATGCAGCAGCTCGCCGGCGAGGGCGTCGTGCAGCTGCTCGAGTCCGAGCGCCGGACCGCGCAGGCCCCGATGGTCGGTGTCATCGGTTCGCTGCAGTTGGAGGTCCTGACCTCGCGTCTGCAGGCCGAGTTCGCCACCGCCGTCCGCGTCGAGCCGCTGCCCTGGACGATGGTCCGCACCGTCACCGACTCCGACCTGACGCTGCTCGAGCGTCGCCGTGACCTGGAGATCGTCACGACGGACCGCGACCGCTACGGGCTGTTCCGCGACCAGTGGCACCTCAATTCGGTGATGCGCGAGCTCAAGGGCCTGGAGTTGCCGGCGCCGGTCTGACCGACGCGACGATCAGACCGGCGGCGCCGGCTCACTGACGCCGTCCCGGACGGGAGGCGCGGTGCGGGCGGGTGCCGCGCCTCCCGTCCGGCTCCGGTCACGCTCGTCAGCCGGATCACACGGTCAGCCCGGGGACGCCGGCAGGCGCATCGTGACGCGTCCGGACGACGGCCCGCCGCACGGGTCCGCCGCGTGCGGGCTGTCCCAGCGGATCGTCACCGCCTGCTCGACGAGCAGCTGACCAGAACGGTCGTACACGGCAACCGCGCCGTGGTGCGGCGTGTCCATGCCGAGGTGCACCGGCCAGCGGACGCCACCGGGCACCAGCGTCGGCGTGCTGCCGAGGGCGGCCTCCGGCGGGTCGGCGAGCGGATCATCCACGGTGGGCGGTGTGCACCCGACCCCGCCACACGCTGTCACGGTGGCGACCGCTGCGGTGTCGCCGAGCAGCGTCAGCTCGACGCCGTTCGCCCAGCCGATCGCAGTGCAGGTCGCCGGACCGGCGCAGCCGGCGGCCCCGAGGACGACCACGAGCGCGATCGACGCTGCCCCGCTGATGACCGCCGCCCGCCCTGTCCCCATGCGACGATCCTGCACCGGTCGCTCGCGGCCCCGGGACACGGTTCGGTCACGTCGTCCGGAGTACCGGTCTCGGTCGGCGGAGGACCGTCAGCACCACCGCGGCCGCCGCGACCAGGAGGACCGCCCCGCCCACCGCGGACACGGCTGCGGACGGGTGCACCACCGACTGACCGGCGGCCGCCTGCAGCGTCAGCAGCAGGGTGCCGGCCGCGTAGGCGAGCGCGACGACGACCACGATGCGCACCTGCGTGGTGTCCGAGCGCAGTCGCGGGACCCGACGCGCGAGGACCGTCACCGCCAGTGCCACGAGCGGGACCAGCTGGAGGGCGTGCATGCCGACGAAGTGCGCGACGCGGTAGTCGCCGCCGGTCGTGCTCCACCCGAGGACCGGCACGCCCGGCCCACCGTCCACGACCCCGACCGCGTGAGCACCGACGATGCCGTCCGGGCTCGTCAGCTGGGTCGGCGTCGGACCCGTCATGAGGAACGCGACACCGATGCCGCCCAGGGCGATCACCGCGCCGAGCCGGACCGCCACGGTGAGCGCGGGTGTCGGCAGGCGCAGGAAGAACAGTGCGACCGAGGTCACGAAGGTGCAGAGGTACAGCACGGTGATCGACACCGCCATCACGCCCCACACCACGACGTGCAGGGGTGACGAGACGTTGAAGTGGCTGGTGGTGCCGGCCGCCGCTGCCCAGAGGATGAGGGCCTGCTCGACGACGAGCGAGACGGCGATCACCGTGCCGAGCCGGTGCGCCAGCGGCCGCCACCGGGGCAGGTGGGCGATCAACCACGCCCAGGTGACGGCGTACAGCAGGATCGAGACCGAGAACTTCAGCGGCTTCGCCCACAGCGGCGCACCGAGGACCGTGCGCGGGTCGACGAGCAGCCCGACGACGCTGACCGCCGTGCAGAGCACCATCACCCCGGCGACCGTCATGAGCGCGGGATGCCAGGCGACGGCGCGGCGGATCGCGGCGTTCATCGGGGCTCCGCAGCGCCGGTGGTGGCGGTGGCGGCGGTCGTCGTGCTGGTTGTGGGCGCTGGCGGGACGGGGAACAGGTCGTGGGTCGCGTCCTCCTGGGCGATGCGCCGGAGTCCGGCGAACAGCGGGTCACCCAGCACGGTGCCCACGACCATGAGCTCGGCGATCGCGTCGCGGCCGTCCCGGCTCTGCAGCGCGGCGACGTCGGCACGGGCCGCGGTGGCGGCAGCGGTCAGGTAGGCGTCGAGGTAGTCGTCCGGGGCGTCGAAGCCGATGGTGGCGAGGCCGTCCAGCGCCCGCGCTGCGGTCTCGTGTCCGGGGTTGTCGGTCGTGGTGGCCCACCCGGCGGCGGTGACCCGGTCTGCGATGCGGTCACGGGCCTCCCGGCTCGCAGCGGCCTCCGGTGACCGAGGCGCGGTCATCGAGTACTGGGCCACCTCGAAGACCTCCGCGAGAGGGGCGTCGTCGGTGTCGAGGACGGCGAGCACCTGCTTGGTGACGGCGACCGACAGGCCGCCGGTCTCGAGCAGCGCGCGGACCAGGCGGACCCGCTCGACGTGCCGCCGGTCGTACGCGGTCTGGTTCGGGGCGGTCTTCTCGCCGGCGGGGAGCAGTCCTTCGCGCTGGTAGTACTTGACGGCGGTCAGCGGTGTTGCCGCCTCTCGGGCAAGATCAGATATTCGCACTCTCGGAGAGTACGGCTATCCATTCATGGGCGCAAGCGCTCGACCGGATCGACGCCGGCTGTTCACCCGTGGCCGGGTCGGCGGCCGATCCACTCGGCGATCAGGGCGGTCCCGGTGGTGAAGGCCGGGAGGCCCGGGCGGTTCAGGAAGGCATGCGCACTGTCCGCCAGGACGTGGCGTTCCACATCGGCGCCCACGTCGGCGAGTTCGGTGGCGAAGCGGTCTGCCGACGTCCGCATCGTGTCCCGTTCGGCGTCCACGACGAGCGTCGGCGGGAACCCGGTGAGGTCGTGGCCGCCCGGGAACGCGTACCGGTGTGCGAGCGCCTGACGCGTTCCGGTGTGGTTCCGGTTCGCGACGTCGAGTGCCCACGGTGCGTGCGTGATGCGTCGGTGTCCGCGCGATCGGTGCGCCGGGTCACCGTCCCGCGGGTGCCGGGCGTGGAAGAACCCGTACGCGAAGACCGCACCGACCGGAGGGGCACCGTCGTCCAACGCGTGCAGGGTGGCGGCGGCGGCCAGACACGCGCCGGCGCTCGCGCCGCCCAGGACGACGCCGTGCGGCGACACGGCCGACACCGCTCGTGCTGCGGCGACGACGTCCTCGAGTGGCAGCCGGAAGCGTTCCTGCGTGTCTGCCGGTCGGCGCCGGAGCATCCCGGTGCCGGGGAACGGTGCCAGGCGGTAGGCCGCGGTCACCACCGTGACGCCCTGCTCGGCGAGGACGCGGGCGACGTCGTGCGCCTCGGGTTGCTCGGGCGTGCCGCGGAAGAACCCGCCGCCGTGCAGCCAGAGGAGCGTCGGGCCTGAGGTGTGCGACTCCGGGACGCGCGTCTCGGGCGGTGGGCGGTACCAGCGGAGTGAGTCTGCACCGACGACGTGCCCCATGTGTGTCCCCCTCGTCCGGCGGTGGTGCTCCCCTGGCACCCCCTGGTGCGACCGTACCGGGTGCCCGACCGGACACTCCGCCGCGTGGTCAGAGGACCGGGCGGACCTCGAGGCGCCGGTTGCACGCCCGCGAGGCCTCGTGCGCCAGCCGGAGGGCTGTGTCGTCGTCCGGCAGGTCCCAGATCCAGAACCCGGCGACGTGCTCCGGCGCGTCTACGGCCGGGCCGCGGTGCACGAGTCCGGCGGCGTCGCGGTCGTCGACGACGGTCGACTGCGACGGTTCCGACAGACCCGCGGCGAAGACCCACCGGCCCGCGGCGCGGAGCCGTTCGTTGAAGTCGTCGATCGCTTTTGCTTCGGCGTCCGAGGCGCGCCCGGTCGTCTGCGTTCCGAGGGACGGGCCGCCGTCGAGGACGTTCACGAGGTAGTGCATGTCGTCTCCCGCTGCCGCTCCGGGGCGGCACCGTCGCCGCTCCTGACGACAGTGTGCGCTCACATCGGTCAGGAGTCACGCCTGGTGGGCTCAGACGGGTCAGGCCGAGGCACGTCGGCGGGCGAGGACCGCTCCGTGCGGCCGCGGGCTCCCACTCGCCGCGATGCGGGTGTGCGTCTCGACGACGTCGAAGCCCGCGGCCTGCAGTTCCTGCTCGAGCGCCTCGACCGACCAGCGCCAGGCGCTGACGACTGCGTGGTCGAACGCCTCGACCGACGGGCCGACGAAGAACCCGACGAGGAGCGTCCCACCCGGCCGCAGGACCCGCGCGAACTCGTCGAGCGGGACCCGGATGAACTCCGGGTCGTGGTGGATCAGCGAGTACCAGGCGAGCACACCGCCGTGCGAGTCCGCCGGGTCGCCCAGTGCGTCGATGCTGCCGACCGCGAACGGGACCGACGGGTACCGATCGCGGGCGTGGTCGACGAACGCCGGCACGGCGTCGATCCCTCGCACGTCGCGCCCACGCTCGGCGAGGAAGCCCGACCAGTGCCCCGGACCGCACCCGGCGTCGAGGAGCGGCCCCTCGACCGATGCCGCCCACGAGCCGACGAGCTGCACGTCGGACGGGTGCACCGACGCCATCGTCCCGAGGTGCTCGACGTACTCGGCAGCCCGATCGGCGTACGCGGCCTCGACGCTCGTCCCCATCGGAGCAGGCTACCGACGAGGGCCGACGGACACGCGAGGACCGCTGTGTGCGAGGCTCGGAGCATGCGAACCGACGGCGGATCCCAGGACCGTTCCCGTCCTGAGGCGATCCCGGCGCCCCGGTGAGCGACGTCTTCGCGTTCGGGCCGGCGCCGCAGCGCATCCCGGTCACGACCGAGCTCGTCCGGGGCCTCGTCGCCGAGCAGTTCCCGCAGTGGAGCGACCATCCGGTGCGGCCGGTCGATCACGGCGGCTGGGACAACTGGACGTTCCACCTCGGCGATGACCTGTCGGTCCGGTTGCCGACCGCGGCCGAGTACGCGCTCGCGGTCGAGAAGGAGCACGAGTGGCTCCCCCGGCTCGCCCCGCAACTCCCGTTCCCGGTCTCGGTGCCCGTGGCGCTCGGTCGCCCCAGCACGGACTACCCATTCGACTGGTCGATCCGACGGTGGATCGAGGGCACCCCCGCCTCGACGGCCGGGATCGCTGACCTCGACCGCCTCGCGACCGACCTCTCCGGGTTCCTCGCCGCGCTGCAGCGGATCGATCCGAGCAGCGGTCCGGGTCCGGGAGTGCACAACTGGTTCCGTGGCGGATCGCTCCGGACCTTCGAACCGTTCACCACCCGTGCGCTGGCGACGCTGCAGCACCGCGTCGATGTCGACCTGGCATGGGCGATATGGTCGGAGGCGGTCGACGCGCCCTGGGACGGCGCCGTGCGCTGGTTCCACGGCGATCTGGCCGCCGGCAACCTCCTGCTGCGGGACGGGCGCCTCGCAGCAGTCATCGACTTCGGAACGTGTGGGGTCGGCGACCCGGCATGCGACCTCGCTGTTGCCTGGACGCTCCTCGACACGACGAGCCGCCGACGCTTCCGTGACCTGCTCCACGTGGACGACGCGAGCTGGGCCCGCGGCCGAGGCTGGGCGCTGTGGAAGGCGCTGTCGACCGTCGCGAACACTCCCGACCCGGACGAACCGGCCGCGGTGGCAGCACGCCGTGCCGTCGATGACGTGTTGGTCGAGTCCACCGTTCACTGACCGTGTCAGGCCTCGTGGCGGCCAGCCCGCTCGGGCTACCGGTCGGCGCTGAGGCTCGCGGTCAGGCGGGTGATCGACTCGCGCCACTCGGCGAGGTCGTCCGGTCCGGCGTCGTCCCAGAGTTCGGCGAGTTCACCGTCCGGGCTCCCGGCCGCGATGACCGCGTGCGCGGCGAGGCTGACGACCGTCTCGTCCGGCTTGCCCGCCCGCTCGACGAACTGCGCGATGCTCGCGGTGTAGGCGTCGTCCTGGGTCGGGCGTCCGACACCATGGGCGACGACCTCGGCGGCGGCGAGGGCGAGTTCGGCCACATCGCTGTCGATCTCGGGTCCCGCGTCGGTCGCGGCGGTGAGTGCCGCCTGCACGACGGACCACCCGCGCTCGTCCTCGAGATCGCCGACGAAGTCGGCTGCCGAGTCGTTGCCCACCGGTTCTGCACTCCAGGTCCCCATGCGGCCACCCTAGACCGCAGGAGCTCGGTGGTTCTGCCGTCGAGCAGTTCGCGGAGTCAGACCGGTTCGGTCGTCGTTCTCAGCCGGCGGCTGCATCGCTTCTCAGGGCAGCACGACGTCTCGACCCATACGATCGTCTTGCCACTGCGGTCTCCGTGCGTCTCAGCCAGGTCATGCGGGGTGCGCCGTTCCCCGGCTGATCGGACAGCCTCGCGACACCGCCGTGGGTGTCACCCCGACCCAAGCACCCATCTGACGAGCACCGCGCGGTGACCGTCCAGACCCGGAGATCCTGATGCGAACTGAACACGGACGACTTCTCACCGGCCGGCACCTGCTGGTCGATCGACCGGAGTCAGGTTCGTCGGCGGCGGGGAGCGCACGGGCATGAGCGGGGAGCGCCGGCGCCCGCGTGTCCTGTACGTCAGCGACCTCGGGTACGAAGCGAAGGGTCGACGCTACTGCGACGAGGACATCTTCCTCTCCGGCGCGCTGGGTGCGGAGTTCGACGTCGCGATCTGCCCGCCGCTGGCTGCCGAGCACTTGATGGATGCGTTCGACGTCGTCGTGGTGCGCAACAGCGGGCCTGTTCTGCACTACCTGGCCGAGTACGAAGCGTTCCGGGAAGCCGCACGGGCTCGCGGGATCCGAGTGTTCACGGACGTCACCGGACGAGCCGACCAGATGGGGAAGCAGTACCTCCTCGATCTGTTCCGAGCCGGGTACCCGGTCATCCCGACGATCGACTCCGCCGAGGACATCGCACGGCTCCCGGACGCTCCGGACTACATCGCGAAGCCGAAGCTGGGCGCTGACTCGATCGGTCTCACCGTCGTGCACCGTGACGACCTCGCCGGGTTGCACTACGACGACCTGCTCGTGCAACCCCGCATCGACTTCCAGTACGAAGTCTCGTTCTACTACGTGGACGACGTGCCGCAGTACGCGCTCAATGCCCCCGATCCGGCGAAACGGTGGGAGTTGCAGCAGTACCAGGCGAGCGAGGACGACTGGGCCTTCGCGCAGCAGTTCATCGAGTGGAACACGATCGAGCACGGCATCCAACGCGTCGATGCCTGCCGCACCCGAGTCGGAGACCTGCTCCTCGTGGAGTTGGAAGACCTGAACCCGTACCTGTCACTCGACCTGCTCGACGAGCCCACCCGGACGTCCTTCGTCGACGCGATGAAGCAGTCCGTCCGGGCGGCGGCGGGCGATCGCCAGCCTGGTCCTCTTCGTGGCGCTGCTGACTGAAGCAGTGGGTGACGCGTCGGGCGGGAACCGTGCCACTCGTCCTCGAGACCGCCGATGAAGTCGGATGAAGTCGGATGAAGTCGGACACTACGTCGCCGTTCACCGGGTGACCAGCGACACCGTGGACCGGACGAACAGCCCGGGAACCGCCAGCAGCGCCGTGCGTGCCGGCCGTTCCACCAGCCGGTGGAGCACGGACGCGACCAGCAGCGCCGTGCCGAGCGCCAGGACGGTGAGTGCCAGCCCGCCGATCGCCGGCCGAGGATCGGCGACCGGCCAGAGCGCGCCGAGCGTGTCGATGACGAGCAGGTGCACGAGGTAGAACGCGAAGGACCGTTCGCCGAGGGCCACGAGGGGCCGCGACGACAGGACGGTCCGGACGCCGGCGACGTCGGCGCGGGCGAGGGCGGCGATCAGCAGCGTGAACCCGATCAGGGTGAAGCCGTTCAGGGCGAACGGTGACGCCGGGTACCGGTCGGCTGCGACGAAGCCGGCGACCGCGACGACCGCCGACACCGCCAGGCCCGGTCCACGCCAGGCGCCGGACCGGATCAGACACGCGACCGCCACACCGAGGACGAACTCGGGCAGCCGGGCCGGCGGCCAGTTCGCCGCGGACAGCTGGCCGGGGAGTACCGCGAGCAGATGCGGCACGACGACGACCAACAGCACCGACAGCGCCACGGCAGCCCAGAGCACCCCGGCCCGCGCCCCGTGCAGGACCCGGACCAGCAGGGGGAAGACCAGGTAGAAGAACGCCTCACAGACCAGTGACCACGACACCGGGTTGCCCGCCTGCCACCAGGGCCCGTGCCAGGAACTCACCAGCAGGAAGTTCGCCAGGAGCGCCTTCGACGACGTCGTGACGATGCTCGGCATGAGGATGTGCGCGACCACGACGGCCAGGACCACGCCGACGAAGTGCAGCGGGTAGACGCGGGCGACGCGGCGCCACCAGAACGTCGTCGGCCGCGTTCCGGGTCGGTGCGCCCAGGCGAGGACGAACCCGGACAGGACGAAGAACAGGGACACGCCGGTGGCGCCGGCACCCATCGTGTCGGCCAGGAGGCCCTGGGCACGTCCGGAGAAGTAGCCCAGGTTCCGCACGTGGTACGCGAAGACGACGAAGGCGGCCACCCATCGCAGGCCGGTGAGCGACGGCAGCAGCGGTGTCACCAGGGCCGGGTCGGCGGCGGTGGGACGGGCCGTGGTTGGGGCGCCGGCCGTGGGGCCGGTTCGGGAGCGGTGCATGCGCCCAGCACACGAGATGGGCCGTTGCGGCAGCGTCGGGGTTCCTCCTTACGCCAGCGTTACACGGGGTGTGTTCTGATGACCCTGCCGTCGTGCTCCCCGCATTGCGGCGTGAGGAGCACGGTGCGGGTACTCGTGGTCGAGGACGAACCGTTCCTCGCGGACGCCATCCAGGCGGGCCTCCGACTCGAGGCGGTCTCCGCCGACGTCGTCGGGAACGGTCTCGACGCCTTGGAACGGCTGGCGGTCAACCGGTACGACGTCGTCGTCCTGGACCGTGACCTGCCCGGTATGCACGGTGACGAGGTCTGCGCCCGGATCGTCGCGTCCGAGGACGGCCCGAACGTCCTCATGCTCACCGCGGCGACGACGTTGGGCGACCGGGTCGACGGCCTCCGGCTCGGTGCGGACGACTACCTCGGCAAACCGTTCGACCTCGAGGAACTCGTCGCGCGCCTCCGTGCCCTGAACCGACGCAGCCGCCGACGCCTGCCACCGGTCCTCGAACGCGCCGGGATCCGCCTGGACCCGTTCCGGCGCGAGGCGTACCGCGACGACCGGTACCTGCGCCTGTCGCGGAAGGAGTTCGCGGTGCTCGAGGTCCTGCTGCGCGCCGAGGGTGGGGTCGTCAGCGCCGAGGAACTGCTCGAGCAGGCGTGGGACGAGAACGCCAACCCGTTCACGAACGCCATCCGGGTCACCATCTCGGGCCTCCGGCGACGGCTCGGCGACCCGGACCCGATCCGCACCACGCCCGGGGTCGGCTACGCGATCGCACCCGACGCCCGAGCTCCGTCCGTGTCCGAGGAGCGACCGTGACCGAGCAGCCTCGACGGCTGACGATCCGGCTCCGTCTGACGCTCACCTACACGGCACTCATCCTGCTCACCGGCGGGGCGATGCTCGCCACGGTGTTCGCGGTGCTGGCGATCGTGCCCGGGTACGCGTTCACCGCCGGCCCGTTCCCCTACGGCACGACCCACGACCTCTACACGATCAACGGACGCGACGACGTGTTGCGGCTGTTCCTCATCGTGTCCCTGCCGGCGCTGCTCGTCATCGGCGGCATCGGGGGTGTCGTGAGCTGGTTCGTCGCCGGCCGACTGCTGCAGCCGCTCCGGCAGATCGCGGCCACCGCCGAACGACTCGACGACCGGAACCTCGACGCGCGCATCGCGGTCGACGGACCCCACGACGAGATCCGCGACGTGGCCGACACGGTGAACGCGATGCTCGACCGCCTGGAGGCGTCCTTCACCAGCCGGTCACGGTTCACCGCGAACGCGTCCCATGAACTCCGCACCCCGCTGGCGAGCATGAAGACGATGCTGCAGGTGGCACTCCGGTCGGACCACCCGCCCGAGACCGCCCGGACCCTCGATCGGCTACACACCACGGTCGACCAGATGACCTCGATCACCGCTGCGCTCCTCGAGCTCGCGCGCGGCGACTCCGACCTGACGGCGCGACCGATCGCACTGCGGAACGAGGTGGCGTCCGCCCTCCGTGCCGTGGAGGCCGAGCTCGTCGCCCGCCGTCTCCGTGTGTCGGTGCACCTCGACGACGCGGTCGTCCCCGGGGAACCGGTCCTCGTCCGGCAACTCGTCGTGAACCTGGTCCGGAACGCCGTCGTCCACAACGTCCCGGGCGGCACGATCGACATCACCGTCACCGCGCAGCCCGACGTGCGGTTGACCGTGGCGAACGACGGCCGACGGATCACCGCTGCCGAGGCGGCCACGCTGACCGAACCGTTCCGTCGACTCGACCGCACCCGCAGCGACGGCAGCGGCTTCGGACTCGGACTCGCGCTGGTCCAGAAGGTCGCGACCGCACACGGCGCGACCCTGGACCTCACGCCACGGAGCGACGGCGGACTGCTGGCCGTCGTGGCCTTCCCGGTCGTGGACGACGACCGGCAGCGCGACCGCGACTAGACGATGACGACCTGCGCGTGGACGAGGATGTCGTGCAGGTCCGGACGCAGCGACTCCTGCGACGACGTCTTGACCTTCACGATGAGCGCGGCACCGGGCTTCGCGAACGCCCGCGCGACGGTCGCCGACCACGAGCCGTCCGAGTTGTGGCCCGCGATCGACAGGAACTGTGCCGTGCCGTCGGTCATCGTCGGCAGGAGCTGCTCCTCGAGCTGCTCGGCGGGCAACCCGGCGGCCGTGAACAGCTGCTCGGTGGCCGCACGGTCACCGATCGACGGGTCGAGGTCGGTGATCCGCTGCTGCACGATCGTCGCGACGGAGCCGTCGGAGTTCGTGTACTCTCGCGTCCCCGTGGCGGGGTCCTCACCGGTCTGCTTCCAGTCAGCGAGGGCGGAGACCTCGAGGCTGAACGCCGGCAGCTTGGTCGTGGAGAGCTCGGCGCCGTCCTCGAAGGTCAGGTTCTCCGGCATCGCGGCGTCGGCCGTCGGCGTCGGCGTCGCTGACGATGCCTTCGACGTCGGGCGCTCACTCGCTGGCGCGGTGCTGCCGGGTCCGGCACAGCCGGTCATGGCGACGGCGGCGATGAGCGCGGTCGCGCCCGCGATGGTGATCCTGGACGTGATCGACATGTGTTCCCCCTGGTTCCGCCGTGCGCCCCGTGCACCGGCGAGTACCCGTCCGAGCCTAGAGGTCGAGAACGGTGACCGCGCGCCGGTCGTCTGACACGTGTGGGACGGTCACGGTCCCACCGGAGCCGACGGAACCGACAGCTGCCGACGGACCCACCCGGCAGCGTGCGACGGACGACGAGGACCCCCGCTCCCCTGCCGAACGGCAGTCGGGATCGGGGGTCCTCGTCGTTCATCAGCGCTTCAGGTTCGTCAGCTCCTGCAGCACCTCGTCCGAGGTGGTGATGATGCGGGCGTTCGCCTGGAAGCCGCGCTGCGCGACGATCAGGTTGGTGAACTCCTGCGACAGGTCGACGTTCGACATCTCGAGCGTGCCGGCGGCCAGCGAGCCGACGCCCGCGGATCCCGGGACGCCGACGGTGGCGGCACCGGAGTTCGCGGTCGCGCGGTAGCCCGACGCGCCGGTCTTCTCGAGGCCCGCCGGGTTGGCGAAGGTGGCGAGGGCGATCCGGCCGACGGCCAGCGAGGCGCCGTTAGAGAACGTGCCCATCACGGTGCCGTCCTTCGAGATCGAGTAGCTCTTCAGCGACCCGGCCTCGTGCCCGTTCTGGGACGAGATCGACGCGGTGTTCAGCGCGGCGAACCCGGTCAGCTGGGTCATGTCGACCGCGACGCCGCCGACCTGCAGGGTCGCACCGCGGGTGATCTTGCCGTCGGCGCCGAACGCGACGGTGCCGGTGGCCGAGGCGCCCTGCCCGTTCGAGGCAGCGACGGTCCACCCGGTGTCGGTCTTCGTGTAGGCGAGCGACAGGGTGTGCTTGGTGCCGTACTGGTCGTAGACGGTGGCGTCGCGGTTGAGCACCTCACCGGTCTTCGTGTCGGAGGGCAGGTTGCCGGTGACACCCGCGGTGCTGGTCGCGGTGGCGGGAGCGGCGGCCTGCAGCGGCAGGGTGATGTCGCTCATCTGGCCGCCGTCGTTGACGACGCCGTCCGTGGCCGAGTAGCCCTGGACGATCTTGCCGTCGGAGCTGACCAGGCGGCCGTCGGCGTCGAAGTCGAACGCACCGGCGCGGCTGTAGACGGTGTCGTTGCCCAGGCGGGTGACGAAGAAGCCGTCGCCGGAGATCATCAGGTCGGTCGCCTTGCCGGTGGCCTGCGCGGAACCCTGGGCGAAGTTGGTGGAGACGCCGGCGACCTGTACGCCGAGGCCGATCTGCGCCGGGTTCGTGCCGCCGATGCCGGTCTGGGGACCACCGGCACCCTGGGTCATCTGCGACAGGGTGTCCTGGAAGACGGTGGTCGACGACTTGAAGCCGACGGTGTTGACGTTGGCGATGTTGTTGCCGGTGACGTCGAGCATCTCCTGGTGGGAGCGGAGGCCGGAGATGCCGGAGTAGAGCGAGCGGAGCATGGTGCGTCCCTTCGTGGACGAGCAGTGTGTGGGAAGGAGGTCGGTCAGGAACCGGAGGCGGTGGTGATACCGGAGATCACGTCGAGATCGACCTCCTTCCCGTTCACGGTCACGGTCGGCACGCTCTTGGCGTAGGACACCGCGGTGGCGGTCCCCGTCACGGCCGCGCCGGAGGCGGCGTCGGTGTAGCTGACCTGCTTCCCGACGAGGTTCGCGGCGGCCATCCGCATCTGCAGCGAGAAGTCCTCGTTGGCCGTCGTGGTCTGGTTGGTGACCTGTTCCATCATCGCGAGCTGCGTCTGCTGGCTGATCATCTGGTTCGTGTCCATCGGTGATGACGGGTCCTGGTTGCGGAGCTGCGTCACGAGGAGCTTCATGAAGACCTCGGAGTCCATCGTCTGCGACCGCGACGAGGTCGGGTTGGCGGCGACTGCGGCGGCGGCCGTGGCGGTGTCCACGGAGCCGGTGATCCCGTCGAGTGGCATGGTTCTCGTTCCTTGTCGTGGTGGCCGGTCAGGCGAGGACGTCGAGTCCCGCGGTGCGGACGGTGGTCGGGGCGGACGGGAGGGACGTGGCGGGGCCGGGACGGGCCTCCCGGCTGGCGGGGTGGTCGGTCTCCCGACCGGTCCCGTCGCGCCCGGCGGTGTCGGCTGCTGCCCGGTCCCGACCGTCGGCGCCGGCGTCGGCCGGGTGGTTCTGCGCCGACAGGTCGAGCGTGGTGCTGCCGCCGGAGTCGCGGCGGAGGTCGGGCAGGATCTGCCGCACCGCGTCGCGCCCGGCGTCGGAGGCGGCGAACAGCTCGACGTGCATGCCGTGCCCGGTGACGTGGGCGCGGACGGTGACGGGGCCGAGGGCGTCCGGCGTCAGCTGCACGGTCAGGACGTGCTCGCCGGGGCCGGCGTGCGCGAGGGTGAACAGCGGGCGTGCGAGCTGCTGGGCGACCGGCTGCGGTGCGGCGGGCAACGTCGGGGCCGACGGGGCTGCGGTGGGCGTGCTGCTGACGGGCGCCGCGGTCGCGGGGACGGCCAGGACGACGGGCGCGTCGACGGTGCCGGGACCGGCCGGGAGGCTCGCCCCGCCCTGGTCCGCGCCGGCTGCGGTCGGGACGTGGCCGGCCGGGGTGGTGGCCGTCGCGGGCGCAGCGGCGGAGGCGGCCTGCGTGCCCGGGAGCGCGGCAGCTGTGTGCCGGACCGCGGGGTGCTGGTCGGCCGCGGTCACGGTCAGGGCCGCTGCTGCTGCGGCTGCGGCGGTCGGTTGTCCGGCGGGAGCGGTGGGCTGGGCTGCGGCGGTGGCAGCGGACGCGAGGGCAGCCCCGGTCGGTGCCGTGGCCGGAGTCCCGACGACGCCGGTAGCCGGAGCGGTGGACGAGGCGGCGGAAGCCGTCGCAGACGACGACGTGACCGGGGCCATCGGGGCCGTGCCCATCGCGGCGACGAGTGACACCGGGTTCGACAGTGCCGGGTTCGACAGTGCCGCGTTCGACAGTGTCAGGTTCGATGTGCCGGTCGCGGCGTCAGCGGTGGGGTCCGGCGTCTCCGCGGTCGCATCGTCACCGGTCGTGGCGGTGGTCGCGGGCGTGGCGACCGTCCCCGCTGCCAGGTCCTGCCCGACGACGGGCTGCACGGTGCCCGTACCCGTGCCGGCCAGTGCAGCGGCGACGCCCGGCGTGAGCACGTTCGGGGCGGACTGAGCGGTGACGAGTTGCGTCGTAGCGCCGTCGCTCGTGACGGCGTCGTCCGTGGCTGCGCCGGGGACCGCGGACGAAGCGGACACCGCGGACAGCGCGGCTCCGAACTCGGCGCCGGACCGGGCCTCGGCAGCGCCGGAGCGCTCCCCCGCCCCGCGCGGCCGCATCACGGCCGGCACCGGTGCCAGCGGCGCACCCGTCAGGAGCGCGTTCATGCGGCGCTCCCGGCGAACAGCGACTGCAGCGCGGCCATCTGCATGTCGGTGGTGTTCGTGGCGCTCGGCGCACCGACCGAGCGGGCGACCTGCGCGGCGGAGGTGGCCGCAGCCTCCTGGCCGGACGGCACGATGCGACGGATCGTGGCGATGTCGGAGTCCTTGTACCAGTTGTCGACGATCCGGACGTCCTTGCCGGGGCGCGGGGCGTGCAGGACCTTGCCGTCGCCGACGTAGATGACGATGTGCCCCTCGCCCTTGGGGATGATGAGGTCGCCGGGCTGTGCCTGTGCCAGTGACGGCACCGCGACGCCCATGTCGGCCTGGTCCGGCACGACCCGGGGCATCGTGACGCCCAGGTCCTTGAACACGGTCTGCACCAGGCCCGAGCAGTCCATGCCGGCGCGGGTCTCACCGCCGAACACGTACGGCACGCCCAGGTACTTCTTCGCCGCGGCGACGACGGCGTCCCCGGTGGCTCCGCTGCCGGTGGCGAGGGTGCCGCGGCCGGCGTCGACGGAGGTGGCGGGTGCGGCGGTGGACGCCGCTCCGGCTCCCGTGGTCCCAGCGGCCGTGGCGGCGGAACCGGCGGCCGTCCCGAGCCCGGAACCCGCTCCGGCTCCGCTCTGGGTCGCGAGGGCGTCCGCGAAGGTGGAGGCGGCCGCGGACGACGCGGCGGCAGACCCCGCGGCGGTCCCCGCGGTGCCGCTCTGCAGCGTCTCGATCTGGCTGCGGATCTCACTGATCCGCGACAGCACGGCGTCTATGCTCATCGGTGTCCCCCCTCGGTGCGGCGACGGGCCGCGATCTCGTCGAGTGCGTTCTGTTCGGTGCGCAGGTCCTCGGCGGTGACCCGGGTGGTGTGCTGGCCCTCGAGCTTCTCCAGCCCGAGTGCCGAACGGCGTGCGGCGTTGTAGGTCTCCTGCGCCTGGTCGGCGTCGGCGCGGCGGGAGCGGACGACGGCGTCGAGCTCCTCGAGCATCCCTCGGGTCGCCGCACGGGCCGAGGCGACGGCGCTGAGCGTCGCCGCGTCGCTGATCGTCGACGGTTCGTCGTCCAGGGTGCGGCGTGCGGCCATCCGGGCGTCGGCGGCGTCACGGACCCGGCCGTTGGCGTCGGCGAGGGTCGCGGCGGCACGGTCCTGTTCGGCGTGCCGCAGGCGCAGGAGTCCGGCGAGCGGGAAACGGCGGGCCATCAGAGGATCCCTCCGCCGACGCCGAGGGTGCGGACGAGCCCGGCCAGGCGCTCCCACGACCCGGCGGCGGTGACCTGCTCGGCCATGCCCTGCCGGAGGAACGCGTCGATCGCGTCCTGGTGGTCCACGGCGGCGTCGACGAGCGGGTTCGTGCCGCGCTGGTAGGCGCCGACGTCGAGCAGGTCCTGCGCGTCGCGGCGGGCGGCCATGACCTTCCGGAGCGCGGTCGCGGTCGCACGCTGCTCCGACGTCGTCACCTTCGAGGCGACGCGGGAGATCGAGCCGAGGGCGTCGACGGACGGGAAGTGCCCGGTGACGGCGAGCTTCCGGTCGAGCACCACGTGCCCGTCGAGGATGCTGCGCGCGGCGTCGGCGATCGGCTCGTTGTGGTCGTCGCCGTCCACCAGGACCGTGTAGATCCCGGTGACGCTGCCGACCCGGTCGGTGCCGGCCCGCTCGAGCAGTCCGGCAAGCACCGAGAACGTCGAGGGCGGGTAGCCCCGGGTGGCCGGCGGTTCGCCGACGGACAGACCGATCTCACGCTGGGCCATCGCGACGCGGGTGAGCGAGTCCATCATGAGCACGACGTCCTGCCCGGCGTCGCGGAAGGACTCCGCGATGCGGGTCGCGACGAAGGCGGCACGGAGGCGCATCAGCGCGGGCTCGTCGGACGTCGACACGACCACGATCGAGCGGGCGAGGCCCGCGGGCCCCAGGTCGTCCTCCAGGAACTCCCGGACCTCGCGGCCGCGTTCGCCGACCAGGGCGATCACGTTCACGGCGGCGTCGCTCCCCCGCGCGATCATCGACAGCAGCGAGGACTTGCCGACGCCGGACCCCGCGAACAGACCCATGCGCTGGCCGCGGCCGACGGTGGTCAGGGTGTCGAGCACCCGGACGCCGAGCTGCATCGGGGTGTCGATCCGGGTGCGGGCCATCGCGTTCGGGGTGTGGTGGTCGAGCGGCACCCAGGCATCCGCGTCGAGCGGGCCGCGGTCGTCGATCGGCCGCCCGAGTCCGTCGAGCACCCGCCCGAACAGGCCGGTGCCGGTCGGCACGAGCACGGGGCGGCCGGTCGAGCGGGCCGGGGTACCGGCGGTGATGCCGGTGAGTCGGCCGAGGGGCATGCAGCGAACGCCGGTGGCGTCGGTGGCGACGACCTCGACGGCGGTCTGCGGGGCCCCCTCGGCGCCGACGGTGATGACCTCGCCCACGTGCGCGTCGAGTCCGGCGATGGTGAGCCCGAGGCCGACGGCGCTCGTCACGGTGCCGACGCGCTGCGGCCGGGCGGCGCGGAGTGCGTCGTCGAGGCCGCGCGGACGCAGCAGGGTCGCGGCGGTCACCGGGTCCCTCCCAACGCGACACGCGCCCGGGCGAGGGCGGCGTCGATCCGTGCGTCGAGCAGTCCGTCGGGCAGGTCGACGACGGCGTCGCCGTCGCGCAGCGTCGGGTCGGCGACGACCGGCACCGGGACGGCCAGGTCGGCGACGGCGACGGCGTCGGCCGGGCTCAGCCGGACCGCGGTCACGACGGGTGCGGCAGCGACGTCGAGCGCGCGCCGGAGCGTCGCCTCGGCCGCGGCCGACGGGCCGCCGACGACGGTGGGGTCGGTCCGGGAGGCCCGCACCGCGTACCCGACGACGGCCTCGGCCAGGTCGACGGCCGCGCTGGCGACGGACTCCTCGGCGGCGGCGAGCACCGGCGCGACCCGGTCCCGGAGCGCCGCGGCGGCCCGTTCGAGGACGGCGAGCCGGTCGACGACGAGCGACTCGAGGTCGGCGAGTCGAGCGGCGTGCTCCGCGTCCATCCGGGCGCGGATCGCCTCGGTCTCGACGTGCGCGGCCCGGAGCCCGGCGGCGTACCCGGCAGCGTGGCCGCGGACGTCGGCGCTGGCGGCGCGGCGGGCCAGGGCGGCGTCGGTGATCACCGGGAACGCCAGCGGTGCGAAGGGCTCAGTCAACGAGCTCGTCCTCCTCGGTGCGGTGGACGGTGATGACGCCCTGGGCCTCGAGCTCGCGGACCGAGCGGACGACCTCCGCACGCGCTTCCTCGACCTGCGAGACCCGGACCGGGCCCATCGACTGCAGTTCGTCGTCGAGCAGTTCGCGGTTGCGCTCGGAGACGTTCGCGCGGATCGTCTCGACGACCGGCGTGGGCGCACCCTTCATGGCCGTGGCCAGGATCTTCGAGTCGATGCCGCGGAGCACCTGCTGGATGTCGCGCGACTCGAGCTTCACGATGTCCTCGAAGGTGAGCATCCGCGAACGGATGTCCTCGGCGAGTTCCGGGTCACGGGCCTCCAGACCGTCGAGGACGGCCTTCTCGGTGGCGACGTCCGAGCGGTTGATGATCTCGACCAGCGGCGCGATGCCGCCAACGACCTCGACGCTCTCGCGGGGCGAGACGACGGCGCCGGCGCGCGAACGCAGGACGCCGGCGACGATGCCGACGGACTCGGGTGTGGCGGTGCCCATGGTGGCGAACGCCTGCGCGACGTCGGTGCGGACGCGCTCGTCGACGCCGGCGAGCACCGCGCTCGCCTGCGCCGGCCCCAGGTGGGCGAGCACGAGGGCGATGGTCTGCGGCAGCTCGCCCTCGAGCAGGGCGATGACCTGTCCGGGTTCGGCGTCGTCGAGGAACTCGAACGACTGGCCGGCCAGGTTGGACGCCAGCCGGTCCATCACGCCGGCCGCGCGCTCGGCGCCGAAGGACGCCTCGAGCAGGCCGAGGGCGGTCTCCTTGCCGCCGCGACGGCTGGTCCGGCCGGTGCGGCTCAGGCGGTGGAACTCGCCGAGCGTGCGGTCCACGACCTCGTCGTCGACCCGGCGCATCCGGACGATCTCCTGCGAGATCTCCTCGGCCTCCAGCTCGGTGAACTGCTTCATGACCTCGGCGGCACGCGCGGTGTCCATCTGCATGAGGATCAGCGCGACCTTCTGCGCCCCGGTCAGCGGTCGGTCGGTGCCGGGCGCGGGGACGACGGCGCTCACACCGACGCCCGGTCGTCGAGCAGCCCGCGGAGGAGCTCGGCCGTGCGCTTCGGGTCGCGTTCAGCGAGGGCGGCGATGTCCTGGCGGCGGCGCTCCGCGGTGATCTCGTCCGTGGTCAGGACCTCGGTCGGTGCGTCGTCGTGGGGCAGCGCCTGGAGCGCCACGGTCGGGGCGTCGCCGGCGGCGAGTCCGGTGCGGACGTCGGCGGGTTCGACCGCCAGGGGCAGCGGGAACGCCTCGCCGAACGCGTCGAGTTCGCCGAGGTCGACCTGTTCGCGCTGCTGGCGGCGACCGCGGCGGGCCAGGAACACCATCAGGGCGATGAGGGCCAGGACGATCCCGACGACGATGCCGGCGGTGCGGATCGCCGACCAGAGCGCCTCCTGCTGGTCGGCCTGCTGCTGCGCTTCGAGCGCCTTCGCGGCGTCGTCGGCGGCGCTGGTGTCGAAGTCCATCATCGCGACCTTGACCTGGTCTCCCCGGGTCGCGTCGACGCCGGCCGCGTTCGCCACCAGGTCGTTGATGCTCTGCAGGTTGACGCCCTGCACGGACTTCGCCTTGGAGTTCAGGGCGACGGAGATCGTCTGGCGGTCCATCGCCCCGGCGGGGATCTGCGTGGTCTCGGTGGTCTTGTCGACGGCGTTGTTCTTCGTCGCGGACTGGTTCTCGTACCCGCCGTCGCCCGTACCGGTCCCGGTCTTGGCGGTGCCGTTCGGGACGGCGATGTTGTCCGGGCCGAGGACTCCGGTCGCCCCCGCGCCGGCACCGCTCGCGCCGGCGCCGTACTGCTCCTTCGTGGACGACTCGTTGAGCGCCACCGGGCCGGTCGTCGGGGTGGTGAAGGACTCGGTCGTGCGGGTGCCGGAGTTGTCGCTCATGGTGGCGGCGACGACGACGCTGGCGTTGCCCGCGCCGAGCGTGGTGTCGAGCAGGTCCTGGACCTTCTTGCTCGTCGCGGCGTCGTAGTCGGCGGCCTGATCGGTGCCGGAACCGGTCGCACCGGTGCCCACAGCCGACAGCGTCTGGCCCTTCTGATCGACCACCGAGACGTCGGTCGGCTGCATGCCCTCCACCGCGGCACTGGTGAGGTGCACGATCGCCTGCACCTGGTCGGTGTCGAGCTGCGCGCCGTTCTTCGTCGCGATGAAGACGGACGCGGTGGGGTCCTTCTCCTCGGACACGAAGACCGACTTCTTCGGGATCGCCAGCTGCACGCTCGCGGTCTGCACGCCGTCCATCGCGGAGATCGTCTTGGCGAGCTCGCCCTCGATCGCGCGCTTGTAGGTGACGTCCTGCTGGAACTCGGAGCTCGTGACGCCCATCGTGTCGAGCAGCGAGTAGCCGCCCTCGTTCGACGACGGCAGTCCGTTCGACGCGGCCTTGAGCCGCTCCGTGTAGACCTTCGACTGCGGCACGAGGATCGTCGCGCCGCCGTCGGTGAGCTGGAACGGCACGCCGTCGGTGGTGAGCTGGTCGGTGACCGAGCTGGCGTCCGCCGCGGCCAGGCCGGTGAACAGCGGCGCGTAGGACGGCTTGCCGAGCCAGGACGCGAGCGCGATCCCGCCGAGCACGAGCGCTGCGACGCCGATGACCGCGATGGTCCGCTGTGCGGCGGTGAACCCCTTGACGTACGCGCCGAGTCGGCCGAGCACGTTCTGCATGCCGGCGGGCATCAGGCCTGCATCCGCATGATCTCGTTGAACGCGTCGACGCCCTTGTTGCGGACGGCGGCGACGAGTTCGAGGGTGACCTGGGCGCGGGTGGACGCGATCGTGGCGTCGTGGATGTCGTCGAGGTTGCCCGTGACGGCCTTGAGCGCGAGCGTCTTGGAGTCGCTCTGCAGCTGCTGCAGGCCGTCGACCGCGTTGCCGAGGGACGCAGCGAAGCCGCTGCCGCCGGTTCCCTCGGTACCGGAGGTGGCCGAGGTGCCGATCTCGCTGCTCGTCCCGGAGACCGAGGTGAGCGCGTTCGTCATGGCGTTCGTGGTGACGCCGTTCACGCCGTCGATGGGCATCAGTTCTTCCCGATCTGCAGTGCCGCCTCGTAGGCGGTCTTGGCACGGTCGACCACGGCGGCGTTCGCCTGGTAGCCGCGCTGGGCCATGATGAGGTCCGCCATCTGCGTCCCGAGGTCGATGTCCGGCATCCGGACGTAGCCCTCGGCGTTCGCGAGCGGGTTGTCCGGGTCGTAGGTCACGCGTCCCGCGGCGCTGCCGAACGCGGCACCCTTGACGTAGGCGCCGGAGACGCCGTTGCCCTCCTGGACCTCGACGTAGCGGGCCTGGAACGCGGAGTCGTCCATCGAGCGGACGGTGTTGACGTTGGCGATGTTGTCGGAGATCGCGTCGAGCCACTTCCGGTGCACGGTCATGCCGGTGCTCGCGATGCCGATCGCGTCGAAGGTCGTCACGAGTTGGTCCGCATCGCCGCACGGACCTGGGTGAGCTCGGAGTTCATCGCCTGCGTCGCGAACTGGTAGCGCAGCACGGTGTCGACGTTCGAGAGCGTCTCCTCGTCGAGGTTGACGTTGTTGCCGTTCGTGTTCGTCGGCTCGAGGCTCCGCGCGACGGTCGGCGCGGTGTGGCCGTTGCCCTCGACGACGGACTTCGCGAGCGCGTCCTCGAACTGCACCTTCTCGGCGTGGTAGTTCGTGGTGTTGATGTTCGCGATGTTGTTCGCGATGACGCGCTGGCGCATCGACAGACCGTCGAGTGCGCTCTGCAGCGCGGCAGACGTCACGGAGTCGAGCACGGATGGGTCCCCTCGTCGGGCGCCGTCCGGGGGACGTCGCCGTGGCGGTGGTGGCCGATCCGTGGCCGGGTGGTCGAGCGATCCGTGCTCGACAGGGGCTATCGGCGGCGGTCCCGAGCGGTGTTAGCGCTCGCCCCGAACGGGGGCCGGTGCGCCGGCTACGCGCTCGCGTCGAGGTAGACGGCGGCCTGCGGGGTGCGCGTGGCGTCCACCGCACGGAGCGCGCCGAGGTGCTCGAGCGTCACCCGGCGGGCGTCCTCGACGGCGGTGATCCGGTCGCGCTGCGCGGCGAGCAGCCGGGAGGCACGCCCCACCAGGTCGCGCGGGACCGGCCCCAGCCCGGTCGGCGCGGACCAGGGGGTCGCGGTGCCCGCGGTGGTGCCGTCGACGGTCGTGTCGGTGCCGGTCGCGTCGGTGCCGGTCGCGTCGTCGAGGGTCGCTTCGAGGTCGGCGAGGGCCGCCTCCCAGCGGGCGTGCGCCGTCGTGTCCTCGGCGGACCGAGGTGCCTCGGCGTCAGGCGACACCGAGCGCCCCGCCCGCGGTGTGCTGCGGCGCGACCGGGGTCGCCGGCAACGCGGCCGCGGCGTCGTGCCAGGCCTGGCGGAGCGGGTCCAGGATCCGGATGCAGTCACGGGTGGCCTGCACGTCGCGGTGCACGTTCGCGGTGATGAGCGACGTCGACGCGTAGTTGTAGACGGCGAGCAGTCCCTCGCCGCCGTCCCACACGTCGATCTTCAGCGTCGAGGACAGCTCCCCGACGATGGCCTGTGCGTGCAGGAGCTGCTCGCGGGCGGCGTCCCAGTCGGCGGCGACCTGGGCGCCCTCGGCCCGGTGCAGGTCGAGCAGCAGCCGGTCGTAGAGCATCGTGACGAGCTGCGCGGGCGTCGCCGACAGCACCGCCTCGTTCGTGTACTGCGCGCGGCGCTGGTCGGTGACGGTGCGGGGCTTCGCGGCCTGCCGGAAGGCGGCGGACCCGCTGAGGTCGAAGGCGTTCATGACGGTTCTCCTACGGCTCACTTGGACAGCGACGACAGCTGACCGGCGAGCCAGCTGGACTGCGACTGCAGTTTGCTGAGGCTGGTCTCGAGCGCGGCGTACTGCGTCTGCAGCGTCGCCCGGCGCATCGTCAGTCGGTCGGTCCACGAGTCGATCTGCGTGTTGAGGTCCTTGACCACGGACTGGTTCCCCGTGATCGCGGTCGTGATGGAACCGGTGTACTTGTCGCTCGCGGCGGTGGCGGCGTCCGAGACGGCCTGCGCGACACCGGACATGATCGCCTGCGTGCCGACGGGGTCGGCGGCCAGGGCCTTCTGGAACGCGGCGGCGTCGAAGTCGAAGTCGCCGTCCTTCGAGATGACGATGCCGATCGACGACGGCGACTTCCCGTTGACCGGGGTCGACATCGCACTGGTCAGCCGCTGGACGGCCGACCGCGTGGTGGCGTCGCCGAGCAGGACACCGGCGGTGGTGCTCGTCGTCCCGCTCGTCGGACTGGTCGTGCTCGTCACACCGGTGTTCGACGCGTAGTACGACGTGACCGCGTTGAGCGCGTCGACGAGCCCGGAGGCCACGGCCTGCGCCTTGGTGCTGTCACGACCGACCGTCACCGTGGTGGGGTCCGTCGACACCTTCGACACCGTGACGCTGACGCCGGGCAGCAGGTCGGCGAACGTGTTCGCCCCACTCGTGATGGTCTGCGCCGCAGCCGTCCCGCCCCAGAGCGTCACCGACGCGTCGGAGGCCCGGGTGACGACGGCCGCACCGGGCTCGGCGAGCACGTCGGTCGCGGTGCCCGCGGTGACGTCCGCGGCGGTCCCGCGGTGCAGGGTGAACCCGTTCGCGGCGCCCGTCGCGGTGCTCGTCAGCTGCAGCCGGTAGAGCTTCGTGCCGCTGGCGTCGGTCCCCGCGGCGACCTTCGTGGCGGTCACCCCGGCCGCGGAGCCGTTGATCGCCGTCACGGTGTCGTCGAGCGAACCCGAGGCCGGCGTCACGGTGGTGCTCGTGCCGTCCGGCTTCGTGAACGTCAGCGCCGACGCGGTGTCCCCCCAGGACGACATCGCGGCGGTGACACCGACCTGCGCGGCGGCCGTCTGACCGACCGTGAAGGACACGGAGCCGGCGGTGGCGGTCGCACTCGCCGAGACGGTGGCGTTCGCGGCGCTCGACGACGCCGTGAACAGGTCGAGCGAGCCGGGCTTCGCGGCCGCCGCGGCCTTGGTGGCCAGGGACTGCACGAGCCCGTTGATGGTCTGCAGCGACGAGATGAAGGAGTTGGTCGTGGTGACCTTCGCCTTGAGCAGCGTCTGCGGGACCTGTTCGACGCTCATCAGCGAGTTGATGAGGTCGGTGGTCTTGAGCCCGGAGACCAGACCGTCGATCGCGAGCGAGCTGCTCGTCGCGGACGTGGTGGACATCGCTGGCTCCCCGGTGGTCGGCGGCTCGGAGGACGGGTGGACCGACCAGGTTCAGTCGGCAGGGGTGGACGCCACCACCGTGGAGCACCCGAACGGCTCCGCGGTGGTGGCGACCGGTGCGACTAGCGGAGCAGCGACAGGACGCCCTGCGTGCTCTGGTTCGCCTGCGCGAGCATCGACGTGCCGGCCTGGCTGAGGATGTTGTCGCGCGTGTACTTGACCATCTCCTCCGCCATGTCGACGTCGGTGATGCGGGACTTCGCCGCGGTGAGGTTCTCCTTGGCCACGTTCGTCACGTTGATGGCGTGGTCGAAGCGGTTCTGGATCGCACCGAGGTTGGAGCGAGCCGAAGAGACCGACGCGATCTGCTTGTCGATCGCGACGATGGCCGCCTGAGCGTGGTCTGCGGTGTCGAACTGCAGACCAGTCGTAGCGTCGCCGGCCTTACCGGAGAACGTGGCGGTGTCGCCGTCCAGCGGGCTCGTTTCGGCGACGGTGCCGCCGTCGACGGCACGAACGTTGACCCCAGTGGTGGCGCCGTTGGCGTCCTTCACCGCGGTGGCGGTGTAGGCCTTCGAGAAGTTCACGTCTCCGTTGAGAGCGGTGACGAACTGGTCGACGGTGCTGAAGGCGACGTCCTTGTTGTCCTTGTCCACGCCAGCGTTCAGCGCCCCGGTCGTGATGGTGGTCGTCGAGACCGGGTCAGTTCCGCCCTTCGGCTTGACCGACGAGGAGAACGAGAAGGTCTTGCCAGTGAGGTCGCCGAGCTTCGACGTGTCAATGGTGAACGCGGTGCCCTCAGACTGCGTCGCCCCGAGGCCGTCGACGACCTTCTGCACGTTGGCACCCGACAGGTCGACCGCGATCTGGCTGTCGCTGCCGGCGTTCGCGCCGACCTGGAACTTCAGCGTGCTGTTGTTGTTCAGCAGCGAGGTGCCGTTGAAGTTGGTCGACGTGGCGATGCGGCCGAGCTCCTTCTGGAGCTGCCCGACCTCGGTCTTGATGGCGTCGCGCGACGTGGCGTTGTTCGAGTCGTTGCCAGCCTGGACGGCCAGGTCGCGCATGCGCTGGAGGATCGAGTGGGTCTCGGTGAGCCCACCTTCAGCGGTCTGCACGACGGAGATGCCGTCCTGCGCGTTGCGGGCGGCGACCGTGAGGCCACCGACCTGGGACTTCAGTCCCTCGGAGATCGACAGACCGGCAGCGTCGTCGGCAGCACGGTTGATGCGGAGGCCGCTCGAGAGCTTCTCGAGGGACTTCGACAGGTCGTTCTGCGTCGCGTTGAGGTTCCGGTACGTGTTGAGTGCCGAGAGGTTGGTGTTGATGGACATACCCATGATGTGTTCCTCCGTGAAACTGGGCCGATCGTCAGTCCGTCCGTGGGCTGACATGTGTCCCTCTCGGCCGTGTGGCCGGAGGCGTTAGACGATCCGTCGGACGATTTCGCCGCCGTCGGACTGTCGGACGGTCAACTGGCCGCGACCCGCCCGACCGCGGTCGCGTCCTGCACTGCGCGGGTGATCCCGGCGGCGGCGTTCGTGGCGACGCGGGCGAGGTACGCGCTCCGTCGGGCCGCGGTGGTGCGGGACGCCGGCTCAGGTGCGAGCCCGCCGTCGCCGTAGTGCTCGGCGAGACCGTCACGGAGCAGGCGCATCGCCTCCGACCGCTGCTGCGAGACGGCGGAGTGGGTGATGCCGAGCTCGGCCGCGACGTCGGTGACGGTGCGGTCGCCGAAGTACACGGCCTCGACGATCAGGCGCATCCGGTCGGGCAGCGCCTGCACGGCGGCGACCAGGTAGCGACGCTTCTCGGCCTCGAGCAGGTCCTCGCCCGGCAGCGGCAGGTCGGCGGCGACCGTGTCGTGGACGGTCTCGTCGATCGGGCTGACGGTGCGGGCGGCGTCGGTGAGCGCGTCCACGGCGGTCTGGCGGTCGACACCCATCGCGTCGGCGATCTCCTGCGGGGTGACGCGTCGTCCGAGACCGGCGGAGAGCGCCTCCTGGGTGGCGAGGGTCTCGCGGATGCGCTTCCGGGTGCCGCGGCTGGCCCAGTCGCCGGCGCGCAGGTCGTCGGCGATGGCACCGGTGATGCGGGTACGGGCGTAGGCGCCGAACGGCACACCGAGGGTCGGGTCGAAGGCGTCGGCGGCCTGCACCAGGGCGACGGAGCCGACCTGTCCGAGGTCGTCGCGGCTGAGGTGTGTGGCGCGGGCGCAGGTCTCGGCGACGATGTAGCCGACGAGCGGCAGGTGCTCGACGATCATCGCGTTGCGTGCGGTGCGGTCCATGGTGTTCCCCTGGTCGTCCTGTGTGGCTGACCCGTCCGTGGGCATGACGAACGCCGGCGTCGGGACCGCCGGGTACGTCGGAGAACCGCGGGGGTCCGTCCCCGCGGTGCGCTCGTGCCTGGACGCGAGCCCTGGACACGAGTCGGGGTTGTCCCCCGGTGCTGATCTCGAACCTATCGGCTGCCTGAGTGCTCAGGGAGTCCCTCTCCGTACCCAGTGCGGGGGTGGGTACACCCCAGGCCTGTCCTCACTTCTGCGGACATCGGACAGTTTGTCCCCCGATCGGAGGACGTGGGCGCCGACGCTTACGGCTGGGCCGTCCCCGTCGATAACTCCTGGTGACCGCAGCCCGCGGTCGCCTGATCCCGGAGGGAGCTGATGAGCGTGAACGACCTGTCCGCCGTCCTGTGGCGCGAACGCGAATTGCTCGAACTGCTCACGTTCAAGCTCGAGGAGGAGCAGCTCCTGCTCGCCGCCGGGCGCTCCCGGTGGATCTCGCACGCCAGCCGTGAGGTCGAGCAGGTCCTCGACCGGCTCCGCAGCACCGGCCTCGAGCGCAGCGCGCAGAGCGCCGCCGTCGCCGAGGAGTGGGGCATGCCCTCCGACGCTCCGCTCCGCGAGGTCGTCGCCGCTGCCCCGTCCGGCCCGTGGGGCGAGATCCTGGCCTCCCACCTCGCCGCGATGCTCGAGCTCACCACCCGCATCGGTTCGCTGCGGGACGAGAACGACCGCTTCCTCCGCGTCGCGGCCCAGGCCACGCAGGAGACCCTCGCCGGCACCGTGACGGACGCCGACACCTACGACGCCAGCGGCTCGTCCGGCGCGACCACCGACGGCGCACGGCTCTTCGACGGGAACCTGTAGCGATGGTGAGCACCTTCGGCTCCCTGCAGACCGCGTACTCCGGCCTCAGCGCAGCCCGCGCCGGCCTCGACGTCACCGGCCAGAACATGGCGAACGTCGGAACCACCGGCTACACCCGGCAGCGGATCGTCCAGACCGAGGTCGGCGCCCCCGCCCAGACCGGCTTCGTCCGCGGCACCGCGGCGCTCGCGGGGCAGGGCGTGTCCGTCGACGCGATCGCCCGGCTGGCGTCCTCGACGCTCGACACCCGCGTCCGCTTCTCGGCCGGCGCCGCCGCGTACGCCGACACCCGCGCCACCGCGCTCGACCAGCTCGAGACCGGCCTGCACGAGCCCGGCGCCGACGGACTCTCCGCGAAGCTCGACGGGCTCTGGTCCGCCTGGAGCGACCTCGCGACGCACCTCGACGACCCGGGCTCGGCCAGCGCGCTGATCGGCGCGGCGAAGACCGTCGCGACCGCCCTGTCCGCCGGCTCGTCCGCGATCGACGCGCAGTGGTCCGCCACCCGCTCGGCCCTCGCCACGCAGGTCGGCCAGCTCAACGACGCCGCGAAGCAGGTCGCCGACCTCAACGGGGCGATCCGCACCGCGGTGGCGTCCGGCGGCAGCGCGAACGAGCTCCTCGACCAGCGCGACCAGCTGACCGAGAAGATCGCGACCCTCACCGGTGCGTCCGTCCGCGACAACGGCGACGGCACGGTCGACGTCGTCATCGGTGGGAACCCCCTCGTGCAGGGCACCACCGCCCGCGGCGTGACGCTCGACGGCCCGCCCACCCTCGGCGCGATGAACACGACGGGCACCGGGCAGCCGTCGGCCCCGTCCCTCCGCTGGGTCGGCGGCTCGGTCGGACCGGTCGCCCTCGGTGGCGGTTCGATCGCCGGCGGCCTGTCACTGCTCGCTCCGGCGAACGACGCCCACACCGGTGGCGCCCTCGCCGAGGCCTCCGCCGCGTACGACCGCGTCGCGACCGACCTCGCCACGACGGTCAACGCCCGGCACGCCACCGGCACGACCCCCTCGGGTGCGACCGGGACCGCGTTCTTCGCCCTCGCCGCCGGGGTCCCCGCCGCACAGGGGCTGTCCGTCGTCCCCACCGACGGCTCCGGCCTCGCGACGCGGAGCGCCACCGGCCATCTCGACGCCTCGGTGCTCACCGCCATCGCGGGCATCGGCTCGGGTGCCGGAGGCCCGGACGCGACCTGGGCGACGTTCGTGACGGGGGTGGGCAGTGCCTCCCGGACGGCGTCGTCGGAATCGACGCTGACCGGACTCGCCCTGACCAACGCGCGCACCCAGCAGCAGTCGAGCGCCGGCGTCGACATGGACGAGGAGAACGTCTCGCTGCTCGCCTACCAGCACGCTTACCAGGGTGCGGCGCGGGTCCTGACCGCCGTCGACGAGATGCTCGACACCATCATCAACCGCCTCGGCCTCGTCGGGAGGAGCTGACCGTGATCACCCGTGTGACCACCCAGATGACCATGGCCGCCGCGCAGGCGCGGCTGCAGGCCGGAGCCGCGAAGGTCGCCGACCTGACCGACCAGGCGACCACGCTCAAGGCGATCCGGAAGCCGTCCGACGACCCGGCCGGCACCGCGACCGCGATGCAGGTGCGCAAGGAGCAGGCGCAGGCCGCGCAGCACGCCCGCAACGCGGACGACGCCGTCGGCTGGCTCGCAACGACCGACACGGCCCTCGCCGACGTCGGGAACGTGCTCGGCAAGGTCCGCGACCTCACCGTGCAGGCCGCGAGCGACGGCACCATGAACCCCACCGCCCGCGACGCCTTCGTCAAGGAGCTGCAGGGGCTGAAGGCCGACCTGCTCAGCACCGCGAACACGAAGTACGGCACCCGGTCGGTGTTCGCCGGGTCCTCCCCCGCCGGCGCCGCGTACGCCGCCGACAGCACGTGGGCCGGCAGCGCGAGCACGAGTGTCACCCGCGCGATCGGCACCGGTGAGCAGGTCCGCGTCGACACCGACGGCAGCGCCGTCTTCGGGACCGGTGGCTCGTCGGTCTTCGCACTCCTCGACGGCATCGTCACCGACCTGCAGGCAGGCACGAACGTGAACCCACGACTCACCCAGATCGACGCCGCCCAGCTCGCCGTCCGCGGCGCCCAGGCCGACGTCGGCGTCCGACACTCGGCCGCGCTGTCCGCGCAGGACTCACTGAAGACGCTGTCCACCACCCTGGAGGGCCGCCGCTCCGGTGTCGAGGACAAGGCCCTCGCGCAGGCCGTCCTCGACCTGCAGGTCCAGAGCACCAACTACCAGGCAGCCCTCGCCGTCACCGCGAAGGTCCTGCAGCCGACCCTGATGGACTACCTCCGATGAGCATCGACCTGACCTTCCCCGTCGCACCGTTCGGCCTCGAGCCGCTGCGCTCCTTCACGCTCGACGTCGTCGACGGCGCCGAGGGCCTGTTCACCCTCGTCGGCTCGGGCACCACCGACGCCGGGGTGGATGCCCCGCGGCTGTACCTGCTCGACGCCGCGGTGCACCTGCCGGACTACGCACCGCTGCTTACCGACGAGCAGGCTGCCGGCATCGGCCTGACCCGTGCCGAGGACGCGATGCTGCTCGTCGTCGCGAACCCCGACGCCGCGGGCACCACCGTCAACCTGCTCGCGCCGGTCGTGGTGAACGCCCGCACCGGTGTCGGCGTGCAGTGCATCCTGGAGGACCAGGACCTGCCGCTCCGCGCGGAGCTCGCCCGCAGCTGAGGGACGTCGGCGCCCAGCGTCCCCGGGCACCCCACGGGTAGCGTCGATCGCATGTCCAGCTCCCCGAAGGACCACGACGCGCTCGTGCCCATGCCGCCCGCGCCCGTGCAGTCCGCCACCACGCCCGACGGCCAGCGCGTCCAGACCGACGCGCCCGCCTGGAACGGCTGGCTCGACCGGGCGATCTCGGTCCAGCGTCCGGCCGTCGTCGCCCACGTCGCCCGGGTCCGTCGCCGTCACCCGGACGCCTCGCCCGCCCAGGTCATCGAGATCCTGGAACGCCAGTACCTGACCGCCGTGACGTCCGGCGGTGCCGCGGTGGGTGCCAGTGCGGTCATCCCCGGCGTCGGCATGATCGCGAGCCTCGGGCTGAGCGGCGCCGAGACCGTCGGCTTCCTCGAGGCCAGCGCGCTCTTCGCCCAGTCCGTCACCGAGGTGCACGGCATCACCGTCGAGGACCCCGAGCGCGCCCGTGCCCTGGTCATGGCGATGATGCTCGGCGCACCGGGCACGCAACTCGTCAAGCAGCTCGCCGGCCAGGCCGGGGGCGGTCAGGGCCGCACCGCCTTCTGGGGCGAACTCGTCACCTCGTCGCTGCCGAAGTCCGCGATCAGCGGCATCGGCGGCAAGCTCCGGGCCTCGTTCGTGAAGCGCTTCCTGACCCGTCAGGGCACCTCGGTCCTCGGCCGTGCCATCCCGTTCGGCATCGGGGCGGTCGTCGGCGGTCTCGGCAACCACGCGCTCGGCCGCAAGGTCGTGCAGTCCTCACGCAGTGCGTTCGGCCCGCCGCCCGCGCACTTCACGGTCGTGCTCGAGCCCGTCGGCGGGAAGGCCGCGAAGGAACCGAAGCCGCTGAGCAAGCGGCAGCAGCGTGCCCTGGACCGCGGTCGCGGCCACTGACGCTGCGCGCACCACGTGACGGACGGGGCGCGGCGCGCCATGTGACGGACAGGAGGCTCCCCACCAGCTGGTGGGGAGCCTCCCGTCCGTCGTCGCGCCGGTGAGCCGCGGTGTCCCGCGCCCCTGTCAGTGCTGACGCGTCGGCGTCATGACGACCTGACCGGCGTGGGCGAAGCCGCCGCCGAAGCCGAACAGCAGCGCGGGCACGCCCTCGGGGAGCTCCCCGCGGTGCCAGGCCTTCGACAGCCCGAGCGGGACGCTGGCGGCCGAGGTGTTGCCGGACTCGACGACGTCGCGGACGACGTACTTGCCCTCGCCACCGAGCGCGGCGACGAGGGGCTCGATGATCCGCAGGTTCGCCTGGTGGAACGCGAACACGCCGATGTCGTCGAGGGTCAGGCCGGCGCGTTCGACGACGGCGCGGGCGTGTCCCTCGGCCTCGGTGATCGCCCACCGGTAGATGGAACGACCCTCCTGCTGGAAGATCTCGGGATCGTGCGTGACACGCACGGCGTCCTGCAGGTGCGGCACGCTCCCCCAGGAGACGGAGCTGATCTGCGGCTCGTCGGACACGCCGAGGACCGCGGCGCCGGCACCGTCGCCGACCAGGACGCAGGTCGAGCGGTCGGTCCAGTCGGCGATCCGGGAGAGCGTCTCGGACCCGATCACCAGGGCGGTGTCGGCGGAGCCGGTGCGGATCGCCTGGTCGGCCATCGCCATCGCGTACTCGAAGCCGCTGCAGGCGGTGTTGATGTCGATCGGCGCGGGGCCGTTCGACATCCCGAGTGCTGCCGCGACCCGTCCGGCCGTGTAGGGCGAGCGGTCGCGGTGGGTGGTCGAGGCGACCACGACCAGGTCCACGTCGGTCGGTGTGAGCCCGGCGTCCGCCAGGGCGTTGCGCGCGGCCTCGGTCGCCATCGACGTCACGCTGTCGTCCGGACCGGCGATGTGGCGGGTCTTGATGCCGGTGCGGGTGGTGATCCACTCGTCGTTCGTGTCGACCATGGTCGACAGTTCGTCGTTGGTGAGGATCCGGTCGGGCTGGTGGTGGCCGAACCCGATGATCCGGCTGCCTCGGAGTGCTGGGATGTTCACACCCGGCACGCTACGCCTGTCGTCCAGCGGAGCATGCCGGACGCGGCATGCGGCGGCCCGGTCAGTCGCGGGCCGCCGCGGTGGCGCGGCGGTTCGCCTTCTTGATCGCGTCGACCAGTTCGTCCTTCGTCATGGTCGACCGTCCGCTGACGTCCAGGCGCTTCGCGACGTCGAGCAGGTGCGACTTCGAGGCGTTGGCGTCGACGCCCTCCTCGGTGGTGCCGGAGCCCAGCGAGCCGGCGGCACCGGAGTCCGACGGGCCGGCGGCCTCCTTCTGCTCCCAGTGGTCGCCGACCTTCTCGTACTCGTGCTTCACGGCGGCCCAGGCGGTCCGGCCGGCGCGCTGCCCGTCGCCGTACTCGGCCTCGGCGGACTTCCGGGCGGCGCGGTAGACGTCTTGCGCGTGCTCCGGGGACCGCTGGAGGGTGCTGGGGAGGTCGTCGTCAGCGGGCATGTCGGGCTCCTTCACTGCTCGGGTGGTCTGCACCGGTCGGTACCGGTGGGGTGCCTCCACCGGTACTCCCAGGGCCTGGCAGCCGGTCGAGGGACAGGCGTAGACCTGGGTGATGGACTACACACACCTCGGACGGACAGGGCTGTCGGTGTCACGGGCAGTGCTCGGCACGATGAACTTCGGACCGGAGACCAGCGAGGACGACTCGCACGCGATCATGGACCGGGCGCACGAGCTCGGCGTGAACTTCTTCGACACCGCCAACGCCTACGGCGGCTCGGTGGGCAAGGGCGCCACCGAGGAGATCATCGGCCGCTGGTTCGCCAAGGGCGGCGGCCGACGCGACAAGACGATCCTGGCCACGAAGGTCTACGGCGACATGACCGGCTGGCCCAACGGCGGCAAGCTCAGCGCGTACAACATCCGCCAGTCGATCGACGCCTCGCTCCGTCGCCTGCAGACCGACCACATCGACCTCTACCAGATGCACCACGTCGACCGAGACACCCCCTGGGACGAGATCTGGCAGGCGATGGAGATCGCCGTCGGCCAGGGCAAGGTCCTCTACGTCGGTTCGTCGAACTTCGCCGGGTGGCACATCGCCCAGGCGCAGGAGGCGGCGGCGCACCGGAACTTCCTCGGGCTCGTCAGCGAGCAGTCGATCTACAACCTGGTCGTCCGCGACGTCGAGCGCGAGGTCCTGCCGGCCGCGCAGCACTACGGCCTCGGTGTGATCCCGTGGTCGCCGCTGCAGGGCGGTCTGCTCGGTGGCGTCATCGAGAAGACCGAGAACGGGTCCCGCCGTCTGTCCGGGCGGAGCGCCGAGTACGTCGACGCCCACCGCGACCAGCTGACCGCGTACGAGTCGTTCGCGAAGGAGCTCGGCCACACGCCGGGCGAGCTCGCGCTGGCATGGCTGCTGCACCAGCCGGGCGTCACCGCACCGATCACCGGCCCGCGCACGATGGAGCAGTGGGAGTCCGCGGTCCGTGCCGTCGACGTCCGACTCGACGACTCGGCGCTCGCCCGCCTCGACGAGCTCTTCCCCGGCCACGACACGTCCCCCGAGGACTACGCCTGGTGACCTGACACCTCGCGCACAGGAGGACGGCCCCCGCTCGGGTGAGCGGGGGCCGTCCTCGTGCGTGAGAGCGTGTCAGCGGACGCCGACCGGGCTCTTGTCCTCCTCGTCGTAGAGGACGTAGCCCTCTTCGCCGTGGACCGCGGTGTCGATGCCGGCGACCTCGTCCTCCGTCTTGACGCGGAAGCCGATCGTCTTCTCGATGATGAAGCCGATGATGAAGGCCAGGACGAACGAGTACGCACCGACGGCACCGGCGGCCGCGGCCTGCTTGCCGAGCTGCGCGAACGAGCCGGAGTAGATCAGGCCGGTGTCGTTGGCGAAGAAGCCGAGGAACAGCGTGCCGAAGATGCCGCCGACCAGGTGCACACCGACCACGTCGAGCGAGTCGTCGAAGCCCAGGCGGTACTTCCAGTCGATGGCGAAGCAGCACACGATACCGGCGAGGAAGCCGAGCACGAGGCCCCACCCGGGCGTCAGGTTGGCGCACGCCGGGGTGATCGCGACGAGACCGGTGACGGCACCCGAGGCGGCGCCGACCGAGGTGGCCTTGCCGTCCTTGAGCTTCTCGACGAGCAGCCAGCCGAGGATCGCGGCGGCCGGAGCGGCGAGCGTGTTCACCCAGGCGATCGAGGCGATGCCGTCGGCAGCACCTTCGGAGCCGGCGTTGAAGCCGAACCAGCCGAACCAGAGGATGGCGGCACCGAGCAGGACGAAGGGCGGGTTGTGCGGCTTGTGGGCGCCCTTGGCGAAACCGACGCGCTTGCCGAGCACCAGCGCCAAGGCGAGGCCCGCGGCACCGGCGTTGATGTGCACCGCGGTACCACCGGCGAAGTCGATGACGCCCCAGGTGGCGGCCCAGCCCGAGGTCAGGTTGAAGACCCACGAGGCGACCGGGAAGTAGACGACCGTGACCCAGACACCGGCGAAGACCATCCACGCGCCGAACTTGGCGCGGTCGGCGATGGCGCCGGAGATGAGTGCGACGGTGATGATCGCGAACGTGGCCTGGAAGCCGACGAAGGCCATCGACGGGTAGGCCGCGTCGATCTTGGAGGCCTTGGCCTCTTCGAACGCCTGGCCGAGGCCGAGCTGGTTCCAGTCGATGCTGAAGAAGCCGACGACCCCGGAGATCGCCGTGTGGTCGCCGGGGTTGGCGAAGGCGATCGCGTAGCCGTAGAGCACCCAGAGGACGCTCACCAGGGCGATCGCTCCGAACGACATCATCATCATGCTGATGACGGACTTGGCCTTCACCAATCCGCCGTAGAAGAAGGCCAGGCCGGGTGTCATGAACAACACCAGCGCGGCCATCACCAACACGAACGTCGTGTTGCCCTGATCAAGCATGTGTGCACCTCTCGTGAGCTGTGCGGCTCTCGTCCGCCTCGGGTGCGACCGAGTCTGACGACGGCGTGTTTCACCGGAGCGCTCGGTCTGTTTCGCGGAGGTAACGTCACGGCGCGTTCTGTGAACGCTGTGTTTCGTGGACCGGTCAGTGCGGTGTGCAGGTGCCCGGAGCGACGTGCGAGGACGGTCAGGAGGCCCGGGGCTGGGTCTCCGCGCGCGTCAGGGCCACGACGCGGCTGGCTGCACGCAGGTACTTCTTGCGGTACCCGCCCTCGAGCATCACCTCGGGGTACACGGTGTCGAGCGGGATGCCGGACGCGACGATCCGCACCTGCGCGTCGTACAGCCGGTCGACGAGCGCCACCCAGCGGAGCGCATCGGTCTGGTCGGTGAACGCCTGCACGTCGGTCAGGCCCACGGCGTCGAGGCCGTCGACCAGCGCGACGTACTTCGACGGGTGCACCGACGCCAGGTGGGCCACGACGGACCGGAAGTCGTCCTGCGTGACGCGGGCCGGGCCTCCCGTCGCGGAACCAGACGCCGACGCGGTCACCGTCGCCAGCGCCGAGGGGACGTCGTCGACGACCGAGGCGGACTCGTCGACGGCACGGCGACGGAAGTCGAGGCCGTCGATGCGCATCGTGTCGAACCGGTCCGACATCGCCTGGATCTCGCGGAGGAAGTCCTGCGCCGCGAACCGGCCCTCGCCGAGTGCGCCCGGCGGGGTGTTCGAGGTGGCAGCGAAGCGGGTGCCGGACTCGGACAGCTCCTTGATGAGCCGCGTCATGACCATGGTGTCGCCCGGGTCGTCGAGCTCGAACTCGTCGATGCAGACCAGCGCGGTGCCGCGGAGCAGGTCGACGGTGCCCTGGAAGCCGAGTGCGCCGACCAGGGCCGTGTACTCGATGAAGGTGCCGAACGTCTTCCGGCCGGACGCCGCGTGGTAGGCGGCGGCCAGCAGGTGGGTCTTGCCGACGCCGAACCCGCCGTCCAGGTACACACCCGAACGCGTCGGCGTCTCGGGCTCCTTGCGCTTCCGGCCGAACAGGCCGCGCTTGGCGGGCTCGGGCGGCGTCGCGACGAAGGCCTCGACCGCGTCCCGGACCTCGGCCTGCGACGCGTACTCCGGGTCGGGGCGGTACGAGGCGAACGACGCGGTGGTGAACTGCGGCGGCGGCACCAGCGACTCGGCCATCTGCTGCGGGGTCACCTGCGGGTCGCGGTCCACGAGGTGGGCGACGGGAGCGAGTTCGGGCAAGACGGCCTTCCGGTGCGGAGCGTGCGTGTCGTGTTCGTCGTGCGGTGTCACGGTGCGGCGGGGACTCGGCCCGCCCGCGTACCGTTGCCGTCGACGCGCAAGGACCGATCGTAGTCCGCACGCCACCGATCCCCAGGAGGTACCCCCGATGACCGCACCGGTCGACCCGTCCGAGAAGTTCCGCTCCTACGCGCACCCCGAGCGCCTGGTGTCCACCGAGTGGCTGCAGGAGCAACTCGACGCCGGAGCCGGATCGCCGGAGCTCGTCGTGGTGGAGTCGGACGAGGACGTGCTGCTCTACGAGACCGGACACATCCCGGGCTCGGTGAAGATCGACTGGCACACCGACCTCAACGACCCGGTGCAGCGCGACTACATCGACGGCGAGGCGTTCGCCCGTCTGGTCGGCGGCAAGGGCATCGGCCGCGACACCACCGTCGTCATCCACGGCGACAAGAACAACTGGTGGGCCGCCTACGCCCTCTGGGTCTTCACGCTCTTCGGGCACGAGGACGTCCGCCTGCTCGACGGCGGCCGGGCGAAGTGGATCGCCGAGGGCCGTGCGATGACCACCGACCGGACGACCGTCGAGCCGGTCGACTACCCGGTCGTGGAGCGCCACGACGAACCGGTCCGTGCCTTCAAGGACGACGTCCTCGCGCACCTCGGCAAGCCGCTCATCGACGTCCGCAGCGCCCCCGAGTACGACGGCTCTCGCACCACCGCGCCGGACTACCCGGAGGAAGGCGCCCTCCGCGGCGGCCACATCCCCACCGCCGTCAACATCCCCTGGGCGACCGCCGCCGCCGCGGACGGCACGTTCCGGCCCCGCGACGAGCTCGACGCCGTCTACCGCGACGGTGCCGGCATCGGCGACGCGGACGAGGTCATCGCCTACTGCCGCATCGGTGAGCGCTCGAGCCACACCTGGTTCGTCCTGCAGCACCTGCTCGGCTACGACAACGTCCGGAACTACGACGGCTCGTGGACCGAGTGGGGCAGCGCCGTCCGCGTCCCGATCGTGCAGGGCTCGGAGCCGGGTACGCTGCCCTCTCGATGACGGACGCAGCACTCCCCCAGCCCCTCGCCGAGATCCGCGACGACTTCCTCGCGCTCTCGTTGAACGACCGCCTGCAGCTCCTGCTCGAGTTCTCCGACGAGCTGCCGGCCCTGCCGCCGCGTCTGCAGGGCCACGAGGACGAACTCGAACGTGTCGAGGAGTGCCAGTCCCCGGTCTTCATCGCCGTCACGGTCGGCGAGGACGGTGACGCTCCCGACGTCGTCCGGATGCACGCCACGGCGCCGCGCGAGTCGCCCACCACCCGCGGGTTCGCCTCGATCCTGGCGCAGGGCCTCTCCGGTCTGACCGCCGAGCAGGTGCTCGCCGTTCCGGCCGACTACCCGCTGACGATCGGGCTCTCCGAGGCGGTCAGTCCGCTCCGGATCCGCGGCATGGTCGGCATGCTCGGCCGGGTGCAGCGGCAGGTCACGGCCGCGGTCGCGTAGCTGCCTCGTTCCGGACGGGCGCGGCCCACTCAGCGGTGACGCGCCTCCCGTCCGTCGTTCCCGCCGTCTGCTGAGCGTTCCGGCGGAACGAGCGGTGCACGTGACAGGATGGGCCCGTCAACCGACGAGGGGAACGGGACGACATGGGGAAGATCCACGGCAACGACCCGACGGGGTACTCATACGGAGACGCCGACGGACTGAAGTCCGCTGCGACGGGGCTCGCGAACGCGATCAGCGGCCAATCGGGGTCACGGGCGTCGTACGTCACGACCGCGAGCCGGGAGTTCCGGGGGTACTTCTCCCAGGTCTTCGCGGACAACGCGGACGTCGCCTCCCGAGGGGCGTCCGAGCTCGTCGGCGCTCTGCAGAGCCTGTCCGGCTTCGTCGAGCAGCTGCGTGAGGCCGCGAAGCAGGAGGACGACCGGCGGGCGAAGGCGAAGGCCTGGGCGGCGCGCAAGAAGGAGCGCGAGGACAACTTCTTCGTCGCCGCGACCCACGAGGTCGGGACCTGGTTCGGCGCCGATGACGACCCGAAGCCACCGGAGCCGGAGCCCGAGCCGCACCGCCAGGCCGACGCCGTGACCGTGAGCGGCCGGACCATCCCGGCCGGTGGGGGTGGCGGAGGCGGCGGCACGTCGTCGGCGGTGCCCGCAGACCTCCGGTCGTTCCAGTCAGGCATCCGGTCGTGCGACGAGTCACTCGCCGGCGCGGTCTCGACCTTCCGCAATGCCCTGACCGACTACGAGTCCGGCTGCAACCCGTGCTGGGGCACGCTGAACGCGCAGTCGCTCGTGACCGCCGTGAACGACTGGCTGACCGCGAACGGTCAGGACGCGGCCTGGGCGGGCACCGTCGCGGCGCAGTTCGAGGCCGCAGGCGGTGGCACCGGACCCGCCACGCTGTCGGACGCCTCGATCTCGGCGGCCCTGGCGGCGGCCGGCATCGACGCCACCCGCGACGACCTGACCATCGGCCCGTTCTCGGCGATGGGGACCCCGCCGACGAACGGCTTCGCCGACGACCCGGTGAACACCGCGACGGGCAACTTCCTCGAGCCGGAGACGGACCTGCGCTTCGGTGGGGCCGCGGCAGCGCTGCACGTCTCGCGGATGTACAACTCGCTCGACACCCGGGTCGGGTGGTTCGGCATCGGCTGGTCGTCGGTGCTCGACGTCCGGTTGGAGCTCGGCGACGAGGTCGCGTCGATCGTGCTCGAGGACGGACGCCAGGTCGACTTCCCCCGGGACGGCGACGGCTGGGGACGCGGGGTCGGCGAGGACCTCTGGCTCCGCCGTGAGGACGCCGTGCTCGTCGTCGCCGACAACGCCGGCGGTCGATGGACGTTCACGCCGGCCGGGCTCTGGCTCGGCACCGACCGGGGGCCGGGCACCGGCGTCTCGGTCGTCCGCGGCGCCGACGACCGGATCACCCGGCTCGAGCACGAACTCGGCCGCGCGGTCCACGTCGAGTACCAGGACGACCGCGTCGCCTCCGTCTCGGCGTCGGACGGCCGCCGTGTCGAGTACCGGTACGACGACGCCCGCCGCCTCGTCGCCGCGCAGGACGCGGTCGGCACGCGACGCTACCGGTGGGACGACGCGGGCCTGATCGACCAGGTGACCGCGGCCTCCGGCGTCGTCGAGTGCGTCAACGTGTACGACGCGCAGGGCCGTGTGGTCGAGCAGCGCACCCCGTTCGGACGCACCGTCCGGTTCGCGTACCTGCAGGGCCGGGTGACCTCGGTGTCGGACACCGACGGAACCGCCACGAACACCTGGATCTCGGACCGGAAGGGCCGCGTCGTCGGCATCGTCGACGCCGACGGCCGCCGTCAGTCGATGTCGTACGACCCGCACGGCAACCTGGTGTCGGTCACCGAGCGCGACGGCCAGACGACCGTCCACGGGTACGACGACCGTGGCCGACGCGTCCGCACCGTGACGCCGGAGGGCGCCGACCTGACGTACGGCCACGACGAGCAGGACCGCGTCACGACGGTCGTCACGGCGGCCGGTGGCGTCGTCGAGTACGAGTACGCCGACGCAGCGGACCGCAACCCGTCGGTCGTCGTCGACCCCGTCGGCGGGCGGACCGAGCTCGAGTGGCGCGGCGGCACGCTCGTCCGGTGCACCGACCCGACCGGGGTGAGGGTCACCTTCCACCACGACCGGTTCGGCGACGTCGTCGGCATCGAGGACGCCGACGGCGCGGTCGCACGACTCGAGCGCGACGACGCCGGTCGTGTCGTCGAGGCACGCACACCGCTCGGCCACCGCACGCGCTACCGGTACGACGCGAGCGGACTGTTGACCTCCCGTGAGGAGCCCGACGGCGGCGTGTGGCGGTACGAACACGGTCCGGGCGGCCGGGTCACCGCGACGGTCGATCCCACCGGTGCGCGGACCGAGCTGACGTACGGGCCGCACGGCCAGGTCGTCGCGACGACGGACCCGCTCGGTCGGGTCGTCACGAAGGACTTCGACGCGCTCGGCAACGTGACGACGGCGACCCTGCCGGACGGGGCCGAGTGGCGCTTCGTCCACGACGCGCTCTCCCGTCTCGGCACCGTGGTCGACCCGTCCGGCGGCAGCTGGACCCGCGAGTACGACGCGACCGGGCAGGTCAGCGCCACCGTCGACCCCACCGGCGTCCGGACCGACATCGAGCGCGCACGCGTCGACGGCATTGCGGTCGTGCGGAACGCGTTCGATGACGTCACCGTCCGCACCGACGAACTCGGTCGGCCGCTGTCGGTCGAACACGCCGACACCTCCGCGGAACTGACCACCTACGACGCCGCTGGGCGCCCGGTGGAACTCGTCGACGCCGACGGTGGCCTCACGGTCATCGAGCGCGATCTGGCCGGTCGTGTCGTGGCCGTGACGACGCCCGCCGGGCGGACCAGCCGCTACGAGTACGACCGCTGTGGTCGTCCCGTCGCCGCCGTCGACCCGGCCGGCGCCCGCACCACGCTGACGTACGACGCCGATTCGCGGATCACCGCGCGGACGATGCCCGACGGGACCGTCGCGCGGACCGAGTACGACGCCGTCGGCCGCGTCGTGCGCTCCCAGGCGCCGGGTGTCGGCACCGCGGAGTACCGGTACGACCGGGTCGGTCGGGTCGTCTCGGCACGGGACTCCCGGTTCGGGCAGCGGTCGTTCCGGTACGACGCCGCCGGCCAGTTGACCGCCGCGGTGAACGGACTCGGTGGGGTGACCCGCTACGAGTACGACGAGCGCGGTCGACTCGTGCGCACCACCGACCCACTCGGCGGTGTGACGGTGCGGACGTACACGCAGCTGGACAAGGTGTCGTCGTCCACTGATCCCCTGGGACGAACGACCACCGCGACCTACGACGCGGCCGGGCGCCAGCTGACCCAGACCGATCCCGATGGCGGGGTCCTGCGATGGGAGCACGACGCCGCCGGGCTCGAGGTCGCCCAGTACGCGGACGATGCACTGCTCGCCCGCATCGACCGCGACCCGCGCTCCCGCACGGTCACGATCACCGACCACACCCGTGGCGGGGATCCGGCGACCCACACACTGGAGTACAGCCGGCTCGGACAGCTCGTCCGTCGCAGCTCCGACTCCCGTGAGACCCGGTGGAGCCACGACGCCGACGGCCTCCGCACCGCTGTGTACTCCCCCGACGGCACGGTCACCCGGTACGACCGCGACGCCGTCGGTCGTGTCAGCCGTGTCGAGCACACCGCCTTCGGCGAGGTCCGGTGCGACCACGACCCTGCCGGACGTCTGACGGGCCTCCGGGCCGGCGACGAGCTGCAGTCCTGGCGCTACGCGGACGGCCAGCTCGTCGAGCACACGACGACCGACGCCGACGGTTCCGACGTGACCCGCATCGAGCGTGATCCCGACGGGCGGATCCTGTCGGTGGACGGCCCCACCGGACGGACCGGGTACGGCCACGACGACGGGGCACAGCTGGTCTCCGCCGAACCCGTGTCAGCGGTGGGCCCTGACCACCGGTCCGACTGGGTCTACGACGCAGCCGGACGGCTCGTCGAGGAACGCACCGATGATCGAGTCCGTCGGTTCCACCACGACGCGGCAGGTCAGCTCCTCCGGGTCGAGGACGGTGACGAGTCCGTCACCTACGAGTACGACGGGCGCGGCCAGCGCACGCGCGAACTCCGGAGCGACGGCAGCACCACCGACTCGCTCTGGGACGCCCGCGGGTGGCTCGCCGCCACACGGAAGCAGCGCCCCGACGGCTCGGAGACGATCAACCTGACGGTCGATGCCCTCGGTGAACTCGCCGAGGTCGACGGTGTCCCGATCACCTGGGACACCGCGGCGGCCACGCCGACGCTCCTCGCGGTCGGCGACGCCCCGGTCCTCCGTGCTCCCGGAGGCATCACCGGAGTCGGTGACGCCTGGACGACCGCCGGCTGGCGCAGCGCCCGTGCGGCCTCGGAAGCGGACCCGTGGCAGGTCCTCGCCGACGTCGGAGGGGCGTCCCTGCCCGCAGCCGTCGGTCTGGGTGCCGACGGCACCCTGCAGGTCGCCGGACTCGAGTGGATGGGCGCCCGCGCCTACGACCCGACCACCCGCGGGTTCCTCTCCGTCGACCCGCTCGCTCCGCCCGCAGGAGCCGCCTGGGGTGGCAACCCGTACTCGTTCGCCGGCAACGACCCGCTGCACGCCCTCGACCCGCTCGGGCTCGCGCCGATCACCGACGCCGAGCTCGAGGCCTACGCCGCCAGCGAGCAGGGTCCCCTGGCCCGCGCCGCAGCGGCCACGGGCGAATGGTTCAAGGACAACTGGGAGTACGTCGCCGGTGGCGCGATGGTCGTCGGCGGTGGACTCCTCATGGCCACCGGCGTCGGCGGCCCGGTCGGCATGATGCTCATCAGCGCCGGCGCGGACACCATCATCCAGAAGGCCACCACCGGCGAGGTCAACTGGGGGCAGGTCGCTGTCAGCGGAGCGTTCGGTGCCGTCGGCGGCGGCTTCGGTGCGGCGATCGGCAAGCACTTCGTCGGCAACGCGGTCGAGGGTGCTGTCGAGAACGTCGCGAACACCGTCGTCAGTGGGCAGCCGGTCACACCGGGCAGCCTGCTGCGGAACGCTGCCGAGGGCGCCGCGACGTCGGCTGCGACCGGCGGGGTGCTCAACAGGGTGCACGTGCCGAACGCCGTCAGCAAGCTGGAGGACGTTGCGCCGACGCCCACCCCGATCTACCGCGGGATCAACGAAACGCATCACGAGTACGCCGCTGCGACGGAAGGTGTCGCGTACCCCGGCCACCTGCAGGGCCACCGGGATGCAGCGGCCCACAACGCGGGAGACAGTCGCAACAGCATGATGACGAGCTGGAGCACGGACCGATCCGTCGCTGAGCGGTTTGCTTCTGATCCAACTGGGCAGGGCGTCCTGACACCCGGCGGTCGTGGGGTCGTCCTCAGCACCGATCTGGAGCCCTACGCGAGCCGCGTCGTGCCAAGTCCCGACAACTACAACGAATCCGAAGTCCTCATCCGCGGAGTGGTCCGCGATGCGAAAGTTGAAAGGTACGGCGACTGATGAGCGTGTTGACCGTTCGGGACCTCGACCGGATCCTCGCGCACTCCACCGTGCCGGTTCCCCCGAAGGTGGAGTCGGTGATGGCTCGTGCTCAGAAGGACGACGAGGTCTTCGCCGACCGCTTCAGCGCAGCGGAGTTCGTCGCCATGGTGCGCTCCAAGTACCTGGCCCGCGAACCGAACCTCCAGGAGCTGATCGAGCCGCTCGTCGGCCTGGGCAGCACTCCGGTCATCTTCTGCCAGGTGGAGTCCGGCGAGGAGGTGGTGTCGCTCGTGCTCGACGAGCACGAGAACGAGGTGCTCGCTGCGACCTACCTCGATCGATCTCGGATGGCGAGGACAATCTCGCTCGGGGACCTCCGCGGGCTCCTTCGGGCGTCGCCACTCCCGGCCGCAGGCCGCGCCCTGTCCGCGATCGAAGCGCTGCCCGACGACCGGGTCCTCCGCCTCGGCGAGACCGAGGCCTCAAGCATCGCGAGGACGCTCTGGACGAAGTACAACCTGGCACGTGAGAAGGGGGTCACGGTGGTCGGACTGGAACAGTTCACGAAGGACCTCTCCGATGCTGGATCCATGGACGTTCTGCTGGGCTCGATCTGGCTACAGGACTCATTGGTGACCGCAGCCTTGGATGCGACTGCTCGTCAGATCGTCGGCGTGCTCTACATCACCGATTTCCTGCCCCCGGCCAGACGTGAGACCCCCGCTCGGTGATTGCCGACCTGGCCCGCAGGAGGAGACCCGTCTTGAACAGCGAGAGGCAGTTGTACGATGTGCGGCCAGGAGACGTGTTCGGAATACCTTTCCACGGCGGGAATTACCAAGTCGGGCAAGTCATTGACGATTACAAAGGCGCGCTCTACGTCGTGGTGTTCGACTCCACGGTCGCCACCCCAAGTCCAGGGCTGGAAGCCGTCAGTGCTGCGCTTGGCACGCCGCCCCTCCTTGCGCGGATGACCTTCGACTCCCGCTTCCGACCAGGTATGTGGGAGATCTTCGGGAGCGCGACCCCAGACCGCCGGAGGTTCCTTCCCGCCTACTCTGTCAAGACGCCGGGGCAGCAAGGTGTGGAGGTCACCAGTTTCGATGGTTCCGCGAGAACCACCGTGACAGGCGATCTCGCCGACGCCATTCCACCCCTCGTGATCGACTCTCCGATGATCCTCGAGAAGTTCGTTCGCGCACTGCACGGGGAAGGACCGTGGCTACCGTTCATGGACGACCTGATCTACCGGGAGACACCGACTTCTGCAGAGCTGTTCGGCTGACGACCAGGAAGCCCTTGCGTAGGGCAGGATCATCCTCGATATCTCTGACGTCGCGACTGACCCAGATCTCGAGTGGGTGGCGCAGGGTGAGGCCGGGACGACCTCCATCGCGAACGGCATTCGGGACGGCGCCGTGATTCGAGTAGTCATCAGGAACGATGAGATCATTTCCGGATTCCCTACCAACACATCGAAAAACCCACAATGAACAACCTTGGCAATTACCGAAATCAGGCACTCCGCGTCATCAGCGGACTCGAAGAGCGGCTCGGAATTCAAGCGCTGGAAGATGCGCGCGATCTCGTTGAATGCAACGAAGCCCCTATCGGCCTGAGTATCGCAGCAGGGCTCATCGCGGAGCGCAACCTCACTGTTCCCATGTGGATCGTCGAGGAAATCAAACGTCTCTTGCAAGAGTGGCCAGAGGAACTCGCTGAGCTTCCCGAACACTTCGAGACGCACGGCTCTGATCTCCTCCGCGGCGATGTGTCACCCGAAGGGCCGAGCACCTGATCGAGGGTTCCGTATGCTGCGCCTTTTCACTCTTGACTTGATTCAAAATGAAGACGTGGATGTCGAACTCGACGACATCTTGAGATCTCTGTGTCTCCCCGAACTCTCTTGGACAGCCGAGGACATCTTCGTCAACGTCTCCCCTGGCTCCGGATTGGAGATTCGTGAACTCGAACGAGTGTCCGGCACGCCAGGTCTTCCGAATCCGGTGCTCGACCACGCCACGTTCACTCGTCTCGTCGCAGCCACGGTGCAGTTCATCGAGGGCGAGTTCATCGGCTTCGACGAAGCCGATGTCGGTCAGCTCGACAAAGCCGTGATCGTCCTCGATGTGGTGGACGGAGCGTGGTGGACGGTGATCCTCGACCTGGATCGAGTCGGCGTGCAAGACCGGTTCACTGCGATCTTCGGGGAAGGAACACCGGCGGCAGTCATGTCCCGCCGGCCACACGACCCCTGAAGGAAGGCCCGTGGTCGTCTTCGACTGGGTCGAGAACACCCCAGCGCGGCGGTGAGACGAAGGCACCGGTTCCCCTGGACGGCAACCGAGGCAGACTTGACGAGTACATCATCCCGAACGGCATCGAGAAGGGCGCGATCCAACTCGATCGCGTCAGCGGCATCAATCCGGAGTTTAGACATGCAAGAAGTCTTTTTTCTCTCCTCCACGGACAGCAAGCGATTCTCGTCCGTCTTCCGGTGCGAAGTGGAACGACCGATCGAGCTCCCGAACGGTCGCCATGCACTGATGGTCAGCTGCGATCCGCCGCTGAACGGTCAGGAGCTCGGCCACCCGCTGGGCATCGGGGAGCTGTTGCTCTGGAGTCGCTTCGAAGACGAAGACCTCTGGACCTTCCCCGCCTTCCCGCACTTCGTGCAGATCTGTCTCCCTGACGTCGATCTGCCTGTCCGTGCCATGCCTCCGAGCATCGCATGGGGCGAGATCTACAAGACCGAGGCGGACGCGCACGCCCACGAGATGAGTGCTTGCTCGCGCTCCTCGACGAAGTGATCGAGTTGGTCGGCAAGCTCCCGTAGACTCGCGAACCGCATTCCGAGGCAGCAGGAAGCGATCGGTGAGAGCGAGCGAATGAGGACCATGTCGTTCCGCAGGAGATCAGGCCACCCGGCAACCAGGAGACCCCAGCCCGACTTCGTGACGTACCACCGCTTGATCGGCTCACAACCGATGGGCGTCCTGACGTTCCGCAACGTCGTCAACGGGATGACCATCCCTCCCCTGCGCTGGCTCGTCACCGACCTGGACATGGTCGTGCTGCCGGACTCGGACCTCAATGTCCTCGAGTGGGAGCAGAAGCTGCGCGACAGCAGCGGCGACGGGCTGTGGATCACCGACGACGACATGCGGCGCTTCGTCCGGGACAACCACCAGATGATCGACGGCGAGTTCTTCGGCTCACCGATCGGCAGCACCACGACGGATGCCTTGCAGGCGGTGATCCGCATCGACTTCTTCGACAGCACGACGGTCACGGTGACCCTGGATCGTTCGGTGATCGGGACCTCCTGGGAGTTCGAACTGTTCCTCGGACCCGGCGTTGCCGTACCGGGCATCGGGAGCCGCGACGAGGAGACCGCCGCCCAGCAGCGCCGTGCACAGGACGAGCACCGCCGCGCACAGGAGGAACGTGACGGTCAGCAGATCCGCGCACTCGTCCGCGCGTGCCTCCAGAACGCTCGGATCGACGAGGCACCGGCGCTCCTCACCCAACTCGACGCAGTGGTCGACGTCACGCCGTCCGGGCCGCGCGCGTGGGCGCTCACGCTCGAACGCGACGACGCACCCCGCGTCGATCTCCCCGATGGACCACTGCCGGAAGCCGCCAGTTACCGGACCGACGCCGAGGCAGTCGGCGGCGAGTTGCTCATCTGGATGCAGGACGGCAGGATGCAGATGGTCGAGCTCCCGTGGTTCACCGACGAGATGCCGACTGAACTGCCGCGTGTCGATCAGCTCGTGTTCCCCGCAGAGCGAGACGCCGGAGACGGCGAGAGGACACCGTGACGAACACCACGTCGGCCCCCATCCAGCTGCACGTCGCTGGCGACATGGTGGACGCCGTCACGGTCGACACCGCCGTCACCGTCCGTTTCTCGAGCGGAGCAACCCTCCGGTTCGAGACAACCTTCTCCCTGACCGAGGCCGACGGCACGCACACCTTCATGGAACCCGGCGACCCGCCCTCGCTCCTGCCGCTCCTCGCCCTCCACACGAAGGTGGTGGAACGCGGCACCGTTAACGGCGCCCGCATCGCCGTCCGCTTCGCATCGGGTGAGCTGCTGGAGGGGTGGTCCCACCGCGACCGGCCGTCGTGGCACTGGTCCGAACCAGGACGAGGGCGCCTGGACATCGACGTCCTGACCGGCGGCGAGGTCGTCGCCCGCACGCTGCCCGGAGGGACGCCGTCATGAGTGCGGGAGTGGGTCGCGACGGCCCCGGAGGAGGCACCGTGACCGACGACCACAGGCTCGATCTCACCGACGCCCGGGTGGACGTCCTGACCATCACCTTCCAGACCACCATCGGGTTCTCGAACGGCACGACGGTGCAGTTCGAGACCGAGTTCGCGATCACCGGTCGGGACGGGCAACGCCGGATCGTGGATCCGGGGCAGAAAGCAACGCTCGCACCCGTCCTGGCCCTGCTCGGCGACACGGTCACGAACGCGACACTCGACGGCGCCGACCTCCGGGTCGACTTCGCATCTGGGACGGTCCTGCAGGCCTGGCCCGACGAGTCGTACGAGTCGTGGAACCACCACGGCGCCGGGCCGGAGCCCCGGATGATCATCGCCATGCCCGGCGGTGGCCTGGCAGTCGTCGACCCACCGGCGACGTCCGACTGACCGGTCGTGCCACGATGGGGTGTCATCGGACGAGGGGAACGGACGACGTGTTCGGCAAGCGCAAGAAGGACCAGCCATCGGGCTCAGAGTTCCACCAGGCTGACAGCGAACAGCAGCTCTTCGCGCAGCTCCTGGCCGAGACCAGGGCGGACCCCGAGAAGGTCTTCACCATCGACATGGTCGGCCGCGGCACACCCGGCCGTGACCTCGACGAACAGGTCGAACGACTTCGACGCTCCGGTGTGACGGCGTCGCATCCGCCAGCCACGGAAGCAGCAGCAGCAGACCGCTCGTCCGCACGCGCCGATCCGTCCGCCGACGAGCTGGTCCCACTCAGCCGCCAGCCGTTCATCGCCGAGACCGGTGACGTCTTCTTCATCCCGGACGGCGGCGGCCGCGTGCTGCTCGGGCACGTCCTCGCGACGCTGCACGACGCCGTCTACGTCGCGGTCTTCCAGCGCCCCGAGGACCTGCCGCGCCCCGCCGACCCGCTCGTCGTGCTCGCCACGCAGCCGGTGGTGGCCGGGCTCACCCTGCCGGCACGGTTCCAGCCGGGCATGTGGGAGGTCGTCGGCAACGTCGCCCCGGACACCGCCCGGCTGTTGCCCGCGTACACCTGGGGCACGGACCTCGACGGCGTGTACGTCACCGACTTCTCCGGGTCGCATTCCCGACCCGCGACCGAGATCGAGGCGACGACGATCCCCCGCCGGATCGTCGTGTCGCCGTACTTCATCGACATCGCCGTCCGCGCCGTGGTCGGCCTCGTCGACTGGCACCCCGACTTCGAGCACCTCCGCTACCGCTCCACCCCGCGGTCCGTCGACCTCTTCCCCGACCGCTGAAGCTGGTAGCCGCTCGACCTGGCAGCCGCTGAAGCGGGCAGGCGCTGCTGACGGGCTGGTCGCGACGCGCACGGCGGGTGGTGACCACCCGTCGGACGGGAGGCGCGTCACCGCTGGCCCCGCGCCTCCCGTCCGACGTCGGTCACCGTACGTCGGGAACCGCGCGCACGTCACCGCGCGCACGTCACCGCGCGCATGTCACCGCGCGTCGGCCGTCGGCCGCACCACATCGGTCAGCCACGCCCGGATCCGCGCGTCGAACCAGTCCGCATCGTGGTTCCAGAGCTTGGTGTGCCGCGCGACGTGGGCGACCTCGAGCTGCACCAGGTCCGGCCGGGCCGCGGCGAGTGCGTACGACGCCGATGCGGGCACGAACCCGTCGTCGTCGCTGTGCAGCAGCAGGATCGGTACCCGCAGTTCGTCGGCGCGGGCGACCATGTCGAGTTCCCGCAGGTCGATCGGCTGGTCCAGTCCGGCGACCCGGTGGACGACGGGCGTGCGGAGGACCCACTGCGCCACCTTCCGCACCGGTCGGGGCAGCCGGAGCGCCCGGCTCTGCGACTTCAGGACCGCGTGCCAGTCGACGACCGCCGACTCCAGCACGACGCCGCTGACGAGTCCGGCGAGGCCCGAGCGCACCAGGGTCTGCAGGACGACGGCACCGCCCATCGACCAGCCCATCAGCACGACGCTCGTGGCGCCCTGCTGCGCGACCCAGTCCAGGGCGGCGTCGACGTCCTGCCACTCGGTCGACCCCAGGCCGTAGCGACCGTCCGGGCTCGGTGGTGCGACGCCGTCGTTCCGCCACGACGCCAGCAGCACCGAGTACCCGGCGGCCCGGAACACGGGTACCGCACGGATCGTCTCGGCCCGGGTCACGCCCCGGCCGTGCACCAGGACGGCCCAGGGCGCGGCCGGGTCCGCGGCACGGACGACCCAGGCGGGAGCGGGGCCGTTCGGGGTCTGCACGTCGACGTCCTCGACCGGCACCCCGAGCTCCCCCGGGGTCAGGTAGAACCAGCCGCCCCACCGGCCGCGTCGGGCGACGGTGGGGTCGCCGGCGTCGACGGCGATGACCCGACGGGTGACGGTCGTGTCGGTGGTGTCGAGCACCTCGCCGACGCGCATGTGCCCCGTCGCGCCGCCGAACCACAGGCTGTACCGACCCGGGGACTCGGTGTCGGGACTGCGTCCCAGGGAGACGGTGCGTGCCTCCAGGTCGACGGCCGTGATCGGCACCCGCTCGGTGCGCTTGCGGTCCGGGGTGACCACGGCCCGGGCGACGGCGGCGACCGAGCCGGCGACCACGGCGACGCCGACCGCAGCGGCGGTGACGCCGGCGCCCAGCGCGAGGAGGCCGACGGACCGGACGGCATCGGGACGGCGGGCCATGCGGGCCTTCCAGGACGAGGACGACTCAGGACGAGGGCGACTGCGGGCGGCACGACTGCGGGGCGGACGGCGTGCCGCCCGTACCGGTGCTGGGTCCGGAGCCTAGTCTGCATCCGTGCCCGAATCCCGAGACCCCGACGCCGAACCGGAGGCGTTCGCGCGTCTCCGCGCGTTCGTGTCGAGCGGCAGGACCCGCACCGAGACCACGGTCACCGAGATCCCGTCGCCGAGTCGCATCGCCCCGTTCTCGCTCGCCCTGGCGGCGGACGTGTCGGGCGCAGTGCACGGTGTGGACTCCGACCTCGGCACCGGACGCTTCATCGCCCTGCACGACCCCGCGGAGCCGGAGGGGTGGGGCGGCGCGTACCGCATCGTCACCTTCGCGCAGGCCCCGCTCGAGCCCGAGATCGGAGTCGACGAGTTCGTCGCCGACGTCACCTGGAGCTGGCTCGTCGACGCCCTCGACGCGCACGGAGCCCGGTACGGCAACGCGTCCGGCACGGCGACGAAGATCATCTCGCGCGGGTACGGCGAACTCGCAGCACAGGCCGACGGTGCCCAACTGGAACTGCGGGCGTCGTGGACGCCCCTCGACGACGACCTGACGCCGCACGTGCAGGCGTGGGAGGAGATCGTGGCGATGCTCGCCGGACTCCCCCCGGCCTCGGACGGTGTCTCGCTCCTGGCCCCCCGGAGGCTCGCCCGTGACTGACGCCGATCCCACCTACGAGGACGCGCACGCCGCCGTCCACGTCATCGAGGAGCGCGACGAGTACCTCGACGCGGTCGCCCGCCTGGCCGCCGGCACCGGTCCGGTCGCGGTCGACGCCGAGCGTGCCAGCGGGTACCGCTACTCGCAGCGGGCCTACCTGATCCAGGTGTTCCGCCGCGGGTCCGGCTCGTTCCTGTTCGACCCGATCGCGATCGGCGACTTCACCGACCTGCAGGCCGCGCTCGTCGACGAGGAGTGGGTGTTCCACGCCGCGTCGCAGGACCTGCCGTGCCTCCGCGAGGTCGGCCTGGTCCCGACCCGGATCTTCGACACCGAGCTCGGCGCGCGCATCGCCGGCTTCCCCCGTGTCGGCCTCGGTGCGGTCGTCGAGCAGCTGCTCGGCATCACCCTGGCGAAGGCGCACTCCGCCGCGGACTGGTCGACCAGGCCGCTGCCCCAGGCCTGGCTCGTGTACGCCGCCCTCGACGTCGAACTGCTGCCGGACCTCCGCGACTCGCTCGCCGCGGTCCTCGAAGCAGCCGGCAAGGCACGCATCGCGGAGGAGGAGTTCGCCGCCGTCCTCGCCCGTGCGCCGAAGCCGCCGCGCGCCGAGCCCTGGCGCCGACTGTCGGGCATGAACGTGCTCCGCGGTGCCCGGGCGCTCGCGATCGCTCGGTCGCTGTGGCTCGCCCGCGACGCCTACGCGCAGGAGACCGACATCGCCCCCGGCCGGACGATCCCGGACTCGGCGATCGTGGCCGCCGCCGCTGCCGCCCCGACCTCACGCGCGGAGCTCGGCGCGCTGAAGTCCTTCACGGGTCGCGCCAGCCGCTCCGAACTCGACCGGTGGTGGGCCGCGCTCGAGGAGGGTCGCACCACCGAGGACCTGCCGCGCCTGCGTGGCGGGAGCGAGCCGAGCCTCCCGCCGCCCCGTGCGTGGGCCGAACGCAACCCGGCCGCCGACCGGCGGTACCGCGCCGCCCGGGCCGCGGTGACCGCACGTGCCGCCGAGCTCGACTTGCCCGTCGAGAACCTGCTGACGCCGGAGACGCTGCGTCTGGTGTCCTGGACGCCGCCGAAGACCGTCGCGACCGAGACCGTCGGGGCGACCCTCGCGTCGCACGACGCCCGGCCGTGGCAGGTCGAGGAGACCGCGTCGGTCATCGCGCACGCGTTCGAGGTGGCTGCGGACCGTTCCGTCGAGGACCCGGCGGCCGAGGTCACGGCGACCACGGCCTCCCGTCCGGACGACACGACGGCGGACGCCGACGCGCTCGGCGCGACCGACGACCCGGACGCCGACGCGCAGACCGGCGACGCCGCGCTTGTCGCAGACGGACAGGCCGACGACGCCACCGGGACCACCGGCTCGTAGGAACCGCCCAACCGACGTGCCCCTGCCCAGCCGGGGGTACTAGCGTCGGGGCGTCGCCGGGCGAGGCCCGGCCGGTCGGGGTGACACGTCGCTCCGGCCCGATCGTTGTGGATCTGGAGGCTCGCATTGCCGAAGACATCAGACGTCGTGTTCGTGGACGGTGTCCGTACCCCGTTCGGCCGCGCCGGTGAGAAGGGGGTGTTCTGGCGGACCCGCGCCGACGACCTCGCCGTGCACGCGATGCGTGGGCTGCTCGACCGGAACAGCTCGCTCGACGGAGCCGCCGTCGACGACGTCGCGGTCGCCGCGACCACCCAGCAGGGCGACCAGGGCCTGACCCTCGGACGCACCGTCGGGATGCTCGCCGGCCTGCCGAAGTCCGTCCCCGGCTACGCCATCGACCGCATGTGCGCGGGTGCGATGACGAGCGTCACCACCCTCGCCGGCGCGATCGCGTTCGGTGCCGCCGACGTCGCCATCGCCGGCGGGGTCGAGCACATGGGTCGTCACCCGATGGGCTTCAACGCCGACCCGAACCCCCGCTTCGTCGCGGAGCGCATGGTCGCCCCCGACGCGCTCGTGATGGGCAACACCGCCGAGCGCCTGCACGACCGTTTCCCCGCCATCACGAAGGACCGCACCGACGCCTTCGCCGTGCAGTCCCAGCAGCGCTACGCCGCCGCCTGGGGCGCCGGCAAGCTGCAGCCCGACGTCATCCCGGTCGAGGTGAACACCGGTCAGGGCTGGGACATCGTGTCGGCCGACGAGCCGCCGCGTCCCGGCACCACCCTGGAGGCCCTGGCCGCGTTGAAGACGCCGTTCCGGTCCCACGGACGGGTCACCGCCGGCAACGCCGCCGGCCTGAACGACGGCGCGACGATGAGTCTGCTGGCCTCGGACGCCGGTGCGAAGGAGCACGGGCTGCCGACGAAGATGCGCATGGTCTCGTTCGCCTTCGCGGGCGTCGAGCCCGAGGTGATGGGCGTCGGCCCGGTTCCGGCGACCGACAAGGCGCTCTCGAAGGCCGGGCTGTCGATCGACGACATCGGCCTGTTCGAGATCAACGAGGCGTTCGCGGTGCAGGTCCTCGCGTTCCTCGACAACTACGGCATCGCGCAGGACTCCCCGAACGTCAACGCCTGGGGTGGTGCGATCGCCGTCGGGCACCCGCTCGCCTCGAGCGGTGTGCGTCTGATGACCCAGCTCGCCGCACAGTTCGCCGAGCGTCCGGACGTCAAGTACGGCATCACGACGATGTGCATCGGGCTCGGCCAGGGCGGCACCGTCATCTGGGAGAACCCGAACTTCAGCAAGTCCGCGGCACGGAAGGCGGCCTGACCATGACCACCACCCCGATCGACCAGCTGACTGCCCTGAGCGAGGACGAGGTCGTCACCCACTCGTACGTCAAGCACGTCGCGCTGCCCTCCGGTGGCACGCTCGCGCTCATCACGCTCGACAACGGCAAGGACTACAAGCGCCCCTCGACGCTCGGCCCGCGCACCATGCGGGAGCTGTCCGGCGTCCTCGACGAGCTCCGTGCCGCCGCAGCCGCCGGCACCGTCCAGGCCGTCGCGATCACCGGCAAGGAGTACTGCTTCGCCGCGGGCGCCGACCTGTCCCAGGCGGCAGCGCTGCCCTCCCGCGAGGTCGCGCACGAGCTCGGTGTGCTCGGCCACGCCACGCTCCGGAAGTTCAGCGAGCTCGGTGTCCCGTCCTTCGCGTTCGTCAACGGCATCGCGCTCGGCGGCGGGCTCGAGGTGGCGCTGCACTGCACCTACCGGGTGTTCTCGTCCGCTGCCCAGGGCATCGGGCTGCCCGAGGTCTTCCTCGGCATCATCCCCGGCTGGGGTGGCGCGACGCTGCTCCCCCGCCTGATCGGTCCGGAGAAGGCCCTGCGGGTCATCGTCGAGAACCCCCTGAAGAACAACCGTCTGATGGACGGGAAGGCCGCGGTCGACCTGGGCATCGGCGATGCGCTGATCCCCTCGGTGACGTTCCTGCCGTCCGCGGTCGCCTGGGCCGACGGTGTCGTGTCCGGTCGCACCAAGGTCGTTCGCAAAAACGAGCCCGGCATGATCGAGAAGGCCGCCTGGGGCACCGTCGTCAAGGTCGCCCGACAGCAGGTGACGTCGAAGATCGGCAGCGTCCCGAAGTCGCCGTTCCGCGCGCTCGACCTCGTCGCCGCCGCCAAGTCCGGGTCGCTCGAGGAACGCTTCGCCGGGGAGGACGACGCCCTCGCCGACCTGCTCGTCGGGGACCAGTTCGCCGCGTCGATGTACGCCTTCGACCTGGTGCAGAAGCGGGCCAAGCGTCCGGTCGGCGCTCCCGAGGGCGTTGACGCGAAGAAGGTCACGAAGGTCGGCGTCCTCGGTGCCGGGCTGATGGCCTCGCAGTTCGCGCTGCTCTTCGCCCGCCGACTCGGGGTCCCCGTCGTCATCACCGACGTCTCGCAGGAGCGCGTCGACGCCGGTGTCGCCCGGATCCGCCAGTCCGTGGACGAGATGCTCGCCAAGGGCCGGGTCTCACAGGACGACGCGAACCGCATCACCGCCCTGGTCAGCGGGTCGGTGTCGTACGACGCGTTTGCGGACGCCGACTGGGTGATCGAGGCCGTCTTCGAGGAGATGGGCGTCAAGCAGGAGGTGTTCCGGAAGATCGAGCAGGTCATCGCACCGGACGCGATCCTCGCCACGAACACCTCGTCCCTGTCGGTGGACGAGATGGCGTCGGTGCTCCAGAACCCGGAGCGCCTGGTCGGCTTCCACTTCTTCAATCCCGTCGCGGTGATGCCGCTGCTCGAGGTCGTCCGCGCTTCCCGGACGTCCGACGAGGCCGTCGCCACCGCACTGGCCGTCGCGAAGACCCTGAAGAAGACCGCGATCGTCACGGCCGACCAGCCAGGCTTCGTCGTCAACCGGGTGCTCGCACGCGTCCTCGGCGAGGCCATGCGTGGCGTCGAGGATGGCACCCCGTTCGAGACCGTGGCCGACGGCGCCGCTCCCCTGGGCCTGCCGATGTCGCCGTTCGAACTGCTCGAGCTCGTCGGCCTGCCGGTCGGCGCACACGTGCTCGACTCGCACCACGCCGCCTGGCCGGAGCGCTTCTACCCGGGCGACGGGCTGAAGAAGATCGCCGAGCACGGGACGATCCTGACCCGCGACAAAAAGGGCAACGCGACCGGGTACGACTCCGCTGCCGTGAAGCTCGTCGCGCCGTCGAAGAAGGACGCCCACCCGGTCGACGCTGCCGAGATGCAGCGCCGGTTCGAGGACGCCCTGGCCGACGAGGTGCACCGCATGCTCGACGACGAGGTCGTCCAGCACGTCGAGGAGATCGACCTCGGGCTGATCCTCGGCGCGGGCTACCCGTTCCAGGCCGGCGGCATCAGCCCCTACCTCGACCGCAGCGGCGCGTCCGAGCGGGTCTTCGGTGGCACGTTCCACGAGCCGCCGATCGTCGGGCCCGCCTCCCGCTGACCCCCTCTGCGGAACACCGGTGTTCGTCTGACACATCGCGGCATGACGCGATGTAACGGACGAACACCGGTGTTCCGCGGGCCGGGCGGCCGCGCACCCCGCGTCAGCGCTCCGCGGACTCCCGCGACCGCGCCGGCTTCGCCTGGGGCACCTTCGTCCCGACGACCTGGTCGATGACGTCGCGGGCGATCGCCTGCGCCGTCAGCCCGGCATCGGCGAGGATCTGGCTGCGGCTCGCATGGGCGATGAACTCGTCCGGCAGCCCGAGCTCGTTCACACCCGTGTCGACCCCGGCAGCGCGGAGGTCCTGCCGCAACCGGGTCCCGACGCCGCCGACGCGGACGCCGTCCTCGATCGTGATGACGAGCCGGTGGTCGCGCGACAGGTCGATGAGCGACGCCGGGATCGGCACGACCCACCGCGGGTCGACGACGGTGACGCCGATGCCCTGGGCCTCGAGCAGCCCGGCGGCCTCGAGTGCGGTCGGCACCATCGACCCGACGGCCACGATCAACACGTCCTCCGACGCGTCGGAGGCGTGCAGGACGTCCACCCCGTCCGCCGTCCGGGACACCGCGGGGATGTCCGGTCCGACCTGGCCCTTGGACCACCGGAGGACCGTGGGCGCGTCGTCGACGGCCACGGCCTCCCGGAACTCTTCGCGCAGGGTGACGGCGTCGCGCGGCGCGGCGATCCGGACGCCGGGGACGACCTGCAGCAGCGCCAGGTCCCACATGCCGTGGTGGGAGGGACCGTCCGGGCCGGTGATGCCGGCCCGGTCGAGGACGAACGTCACCCCGGCGCGGTGCAGGGCGACGTCCATGAGCACCTGGTCGAACGCCCGGTTGAGGAAGGTGGCGTAGAGGGCCACGACGGGGTGCAGTCCCCCGTACGCCAGACCCGCCGCCGTGGTGACCGCGTGCTGCTCGGCGATGCCGACGTCGATCACCCGGTCGGGGTGGGCCTGCTGGAACAGGTGCAGCCCGGTGGGTCTGAGCATCGCCGCGGTGATCGCCATGATCCGCGGGTCCTCGTGACCGACCTCGGCCAGGGTGGCGGCGAAGACGGAGGTCCACGACGGCCCCGAGGCCTTGTCGAGCGACTCGCCCGTCTCCGGGTCGATGTGCCCGACGGCGTGGAACTGGTCCGCCTGGTCACGGAGCGCGGGCTCGAAGCCGTGCCCCTTCTCGGTGATCACGTGCACGATGACGGGCGAGCCGTAGCCCTTCGCCTGCCGGAGCGCCGCCTCCATCGCCTGCTGGTCGTGCCCGTCGACGGGGCCGATGTACTTGATGTCGAGGTTCGAGTACAGCGCCTCGTTGTTCGTGAAGCGCGACAGGAACCCGTGCAGTCCGCCGCGGAGCCCGCGGTACACCGCACGACCGGGCGCGCCGAAGTGGTCGGCTGCGGCGCGGCTCTTCTCGTACAGCGTGCGGTACTCGCGGCGGGTGCGGACCGAGCTGAGGAACCGGGCCATCCCACCGATCGTCGGCGCGTACGAGCGGCCGTTGTCGTTGACCACGATCACCAGGCGGCGGTCGTTCTGGTCGGAGATGTTGTTGAGCGCCTCCCACGTCATGCCACCGGTCAGGGCGCCGTCGCCGACGACCGCGACGACCGTGCGGTCGGACTGCCCGGTCTGCTGGAAGGCGCGGGAGATGCCGTCCGCCCACGACAGCGAGGAGGACGCGTGCGAGGACTCGACGATGTCGTGCTCCGACTCGCTGCGCTGCGGGTAGCCCGCGATGCCGCCGCGCTCACGCAGGTGCGAGAAGTCCTGGCGCCCGGTGACGAGCTTGTGCACGTACGACTGGTGGCCGGTGTCGAAGACGAAAGGGTCGTGCGGCGACTCGAAGACCCGGTGCATGGCGAGGGTCAGCTCGACGACGCCGAGGTTGGGCCCGAGGTGGCCGCCGGTCTTGGCGACCTCGGCGACCAGGAAGGTGCGGATCTCGGCGGCGAGGTCGATCATCTGCGCGTCGGAGAGACGCTTCAGGTCGCGCGGGGACGTGATGCTGGCGAGCAGGCTCACGGGCGCTCCTTTCGTACGGCTGACGGCCCACTCTATGCGCGCGACCGGCACACGGACTGGAGGCGCGGTGACGGCCCGCCACGCGCCTCCCGTCCTCCGCAACACGCAACCAGGGCGGCTCCTCGCAACGGAGTACCGCTGCGTGGAGCCGCCCAGGTTGCGTGTTGCGAGGGGTCAGACGAGGGAGCGGAGGACGTACTGCAGGATGCCGCCGTTCCGGTAGTAGTCGGCCTCACCCGGGGTGTCGATGCGGACGACCGCGTCGAACTCGATCGGCTGCTTGCCTGCCGGCGAGTGCTCGGTCGGCTCGGCCGTGACGTGCACCGTCTTCGGCGTGGTGCCGTCGTTCAGCGCGGTCAGGCCCGAGATCGAGATCGACTCGGTGCCGTCGAGCCCGAGGGACTCGATCGACTCGCCCGCCGGGAACTGCAGCGGGACGACACCCATGCCGATGAGGTTCGACCGGTGGATCCGCTCGAAGCTCTCGGTGATGACGGCCTTGACGCCCAGCAGGCTCGTGCCCTTCGCCGCCCAGTCACGGGAGGAACCGGAACCGTACTCCTTGCCCCCCAGGACGACGAGCGGGGTGCCCTCCGCCTGGTAGTGCTCGGACGCGTCGTAGATGAACGACTGGGCACCGTCGGGCGTGGTGAAGTCGCGGGTGTAGCCGCCCTCGACCCCGTCGAGCAGCTGGTTGCGCAGACGGATGTTCGCGAACGTGCCGCGGATCATGACCTCGTGGTTGCCGCGACGCGAGCCGTAGGAGTTGAAGTCCTTGCGGTCGACACCGTGGTCGGCGAGGTACTTGCCCGCCGGGCTGTCCGCCTTGATCGAACCGGCCGGCGAGATGTGGTCGGTGGTGACCGAGTCGCCGAGCTTCGCGAGCACGCGGGCACCCGAGATGTCCGAGACCGCGTCCGGCTGCATGGTCATGCCATCGAAGTACGGGGGCTTCCGCACGTAGGTGGACTCGCTGTCCCACTCGAACGTGTCACCGGTCGGGGTCGGCAGGTTCTTCCACCGGTCGTCGCCCTCGAACACGGAGCCGTACTCGTGGGTGAACATCTCGGTGTCGATCGACGAGTCGATGACCTGCTGGACCTCGGCCGTGTCGGGCCAGATGTCCTTGAGGTACACCGCGTTGCCGTCGGTGTCGGTGCCGAGCGAGTCGGTGTCGAAGTCGAAGTGCATCGAGCCGGCGAGGGCGTACGCGATGACCAGCGGCGGCGAGGCCAGGTAGTTCATCTTGACGTCGGGGTTGATGCGGCCCTCGAAGTTGCGGTTGCCCGAGAGCACCGCGGTGACGGCGAGGTCGTTGTCCTGCACGGCCTGCGAGATCTCGTCCGGCAGCGGGCCGGAGTTGCCGATGCAGGTGGTGCAGCCGTAGCCGACCGTGTAGAAGCCGAGGTCTTCGAGGTAGGTCGTGAGACCGGCCTTCTCGTAGTAGTCCGTGACGACCTTCGACCCGGGGGCGAGCGTGGTCTTCACCCACGGCTTGGCCTTGAGGCCCTTCTTCGCCGCGTTGCGGGCGAGGATGCCGGCCGCCATCATCACGGACGGGTTCGACGTGTTGGTGCAGGACGTGATCGCCGCGATCGCGACGGCGCCGTGGTCGATGGTGAACGGGGCACCGTCGGCGATGGCGACCGAGGTCGGCTTGGACACGGTGCCGGGCGCACTGGAGGCGTGGGCCGGGACCTCGGACGCCGGTGCGTCCTGCAGGTCGTCGACCGCGTGCTCGTCGCCGGGGGCCGCGGCCACCGGATCGGAGGCCGGGAACGTGTCCGCGACGGCCTTGTCCTCTTCGGTGTGGTCGATGCTCGCGTAGTTGGCGAGGTCGACCTCGAACTGGTCCTTCGCGTGCGACAGGACGATGCGGTCCTGCGGGCGCTTCGGGCCGGAGATCGAGGGGACGACCGTGGAGAGGTCGAGCTCGAGGTACTCCGAGTAGGCCGGCTCGACCGACGGGTCGTGCCAGAGGCCCTGGGTCTTCGAGTAGGCCTCGACCAGGGCGATCTGTGCCTCGTCGCGACCGGTCAGGCGCAGGTAGTCGAGCGTGACGTCGTCGACCGGGAAGATCGCGGCCGTCGAGCCGAACTCGGGGCTCATGTTGCCGATGGTCGCGCGGTTCGCGAGCGGCACCGCGCCGACGCCCTCGCCGTAGAACTCGACGAACTTGCCGACCACGCCGTGCTTGCGGAGCTGCTCGGTGATGGTGAGCACCACGTCGGTCGCGGTCACGCCGGCGGGGATCTCACCCGAGAGCTTGAAGCCGACGACCTTCGGGATGAGCATCGACACCGGCTGGCCGAGCATCGCCGCTTCGGCCTCGATGCCGCCGACGCCCCAGCCTAGCACACCGAGGCCGTTGACCATCGTGGTGTGCGAGTCGGTGCCGACCAGGGTGTCCGGGTAGGCGTAGGTCTCGCCGTCGAAGTCACGCGTGTAGGTGACCTTCGCCAGGTACTCGATGTTGACCTGGTGGACGATGCCGGTGCCCGGCGGGACGACCTTGAAGTCCTCGAACGCCGTCTGGCCCCAGCGGAGGAACTGGTAGCGCTCCCCGTTCCGCTCGTACTCCAGGTCGGTGTTGCGCTGGAGGGCGTCCGAGCTGCCGAAGAGGTCCGCGATGACCGAGTGGTCGATGACCATCTCGGCCGGGGACAGCGGGTTGATCTTGTTCGGGTCGCCGCCGATCTCCGCCATCGCTTCACGCATGGTGGCGAGGTCGACGATGCACGGGACGCCCGTGAAGTCCTGCATGACCACGCGGGCCGGGGAGAACTGGATCTCGGTGTCCGGGTCGGCCTCGGGCTTCCACGAGCCGAGCGCGCGGATCTGGCCCTCGGTGACGTTCTTGCCGTCCTCGGTGCGCAGGAGGTTCTCGAGCAGCACCTTGAGGCTGTACGGGAGCTTCTCGTGCCCGGGCACGGCGTCGATCCGGTGGATGGCGTAGTCGACACCCCCGACCGAGAGTGTGTCCTTCGAGCCGAAGCTGTTGACTGCAGCCACTGTGCCGCCTCCCTGTTGATCGGTGTGCCCTCATCCTCGCGGGCCGCGGGACGTCCCACCAGCAAGGTGAACCTAAACCCGGGGACTCCGTCGTGCCCGGATGAAAGTGTCTTGACGTCGAGACAACTCTACACCGCGGCGGGTTCGTCCTTGACGAAGACGGTCCGGACGAGCAGCCACGTCACCCAGAGCAGGGCCGCGTAGAGCGGGACGCCGGTGATGAGCTTGATGCCGGCGAGCAGTTCGACCTGCGCCGCCAACCAGAGCGGGATCTCGAAGGCCAGGCGGAAGGCGAAGAGCCCGGCCCACATCCACGTCGCCACGGTGAGCACCCGTCGCTTGGCCGGGTCGTCCCGCCAGTCGTGCCCGTCGTCGTCCCCCGGCACGAGCAGCCCGACGATCAGGCCGATCAGCGGCCGACGCATCGCCAGCGTGACGAGGATCACCGCCAGGAACACCGCGTTGATGACGATGCCGGGGATGAAGTTGCTCTCGGCGCGACCGGTCAGCAGGGCGAGGCCCGCCGAGATCGCGACGCCGAAGATGCCGGCGAAGGACATCATGATCGACTGGCGCTGGAGCAGACGCAGCACCACGAAGACGAGCCCGATCACGACCGGGACGACGACGCTCGGCACGACCTCCTTCGTGATCGCGTAGACGATCAGGAAGGCGAAGCCCGGCAGCACCGACTCGGCGAGCCCGCGGACACCACCGACGGCCGTCAGCAGGGCCTTGCCGGACGGGGCCTCTCCCGGGGCGACCTGGCCGATGCCCGCGTTCCGGACCGCGTCGCGCAGCTGGGCCTGCAGCGACAGCGGTTCGGTGCGCTCCTCGGCGAAGGGGTCCGGGGTGACCGCATCGGGACGCGAGCGGTCGTCGTGGTCCGTCACCGGGCCTCCAGGCTGGTTCGTGGGGTCGGCCGCAGCCGCGTCAGATGGTCGACTGCGCCGACTTCGGCATGTGCAGCGGGATCAGGTCGCGCGGCGGCATCGGCGTCGTGCCGCGCACGACGACGACGCTGCGGAAGAGCTCTTCGATGTCGGCGGAGTCGTCGGGCTGGTCGGCGGCCTTGCCGGCGATCACGCCACGGAGGAACCAGCGCGGGCCGTCGACGCCGACGAACCGGGCCGCACGGACGCCGTCGGTGACTCCCTCGCCACCGACGACGGGCACCTGGGCGCGGAGTTCGGGGCCGAACGGGCCGTCGACCTCGGTCACGACCCCGCCCTGCTGCTGGATCTGCTCCGCGATCTGCGCGCGGATCTCGTGCCAGAGCCCGGTCGACCGCGGTGCGGCGAAGGGCTGCACCTGCAGGGTCGAGTCGTCGAAGTCGAGCCCGACGGCGACCACGCGCTGCGAGTCCTCTTCCACCTCGAGGCGGAGGTGCAGGCCCTCGCGCGGCAGGATCTTCACGCCACCCAGGTCGACGTACGGACGGACCAGGTTCGCCTCGGTCTCGTCGAGGGGGCCGTTGTCGCTGCGGTCCAGCGGCGCCGACTTGTCGGTCGACTCAGTGGCCAGCACCTCGTCGAAGCCCGCGTCGGCGTCGTCGGCGAGTTCGATCTCGGGCGAGGGCCCGGCGACCTCGACGTCGTCCACCACGGCCTCGGCGACCTCGACCTCGTCGCGCTTGCGTCGTCCGATCCTCATGACCGCGTCCCTTCCAGACCCTGCTCGTGCATGTCGACGGGCGTTCCCGCTCCGCCGTTCCGTTCGGTGTCCTGCTCGGCGTCGACGACGTCGGCGGACCCCTGGTGACCGGTGCGGTCACCGTAGCCCGACGACCCGAACCCGCCCTGTCCGCGGACGCTCTCCGGCAGCTCGGTGACCTGCGTGAACGTCACGCGGGGCACCGGCAGGACGATGAGCTGCGCGATCCGGTCCCCGACCTGGACCGCGTACGGCTCGGTGGCGTCCGTGTTGAGCAGCGCGACCTTGACCTCGCCGCGGTAGCCCGAGTCGATCGTGCCGGGCGCGTTCACGATGGTGATGCCGTGCTTGGCCGCGAGCCCGCTGCGGGGCACGACGAACCCGACGTGCTGGTCCGGCAGGGCGATCGCGAGCCCGGTGCCGACCAGGCGGCGCTCCCCGGGCGCGAGCACGAAGGACTCGGCGGACACCAGGTCGGCCCCGGCGTCGCCGGGCTTGGCGAACACGGGGGCGGCGTTGCCGGTCCAGAGGACGTCGACTGCTTCGGTCACGAGACGAGGGTAGTGCAGACCGTGACCGATCCGTGACCTGCTCGGAGCACGCAGCGGCTCGTGGTCGAATGGTGGGGTGATCGTGTACCGCGAACGACTGTGGGCCCCGCCCGCCCTGTACCTGGCGACGGCGCTCGTCATCCCCGCGAGCCTCCTCGTCTTCCTGCCCATCAGTGCGACCGCCGGGGTCGCCGTGGCCATCGGCATGGAGCTCGGCGTGCTCCTGCTCCTGTGGGCACTCGCACCCGTCATCGAGGTGACGGACACCGAGTTCCGTGCCGGACGGGCCCACCTGCCCCGCTCGGTCGTCGGCGAGGTCGCCGGTTTCGACGGCGCGGCGGCGACGAGCCAGCGCGGACCGGAGCTGGACGCGCGTGCCTGGACCCTGTTCCGCGGCTACGTGCACGGCGTCGTCAAGGTCGAGGTCCGGGACGCCGCCGACCCGACGCCGTACTGGCTGGTGAGCGTCCGCGACCCGGAGGCCGTCACCCGCGCCCTGACGAGCGGCGCCACGCAGACGAACGGCACCGGACCGGCCTGACGAGCAGGACGCCGGGGCGACGTCCCCGCACATGCAGAACGGCCCGCATCCAGCAGGATGCGGGCCGTTCCGGCGTTCGGTCGGTGCGTCAGAGTGCAGCGCACTCCATGCAGACCGGGCCGAGCTTCGTCTCGTGGTCGAGCTGCGAGCGGTGCTTCACCAGGAAGCACTCCACACAGGTGAACTCGTCGACCTGCGGGGGCAGGACGACGACGTCGAGGTCGACGTCGCTGAGGTCCTGGCCCGCGAGCTCGAAGCTGCCCGGGTTGTCAGAATCGTCGTCGACGACTCCCGACATCTTGTCGGGGACGCGCTCCTTGAGGGCCTCGATCGACTCCGAGTCAGAGTTGTCGTCGGTCTTCCGAGGGGCGTCGTAATCGGTGGCCATGCCCATCCATTTCTCGTATCGAGAGGTCGTCGCCGGATTCGGCGGCGACAGTTTGCACCACGGCCCGTCCGAGTGCAAACCGAGTACTCGAGCGGTGCGTTCTGGCCGTGCAACCCGGCGCGCATCCCGACCATTCCCGATGCCGGGGACGAGACGCGCGGCACGCCGTGTGCCTGCGCCGAAAGTGCTGCAGCGGCCTGCATACTCCTCGGGTACGAGGCACGACCGTACGCAGGCAGCGGAGGGCGGAACCCATGCAAGACGTGAGAGTCATCGGAGTCGAATCCGGGTCGCTCCTCCTGGCGACCGACGGCGGGACCGAGTTCCGGCTGCCCGTCACCGCGTCGCTCCCGGGCCAGGTCCGGCAGGCGAACCCCGACTCCGGGCCGCAGAAGCGCGTCTCGCCGAAGGACGTGCAGGCACGCATCCGCAGCGGTTCCGACGCCGCCGACGTCGCCGCCGTCCTCGGGGTCGAGGTCGACTACGTCCGTCGCTTCGAGGGCCCGGTGCTCGCCGAGCGTGCGTTCGTCCTCGACGCCGCCCGACGGGTCAGTGTGACCCCGGTCGACGACGCCTCACCCGACACCTTCGGCGCGGCCATCACTGCCCGCCTCGAGTCCGGCGACGCCACCGACATCGTGTGGTCGAGCTGGAAGCACGTCGAGAACGGCTGGCAGGTGCAGGTCCGCTACACCGCGGCCGAGGTCGAGCACGACGCCCAGTGGCGCTTCGACCCGAAGACCGCCACGCTCGTGCCGGACAACGGTGACGCGCACCGCCTGTCGCACACCGAGGACGAGGGCATCGCCCCGCGTCTCCGTGCCGTCGAGTACGAGCGTCAGGACGAGGACGGCACCCGGTTCGACTCCGGCGCCTTCCACGTCGAGGAACCCGCCGCCGAGGAACCCGCTGCCCCCGAGGCGGTCGAGCGCACTTCGCTGCGTCCGCCGCTCCCCCGCATCGGTACCTCGTACGTCGAGGAGCGCGCGCCCGGCAACGAGACCGCGGACCTGCTCGAGGCGCTCCGTCGCCGCCGCGGTGAGCGCGAGGCCGCGTCCTTCCCTGACCAGCAGGACGCCCCGCGCGGCACCTCGGTCGGGCTCGTCGACCTGCCCGTGTCCCCCGTCGACGACTCGGACACCGCCCCGCAGCCGGAGGCCCGCCCCACCGCCGTCCCGGACGGCGACAGCCGCTCGGACCGCCGCAAGCGCAACCGCCGGGCGATGCCCAGCTGGGACGAGATCGTCTTCGGCACCCGTCCGGACGACGACACCGTCTGACCCGACCGACTCTGACAGGAGGCCCGTCCCACGTCCGTGGGGCGGGCCTCCTGTCCGTCTCGGGGCCGGGTCTGATGCGGTCGAGACTCGGCGGGCCCTACTGGGCGAACGCGCCCGCGAGGCGCAAGGGGACGAGCAGTTCGTCGTCGCTCATCGCCCCGTGCTGACCGATCATCCGGCCGGGCTCGACGCCGTCGCGGACCTCGCGGTCGTCGTTGAACGCCCACGACCCCTTCGCGACGAGCAGCACGTCGCCGATGCGCGGCAGGACGGCGTCGTCGACCGGGCCGAACCACCCGGCGGCCACGGCCTCGTCCCGGCTGGCGACCACCGCACGCTTGCCCAGGGATGCCCGGAACGCGTCCACCAGGGCCGGCACGTCCGTACCCGGCGCGACGGTCAGCTGCCGGCAGCGCGGGTCCCCGGCCACCCCGACGACGTCCACCAGCAGTGCGGGGTCAATCGCGACGTTGCTGTGCGGCGGCACGTCGAGCACGCCGTGGTCCGCCGTGACGAGCACCCCGACGTCCGGGTCCACCCGGGCGTCCAGACGGGACAGCTCGGCGTCGACGAGCTCGAGTGCCGCGGTCCACCGGTCGGACTGCCAGCCGTGCTTGTGCCCGATCGAGTCGAGTTCGGGGATGTAGAGGTAGACGAGCTGCCGTCCGCTGCCGGTGGCGTCGAGCGCGGCGTCGATCCGGGCCGGGATCGCGTCGGCGGCGACGAAGCGCGCACCGCCGAGGACGTTCGCCGTCATGCCGGAGGACCGGTAGCGGCTCGGTGCGACGACGACCGGGTCCACGCCGAGCCCGGACGCCGCGGTGAACACCGTCTCGGAGCGCAGCCACCCGGCGGGCACCTCGGTGTCCCACCCGCTCAGCAGGTTCATCACGCGGGACTCCTCCGGGTTCCAGCCGCTGTAGCCGACGACGCCGTGCTCGCCGGGCTGCCGGCCGGTCGTCAGCGTGGTCAGCGCCGCGGCGGTCGTGGTCGGGAAACCGCTGCGCAGGCGCTTCTTCGTCGCGGTGAGGAACCGGGCGTGGCCGGCGCGTGCCGCGAGGGCGTTCGCACCGAGGCCGTCGACCAGGACGACGATCGCGGAACGGGCGGGGCGGAGGGTGATCCGGGCCTCCCGTCCGGTGTCCCGCAACCAGGCGTCGTCGGCGGCGCCCAGCGCGACCAGGCAACTCGGCAGCACGTCGGCGAGGTTCACGGCGGCGTCGGGGGCCGTCGGTACGCTTGTTCCCACCCCCAGAGTCTTCCAGATCGAGCTGGGTCGGCAGAGAGGTGTCATGGCACGCACGGACGTCGTCGGGCTGCCCGACGGTGAGCGCATCGAGGACGTCGACGTCTCGGAGGAGATGCAGGGGTCGTTCCTGGAGTACGCGTACTCGGTCATCTACTCCCGCGCCCTGCCCGACGCCCGCGACGGCCTGAAGCCGGTGCAGCGCCGCATCCTGTACCAGATGGCGGAGATGGGCCTGCGGCCGGACCGCGGTCACGTGAAGAGCGCCCGCGTCACCGGCGAGGTGATGGGCAAGCTGCACCCGCACGGTGACGGCGCCATCTACGACGCACTCGTCCGGCTCGCGCAGCCGTTCACCATGCGCGTGCCGCTCGTCGACGGCCACGGCAACTTCGGCTCGCTCGACGACGGCCCCGCTGCCGCCCGGTACACCGAGGCCCGCCTGGCCGAACCGTCGATGGCGATGACCGAGGGCCTGGGCGAGGACGTCGTCGACTTCGTCCCGAACTACGACAACCAGATCATGCAGCCGAGCGTGCTGCCGGCGGCGTTCCCGAACCTGCTCGTCAACGGCGCGTCGGGCATCGCGGTCGGCATGGCGACGAACATGGCGCCGCACAACCTGGGCGAGGTCGTCGAGGCCGCGAAGCACCTGCTCATGCACCCGCACGCGACCCTCGACGAGCTGATGGAGTTCGTCCCCGGGCCCGACCTGCCCTCCGGCGGCACGATCGTCGGGCTCTCCGGGGTCCGTGACGCCTACGCCACCGGCCGCGGCACGTTCCGCACCCGGGCGAAGGTCTCGGTCGAGAACCTCACCCCCCGGAAGACCGGGCTGGTCGTCACCGAACTGCCCTACCTGGTCGGCCCCGAGCGGGTCATCGAGAAGATCAAGGACGGGGTGCAGTCGAAGAAGCTCGTCGGCATCTCGGACGTCAACGACCTGACGGACCGCAACCACGGCCTCCGGCTCGTCATCGGCATCAAGTCCGGCTTCAACCCGACGGCCGTGCTCGAGCAGCTGTACAAGCACACGCCGCTCGAGGAGAACTTCGGCATCAACAACGTCGCCCTGGTCGACGGCTCGCCCCGCACCCTCGGGCTCCGCGACCTGCTCGACGTCTACGTGAAGCACCGCCTGTCGGTCGTCACGCGGCGCTCCCAGTACCGGCTCGCCCGACGCCGTGAGCGCCTGCACCTGGTCGAGGGGCTGCTCATCGCGATCCTCGACATCGACGAGGTCATCCAGGTCATCCGCACCTCGGACGACTCCGAGGCCGCACGGAGCCGACTGCGGGACGTCTTCGACCTGTCCGAGGTGCAGGCCGAGTACATCCTCGAACTCCGCCTGCGCCGCCTGACGAAGTTCTCGCGCATGGAGCTCGAGGGCGAACGCGACCAGCTGCTCGCCGACATCGCCGCGCTCGAGGAACTGCTGGCGTCGGACGACCGGCTCCGAGCCCAGGTCGCGACCGAGCTCACCGAGGTGTCCGACAAGTTCGCCACGCCCCGCCGCACGCTCCTGACCGAGGCCGACGCCCCGGTGCGTGGTGGTCGGAAGGCCACGGTCGACCCGGAGTCGCTGCAGGTCGCCGACGCCCCCTGCCGGGTGTTGCTCTCGACCACCGGGCGCCTGGTCCGCGTCGACATCCCGGCGGCGGAGTCCGGCATCGTCCACGTGCCGAAGCGCTCGAAGCACGACGCTGTCCGTTCCACCGTCGTCAGCACCGTCCGCGGGCAGGTCGGGGCGCTGACCTCCACCGGGCGTGTCGTGCGGTTCTCCCCCGTCGACGTCCCCGCCGTGCCGCCCGCGTCGGTGCGACTCGACGCCGGGGTCCGGGTCACCGAGTACCTCGGCGTGCCGAAGAGCGAGACCGTCGTCGCCCTCGTGTCCCTCGACGCCGCCGTCGCGGACTCCGTCGCCATCGGCACCGCCCAGGGCGTCGTCAAGCGCGTCGTCCCGGCCGCCTGGCCCGACAAGCCGGACTTCCCCGCCATCGGACTGAAGCCCGGCGACCACGTCGTCGGCGCCGCCCAGGCACCGGAGTCCGACGACCTGGTCTTCATGACCTCGAACGCCCAGCTGCTCCGGTTCCCGGCCGGCGCGGTCCGTCCGCAGGGGCTCCCCGCCGGTGGCGTCGCGGGCGTGTCGCTGGCCGGGAGCGCCAGCGTCATCTGGTTCGGCTCCGTCGCCGTCACCGAGGACACCGTCGTCGCCACCGTCTCGACCACCTCGAGCGCCCTGCCGGGTACCGACGCCGGTCGCGCCAAGGTCTCGGCGCTGACGGAGTTCCCGGCGAAGGGCCGCGGCACCCAGGGAGTCCGGGCACACGCGTTCCTCAAGGGCGAGGACGGGCTCTCGGTCGCGTGGGCCGGCGTCGCGCCCCCGCACGCGGTCGGGTCGGACGGCGCCGCTCGGACGCTGCCGGACTGGCTGTCCAAGCGCGACGGATCGGGTAGCCCGCTCGACGCCGAGGTCGTCACCATCGGTGGCAGTGCCGCCGCGGTGGACGGCACGCGCGGCGAGGCCTGACGGGGGCGTTCCGTCGTCGGGCGCTACGTCGGCGCCGGGTCAGGCGTCGATGCGCTCGCGGTCCAGGCCCTCGCCCGCCAGGATGAACTCCTTGCGCGGCGCGACGTCGTTGCCCATGAGCAGCTCGAACACCTTCGCGGCCGACTCGGCGTGCGACACGTTCACCCGGCGCAGGGTGCGGTGCGCGCGGTCCATCGTCGTCTCGGCGAGCTGGTCGGCGTCCATCTCCCCCAGGCCCTTGTAGCGCTGGATCGGCTCGAGGTACTTCTTGTTCGACCGCTCGAGCTTCTTCAACAGGGTCGTCAGCTCCTGCTCGGAGTACGTGTACAGCGTGTCGTTCGGCTTGCCGCGGTTCACGACCACGACCCGGTGCAGCGGCGGCACCGCGGCGAACACCCGGCCCTGCTCGATCATCGGGCGCATGTAGCGGAAGAACAGCGTCAGCAGCAGGGTCCGGATGTGGGCACCGTCGACGTCGGCGTCCGACATGATGATGACCTTGCCGTACCGTGCCTGGTCGAGCTCGAACGTGCGGCCGGAGCCGGCACCGATCACCTGGATGATCGACGCGCACTCGACGTTCGAGAGCATGTCCGACACGGACGCCTTCTGCACGTTGAGGATCTTGCCGCGGATCGGCAGCAGCGCCTGGTACTCGCTGTTCCGCGCGAGCTTCGCGGTGCCCAGGGCCGAGTCGCCCTCGACGATGAACAGCTCGGTGCCCTCGACGTCGTTCGACCGGCAGTCGGCGAGCTTGGTCGGCAGAGAGGAGTTCTCGAGCGCGTTCTTGCGGCGCTGCGTCTCCTTGTGCGCGCGAGCGGAGATGCGGGTCTTCATCTCGGCCACGACCTTCTCGAGCAGCCCGGCGGCCTGCGCCTTCTCGGTGCGCTGGGTCGACGTCAGGATCTCGGTCATCCGCTTCGACACGACCGAGTCGACGATGCGGCGGACGGCCGGCGTGCCGAGGATCTCCTTCGTCTGCCCCTCGAACTGCGGCTCCGGCAGCCGGACGGTCAGCACGGCGGTGAGGCCGGCGAGCACGTCGTCCTTCTCGAGCTTGTCCTGGCCGACCTTGAGCTTGCGGGCGTTCGCCTCGACCTGGGTGCGCACGGCCTTGACCAGTCCGGCCTCGAAGCCCGCCTGGTGCGTGCCGCCCTTGGGCGTGGCGATGATGTTGACGAAGCTGCGGAACACCGTCTCGTAGCCGTCGCCCCAGCGCAGGGCCACGTCGACCTCGCAGGTGCGCTCGACCTCGGTCGAGACCATGTGGCCCTTGTCGTCGAGCATCGGCACGGTCTCCTTGAACGTGCCCGAGCCCTGGATGCGCCAGACGTCGGTCTTCGCGCCGTCCACGGCCAGGTGCTCGACGAACTCGCCGATGCCGCCCTCGTAGCGGAACCGCTCGATGACCGGGCCCTGCTCGACGAGCGCACTCGGCTCGGCGACGGCATCGACGTCGGTCGTGGACAGCGCCGACGCTGGTGCCGCCAACGCGGCTCGCTCCGCTGCGGCCCGGATCGACGCGGGACGGGCGTCGGTGATCGTCAGCCCGAGGCCGGGGACCAGGAACGCCGTCTGACGCGCCCGGTTCACCAGGTCGCCGGTGCTGAACGCGGCGTCCTTCGTGAAGATCTGCCGGTCGGCCCAGTACCGAACCCGGGTGCCGGTGACGCCCTTCTTCACCTTGCCGATGATGCGGAGTTCGCTGCCCGACGTGAACGGCGCGAAGGGGGCGTCCGGGCCGATGCCCTGCGCGTCGTTGAAGACACCGGGCTCGCCACGGTGGAACGACATGGCATAGGTCTTGCCGCCACGGTCGACCTCGACGTCCAGACGCTCCGACAGCGCGTTCACGACCGAGGCACCGACGCCGTGCAGTCCGCCCGACGCCGCGTACGACCCCGAGCCGAACTTGCCGCCGGCGTGCAGCTTGGTGAACACGACCTCGACCCCGGTCAGGCCGGTCTTCGGCTCGACGTCGACCGGGATCCCGCGGGCGACGTCGGAGACCTCGACCGACCCGTCGGCGTGCAGGATCACGCCGATCTCGTCCCCGTGTCCGGCGAGGGCTTCGTCGACCGAGTTGTCGATGACCTCCCACAGGCAGTGCATGAGGCCGCGGGAGTCCGTCGAGCCGATGTACATGCCGGGACGCTTCCGGACCGCCTCGAGTCCTTCGAGGACGGAGAGATGCCGTGCGGAGTAGTCGGAGCTCACCTGACGAGCGTAGCGATCGAGACCGACACTGCCGGGGCGCACGGCCGGTGTGCCTCGGCCTGGGGACAACCCTTGCGCGCAGAGCGAACGAGGGGCCTCAGGATGCCGGGCATCCAGCCAGGACGTGTTGGAATGGGTGCATTCACCGCACCGTACTGCGATCCGTGAGGAGCACAGCAATGACCCAGACCGTGCAGGACCTCCCCGTCGACGAACTCAACGACAACCACCAGCTCACCGCGGCCGACCGCTGCGACAGCTGCGGTGCGCAGGCCTACATCCGCGCCACCATGGCCAGTGGTGAACTCCTGTTCTGCGCCCACCACGGCGCCGAGTTCAAGGACAAGCTGGCTGCGACCGCGCTCGAGTGGCACGACGAGTCGTCCAGGCTCCGCGAGTCCAAGTAGGCGACACACCCGCAACGCACTGGAGGCCCGGTGCCGGTTCTGAGAACCGGCACCGGGCCTCCAGTGCGTTGCCCTGACGGGCGGGCCTGTCGTGTTGCCCTGACACGTGGACCTGACGAGCGTCAGGCGATGCGCTTGAACGCCTTGTCGACGTAGCGGTCGATCGTCGCGCGAGCCTCGCTGGCGTAGCGGTCGATCGTCGCGGTCCGTGCCGGGTCCGGTGTGTAGCCGCGGCCGAGGCGCGTCGTCGCGGCGGCGAGCACACCGTCGGTCAGCTGCGGGTTGAGCGGCAGGATCGGGCCCTGCGTGTGGGTGCCGAACGAGTTGCCGCTGACCGCACCCTCGACCGGCGAACCGGCCTGGTTGCCACCACCGGAGACCACGTCCGCGAACGGCGACACGCCGTCGGCGAGTTCGATGCGTGCAGCGTGGTCCTCGAAGCCGGCCAGTCGTGTCGACGCACCCGGCAGCAACGGGTACCGCGACTCGAGGACGAAGTAGTTGACCCGACGCTCGGCACCGCGGACGGCGCGGGCGTCGAACACGCCGAAGCCGTCGATCGGGGCACCGTCGGTCGGGACGACCTGGTTGGTGGCGAGGTCGAACCCGCCGCCGACCGCGATCACCGGCACACCGGCGACTGCGAAGTCACGCAGGGCGGCACCGATGCGGACGACGTCGGCCCCGAGCGAGCGCATCGCGCTGAGCGGGCCGTTGCCGACGACGACCACGTCGGCCGTCGACGGCAACGCGTCGCCCGGCGCGTACTCGAGGACCTCGGTCGCGATGTCGGCGGCGGCGGCGCGGCGGACGAGGGCTGCGACGTTGCCGCGGTCCCCCGAGACGCCCATCTGACGCGGGTAGACGTGCAGGATGGTCAGTCGATCGGCCGTCATGCGGTCTTCTCCATGTCCGGGTGGCCGAGGGCCTTCCGGGCGATCATCATGATCTCGTAGTTGACGATGAAGTTCTTCGTGCCGGTCGTGGTCGACCCGAGCCCCTGCATGTGGCGGATCGCCGACTCGACGTCGGGCTCGACGCGACCGATGCGGACACCGGCGTGCTCGAGCGCGATCGCGATCTGCCAGGCCTTGTCACCGGACACGACGTCGACGTGGTCGAGCTTCGAGAAGTCGATTTCGTAGATCCACGAGATGTCGGGCGTGCCCTCGTCGATCGCCATGAGGACCTGCTCCGGGTGCGCCGGCAGGGCGTCCAGGTTGAGCTGCAGGCTCGCGGCGTTCTTGAACATCGTGAACTCCGCGGACTCCCCAGCGATCGGCAGACGCTCGCCACGCCCGTAGGCCGGCTTCATCCGCTCGAACGCCTTGGTCACGGCGGCCGGACGGAACTGGTCGCCGAGGGCCGCGCTGGCCGTCGCGGCAGCCGCGGCCGCGTCCACCGCGTAGTGGAGGCCGCGGGCCGGCAGGCGGACCGGGATCTCGGAACCGGCGAAGGCGATGGTCGCGGCGTCACCGGTGAAGGTCACGATCTCGGCGTCGGCGGTCGTCTGTGCCCGATCGGCGCCGGCCACGAAGTCGTCGGCGTTCTGCAGGCCGTTCGGGGCCGCGGCGACCACGGCGGTGCTCGCTCCGAAGCGCAGGACCCGCTGCCCGTCGACGGCCGGGTAGGCGTCGAGGAACTGGTCGTCGTGGTTCGTGATGACGTTCGCCGTCGACAGTGCGGCGGTGTCGAGCATCATCGTCGCGACACGCTCGGTCTCGAAGAACCGGTAGAGCTGGTCGACCTGGACGTTGAGCATCGTCACCGTGGACGGCGACAGGATGCCGGCGAGCTCGACCGCGAAGGCCTCGTCGACCTCGAGGATCCCGATGTCCGCCTTGAGCTTGCCGCCCAGCGAGACCTCGGACAGCAGCGCCGACGCGATGCCCTGCGGCAGGTTCGCCCCGGACGGGTTCGTGAACACCCGGAGGCCGTGCGCCCGCACGATCTCCGAGATCATGTGGGTCGTCGTCGACTTGCCGTTCGACCCGAGCACGAAGACGACGCCGTTCGGGAACTGCCGCGTCACGTGCTGCAGGAAGTCCGGCACCAGCTTGAGGACGATGTAGCCGGGGTAGGCGGACCCGCCGCCCCGCGCTCGCGCGAGGGCACGGAGGATCCGCCCGACCAGGATCGGGACCACGAAACGCACCGGTCGGCCTACTCGAGGTAGTCGCGGAGCGACTGCGACCGGGACGGGTGGCGCAGCTTCGCCATCGTCTTCGACTCGATCTGGCGGATCCGCTCACGCGTGACGCCGAACGTGTCGCCGATCTGGTCGAGGGTCTTCGGCTGACCGTCACCCAGGCCGAAGCGCATCCGGATCACGCCGGCCTCGCGCTCGGAGAGGGAGTCGAGCAGGCTCTCGAGCTGCTTCTGCAGCATCGTGAAGCCCACCGCGTCGGCCGGCACGACCGCCTCGGTGTCCTCGATGAGGTCACCGAACTCGGAGTCGCCGTCTTCACCGAGCGGGGTGTGCAGGGAGATCGGCTCGCGACCGTACTTCTGGACCTCGACGACCTTCTCGGGCGTCATGTCGAGCTCGCGGGCGAGCTCTTCCGGCGTGGGCTCGCGTCCGAGGTCCTGCAGCATCTGCCGCTGGACACGGGCGAGCTTGTTGATGACCTCGACCATGTGCACCGGGATGCGGATGGTGCGTGCCTGGTCCGCCATCGCGCGGGTGATGGCCTGTCGGATCCACCACGTCGCGTAGGTCGAGAACTTGAAGCCCTTCGTGTAGTCGAACTTCTCGACGGCACGGATCAGGCCCAGGTTGCCTTCCTGGATGAGGTCGAGGAACTGCATCCCACGACCCGTGTAGCGCTTGGCGAGCGAGACGACCAGGCGGAGGTTCGCGCCGAGCAGGTGCGACTTCGCACGCTGCCCGTCACGGGCCACCCAGCGCAGCTCGCGCTCGGCCGGCTTCGACAGCCCGGTCGAGTGCTGCAGCTTGTCCTCGGCGAACAGGCCGGCCTCGATGCGCATCGCGAGCTCGACCTCCTGCTCGGCGTTGAGCAGCGCGACCTTGCCGATCTGCTTGAGGTAGTCCTTCACCGGGTCCGCGGTGGCACCCGTGATGGTCGTCGAGTAGACCGGCGCTTCGTCGTCGTCGGTCTGCGAGATGACGAGCGCTCCGGCGGCGACCGCAGCCGCCTCCGTCGCGGGCTTCGCAGCCGAGTCGTCGTCCGAGTCCTCGGTCGCGTCGTCGGTGGCGTCCTCGGCCACCTCGACCGGCGTCTCGTCGTCGGCGCTCGCTTCGTCGTCCTCTGACGATGCGGCCTTCTTGCCGCTCGCCTTCTTCGGGGCCGCCTTCTTCGGGGCGGCCTTCTTGGCGGCGGTGGTGGTCCTGGGGGCGCGCTTCTTCGGCGCGGCCGTGCCCTCCGTCGTGGTCGTGGCGTCTTCCGCCACGACGCCGTCGGGCGTGGTGTCCTTCGTGGGATCGACCGTCGTGCTCCGGGCAGCCATGCGATCACCTTCCTCGTCGTGCCACGTTCCTGGGGTCGTGGCCTTCCCTCGCCGCCCAGGGCCACCGCCGCAGTCCCCCACGTCGTCTGGTCCTACCGTTCCGGGCAGCACTAGGACCCATGTCAAGTCCCCCGACGCTGAACGCGAGGAACCCGAAAGGGTCCGTGGTCATTATTGCACGCGACCGTTCCGCAAGCGTGCAACCAGTGCAACCCACAGCGGACCCACCCGTATTCCGTCCTCAGCGTGCAGTCGTGCGCGCGTCCGTCGGCGGGCCAGCAGCAGCATCACGACGCCGAACCCGACCACCACGTACTGCACGGTCATCGCCACGCGGAAGTTCTGCCACGCGAACGTGTCGGTGCCGGACGCCGCCGCCAGGACGTCGAGCAGCGAGCCGATCGCGAACATCATCACGAAGGCCGCCAGGAACCCGCCGACGTTCACCACGCCGTTCGCGGACCCGAGCGAACCGACCGGGTTGAACGAGCGCGCGAAGTCGAACCCGATGAGGGAGCCCGGACCGCCGACGCCCATCGCCACGACCAGCAGGACGAGCAGCCAGGTCGGCGGCTGCCCCGGCCAGAGCAGCACCGCCGTCCAGACGACACCGAGCGCGGTCACGATCCCGAGCACCAGGTTCGACCGACGCATCGGGAACCGGGCGCAGAGCAGACCGAGGACCGGGCCGGCGACGAACCCGACGAGGACGATCACGGTCAGGAAGGTCGCCGCCTCGGTCGCCGAGTAGCCGAGACCCCGGAGCATCGGGACCCCCCAGAGCAGGCTGAACACCGTGCCGGACGACTGCGTCACGTAGTGCGACCAGAAGCCCAGCTGCGTACCGGGACGTCGGAGTGCATGCCCGAAGGTGCGGAAGGCCGCGCCCCACGAGTGCGGCAGCGGGATCGTGTCGGTGCGCACGGCCACCGGTCCGGCACGCACGAACACCACCGCCAGGACGAGCCCCACCGCACTGGCGATCGCCGCCACGCCGAACGCCGCGTCCCAGCCGACGGAGTGCAGGAGCAGGGCGAACGGGAACGCCGAGACGATCTGGCCGATCTGCCCGAGGTTGCCCGTCCACTGCGAGATCTGCGGCAGGAGCGACCCGCTGAACCACATCGGCAGCAGGCGCATCACCGAGATGAAGGTCATCGCGTCCCCGGCGCCGACCAACACCCGGCCCACGATGGCCGGCCCGATCGTCGGGGACAGCGCGACGACCGCCTGGCCGATCGTCAGCAGCAGTGCGCCGAGCAGCACCAGGCGCCGCGGTCCGACCCGGTCGAGCGCGATGCCCACCGGGATCTGCAGCCCCGCGTAGACCGCGATCTGCACGACCGCGAGCGTGGACAGGACGGCGGCGGAGACGGCGAAGCGGTCCTGCGCGTCGACCCCGGAGACCCCGAGGGACGACCGCTGCATGACCGCCAGGACGTAGGCCAGGACGGCGACGCCCCAGACGACGAAGGCACGGCGGGAGTTCACCGGACCAGGCTAGCGAGCGGTCGGCGGTCAGCCGTCCGGACCCAGCAGCCGGTGCTCAGTCCTCGTCGGCTGCGGTGCGGCGGTCCGCCAGGAAGCGCTCCAGCTCAGCGGCGATCGAGTCGGCGGTCGGCACCTGTCCGTCCGCCCCGGTCAGCGGCGAGGCGACCGGGTTGCCCTCCATGTACGTGTCGTGGCGCTGCTCGAGCGTCCCGACCAGGCGCTGCAGCTCCGCGTTGCCGGCGACCTGCTCGTCGACGCGCGCCAGGAACTCACGTCCTTCTTCACGCAGGGCATCGGTCGGGAAGATCAGTCCGGTGGCGGCCGAGATGCCGGAGAGCGCCGCCACGGCTGCGTCCGGGAACTCCGTGTCCGCCAGGTAGTGCGGGACGAGCAGCACCAGCCCGGTGACCTGCTGGCCGATCTCGGACAGGCGGTGTTCGACCAGGTGCAGGACGTTCGCCGGCGCCTGGGTCTCGGGCTTCCAGACACTCATCGACTCGACCAGGTCGGCGCGGGTGCCGGAGACCGTGACGCCGATGGCCCGGGTGTGCGGGACCGGCATCGGGATCGCCTGGACCCACGTCGTGTCGGTCACCTGCAGGTCCTCGGCCAGGTCGAGGACGGCCTGCACGAAGCGGTTCCACTGGAAGTCGGGCTCGTAGCCGGAGAGGAACAGGAACGGCTGCCCGAGTTCGTCCCGCACCAGGTGCAGCGTGAGCCGGGGTGGTTCGACGGCCGTGATGTGGTCGTGCTCGAACGTGATGACCGGGCGCCGGGCACGCCAGTCGAGCAGCACGTCGGGGTCGAACTCGGCGACGAGCTGCGACTCGAGCGATCCGGTGATCGACGTCGTGATCTGCGCCACCGCCGAGCCCGCGTCTGCGAAGCCCGTCAGGGCAGCGACGAGGTGCAGCCCGGCGGGCACCGTCGGGGCGGATGCGTCGAGCGTGTAGAGGTCCTCGGGGTGGTTCATCACGCCAATGCTAGGCGGGGGCACCGTCGCGACCCGTGTCGGGTCGCGACGCCGACAGCGAACAGGTGACGGGCCTCCCGTCCGACAGCCTGACTGGAGGCGCGTCACCCGTCCGGCGGTCCTCACCGCCTGGCAGGACGCCGTCAGTAGGCTGGACGCATGGTCCGACCGACGCTCTCCACCACCTCTTCCGCTCCCTCCTCCGTCGACGCCGACGTGCTCGTCCTGGGCGTCCGCCCCGGCGCCGACGGCGCGCCCGCCACCCTCGTGCCGTCCGCGGCCGGCCCCGTCGACGGACTGGCCGACCTCGACCTCGCCGCCGTCGGCGCCACCGGCGCGAAGGACCAGCTCGTGCGCATCCCCGGCGGCTCGGCCGTCGGCGTCGCCGCCGCGGGCATCGCGCTCGTCGGGCTCGGCAGTGCCACCGGTCCGGCCGCCGTGCGCAGCGCCGCCGGCAGTGCGGTGCGCCAGCTGCCGCACGTCGCCGCCATCGCACTCGCCCTGCCCACCGAGGACGACGCCACCGTCGCCGCGGCACTCGAGGGTGCCGCACTCGGCGCCTACTCGTTCACCCGCCACAAGGGCGCCGGCACGACCGGTCCGGCCCGTGGCGACCAGCGCATCACGGTTGTCGCGCCGGCCTCGGTCAGCGCTGACGCCACCGTCCGCCCCGCGATCGTCGCCGACGCGGCCGCGCTGGTCCGCGACCTCGTGAACACCGCCGCCGGGGACCTCGGGCCGTCCGACGTCGCCGACGTCGCGCACGCGCAGGCCGACGGTCTGCCCCTCACCGTCGAGGTCCTCGACGAGACCGAACTCGCAGAGCAGGGCTTCGGCGGGATCGCCGGTGTCGGCCAGGGCTCGGTCCGCCCGCCGCGGCTCGTCGTCGTGCGGTACGAGCCGGCCGGTGCGACCAAGCACCTCGCGCTCGTCGGCAAGGGCATCACGTTCGACTCCGGCGGGCTCTCGCTCAAGCCGGCTGCCTCCATGCTCGGCATGAAGACCGACATGACCGGTGCCGCCACGGTCCTCGCAGCGACGGTCGCCGCCGCTCGCCTGGGTCTCGACACGAAGGTCACGGCCTGGCTCTGCCTCGCCGAGAACATGCCCTCCGGTTCCGCCATCCGTCCGGGTGACGTCCTGACCCTGAAGAACGGCAAGACCGTCGAGGTCACGAACACCGACGCCGAGGGTCGACTCGTCCTCGGTGACGGCATGGCCGCGGCGTCGCTCGAGCAGCCCGACGCGATCGTCGACATCGCCACCCTGACGGGCGCGCAGATGGTCGCCCTCGGTGACCGGACCACCGGCCTGATGGGCAGCGACGACCTCGTCGCCCGGGTCCGCACGCTCGCCGACACGGTCGCGGAGCCGATCTGGCCGATGCCGATGCCGGAAGAGCTCGACGGCCGCCTGAGCAGCGACGTCGCCGACATGGTCAACGCCACCGTCGGGCAGACCGCGGGCGGCATGCTGCTCGCCGCGAAGTTCCTCGAGCGCTTCGTCGGACAGACCGCCGAGGGCACCACGATCCCGTGGGCGCACCTCGACATCGCCGGCCCGTCGGAGAACCGCGGCGCCGGGTACGGCTGGCTCGGCAAGGGCGCCACCGGTGTGATGGTCCGCACCCTGGTCGCACTCGCAGAAGACCTGCAGTCCAAGTAGTAGGTTGGGTTCCGGCGGGGCCGCCGCGTCCGCGCGCGCTCCCCGCCGGAACTGACGGGACGGGACCGGTACAGACGGTCCGACCGCCGGACGCCGCCGCGCGGTGTCCACCGGGACGGCGTCCATGAGACACGAAGCCGCCCCCGACACGCACGAGGGAGTTGCACCAGGTGACGGAACAGACTTACGACGTCGTGGTCCTCGGTGGCGGCAGCGGCGGCTACGCCGCAGCGCTCCGAGCCGCTGAACTCGGGATGAGCGTCGCGCTCATCGAGGGCGACAAGCTCGGAGGGACCTGCCTGCACCGCGGCTGCATCCCGACGAAGGCGCTGCTGCACTCGGCCGAGATCGCGGACGGCGCCCGTGACGCGGAGAAGTACGGCGTCATCGCCGAGTTCGCCGGCGTCGACGTGCCCAAGGTCATCGAGTACCAGCAGGGCGTCATCAACTCGAAGTACAAGGGCCTGCAGGGCCTGATCAAGGCCCGCGGCATCACCGTCGTCGAGGGCTGGGGTCGTCTGACCTCGCAGAACACCGTGCAGGTCGGCGACCAGACCGTCACCGGTCGCAACGTCGTCCTGGCCACCGGGTCCTACTCGAAGTCGCTGCCCGGACTCGAGATCGGTGGGCGCGTCATCACCTCCGAGACCGCGCTCCGCATGGACTACGTGCCGAACAAGGTCGTCATCCTCGGCGGCGGCGTCATCGGCGTCGAGTTCGCCAGCGTCTGGAAGTCCTTCGGCGCCGAGGTCACGATCGTCGAGGGCCTGCCGCACCTGATCCCGGCCGAGGACGAGTCGATGTCCAAGCAGCTCGAGCGTGCGTTCCGCAAGCGCGGCATCGAGTTCTCGCTGGGTGTCCGGTTCCAGGGCGTCGAGCAGCACGAGAACGGCGTCGTCGTGACGCTCGAGAACGGCAAGACCTACGACGGCGACGTCCTGCTGGTCGCCGTCGGTCGTGGCCCGCTCACGCAGAACGTCGGCTACGAAGAGGTCGGTGTGGCCATGGACCGCGGTTTCGTCACCACGAACGAGCGCCTCGCCACCAACCTGCCGAACGTGTACGCCGTCGGCGACATCGTCCCCGGCCTGCAGCTGGCCCACCGCGGCTTCCAGCAGGGCATCTTCGTCGCCGAGGAGATCGCGGGTCTGAACCCCGTCGTCATCTCGGACACGAACATCCCGAAGGTCACGTACTCCGACCCCGAGGTCGCCTCGGTCGGCCTCTCGCAGTCGAAGGCCGAAGAGCAGTACGGCGCCGACAAGGTCGACTCGTACGAGTACAACCTGGCCGGCAACGGCAAGAGCCACATCATCGGCACGTCCGGTGCGGTCAAGGTCGTGCGCGTCGTCGACGGTCCCGTCGTCGGCATCAGCATGATCGGCGCCCGCGTCGGTGAGCTCATCGCCGAAGCCCAGCTCGCCGTGAACTGGGAAGCGCACCCGGAGGACGTCGCGCCGCTCATCCACGCACACCCGACGCAGAGCGAAGCCCTCGGCGAAGCGCTCCTGCACCTCGCGGGCAAGCCGCTCCACGCACTGTGAGCAGCACCGTCGTGCGCACCACGAACACCACAAACCAGAACCACGCCTGCGAGAAGGAGTCCACCCGATGAGCGAATCCGTCAACCTCCCGGCGCTCGGAGAGAGCGTCACCGAGGGTACGGTCACCCGATGGCTGAAGAACGTCGGTGACCGGATCGAGGTCGACGAGCCGCTGCTCGAGGTCTCCACCGACAAGGTCGACACCGAGATCCCGTCGCCGGTCGCCGGCGTCATCGAGGAGATCCTCGTCCAAGAGGACGAGACCGTCGAGGTCGGCACCGCCCTCGTGAAGATCGGTGACGGCTCCGGTGGCGGTGACTCGTCCGACCAGGGTGGGTCCGAGTCCGCCGACGACCAGACCGAGGCCGCCGCCGAGGACAGCGAGCCCGAGGCCGCACCGAGCACGGAGCAGGACACCGAGGCGAAGGCCCCGGAGCCCACCGAGCCCGAGCCGGCCCCGGCCGGCCAGACCCAGCCCGCAGCACCCCAGGCACCGTCGGCCCCGCCGGCCGCGTCGCCGGTGCCGCAGGCAGCCCCGGTCCCGCCGCCCGCCGCCGCACCGCCGGCCGCGGTCCCCGCACCGGCCAAGGCTGCTCCGGCCGCTGCCCCCGCCGCCGCGGCTCCGTCGTCGACGCCGTCCGCTGCGGTCCCGAACCCCACCGCCAACGGTGCGGCGTCCGGCTACGTCACCCCGCTCGTGCGCAAGCTCGCCAACGAGCAGGGTGTCGACCTCGCGACCGTCACCGGCACCGGTGTCGGTGGACGCATCCGCAAGGAGGACGTGCTCGCCGCGGCCTCCGCTGCTGCTGCCGCCCCGGCCGCATCCGGTTCGGGTTCGTCCGCGCCGGCACAGTCCGGTCCGTTCGTCGCCGAGGTCTCGCCGCTCCGTGGGACGCGCGAGAAGATGACCCGCCTGCGCAAGGTCGTGGCCGAGCGTGCCGTGCAGTCGATGACCTCGACGGCACAGCTCACCAGCGTGGTCGAGGTCGACGTGACCAAGGTCGCGCAGTTCCGCGACGCCCACAAGGCCGAGTTCCTCGAGAAGACCGGCTCGAAGCTCTCCTTCATGCCGTTCTTCGCCCTGGCGGCGTCCGAGGCGCTCAAGGCCCACCCGAAGATCAACTCGACCGTGGACGGCGACGAGATCGTCTACCCGGAGTCCGAGAACGTCTCCATCGCGGTGGACACCGAGCGCGGCCTGCTCACCCCGGTGATCAAGGACGCGGCGTCGCTCGACCTCGCCCAGTTCTCGAAGTCGATCGCGGACCTGGCGGAGCGCACGCGCAACAACCAGCTCAAGCCCGACGAGCTCGCCGGTGGCACGTTCACGCTGACCAACACCGGTTCGCGTGGCGCGCTGTTCGACACCCCGGTGGTCTTCCTGCCGCAGTCGGCGATCCTCGGCACCGGCATCGTCACCAAGCGCCCGGCGGTCGTCAAGGTCGACGGGCAGGAAGCGATCGCGATCCGGTCGTTCGTCTACCTGGCGCTCTCCTACGACCACCGCATCATCGACGGCGCTGACGCGTCCCGGTACCTGGTGGCCGTGAAGAACCGTCTCGAAGAGGGCAACTTCGCACCCAACCTCGGCTACTGATCTCCAGGAGCTGACAGGTTCGACGGCGGCCCCGTCTCCCCCGGTGGGAGGCGGGGCCGCCGTCGTCCGCGCTTCCGGCGTGACTCACCCGACACCCCACAGCCCGGCCACGACGACCCCGGTCACGACGACGCCCGCGGTGATCAGCCCGCGCAGCCCGATCCGGTGCGATCCGACCGGCAGGCCGGTCCGGAGGAGCGCGCGCACCGCCGCGAGCAGCCGGCCGACCACCGACTCCGGAGCCGTGGGCGCTGCAGCACCCGCATCGAGGGCGAACGTGAACGTCATCGGCGGCGGTTCCCACCGGACCGGCCGGGGCGGGGCGGTCGCACGGACCATCCGGTCGAGCGCGAGGAGTGCTGCTCCGCCGTCACGACGGGCCAGGGTGCACGCCTGGTCGATGGCGTCGCGGCTCGGCTCGCGCGGATCAACCCGGTCCCAGACCGCCCGGACGGCGAGCACCAGCGCCTCGGCACCCGTGACCACGCCGGGTCCACGCTCCCTGGTGGAGCCCGGCGGATGGTCGACCAGGACGACCGCTCCCGCGTCGTCGACCAGGACGTCCTCCACCCCGGCGCGACCGAGCAGCAGCGCCCCGGCATCGGCGAGCAGGGCGATCTCGAGCAGCGGGAGCGTCAGCGTGACGGCGACGCCCACGGTCGGTGCTCCGATGCGGTCGAGGGCGGCGGCCAGTGCGAGGCCGGCGGGTGCCGATGCCCGAGCGACCAGCGCGCCGGTCTCGTCACGACCGACCTCGGCGACCCCCACCAGGTGGTCGTGCGTCATGGTGCTCCGGTCGGCGAGCCACTCGGCGAACGCGTCGGCGGGCTCCGGCACGCGCCAACAGAGGTCGATCTGTTCCCACGGTTCCATGGCGACCATCGTGTCGGGGGCTGGGCGCGCCTCCCGGCCGGGGCGGTGCCCTGTGGACAACTCCTGTTCGCCCACAGCCTGGCGGCGGGCGGTCCCCGATCGACGTGCCAGGCCGTATCCTTGTCGGCATGGCACGCAGCAGTTCCTCCAGCTCCCCGGCGAAGGAGCCCGGTCGTCTCAAGCAGATGTACCAGGTCTTCACCATGACCCGTCGGGCCGACCCCAGTTCCGTCTGGTGGTTCGCCCTCGCGTTCCTCGGACCGGTCGTGGTCGGCGTCCTCGCGGCGCTGCTCATCCCGGGTCAGAACTGGCTCGCGATCACGCTCTGGATCATCGCCGGCGTGATGCTCGGTGTGCTGCTCTTCCTGATCGTGCTCAGCCGTCTCGCCGAGCGTGCCGCGTACTCGCAGATCGAGGGCCAGCCCGGTGCCGTCGGCGCCGTCCTGTCGAACTCGCTGCGTCGGCAGTGGCGCTCCAGCGAGATGCCCGTCGCCGTCCACGGCCGGTCGCAGGCGGCCGTCTACCGTGCCGTCGGCACCCCGGGTGTCGTCCTGATCACCGAGGGCCCGGTCACGAACCTCAAGCGCCAGGTCGAGGAAGAGCGGCGCAAGGTCGCGCGCATCGTGCCGAACGTCCCGATCCACGTCGTCAACGTCGGTGACGGGAAGGACGAGGTCACCCTCCACAAGCTGCCGCGTGCCATGAACAAGTACAAGAAGGCGCTGAACCGCAACGAGGTCCTGGCGGTCTCGAACCGTCTCGACTCCCTCACCCACGGTCCGGCTGCGGCGATCCCGAAGGGCATCGACCCGACGCGGGTCCGTGCCGGTCGCCCGCGCTGACCTCGGTCGCCCGAGCACCTCGACGCCCTCGATCCCGTTGCGGATCGGGGGCGTCGTGCTGTGTGGGGCGCTGGCTGGCGGGGCGTGGCGCCGGTCGAGGTCGCACGATGTGCCGCGCGCCTGGCGTCCCGGCGGCAGGTCGTGCGACCTCGGCCGAGCGGCCACGGCGGGTCGTGCGACCCCGGCGGACGAGGCCGGGCAGGTCGTGCGACCTCTGCGCGGGGCGCCGACAGGGCCTCAGCGGCGGACGAGCACCGTGCCGGCGACCGCGTCGTGCAGCGGCCGCCCGTCCTTCGCGTGGATGAGCACCGGCACGACGATGCAGAGCAGCACCGTGCGGACGAGCGGCCGCCACACCCCGACGTAGCCGCCACGGACCGGGACGACCCGGAGCCCGAGGCACACGTGCCCGAACGACCCGGACAGCAGCGCGATGAACACGACCTGCAGTGCCGCGAAGATGCCGAGCGTCACGAAGTTGCCCGCCGCCCCGTACGTCCCGAAGGCCAGGGACAGCAGCGACGCCAGTGCCCAGTCGATCACGAGCGCCAGGAACCGGCGGCCGAACGAGCCCATGCTGCGCGGTCCGGACTCGGGGAGACCGAGGATCTTGCCCGGCCACTCGGTGCGCCCGGAACCGGCATCGGGCGAGGAGGGCAGAGTGGAGCGGGCCATGTCACCAGCGTAGGCGGTCCCCCGGCACGTAACACGCTGGAAACAACCCAGTCACGTCCGGGAAACTCCATGTCAATACCCTCGTCGGAGGGTGCCTCCTGGTTCCCTCGACACCACCCAACCCCACAGGAGACCGACTCGTATGTTCAGCGATTCCTCCGAGGTGCTTGCCTTCATCAAGGACACGGACGTCAAGTTCCTCGACATCCGCTTCACGGACCTCCCCGGGGTCCAGCAGCACTTCAACATCCCCGCATCAACGGTCGACGAGGACTTCTTCGCCGTCGGTCAGCTCTTCGACGGCTCCTCGATCCGCGGCTTCGCGTCGATCCACGAGTCGGACATGCAGCTCATCCCCGACGTGACGACGGCGTACGTGGACCCGTTCCGTGCGGAGCGCACGCTGATCATGGTGTTCGACATCTACAACCCGCGCAACGGCGAGATCTACGGCCGTGACCCGCGCCAGGTCGCCAAGAAGGCGGAGAAGTACCTCGCCTCGACCGGCATCGCGGACACCGCGTTCTTCGCCCCCGAAGCCGAGTTCTACATCTTCGACGACGTCCGCTACTCGGTCACCCAGAACGAGGCGTTCTTCTCGGTCGACTCCGAAGAGGGCGCCTGGAACACCGGTCGCGAAGAAGAGGGCGGCAACCTCGCCAACAAGACCCCGTACAAGGGTGGCTACTTCCCGGTGTCGCCGGTCGACAAGACCGCTGACCTCCGCGACGACATCTCCCTGAAGCTCATCGACGCGGGCCTCGAGCTCGAGCGTGCGCACCACGAGGTGGGCACCGGCGGCCAGCAGGAGATCAACTACAAGTTCGACACGCTGGTCCACGCCGCGGACGACATCCTCAAGTTCAAGTACATCGTGAAGAACACGGCCGAGCAGTGGGGCAAGGTCGCGACCTTCATGCCGAAGCCGCTCTTCGGTGACAACGGCTCGGGCATGCACACCCACCAGTCGCTGTGGTCCGACGGCACCCCGCTGTTCTACGACGAGAACGGCTACGGCGGCCTGTCCGACCTGGCCCGCTGGTACATCGGTGGCTTACTCAAGCACGCCCCGGCCGTCCTGGCGTTCACGAACCCGACGATCAACTCGTACCACCGTCTGATCCCGGGCTTCGAGGCCCCCGTCAACCTGGTCTACTCGGCGGGCAACCGCTCGGCGTCGATCCGCATCCCGATCACCGGCACGAACCCGAAGGCCAAGCGCATCGAGTTCCGTGCGCCCGACGCCTCCGGCAACCCGTACCTGGCGTTCGCCGTGCAGCTGATGGCGGGCCTCGACGGCATCCAGAACCGCATCGAGCCGCACGAGCCGGTCGACAAGGACCTCTACGAGCTCCCCCCGGAAGAGGCGAAGAACATCCCGCAGGTGCCGGCCTCGCTCGGTGCCGCGCTGGACGCGCTCGAGGCGGACCACGAGTTCCTCCTCAAGGGCAACGTCTTCACCGAGGACCTGATCCAGACCTGGATCGACTACAAGCGCGAGAAGGAGATCCTCCCGATGGCGCAGCGTCCGCACCCGTTCGAGTACGAGCTGTACTTCGGCGTCTGACGCTCCACGCACAACCGCGAAGGGCCCCGCGCCGTCAGGTGCGGGGCCCTTCCGCGTACCCGCTCGCCCGCGCTCGGCGGGCCGGCGGCCTCCGGCGGAGCCGAGCCTCGGCTGGGCGGACGGTTTGCGGCACGCGGACGGCGCAGGATGTCCGCCAGGCCGAGGCTCGGCCACGCGCGCGGCGCCCGGCGGACGGCGCACGCCCGGCGGACGCCCGGCGACGGCCTGGAGGCCCGGTGCCAGCCCGTCGGACCGACACCGAGCCTCCAGGCCGGCACCGCCACCGCAGCGCCGAGCCTCGGCTGGGCGGGCACTTCGCCGCACGCGAACGGCGCCCAGTGTCCGCCAGGCCGAGGCTCGGCCACGCGCCCGGGCGGACGCGCGCAAGACGCCGGCACGCACGAGAGCGGGGCCCGCGCCGCCCCCGGCACGGGCCCCGCTCCACCTCGGGACGGTCAGCGGCTGGTGGCCAGCGCGTCGATCGTGCCCGCGGCGACGCTCACAGGAGCCCCCGCGACCGGGGTGGGCCGGCCCAGGGAACGGACGGTCCACCCCGCCCCGACCCAGCGTCCGGTCGGGAGGCAGTTGCGCGCGTCGATCACGACGCGCTGGCCGACGACGGCCGCGAGGGCGACCGGATCGGCCTCGACGACCTCGTCCCACTCGGTGAGCACGAGGACGAGGTCGGCGCCCTCGATCGCCTCCGTCATCGACCCGGCGTAGGTGAGGGTCGGGAACGAGCGGCGAGCGGTCTCCATCGCCTCCGGGTCCCACAGCGTCACCTGCGCACCGCGGAGGTGCAGCGCGGCGGCGACGTTGAGCGCCGGGGAGTCGCGGACGTCGTCGGTGAGGGGCTTGAACGCGGCCCCGACGACGGCGATGCGACGGTTCAGCACCGATCCCCCGGCGGACTCGATCGCCATGTCGATGACCCGCTGGCGCTGGCCCATGTTGATCTCGTCCACCTGCTGCATGAGCCCGACCACCCGGCCGGCACCGATCTCGTTCGCGCGGTGCATGAGGGCTCGGATGTCCTTCGGCAGGCAGCCACCACCGAACCCGAGGCCGGCGTTGAGGAACTTCCGTCCGATGCGGGCGTCGTGGCCCAGGGCGTCGGCGAGCGTCGTGACGTCGGCCCCGGCGATCGCGCACATCTCGGAGATCGCGTTGATGAACGAGATCTTCGTGGCGAGGAACGCGTTCGCGCTGACCTTGACGAGCTCGGCGGTGGCGAGGTCGGTCGTGATGACCGGGGTGCCCTCGCTGATCGGGGCGGCGTAGACCTCGCGGATCACGGCGTCGGCGGCCTCGGAGGCACCGCCCCAGACCAGGCGGTCCGGGTGCAGGGTGTCCTCGACGGCCTTGCCCTCGCGGAGGAACTCGGGGTTCCAGATCAGCTCGGCGTCGATGCCGGCGGGCGTGAACTCGCTGACGATGCCGCGCAGTCGGGCCGCGGTGCCGACGGGCACGGTCGACTTGCCGACGATGAGGCCCGGGTGGGTGAGGTTCTCCGCCACACCGCGGGTGGCGCTCTCGACGTAGGCCAGGTTCGCGGCGTGCGACCCGGCCTTCTGCGGGGTGCCGACGCAGACGAAGTGGACGTCCGCAGCAGCGACGGCGGACGCGATGTCCGAAGTGAAGCGGAGCAGGCCGCTGGCGACGTGCTTCGTGATGAGCTCGGGCAGTCCGGGCTCGTAGAACGGCACCTGGCCGGCGGAGAGCGCGGCGAGCTTGGCCGGGTCGACGTCCACGCCGATGGTCTCGAACCCCATCTCGGCCATGGCTGCGGCGTGCGTGGCGCCGAGGTACCCGGTGCCGATGACGCTGATCACGGGTGCGGGGCGGGTGTCGGCGGATTTCTTCGATGCGGTCACTTCTTGACCTCCTGCAGGTCGTAGTCGGTGTCGGTGCGGGCGATGCCGGCGACGAACGCCGCCAGGCTGTCGGCACGGGAGTTCAGCCGCCAGTCGTTGGTGGTGCGGGCGCCGTCGACGATGGTGGTCGCGGTCTCGCTGAAGTACGCGAAGCCGATGACGTCCGAGTTGGCGGGGTCGGCGAGGGCGTCGAAGAGCGAGTCGATCCACTGCGACTTCTGCCCGTTCGACACCGCGGAACCCGTCTCGGTCGCACCGATCTCGCTGAGCAGGATCCGCTTGTCCGGCGCGATCTGCCGGATCTGCTCGAGCGTGCGGCCGAAGGTGGTGGCGAAGGTCGGCGCTTCCTCGGCCTTGCGGTAGTAGCCGCTCATGCCGACCCAGTCGACGTAGTCGGCACCCGGGTAGTACGCCTGCATGTAGTCGACGGTCTGGTACTTCGGGTTGCCCAGGGCGTCGATGCGGGTCGGGGACCAGTTCCAGATGACGTAGTCGTTCGCGCCCTCGCGCTGGAACACGTCGTGCACGTGCTTCCACATCGCGACGAACGAGCCCGGGGCGTTCTGCTGCGCGGTGCCGTCCGACCAGTTGTACCAACTGCCGTTCATCTCGTGGTCGAGACGGATGACGACGGGCTGCCCGTTCGCCTTGAGCGCGTCGGCGTACTTCGTCAGGTAGGCGTCGAAGGCCCCGCCGGTGATGTCGGCGTTCGCGTACCCGGCGACGTACTCCTGGTCGTTGCCGGTCGACGCGGGCCGGGTCTCCCAGGTCATCATCGGCACGCGGCCGTTGGTCCACGACCGCTGGACCGCACTGGCGTTGAAGTCCTGGTCGAAGCCCTGGAAGAAGCCCACCATGTTCGTCGCCTTGCCGACCTGCTGCGAGACGTCGTCGTACTCAGCCCAGTTGAAGGGCGACTGGGCCGTGTAGAGGCCGTACCAGCGGGCCTGCTGGGCGAGGACCTCGGCCTTCGTCGGGACGACCACCGGGGTGGCCGGGTCCGGGTCGGTCGAGGGGCCGCCGGTGCCGGGGACGACGGTCGGACCGCCGCCGTGACCGCCTGCGCCGCCGGAGTGCGACCCACCGGACGCAGATCCACCGGACGCCGATCCACCGGACGTGGCGCCGCCGGAGCCGGCCCCCTTGCCCGCCGTGATGGTCGTGCCGGAGGAGGACGAGCCTCCCGAACCGTGGCCCGCCCCGTGTCCGGAGGCCGCAGAACGAGCGTGCCCGAGCTGCGACCGCAGGTCCGCGATCTGCGCCTTGAGCTGGGTGACCTGGTCACTGCGTGAGCCCGACTGCGCGGCGGTGCTCTGCAGCTTCCCCTCGAGCTTCCAGATCTGCTGCTGCGCGGCGTCGAGCTTGGCCTGCATGGCCCGGACGTCGGCCGACGGCTCCTGCTTGGTCGGGACGCCGAGCGCTCGGCTGACCGCGGTGGAGACCGGGCCGGAGGGCGAGATCCAGACGGACCAGGTGATGAGGGCGAGGACGGCGACGATCGCCGCCATGCCGAGCGCGGTGCGCTTGGCGTGCTTGGTGGACGGTGCCCACCAGGTGCCGGTGGTGCGGTCGAGATCAGACAATGAGGAACGCCTCCAGAGCGAAGACCGCGATCCCGATGACGTACGGGATCGATGCGTAGGGGTTGAGTCGGCGACGGGCGGGCTTGGCCGCACGCTGCGGCGCACGGTCGGTCGCGGTGGCGACGTCTGGTCGGGTGGCGAGCACGGTCGAGGTGGAGGCCGTGGTCGCGTCCGGTCCGAACAGCTCGTCGAACGCGCGGTCGACGTCGGCCTGGTCGGCCGGTCGATCGGCGGCTCGGTCCGATCCGGCCGTCAGACCGCGGTCCGACCCAGCCGTCGGCCCGCGGTCCGACCCAGCCGTCGGCCCGCGGTCCACCGGGCTCAGCGGCACGGTGCTGCCGGCGAGCTGCGGCTGCGCCGGGTCCTCCTCCATCGGTCCGCCGGCGTAGGCCCCGGCCCGGGTCCCCCAACCGCTGGCGTGGGCCAGGCGGAAGAACCCGATCAGACGGATCGGCATGAGGAAGAACGTCGAGACGATGATGAACATCGGCAGGCGGAAGAAGTCCGAGGGCTTCTCGGCCAGGTGTCGCATCTGGCGGATCGCCATGCTCAGCACGCTCGAGACCACCATGAGTCCGGCCACGTAGACGAAGCCGGTGGAGAAGCCGTACTGGTGCAGGATCCCCTGGTAGAGGTTCTGCCCCTGCCCGGTGAGTGCCCGGTAGATCCAGCCTGCGATCACGCCGAAGAGCATGAACGGCAGGATGATGTCGGTCAGGAAGAACACGGCCAGGATCGGCGCGTGGCCGAGCATCCAGGGCAGCATCCGCAGCGTGTTGTACTGCGAGCCGCGGGCCCAGCGGAGCTGCTGCTTGAACAGCTTCTTCACCTGCAGCGGAGCGTCCGTGTACACGAGCGACGTGTACTGGTAGACGGTCCGGTAGCCCTCCTTGAGCGTCAGGTTCGTGAGCGTCCGGTCGTCGGACACCTCGAGGAAGACCCCCATGAACTCCTCGTGCATGAACCGGTCCATGACGCGCACCAGGATGTTCCGGCGGAACGCGATCGTGCGGCCGGGCAGGCAGCCGATCTGCCCGAGGACGCTCTGCGCGGGCATCGAGTACAGCGCGCGGGAGTTCTCGAGCCAGTCGGCCCAGCGGGTGATCCAGGAGCGCGTCGGCTCGAGAATGCGCTGGCGGGTCGTGACGCCGCCGACGGACTCGTCGGCGAACGGCTTGAGCAGTTCGACGAGCGTGCCGGGCGTCCACACCGTGTCCGAGTCGACGAGCACGGTGATGTCACCGTTCGACATCTCGGTGCCGACCTTGACGGCGTTGCGCTTGCCGGGGATCGGCGTGTGGGTCCAGCGGACGAGGGGGGCGAACTCGTCGCAGACGGCTTCGAGCGCCTCGTTCCGGGCGCCGTTGATGACGACGATGATCTCGCCGGGACGCTGTTCGACCATGCGGCCGATCACGTCACGGAACAGGTCGAGCGGCTCGTCCACCACGGGGACGACGACGCTCGTCGTGCCGGTGTACGTGCCGGTGAAGGGGCGGTACCGGGCGGAGAGGACGACTTTGAGCAGCCAGAGCAACCAGATCACCAGTGAGTACACGGTGAACAGGTAGAACTCGGGGTGGCCGTCGACCATCTGCCGGATCTGGAGGATGAAGGTGAACATCGATCCCTGCTTCAACGTTCGGGGGAGATTCCACGCCATCGGGAAATCGGGGTCGGTTCGGGTGTCCTCATTCAGACAGACCGCAGATGACCCCTGCAACGTGTCCCTCGGGCGGGGGTGGCCGCGGTGTCGATCGGGGGACAGAGTGGTCCGCTGCACGTCGGACAGGCCCGTGTCCCCACTGGTGCTGACAGCAGTTGGGTGGACCGGTCCCACGGTGATCGGCCGCCGATCGGGTGCCGCACACGATCGGGAGGCGCGTCACCGGTCCGTCGAGAACCCCCGGTCACGGGCTGGTTGCGTCACACCGTTCCGAACACGGACGAGCTCAGAGCGCCCGTGTTCCGAAAACCTGGTCGCGGGCTGGCAGCGGTTCCGACCCGGTACCGACCGGGGTACGGGGGCCGAGGCGACGGGGTACGAATCACGACCGGCGGAAATTGTCTTTGACAACTCGTCAGGTTGGTCTGGTGCGCGTCGGTCCGGGCGTGTCGCAGCCTCGGAGCACTCGCTCAGTCGGACGCTCAGGCGCCGTAGAACTCGCGCTCGAAGACCTGACGGGCACGACGCGTGACAGCGAGGTAGTCCTCTTCGAGCTGCGACGCCGACCCCGGCGGGTACTCGAGCAGCCGCGCGATGCCCTCGAGCTGCGTCCGCTCGACGGGCAGCACGTCCGTCGTCTTGCCCGACCACAGCACCAGCGCGCTGCGGGTCCGGGAGGCGAACCGCCACGCGGCCGCCAGCCGTTCGGCGTCCTCCGGCACCACCCAGCCGGCTTCCGTGGCTGCCTGGAGGGCCTCGAGCGTCGAGGTGGTCCGGAGCGCGGGCTGCTCGCGCCCGTGCTGGAGCTGCAGGAGCTGGACGAACCACTCGACGTCGCTCAACGACCCCCGGCCGAGCTTGAGGTGACGAGCGGGATCGGCGCCGCGGGGCAGCCGTTCGGACTCGACGCGGGCCTTGATGCGCCGGACCTCACGGACCTCGCGGTCCTCGATCGCCACCGGGTACCGGGTCCGGTCCGCCAGGTGCTCGAAGTCGCGGAGGAGCTGCTCGTCCCCCACGGCACCGCGGGCACGGAGGAGCGCCTGGGCCTCCCACGTCAGCGACCAACGGGCGTAGTAGGCCGCGTACGAGTCGAACGAGCGCACCACGGGGCCGTTCTTCCCCTCGGGCCGCAGGTCGATGTCGAGGTCGAGGGGGTGCAGGGCGTCCTCGGTCAGCCGGTTCAGCTCGCGCACCACCACCTGTGACGCGCGCGAGGCCACGTCGTTCGGCACCGTCGACGACCGGTAGACGAAGAGCACGTCGGCGTCCGACCCGAACCCGAGTTCACGCCCGCCGTAGCGTCCCATCGCGATCACGCCGAACTCCAGGCCGTCCGGGGCGTCCCGACGCGCCAGGTCGAGGGCACCGCTCAGCGTGGCCTCCGTGACGTCACTGAGCGCCGGACCGAGGCCGTCGACGTCAAGGTGCCCGAGCACCGCGGCCATGCCGAGTCGGAGCGTCTCCCGCCGCCGGACCCCGCGCAGCAGCGAGGCCGCGGTGTCCACGGCGTCCCCGTGCCGGGCCGTCGTCGCTCCTGTCTCGGCGAGCAACGCCGGCAGCGGGCGGGGCTTGAGCAGGGTGTCCGGCTCGTCCAACCACGCCACGGCCTCCGGAAAACGCTCGAGCAGACCCGAGAGGAACGCGGACTCGGACAGCACGGTCGTCAGGCTGTGCGCGGCGCCGGACGAGTCACGGAGCATCCGGAGGAACCAGCTCGACTCCCCCAGGACGTCGCTGAGCCGCCGGAAGGCCAGGAGCGCCCGGTCCGGTGCCGGTCCCTCCGCCATCCAGCGCAGGAGCACCGGCAGGAGGTTCCGCTGGATCGCCGCCCGCCGGGTCGTCCCCTGCGTCAGCGCACGGATGTGGGTGACGGCACCGTCCGGGTCGGCGAACCCGATGGCGGTGAGCCGGTCACGGACCTGGCTGCTCGTCAGGACGATCTCACCCTCGGTCGAGGCCACCGCGGCGAGCATCGGTCGGTAGAACAGCCGCTCGTGGAGGCCCCGGACCTCGAGCTTCACCGAGCGCCAGCGGTCCTGCAGTGCCGACGCCGAGGACGCCAGCCGGGTGGAGCGTGCGAGGACCCGGAGTTCGTCCTCGTCGGAGGGCATCAGGTGCGTGCGCTGCAGCCGCCGGAGCTGGATGTGGTGCTCGAGCACCCGGAGCAGGGCGTAGTCCGGCCCGAAGCGTGCGGCCTCTGGTCGTCCGACGTACCCGGCGGTCGCCAGCGCGTCCATCGCCTCGAGGGTGGAGCGCACCCGCACGGACTCGTCGTCCCGCCCGTGCACGAGCTGCAGCAGCTGCACGGTGAACTCCACGTCGCGCAAGCCGCCGGGGCCGAGCTTCAGCTGCCGGTCGACCTGGGCGTCCGGGATGTGCGCCGTCACCCGCTCCCGCATCCGCTGGACCGACTCCACGAACCCCGGGCGTTTCGACGACTCCCACACGAACGGGGCCACCGCGGCGACGTAGCGTTCGCCGAGGTCCGTCGAGCCGGCGATCGCCCGTGCCTTGAGCAGCGCCTGGAACTCCCACCCCTTCGCCCAGCGCTCGTAGTACGCGACGTGCGACTCGAGCGTCCGGACGAGTGCCCCGTCCTTGCCCTCTGGCCGCAGGTTCGCGTCGACCTCCCACAGTGCGGGCTCGGCGGCGAGGTCGGTGATGACGTGGGTTGCGGCGATCGCCAGACGTGTCGCGATGAGCACGGCACGGTCGGTGCTGATCGCGGGGGCGTCGTCCCCGTCGGCCGGCTCGGTGGGCTCCGTCACGAAGATGACGTCGACGTCGCTGACGTAGTTGAGTTCCCGCGCTCCGGCCTTGCCCATCGCGATCACGGCGAGCGGCGTGGCGGCGACGTCCGCGGCGGGGAACGGGACTTCGCGACGTGCGACCGTCACGGCCGCGTCGAGTGCGGCACCGGCCAGGTCGGCGAGGCCCGCAGCGACGTCCGGGAACGCCTCGGTCGGCGACGGGTGCAGGACGTCGAACAGGGCGATCTGCGCCAGGTGGCGTCGGTAGCGGACCCGCAGTCGACGGCGGGCGGTCTCCCCCGAGCTACCGTCGACGGCCTCGTCGAGCGACGCCGTGTACCGCTCCTGCGACCACGGCGGCGCCACGGGTTCGAGCAGCAGGGCGAGTTCGTCCGGCCGGCGCTGCAGGAACTCGGCCAGCCCGATCGAGGCGCCGAGCAACCGGACCAGGCGCTCGGTCGCGCCGGCGTCCGCCAGGACCGGCCGCAGCTGGTCCGGTGCGGCCTCGATGAGCCGCTCGAGCGCGAGCAGTGCGCCGTCCGGGTCCGCCGTGGCGGCCCACACCGACTCGGCGTCCGCGATCGGGACCCGCAGGTCGGACGCGGGACGGGCCTCCAGGGCGGCGATCCGTTCGAGCGTGCCGGACAGGTCGGCGAACCCGAGCCGCGCCAGCTGCGACCGCGAGGTCGCCGTCCTGCTGGTCATCGCGTGCGCTCCCGTCGTGTGTCCTGACCGGCGGGGTCAGAGCATGCCGAGGTTGGTGTCCAGCTCGAAGGGGGTGACCTGGTCGCGGTACCGCTTCCACTCCTGTCGCTTGTTGAGGAGCACGAAGTTGAAGACCTGCTCGCCCAGGGTCTCGGCGACGAGCTCCGAGTCCTCCATCAGCGACAGGGCGTGGTCGAGGCTCGCCGGCAGCTGGCTGTAGCCGAGTGCCTTGCGCTCGGAGTCGGACAGGCTCCACACGTTGTCCTCGGCCTCGGCGGGGAGCTCGTAGCCCTCCTCGATGCCCTTGAGACCGGCGGCGAGCAGGAGCGAGTACGCCAGGTACGGGTTCGCAGCCGAGTCGATGCCGCGGTACTCGATGCGGGCCGACTGGCCCTTGTTCGGCTTGTACAGCGGCACGCGCACCAGCGCGGACCGGTTGTTGTGGCCCCAGGTGACGAAGGACGGGGCCTCGTCGCCACCCCAGAGACGCTTGTACGAGTTGACGAACTGGTTCGTCACCGCGGTGATCTCCGGCGCGTGCTTGAGGACACCGGCGATGAACTGCTTCGCGGTGGGCGAGAGCTGGTACTCGCCGCCGGGCTCGTAGAACGCGTTCTGGTCGCCCTCGAAGAGCGAGACGTGCGTGTGCATGCCGGAGCCGGGCTGCCCGGACAGGGGCTTCGGCATGAAGGTCGCGTAGACGCCCTGCTCGATCGCGACCTCTTTGACGACCGTGCGGAACGTCATGATGTTGTCCGCCATGGTCAGCGCGTCGGCGTAGCGGAGGTCGATCTCGTTCTGCCCCGGGCCGGCCTCGTGGTGGCTGAACTCCACCGAGATGCCGAGGTCCTCGAGCATCCGGACCGAGCGGCGACGGAAGTCGTGCGCGCTGCCGCCGGGGACGTTGTCGAAGTAGCCGGCCTGGTCGACGGGCTTCGGGCCGCCGTCCTTCCAGTCGCGGTCCTTGAGGAGGTAGAACTCGATCTCGGGGTGCGTGTAGAACGTGAACCCGCGGTCGCTCGCCCGGGCCAGGGTCCGCTTCAGGACGTTGCGGGGGTCGGCCACGGCGGGCTGCCCGTCCGGCGTCGTGATGTCGCAGAACATCCGGGCGGTCGGGTCGATCTCCCCGCGCCACGGCAGGATCTGGAACGTCGAGGGGTCCGGGTGCGCGAGCACGTCGGCCTCGTACGAGCGGGTCAGGCCCTCGATCGCGGAGCCGTCGAAACCGATGCCCTCGGCGAACGCGCCCTCCACCTCAGCCGGCGCGATGGCGACCGACTTGAGGGTGCCGATCACGTCGGTGAACCAGAGTCGGATGAACTTGATCCCGCGCTCCTCGATGGTGCGGAGCACGAAGTCCGTCTGCTTGTCCATGCACGACCTTTCCGAGTTCAGCTGGTCCGGTCCACGACCGTTGTCACAGGCTAGTGGTCAACCTTCCGTGTCCGCGGCGTCGGCGCGCTCGTTGTTGGACTGGATGCGGTCCAGGGCGTGCGCGGCCTCGTCACGGGTGGCGAAGGGGCCGATGTGGTGACGGTTGGTCGACTTCAGGCCCTGCTCGACCTCGCCGGTCTTGTCGTTGTACCACCACTGGGATTCGATGCGCTCGTCGGTCATGGGGCCGACCGTACCCGGGCCGGCCCGGGTCGTCCGGGAGGCCGGGCCCGGGTCATCCGGCAGGCCCCGGTCGTCCGTGCCCGGCTCCACGGCCGGGAGGCGGCGGTCGGCTCCGACACGCCGCTAGAGTGGAGCGCATGCCCCGGGACGAACACGGACACCTGACCGCTGGCCGCATCTCCCCGCAGCGGCCGGTCCCACGGGACATCGAGCGCCCCGAGTACGTCGGCAAGGTCGAACCGCACGAGCACGGCCTCGGCGACACGTACACCCCGGACGAGGTCGAGCGCATCCGCACCGCGGGCCGCATCGCCTCGCAGGCCATCGACGCCGTCGGCGCGGCGATCCGCCCCGGCGTCACGACCGACGAACTCGACCGGATCGGCCACGAGTTCATCGTCGGCCACGGTGCCTACCCCTCCACGCTCGGCTACCGCGGGTACCCGAAGTCGCTCTGCTCGTCGTTGAACGAGGTGATCTGCCACGGCATCCCCGACGACACCGCGCTGCAGGACGGCGACATCGTGAACATCGACATCACCGCGTACAAGGACGGCATGCACGGCGACACCAACCGGACCTTCGTGGTCGGGCAGGCGGCGCCCGAGGTCCAGGACCTCGTCACCCGTACGGAAGAGGCGATGCACCGCGGCATCCGCGCCGTCGCGCCGGGTCGGCAGGTCAACGTCATCGGCCGCGCGATCGAGTCCTACGCCAAGCGCTTCGGGTACGGGGTCGTCCGCGACTACACCGGACACGGGGTCGGTCGGGCGTTCCACTCCGGGCTCGTCATCCCGCACGTCGACGACGTCCGCTACGACACCGTGATCGAGCCGGGCATGGTCTTCACGATCGAGCCGATGCTGACCCTGGGCGGGATCGAGGCCGACATCTGGGCCGACGACTGGACCGTCACCACGCGCGACCGCTCCTGGACCGCGCAGTTCGAGCACACGCTCCTGGTGACCGAACGCGGCACCGAACTCCTCACCGTCTCCTGACCACCCGCGGCGCACCCGATCCCGGGACCGTGCCGGACACGAGCCACCTACGGAAGGCACCGCTCCCCATGACCTCACTCGCAGTCGGCGTCGACATCGGCGGAACAGGCATCAAGGGCGCGATCGTCGACACGGCGACCGGCGAACTCACCACCGACCGGATCAAGAAGGCGACGCCCGAGGGTGGCAAGCCGCACGACATCGTCGAGGTCGCCAAGTCGATCCTGGACGACCTGTCCCCCGCGTCGGACGTCGCGGTCGGTGTCTGCTTCCCGGCGATCGTGCGTGACGGCAAGACCATGTCGGCCGCGAACGTGTCGAAGAAGTGGATCGGCTTCGAGGCCGAGGCGCTCTTCGAGAAGGAGCTCGGTCGCTCCATCCACTTCGTCAACGACGCCGACGCCGCCGGGTTCGCCGAGCAGCAGTTCGGTGCCGCCAAGGGCCGCGACGGACTCGTCATCATGACGACACTCGGCACCGGCATCGGCACGGCGCTCATCAACGACGGCGTGCTCATCGTGAACGCGGAGCTCGGCCACCTGGAGATCGAGGGCGTCGACTACGAGACGAAGGCGTCCTTCGCGGCCAAGGAGCGGGACGACCTGACCTGGAAGCACTGGGCGAAGCGCCTGCAGAAGTACTACTCCCGGCTCGAGGCGCTGCTGTCCCCGGAGCTCTTCGTCGTCGGCGGTGGCGTGTCGAAGCAGTACGAGGAGTTCCTGCCGTTGCTCGACCTGCAGGCGGAGATCATCCCCGCGACACTCCGGAACAACGCGGGCATCATCGGCGCGGCGACCCTGGCGGCACGCAGCTCCCGCTGACCTGCCGGTGCCCCCGGCGCGCTCGTCCGTCCGGCGCGCCCGTCTGCTCCGCGCCGAGCGGTCACGACACCCCGTGTGCTCCGAGCCGACCGGTCACGGAACGTCGTTCTCCGCGTGCGGGACCGACGTTTCGTGACCGCTCGGCGGACGACGTGCGGGGTGTCGGGACCGGCCGACGGGACGAACCTCGGGGTCGGAGCCCGGCGGCGCGGGCGTGCCGGTACACTCGTCGGAGCGAACGGGTCGGTGAGACGGTCGCGTCACTCCCCCGGGAGTGCCGAGGAACGTCCGGGCTCCACAGAGCAGGGCGGTGGGTAACACCCACCCGGAGCAATCCGCGAGACAGTGCCACAGAGAACAGACCGCCGGCGGTGACGTCGGTAAGGGTGAAACGGTGGTGTAAGAGACCACCAGGGATCCGGGTGACCGGATCTGCTCGGTAAACCTCGCCCGGAGCAAGGTCAGACAGAGGACGCTGAGGCTGCTCGCCGAGTCCTCGGGTAGACCGCTGGAGGCCGACGGCAACGTCGGTCCGAGAGAGATGGCCGTCACCGCGGTGCAAGCCGCGGGACAGAACCCGGCGTACGGCCGGCCCGTTCGCCCCAGTCCGTACGGCCACCACAGCCCGGTACCGCGAGGTGCCGGGCTCTCGTGTTCACGCCGCGACGCCGCAGAGCGCACGAGACGCCCCCGAATTCCGCGGCGTCTCGCCCGGACGACGGCGGCGCACGCAGACGGGCGCGTCTCGGCGGCCGGGAGGCACGCGGCCAGCCCGCACCGCGCCTCCCGCCCGGCCCGCCCGAGGACTCGGGCCGGCGCCCGCCGCCGCGCGACACCGTGGAACGCGCGAGACGCCCCCGGATTCGGCGGCGTCTCACGCCCGCAGCGGCGTTTCGCGTCGGCAGCGGCGTTTCGCGTCGGCAGCGGCGTCTCGACCCGCCGACGGCGCATGCAGACGGGCGCGTCTCGGCGGCCGGGAGGCACGCGGCCAGCCCGCACCGCGCCTCCCGCCCGGCACGCCCCAGGACACCGGCCGGCGTCCACCGCCGCGAGACACCGTGGAACACACGGGACGCCGCCGGGTTCGGCGGCGTCTCGCAGAAGCGGCGGCGTTCCGCGGAAGCAGCGGAAGCGGCGGCGGCGCCGCCCCGCGCCTACAGGCCGGACTCGGCCGTCCGCACCAAGATCGCGTCGCTGTCCGGGCAGAGCAGGACGTCGTCCGGCGCCGCAGCCCGGATCGTGGCCAGGTCGGAGTTGTTCAGCGCCACGCCGGACGCCGTCGACACACCGCCCTGCAGCAGCGACGCGCCGAAGCCGTACCGGGCACGCTGGCGCTCGTACAGTGCCAGGAGCTCGGCCGGCACCTTCGCGGCGACGTCGGCGCGGGACTGCACGGCGGCGACGCGGTCCTTCTCGAACCGGGCGATGCCGTCGTCGCGGACGCCCATCAGCCGGCCGCGCTCGGCGTCGATGTCGGCGAGCTGCTTCTCGATGTCGCCGACCCGGGCGCGGAGACGGTCGAGCGTCTCCATCACCTCGAGCTCCTGCGTCTCGAGGTCGTTCGTCCGGCGGTTCAACGAGTCGAGCTCGTTCTGCAGTCCAGCAGCGTCCTTGGCGTTGCCGACGTTCTGCAGCAGCGTGGTGTCGCGCTCGATGCGTGCCTGGGCGGTGGCGCTGTCCGACTCGAGGCGGGCGAGGTCGCGCTCGGCGTCCTCGACGTCCCCGGTGGCGGCGGCGAGCTGGCTGCGCAGGCCGGCGGCACGGGTGCCGAGCTCGGTGAGGTGCTCGCCCTTCTGCAGGGAGCTGATCCGGTGGGCCAGCCGGGTGATGTCGTTGTCGAGTCGCTGGACGTCGAGCAGGATGGCCTGGTCCTCGGGTGCTGCCTTCATGGTCAGGCTCCTTCGTTGGGGGCGGATGGCAGGACGGCGAAGTCCCACGGGTCGGTTCGGAGGTCGCTCACGGTGACGCGGACCCCGGTGGCGGCGCGGAGCTGCTCGGCGGCGACGTCGAGCCACAGCCACTCGGTCGCCCAGTGCGAGGTGTCGATCAGCGCGGGGCCCTCGGCCACCATCGCCTGCTCGCGGAACTCGGAGGCGGGGTGGTGCCGTAGGTCGCTCGTGACGTAGACGTCGGCGGCCCGGACCTCGGCGTTGCCGAGGTACGCGTCACCCGCGCCGGCGCAGAGGGCGACCGTGCGGACGGGTCGGTCGTACTCCCCCGACACGCGGACCCCGGTCGCGGTGGCGGGCAGGACGTCGACGATCCGTCGGGCGAGCGCGCCGAGGGGCACCGGTTCGGCGAGGACACCGACCCGGCCGATCCCGCTCACGCCGTCGGCCGCGGGCTCGAGGGGACGCTGGTCCTGCAGTCCGATCCGGTCGGCGAGGACGGCGGAGGTGCCGGTGGTCACGACGTCGGCGTTGGTGTGCGCGGCGAGGAGGGCACAGCCGCCACGGACGAGGGTGGCGAGGACGGAGCCCTTGTAGGTGGACTCGTCGATCGTGGTCACGCCCCGGAGCAGCAGCGGGTGGTGCGTCAGGAGCAGGTCCGCCCCGGCTGCGACGGCTTCGCGCGCGGTGTCCGGCACGGCGTCGACGGCCAGGTGGACGTGCTCGACCAGGGAGTCCGGGTCGCCGGAGACGAGGCCGACGGAGTCCCAGGACTCCGCCCCGGCCGCCGGCCACAGGGACTCGACGGCGGACTGCAGTTCTCGGAGCGTCGGCATCCCGTCAGTGTACCGAGACGGCGGGGTCGGCCCGGGTGTCAGCGACGGCCGACGAGGTGCAGCAGGCGGGCGACGAGACGCGCCCACCAGCCGGTCGGTGCGGTCGACGCGGCGTCGGCACGGGCCTCCCGGTCGGGTGCCTCCACGACGTCCGTCGCGTCGGTGTCGTCGGCGGCCTGCGGCGCTCCGACCGGTGCTGCCACCGGGACCTCGACGGAGACGACGGGCTGCTCGCCCGTGTGGGCGCGGAGCACGGCGGCGAAGGCCTCGCGGTCGATGACCGTCGGACCGGTCACCGGCTGCACCAGCGGGGTGGGGCGACCGGACGCGGGGACCGGCGGCGACGAGGGCGACACGGTCTGGAGGCTCGACACCGGTCGGACGGCGGACTGCGGTCCGACCGGCGGTGCGACCAGGTCGGCGTCATCGGCCGGGACATCGACCGACACCGGCTCGGCGACCGCGCGGTGCGGCGCGGGCAGGAGCGGACGCACGGCGCCGACGCGGACCGGTGCGGTGGCGGCGCGGCGGAGCGCGGCACGCTCGCGGCGGTCGGCCTCGAGTGCGGCGTCGGCCAGGAGGTCGGCGAAGACCTCGCGAGCGAACGCCCGCGCGCCCTCGACCTCGGCGTCGGTGCTGTCGGCGACCACGGCCTCCCAGGCGGCCAGGCGGGCGAGGTCCTCGTCACGGACCCGGACCTCGTCCTCGAGCAGGTCGATGCGCTCGATGGTCGTGCGGCCGCTCGAGGCGTCGAGTGCGACGGCGAGGTCGTCGAACCGGAGGGCCAGGCGCTCGGGCGGCTCGGGGAAGGAGGGGGCGCAGACGGCGACGTGGCGGGCGCGGGCGCGGCGGAAGGCGCGGTCGTCGCCGGAGACGACGCGAGCCGGCTCGGCAGGGGTATCGGCGAGTTCGACGATCGGCTCGTCCGCGACCGGCTGCTCGACGGCCGGTGCGTCTGCGGCCGGCTCCTCGACGTCCACCGGCGGCAGCACGGGGCGTCGTACCGGACCGGTGACCGGCGGGACGACGAGGTCTGCGAGGTACGGCGACCGCGTGGCCGGGGCGTCGTGCAACCACTCCTCGAGTTCGCGACCGAAGGGGTCCACGAGGGGCGTGCGTGCTCCGGACTGCGTCTCCATGTGAGGAGTATGAATATCGCACGCTCCATCAGCGCGGACATCCGCGGAGTGTCGCGGGATCCGGTGGCATGTCGCCCGGAGTCGAGCGGCGTGTCGCGACTCTGGCACCCGCGGTCGCTCCCGCCGTGCTCGTCAGCTGTGCAGGGTGTCGCGGGGGTACTCGTCGAACCGTCGTGCGTACGCGGCCGAGAACCGACCGAGGTGCGCGAAGCCCCACTGGACGGCGACGCTCGCCACCGTGGTGTCGGCCGGCGTGCCCTCGCGCAGTTCGTCGCGGACCCGGTCCAGCCGGATGCCCCGCAGCATGGCGTTCGGTGCGATGCCGACCTGCCGCTGGAACGCCTGCTGCAGGCCGCGGATGCTCAGGCCGACGTGCTCGGCGACGTCGGTCGTGGTGATCGGGGTGTGCGCGGCGGCGTGCATGTACTCGATCGCTGAACGCACACGGCCGGTGGCGCCCGCGGGCAGCGGGATCTGGCGGGCGGCGACGCGGTGCGGGAAGGTGCTGAGGAGCGCCAGAGCCGTCCGACGAGCGGTGTCGGCGAAGGCCAGCACGGACATCGGGGTGTTGCCGAGCACGACGCGGGAGGCCTCCTGCACCTGGTGGTTCCAGGCGCGCACGGCCTCGGCACCGGGGACCACCGTGTGGTCGAACACCAGGGTGCCGGGCTCGGTGCCGTACGCCTCGGCGGCGACGCGTTCGAGGAAGGTGCGGTCGAACTGCACGACGCTCTGCCGGACGTCGGCCAGGTCGAAGCGGTACGGACGTCCGACGGGGAACACCACCGGCCGACCGGGCGTCAGGGCGACCTCGTCGCGACCGACGTCGAGCACGCCACCGCCGTCCGTCACCCAGGCGACGCTGATCTGGTCGCCGGAGTCGACGTCGCCGACCATGCGGGCGTCGAACCGCGTCGACCGCAGGGACATCGTCTGGTCGCCGACGGTCCGGAAGCGGTACCCGAAGGCCCGCTCGGTCCGCTCGGGCAGGAACCCGGACGCCCCGTAGGTCTGCTCGAACATCGACCGAGCGGCGTCGAGATCGGCTCCGGACGTCTCGAAGACGGTCCGGGGGTCCATGGTGGCGGTCATCCGGGGAATCGTGACACGCGCCGCGCGAACTTCATGCATCTGGATGGACCCGACGCGGGAAGCGGCTCACACCGCGCGGGTGGCCTTCCGGACCGTCCAGCGGTTCTCGTCACCCAGACGGTCGTAGCGCAGCTCGTCGACGACCATCTGCACGAGGGCGAGGCCACGCCCGCCCTCCGCCATGTCGTCCGGCAGGGTGGCGCCGGCCACGTCGACGGACGCGGGCTGGCCGTCGTCGGTGATCCGGGCCTCCAGAGCGTCGCTGGCGACCGCGAGCGTCAGCGAACACGTGACCTGCCCGCCCGCCGCCGCGTGCTCGATCACGTTGGAGGCGAGCTCGATGATCGCGAGTTCGAGGGCCATGCGGTCCTCGACACTGACGGCGGGCTCGGCCGTCCAGACGTCACTGAGGAAGTCGTGCACCGAGGAGACGTCGTCGGGCGGCGACGCGAAGTCCAACCGGTGCTCGCCCACGACGGCCCCGGTCAGACCCATTCGCGGACGGCTTCGTCACCGTCGGCGTAGCTGCGGAGGATCTTGTCGATGTTCGACAGCTTCAGCACCATCGCGACCTGCTCGGACGGTGCGGCGATCCGGAGGTCACCACCGGCCTGCCGAGCGGTCTTCAACGCGCCGACGAGCGCACCGAGACCCGAAGAGTCGAGGAACTCGACGCGCGACAGCTCGACGGCGACACGGGGACGGCCGCCCTCGATCACCGTGGCGACGGTCTCGCGGAAGGCTGGTGCCGACACCATGTTCAGGCGGCCGGAGCACTCCAACACCGCCGCTTCGGTGCCGGCTTCGTGTACGACGATGTCCATTGTGTGTGGGGCCCCCTCGAGAGTCTGCGCGTGCCTCATCGGAGGCTAACGGGTCGTGGCGACCGGGGGAACAGGACGCGCTGGCGTCCGTGCCCCCGGTCCGGGGGATCACCCCGTGTTCTGCAGGCCGGCGGCGATGCCGTTCACCGTCAGCAGGAGCAGCCGGTGGTCGCCGTCGGTGGTGTCGGAACTGCCGGACGACCGGATCGCCCGGAGCGCGCGCAGCTGCAGGTGCGACAGGGCGTCGACGTACGGGGAGCGCAGTCGGACGGCGCGCGCGAGCACGGGCCGGTCCTCGAGCACGTCCTCGGCGCCGCTGATCAGGAGGACCCACGAGCGGGTCCGGTCCATCTCGTCCAGGACCTTACGACCGAGGTCGTCGCGGTCCGCGAGCTCGAGGTACCGACGGGCGATCTGGACGTCGGTCTTCGCGAGCGACATCTCGACGTTCTTGATCAGCGCCGCGAAGAGGGGCCACTCGGCGGCCGCGGTGCGGAGCAGGTCGAGGTCACCGACCGCTTCGAGCGCCGAGCCCAGGCCGTACCAGCCGGCCAGGTTGATCCGTGCCTGCGTCCACGAGAACACCCACGGGATCGCCCGGAGGTCCTCGAGCGACTCGACGCTGAGACCACGGCGGGCCGGACGGGACCCGAGCGGCAGCAGCCCGAGCTCCTCCATCGGGGTGACGCGGGCGAACCACGGGGCGAAGCCGTCGGCCTTGACCAGGTCGTAGAACGCCGCGCGGGACACGTCGTCGAGCTGCTGCGCCAGGTCGGCGAAGCGCTCGGCTGCGACGGCGGTGCGTGCCTCGTTCGACGGCGACGACGCGAACAGCGTGGCCGAGGCCATCTGCTCCAGGTGTCGGGCCGCGATGTCCTGGTCGCCGTACTGGGCGAAGATGACCTCACCCTGCTCGGTGAGCTTCAGGCGGCCGTCGATGGACCCCGGCGGCTGCGCGAGCACGGCTTCGTTCGCCGGACCGCCACCGCGGCCGAGGGAACCGCCGCGGCCGTGGAAGAGCGTCAGCTCGACGTCCTGCGCCGCTGCCCAGGACGCGATCCGGGCCTGGGCGTCGTAGAGCGCGAGGTTCGCCGACACCGGGCCGACGTCCTTCGAGGAGTCCGAGTAGCCGAGCATGACCTCGAGCCGGCGCCCGGTCGCACCGAGGCGACGCTGGAACGGCTCGGTGCGGACGGCCTCGTCGAGGATGTCGACGCTGGCGTGCAGGTCGGCGAAGGTCTCGAACAGCGGGATGACGTCGAGCACCGGGGCGGCTTCGACCGACCCGAGTGCGGCGACGGCGAGTTCGTGCACGTTCGCCAGGTCCTCGGCGGACTGGGTGAACGACACGATGTACCGGCTGGCCGACCGGACGCCGTAGCGGCGCTGCAGGTCGGCGATGGTGCGGAAGACGGCGAGGACCTCCTCGGTCATCTCGCTCAGGGCTCCCCCGGCGCGGATCTCGGCGAGAGCGGTGCGGTGCACCTGGGAGTGCTGGCGGATCTCGAGCTCGGCCAGGTGGAACCCGAACGTCTCGACCTGCCACACCAGGTTCTGCAGCTCGCCGTTCGCGGCACGGAGCGCCCCGGCGGCCGTCAGCGACGCCTGCACCACGTGCAGGTCGGCGAGGAGCTCGTCCGGGCCGCGGTACGCCAGCGGCCGGTCGTCGCGACGGGTGGCGTCGATGCGCGCGGCGATGAACAGCAGCGCCCGGCGGTGGGTCTCGGTGGGCGCGCGGATGCCGATGCGCTCGGCGACGTCCGGGTCGAGGGACTCTTGTGCGGCGACCAGCGCGGTGAGGCCCGCGTCCCCCGGGGTGTGGTCGGCGTCGAGGGTCAGGGCGCTGCCGATGCGGGTCGCGGCCCGGGTCAGCCCGAGCAGGATGTGCTCCGCGGCGATCTCGGCGGCCTGGCGCGTGACGTCGGCGGTGACGTGCGGGTTGCCGTCGCGGTCGCCGCCGATCCAGGTGCCGAAGCGCACGAACGCCGGGGCCTGCACCGGGGCACGGCCGGCGTCGTCACCCTGCAGCCGGTCGTCGAGCAGCCGGTACACCTGCGGCACGATCTCGAACAGGGTCTGGTCGAACACGCTCATCGCGGTACGGACCTCGTCGAGCGGGGTCGGCCGGGTGGTGCGGAGCGGCGAGGTACGCAGGAGCGTCGCGATCTCCTCGAGCAGTCTGCGCTCGTTCTCGGCGCGGGCGGTGGCGTTCTTCGTGCGGTCGCGCTCGTCGATGAGGTCGGTGATGCGGCGGACGCCGGTGGTCACCGCACGCCGGCGGGCCTCGGTCGGGTGCGCGGTGAGGACCGGGTGGAACCGCAGGCCCTCGAGCCGGGCAGCGGCCTCGTCGGCGCCGACCTGCTCGACGAGCTCGACGAACGTGGCGGGGAACGAGTCCCCCGGCTGGCCGCCGTCGTCCCCGCGGGCACGGAGGACCCGGACGCGGTGGTGCTCCTCGGCCAGGTTGACCAGGTGGAAGTACGAGGTGAACGCCCGGGCGACCTCTTCGGCACGCTCGGCGGAGAACGTGGCCACCACCGCTTCGGCGCGGGTGGCGCCGTCCTCGTCGGTGCCCTCGTACGCGTCGATCACCGCCTGGCGCAGCGACTCGACGTCGCGCAGCAGGTCGTCACCGCCGGTCTCGCGGAGCACCCGTCCGAGCAGGTTGCCGAGGTACCGCACGTCAGCACGCAGGTCGCTGTCGACCGCTCCGCTGACGTCGTCACGCGCGCGTCCGAAGCGCGTCGAACCGTCGATCGCCGTCATCTCGTCCTTCCCGGGTCGGTCCGGGCTGTCCCGGCGTGGCAGCAGCGTACCGGGCGCCGACGTCACGTGACGACGACCGTCCGGACGGCCTGCTGGGACCGTCGCGACTCGCGCTCAGGCCGGGTCGGCGAGGGCGGACGGCAGACGCATCCCGTCCACCGCGGCGAGCAGCCCGGCGTCGAGCCGGTAGGCCAGCTCCACCTCCGCGATCACGCGCTCCCGCTCGTCGTCGCTCCACGGCGCCGCGTCGAGTTCGGCGCGGTACGTGTCGGTGAACGCGGCGGGGTCGGCGACCTGGTCGAAGATCCAGAGCAGGACGCCGTTGGTCTCGAACCCGAACTGGTCGGCGAGCAGGCGTCCGATGGCGTGACCGCCGGTCAGGTCGCCGAGGTAGCGCGTGTAGTGGTGGGCGACGAACCCGCCGGGCCACGTCGCCGCGACCTCGTTGAGTCGCCGGACGTACGCCGTCGTGGCGGGCAGCGGGGTGAGCAGCTCGTCCCAGTCCGGGCCGACCAGGAACTCCAGGTCCGCGCGGATGCCCGGCATGCGCGTGAGTCGGCTGGTCACGAACGGGGCGGCGACCGGGTGGTCGGCCATCCGGTCGGCTGCGCACTCGAGCGCGTCGTAGACGAAGGCGTACTGCCCGAGGAGCGTCGCGTAGTCGGCGACGTCACACCGGCCCTCCGCCAGGTCGTGCATGAAGCCGTGGCCGGCCGTGACCCCGTGCGAGCGCCGTGTCCGGACCCGCAGGGCCTCGGAGAACGGGACGACGTTCGTGCTCATGAGGTGAGGCTAACCTCACAAGGTGTCCGTCGTCACCCTCCGGCGGGAAGACCCAGGAAAGGAGGCTCGTCCGACGATGAGCCCGAAGCCGAACCGCCCGCAGCACGTCCTGGTCGTCGACCGCACCGAGCGCCTCAGCCCGCACATGGTCCGCGTCCACCTCGGCGGCCCCGGGTACGACGCGTTCGTCGAGTCCGCCGACCCCGAACGCCTGGCGACCACCGACAAGTACGTCAAGCTCATGCTGCCGAAGCCGGGTACCGGCCTGCAGCCGCCCTACGACCTCGACGCCCTCCGCGCCACGATGCCGAAGTCGGACCTGCCCGCTCGCCGCACCTACACCGTCCGCGCCGTCGACCCCGTCACCCGGACCATCGCGATCGACTTCGTCGTGCACGGCACCGACGGCCTCGCCGGACCGTGGGCCGCGGCGGCCCGCCCCGGCGACCGCATCGCGCTGTCCGGTCCGGGCGGCGGCTGGGCACCCTCCACGGACCCCGAGGTCACCCACGTGCTGCTCGGTGACGACAGCGCCCTGCCCGCGATCGGCGCCGCCCTGGAGGCCATGCTCCCATCCGCCACGGGTGTCGCCCTGGTCGAGGTGGCCGGCCCCGCCGACGAACAGCCGCTCGTGCACCCGGCCGGCGTCGAGCTGCGCTGGCTGCACCGCGACGCGGCGGGTGCCGAGCCGGGCACGCTGCTGCTGGCCGCGACCCGGGAGCTGCCCCGTCCCTCCCGAGCGGTGAGGGTCTTCGCGCACGGCGAGCGGGCCGCGGTGAAGGCGATCCGTCGGGTGCTGCAGGACGACTGGGGGCTCGAGAAGGCCGACCTGTCGCTGTCGGCGTACTGGGCGCTCGGACGCGCCGAGGACCGGTTCCAGGAGGAGAAGCGCGAACCGATCGGCGTGGTCTTCGAGGACTGAGCCCGGCAGTGCCCACCGACCCGGCGGCGTCGGTGGCCGTCGGTAGCGTGCCGCGCATGGTCCGGTCGGAGAGTCCCGCGCGCTGTTGCATCCCCGGCTGCACGGCAGCGGTCTCCCCCGAGGCCCCGGTGCCGCTGTGCACCGGACACGTCACGCTGGTCGCCGAGTTCGCGGCCGAGCACGTCGGGGTCGAGGACCTCTTGCCCGGGCCGTGCTTGGTCTGCGGCGGCCGGATCGGGGTGCGGTTCCCGTCCGGCTCGGTCTGCGCCGTCTGCGAGTGGCGCTTCGGGGACGTGCCGGACGGTGAGCTCGGCGCACCGCGGGTCGACGTCGTGTACTACCTGCGGATGCGCGACGACACCGGCGACCGGGTCAAGATCGGCACGACCGCGAACCCGCGGCAGCGCCTCGGTCGGATCGCCCACCAGGACCTGCTCGGGTTCGAGCGCGGTGACCGTTCCCTCGAGCGGCAGCGGCACGAGGAGTTCGCCGCCTCGCGGTACCCGGGCACCGAGTGGTTCCGGGTGACGCCGGAGCTGTTGGCGCACGTCGCCGTCGTGGCCGCCGGTGTGCCGGACCCGTGGGCGCTGCACACGCGGTGGATGAGCGAGGCGCTGGCGCTCCGGGGCTGAGCCGAGCGCGGACGGACGCCCGTCAGCGCGCGTAGGCGTCGACGAACAGCGGGCCGCGGATCTCGCGCAGGACGTCGACGAGCCGGTCGATCGTGCGGCCCGACACCCCGGACTCCTGGAGGTCCCACGGCCCGAGGACGGGCAGACGACCCGTGCGGATCCGGACGACCTCCCACCCGACGGCCCGGGTGGCGCGGTCCTTCCGGCGGTCGGACTCCTCGCGCGAGCCGACGTGCTCGAGCCCGTGGCGGCCGGTGGAGTCGTACTCGATCGCGACGCGCAGCTCCGGCAGGATGATGTCCGGCCAGACCTCGACGTGCTCGTGGAACGGCCGGTCCAGGCGGATCGCGGTGTGCTCGAACGTCAGGTCCAGGCGGGCGCGCAGTCCGGCGCGGAGCTCGGCTTCGACCGCGGAGGCCGGCGCCGGCGCGCACTGGCTGACGAACGACTCCCCCGACGGCAGCCGCGGGGTCTTCGGGCAGATCGTCCGGGGCGCGGCCGTCCGGGTACTGCTCCTGCGGCCAGCCGTGCTGCCGGTGCGCGTGCGGGCGGGTGTCCGGCGTGACGAGGCGACCGCGCCTCCCGGCAGTCCCCGAGCGGGCGCGGCGGGCAGGGTCTGTCGCCCGCTCGACCGGACGGCGCGCTGCGGGACGGGGACGGCGGACGGCCAGTCCTCGGGCAGCACCGGCCACCGCTGCGGCTGGGCGAGGACCGCGCACTCCGGGCACCACACCGACCGCCGGCGCTCACGACCGGGACGCGACCGCTGCTCGCTCGGCGTGGCGACGAAGACGTGGCCGACGTCGCACTCCCACGTCAGCAGCACGTCGGCGGCCGGTGGGATCTGGGTCAGGACGACGCCCGCGTTCCAGTCCGGGTGGTACTGCCGCACCAGGACGGGCCACGACGCCCACTCGGCGCGGAACTCGCCCACGGCGTACGGCACCGGGACACCGCGCGACCATTGTCGGCGGCGCCACCACGCATCCACTGGTTCGGCCACGACCCGCACGGTAGGACGAGCCACCGACAGCAGCGGGAGCGATGTCCCTCAGTGCGGCGGCGTGACGAACGTGAACCGCTCCGGTCCGGCCTGTGAGCCGTCCTCGAGCACCCGGATGCCGGACTCCCGACACGCGGCGATGCCGTCCCGGTGGACCCGCTCCGGCCGGGGCTTGCGCGGGATGCCGGCGTCGCCGAACACCGCCCACGCATTGGCCGCAGCGGCGCTGGTGAACCGGGTGCTGTAGCGGACGCCGGCAAACCCGGCCGCATCGAACGCCCGGGCCCAGGCCTGTGGGACGCGGTAGTCCCCCATCGTCTGCAGTTCCGCGCCGACCCCCGACCGCACGGCCGCCGGGTCCGTGACGTCGGCGAAGCGTCGACCCCGGGAGGCCCGGGCCGCCACGACGACCATCTCGCGCGCCCGTGCGGCGAACACGGTGTTCGTGTGGAGCGTGTGGTGGGCGAGCCGTTCGCGCACGGCGACCTCGACCGAGTCCGCCCAGTAGCAGGAGCCCCGCGGGTCGGCGAGGTCGAACCGGCCGCCGTCCACGCCGTCGGCGTCGGCGGGTGTCGAAGCGAACCACCACGCCCCGCGGTCGTGCCGCTTGGCCCGGTAGAACGTCGTCCCGCGCGACTCGGCAGCCGGGAAGCCGGTCAGGTCGAGGTCATCGCCCGGTGGCTGCTGCGCGACGTCGGTCCGCGCCGGTTCCCGCTCAGGCGTCGGCATGCCAGGCGTGGGCGGCTCGGCGAGCGGCGGTCAGGACCGGTTCGACCCGCCCGTCGCGGAGTGCCTGCGCGGCGGTCGTCCCGCCGAACTCGTCGGCGACCGTGTTGAGCCACAGCGCACTGCCCCAGGGGTCGATGGCGTCGCGGTCGATGAGGTCGAGCACGTCGCGCAGGTGCGGCAGCGGCGTCCCGGTGCGACCGAACTGGAACGCGGGGAACACCCGGGTGCCGTCGCCGATCTTCAGCCCGATCAGGTCGCGCTTCTGGGTCGCCTTGTGGATCGCCTGCCGGGTGACGCCCCGCCAGTTCGCCAGCGAGGCGGTGTCGTAGAACGGCCCGATCAGCGCGTCGGTCTCGTGCTTGACGGTCGGCAGCGCGGCGAGCATCCGCTCGGCCAACGCATCGACGTCCGCGGTGTCGGTGAGGGCGGCGTCCGCCTCACCGAGACGGATCCGCTCGGTCAGTGCCTGCAGCAGCGCGGACTCGGCCGGGCTCAGGTCCTCGGCCGCGGATCGCGTGCGGTGCAGTGTCGATTCCATCGGACCCCTCTCGTCAACCGTGTCAACCTGACGGTACTCGCCCATCGACAACCGCGTCAACCACACCTGACGGCACCCACACCGGACGGGAGGCGCGGCACCGGTCCGGCACCGCGCCTCCCGTCCGGCAGGCGCCCGCGCCACGATCAGCGCCGGGCGTCACCAGCGAGGATCAGTGCTCGTCGTAGTGGTCCTCGTGACGTGCGTGGCGGTGGCCGTCGTGCACGAAGTCGACGTGGTCGCCGTGCTCGACCTGCGCGTGCTCGCCGCCGTCCTGCTCGTGGTCGTGCTCGGCCACGCCGTGTTCGGCGATGCGGTGCTCGTCGGCCTGGGGCGTCTCGGGGGTGGTGTCGGTCATGGTTGCCGTCCTTTCGTGAGATCGGTTCTCAGGTGCAGCGTAGGGGACGTCGGGCGGATCCGGCAGTGGCCCGAGTGGACGCTCAGCCGACGCTCGCGGTCTGATCCCATCCCATCCGATCCACAGCGGTCACCTTCCGCCGAGCGGGACGCCGTGCCAGGGTCGGAACGTGTACACCGACATCACCGGACCCGACCTCACCTCGTACCGCGGCAGCGTCGCCGAACCGGACGACTTCGACGACTTCTGGCGACGCACCCTCACCGCCGCGCGCGAACACCCGATCGCCGTGCAGGCCGACCGGGTCGACACGGGCCTGACCACCGTCGACACCTACGACGTCTCGTTCGCCGGGTGGGACGGGCAGCGCATCGCCGCGTGGCTCACCGTCCCCGCCGGCAGCAGCGCCGACGCACCGCTCCCCGCTGTCGTCGAGTACATCGGCTACGGCGGCGGTCGCGGCCTGCCCACCGAGCGGCTGCTCTGGGCCTCAGCCGGCGTCGCGCACCTGCTCATGGACACCCGCGGCCAGGGCTCGGGCTGGGCGACCGGCGACACTCCCGACCCGGACGGCACCGGGCCCGCGATCCCCGGGGTCATGACGCGCGGGATCGAGTCCCCCGAGACCTACTACTACCGGCGCCTGACCACCGACGCCGTCCGTGCCGTGGATGCCGCACGCGACCTCGACCTGATCGACAGCGACCGGATCGCGGTCCTCGGCGGCAGCCAGGGCGGCGGGCTGGCGATCGCCGTCGCCGGTCTGGTCGAGGGGCTGGCCGGGGTCTTCCCGCGCGTGCCGTTCCTGTGCGACCACCGGCACGCGACACAGATCACCGACGCCTACCCGTACCACGAGCTGGTCGACTACCTGGCGACGCACCGCACCGCGACGGACCGGGTCTTCGGCACGCTCGCGTACTTCGACGGGGTGCTGCACGCGGCCCGCGCGACCGCCCCGGCGTGGTTCTCGGTCGCGCTGATGGACCCGATCTGCCCACCGTCGACCGTGTACGCCGCGTACAACGCGTGGGCGGGGCCGAAGGAGATCACCGTCTGGGAGTACAACGGCCACGAGGGCGGCGGTCCGCACGAGGACGCCGACACGCTCCCCCGGCTGCGCGAGCTGTTCGGCTGACGCGTCCCTCGTCACCAGGCGATGCGGTCGAACTCCTCGCGCAGCCGGAGGGCCCGCGCCGGGTGCACCTGGGCGACCCAGCCGATCCGGCCGAGCAGGTGCGCTCGGAAGTCCGCGTGCCCGCCGCGGTCCTGCGACGCCGGACCGTGCACGACGCAGTTGTGCAGGATCGCGTGCAGCCGGTCGACCTCGCGGCGGCCGGGAGCGGTCCGCTCGTTGACGACGACGCCGGTCACCGACTGACGGACAGCGGCACGGCGGACCCGGGTCTTCCGGGCGTTGAGCCTGTACCCCTGGTCGGAGACGATCCGCTCGACACCACGGAGGAACGCGTCCGGTCGTCGTGCCAGCTCGCCACCGCCGCTGAACGTCAGGTCGTCGGCGTACCGCGTGTACGCGGCACCGACCGATGCCGCCCAGCCCGCCAGCCGCGCGTCGAGGTTTCGCAGCACGGTGTTCGCCAACGCCGGCGAGGTCGGTGCCCCCTGCGGCAGGTGCGAGTCGGCGAGCACCCGACGGAGCGCACCCCGCTCGTCCGCGTCACCACCGGCCGGCATCGCGGTGAGGACGTGCACCGGCACCCGGTGCGTGCAGAGGCCGGTGAGGACGTGTGCGAGCGGTTCGGCGAACCCGGCGCTCCGGAACACCCCGTACACCGACTGCGCCCGGACGCTCGCGAAGAACGTGGTGAGGTCCGCCGACACCACGACCGGCTGACCGACGTGCACTGCGGCGCCCGTGACGACGCTGCGACCGGGGACGAACCCGTGCGCCGCGTCGTGCACGGGCAGGACCGCGAGCAACTCGTCGAGCACGGTGCGCTGCGTCCGACGGAGCAGGTCCATCGGCTTCTCGAGCAGCCGCGGGGTCCGTCCGGGCCGTCGCACCCATTCGTGACGGTGGTGGTGCAGCGGGCTCGACGGGCCCGGGCGCCGGTTCCAGCCGCGGGTGTCGGCGAGCCAGAGCAGCCGCCCGACGGTCACGTCGAGTTCCCGCGCGAGCTCGGGCAGCGTGTCGACGAGCAGGCGGCTCGACACGGTCGGGACCGCCTGCACCGCGACCGCGCGGCGGAGCAGCACCCGCACCGGTCGGCGGTCGCGCCGCGCGTCGTGCAGCCGCACCAGCGGCGGGGACCCGGCCAGCACCGCGGCCAGCTGACGCGGCGCACCGACGGGAGGCCGTGGGTACGTCTCGAGCGCCGCCCGGACCGCCAGTCCCACGTACGCACGCTCCAGGCCGAGGACGTCGTACCCGGCGGCGGTCAGGTGGTCGGCGTCCCACCCGCCCGAGGCGAGGAACGCGTCGGCCAGCGCGGTGGCGACGACGTCGAGGGGCGTGGGGTTCCCGGGGGACCTGTCGGTGCCTCCGTGAGGGCGAGCGCGCGGAGCGCGCCGAGCCTCTCGGGGCGTGTGGTCCTGCTGGTACTGCGTGCCCCGGGGTGACCCCGGAGAGGTCGACGCGTCACGCGCGCCGTCCGCCTCCCCCGGGAACTCCACGTGCCCACCATAGGAGGAAGCCGCTACCGTGACGAGCGACACCGCCGTCCCTGTGAGGAGCACCATGCCCGACACCACCGGAGCCCGCTACCGCGACCTGCCGACCGACGAGAAGCTCGCCGTGCTGCTGGCCGAGGAGCGCGAACTCGACCACGATGCGTTCGACCTCGACGACGCCTGGGCGGTGGGGACGTGGTTGCGGTCGACCGCTCTCGAACGCGGTCTCGGCGTGGGCTTCGCGGTGTCCTTCGGTGAGCAGCGGGTCTTCCACGCCGCGACGCCCGGGTCCGCGGCGGTCAACGACGCCTGGCTCGACCGGAAGTTCCGCGTCGTCCGTCACTTCGCGCACAGCACCCTGGCGGTGCGGACGCAGTACGAGCTCGGCGGGTCCTCGTTCGACGAGGCCGCGGCGCTCGACCCCCGGCAGTACCAGGCGGCCGGCGGCGGGTTCCCGCTGCTCGTCCGCGGCGCCCTCGTCGGAGCGGTCGGTGTCAGCGGCCTCGAGATGCACGACGACCACGCGCTCGTGGTCGAGGCCCTGCGCGCACACCGCGCACGACGGGACGAGCGCGCGTGACGGGGGTGGGCCTCCCGGACGACTGCGTCTTCTGCCACCTCATCGAGCACGACGACCAGGGCACGGCCTGGGTCGAGCGCGAGCCGGACGCCGTCGCGTTCCGGCCGCTGCCCGAGTCGGAACTCGCCCCGGGACACACGCTGGTGGTCCCGCGCGAGCACGCCACGGGCCTGCTGGACGTCTCCCCGGACGCGCTGCGGGCGACGAACCTGCTCGCGCAACGGGTCGGGCGGGCGATGCGTGCGGCGCTCGGGGCGACCGGGGTCGTCGTGCTCAGCGCGACCGGGGCGGACGCGGGGCAGAGCGTGCCGCACCTGCACCTCCACGTGGTCCCGTGCTGGCCGGACGACGGGGTCCTGCGCTGGCCGGAGGCGCGGTCCGCCCACGTGGTGGACGGGGACGCGACAGCGATGCTCGCGGACATGTTCGAGTGACGGTCGGCGGACGGCCCGGCGCCGTCGAGCTGATCCGCTCCAGCGTGCTCAGCCCGGCGGAGTACGCGCACGCCGCGACGGCGCAGGCCGACGCCCGACTCGTCTTCCTGGCCGGGTCGTGCCCGCTGGATGAGGACGGCAGGACCGTCGCCCCGGGCGACCACGCGGCGCAGGCCGCGCAGTGCATCGCGAACCTCCGGCAGGCACTGGCGGATGCCGACGCGCGCCTGACGGACGTGATCAGCACCCGCGTGCTCGTGGCGTCGTCGCGGCAGGCCGACCTGGTCACCGCCTGGCGGGTCGTGCGTGACGCGTTCGGCGAGCACGACGTCCCGAGCACGCTGCTCGGCGTCACCGTGTTGGGCTACGACGACCAGCTGGTCGAGGTGGAGGCGGTGGCCGCGGTCCTCGACGCCCACTGACACGGCCTGCGACACTGGTCGCACCAGTCGGTCCGCAGTCGCGTGCCCGACAGCGGTGACGGCGGCGCCGAGAGCGCCACGGGCGGAGGCGGGGGCCGATGGGGAACGACGGGTGGCGCGACCGCCGACGGGAACGGCGTGTGCGGAAGGGCAACGGGGAGCCGCTGCCGCCGCTGCGCTGGTGGCAGGTGGCGACCCGGTCGCTGTTCCAGATCGACCTGACCGACCCCGGCACCACGCTGACGGCGAGCTACACGGTCGACGTGGACCACCTGGGCGACCGTGACGACGGCGCCGTCCGCGCCCGGCTGTACCGCGACGGCCGACTGCTGTTCGTCTCGTCGCTCCCGACCCGCTTCTCGGTCCCCGGCGGTCACATCGAGGTCGCCGTCGGCACCTTCGGGCTGCGTCGGTGCCACTTCGTCGCCGCCACGGGCGAGGCGCGCCAACTGACACCGCTCCCCGGGAGCGCCGAGGGCCGCCGAGCCCGGCTGGCGGCCGAGCGCCCCGGGCTGAGTCGGACGATCGGCACCACGTCGACCCTGGTCGTGCTGGCGGGTGTGGGGCTCGCCGTGCCCCAGTTGCTCGAGGGCATCACGGCGATCCCGCCGGTGGAACAGGCCGTGGGCGCGTTCGAACTGGCGATCGAGATCCCGCTCGTCGTCAACATCGCGGCCGGGGTCGCGACGGTCGCGGGGAGCATCGAGCGGGCGCTCCGGCTGCGGTCGAACTGGCTGGACGACCTGGCGAACTGACCGGTCAGTCCGCGGCCGGCGCCGCGCGGCGGCGGCTCGCCACGACCGCGACGACGCCGAGGACGACGACGAGGGCCAACCCGCCGACCACCCACGGCAGTGCGCTCGGCGACGCGTCGGCGGCGGTCCCGTCGACGACGTCCGCGACCGGGGTGGGCGTCGACGTGACCGACGTGTCGGACGACCCACGGGCCTCCCGGCTCGGTGTCGCGGTCGGTGAGGCCGTCGGGGTCTCCGCCGCCTGCACCGTGAACGCGACCTGCCCGTCGATCGGGTGGCCGTCCGGCGAGACGTACCGCCAGAGCACCGTGTGCGGTCCGGCGGACAGGTCCACCGGCTTCGACATGGTCGTTCCGGCGACGGTGACGTCCCCGGTCGACTCGTCCTGGCCGGCCTGGTCGCGGACCTCGATGCGGAGGCCCGCGTCGAGTCCGGCGAGGGGCGCCTCGGTGAACGTCAGGTCCACCTGGCGCAGGTCGCTCGTCACGACGGCACCCTCGGCCGGCGTGCTGCCGGTGAGGCCGGAGTGAGCCGATGCCGGTGCCGCGGTCGCGAGGCCGGCGAGGACGGTGGCGAGACCGACCAGTGAGCCGAGCGCGCGGCGAAGGGTCGGCGTGGTCCGGGTACGGCTGCTGCTGGCGGTCGATGACACGACTCGACCCTACGGGTGCGCGGATGAGCGCCCGGGCCGCCGGTAGTGTCCGACGGATGGGGAACCAGCTGACACTGCTCATCCGTCCGGGCTCGGCCGACGAGGCACGGGCGGTGACCGCGGCCGCGACGGAGGACCTGACGGCGACCACCGGCACGTGGGACGTGCAGAACGTCCTGCCGTTCCTCTGGGTCGGACTCGTCCCCACGGCAGCGTGGGACGCCCACCTCGCGCGGCTCCGGACCGCGGTCGAGCACGGCGACGAGCCGGACGCGTCGGTGACCGACGTCGTCGTCGACTGGCGGGAGGCCCGTGGTGCGTTCGAACGTCGGCTGCCGGCCGTCGCCGCGGCCTGGCCCGAGGTCGACGAGCCCGCCCGTGCCTTCCTGGCGGACGTGGCCTCGGTCGCCGAGCGGACCGAGCACGCCGTCGTGCACCTGGCACTGGACCAGCTCGTCGCCATGTCGTGGGGTGATGCCGAGGACGTCGAACAGTACGGCGACGAGGTCCGCCGCGAGGCTTCGAACTGGGACGAGCCGTCCGAGGGGGCACCGGTCTCGCCGCTCTCGGACCTGGCACAGGCACTGGCCCTCGCGGAACCGGACCGGTCGTTCCTGCTCGGCGGCGAGTGGACCTTCGGTGGCTCCCCCGCACCCCGCAGCCGTCCGCCGCTGCTGCCGACCGCATCCGTCCTGTCGGTGGACGCCGACGCTGCGCTGGAGCGGGCCGGGGACGAGGCCCGGGCCCTGGACGAGGAAGGCCTGCGGAAGGCCTAGGAGCACTGCCAGAGGACGGCGGCCCGCTGCCCGTCCGAGAACACGTAGGCGCACCCGCCGTCACCGAAGTCGAACTCCAGCGGACCGGACTCGATCGAGGCGACGAAGCGCAGGCCGTCCGGGGTCTCGTCGTCCTGGATCCAGTCGGGGTCCCCGCCGTACTGCCCGGCGAACCAGACGTCGTCGGGCACCCCGAGCTGCTCGTCCTCGTCCGACGGGGTGGTCGCCGCGGCGAGCCCGAGCAGGTACTCGTCGTCGGTGACCGGCGGCCAGGCCGGTTCCGGGTCGTCGGGGTCCCCGTGCGGCGACGTCGGGTACTCGGCGAGCCGGAGGTCCCGGCCGGAGAACACGAAGGCCGCGTTGGCCCCGGCGTCCGCCTCCCACGAGGCACACGTGCCGGGATCGAACTGGCAGACGAAGACGCTGACGAGGGTGCCCTCGTGTTCGATCTGCGCGGTGAACTGCATCGGTTCGCCGTGGTGCCGGCACTCGGGCCACTCGAAGTCCTCGGGCACCGCGGGCAGGCCGCCGATCCGGGTCGCTGCGATCGGCGCGGGGACGGTGGAGCGGTAGGCGCCGAGGACTGCGATCGCGCCGGCCTCGAGGGCCGCGGCCGTCGCGCGAGCGTCGCCGGCAGCGGGTGGGCGGTCAGTGGCGATCGGCGTCGTCGACGACCCCGGCGCTGCTGCCGGCCGCGACGTCGGCGGACCCGTGACGGTCGGGACGGTCGGGTGGACCACGTCGGCCGCTCGACGGGCGGCGCGTCGCCGGACGGCCCAGTGCACCATGTGCAGGACGACCAGGGGCGGCAGCGCGACGAGCGCGGCACGGCCGAACGACGGTCCGACGTCCACGAGCTCGAAGGCGTTCCACCAGATCGCGAGCGCCAGGAAGCCCAGCCCGAACACCGTCCATGCGAGGACCAGGACCGCCGTCCAGGCCGACCCGCCCGGATCGCGTCCGTGGAACTCGCCCGCCTGCGCCTCGTGACCGTCCATCAGTGCCCCTCCCGCCCGACCTCAGCAGAGTACCGGGATCGGGAGGGGCAGCGACGTCAGCGCCGGCCGCGCCGCACGACGAGCGTCACGAGGCCGGCGAGACCGAGCCACACGAGCGGCCGGGTGACCCGGCGGCGCTTCGCGACCCAGCCGCCGTCGGTGGCGTTGCCGGCGTCGTTCGGGGCGTAGAGGTTGCCGTCCGTCGGTGCCTGGTGTCCGCGGAGCGCGAAGACCTCCACCGCGGGCGTCGTGATCCGGTGGAACAGCCACGGCACGACGAACTCGGCGATCACGAACGTGGCCTGCAGACGACCGACGTAGCGGTTCCGCTTCGGGTGCACGGCCTGCGCGACGACGGCCTTCGCAGCACGTTGCACCGAGACGGTCGGCGGCAGCGGGTGCGAGGCCTTGTCGGTGTAGTTCGCGCCGTTCTGGTAGATCGGGGTGTCGATCGTCGACGGCAGGACGGCGCCGAACCGGATGCCGGTGCCCTGGTGCTCGTCGGCCAGGACGTCGATCAGCCCGAGGGCAGCGTGCTTGCTCGTGACGTACGCCGACTGGTAGGGAGCCGAGAGCAGCGACTGGATGGACCCGACCAGGACGTAGGTGCCCTTGCCGCGCTGCTTCCAGTGCGGCAGCAGCGCCTTCACGGCGTGGACGTGCCCGTGCAGGTTCGTGTCGACGACCCGCTTGAAGGCCTCGGTCGGCGTCTGCTCGAACAGGCCGTACACGAAGAGCGCCGCGTTGCCGACGAACACGTCGATGCGGCCGAAGCGGGCGGTGACGGTGGCGACGAGGTCGTTGACCTGCCGTTCCTCGGCGACGTCGGTGGGGATCGCGACGGCTTCGGCGCCGAGCGCACGGCACTCGGCGGCGGCGGCCTCCAGACTCTCCTTCCCGCGTGCAGCGAGGACGAGCGTGGCGCCCTGCTTGGCGAACTCGTGCGCAGCGGCGCGGCCGATGCCGCTCGATGCTCCGGTGATGACGACGACCTTGCCGCGGAAACGATGACCCATGCGTCCCGACTACCCGGCGGCTCTGTCCGCGGGCACAGCCCCGTCCCCAGGCCGCAGCGCCTCAGGGCCCGGGCGCGTCGCGGAGCGCCGCGTCCGTCCGCCGACCGAGCGCCCCGACGAGCGTGCTCACGTAGGTGCGGGTGAGGTGCTGCGAGTCCCGGTAGACCAACACGTTGCCGATCACCGCCGGGCAGGTCCCATCGGCACAGAACGACGGCGTCATCTCCGCCACGACCGCGCCCGGCGTCGCCCGTGCTGCCGCGACCAGCCGGTCCCCCGCGGCGAAGGCCCGGTCGGTGCTGATCCGGCAGGCCCCGGGGTCGCCCGGGTGCGTGTCGACGCAGTGCTGCACGCCGCTACCGGCAGCCGGGGTGTCCGGGATGGCGACGATCCTCGCCCCGCGGTCGATGAGCGGCTGCCAGGAGGCCCGGTACCCGTCGAGCGCGACCCGCGCCGGGTCCGTCCCCACGGGTGCACCCCGGAGGTCGGCGCGGGAGGACGTGAACACCAGCGAGTAGGGCGCGGTGGCGGCGAGGGACCGGTCGACGGCCCGGTTCCAGGCGCTGCAGCGTCGCTCGTCGGCGGCGGAGACGTCGCTCCAGCGGACGTGCGAGAACTCGCACCCGCCCTTCACCATCAAGTGCAGCTCCCACCCCCGCTGCTGGGCGAGGGTGATGAGGGCGGAGGACCACTGGTGGGCGTGCGAGTCCCCGATGAGCGCGACGCGGGTGCCGCCGCGGACGCCGACGACGCAGCTGCGGGCATCGGTCGCCTCGGCCTGGCAGTCGTCCCACGTGGAGTCGACGTCGTAGGCGGCGGTCATCGTCGACGGGGTCGTGCCGCGCTGGGGGTCGCCGGCGACGGCACACCCGCTGCCGGGGGCGATGGCGGCAGCTCCCCAGCACCGGTCCCCGTCGGTGCGCAGTTCGGCGGCGAGCGCGCGGTCCGCCTGGAGCTGGGCGGTGAGGGCACCCCACCCGACGGCGGGGACGACGAGGACGAGGGCGGTGGCCGCGGACACGACGGCCAGGGTGACGCGCGGGCGGAGGTGGGCGAGCCTCCCGACCGTGACGGGTCGTTCGACGAGGACGGTGGTGAGGTGCGCGAGTGCGGCGGCGAGGGCGACCGTGACGACGACGCGCGCCGGGGTGGGCAGGTCGAGGACCCGTGGGAGCAGGAGGGCGACCGGCCAGTGCCAGAGGTAGAGCGGGTACGAGACGCGGCCGAGCCAACGGACGGGCGGGAGGCCCGTGGCACGGCCGAGGACACCGGTCTCGGTCCGTCCCGCGATGACGAGGGCGGTGGCCGCGACGGGCAGGACGGCGGCGGTCCCCGGGTACGGGACCGCGGGGGTGAGGAGGAGTCCGCAGGCGACGAGCCCGAGCCAGCCGGTGGCGGCGAGCGCGGCCCGGATCCGGGGCGATCCGGGCAGGACGACCGGGGCGAGGGCGAGGAGCGCACCGACGCCGAACTCCCACGCCCGGGTGTGCGGCCAGAAGTAGGCGGGTGCGGGGTCGGTGGCGGTGAGCACGACCGAGCAGGTGAGGGAGGCGGCGATGACGACGAGGACGGTGACGAGGACGGCGCGTTCGCGGACTCCTCGGGTCATGCCTCGACGTCGTCGGGCGGCCCACCACACGGCGAGGAGCAGCAGGGGCCACAGGAGGTAGAACTGCTCCTCGACCCCGAGGGACCAGAAGTGTTCGAACGGGGTGGACGGGTCCCCGGCGGCCAGGTAGTCGGTGCTGGACGCGGCGAGTGCCCAGTTCTCGACGGCGAGGGCGCTGGCGGCGAGCTGGGTGCCGAGGGTGGGCCAGTCCTCGCGCGGGGTGAGCAGCACGGCGGCGGTCGCGGTGGCGGCGAGGACGAGCAGTGCGACGGGGGCGAGTCGGCGCGCTCGGCGGGCCCAGAAGGCGGGGAGGTCGATGCGTCCGGTGTCGCGGAGCTGGCGGACGAGTCGCCCGGTGATGAGGAACCCGGAGACGACGAAGAACGCGTCGACCCCGACGAAGCCGCCGCGCAGCCAACCGAGGTCGAGGTGGTACCCGAGCACGAGCACGACGGCCACGGCGCGGACGGCGTGGACGTCGGTGCGGAAGGGGGTGTGCTGCGGCGGCATCAGGGGTGACGGTAGGCAGGCCGGGTGAACGGCAGGGGACGTGGTCGTGGCGCCCTCCGGGTCCGGTACGGTCGGGGCGGGTCGTCGCTGCCGTCGCCCGTCCACCTGCAGCGGCACGGCTCCGTCGTCGTGCCGCGCTGATCGTCCGGAGCGCCATGCCCTTCCTCCGCCACGCCTCGTCGTCGACGACCCCGGACGCTGTCCCCGGACGTCGGTCACCCTGGTCGGACGGCTTCGGCCGTCTGGCGGTCCGGTGTTTCCAGGTCATCGGGGTGCTGATCGTCCTGGGCGTCCTGGTGACCGCGCTGTCCCAGGTCGGTGTGGTGACGATCCCGGTGTTGTTGGCGCTGATCATCGCGTCGGCCATGTACCCGATGGCGGGGTGGTTGCGTCGGCACGGGGTGCCGTCGTTGGTCGCGACCCTGGTGTGCTTCGTGGCGGTCCTGGCGGTCCTGACCGCGATCGGGTGGTTGCTCGTGGCGGCGGTGTCGCAGCAGATGCCGGCGTTGCGCGAGTCCGCGGTGGACGGGTTGCAGCAGCTGCACGACCGGGTGCAGCACCTGCCGGTGACGATCACGGACCGGCAGATCGACCAGTTCGTGGACACGGCCGTCGGCTTCGTGACGAGTTCCCGCTTCGGTGCGGGGGCGTTGGCGGGCCTGTCCGCGCTGACGACGTTCGTGACCGGTTCAGTGTTGACCGCGGTCATCCTGTTCTTCTTCGTCAAGGACGGTCCGGCGCTGTGGGAGTTCCTGCTCCGCCCGTTCACGGGTGCGTCGTACGAGCGGGCGCGGCGCATCGGGGACCGGGTGGTGTCGACCCTGGGTGGCTACGTGCGGGGGAAGGCGGCGATCGCCACGTTCGACGGGATCGCGATCGGGTCCGCGCTGCTCCTGCTCGGGGTGCCGTTGGCCGTCCCGCTCGCGGTGGTGGCGTTCGTGACGTCGTTCATCCCGATGATCGGTGCGCCGATCATCGGGCTCCTGGCAGCGCTGGTGACGCTCGTCACCCTGGGGCCGTGGCAGGCCCTGGCGGTCGTCGTCATCGTCGTGGTGGTGAACCAGGTCGAAGGCAACTTCCTGCAGCCGGTGCTCATGGGCCGCTCGCTGCAGTTGCACGGACTCGTGGTCCTGGTCGCGCTGACGGCCGGCACCGTGGTCGCGGGTGTGACGGGGGCGATCGTCGCCGTGCCGCTCGTCGCAGCGGTGTGGGGCGTGGTGCAGGTGTGGGACGGTGAGGACCGTCCGGCGGAGCCGTGGCGGCAGAAGCGTCGGGAGACGGTGGCGGTCGGGACCGACTGACGGACGGGAGGCGCGGGGCGGCGCCGACCCGCGCCTCCCGTCCCGCTGCTGGTCGGGACCGCCAGGAGTGCGGTATCCGGATCCGCGTGGCGGCCACGGTTGACCGTCGCACCGGACGCGAGGGATCGTGGATCGTGCTCTCCCTCGTCTACATGTCCGTCGCCGTCGACGACCTCACCGACGCCCAGCTCGTCGACCTGCTGCGGGACGCCCGCCTGAAGAACGACGCCCTCGGTGTCTCCGGACTGCTCGTGGCCAAGGACGGCCGCTTCATGCAGGTCCTCGAGGGTCCGGCGTGGAGCGTCGAGGACCGGTTCGCCGCGATCCAGCACGACCCCCGGCACCGGGACGTCCGCTCACTGAGCCGCGAGGAGATCGACACCCGTCGGTTCGACGGCTGGTCGATGGCGTTCGGCAACCCGTCCGACGCCGAGCTGCGTGACGAGCCCGGGTCCAGTGACTTCCTGCAGCGACGCGGTGGCCTGCCGGCGGGGCTGTCCGGGTCGCCGGCGGACTGGTTGCTGCGCTGGTTCCGCGGCCGGCAGCTGCTGGACACGCCGCTCGAGTCGGTGTCGCTCGGCCGGCACGCGGCCTGAGCTGACCGGCAGCTCCGCGCTGTTCACCTGACCCGGTCAGGATACCGGGGTGAGCTCTTCCGCGACCGATGCCCTCGCCCGACGTCTGCGCCTGCACGACGCCGTCCTCATCGGGCTCGGCTCGATGATCGGTGCCGGCGTGTTCGCGGCGTTCGCGCCCGCGGCAGCCGTCGCCGGCCGTGCGATGCTCGTCGCGCTGCTGCTCGCGGGCGTCATCGCCTTCTGCAACGCCACGTCCTCTGCGCAGCTCGCAGCGCAGTACCCGACATCCGGTGGGGCGTACGTCTCCGGACGCGAACGCCTCGGTCCCTGGGCCGGTTCCACCGCCGGGTGGGGGTTCGTCATCGGCAAGACCGCCAGTTCTGCGGCGATGGCGATGACCGTCGCCGCGTACCTGGTCCCCGAGCCGTGGCAGAGGCCCGTCGCGATCGTCGCGGTCCTCGCCCTCACGGTCGTCAACACGTCGGGCATCACCCGGACGGCGTTCCTCACCCGCGTCCTCGTCACGGTCGCGCTCGTCGCCCTGACGGTCGTGGTCGTCATCGGGCTCACCCACACCGGACCGACCGTGGACGACCCCGCCCCGGCGCCGACGCCCGTCGGGGTCCTGCAAGCAGCCGGGTTCCTGTTCTTCGCCTTCGCCGGGTACGCCCGCATCGCGACCCTCGGCGAAGAGGTCATCGACCCCGTCCGCACCATCCCCCGCGCGATCACCACCGCCCTCGGCATCACCCTCGTCGTCTACGCACTGGTCGCGGTCGCCACGCTGCACGCACTCGGGCCGGGAGGCACGGCCGCGTCCGGTGCGCCGCTCCGGTCCGTCGTCGCCACGGCCGGGCAGCCGTGGGCCGGAGTGGTCGTGCAGATCGGAGCGGCTGCCGCAGCGCTCGGCGCACTGCTGGCGATGATCGCCGGCATCGGAAGGACGAGCCTGGCGATGGCGCGGAACCGCGACCTGCCGGGGTGGTTCGCCGCCGTGGACCCGCGGACGTCCGTCCCCGCTCGTGCCGAGGTCGTCCTCGGCCTGGTCGTGTGTTTCGTCGTCGCCGTGACCGACCTGCGCGGGGCGATCGGGTTCTCGTCCTTCGGGGTGCTGCTGTACTACTTCGTCGCGAACACGGCCGCCCTGACGCAGGAGCGACGTGACCGGCGGTACCCGCGCCTCCTGGCCGTCGGTGGAGCGGTCGGGTGTGTCGTCCTCGTGGCGGCGTTGCCGGTGCCCTCGATCGTCGGCGGGGTCGTGGTGACCATGATCGGGTTGGCGTACCGCGGTGTCCGGATCGCCCTGGCGTCCCACACCCGTACCTGACCGGCTGACGAGCTGACGAGCTGACGAGCTGACGAGCTGACGACGTCGAGGGTCAGGCCTCCGGGCGGTCGCGATGGCCGCTGGACGACGCGACCTCGAGCGTCACGACCACCGCGACGACGAGCACCGCGGTCAGCGGGAGCGACACCGCCGGCAGCGCGACCGACGCGACGACGGCCAGGGTCAGGGCGACCACCAGCACGTTCACGCGCAGTGGCAGGGACGGGCGGATCGCCAACCACCAGATCGACAGCACGAACAGGGCGACCGGGACGGCGACGGTCGCGGCGACCGCCGCGTCGGTCAGCCCGCCGTGTCCCGCATCGGCCTGCACGGCGACCTCGATGCCAGCCGGCAGGGCACCGGCGGCGGCGAAGACGACGTAGTGGCCGTACCCGAACAGCAGTGCCGTCGGCAGGGAGCGGATGTGGTCGTGCTGCTCCCGCGAGAAGTAGATCCACCACATGCCGACCGTGATCACGAGCCCGCAGGCGGCGAGGGTCAGCAGGGATCCGAGGTGCTCGGTGTGCGCCAGGGCGTCGATCACCGCGTTCGCCGAGGCGACCAGCCCCTCACCGAGGACGATCAGCGTGAACAGCGAGTACCGCTCCGCCAGGTGGTGGGTGTGCCACTGGGTCGTCTCGGCGCCGGTCTCCGCCCACACCGGCACCAGGACCTCGGCGAGGATGAGGAACGGCGTCGCGACCGGGCGGAACTCGAGCGGCAGCGCGAGGGAGGCCACCCACAGGACCTGCACGAGGACGACCCCGACCGCGTAGCGCAACGCGGTCCGCCGGTACCGCGGCGACGAGACCGCGGCGCGGATCCACTGTCCGACGAGCGCCAGGCGCATCAGGACGTACCCGATGATGCCGATGGTGAAGTCACCGTCGACCATCGCGTCGTGCACTCCGGCGGCGAGCACCAGCACCCCGGCCATCTGCACGACCGTCATCACGCGGTAGAGCCAGTCGTCGGTGTCGAACGAGGTCGCGAACCAGGTGAAGTTCACCCAGGCCCACCAGATCGAGAAGAAGACCAGGCAGTACGAGAACACGGCGGACGCCAGGTGTCCCCCGGCCTCGATCTCGTGCAGGTTCGTCGCCGCCAGACCGACCGCGACGACGAACACCAGGTCGAACAGCAGTTCCAGCGGCGTCGCGGCCCGATGTCGTTGCGCAGGGTCGCGCGGTGCCATCCGGCGCAGTCCGATCGTCATCGAGCGGTCCAGCCCCCGTCGATCGGCAGCGCTGTCCCGGTGACGAGCGATGCACCCGGGCCCGCCAGGAACGTCACCGCAGCAGCGACCTCCTCGGGCCGGCCGATCCGGTGCAGCGCCGCGATGCGCTCCACCGTGTCGGCCCGGAACGCGTCGTCGGACAACGCCGGAGCGGTGCCGTCGGTCTCGATGAAGGTCGGCGCGACGGCGTTCACGCGGATGCCGTACTGCCCCCACTCCACGGCCAGGCACTTGGTCAGGTGGATCACCGCGGCCTTGCTCAGGCAGTAGACGGACTCCCCGGGCAGCGCCACGAGCCCCGCCTGGGAGGCGATGTTCACGATCGACCCGCCGCCCGCGGTCCGCATGTGCTCGGCCACGTACTGCGAGATGAAGAACGTCGACTTCGTGGTGAGCGCCCACACCGTGTCGAAGTGCTCCTCGGTCACGTCGAGGGCGTCCTCGACGATGCCGCCGCCGGCGTTGTTGACGAGGACGTCGATCCTCCCGAGCTCCGCGACGACGGCGTCCACCGCGGTCCGGCAGGAGGGCAGGTCCGTGACGTCCATCGGCACGACCACCACGCGTCGGCCCGCCCCGCGGATCTCGTCGGCCAGGCCTGCCGCTGCCTCGGGGTCGCGGACCCCGAGCGCGACGTCCGCCCCGTTGGCCGCCAGGTGGAGCGCGACGGCACGGCCGATGCCGCGGGACGCTGCGGTCACCAGGGCGACGGATCCGGTCAGGGAAGAGGGCTGCATGGGGTGTCCTTCGCGGGTCGGCCGGCGGTCGTCGTCGGCACGGACGGGAGGCGCGACCAGCGTCGTCGCCGCTGCCATCCTCCTGCAGACGGCCCGGGCGTGGAAGGATCCGGTGGTGCAGCAGACGACGCCCGACGAACTCCTCGATGGTCCCCGGTTCCGAACCCTCTGCCTCGCCGTGGCCGCCAGGCTCGACGCGGGCGTGGACCGGGCCGTCGGTGCGCTCCTCGACCCGCTCACCACGAGCTACGGGTTGCTCGCCGACCTCCGTCCGGAGCAGGACGCCGCCGACGCCCTCGCCGCCGTCCTGTCGAGCGTGGACACGAGACAGCTGGCCGCCTGGACGCATCCGCTGCGGTTCCTCCCCGTACTGGAGCACACGGTCGAGTCGGCGATGCCGTGGCAGCCACCGTTCGTCGAGGACGCGATCACGGGCCTCCCGGCCGTGCGGAACGCACTCCGGACTGTGGCTGAGGCAGTCGTCGTCTCCCCGTCCGCCGCGTGGTGGGGCACGGACGTCGACCGGACGGCGCAGTGGGTGACGCAGCCGGTGCGGAACGGTGTGCCGGAGGTCGTCGCGTCCGCGCGGTCGGTGGCCGAGGTGCTCGACCGGTGGCGGCGCTACGTCGTCGCCGGTGAAGGACGATCCCGCGTCGACGGGCCCGTGGCGGACGCCACTGGTGGCGTTTGGTGGTCGACGCCCCACGAGTTCGGTGACGAGCCCGGCGGAGCAGCGATCCTGCCGTCGTCGACGCGGCGCATCGACGGCCTCGGCTCGTCCGGGTCGACCCTGGTCGAGGACTCCTTCGGCGACGACGAGGTCCTGCTCCGATCCCTGCAGCCGCCAGCCGGCGCCCGGGTGTTCGAGGTGCACGGCGCCGCGGACTGGGCGCGCCTGGTCGAGCGCTACCCGATGTCGGTGCGGTGGGCACGACGGCGGGAGTGGTGGGAGTCGACCGGGCGCGACGAGCACTGGTTCCTCCCCGACTACGCGGCCGTCGCGGCGGACCACGACGCCGTGCACGTGTCCGTGCAGGGCTACCTCGCCGCAGCCGGTCGGGCGATCGACGTCGACGGCGGCGCGACGGTGCTCGCCGGGTGGGCACCGGACGAGACGTTCTGGCTGACCGACGACATCGTGATCGAGCCGGATGCGGAGCGGTGGCAGCTGCGCTCCGCCGAGGACGAGGACGAGGACGACGAGCCGAGGTGGGTCCGCACCTGATGCGGCGGCGACCGGCTGCTCGGGGCCTGCTCAGGAACGGGAACGAGCCCGCTTGCGGTCCGCGCGACGAGCGCGCCACTCCGCGTCCTGGCGTTCCTGGGTCGGGCTCTTCTGCGTCGACCCGCGCACCGCCAGCGCGAGCAGCACGATCGTCCCGATCACCCCGATCGGGAACAACAGCATCATCAACAAGGCGCCTCCCCCACGTCTCGGGATCACGCTAGTGCTGCGCCGGTGCGCCCGGTAGTCCCCGGTCGAGCGGACGTGTCCACGCGACCTCCCGGTCCAGCTGGCCCGTCGTCAGGAACAGGCGCACTTGCTGCGTCTCCGGCAGGGCCGCGACGAGCGCCTGCCGGTCTGCCGACACGAACCCGAGGCCCTGCCAGAACGGGCCGGACCGCCGGGAGAACAACCAGGCACGCTCCGCGCCGTCGTCTGCCGCCCGATCCAGCGCGAACCGTGCCAGGCGTGTCCCGGCACCGGCCGAACGCCGTCCTGCTGCGACCGCGACACTGCGGACGAGGACGTCCCGGCCGTCGGCGCTGCACTCGTACCCGGTACTGCCGACGACCGTGCCGTCGGGGTCGCGTTCCACCCACAGACGGACCGACTCGTCGTCGAGTCCGGCGAGGGTCAGGTCGCTGCCGCGGAGGAACGATCGCAGCTGCTCGACGTCGGTGCCGGAGACCGGGGAGAGGACCATGCAGTGATCTTCCCTCGGTCGTCCGGCTCCTGCCCGGCTGCGGTCAGTTGATGCGGAGCTGCGACACCATCGGGCAGGTGAAGGGGTCACGTGCTGCGAGACCGACGCGGTTGAGGTAGGCGACGACGATGCCGTAGGAGCGCAGCAGGGTGGTCTCCGTGTAGGGCACGTCGAGGCTGTCGCAGTGGTCGCGGACCAGCAGTCGTGCCTGCTTCAGCGCCGGGCGGGGCATCGAGGGGAACAGGTGGTGCTCGACCTGGTAGTTCAGGCCACCCATCAGGAACGACACCCACCAGCCACCGCGGATGTTGCGCGAGGTGCGGACCTGGCGGGAGAAGAAGTCGACCTTGGCGTCGTGGGCGATCGTCGGCATGCCCTTGTGGTTCGGGGCGAACGAGGCGCCCATCATCACGCCGAACACGGCCAACTGCACCCCGAGGAACGCACACGCCATCCCGAACGGCAGGAACCAGAACACGGCCGTCAGGTAGATGCCGAAGCGGGCGACGAGCAAGGAGCCCTCGATGATCCGGTGTCGGCGGTCGGCCGTGGTGCCGGTGCCGCTGATGACCGCGCGGACGGCGGACCAGTGCAGGTTGATGCCCTCGAGAGTGAGCAGCGGGAAGAACAGCCAGCCCTGGAAGCGGGTGAAGACACGCTTCAGGCCGGACGCGGGCACGTCCTCGGGGATGAAGGCGATGACGCCGGGCGCGATGTCCGGGTCCTTGCCGACGGTGTTCGGGTTGCCGTGGTGACGGGTGTGCTTGTTCATCCACCACGAGTAGCTGAGGCCGACGAGGAACGTGCCGACGTAGCGGCCGGCCCGGTCGTTCCACCGCTGCGAGGCGAACACCTGACGGTGTGCGGCCTCGTGCGACAAGAACGCGAACTGGGTGAACAGGACACCGAGGACACCGGCGACGATGAGCTGGTACCAGGATTCACCGAGGAACGAGAACGCCACCCAGGCGAGGGCGAGCGTGCCGATCAGGGAACCGAAGAGGGACCAGTAGAAACCGGTGCGGCGGCGGAGCAGGTCGTGCTCCTTCACCTGTGCCAGGACAGCCGAGTACGTCGATGTGCTCGAACCCCGTCCGCTCGTCGCGGGACGGGTCCGGGTGTAGCCCGACTGGACAGGAGTGGTGGTCAACGAAGGACCGACCTTCCGTCATCGTGGTCCTTCGACCAGCGCAGAGGAGTTCACGCAATCGCGCTTGCGATGACGATATGGGCCCAACATGCGAAACCACCTGCACCATGCGGAACTCACGGTGAATCACCGTTGAACGCATCGGCCGTGCTTCGATGTGGGGATGCTGCTGCACGCCGAGACCACCGGGGAGGGCTCCGAGACGGTGGTGCTCCTGCACGGGATGACGGGCTCAGCGGAGAGCTGGTGGCGCGTCACGGGCCTCCTGGCCGACCGCGGAGTCCAGGTCGTCGCACTCGACCTGCCGGGGCACGGACACTCACCCCGCAGCCGGGCGATGACCGTCCCCGACGCCGCTGCGTCGGTCGCGGAGACCCTCGATGCGATGGACATCCGGCCGACGGTGACCGTCGGGCACTCGTTCGGCGGCTTGCTGCTCGCCGCGGCCGTCACGACCGGGCGGCTCGACCCGGGCGTCGCGGTGTTCGTCGATGCCCCGTTCGCGAGCCGCGGCGGGCACGACCGGGTCGAGGTGCACGCCGAGTACCAGGCGGAACGAGCGAGCCGGACCGTGGACCGCCTCCGAGCCGAGAAGCCGCACTACGGCGAGCGCGACTGTCAGGTGGAGGCACGGGCGGCCTCCCGGTTCGACCCGGCGACCGCGGCGGCCATCGCGGCGGGACCGGGTGGGACGTGGCTGCCGCGGCCGGGGTCGATCGTCGTCCGCGCGGACCCGAGCCACTACGTCGACGACGCGACCGCTGCGGCGCTGACCTCGTCGGGGGTGGACGTCCGGAGCATCCCCGGGGCGGCGCACTCCGTCTGGTACAGCCACTTCGGCCCGTTCGTGGCGGCGCTGCCGGAGGTCTTCGACCGCTGACGTCGGTCGCGGCCTGGGCACGGTCCGCGATGTCTGGCACGATCGGCGCATGCCCCTCGACGGAACTCCCCCGGAACGTGTCGGCTTCCTCACCATCGGTTCGTTCGACCCCGCCGATCCGTCGGTGGGGATCGAGGACACCCTCCGGGTGATCGAGCGCGGCGAGGCCCTGGGCCTGGACAGCGCCTGGCTCCGACACCGACACCTGCAGCACGGCATCTCGTCCCCGGTCGCGGTGATGGCTGCCGCGTCGCAGCGGACCTCCCGGATCGAGCTGGGCACGGCCGTCACCCCGATCGGAGCGGAGAACCCGTTCCGGCTCGCCGAGGACCTCGGCACGGTGGACGTGCTGCTCGGCGGCCGGCTGAACCCCGGGTTCTCCGCCGGTCCCCCGATGAACTACGACCTCTACCGCGACGCGATCTACCCCGACACCGCCGACCAGGAGGACCTCGGGAACGACCGCCTGCTGCGCTTCCGCGACCTCGTCGGCGGAGCTCCGGTCAGCGACACCACCGAGCGACGCGGCATCGAGGAGTTCTCGCGCACGGTCCAGCCCCTCAGCGCCGGCCTGGTCGACCGACTCTGGTACGGGACGGGCAGCACACGGTCGGCCGTCTGGGCTGCCGAGAACGGGTTCCACCTGCTCACCTCGAGCGTCACCCGCAGCGAGGTCGGCACCGACTTCGCCACGAACCAGCGGGCCCAGATCGACGCCTACCTCGCCGCGCACCCGACCCCCGGGACCGCTCGCATCTCCCAGGGGCTCGTGGTCATCCCGACGGACAGCGCGACGCCCGAACAGGAGGCGCGCTACCGCCACTACGTCGACTCGCGTTCCGGCCGGGTCGGGGTGCCGTTCGGGCCCGGCGGGCTGCTCTTCGCGGCGGACCTCGTGGGGACCTCGGCGGAGATCGCCGACCGGCTGCGCGCCGACGCCGGCTACCAGGCGGCCACCGAGGTCGCGTTCGCCCTGCCCTTCGACCTCGAGCCCGACGACTACGCCCAGATCATCACGGACATCGCGGAGCGGCTCGGCCCGGAACTCGGGTGGCGCCCGGGGGACGCGGGGTGAGCGGACGGGAGGCCCGCCTCCCCCGCTGGGACGGCCGGTACGGTCGATGCCATGGACACGAGCGCCCGTTCCGACCGCCGCAGTGAGCCGTTCGCCCCGGGCGACTCCGTCGTCATCCGCAGCGTGCACGACTTCGGCACCCGCGGGGACGCCGTTGCCTTCGCGGTCGCCGGCCGGGTCCTGGTCGATGACGACGACCTGGCCGTCGTCGCGAGTCCGGTCGGCTCGGCGGTCCGTCGCCGCGCCGGTGTCGGCAGCGGTCCGAACGGACGTCTGGTCCTGCCCGAGGACTGGGACGGCTCCTACGTCGAGGACCGGTGGACCGGCGCGGCGGTCGTCCGCGTGCACCCGACCGGCTCACCCTGGTCCGTGTGGCGCTGGCACGACGGTTCCGACTGGCTGCCCGACTGGTACGTCAACCTCGAGCTGCCCTGGATCCGGACACCGATCGGGTTCGACAGCCAGGACTGGACGCTCGACGTCGTCGCCACCACCGCCCCCGATGGCACCTGGTCCGTCCGGTACAAGGACGAAGACGAACTCGCCTTCTACGCCTCGACCGGCCACTGGCCGGCGAGCATGCGTGCCGTGATCGAACAGGCTGGCGAGGAAGCGACCACCGTTGCGCGCGAGCGGCGATTCCCGTTCGACGCCGACTGGTCCGGCTGGGTCCCGGATCCCGCCTGGCCGGCTCCCGGACTGCCCACGGACTGGAGCGTGGTCCGGTGAGCGGACGGGAGGCCCGCCCAGCGCAATCGGCGCGGCCTGCGGTGCCGTGCCTCCCGGACACCGTCATCCCCGTGGACGCGACGACGGCGTTGACCGCGTTCGACGTGGCGGACGCTCCGGCGCTCGTCGCGGCGGTCGCGGACGCGGACATCCGCCGGTGGTTGCCGCTGCCGCGCCCGTACCCGGTGGAACTCGCCGAGCAGTGGGTGACCGTGGGTGCTGAGTCGATCCGAGTCAGTGCAGCCGGGCTGGTCCGTTGCATCCGGGTCGACGGGGCTCTGGGCGGCTGCATCGACGTGAAGCGCGTCGACTGGCGAGCCCGCACGGCGGAGCTCGGCTACTGGCTCGCGCCCGGGTTCCGCTGGCGGGGTCTGGCGTCCGCTGCCGTCCGGACGCTGTCGTCGTGGTTGCTGGGCGTCCATTCCTTCGAACGCGTCGAACTCCGCGTCGCGACCGGAAACGCGGCGTCGGCGCGGGTCCAGTCCCGCGCCGGGTTCGTCCACGAAGGCGTCGCTCGGAACGCCGGATTCACGGACGACGGTCGAGTGGACCTGGCGGTGTGGTCGCGCATAGCGGGTGATGAGTCGGACTGAATACGAGTGCTGCTCGTGATTCCGCTCGGACGGCCGGTACGGTCGGGGCATGGACAACGGCTGGCGCGGAGCCCTCGCAGCGATCACGATCATCTTGTTCGCCGGAGCGATCGGAACGGCGGTCGGGGTGCTCGTCGTGTTCACGAAGGCTGACGGCGACCTCGAGACGATCGCCGCGAATGCCCAGACGATCGTGTGGATGTCGAGCATCTCGGGGACCCTGCTCGTCGGCGCGTTCAGCGTGCTGGTCACGTGGTTGGCCGTGAGCGCGGTCGTCCGCGAGCACCAGAAGGACCGCGAGCACGCCGCGCGCCTGGCTCACCACGGCTGAGCGCGCGAGCTCGGCCTCCGTCGTGCCGGTGGTGCGACGGGCCCGGAGCGCGCCAGACTGGAACCCGACCACCCGTCGTGGGGACGGGTGGCACGGGCCACGGGGGTCCGACGATGACGACGACGACGAGCGGGAACGACCAGCGCGGGTCCTGGTGGGCGCGGCACCGGCGGTGGGTCGTGCCGGCCGCGCTCGCACCCATCGGGTACGTGGCGTTCGCCCTGGTCGGCGGGCAGCTGACCGCTGCCGGGAACGACCAGGGGTCCATCGGGCTGTCGCTGCTCGGCCTGCTGTTCCTGCTCGCCGCGTTCGCCGCTCCCATCGTGTTCGGCATCATCGCGATCTGACGCGGCCACGGCGCCTACCGGGCGTGGCAGCGGTCTCTCGGTCACCTGACCAAGCGCGAACAGTCGGTGCAGAGCCACCAGGACGCCTACGCGTACGGATGGCGCCACGCGGTGTCACTCCGTGCGTCGCTGATGCGGAAGGAGCTGCCGCCGGAGATCCAGGTCTGGAACGTCGTCCCCCACCACGGGGAACGGTTCTTCCTCAGCGGCTTCCTCGGGTAGGCCCGGTACTACGGCACGGACGTCACCTACGGGCAGACCGGGGTCGTCGCCTTCGGACGGCCGGCCTGGGTCGCGGGAGCGGTGATCGGCAACGCCATCGGCAACTCGATCGCGCGTTCCCGGGCACAGGCGATGGCGGCCACGCAGTGGCGGGAACAGCAGCAGGTGGACGTCGTGGTGAGCAACCAGCGGCTGGTCTGCAACGTCGCGGGCCGCGGGTGGCTGAACTTCGACTGGTCGGCGGTGACGGCGATCTACCCGGACCCCGAGCAGTACAACGTGGTCCTCGAGTTCGGTGGTCAGACGTCGCCGCTGTCACTCACCGGCGCGATGGCGCCGGCGTTGGCGACGATGGCCGTGATGCTCACGCACGGGCACGGCGCCCTGGCCGGGCATCCGGCCTTGCAGGCACTCCAGGCCTGACCCTGGGCTCACCGGCTACGGCAGGGACTCAACCGTCACGGGTCAGGACGCCGTGCAACGCGGCCCACTGGAGCAGCAGGATGGTCTTGCCGTCGACGATCCTGCCGTCGCCGAGCATCGCCATCGCCTCGTCGACCGGCACCTCGAGCACCTCGATCTCCTCGCCCTCCTCGGCCACGCCGCCGCCGGCATCGACGAGGTCCTCCGGTCCGTAGGGGGCGGCGTAACAGTGCACCCGCTCCGTGACCGAGCCAGGGCTCATGAACGCGTCGACCACGTGGGTGAGCTGGCGGAGCCGGACGCCGAGCTCCTCACGCGCCTCCCGCCGGACGGCGGTCTCCGGGTCGTCGGCGTCGAGCAGACCCGCCGCCACCTCGACCAGCATCCCGTCCGGGTGGTCGTTGACGTACGCCGGCCAGCGGAACTGACGGGTGAGCAGGACGGTGCCGCGCACTGGGTCGTACGGCAGGACAGCGGCGCCGTTGCCCCGGTCGTAGGTCTCACGCTGCTGGGTCGTCCACGAGCCGTCGCGACCCCGGACGTCGAACGTGGTCCGACGCAGCACGTGCCAGCCGTCCGACGTCACCTCGACGTCCCGGACGACCACGTCGGGGTTGCGGTCGAGACAACGACCGACCTGGTCGAGACCGGTGCGTCCCCTGCTGTCCGGCTCTGTGGTTCCTCGCGTCGTCGTCACGCTTCGACGCTAGCGGTCCGCCCGGCCGTGCACGCCCGCCGGCACCCGAGCGGCCCGACTCCCCTACAGTCGTGATCACCGACGAAGAGGTGAGTGATGTCGTACGACTTGTATGTCTACGGAGACGAGGCGGGACCCGAGGCGTTGCAGGCCGCGGCGCTCGTCACCGGTCTGGCAGTCGAGGACGACGGATTGGCCGAAGGATCGCCCTTCGTGGTGGTCCGTGGCGCTCGCCGCCGCTACTCGTTCACGGTGGAACCACCCGAGCGGGTCGAACCCGAGGACGTCCCCGACGAGATCACCGCGGTCCTGCTCGGCGCGACGTCCCAGGTCGTCGTCCGCGTCGAAGGGTCGGAGACGTCAGAAGTGCCCCACGCGATCCGGGCCGCTCGGAGGATTGCCCTGGCCATGCGGGGAGCCGTGCACGACGTGCAGACCGACGAAGTCCACCGCCGTGGCTCGACGAAGCGGGCGTCACCAGCCCGCGGCGCGATCGTCGCGACCCTCGCCATCAACTGGTGGGTGCGGACCGAGGGACTCGACCTCCCGTCGACCGCGGAGACCTTCTTCGAACTCGCTCGCCGGCACCTCCCGGACGCGCTTCCCCGCCGGTACGGAAGGACGGAACCACTACAGCATCAGTGGGAACCCGGCCGGGCGGAGGCGTTCCTGATCCACCTCGACGAGGATGAGCCAGGTGACGCCGGCACCTCGTGGACAGGGAGCGGCCCGGTGGCGTACGGGAGCATCAGCTCATCTGGCTGGGAGGGAGCCGTCGTGGCGTCCCACGGCCTGACGATCCTCGCCGACGCCCTCGCCGACGTCCGGTACCGCGAAGCGGTCGTGCGGTTCTTCACGGCCGTCGCCAGCCAGGTCGACGCCGTGTACGCATCCGCCTCGGTCCTGCACGGCGCCGAGTGGTCCGGCCGACAGCTCTGGTACCCGGTCTCCGCGGAGTACGAGCCCGGCCTCGGCCGTCGCGGTGTCTGGAAGGGGCTGCCGCCGACGCCGAAGTGGCTCTCGTGGTTCGGCACCGACTACGCCGACGAGATCGGCCCACATCTGTCGTTCGGCTCGGTACGACGCCACGACCGCAGCCTGTTCCACCGGGCCGCGGACGAACCGACTGACCAGGCCGACCTCGAGCGACTGCTGACTCCGCCGACACCCCTCGGCCAGCGGCGCTGGTTCGGGCTCCGCGGGCCACGACAGCGGTCCGCGCCGGAGCCCATCCCGTGGCTTCCGGTCGAGTACCTCGCGATCACTTCACGGACGGATCCGACGACCTACCCGATCGCGGAACCTGCCCCGACGCTTCCTCGGACGCTGCAGGCGTAGACCGAGTCGATCGTCATCGATGACGATCGGTACGTCGGTCGTGGACGGTGAGGCGTGGGGACCTTCCCTCACTGGGTGTGCACGATGCGGACGCGTGTGACGGTGAAGCCGCCTCGTTCGAACGCCGCTCGCATCGGTGTGTTGGCGGCATCGGTGGTCCCGACGATCCGGGCTTGCCCGTCATCGTGGTGGACGTGGGTCATCTCGGCGAGCAGGTCGTGGACGTACCCGGTTCCCCGGTGTTCCGGAAGCACGCCGAGGTAGCTGATGCTCGCGTCGTAGGCGGTCCGGGTGGGGATGACGAACCCCACCGTCGTGCCGTCCGGGAGATGCGCGGTCCGCCATGCCCCACGCTCGCCAGGAAGGGATCGGTAGAATTCGAGATCGTCGTCGGCGAGGGCATCGACGCCCTCGCGGGCGACCATGTCGTTGGTGTGGTCGTCGAGGGAGCCGGATGCGACGGCGGCGAACAGCCCCCGGAAGGTCGTGTCCTCGGCGGGGACGAAGCGCAGCCGGGTCGACCGTGGAGGCTGCGGGTCCGACGCGGTGCGTGCGAAGCTGATCCGCTCGGTGGTGCGGGAGAACCCGCCCAGGTGGGCGGCTTCGTGCCGCCAGCGAGCAGCCGCGACCGCTGCCGGATCACTCGTCCAGTCCGGGGAGAGGTCGACGTTGAACTCCAGGGGTGCGCCGTCGCCGAAGGCGTCCAGCCCGGCGCGCACCAACGCAGTGCCGATCGCAACTGCCTCACTTCCGCGAGCACTGGTGGTCAGGCAGTCCAGGGTCGCGGGGCGGTCTGCGTCGGACCGCCCCCACCAGAGCGCACGACCGACGGGCCGTCCTGCCTGCTCGGCGACCCAGGACCACTCCGGACGGTAGTTCCCGGTGGCGAATTCAGCGGTCAGGCGATCCGCACCGATCCGGGCCACGGGGTCGTCGCTCGTCCAGTCGGTGAGCTCTGGGACGCCGTCGCGGCCCGCGCGTCGAACGTGGAGGGTTGTGGTGGCGTTCATCTGCTGGATCTCCCCGTCGTGTCCGTCGACGAGTCGATCGACACGGCTGGGTCCTCGTCCGACGACCCTAGGCTGCGCGCAGCTCACTGCGCAGCTCACTGCGCAGCACCGCGGAGACCAGGTGTTCGATCGCCAGCGCGAGCGCGCCGCTCGGTTCGTCCAGGCCGGTGCGAGCGAGTCGACGCTGGAGGTGCGCCGCACTGGAGTCGAGTGTCCACGGTTCCTCGATGAGGTAGCACGCGACCGCCGGTGGTGCTCGCGGCCGCCGGTGGCAGATCGGCCGTCACGACGGCCCGAGGACGAGTTCGGCGACCTCGACGACAGCATCCTCCGGCATGTCGGGGTAGTAGTTCTCCCGGAGCTGTTGCCCGAAGCGGCGCATGTCGGTCCCCGGTGGCTGATGTGCTTGTTCTGCGGTGAGCGTGTCAAGCCGGTACCGATTGACGACCGTGATCGTCCCGGCCAGTGGTCCAGCAGTGGGGTGGTCGTCGAAGACGAACGTCGCAGCGCCGACCTGCACCGACTCGTTCCACCGGACGGTGGTGACCTTCTCGCCGCTGACGACCGCTCGGTGGTGCTTCTGGTGGAAGTGCACGGTGCGCGGAGCTGTTTCGACCATGCACCCACCCTGCCCGACCGAGCCGACCGTCAGCGATCACAGTCGGCACACCGGCCGTGGACGGTGAGGGCCTCGGCCTGCGCGAAGAAGTCCGCGTCCTGGATCACCGCGAGGCGACGGAGCGGCACTTCCTCGATCCGTCCGCACTGGTCGCAGACGAACAGGTCGTCGCCGGGCAGCAGGTAGACGGCTTCGCCCGGAAGGACCACCTCTCGGACCCGGCCGACCGCGACGAGGCGGTGCACCTCCCGGTAGACCGTCGACAGGCTGATCGGATCGCCTGCACCCCGCAGGGATCGGTACAACTCCTGCACGGTCGCGCGACGAACCTCCCGGAGCGCTGCGAGGACGCAGTCCGTGTGCCGCCGCTGTTCGCGGTGCACGACCGAGCCATCGATTGCCATGCCCTCATCCTCTCGCGAGAACGACGATCACTATCATTTGGGTTCGCAAAGGGGGCCCCTCGTCCCCTACGGTTCCGATCGAGAACGGTTCTCACAACGATCGGGCCACGTGCCCTGGACAGGACGGATGCCGTGCGCATCAACAGATTCATCGCCTCCGGTGTCGTCGCGGCAGTGGCCGCAGCAGCCCTCACGGGGTGCTCCTCCGGCGGAGGCAACGGCGACGGGAACGGGAAGATCACCGTCGTCGGTGCCGAGAACGAGTACTCGGATGTCGCCGCGCAGATCGGCGGGAAGTACGTCAGCGCGTCGGCGGTCATGAGCGACCCGAACACCGATCCGCACACGTTCGAAGCCAGTGCGAGCGTGGCGAGGGAGCTCTCCTCAGCGCAGTTGGTGATCCAGAACGGCGTCGGGTACGACGACTTCATGGCCAAGCTCGAGAAGGCATCACCGAACTCCGACCGTAAGGTCATCACCGCGCAGACCCTGCTCGGCCTCCCCGACAGCACCAGGAACCCGCACCTCTGGTACGACCCGAAGACGATGCCCGCCGTGGCAGCGGAGATCGCCACCGACCTGGAGAAGCTCGACCCGGCGCACAAGACGACCTTCGCGCAGAACCTCACGACGTTCGACGACTCACTGCACACGTGGACGTCCGCGCTGGCCTCGTTCAAGAGCGCACACGGTGGGACCCCCGTCGCCGTGACCGAACCGGTCGCGGACTACGCCCTCGAAGCCGCGGGCGTCGACATCAAGACGCCGTGGTCCCTGCAGGCAGCGATCATGAACGACACCGACCCGTCACCGCAGCAGTCGGCGGCGCAGGACTCCCTGTTCACGAGCAAGCAGGTGAAGGTCTTCCTCTACAACCAGCAGGTGACCGACTCGATCACGGCCCACTACCTGTCGCTGGCACACGCGAACGGCGTCCCGGTCGTCGGCGTGTACGAGACGATGCCGACCGGCTACACCTACCAGCGGTGGATGGAGGCTGAACTCGCGGCGCTCGCGAAGGCCGTCACCGACGGCACCTCGACGGAGAAGCTGTGACCACCACCACCACCACCGGAGCAGCCGACGACGGTCGCATCGTCACCGTCCGCGACCTCCACGTCGCCCTCGCCGGGCGGACAGTCCTCGACGGCGTCGACCTCGACGTCGCGGCGGGTGACTTCGTCGGCCTCATCGGAGCGAACGGCGCCGGCAAGACCACGCTCCTCCGCACGCTCCTCGGCGTCGTCGCGATCACCAGCGGCACGGTCCGCCGACCGGAGCGGGCCGCGGACGTCCACGGCATCGGCTACCTCCCCCAGAAGACGGTGCTCGACCCGGATGCGCCGTTGCGGGCCCGGGACGTCGTGGCGCTCGGTCTCGACGGCGGTCGGCTCGGCCTCCCGCTCCGACGGCGCCGGACACACGCCCTCGTCGACGAGACGCTGGAGTGTGTCGGCGCGACGGCGTTCGCCGATCGACGGATCGGTGAACTCTCCGGTGGCCAGCAGCAGCGGGTCCTCCTCGCACACGCGCTGATCAGCCGACCGTCGTTGCTGCTCCTCGACGAACCCCTGGCGAACCTCGACCCCGCCAGCGCCGCCGACATCGTCGCGCTCCTGCACACGATCCGCCGTGACCACGGAGTCGGCATCGTCCTCACCGCGCACGACATCAACCTGCTCCTGCCGGTCCTCGACCGCGTGGTGTACCTCGCCGATGGTCGAGCCGTGACCGGTGTCCCGGCCGAGGTCATCCGCGAAGACGTGCTCTCCGCCCTCTACGGGCGCCCGATCCGTGTCATCGATGCCGACGGACGTCTCGTCGTCCTCGCCGACGACCGTCCCGTCACGGCGCCGGCGGGTGCCCGGCGATGAGCGCCTCCGTCGCCGTCGCCCTGTCGGGCTTCGTCAGCAGCCCGACGGTCCACTCCGCCCTCGTGGTGGGCGGCTTCGTCGCGGCGGTCACCGGTGTCGTCGGGGTCTTCACGGTGGTCCGAGGGCAGTCGTTCGCGGGACACGCGCTCGCAGACCTCGGGGCCGTCGGCGGAGCCGGTGCGTTCCTCGTCGGCATCAGCCAGCTGTGGGGCTTCGTCGGTGCGGGCGTCCTCGCCGCGTTGCTGATGGAGGCCATCGGCACGCACCGGCTGAAGGGGCGCGACGTCGCCACCGGGGTCGTCTTCGCGTTCGGACTCGGCCTGACTGCGCTGTTCCTCTCCTGGGACACCACGATCGGCGGATCGAGCAACGCGGCCGTCTCGGTGCTGTTCGGCTCCCTGTTCGTCATCGACCCCTCGGTCGTGCCCCCGGTGGTGCTCCTCAGTGTGATCGCGCTGCTGCTCGTCGTCGCCGTCTACCGATGGCTGTTGCTCTCGTCCATCGACCGGGACCTGGCCGTCGCTCGCGGGGTCCCGGTCCGGCTCGCGGGGCTGGTGTTCCTCGTGGCACTCGCACTCGCCGTGGAGCTGTCGTCGCTGACCATCGGCGCGATCCTCTCGACTGCGCTGCTCATCGGCCCGGCCGCCACGGCCCTGCTGGTGACGCGTCGGTTCGGGGTCGCCGTGCTGCTGTCCGCCGGCATCGGCGTCATCGAGACGTGGGCCGGCTGCTTCATCGCGTACGAGAGCTACTACTGGGCGGGGAAGGACGGCAACTGGCCGGTCAGCTTCTGCGTGGTGGCACTCGTCCTCGTCGTCTACGTCGGCGCTCGCCTCGCCTCCTGGTCCGTCGCGCGGAGAGCGGCGTCCCGACGACCGGCTGGGCAGGCCCTGCGGATCCCCGCCGGAGCCGGGAAGGTCGCCTGATGTTCTCCGACTTCATGGTGAACACGTGGATCGCCGCCACGATCGTCGGCGTCGTCGCAGGAGTCGTCGGGGTGTTCGTCGTCATCCGCGGCGACACCTTCCTGGCGCACGCGCTCCCCCACGGTGCCTTCGCCGGCGCCGCCGGTGCCGTCCTCGTCGGCATCGACTCGTTGCTCGGCATCGGGGTGTTCGCCGCCGTCGGCTCCCTGCTCGTGTCGGTCCTCGGACGCCGTGGGCGGGGTGACGTCGCCACTGCTCTGACGCTCGCGACGATGCTCGGTCTCGGAGCGTTCTTCCTCAGCCGCTCGAGTGAGTACTCCGCCGAGGTGTTCTCGTTGCTCTTCGGTCAGGTCCTCGGCGTCTCCACCGTGGAGATCGTGCCGATGCTCGTCCTCGGCATCGTCTGTCTCGCCGCCGTCGCCACGCTGTACCGGCCGCTGCTCCTCGCGTCGTTGCTGCCCGCGACCGCACCCGCTCGTGGTGTCCGGCCACACGCCATGACCGTGGTGTTCGGACTGATCGTCGCCTGTGCCACGACGACGAGCGTCCCCGTCGTGGGCGCGCTGCTGATGTTCGCCCTGCTGGTCGGCCCGCCGGCGACTGCGCGGACCCTCGCACGACGACCGTCCACGGCGATCGCCCTGTCCACCGCGTTCACGCTGATCGTGGTGTGGGCCTCGATCGCGCTCGCGTACGCGACGGACTGGCCGGTCGGATTCTTCGTCACCGCGCTCAGCGCGGTGCTGTACCTGGGTGCACACGCCCCGCGGATCCGTCGGGCTGCATCGCCGCGGAGCGTCGCGGCGACCGCGGGCTGACCGACACGCTCGGCGCTCGTTCGACGCGGTAGCCCACCGCCGTCAGATGGCGACTGGCCACTCGGGAGGCCCGGCCCGGCCTGGCGACGGAGGCCTGGCTCCCAGGAGAACGCGTCAAGTTCGGCGCTTGCGGATGGACAGGATCCCGACAGGACGACGAGGATCGTGCGGTACCGAGCGACGAGGAGACGCAGCAGTGTCGCTGAGCGATCCGCATAGACACTCGGTCACGCAAGCGTCGGAGGACCGATGAGAACACCCACCAGCCGGGTGGCTGCGGCCTTGGCACTGCTCGTCGCCGTCCCGTTCCTCCTCACGGGCTGCCAGCGAGGACCGACCGTGCAACCGGACGGAGCGAAGAAGGAGGTCGTCGACGTCGTCGACCGAACGACGGAGACGCTGGGCGGGAAGTGGACGGTCCGACGAGGACCGGCACTCGGCAAGTGCCCGGCGTCCGCAGGGACTGGCGGCGTCACCTGGACCTACATCCTCGACCGTGACCAGGTCGGCGACCAGACGGCGGACCGGGCGGCTGTGCAGGAGCTCTGGGGCTCCTCCGGGATCACCGCCTCGGACTACGAGAGCGGTGGGGCGGATCCACTGCGGGGTGTCGTCGGCCACGGTGGACCGACGTGGTCGGTCGAGTTCCTCACCCGCTCCGACGGCTACACCGTGCACGGGGTGTCCCGGTGCGCTGACGGGGACTACGAGGACATGCTGCGGCACGGCGAGGGCTGACTTCCGGCCTGCTCGCCGCCGCTGACGCTCGCGAGGAGCCTTCGTCACACCTCGGCGACGGCGCGCAGCGCGGACGCGATGTCGTTCAGGTCCGCGATGAGTCGGTCCTCATCGAAACGCGACGAAAGAGGGAAGCCGACGTGATGCGCGCGGTCGAACGGCTCTCTTGGGGGGCCGATGGCCGATCCGCTACTGGGCCTGGGTGATGCGGATCCGGCGCGCGCGCAGCAACAGCGCGATACTCACGGCGTCGAGCATGACGAGCAGAAGAATCGCAGCGTGAGCGCTCAGCCACAGCGCCGCGTCGTGCGGGAGCAATCGTGACGGGTCGAACGCCCCAGTCGCTTCCGATCGTTCTGCCGCCCAGTCGTTGGCTGCCGAGTACAAGGCGAAGAAGACCACGAACACCGCGTTGAACAAAAGGGCGAGCACCCAGATCATCACCAAGAGGGCACGTGGAAGGGATTCGGGCGATCTCACCTGACTCATCCCGGAACAATACGAGCGCGCGGTTGCGTCCCGATCGCAGAGCGCCCCGAGCGCGATGAACGTTTGCGAAAGATCGGTCCGAGCCTGCCTCTTCGTGTGCCCGATGTCCGTTCGGTAGCCGATCGTTGACCATCCGTCAGCGGGGCAGCAGAGCCAAGCCGAAGATCAGGTAGATCCCGCCGAGCACCGTGACGAAGAACGCCACCGTCACGACGACAGCGGCGACCGACGCGATCACCGTGGTCAACAACGTCAGCAATCCGACCAGACCAGCAGCGCGGATTCCATCACGAGGCGCCGGAATCGTTTCCTCGCCCGCTGTGAACAGCTCGGCCATGCTGCGGGGCCGCTGGTCATCCATGCGACCAGGCTACGTCGCATCCGTTCTCGCGAAGCCACCAGCCACCGGTGTGTAGGCGAACATCCGGCTGGTGGCACAACCCACCCACAACGCGCGGAACGACCTGCGGGCGGTGTGGCCCTGCTCGCTGCACGGGTATTGGCGACCGCGACCTCAGCTCTGACCGAGGTTCGTCACCAGGTTGATGGCGACCGCGATCAGGACCGTCCCGAAGAAGTACGACAGCAGCGCGTGCGGCAGGGCCTTCCGCCGGGTCGCGGTGTCGTCCGGTTCGACCTCGGGAGCCGCGTACGACATGCCGATCGTGAAGGCGAAGTAGGCGAAGTCGCTGTAGGTCGGGCGTGCGTCCTGCTTGACGTCGAACCCACCACCGCGGTGGTCGAGGAAGAACATCCGGGCGTACTTGAGCGCGTACACGGTGTTCACCAACGCCCAGGCGACCATCACCCCGAGGACGCACAGGACCACCGCCGCGACCGAGGCGGGGTCACGGGCGTGGCTCGCCTCACCCAGGGCAAGGACCACCGCGGCGAGGCTCGCGAGACACGCCACGATGACGGCGTTGTCCGTGAGCCGAGACTCCGACTCCTCCCGTGCCAGACGCTCCGTGCCGTCCGGGTCCTGCCGCCAGCACCGGCGCCACACCTGTGTCAGCGCGATGAACCCAGCGGTGCACCACGCCGCGAGCGGGCCGAGGGACGGCGCCCCGAAGAACATGCAGGAGACGCCGGCGACGACGCCGATCGCGACGTAGGCCGTGGCGCGGCCCGGCGACAGGATCCGGTCGTTCATCACGTGTGCCGCATCCGTCGGTCACGCTGGCGTCGCCGCCGGAGCGGTCTCCGGGTGCAGGACGACCTTCGTCCAACCGTGGTCGCGGGCGTCGAAGTGCGCGTACGCCTCCGGCGCCTGGTCGAGCGGGAGCTCGTGGCTGACGATCCACGACGGCGTCGCCCGTCCACTCGCGATGAGGTCGCGGAGTGCCCGGTTGTACCGCTTGACCGGGCACTGCCCTGTCCCCATCGACTGCCCGCGGAACCAGAACTCACCGAAGTCGAACGCGACGGCACCGCGCTGGGCCAGGACGTCAGGACCCCCGGGGTCCTGGGGGACGTACACGCCGACGACACCGATCGAGCCCGTGAAGCGCACCGAGCGCACCAGTTGGTTCAGGGTCGAGTTCGGGCGCTCCTCTCCGTCAGGATCGTGCGCCTGGTAGCCGACGCACTCGCACCCGTTGTCTGCTCCGAGCCCCATCGTCAGTTCGTTCACCGCTTCGACGGGATCGACCGCCGAGTCGTCGATCGGGATGGCTCCGATCTCCTCGACCTTCTGCAGCCGGTCGGGCTGTCGGTCGACGACCATGACCTTGCTCGCTCCCTTGAGGATCGCGGAGTACGCGGCCATGCACCCCACCGGTCCGGCGCCGTAGATGACCGTCTGGTCGCCCGGCTGCACGCGCGCGAGTTCGGTCGCGTGGTAGCCGGTGGGGAAGATGTCCGACAGCATCACGTAGTCGGTCTGCTTCTCCTGCGCATCCTCACCGAGACGCAGGCAGTTGAAGTCCGCCCACGGCACACGGAGCAGCTCCGCCTGTCCGCCGGCCCACGGCCCCATGTCGGCGAACCCGTACGCAGCGCCGGCCATCGCCCGTTCTGGCTGTGCGGTGAGGCAGTAGTTGGTGAAGCCCCGCTCGCAGTTCTTGCAGTGCCCGCAGGCGACGTTGAACGGCAGGACGACCCAGTCTCCGACCTGCACCTCGTCCACGGCGTCGCCCACCTCGATCACCTGCCCGAGGTTCTCGTGCCCGAACCACCGTCCGGTCTCGAAGTCGGTCCGTCCCTCGTACATGTGGAAGTCGGAGCCGCAGATGTTGGTGGTCGTGATCCTGACCAGAGCGTCGGTCGGACGCTCGATGCGGGCGTCGGGGACGTCCTTGACACTGACCCTGCGCGGGCCGTCGTACACAACTGCTCTCATGACCGTGCCTTTCCTGCTGTTCGTGCTGTTCGTGCTGTTCGTGCGTGATGGTGCGAGTGCTGCCGGTCGGCGTCCTCCGCCATCAGGAACCGGGACGGAAGACGGCGCGGACGCACCCGTCCTCCTTCTGCTTGAACATCTCGTACCCACGAGGCCCCTCCTCGAGCGGCATGACGTGGGTTGCGAGGTGCTGGGTGCTGATGTCCCCGGCGGCGATCCGGTCGAGGATCATCGGGATGTAGCGGTGTCCGTGCTGCTGAGCACCACGGACAGTCAGGCCCTTGTTCATCACCGCGCCGAAGGGGAACTTGTCGACGAACCCGCCGAACACCCCGAGCGAGAACAGGCTGCCGCCCTTGCGGCAGGCGTAGATCGCCTCGCGCAGCGCCGTCGGCCGGTCCGTCTGCAGCCGGAGCTGCTGCTTGACCTGGTCGTACAGGTACTGCGGCCCCGTCCCGTGGGCCTCCATCCCCACTGCCTCGATGCAGACGTCGGGACCGCGGCCTCCGGTGCGCTCCTTGAGCTCCGGCAGCACGCTCTCGCTGCTGTAGTCGAGGGTCTCGGCGCCGATGTGCTCCCGGACCTGCCGGAGGCGTTCGGGCAGTCGGTCGATGACGACGACCTGCTCGGCCCCGAGCAGCATGGCCGCCCGCGCCGCCATCTGGCCGACACCACCGGCACCCCACACCGCGACGGTGTCACCGGGTTGGATGCCTGCGAGGTCCGCCCCGGTCCACCCGGTCGGCGCCGCGTCCGAGGCGAACAGCGCCGCGACGTCCGACACCCCGTCGGGCACCGGGAACGCCCCTTGGTCGGCGTAGGGCACGCGGACGTACTCGGCGTGACTGCCCGCGAACCCGCCGAGCGCATGACTGTAGGCGAAGCAGCCACCGATCGGCGAGCCCCACATCGTCTCGGTCAGCCCCGGGTTCGGGTTGCCGTTGTCACAGAGCGAGAACAGCCCGTGCGTGCAGTACCAGCACTGTCCGCAGGCGATGAACGAGCAGACCACGACCCGGTCCCCCACCCGGTGCTTGCGGACCGCGGACCCGACCTCGACGACCTCGCCCATGAACTCGTGGCCGAGGACGTCCCCGGCACGCATCGTCGGGATGTACCCGCCGAGCAGGTGCAGGTCCGAGCCACAGGTGGTGCTGAGCCGCACCCGCAGGATGACGTCGTGGTCGTTGAGGATCGCCGGGTCCTCGACCGTCTCCACCGAGGTCTCGTTGACCCCGGTCCAACACAGTGCCTTCACAGTGTCCCCTCCTCGTTGCTCCGCGCCGTCGCCAGTTCCACGAGTGCTCCGGTCGGCGTGGCCGTTCGGCGGCCGTGGGGCACCGGGTCGACCCGGAGCACCTCGCCGACCTCGATCAGTTGCTTGGTTTCCCGCAACGCAGCGGGGAGCCGTCCGCGGTCGCGGTCGCCCGCTGCTGCTCGGGAGGCGCCCGGCCGGAAGCGGGCGCGCAGCTCGGTGCCCTTGTCGCCGGGCGCGATCCGGGCCTCCAGTTCGACGGCGTCACCGAACCGCGCGAGCGGCCCCGGCGTCCGTCCCGCCGGCAGGACGTCGTCGACGTCGCGAGCGACGGTGACGGCGAGCCATCCCGACCGCGGAGCGGAGGCCGCTCCCGTCCCCGGCGCGGATCGTGGTCGGCGTCGCCGGGCGAACACCAGGGTGCCGGCTGCGGCGAAGACCACCGCGGCGCCGACCAGCCGGGGCCTCATCGGGGCGCTCCGTGCGGACGGGTCCGGGTGACGGTTCCGGACCGAGCAGGTCCGGTCTGTGTGACGTGTTCCATCGCGGCCTCCTGAGTCGCTTCGATGCGGATCAACGAGACGGAGAACGGCTGAGACGGACGTGCCGGGAAGGCACTCGCTCAGTTGCGCTCCCGCGGTTCCAGGGTGCGACGTGAGTCCTGCTCGTGTCCACGACCTCTCCACGACCCGTCCAGGATGCGCCGAGCCGCTGAGTTCTCCGGTCAGACACCGAGAGACCGTTGCGATCCCGACAACCCCGCTCACCTCCGCGCAGGCCCCGACTGGCGCCGCACCGTGCCGGCACGCTCACCACGAGCGAGATCGTCGAGCTGATCGATGCCGCCCGCTCGACTGATCACCGCGTGGTCCAGCGCGGTGGAGCGAACCGGCTCGACGAGTGACGACCCAGGAGCGAAGCGAGAAGGTCCGAACCGAGCGAAGCGACTCGAACCGACCTGCGGCGGAACCAGCGTGGCGCCTCGGTCACCGGCAGCTCACCGTCAGCACCACGATCTCGAGCCGGATCCACCACTCGACGGGCGAGACCGAGCTGAAGACGATCCTGGCTCTTGTCGGTGGGCCCTGCCGGGATCGAACCGACGACATCCACGGTGTAAACGTGGCGCTCTACCAGCTGAGCTAAAGGCCCCTCGCACCGCTTGCGGCGCACCCCACATCCTACGGGTGCGCCGAGAGCGACGCCGGTCCCCTGACTACGCTCGTCCGCATGCGCCGCTCCCCCGCCGTCGTCGTCGCCGCCGTCCTCGTCGCCCTGCTCACCGGTTGCTCGACCCCTGGTCCCGACACGACGTCGGTCGCACCCCCGTGGCCGCGCCCCACCGACCTGGCACACCGGGCTCAGGAGGCGGGGCTCGAGAACGTCTGGGGCGAACGCCTGGCCGAGCACGTCCACACCCACCTGACGATCACGGACGGCGACACACCGGTCGTCGTGCCGGGCAACGTCGGGCACTCGAAGTCGCAGCGGTTCGCCGCGCAGCTGCACACGCACGACACGTCGGGCATCCTGCATGTCGAGTCCCCGACCCGCCGGTCGTTCACGCTGGGGCAGTTCTTCGACGAGTGGGGTGTCTCCCTCGGCCCGGCACACGTCGGTGGGCTGCGTGGCGAGCTGACGGTGTGGGTGGACGGCAAGCGGTACTTCGGCAACCCGCGGTCCATCGAGCTGACGAACCTGCGGCAGATCGGACTCGACGTGACGACGATCGGCGAGGTCCCCCACCCGCCGGCAATGTTCGACTGGCCGCCGCAGTACCACTGACGCGCGGCGGCACCACCGCCCCGGAGGGAGCTTCTCAGACGTCCTTCGACGCCACCCACCCGAGGTCCAGGTCCCACTCGTCGGCGAACCCAGGTCCGAGCTGCCACACGTACTCGTTCTTGAGCTTCCGACCGTCCTCACGGAACGGCCCCGTCCGGTACGGGTAGAACGCCACGGTCGGCAGGGTGCCGTCCGGCGCCGTACGGATCGCGTTCGAGAAGTCACGGTTCAGCCGTCGGAGTTCGGCGACGACGGCCGGGCGGGCGCGGTCCGCATCGAACGACTCGGCGGACGCGGCGAGCTGGAAGGCGATGTGCAGCTGCCGGTTGCCGTGGTCGTCCTCGTAGCTGATCAGCCGGTGGTTCTCGACGGCCTCGAGCAGGACGGGGTCGCCGTAGACGACGTCCCGCACGGCATCGGGCGCGACGACGGCACCGTTGAAGTCGACCGACAGGTCCGAGCGGCCGTAGTGGAACAGCAGCGGCAGGTCGAGTTCCGCCTCTGCGAGCAGGTCCTCGTGCCCGGTCGCCCGCAGCACGGGCTTGAGGTCACGCATCCGGACCACGTGTCCGCGGTCGTGAATGTTGTACCGGATGCGGGGGCTGATGTTCTCGGAGCGGGTGATCGTGACGACGAGCTCGCCGCGGTCGTTCGTCTCGATGAGGTACCCGAACGGGTTGAACTGGAAGACCATCGGCAGGACGCCGTACTCGGACTGCTTCGTCAGCGCGCTCGACAGTGCCGGGTCGGCCGCGATCGCCTTCCGCACCGCCACCGAGAAACCGGTCTCGATCCCCAGGTTGATCTCGAGGTCGCTCGCGCCGTAGGACCCGAGGACGGTGTGCGCGTACTGCTCGATGTGGGCGCGCATGTTCTCGCTGATGCCCTCGCCGCCGAACGCCGCGACGATCGTGTACTCGCGCCAGTCGATCCGGTCGTCCTCGAACAGCGCCTTGAGGAACGGCGGGTAGCTGAGGATGACGTAGGTGAACCCGGTGCCGAACTCCTGCATCGTCTGCACGATCTTGTCGCGGTCCGGCCCGATCGACTTGATCATCGTGGACTCGGTGAGCGACGCCGTGACGTTCATGCCGGTCGCCCACGCGCCGAGCGAGAACGCGTTGAGCACGAACGGCTGCTTCGCCAGTTCCTTCGAGGTCCGGGCGAACCCGAGCTGCAGCAGCTGCCGGGTCGCCTCGCGCTCGTCCGGGCCGCGCACCCAGCTCGTCGGCACGCCGGAGGACCCGGACGACTCGTCCACGACGACACCGCGTCGCGGCAGCCGTCCGTCGAGACACCGCTCCGGGATCGTCCACCGCTTGACGTAGGACTCCTTGTCCATCTCCGGCAGCGCCGAGAACGCCGAGGCGATCCCGCTGCGCGTGTCCAGCCGGGAGGAACGCCCCGCGCCCGCCAGGAACGCCCGGTACGCGGGCACCCGCTTCGCTGCGAGCTCCGCCGTCCGCCACGCACGCCACCGCCCGAGGGTCCACCGGAGCGGCTCGATGCCCGGCGCGAGCAGGAACTTGTGCGTCCCGACCCGCGGCATGAACAGTCCGACGACCGCCTCGACGACCCACACCACCGTGAACACCGCCGCGCGCTTCACGAGGCACCGCCGTCCGCAGTCGCGGTGAGCGTCATCGCCGACGCGGGTCGTCGGTGCGCCAGGGGCGGCGGCGCACTCCGGCCGAAGCGGAACAGCATCCACGCCATGCGCCCGTCGGACTCGTCGACGCCGGCACGCTCGACGAACGCCGCGTGTGACCGCGGGTTCGTGATGACCGTCCCGAACGGGTGCAGGGCGATCCCCCGCGCGTCGAGGTCCAACCAGATCCGCATGAACGTCCGACCCGCCTCGACGTACTCCGCCGGCGACCCGAACGGCCCCTCGAGCCACCCGAGCTGCCGCACGCCCCGCATCGTCGACAGGTAGACCTTCTTGAACGCGGCACCGATGCCGGGTGCTTCCCACAGCCCACGGTGCTCCATCGCGAACTTCAGCACCGGCCCCGGCATGAGCATCGTCTCGGCCGACAGCCCGTCGCCGGTGTCCGCCGCCTGTCGCTTCGAGAACCGCAGCCAGTGCAGGATCTCGGTGTGCACCGCGTCGTTCCGCAGGTCGTCGAACAGCGTCGCCTGGTTCACCCGCACGATCTCGTCCACCGTGGCGCGGTCCGCCGTCGTCCGGAACCGGTGTCCGGCCTGCGCCGCGATCGACTCCGAGGCCCGGATAGCGTCGTCGTCGACCAGGGTCGCGTCGTAGGGCCTGCGCGAAGTGCGCCGCGCGAGGAAGCCGTGCAGGGCCTCCCGGTCGGCAGCCGTCGCCGGGCGCGGCGTGAGCGTCACGCTGCCGAGCCGGTGCAGGTGGTCCGCCGGGTCGCGGTCGAGCCGGCCGAAGTCCATCTCGGCGTGGTCGAGCGACTCGGTCACCGCGAAGCCGTGCGCCCGGGCCACCAGGTCGAGCCCGGCGAGGAACACGCCGCAGCAGACGTGCCCGAACGGGATCCCGAAGGACTCCGCCGGCAGCCCGCGCCGCAGGTCGTAGAAGACGGTCGCGGTCCGGTCGTCCTCCACCCGCACCACGATGGGCTGCGAGTTGTGCGGTGACGGGTAGTGCCGTGCATCCTCGATGATGCCGGTCCAGGGTGTGGCCATCGGTTCCCCCTCGGTGGTCGTTGCCGCGAGCATACGCACCACCCGCCCACGCCCATGCCCGCGCTGGCATGCCTGTGGACGACGCAGCACCGTCTGGGATGCTGTGGAGGAAGGGCAGTGTGCCAGGACGCAGCCCAGGCGAGCGCACCATGGGCCCAGGCGGAAGCACCATGAACACCGGGGAACGGGGACTTCGATGACGGAACCGTCAGCACCACCGCAGGGCACCGCACGACGCTGGTGGATCGTCGGCGCCGGGGCGCTCGCCGTCGTGGTCGCCGCCGCCACGGTCGCGTGGTCCCTCACCGACTCCGACCGGGAGGCCCGCCCCACCCCCGCAGCGGCCGTCGCCACCGCCACCCCCACGCCCACCCCGTCCCGCACACCGCTGCCCGCCGTGCCCGACCGCCCGTCGGACCAGGCCCTCGCCGCACTCCCCCTGGCCTTCCACGACGCCGTGATCGGTCAGCTCCTCGACGGCTCGCAGGTCGACGCTCGGAACGAGTGGACCACCGCCACCCCGAAGTCACCGCTCGTCCCGCTCTACGCCGCGCCCGACGCCGACGCCGCTCCGGTCGCGACGCTGTCCTCGTCGGTGTCGACGATCAACACGCCGGCCGCGACCGCCGTCTGGGGTCGATCGGCCGGCGCGGACGGCGGCATGCTCCTCGTCTCGACGCCGTCCCGGAACCGGACGCCGGGCGACGGCGGGGTCGCCGAGGCCCCGAGTTCGACGTTCGCCTGGGCCCGCTCCGCCGACTTCACGCTCGCGGGCATCGACCGGGAGGTCCGGATCGACAACGCGACCTCCACCATCGCCATCGTGCACCGCGACGGCACCGTCGAGACGAGCGAGACCGCACGGCTCGGCACGCCCGACGACCCGACACCGGCGGACACGAAGACGTACATGGAGGCGAACTACGTCGACCCGCAGGTCGGGTACACGCAGGGTCACCCGATCTCGCTGACCGGTGCGCACTCGTCGAAGCTCTCCGGGTACGGCGGCAACGCGGCCCTCACGGCGCTGCACTTCTACCCGGACCCGACCGGTTCCTCGCACGGCTGCGTCCGGATCACGGCCGCGATGACCGATGCGCTCGCGAAGCTGCCGATCGGGACGCCGATCGAGTTCAGCTGAGCAGTTCGCGGACCACCGCGTCGGGGCGTTCGACGTGTGCGAAGTGCCCGCAGTCCTCCAGGAGGACCGTGCGGACGTCCGGCAGGACACCACGGAGACGTGCCAGGTCATCGACCCGCGCGAACACGTCCTGCCGGCCCGCGACCGCCACGACCGGGCACCGCACCTCGGCCCAGCGCCGAGTGTCGTAGCGCGCGGCCGAGCGGGCCGCGCCGAGGAAGCCGGCCGGACGGAACTCCTCGACGAACGCCTGCAGCACGCTCGGGGGCAGCTGTCGAACGGCGGCGAACACCGGTCCTGCCAGCAGCGGCAGCAGTCCGATCCGGGCGAGTCCGCGCAGGAGGCCCTGGGCGGCTCCCCGGGTCACGGCCAGCCCGGCGCGCAGGAGCGTGAACGCTGGCAGCGTGCGCAGGGCCCGGACCGGGTGGCGTGCGGCCGCCGCGGTGGCGAAGGTGGTGCCGGAGACGAGGCCGAGGGACCGCACCCGGTCCGGCCGGGTGACCGCGAGGTGGAGGCCGACGAAGGCCCCCATCGAGTGGCCGACCACGTCGACGCGGTCGAGACCGAGGGCGTCGAGCACGTCGACCAGGACCTGCGAGGACTCGTCGACGTCGAGCGGCACGGCCGGTGCCGGCGAGGAGCCCCAGCCGGGCAGGTCGACGAGCACCAGGCCCCGCCCGTCGACGCCGTCCGCTGCGGTCAGGAGCGGTGTCCACGTGGTCCACGACCCGGCGACGCCGTGCAGGAACAGCAGCGGCCGGGGTCCGGGGCGGTGCTCGACCACCGTCGGGCCGGCACTCGTCGTCACGGTCGTCGTGGTGAGGCCCCATCGAGCGGGGTCGGCGACGACTGGGTACGGCGCGTACCGGTCCGTCTGGCCGGTCCCCACCTGTGGGACCGCGCCGGTGTCGATGACGCGCACCGTGCCTCCAGTCCGACGTCTCGTGACGTCCCCCGGAGTTCGGAACCGACGCCGTCGTGGAGGGGTCGAGGCTGAGGCGACGGGGGCGGCTCAGCCGACGGGGACCGGTGCGGCGCAGGCCGCGAGCCGGTCGAGGGCCGCCCGGTACTCCGTCACGTCGCGGGCGACACCCGGCTCGGTGATGATCGAGGCCTTGATGCGACCGTTCACGTCGATGACGAAGGTCGCGCGGGTGGCGAAGCCCTTCTTCTCGAGGAAGACGCCGTACTCCTTCGAGACGGCGCCGTGCGGCCAGAAGTCCGCCAGCAGCTCGAAGTCGTAGCCGTTGACCTGCGCGAAGGAGCGGAGCGTCGCCTTCGAGTCGACCGAGATGCCGATCAGCTCGATGCGCTGGTCCTGGAACATCGCGATGTTGTCCTGCAGGGTGCAGAGCTCGTCCGTGCAGGTGGACGAGAACGCGAGGGGGAAGAAGACGAGGGCGACCGGGCGGTGTCCGCGGTGGTCGCTGAGTCGGACGTGCTCACCGAACTGGTTCGGGAGCTCGAAGTCCGGCGCAAGTGAGCCGATCTCCAGAGCCATCGTTGGGGTGCTTCTCTCCCAGGGCGTTGGGTGTGCCCTACGGTTCCACACGTCCACCGGTCGCGGACGCACGGTCGGCCATGCTACGCCGACGCCGTCCGAACGCAAGTGGCGTCCGGTGCGCGTCGCCGTCAGCGGGAGCGTCGGTGCGTGGGCCTAGAGTGGACGCGGCCCGTCCCCGGTCGTGATCCGACCACCGACGGCCCGACATGTCCACCACCACGAGAACGAACGAGGTCAACGGTGACGGTGAACGACCAGGACCCGCGCAGCACCGCAGGAACGGACCAGGACCCGGAGGAGACCGCCGAATGGCGTGAGTCCCTCGACGGCCTCGTCGCTACCCACGGACACCAGCGGGCTCGCGAGATCATGCAGAGCCTGCTGAAGCGCTCGAACGAGCTGCACCTCGGTGTGCCGATGGTCCCGACGACCGACTACGTCAACACGATCGCGCCGGAGGACGAGCCCGAGTTCCCCGGCGACGAAGAGCTCGAGCGTCGCTACCGACGGTGGATCCGCTGGAACGCGGCCATCACGGTGCACCGCGCCCAGCGTCCCGGCATCTCGGTCGGTGGCCACATCTCGACCTACGCGTCGAGTGCCGCCATGTACGAGGTCGGCTACAACCACTTCTTCCGCGCGCAGGACCACGCGTCCGGCGGCGACCAGGTCTTCTTCCAGGGCCACGCCTCCCCCGGCATGTACGCCCGCGCCTACATGGAAGGCCGCCTGAGCGAAGACCAGCTCGACGGCTTCCGCCAGGAGAAGTCCCACGCCGGTGGCGGGCTGTCGTCGTACCCGCACCCGCGTCTCATGCCGCACTTCTGGCAGTTCCCGACCGTGTCGATGGGCATCGGCCCGATCAACGCGATCTACCAGGCGCAGCAGGCCAAGTACCTGTCCAACCGCGGCATCAAGGACGCCATGGACCAGCAGGTCTGGGCCTTCCTCGGTGACGGCGAGATGGACGAGGTCGAGTCCCGCGGCCAGCTCCAGGTCGCCGCGAACGACGGTCTCGACAACCTGAACTTCGTGATCAACTGCAACCTCCAGCGCCTCGACGGACCCGTCCGCGGCAACGGCAAGATCATCCAGGAGCTCGAGGCGTTCTTCCGCGGTGCGGGCTGGAACGTCATCAAGGTCGTCTGGGGCCGCGAGTGGGACGACCTGCTCGCCCGTGACACCGACGGCGCGCTCCTCAACCTGATGAACGCGACGCCGGACGGCGACTACCAGACGTACAAGGCCGAGAACGGTGCCTACGTCCGTGAGAACTTCTTCGGGCGCGACCCGAAGGCGCTCGAGTTGGTCAAGGACTACTCGGACGACCAGATCTGGAACCTCAAGCGCGGTGGCCACGACTACCGCAAGGTCTACGCGGCGTTCAAGGCCGCCAGCGAGCACAAGGGCCAGCCGACGGTCATCCTGGCGAAGACGGTCAAGGGCTACGGCCTGGGCCCGAGCTTCGAGGGCCGCAACGCGACCCACCAGATGAAGAAGCTGACGCTCGACAACCTCAAGCAGTTCCGCGACGAGATGCGCATCCCGATCACGGACGCGCAGCTCGAGGAGAACCCCTACACGCCGCCGTACTACCACCCGGGCAACGACGACGAGGCGATCCAGTACATGCACGAGCGCCGCCGTGAACTCGGTGGCTACGTACCGGAGCGTCGCACGAAGTACACGCAGGTCAACCTGCCGGACGAGTCGAAGTACCAGGTCGTGAAGAAGGGCTCCGGCAAGCAGGAGGTCGCCACGACGATGGCGTTCGCCCGTCTGCTGAAGGACCTGCTCCGCTCGCCGGACTTCGGCAACCGCGTGGTCCCGATCATCCCGGACGAAGCGCGCACGTTCGGCATGGACGCGTACTTCCCGACCGCCAAGATCTACAACCCGAACGGCCAGCACTACACGTCGGTCGACCGCGAGCTCCTCCTGGCCTACAAGGAGAGCCCGCAGGGCCAGATCATCCACGTCGGCATCAACGAGGCCGGCGCGATGGCGGCCTTCACCGCCGTCGGCACGTCGTACTCGACGCAGGGCGAGCCGCTGATCCCGGTCTACGTCTTCTACTCGATGTTCGGCTTCCAGCGCACCGGTGACGCGATCTGGGCCGCGGGCGACCAGATGACCCGTGGCTTCATGATCGGCGCCACCGCGGGCCGCACCACCCTGACCGGTGAAGGCCTGCAGCACGCCGACGGCCACTCGCCACTCCTCGCCGCGTCGAACCCGGCGGTCGTGTCGTACGACCCCGCGTACGGGTACGAGATCGGACACATCGTCCGGACCGGCCTCGACCGCATGTACGGCACGAACGAGGACGGCACGCCGTCGCACGACGACCCGAACGTCATGTACTACCTGACGGTCTACAACGAGCCGCTCGTGCAGCCGGCAGAGCCCGAGGGCGTCGACGTCGAGGGCATCGTCAAGGGCATGTACCTGCTCAAGGCCAGCGAGCACGACGGCCCCAAGGCCCAGCTGCTCGCGTCCGGTGTCGCCGTGCCGTGGATCCTCGAGGCGCAGCAGCTCCTCGCCGAGGACTGGGGCGTGTCGGCCGACGTCTGGAGCGTCACCAGCTGGGGCGAGCTCTACCGTGACGGTGTGGACGCCGAGCAGCACGCGTTCCTCAACCCGAACGAGCAGCCGCGCACCCCGTACGTCACCGAGCGCCTGCTCGGGACCGAGGGCCCGGTCGTGGCGGTCAGCGACTTCATGCACGCCGTGCAGGAGCAGATCCGCCCGTTCGTCCCGACCGACTACGCCACGCTCGGCGCCGACGGCTTCGGCTTCTCGGACACCCGTCCGGCAGCACGCCGCTTCTTCCACATCGACGGCCCCTCGGTCGTCGTGCGGACGCTGCAGCAGCTGGTCCGCCAGGGCAAGCTCGACGCCTCGGTCCTGCAGCAGGCGATCGACAAGTACCGTCTGCACGACGTGACCGCCGGCACGACCGGCAGCGCGGGCGGCGAGAGCTGACCCGTTGGTGACGACACCACGCACCGACACCGCCGGAGCGCGGGAGGACGACCGGGCACGGGCGCTCTCCTGGCTCCGGCAGGTGTCGGGCGAGCTCTCGACGGCGACGATCAAGCGACTCGAGGACACGCTCCCCTGGTACAGCGAGATGCCGCCGGGCCGACGCTCGGCGGTCGGCATGGTGGCGCAGGCCGGCATCACGTCGTTCATCTCGTGGCTCGAGGGCAGTGCGTCGACCCCGTGGATCGCCGCGGCCGACGTGTTCGGTTCGGCGCCGCGGGAACTCCTGCGCTCGGTGAGCCTGCAGCAGACCCTGCAGCTCATCCGCGTCGTGGTGACCGTCGTCGAGGAACGTGCCGCCGACGACGAGATGCTGCAGGAGGCGATCCTCAAGTACTCGCGCGACATCGCGTTCGCCGCCGCCGACGTCTACGCCCGCGCGGCCGAGGCCCGGGGGCTCTGGGACGCCCGTCTCGAAGCCCTGGTGGTCGACTCGATCCTGTCGGGCGAGTACGACGACGAACTGCCGTCCCGGATCGCCGCCCTCGGCTGGCACGGACACGGTGAGGTCGCGGTGCTCGTCGGCACCGCCCCGCGGCAGCTCGAGGTCGACCAGGTCCGCCGGACGGCCCGGCACCAGGACGCGGACGTGCTCATCGGCGTGCAGGGCTCCCGGCTCGTCGTCGTCATCGGCCGGGCCACCCCGCGGGACGACGTCCCCGAGGGTGAAGAGCCGGTGTCGTTCATGTCCATCGCGCAGGAGCTCGAACCGCTGTTCGGCGAGGGCCACCTGGTGCTCGGCAACGAGGTCCCCGGCGTGGTCGACGCCTCGACCAGCGCCAAGGCCGCCCTCGCCGGCTTCGCGGTCGCCCGGGCCTGGCGCGGGGCACCCCGGCCGGCCCTCGCAGACGACCTGCTGCCCGAGCGGGCACTGGCTGGCGACCCGCTCGCCCGGTCGGCGCTGGTGCAGCGGATCTACATCCCGCTGAAGGACCAGTCGACCGAACTCCTGCAGACGCTCTGGTGCTACCTGGACACCGGGCGCTCCCTCGAAGCGACCGCGCGCGAGCTCTTCGTGCACCCGAACACGGTGCGCTACCGGTTGCGCCGCGTCGCCGACATCATCGGCTGGGACGCCACCCACGCCCGCGATGCACTGATCGTGCAGTCGGCACTCATCCTCGGCGCGATGTCCGAATCGGCGTCCACCCGTCGTCGCCCGACCCGGCGGTAGTCAGCTCTGCTCGCGAAACACCGGTGTTCGTCGAAGACACCGCGCGGATCCGCGGTGCGACGGACGAACACCGGTGTTTCACGGCTCGGCCACGACGTGACGAGGCGGAGGCGACCGCCGCCGCATGTGATCGGCGGTGATTTCCTACAACGCAACCGCGGAATCCGTGTGGGGAGTCCACACGGGTCCTGCGGGGACAGGCAGACAGGATTGACCGGTGATCGTCGTCGTCGCGCCCGGACAGGGCTCCCAGACCCCCGGCTTCCTCGCCCCCTGGCTCGAGGACTCCGCCGTCCGTGACCGAGTCGGGCAGTGGTCCGAGGCGATCGGCGCCGACCTGGCCGAACACGGCACGAACTCCGACGCGGACACCATCAAGGACACCGCCCTGGCGCAGCCGCTCATCGTGGCCGCCGGACTCGTGACCGCCGACGCCCTGCTCGCCGACGGTCGACGTGACCTGGTCGGCGGCGTCGCCGGACACTCCGTCGGTGAGTTCACCGCAGCTGCCGTCGCCGGTGTCCTCACGCCGACCGACGCGGTGTCCCTGGTCGCCGAGCGCGGCCGGGCGATGGCGGCCGCCGCTGCCCTCGAGCCGACGTCGATGGCGGCCGTCCTCGGTGGCGACGCCGACGAGCTCGCCGCGGCCCTCGAGTCGCTCGGGCTCACCGCCGCGAACCACAACGGCGGCGGCCAGACCGTCGTCGCCGGGCCCGCCGACGCCATCGCCCGTCTCGCCGCCGAGCCGCCCGCGAAGGCCCGGGTCATCCCGCTCGCGGTCGCCGGAGCCTTCCACACCCGCTTCATGGCCCCGGCCGTCGACCGGGTCGCCCCCGTCGCCGCAGCCGCCACCGTGCAGGACCCCACCCTGCCGCTCTGGACCAACGCCGACGGCTCGCAGGTCCAGGACGGTCGGCACTTCGTCGACCTGATGGTCCGTCAGATCGCCAGCCCGGTGCACTGGGACGCCGTGATGTCGTCGTTCCAGCAGGCCGGCGTCACCGGGATCATCGAGCTCGCTCCGGCCGGGGCGCTCGTCGGTCTCGCCAAGCGTGGGCTCCGCGGGACCCCGACCGCCGCGATCAAGACCCCCGAGGACCTGCCCGCCGCGGTCGAGCTGCTCCAGAGCGCCGCCGCCGACACCACCGAGGGCACCCGATGACCGACACGAGCAACACCGGCGACGCCAGCAACACCGCCGACGCCAGCAGCACCAGCGACACCAGCAGTGCGACCGCCACCGGTGGGGCCGACGCGCCCACGGGCCTCCCGTCCGGCACCCGACCGGTCCTGTCCCAGCGACGCGGCCACGCGTTCACCCGCATCCTGGCCTTCGGCGCCGCGCGCGGCGAGAACGCGGTCCCGAACGAGGACCTGATCGGCCCGATCGACTCGTCCGACGAGTGGATCCGCCAGCGCACCGGCATCGTGACCCGCATGCGTGCCGGCCGCGACGTCGAGGCGGTGGACCTCGCCGAGACGGCTGCGCGCGAAGCGATCGAGAAGGCCGGTCTGACGCCCGACCAGATCGGTGTCGTGCTCGTCGCGACCGTCACGCACTCGGTCGCCACGCCGTCGTTGGCCTCGCTGCTCGCCGAGCGCCTCGGCGCCACCCCGGCGGCCGCGTACGACATCAGCGCAGCGTGTGCCGGCTACGCGTACGGCATCGCCCAGGCCGACTCGTTCGTCAAGTCCGGCATCGCCGACCACGTGCTGGTCATCGGTGCCGAGAAGCTCAGCGACGTCGTCGACCCGACCGACCGCTCGATCTCGTTCCTCCTCGGGGACGGCGCCGGCGCCGCGGTCGTCGGTCCGAGCGACACCGCCGGCATCGGCCCGAGCATCTGGGGCTCCGACGGCTCGAAGTGGGACGCGATCGGCATGACCGCGACCTACAACGAGTGGGAGGCCGGCGCACCCCGCCCGACCATGCGCCAGGCCGGTCAGACGGTCTTCCGCTGGGCCGTGTGGGAGATGGTGAAGGTCGCTCGTCAGGCACTCGAGGCGGCCGGCGTCCGCGCCGACCAGCTCGCCGCGTTCGTGCCGCACCAGGCGAACATCCGGATCATCGACGAGTTCGCGAAGCAGCTCGGCATCCCGGACACGGTGGCCATCGCCCGCGACATCACCACCACCGGCAACACCTCCGCCGCGAGCATCCCGCTCGCCACACACCGCCTGCTCTCCGAGCACCCGGAGCTGTCGGGCGGACTCGCCCTGCAGATCGGGTTCGGCGCCGGACTCGTGTTCGGCGCGCAGGTGGTCGTCCTCCCCTAGTCCCACGCGCCTCCGGGCGCGGGCGCTGCCCGTGCCCTAGGCTGTCCCACGGTCAAACGACACCCCCCTCAAGGAGAACACTCATGGCCCTGTCCAACGAAGAAGTCCTCGCCGGCCTGGCCGAGCTGATCAACGACGAGACCGGTATCGCTACCGACACCGTCGCCGCAGACAAGTCGTTCACCGACGACCTCGACATCGACTCCATCTCGATGATGACCATCGTCGTGAACGCCGAAGAGAAGTTCGACGTCAAGATCCCCGACGAAGAGGTCAAGAACCTCAAGACCGTCGGCGACGCCGTCGACTTCATCGTCAAGGCCCAGGCCTGAAACGAGCTTCCTGAGCGCCGCGGGCTGCTGACCCTCGAGTCATGGCCCGCGGCGCTCGTCTTGTCCCTCGCAGAAAGAACCGTCGTTCATGACCAAGAGAACCGTCGTCGTCACCGGGATCGGTGCGATCAGTCCCCTCGCTGCGACCGCCAAGGAATCCTGGGCGGCTCTGCTCGCCGGTGAGTCCGGCATCAGCCGCATCGAAGACCCCCGCTACGCCGAGCTGGAGCTCCCCGTCGAGTTCGCCGGCCAGGCGCGTCGCTTCGTCACCGACCAGCTCACCCGCCCCGAGTCGAAGCGGCTCGACCCGTCCTCGCAGCTGTCGCTCATCGCGGCGCGCGAAGCCTGGGCCGACGCCGGCATCGACGCGGAGTCCGTCGTCCCCGAGCGACTCATCGTCGACTGGGCGACCGGCATCGGTGGCGTGAACACGCTCCTCGACGCGTGGGACACCCTCCGCGAGAAGGGCCCGCGTCGCGTCATGCCGATGACGGTCCCGATGCTCATGGCGAACGGCCCCGCCGCCGCCATCGAGATGGAGTTCGGCGCCCGTGGTGGCGCCCGCACCTACCTCTCGGCCTGCGCCTCCTCGACGGAGTCCCTGGCCGAGGCCTACCGCCACGTCGCCTTCGGTGACGCCGACATCGTCATCGCCGGCGGTGCCGAGGCAGCGCTGCACCCGCTGCCCCTCGCCTCGTTCGCCGCGATGCAGGCGCTGTCCCGTCGCAACGACTCCCCCGAGACCGCGTCGCGTCCGTACGACGTCACCCGCGACGGCTTCGTGCTCGCCGACGGTGCCGCCGCGCTGATCCTCGAGACCAAGGAACACGCCGAGGCCCGCGGTGCGCACATCTACGCCGAGGTCGCCGGCTCCGGCATCACCTCGGACGCGTTCCACATCACCGCGCCGGACCCCGAGGGCTCCGCGGCCGCACGTGCCGTCCTGATGGCGCTCGAGCACGCCGACGCCAGCCGTGAGGACGTCGCTCACGTCAACGCGCACGCGACCTCCACTCCGGTGGGCGACGTCGCCGAGTACCACGCCATGCGTCGGGTCTTCGGCGAGCACCTCGACTCCGTCGTCGTGTCCGCCACGAAGGCCTCGACCGGGCACCTGCTCGGTGGTGCCGGGGCGATCGAGGCGGTCTTCACCGTCCTCGCACTCGAGAACCGCGTCGCGCCGCCGACGATCAACCTCACCGAGCAGGACCCCGAGATCGTGATGGACGTCGCGACGGCGCCGCGCGACCTGCCGCAGGGTGACCTGCTCGCGGTGAGCAACTCGTTCGGCTTCGGTGGGCACAACGCCGTGGTGGCGTTCCGTTCCGTCTGATCCACCTGCCGGTCGGGAGGCCCGTCCCGCGTCGCGGGGCGGGCCTCCCGTCCGTCCGGGGGCGTTTGCACGGTCGGTCGGGCCCCTGCCGAGCGGTCACGACACCCCGCTCACCTCCCCGCCGACTGGTCACCACGCGTCGCTCCGGAGGCCCGCAACCGACAGGACGTGACCGCTCGGCGACACGGGACGGGCGCGCCCACCCCCGGCACCCGCCGACGAGCGGGAGGCTCCGCCAGCCGGGCTCAGCCGCCGAGCGGTCACGACACCCCGCTCACCTCCCGCCGACTGGTCACCACGCGTCGCTCCGGAGGCCCGCAACCGACAGGACGTGACCGCTCGGCGACGAAGGCCGGGCGCGCCCACCCCCGGCACCCGCCGACGAGCGGGAGGCTCCGCCAGCCCGGCCCGGCCGCCGAGCGGTCACGACACCCCGCTCATCTCCTGCCGACCGGTCACGAACTGTCGCTCCGGAGGCCCCCGACCGACAGGACGTGACCGCTCGGCGACGGAGGCCGGGCGCGCCTAACCGGCGGGCGCGCCCAGAACGCCGAACGCCGCCCCGCAGGACGGCGTTCGGTGTGACGGGAGGAACGTGCGGACTCAGCCGACGCGGTGCAGCCAGACGACGGGGTTGCCCTCGGCCGCGTGGCGGAAGGGCTCGAGTTCGTCGTCCCACGCCTGGCCGAGTGCGAGCCGGAGCTCACGGTGCAGCTCGAGGGCGTTGCTGCCGGCGATCTCCATCGCGTAGCGGATCCGGTCCTCGGGGACGACCATGTTGCCCGCGACGTCGGTCTGCGCGTAGAAGACGCCGAGGTCGGGGGTGTGCATCCACCGGCCGCCGTCGGAGTCCGTCGTGGCGTCCTCGGTGACCTCGAAGCGCAGGTGCTCCCACCCGCGCAGCGCAGAAGCGATCGCCGCACCGGACCCGATCGGCCCGGACCAGGTGAACTCGGTGCGGCGCGAACCGTCGAGAGCGGGCTGGTCGAGCCACGAGAAGTTCACGGCGCGGTTCATCGCGCGACCTGCCGCCCATTCGACGTGTGGGCAGAGCGCGCGTGGTGAGGAGTGCACGTAGAGCACTCCTGACGTTGACCCAGTCACGATTCCTCCGATCGTCAGGTGCGACTTCCCCATCGACCTGTACAGCGGAGGACCCGTTCGGGACCATCGGTATGCGATTGTGATGTCCCGGAGGACACGCTCATCATGCCAGGTGCCGACTGGGAACGGCAACCATCCGGGCCATGTCGGTGGGAGAAGACCCGCAGAACGATCCCGCGGTGGACCTCGGAGCGACTAGGACAGTTCCTGGCGCGGGTAGATGACCTTCTGCACGATGATGATCACCGACGCCGCCGCCGGCACGGCAACGAGCGCGCCGAGCACCCCGCCGATCGTGGCACCGGCGATCGCGGCGATGACGACCAGCGCCCCGGGCACCTGCACGGCCCGCGACATGATGCGCGGCGAGATGATGTACGCCTCGACCTGCATGTACACGAGGTAGTAGATCGCCGCCGCCAGGGCCGTTGCCGGCGATGCGAACAGGCAGAGTAGCGAGATGAGCACGGCTGCCCCGAGGGTCCCGACCAGCGGGATGAGCGACCCGAGGAACGCGAAGGACGCCAACAGCACGGGCAGCGGCGCCCCGATGACGAGCAGCCAGATGATGCTGAGCACGCCGTTGATGCCGGCCTGGGTGATCTGCCCGACGACGTAGCGGCCGACCGAAGAGGTCACCTGCTCGCTGACCTCGACGAAGTTCTCGCGACGCGAGGCCGGGACGAACCGGTAGACCATCGTCTTCAGCCCGCGCATCGAGGCGAGGAAGTAGAGCATCAGGATGATGACGATGAGCGCACCGGTCAGCCCGGACAGGATGCCGCTGCCCACCGCCAGGATCCCGCCGCCGAGGCTCAGCAGGTTGCCCGGGTTCTCCACGAACGTCTGCACGGACTCGAGCGCATGGTCGACGTCGAAGGAGCCCTCGAACTGCCGGGCCAGGTCCTGCACCCACCCGAGCTTCGAGATGTCGCCGACGATCTCCGGGAAGTTCTGCACCAGGTTCGTCGCCTGGTTCACCAAGATCGGCACGATCGCGAACACGACGCCGACGAAGGCCCCGAGCACGACGACGACCACGATGAGGATCGCCGCCCAGCGCGGGATGTACCGCTCGAGCAGGTTCACGAGGGGGTCGAGGCCCAGCGCGATGAACAGCGCGACGCCGATGTAGACCAGCACCGTGCTGAGTTCGTGCACGAGCGTCCCGGCCAACAGCGCGACGAGCACACCGATCGCACCCATGAACCCGATGCGGAAGGCGTTGACGCGCACGCCGGTGCCCGCGCGGCTCACCTCGAACATCACGTTCGGGGTGGGCGCATGGCTCGTGTCTTCGGGCGGGCGCTTCTTGGACGGCAGGTGCACGTAGGGCGGGCGGGACTTGAACCCGCGAATCGTTCGGTTATGAGCCGACTGCCTTGACCAGCTTGGCTACCGCCCCTCGGGGGCCGAAGCCACCGGCTCCCCACGATACAGCGCCTCGAACGTCGAGAGGGTGCGGTTGATGTCGTGTGCCTCGATCATGGTCAGGCTGCGCTGCCGCATCGCCTGGTACTCGTCGTCCGGAGCGGTCAGCACCGAGGTCAGCTTCGCCGCCAGGTCGTGCTCGTCGCCCGGGGTGAACAGGTACCCGTTGCCGTCGATCAGGTGCGGCAGCGCCATCGAGTCCGCCGCGACGACGGGCAGCCCGGAGGCCATCGCCTCGAGCGACGAGATGCTCTGCAGTTCCGCCGTCGACGGCATCACGAAGACGGTGCCCTCGGTGAGCGTGCGGAGCTTGACCTCGTCGGACACGAACCCGAGGAAGCGGACCCGGTCCTCGACCCCGATCTCCTTCGCCAGCGCGGTGAGCTTCGGGATCATGTCGCCGTCGCCGACGATGGTGAAGCGGGCGTCGAGCGAGGCCGGCAGCAGCGGGAGCGCCCGGATCATGACGTCGAGGTTCTTCTCCGGCGCGACCCGGCCGACGAAGACGATGTCGTTGCCCGCCGGCCGTCCGCTCGCCGGCGTGTAGCGGGTGGCGTCGACGCCGCACGAGATCGCCAGGACCGGCTGCCCGGCGATGGCATCGCGCAGGTAGTCCGCCGCGAGCTCGGTCGGGGTCGTGATCGCCTCGGCCAGACGGTAGGTCTTGGCCGCGTCCGCCCAGGCGATCTTCAACGCGAGGGGCGTCGTGCGCTTGCCGAACGGCGTGTACTCGAGCAGGTTCTCCGGCATGAAGTGGTTCGTGCCGATGATCCGGATCCCCCGGTCGTGCGCTTCGCGGGCGACGCCGCGACCGACGACGATGTGGGACTGGATGTGCACCACGTCGGGCTGCAGCGCGGCGATGATCGGTGCGGTGTGCTTGCGCACCGTCCAGGGCCAGGCGAAGCGGTACCACTCGTGCGCCGGCCACCGGTACGAGGCCAGCCGGTGCACGGTGAGCGTCACGCCACGGTACTCCTCGTCGAACGACCCGGCGTGCCACCGGTTCCACGACGGCGCGATGATGTGCACCTCGTGCCCCCGGGCGGCGAGGCCGAGCGCGAGCTCCTCGGTGAAGGTCGCGGCCCCGTTGACGTCGGGCGCGAAGGTGTCGGCGGCGATGAGCACCCGCAGCGGCCGTCGCCCTCCGGTGGCGGCCGTGGTGTCGGTCGTCTCGGTCGTGGCGTCTGCTGACACGGCGGGGGTCGTCCTCTCGTCGCGAACGCCGGCGCGCGTGGTGGTCGCACGCCGGTCTGGTCGGTTCGGAACGCTACCGCACCCCTCTGGCCGCCCACCTCAGCCGCGCGGCGGACCCGCGTCATCCCCTGGTACCGCACCGAGCGTCGGACGCGGGCTGGCTGTCGGACTGGAGGCGCGCCTCCCGTCCGCCGTCACCGGCGCGAGTCGGGGTGGTGCTTGGCCAGCAGGAAGACGCCGGTGATGGCGATCGCACCGGCGACGAGGAAGCCGATGCCGGCACCGACGGGGGCGCCGGCGGCCTCGTCGAGGACGATGACGCCGATGCCCACCGCGACGATGGGGTCGACGACCGTGAGCCCCGCGATGACGAGGTCGGCGGAGCCGCTCGAGTAGGCGTTCTGCACGAAGTACGCGCCCACGGCGGAGGCGACCACGACGCCGACGATGGCGAACGCGGTGACCCAGTCGAAGGTGCCGTTGACGATGCGGTTCAGCGTGACCTTCGCCAGGGTCGCGACGAAGCCGTAGAGGATGCCGGCGCCGATGATGTAGTAGAGCGCGTTGCGGCGCTTGGCGACCAGGCGGAACGAGATCACCACGAGGGTCAGGACGACCGCCAGGACCACCAGCACGGTGATGAGCTGGCCACGGCCGATCGGGCTCTCGCGGCCGTACAGCGCGGCGATGAGGACGAACAAGCCCACACCGCCGATGCAGGTCCACACGGCTCGACGCGCCTGGGTGCCGAGCGGGACGCCGGTGCTGCGCGACGAGAACCACGTCGTGACGACCAGCGCCACGGCACCGAGGGGCTGCACGACGATGAGCGGCGCGTACGTGATGCTGACCAGCTGCAGGACGATCGCGGCACCGAGCATGATCGTGCCGAGCACCCAGTTGCCGCTGCCGAGGAGCGCGAGCACGTGGCGGACCGACAGCCCCTTCGACTGCTGGCCGAGGCGCGCTTCGACCCGCTGGACCCCACGGCTCTGGAACTGCGCGCCGAGCGACAGGAACACGGCACCGACGAGGGCGACGGGGATCATCAGCGCCTGGAACGGGGTCAGGTTCTGCACCGCGTCGGGGATCTGCAGGTCCGGGGTCACGCGTCGAGGCTATCCGACGCGCGAAGATATCCTGACTGCATGGCCGTCCTCCCGATCCGGATCACCGGTGAACCCGTCCTGCACGCCCCCGCGACCGAGGTCACCGTCTTCGACGACGACCTGCGCACGCTCGTCGCCGACATGTTCGAGACGATGGACCTGGCGCCCGGCGTCGGGCTCGCCGGCCCGCAGGTCGGGGTCGGCCAGCGGCTGTTCGTCTACTCGTGGACGGACGACGACGAGGTGCTGTGGCGCGGCGTCGCGGTGAACCCGGTGCTGTGGACCACTCCCGCGGTGCCGGAGTCGATCGAGGAGCTCGACGAGGACGACGAGTCCGAGGGCTGCCTGTCGGTGCCGGGTGAACGCTTCCCGCTTCGACGGTCCGAGGGTGCGCTGCTGCAGGCGTTCGACGAGCACGGCGAACCGTTCGAGATCGAGGCGCACGGCTGGCTCGCCCGCGTCTTCCAGCACGAGTACGACCACCTGGACGGCGTGCTGTACGCGGACCGGCTGGTCCACCCGTACGCCAAGCAGGTCCAGAAGGCGATCCGGAAGGCCAGCTGGGGCGGGCCCGGTCAGTCCTGGCTGCCGGGACGCGACCACCCCGAGGGCTGAGCACGCCGCCGACTGGGTGCGCCGCGGACTGGGCACGCCGCCGGGCGGGTCCGCCGCCGGCTGGGTGCGCCGCCGGGCGGGGTCAGCCCCGGTGCGCCGCCAGCGCGTCCCGCAGCCGGTCCATGTCCGGGTGACCCGGGCAGTACCGCTCGAGCCCCGCCGCCAGGTCCGCCTGCTCGGCCGACTTCACGGGTGACCGCCACGGACCGGTCCCGCTGACCGCGCAGCCCGCGGCGAGTTCCTCGAGCGTCGCGGCGCCGCGAGCAGCGTCGAGTGCGGACTGCTGCTGTGCCGAGGGGACGGTGCCGGTGATGGGCGCGGCCGTGCACGAGGTGCGACCGTCCTCCCACACCGCGGACGAGGTCGTGTAGGTCTCGACGGACGGGCCGTTCCCGACCGTGCAGGTGAACGCGAAGACGATCGGTGACGTGCCGGTCGGCCCGGACCCACCGGACGCCGACCGGCTGGTGGCGGCGGACGGACCGTCGGCCGCTTCGGCGCGGGCACCGGTCTCGGTCGACGAACAACCGGTCAGCGCGGTCAGGGCGACCCCGAGCGCGAGCACGGCGACGAGCGTCGCGGGGCGTCGAGGTCGGAGGGGCACCTGTGGACGTTAACAGCTTCCGACAGCATGCCGGCTGTGGAAGCGCAGCACGACGCCCGGGAACCGCGGGCGGGCAGCCGCACACAGCAGACAGCACCAGCACCAGCACCAGCACCAGCACCAGCACGCCGGAGAAACGAGAAGGCCCCCACCCCGGAGGGTGAGGGCCTGTCGCTCCCCGAGTTGGACTCGAACCAACAACCTGCCGGTTAACAGCCGGCTGCTCTGCCAATTGAGCTATCGAGGATCACTGCGGCTCCGCTGGAAGGCGGTTGAACAGCGGGTAACAGCATAGCAGCAAACGTCCAGCGTCCCGCGCATCGGTCGCGCATCCCGGGCGTGCCGCCACCGACGGCACCGAGAACCCCCGGTCAGGCAGGGTCCGTCAGTAGCCGGCCGCCGGGTCCACGACCCCCACGAACCCGGTGCCGTCACCACCCAGGAACGCCCGGACGTTGGCCTCGACCCGCTCGGCCAGCAGCGGTGCGACCATCTCCGGGGTGTCCGCCTGGTGCGGGGTGATGAGCGCGCCCGGCTCGTCCCAGAGCGGGTGTCCGTCCGGCAGCGGCTCCGGGTCGGTCACGTCGAGCCCGGCAGCGGTGATCGCTCCGGACCGGAGCGCGTCGACGAGTGCATCGGTGTCGACCAGTCCGCCGCGGGCGATGTTCACCAGTCGCGCGTGGTCCGGCATGATCGCGAACTGGTGCGCTCCGAGCAGCCCGGACGTGTCCGAGGTCATGGCCGCAGCGACCACGACCACGTCGGCGTCGGGCAGGACCGCGTCGAGCTGGTCGGTCGTGACGGTGCGCTCGGCTCCGGGCACGGGCTCCGACGACCGGCGGACGACGGTCACCCGCACCTCGAACGGTGCCACCAGCCGCAGGTACTCCAGCGCGATGCCCCCCGCGCCGATGAGCACCACGTGCCGCCCGTACAGGGACATGCCCTCGGGCTCCCGCGACCAGGTGATGGTCCGGGCACGCTTCTGCAGCACCCGGAGCGTCGCGAGGGTCAGCGCGAGCGCGTGCTCGGCCACGGGCTCGGCGTACGCGCCCTTGGCCGAGGTGAACAGCACGCGGTCACCGTGCTCGGCGATGAGGTGCGTGAACGCGTCGACGCCGGCGAACGGCAGTTGCACCCAGGTCACGCCGGGAGCGGTCGTCAGGGCGTCCTGCAGCCCGCCCGGGTCGCTCGCGTCGAGCCACACGATCCCGCGGGTGTCGTCGCCCAGGGCGGTGAGGGTGCCGCCGGCGCTCCGGACGGCGTCCTCGTGCAGCGCGGTGGGCGTCGGCAGGATCGTCACCGACCCGGACTCCGGCGTCCCGACCGGCAGGGGGCGCCCGGCATCGGTCACGACCGCACGGTGGCCCCGCGCCTGCTGCTGCTCGCTCATGCCTGTCCCCCCACTCATGCCTGCCCCACCACTCATGCCTGTCGCACCCCGCCGCGGCCGGCCGTCGCCGGCTTCCGCTTCACCGGTCGCGACGCCGTCGCCGCGAGCGTCCGGACGTACGGGTCCAGCGGGTTGTCGAGGACCTCGTCGAACGTGCCGAGCCCGACCAGCCGGCCGGCGCTCATGATCGCGACCCGGTCGGCGAGGGCACGGGCCTCTCGCAGGTCGCTCGAGACGACGATCGCGGCGAACTGGCGGTGCCGCTGGAGGCCGGCCAGGGCCTCCAGGACGGACTGCCGAACGAGCACGTCCACACCGCGCGCGGGTTCGTCCGCGACGAGCAGCTGCGGCTCGAGGACGAGCGCCCGGGCCAGGGCGACGCGCTGGCGTTGCCCGCTGGACAGCTCCCACGTGTTCAGCCGGAGCACACCGAGCGGCAGGTGCACCGCGTCGACCAGCCGGGCGACGATGAGGCCGGCTTCCTTCCGGTCGAACCGGCGGTCGCGGGCGTAGATCGGTTCGGCGATCGCCTCGCCGACGAGCAGGTCCGGGCGCAGCCGGTCGGCGCCGTCCTGCGGCAGGTAGCCGATCTGCCCGGTCAGGCGCGTGTAGCGCCGGGACGACTGCCGGAGCCGCCGTGTCTGCTGGCCGAGCACGCTGAGCTCCCCGCCGACGATCCGACGACGGTGCGCGCCCTCCCCCTCGCCGTGCGTGCCGAGCTGCCCGGCGACCGCGGCAGCGAAGGTCGACTTCCCCGAACCGGACTCGCCGAGCACGGCGAGGATCTCGCCCCACCCGAGCGTCAGGCTCACGCCGTCCACGGCGCGGATCGGGTGCTTCACCGGCCCGCCCCGGTACTCGATGCTGACGTCGTCCGCGATGACGGCCGGACCGTTCTCCCCGGTCATGGAACCCCTTCTCCTGCCGCGTGCGCCCTGCCGCGGTCCACACCGGACGGGAGGCCCGGACCACTCGTCCGCGCGACGTGCGTCGCGGACGTGGCCGGGCCTCCTGGCTGGTCGGGGTGCACCCGACGGTGTGTCACCGTCCGGTCAGGCCCCGGCCTGCTCCAGTCGCTCCAGCGTACGCCGTCGCTCGGCCTGCTCCGTCGGGTCCGGCACCGGCAGCGACGCGAGCAGCCGCTGTGTGTACGGGTGCTGCGGGGCGCCGAGGACCTCGGCCGTGGTGCCGGTCTCGACCAGGTCACCGCGGTACAGCACGGCGATCCGGTCGGACAGGGCGCCGACGACGGCCAGGTCGTGGCTGATGAACAGCGACGCGAACCCGAAGTCCTGCTGCAGTTCGAGGAACAGCTCGAGGACCCGGGCCTGCACCGACACGTCGAGCGCACTCGTCGGCTCGTCCGCGATGAGCAGCTTCGGCCGGAGCGCGAGTGACCGGGCGAGCGAGGCGCGCTGGCGCTGGCCGCCGGAGAGCTCGTGCGGGTACCGGTCGCCGTACGCGGCGGGCAGCTGCACGGCCTCCATGAGTTCGTCCACCTGCTTGCGCGCAGCACGGGGCGACGAGGCGACCCCGTGCACGACGAGCGGTTCGGCGACGCACTCGGCGATCGTCAGCAGCGGGTTGAACGACGTCGCCGGGTCCTGGAAGACGAACCCGATGTCCTTCCGCAGCCGCTTGAAGTCCCGCTCCTTGTACCCGAGCATCTCGGTGCCGAGCACGTTGAGCGATCCACCGGTGATCTTCGTCAGTCCGGCGATGGCCCGGCCGATGGTGGTCTTGCCGGAGCCGGACTCCCCCACCAGACCGAGGACCTCGCCGGGTCGGATCACCAGGTCGACGCCCTTCACCGCGCGGAACGCCGGCGAGCCGAGTCGACCCGGGTACTCGATCTCGAGCCCCGTCGCGGACACGACGGGCTCGACGTCCTCCGTGACGAGCGCGCGGCGGGCGACCCCGGTCGACGCCTCGAGCCGCGGCACGGCTGCGAGCAGGCGCTTCGTGTAGTCGGCCTGCGGGGCGGCGAAGAGCTGCTCCACGGGGGCTTCCTCGACGACCTCGCCCTGGTACATCACGGCGACGCGGTCGGCCAGGTCGGCGACGACGCCCATGTTGTGCGTGATGATGACGATCGCCGCGCCGAACTCGTCGCGGCACCGGCGGAGCAGGTCGAGGATCTCGGCCTGCACGGTCACGTCGAGGGCGGTGGTCGGTTCGTCGGCGATGATCACGCTCGGCTCGAGGGCGAGCGCACTGGCGATCACGACGCGCTGCTTCTGCCCGCCGGAGAACTGGTGCGGGTAGTGGTCGACGCGTGTCTCCGGGTCGGGGATGCCGACGCGGCGCAGGTAGTCGATGGCCTTGGCGCGGGCCTCCTTCTTGGAGACCCCGCCGTGGGCGCGCAGTCCCTCGGCGATCTGCCACCCGACCGTGAAGACCGGGTTCAGCGCGGTCGACGGCTCCTGGAAGACCATCGCACCGGCCGTGCCCCGCAGCTCGCGGAGCTTCTGCGACCCGACCGCGACGACGTCGGTGCCCTCGAGCATGACCGCGCCGCCGAGCGTCGCCGTCTCCGGCATCAGCCGGAGCATGCTGCGCGCGGTGACCGACTTGCCCGAGCCGGACTCGCCGACCAGGGCGAGCACCTCGCCGGGGCGGACGTCGAGGCTGACGCCCTTGACCGCGTCGACGGCGCCACCGTCGGTCGCGAAGGTGACGGTGAGGTCGTCGACGACGACGACCGGGTCGGCCGCCGTGCGGCCCGTGTGGGCCGGGAGGCCCGTGATGCTGCCGTTCATGCTGCTGCCCCTTCCGCGTCGGTCGCATTGTCACGCGTGGAGACCAGCTGCTTCAACCGCCGGCGGGCGCGCAGGCGGGGGTCGGAGATGTCGTTGAGGCTCTCGCCGATGAACGTCACGCCGAGGACGAGCAGCACGATCGCGATGCCCGGGTAGACGCCGGTCCACCAGACGCCGCTGGCGACGTCGGACAGGGCACGGCTGAGGTCGTAGCCCCACTCGGCGCCCTGGGTCGGGCCGATGCCGAACCCGAGGAAGCCGAGGCCGGCCAGGGTGAGCACCGCGTCACTGGCGTTCAGGGTGAGGATCAGCGGCAGGGACCGCGTCGAGTTCCGGAGCACGTGTCGCGTCATGATGCGCCACGGGTTCGTGCCGATGACGCGGGCCGACTCGACGAAGGCGTCGTTCTTCAGGCGCACGGCCTCGGCGCGGACCACCCGGAAGTACTGCGGGATGTAGACCACGGTGATCGAGATCGCCGCCGCCGTGATGCCGCCCCAGTAGGTCGACCGGCCGCCGGAGACCACGATCGAGACGACGATCGCGAGCAGCAGCGACGGGAACGCGTAGATGGCGTCGGCGACGACCACGAGCACACGGTCGAGCCAGCCGCCGATGTACCCGGACACCATGCCGAGCAGGACACCGATCGCGATCGAGACGACCACCGCGACGATGACGACGAGCACCGCCGTCCGCGTGCCGTAGAGGACCCGGCTGAACACGTCGAGGCCACCGACCGTGGTGCCCCAGATGTGTTGGGCGCTCGGGGCACCGGTGCGCGGGAAGTTCGCGCCGTCGGCACCCTGCTGGTCACCGAACCCGTACGGGGCGATGAGCGGGGCGAACACCGCGACGAGCAGGTAGACGGCGCAGATGACGACACCGACGATGAGCATGGCGCGCTGCCATCCGGTGCTCCGGCGGAGCTGGACGACGACGGGGAGACGCTTCCAGAGCGGCTCGTGGCGGTCGACGAGGGTGATGTCGGACATCGTCAGAACCTCACTCTCGGGTCGATGAGCGCCGCGACGACGTCGACGACGAAGTTCGTGACGGCGACGATCACCGCCAGCATCGCGACGATGCCCTGCACGGCGACGAAGTCACGGGCGGACAGGTACTGGTTGAGCTCGAAGCCCAGGCCGCGCCAGCCGAAGGTCGTCTCGGTGAGGACCGATCCGCCGAGCAGCATCGCGATCTGCAGACCCATCACCGTGATGATCGGCACCAGGGCCGGTCGGAACGCGTGCGTCCGGACGAGTCGGGACTCCCGCACACCGCGGGAGCGCGCGGCGTCGACGTACTCGGAGCCGAGCGAGCCGATCATGTTCGCGCGCACCAGGCGCAGGAAGATGCCGGCCGTCAGCAGCCCGAGCGTCAGCGCCGGCAGGACCGCGTGCTGCAGGACGTCGCTGATGATCTGGCCGTTGCCGGTCCGGATCGCGTCGATGAGGAACACCCCGGTCGGGTTGTCGATCCGGTCGAGGATCAGCTGGACCCGGGTCGACGCCCGGTCGCCGAGCGGCAGCCACCCGAGCCAGACCGAGAAGACGAGCTTGAGCAGCAGGCCGCCGAAGAACACCGGCGTCGCGTAGGTCAGGATCGCCAGGGCGCGGAGCAGCACGTCCGGCCACTTGTCGCGGAGGTACGCGGCGAGCATGCCGAGCGGGATGCCGAGCACGAGGGCGACGATGAGGGCGTAGAACACCAGCTCCGCCGTCGCGCCGCCGTACTGCAGGATGATCTCGGTCACCGGGCGGTTGTCGGTGACCGACGAGCCGAAGTCACCGCGGACGATCTGCCCGAGGTACTCGATGTACTGGACGATCACCGGGCGGTCGTAGCCCGCGGCGTGCAGGCGTTCCTGCAGCTGCGAGGGCGTGAGCCGTCCGCCGACCGAGGCGGTGATCGGGTTCCCGACGACACGCATCAGGAAGAAGACCAGTGTCACCAGGATGAACACGGTCGGGAAGATCAGGAGGAAGCGGATGAGGATGTACCGGCCGAGTCCGCCGCCCTGTCCCTTGGCACGTCGCTGTGCCTGGGGTTTCGTGGGCTCGGTCTCGATCGCCTCTGGGTTCGTGAGGGTCACGGGGTCTGTGCCTTTCGCATGACGCCGAGAGGGGGCGCTCCTCGTGGGAGCGCCCCCTTCCGTGCGTCTGGTTACTTGGTGATGGTCCCGTAGCGGAACTTGAAGGACGCGTCGAGGGTGACACCCTTGACGTCCTTGCCGGCCACGGCGACCGACTTGCCCTGCAGGAGCGGGAGGGTCGAGATCTGCTCGGCCTCACGCTGCTGGGCCTTCTCGATGATGGCGGCGCGCTTGTCGGTGTCCGACTCTTCCTGCTCGTCGGCGATCAGACCCTGGATGGTCGGGTCGTCGTAGTGGTTCTGCACGAAGTTGTCCTTCGTGAAGAACGGCGAGAGGTAGTTGTCGGCGTCCGAGAAGTCCGGGAACCATCCGAGCTGGTACAGCGGGTAGGCGTCCTTCGTGCGCTCGACCGCGTAGGTCGTGTAGACCGTGGACTGGATGTTCACGGTGAACAGGCCGGTGTTCTCGAGCTGGGTCTTCAGCGTGGCGTACTCGTCGTCCGAGGCCGAGCCGTAGTGGTCCGGCGAGTACTGGATGTCGAGCTCGATCTTGCCCGAGACGCCGGCGTCCTTGAGCGTCTTCTTGGCCTTGTCGACGTCCGGCGCACCGTTGCCGTCACCGTAGAGCGACTTGAACGGCGTCGCGGCCCCGGTCAGGCCGTCCGGCACCATCGAGTAGACGGGCGTGTAGGTGTCGTTGTAGACCTCCTTGGCGAGCTCGTCGCGGTCGACGACGTCGGCGACGGCCTGGCGCACGGCCAGTGCCTTCGCTTCGTCGGCGTCGCTCTGGCCCGTACCGAAGGGCTGCGTCTTGAAGTTGAAGACGACGTAGCGGATCTCGCCGCCGGGGCCGTCGATGACCTGCAGCTTGGAGTCCTTGCGGAGCGACGAGATGTCGGTCGGCGTCAGGGAGCGGTACGCCACGTCGACGTCGCCCTTCTGGACCGCGAGCTTGAGGTCGGTCTCCTTGGTGAAGTACTGAGCGGTGACGTCCTTGGTCTTCGCCTTGTCGAGGACACCGCCGTACTTGTCGTTCGCCTCGTACGCGATCAGGTCGTTCTCCTTGTAGGAGGTGATCTTGTACTGGCCGGCGAAGGCGTTGCCCTTGACGATGTCGTCGGCGCTGGTGAGCTTCGTCGCCGAGAAGACGTCCTCGTCGACGATCGGGCCGGCGGGGCTCGAGAGCACCTGCGGCCAGGTCTGGTCGGCGTGGTCGAGGTTGAAGACGACCGTCGTGGCGTCCGGGGTGTCGATGCTCTTGAGGTTCGCGAGCAGCGACCACGGGCCGTTGTCGTTCTTGATCTTCAGGTCGCGCTCGAACGAGAACTTGACGTCGCTCGAGGTGAGCTTGTTGCCGTTCGCGAACTCGAGACCCTTCTTCAGGGTGACCTTGTACGTCGTCGGGTTCGTGAACTCCGCCTTCGTGGCGATGTCCGGTTCGACGTCCGGGCTGCCCGTCGGGGTGTTCATGAGGAACGGGAAGACCTGGTTCTGCACGGCGAACGAGCCGTTGTCGTAGGAACCGGCCGGGTCGAGCGAGGTGACCTTGTCGGTCGTGCCGATGATCAGGCCGTTGAGGTCGCCGGAGCCACCGCTGGTGCCGCCTGCGCAGCCGGTGAGCACGAGCGCGGTCGCTGCGGCGCCGGCGCCGAGTGCGAGGGTGCGCTTGCCCCATGTGGAAACGGATGCCATGTCCGATTGCCTCTCTGATGTGGTTGCAAGAGTCCTGGGACCGAGTGGAACGGGCTGTGACCGGTCGCAGGGACGTTCAATGGTCACACCCTGCCAGACATCGGGAGGCCCCGGGGGCCGATTGTTTACACCGCTGTAACGCAGGATCACGCCTGCGAGCGGAGGATCGGAGGCAGTGTGTCCGGCGCGGCGCGCAGCTTCCTTGCGCGATGACGACAACTGTTGCGTCCAGCAACTCCCCGGTTCCGCGGGGCTCGGAGCCGCTCGGCGGCGCACACGACGGCCCGCCGTGCTCCGCAGGAGGACGGCCGAGGACGCGCGGTTCAGGCGCCGGGGGTGTCCGCGCGGAGCCGCATCCGCTGGGCGTCGAGGTCCATCAGCTGACGCTGCACGTCTGCCCGACGCTCCTGGTCGGACGGATCCGTGCGCTGCAGTTGTCCGAGCAGCGAGGCCTTCCGCGCGAGCAGGTCCCGTTCGACGAGGGCCACGACGATGCCGCGGCAGTAGATCGCCAGGTCCTCGTCGGAGCGGGCCGGGATCGGCGCGAGCGCGAGCTCCTGCACGAGCGACCGGAACGGCGCCGGCACGTCGCTGAGCAGCTTGTCGAGCCAGGCCCGGTCCCCCACCGCGTCGATGTTCGCTACGACGGCGTCACGGACGACCGAGAGCATCCGTGCCGAGAAGGTCGCCGAGGCCGCCAGTGCGAGCAACGGGACGCCGACCGACTGCGGCTGCTGCACCATCGCCATCACGGCGTCGCGCTCCATCCGTGCGATCGGGTCGTCCGGCAGCGACCGGATGCTCGCCTGCGGTTCCTCCGGCACGTCGCGGCCGTCGCCGTGCCGCCCGGAGCCGTCGGTGCCGGAGCCGTTGGTCCCGTTGCCGGAACCGTTCTGCCCGGCGCCGGACGGGCCTCCTGATCGAGCACCCTGCCCACCGTCGGACGGACGACGACGGGCCGTGGCGACCGCCCGACGGACGTCCTCGATGTCCATGCCGAGCCACCCGGCCGTGTTCCGGATGTAGCCGTCCGCCAGGGCGCGGTCACGGATGTCGGCGATGACGGGCGCGCTCTCGCGGAGACCGCCGACGCGGCCCTCGACCGTGTCCAGGTCGTGGCCGTCGAGCCGGCGACGGATCATGAACTCGAACATCGGACGACGGTTCTCGACCAGACGGCGGATCGCGTCGTCGCCGCGGGCCAGACGGAGGTCGCAGGGGTCGAGCCCGCCCGGGGCGACCGCGACGTAGGTCTGCGACGCGAACCGCTGTTCCTCGGCGAAGGCACGGGAGGCGGCGCGCTGCCCGGCCTCGTCTGGGTCGAACGTGAAGACGATCTGGCCGAGCTGCGAGACGTGCTGTCCGGCAGAGTCACCGAGCATCGGGCGCAGGACCTTGATGTGGTCGACGCCGAAGGACGTGCCACAGGTGGCGACCGCGGTGGTGATGCCGGCGAGGTGGCACGCCATCACGTCGGTGTAGCCCTCGACGATGACGACCTGCTTGCCCTTCGCGATCTCCTTGCGGGCGAGGTCGAGCCCGTAGAGCACCTGGCTCTTGTGGTAGATCGGGGTCTCCGGCGTGTTCAGGTACTTCGGGCCCTTGTCGTCCTCGAGCAGCCGCCGGGCGCCGAACCCGATCGTCGCCCCGGTGACGTCGCGGATCGGCCACATCAGACGCCCGCGGAACCGGTCGTACGGGGAGCGGTCCCCCTGGCTGACGAGTCCGGCGGCGACGATCTCGTCGATGCTGAACCGCAGTCCGCGCAGGTGGTCCTTGAGCGCGTCGAACGACTTCGGCGCGAAGCCGACACCGAAGTGCTGCGCGGCGGCCGGGTCGAAGCCGCGCTGCCCGAGGAACTGCCGGGCCGGCTCGGCCGCGGCCGTGGTCAGCTGCGCGGTGAAGAACGCCTGCGCTGCCTCGTTCGCGGCGATCAGGCGGGCACGCGCGTTGTAGTCGGTGCGGGGACCGTCGCCGTCCTCGTAGTGGAGCGTGAAGCCGATCTTCGCGGCCATCCGCTCGACGGCCTCCTGGAAGGTCGTGTGCTCCTGCGACATCAGGAAGCTGAAGACGTCACCGTCCTCGCCGCAGCCGAAGCAGTGGTACCGACCGACCTGCGGACGGACGTGGAACGACGGGGTGCGCTCGTCGTGGAAGGGGCAGAGGCCCTTGAGCGAGCCGACGCCCGCGGACTTCAGCGTGACGTAGTCGCCCACCACGTCGGCGATGTTCACGCGCGCGCGGACCTCGTCGATGTCGTTCCGCGCGATCAGTCCTGCCACCCGACGATTCTAGTTCGGCGCGCCGACGTCATCGGACCGCCTGTGGACGTCGGGGTGCCGTCCGGTCGGCGGTTCGGCTCAGACCGCGATGTGGGCGGGCTCGCGCTCCCCCACGACCAGACGCTTGTGCCAGGCGAGCGCGCCCTGGTCGGTCAGGCTCGCCACCTGGTCGACGACGGCCCGGAGACGACCCTGGTCGTCGGCGGCGGTGCGCCAGTCGGCCGCGAACCCGGGCTCCAGCGCGTCGGCACCGCGGTCGGCGAGGACGTCGAGCAGCTCGGTCAGCACGCGGCGCTGGTCCTCGTACACCGGCTGCCGGTCGCCCTGCGTCATCACGAACGCCGCCACGATGCCCTTGAGCACCGCGATCTCGCCGATGATCTCCGGCGGCGTGACGACGCTCGCCGCGAACCGGACGAGCGAGCCCGAGGCGTAGGCCTCGCGCGTCGCGGTCGTCGCCGTGCGGGCGAACCGGCCGATGAGCTGGCTGGTCAGGTTCTTGAGCCGCGCCTGCGCCTGCCGGGAGCCGTCGTACTCGGTCATCCACAGGGACATCCCGCGCAGTCGGTCGAATGCCTCGAGCAGCTCGTCGCGGCTCAGGTCGTCGCCCACCCACGCGTGCATGGCGGTGACGATGTCGTTCTCGCCGACGCGGTCCCCGAGTGCGGCCACGTCGATGAAGCCCGCCACGACGGCGTCCTCGAAGTCGTGCACCGAGTACGCGATGTCGTCGGACAGGTCCATCACCTGGGCCTCGATGCAGCGCTGCCGGCGGGGTGCGCCGGCGCGGAGCCAGGCGAAGGCCTTGTGGTCCTCGTCGTAGAAGCCGAACTTCGTGCGGCCGGACGATGCCTCGCCCACTCCCTGCGACGCCGGCCACGGGTACTTGCAGCTGGCGTCGAGCGAGGCGCGGGTCAGGTTGAGGCCGTAGGCGCGTCCGTCGTCGCCGTAGACCTTCGGCTCGAGCCGGGTGAGCAGTCGCAGGGTCTGCGCGTTGCCCTCGAAGCCGCCGATGTCGGCCGCCCAGGCGTTCACCGCGGTCTCGCCGTTGTGGCCGAACGGCGGGTGCCCGATGTCGTGCGCCAGGCAGGCGGTGTCGACGACGTCCGGGTCGAGCCCCAGGCTGTCGGCGAGCTCCCGGCCGACCTGCGCGACCTCGAGCGAGTGCGTCAGGCGGTTGCGGGCGAAGTCGAGCCCGGTCGTCGGGCTGAGCACCTGCGTCTTGGCGGCGAGGCGTCGGAGCGCGCTGGAGTGGAGCAGGCGGGCACGGTCACGGGCGAAGTCGCTCCGCCGGTTGCCGTGCTCCTCGGGGAACCAGCGGTCGGCGTCGGCCGGGCCGTACGACGAGGTGGCGCTCATCCGCCGCTGTGGTGCATCTCGGCGGCGGCCAGGACCTTGCGGAACTCCGAGTCGACGTCGCGGCTCTCGAGCCAACGGTCCGGCAGCGCCGTCCGCTTGGCGTGTCCGGCACGACCACGCGGGCCCTCGACGTCGGCACCCGGGTACGGCGCCGTCCAGTCGAGCTGGCCGAGCAGGTCGTCGATCTCCTGCAGGCTCGACGCCATCGCGAGCCCGGACCGGACCTCGCCGCCGATCGGGTACCCCTTGAAGTACCAGGCCACGTGCTTCCGGATGTCCCGGCAGCCGTGCTCTTCCGACTCGAAGAACTCGACCAGCAGTTCGGCGTGCCGACGGAACGCGACAGCGACCTCGCCGAGGCCCGGGGCAGCCCGGAGGTCCTCACCACGGAACGCCGCGGCCAGGTCGCCGAACAGCCACGGGCGGCCCAGGCAGCCGCGCCCGACGACCACGCCGTCGCAGCCGGTCTCGTCGACCATGCGCAGTGCGTCGGCGGCGGACCAGATGTCACCGTTGCCGAGGACCGGGATGTCGGTGATGGTCTCCTTGAGGGTCGCGATCGCCGACCAGTCCGCCTGTCCCGAGTAGTGCTCGTTGGCGGTGCGGGCGTGCAGGGCGACACTCGCGACGCCGGCGTCCCGCGCGATGCGGGCGGCGTCGAGGTAGGTCAGGTGGTCGCCGTCGATGCCCTTGCGCATCTTCACGGTGACCGGGACGTCACCCGCGGCCTGGACCGTCTTCGTGACGAGGTCACGGAACAGGTCGAGCTTCCACGGCAGCGCCGCGCCCCCGCCCTTCCGCGTGACCTTCGGCACCGGGCACCCGAAGTTCAGGTCGATGTGGTCTGCGCGGTCTTCGCCGACCAGGATCGTGGCGGCTTCGGCGACGGTGTTGGGCTCGACGCCGTACAGCTGGATCGACCGCGGGGTCTCGGACTCGTGGTGCCGGATGAGCCGCATCGACTCGGGCGTCCGCTCGACCAGGGCACGGGAGGTGATCATCTCGCACACGTACAAGCCGGCGCCGTACTCACGGCAGAGGCGGCGGTACGCCATGTTCGTGATGCCGGCCATCGGGGCGAGCACGACGGGCGCATCGACCTGGATGGGGCCGATGCGCAGAGGCGCTGCTGCAGCTTGTGTGATCGTCATACGTTGCCCATTCTCCCACGTCGTCGGCCGCCGGTAGCGTTCTCCACATGACCGTTCCGGATGCCGTCACCCGCTTCGACTCCGACGCTGCCGCCCGCGGCCTCGACGTGCAGGTCGTCGAGCGTCCCGCTGCCGACTCGCTCGAGGGTGCCGCGGCCCTGCTCGGCATCGACCCGGGCGACATCGTGAAGACCCTGGTGGTGAAGCGCCACGACGGCGGGTTCCTGTTGGCGCTGGTCCCCGGCGGTCGGAGCATCGCCTGGAAGAAGCTCCGCACGGTCGTCGGCGTGAACAAGCTGTCGATGCCCGACGCGGCCACCGCGCTCGAGGCCAGCGGCTACGAGCGCGGCACGATCACCCCGATCGGCGCGACGGGCGACCTGCCGGTGTTCGCCGACGAGCGGGTGCTCGGGCGACGGGTCGCGCTCGGGGCCGGCCGACACGGCGCGAGCGCCTTCGTGGACGGCGATGCGCTCGTCGCCGCCTACGACGCGACGGTCGCGGACATCACCGACGAGGAACCGCCCCGCTCGTGACTCCGGTCAGTCGGGGACCTCGGACCAGTCACCCTCGGCGCCCGGCACGAAGCACGAGTCGCCCTCGCAGACCGGTGCGCCGCCGGGCGTGACGAGGGTCAGGAGGGCGGGTCGCTCCTCCAGACCGGCCGGGAGGCCCGACCCACCTCCCACGGGAGCCGTCGCGCCCGTCATCGGGTCACCCCGGCGTCCGCTGCCGCATCGTCGTCGGCACGCTGGGCGGCGTCGGCCACCTCGGCGGGCGTGGACTCGCGGAGCGCGACCACCTGGCGGAGGACCTGCTCGAACGCGGCCGGGTCCTGCGCGCCCGAGACGCCGTACTTGCCGTCGATGACGAAGAACGGGACGCCGTTGATGCCGTAGGCCTGCGCCTGGGACTGGTCGGCGCGGACCGCGGCGAGCTGGCTGTCGTCGCGGAGGGTGGCCAGGACCTCGTCCCGGTCGATCCCGACCTCGGCGGCCAGGTCGGCCAGCGAGTCGTCCTGCCCGACGTGCTCGCCGCGCTCGAAGTAGGCGGCGAACAGGCGCTCGACCATCTCGAGCTGCTTGCCGTGCTGCTTGGCGAGGTGGATGACCTGGTGCGCCTTGACCGTGTTGGTGTGGCGGAGGGCGTCGTAGTCGTAGTGCAGGTCGACCTGGGCGGCGATGCCGGCAACCTGGTCGATCATCTGCTGCGCCTGCTCGACGGGCAGGCCCTTGTGCTGCGAGAGGAACTCGGCTTCGGAGCCCTCGAAGTCGACGGGGGTGTCCGGGCTCAGTTCGAAGGAGTGGTACTCGACCTCGACCGGGCCGCCGAACGCGGAGACGCCCGCCTCGAACTTGCGCTTGCCGATGTAGCACCAGGGGCAGGCGATGTCCGACCAGACATCGACCTTCACGGAGTCGTTCATGCTGACCCCAACGCGGACGCCGTCCCGGCATTCCCGTGCTGGCTGGCACGCGGAACACCGGTGTTCGTCGGTCGCATCGCGGGATGTCGCGGCGCGTTCGACGAACACCGGTGTTTCGCGGGGCCGCCGCCGCCGCGCTACGCGCCGAGCAGCCGCTCGGCCAGGAAGCCCTGCAGGCGGTCGAGCGACACGCGCTCCTGACCCATGGTGTCGCGCTCGCGCACGGTCACGGCCTTGTCCTCGAGCGTGTCGAAGTCGACCGTGATGCAGAACGGCGTGCCGATCTCGTCGTGGCGACGGTAGCGACGGCCGATCGCACCGGCGTCGTCGAAGTCCACGTTCCAGTTCTTGCGCAGGTCGTCGGCGAGGCCGCGGGCGACCGGCGAGAGCTGCTCGTTGCGGGACAGCGGCAGGACCGCGGCCTTCACGGGCGCCAGACGCGGGTCGAGGCGCAGGACGGTGCGCTTGTCGACGCCGCCCTTCGCGTTCGGGGCCTCGTCCTCGTGGTACGAGTCGAGCAGGAACGCCATCAGCGCACGGGTCAGACCGAACGACGGCTCGATGACGTACGGCACGTACTTCTCGTTCGCGGCCTGGTCGAAGTAGCGCAGGTCCTGACCGGACGCCTCGATGTGGTTCTTGAGGTCGAAGTCGGTGCGGTTCGCGACGCCCATGAGCTCGCCCCACTCGGTGCCGGCGAACCCGAAGCGGTACTCGATGTCGGCGGTCGCGTCGGAGTAGTGCGCGCGCTCGCCGTCCGGCACGTCGAAGCGGCGGAGGTTCTCCGGGTCGATGCCGAGGTCGGTGTAGAACGCGACGGCGTCGGCGATCCACTGCTCGTAGTGCTCCTCGGCCGAAGCCGGCGGCACGAAGTACTCGATCTCCATCTGCTCGAACTCGCGGGTCCGGAAGATGAAGTTGCCGGGGGTGATCTCGTTGCGGAAGGCCTTGCCGACCTGGCCGATGCCGAACGGGGGCTTCATGCGGCTGGTCGTGACGACCTGCGCGAAGTCGACGAAGATGCCCTGGGCGGTCTCGGGGCGCAGGAAGTTCAGGCCCTCTTCCGACTCGACCGGGCCGAGGTAGGTCTTGAGCATGCCGCTGAACTCGCGGGGCTCGGTCCACTCGCCGCGGGTGCCGCAGTTCGGGCACGCGATCTCGGCCATGCCACCCTCGGGAGCGCGGCCCTTCTTGGCCTGGAACGCCTCGAGCAGGTGGTCCTCGCGGAACCGGTGGTGGCAGTGCAGGCACTCCACGAGCGGGTCGGTGAAGGTCGCGACGTGGCCGGAGGCCTCCCACACCTTGCGGGGCAGGATGACGGCGGAGTCCAGGCCCACCATGTCGCCACGGCCGCGGACGAACCGCTGCCACCACTGGCGCTTGATGTTCTCCTTGAGCTCGACGCCGAGGGGCCCGTAGTCCCACGCGGAGCGGGATCCGCCGTAGATCTCCCCCGACTGGAAGACGAACCCACGGCGCTTGGCCAGGGCGATGACGCTGTCGAGACGGGAGGGCTGTGCCACTGAGGTGCTCCTGAGTTCGCCGAGCTGGGTGCTCGGTGTGCGGTCGGACCCGGCAATGCTAGCGGCCCGGGAGGCCCGACCCACCGCCGCCCCGTCCCTCACCGCCCCGACGCGCCCGGCTCCACCCCCGCCAGCGCCGCCGCCACGTCGGTCACGTCGTCCTCGTCGTTCCAGAGGTGGAACGCGATCCGCAGCCGTCCGGCCCGCCCCGACGCGGTGATGCCCGCGGCCGTCAGTGCCCGCAGCCCGGTGCCGTCGGCGTCGGGGAACGTGACGATCGCCTGCCCACCCGAGCCGAGCCCCTGCCGGGCCGCCCCGAGCGCGTCGCAGAGCCGGTCTGCGAGTCCGGTGGCGTGCCTCCAGGTCGTGTGCGCGTCGAGCGAGACGGCGTGCCGGAGTGCGGCCACCGCTCCGGGCCACGCCTGCCAGGCCGGCGAGACGTCGAAGCGGCGGGCGTCGTCGGCCAGGTGCATGGCGGGTCCGTAGCAGGAGGACCAGATGTCCTCGCCCGCGTACCACCCGGCCTGGACGGGGCGCAGGCGGCCGAGCGCGGTGTCGGAGAGCGTCATGAACGCGACGCCGCGAGGAGCGCAGAGCCACTTGTAGGTGTGCGTGATCGTGATGTCGAACGGCGCGGCGGCGACGGGCAGGACCCCGGCGGCCTGGGTCAGGTCGCAGAGCGTCAGGGCGCCGACCCGTCGGGCCGCGGCGAGAACGGGCGCCGGGTCGGTGACGATGCCGGTGGCGGACTGCACGGTGGACCAGGCGACGAGCGCGGTGTCGGGGCCGATCGAGGCGGCGAGCTCGGCGAGGGGGACGCTCCGGACGCGCACGCCGCGGTGTGCCTGCGCCAGGAAGGGGAAGACGACGGAGCTGAAGTCGCCGTCCGGGACGACCACCTCGGCGCCGTCCGGCAGGGCGTCGGCGACGACGGCGGCCATCACCGAGGTCTGGGACCCGGTCGCGACCTGCGCTGCCGGCACACCGACCAGGTCGGCGAAGAGCGCGCGTCCCTCCTCGACGAGGGCACCGTAGTGGGCGGGCGAGGACTCGCCTCGGGACCACGCGTCGAGGTCGGCGCGCTGCGCGGCGAGCGTGCCGTGCGACGGGAGTCCGGCGGTGCACGCCGCGAGGTAGCCGCGGCCGGCGGGGAACGAGTCCATGTCCGACAGGGTCCCGCCGCTCGAGCCATCACGCCAGAGCAGGTTCGTTGTGCCACCGGTAACATCGTGTGATGGACGACATCGACCCGCAGCTGCTCAAGGTCCTGCGCGCCGTCGCCGACAGTGGGTCGATCACCCGGGCGGCCGCTGCACTCGGGTCGAGCCAACCGGCCGTCAGCCAGCTCCTGACCCGGGCCGAGCAGCGCCTCGGGCACGCGCTGGTTCTGCGTGGCGGCCGCGGCGCGACCCTGACGCACGCTGGCCAGGTGCTCGCCGACCACGCCCTGCACGTCCAGGCGGCGCTGACCGCGGCGCGCGAGGACCTCGACGCCGTCGGCGGACTCACTCGCGGGCGTGTCCGGCTCGCGGGGTTCCCGAGCGCGTCCTCCGCCCTCGTGCCCGCGGTGCTCGCGCGCCTGGCCGCGACGGCGCCGGGGGTGACGACCTCGTACGTGGAGGTCGAGCCTCCCGAGGCGCTCGACCTGCTCCGCGGTGGCGAGGTCGACGTCGCCCTCACCTTCACCTACGTCGGCGACGAGGTCGGTGCCGTCCCCGACCCGGGACTCGTCACCCGGGCACTCGGCCGCGACCCGCTCGCGCTCGTCACACCCGTCGCTGCTGCCCAGCCGCTCGTGACGGGAGGCCCGGCTCCCCTCCGCCCCGCTGGCTCGACCGTCGTGGACCTCGCGTCCCACAGCGACGCCCGCTGGATCGGTGGGTGTCCGCGCTGCCGGGGGCACCTGCTCGCCTCGTGCGCGAGCGCGGGGTTCACGCCGGACATCGTCCTCGAGACGGACAACGCGGCTGCGGTCGTGGGGCTCGTCGCCGCGGGGCTCGGGGTGGCGCTGCTCCCCCGGCTGGCCCTCGCCACGACGGTCATCCCGGCCGGCGTCGCGATCGACCCCGTGGACGACGACCTGGCGCGTCGCGTCGAGGTCGTCGTCGCCCGCGGAGCCGACCGCGTGCCGAGTGTCCGTGCGGCGCTCGACGCGGTCCACTCCGCCGCCCACCTGCTCGCCTGACGCGGCCACGACGCCCGCGTCGGCCGGTCGGCCAGCGCCGAGCCTCGCGTGAGCGGACACATCGCAGCCTCCGAACGGCGCAACATGTCCGCCAGGCCGAGCCTCGGCCGCGCGGGCGGCCGGCCGGGGCGGCGGCCGCCCGCCGCGCTACGCCGTCGGCGTGTCGACCGCGCCGCCGTAGCGACGGTCGCGGCTGGCGTACTCCTCGATCGCACCCCACAGGTCGGTGCGTCGGAAGTCGGGCCAGAGCCGGTCGAGGAACACCATCTCGGCGTACGCCGACTGCCACAGCAGGAAGTTGCTCGTCCGCTGCTCCCCCGAACTGCGGAGGAACAGGTCGACGTCCGGCAGCTCGGGCACATAAAGCCTCTTCGCCAGGGTCTTCTCGGTCACCTGGCTCGGCTTGAGGCGTCCAGCGGCGACGTCGTCCGCGATCGAGCGCACCGCGTCGGCGATCTCGTTCCGGCCGCCGTAGTTGACGCACATCGTCAGCGTCAGGACGTCGTTGCCGGCCGTCATCTCCTCGGCGGTCTGCAGCTCGTCGATGACACTGCGCCAGAGCCTCGGGGTGCGCCCGGCCCAGCGGACCCGCACACCCCACTCGTGCAGCTGGTCCCGGCGACGGCGGATGACGTCGCGGTTGAAGCCCATGAGGAACCGGACCTCTTCGGGTGAGCGCTTCCAGTTCTCGGTCGAGAACGCGTACGCGGACACGTGCGTGACACCGATCTGGATCGCACCGGCGACGACGTCGAGCAACGAGGCCTCGCCCGCCTTGTGCCCCTCGATCCGGGTGAGGCCGCGCTGGTTCGCCCACCGGCCGTTGCCGTCCATCACGATCGCCACGTGGCCGGGCACGAAGCGCTTCGGGATCGCCGGGGGCTGCTCGCCGGTCCAGTCGACCGGCAGGAAGGGGCCCGGTTCGGCAGCGGGACGGCGAGGGCTCATGCGCGGGTTCCTCCGAGGGCGGGGTCGTGGTCGTCCGGTGTCGGCACGGCAGGCGCCGGCACCGCTGCGACCGCCGCCGGCACACCACCGGGGTGCGGGGCGAGCGGTGACGGGTGCTCGGTGCGGTCGACGTGCGGCAACGAACGGAGCGATCGTTCCAGGTGCCACTGCGCGTACGCCGCGACCACGCCGGAGGCCCGCGATCTCGTCCGCTCGTCGGTCACGTCGACGCTCCCCCAGTCCCCGGCGAGCAGCTGTCCGAGGACGGCGAGCGTCGCCGGGTCCAACCGTGGTGTGCCGGGAGGCGCGGCCGAGTCCGCCACCACCCCACCGAGCTGCACGACGAACGCCGAGTGCGGCCCGGGCTCCCCGGTGACCGCGCAGTCGCTGAACGAGGGTGCCCACCCGGCGATGCTCATCGCACGGAGGAGGTACGAGTCGAGGGTCGCACTCGGCTGGTGTTCCCCGCGCGACAGCGACCGCAGCGCTCCGACGAGCAACAGGTACTGCTGCAGCCCCGCGTCCGCCTCGCTCAGTCGGTCGGCGGTCTCGACCATCGCACTCGCCGCGGTGTACGCGCCGTAGTCGGCGACGATCCGGGCTCCGTACGCGCCGAGGGACTCCGCCTGCGTGACGATGTCGAGCGAGCGGCCCTCGTAGAACTGGGCGTCGACGACCATGAAGGGTTCGAGCCGCGAACCGAACTTCGACGCGGTCCGGCGCACGCCCTTCGCGACGGCGCGGATCTTGCCGTGCTCCCGGCTGAGCATCGTGACGATGCGGTCGGCCTCACCGAGCTTGTGGGTGCGCAACACGACGCACTCGTCCCGGTACAGCGGCATGCCTCAAGTATCCCCCGCCCCGCCGACACCTCCGCCCCCTGCCCCCTGCCCCCTGCCCCCTGCAGAACACCGGTGTTCGTCGGGAACACCGCGCCATACTGGTGTTCGAAAGACGAACACCGGTGTTTCGCAGATCTGGTCGCGGCCACTGGACGGACGGGAGGCGCGGTGCGGGCCCGCCCCGCGCCTCCCGTCCCGGACGGACGCGGGTCAGGCGGAGACGAGCTCCGGCGCACTCGAGGCCGCGCCCGCGCGGACCGCGCGGTTCACGGCGGAGACGATCGCCTTGAGCGACGCGGTCGCGATGTCGGCGTCGATCCCGACACCCCACAGCCGCACGCCGTCGACGTCGAGCTCGACGTAGGACGCCGCCTGCGCGTCACCCGACGCGCTCATCGTGTGCTCCGAGTAGTCGTACAGCGTGACCGAGACGCCCTGGTCCGCCATCACGGACAGGAACGCGTCGATCGGGCCGGTGCCGACGGCTTCCGCGGTGACCGCACCCTCGTCGACGCGCATCGCGACCGAGAGCTTGGTGGTGCCGTCGAAGTCGCTCGAGGTGGCGGTCTTCGTGATCTCGTACCGGCCCCACTTGTCGTCGTCGACGTGAGCGGGCAGGTACTCGTCGTGGAACAGGTCCCAGATGCGCTCCGAGGTGAACTCGCCGCCCTCGGCGTCGGTGCGCTGCTGCACGACACCGCTGAACTCGATCTGCAGCTTGCGGGGCAGGTCGAGCGCGTGGTCGGTCTTCAGCAGGTACGCGACGCCGCCCTTGCCGGACTGCGAGTTGACGCGGATGACGGCCTCGTACGAACGGCCGATGTCCTTCGGGTCGACCGGCAGGTACGGCACCGCCCAGACGACGTCGTCGACGCCGACGCCCTCGGCGGCCGCGCGGGCCTCGAGCGCTTCGAGGCCCTTCTTGATGGCGTCCTGGTGCGAGCCGCTGAAGGCCGTGTAGACCAGGTCCCCGGCCCACGGCTGGCGCTCCGGCACCGGCAGCTGGTTGCAGTACTCGACGGTGCGCTTGACCTGGTCGATGTCCGAGAAGTCGATCTGCGGGTCGATGCCCTGCGTGAACAGGTTCATCCCCAGCGCGACGAGGTCGACGTTGCCGGTCCGCTCGCCGTTGCCGAACAGGCAGCCCTCGATGCGGTCGGCGCCGGCCATGTAGCCGAGCTCGGCAGCGGCGACGGCGGTGCCCCGGTCGTTGTGCGGGTGCAGCGACAGGATGACGTCCTGGCGGTGGGCGAGGTTGCGCGACATCCACTCGATCGAGTCGGCGTAGACGTTCGGGGTCGCCATCTCGACGGTCGCGGGCAGGTTGATGATGACCTGGCGCTCGGGCGTCGGCTCGAAGACCTCGAGGACGGCGTTGCAGATCTGCACCGCGACCTCGAGCTCGGTGCCCGTGTAGGACTCCGGCGAGTACTCGTAGTAGACGGTCGTGTCGTGCTGCAGCCGTGCTTCGGCCGCCTTGCACATGTGCGCTCCGGCGACGGCGATGTCGACGACGCCCTGCACGTCGGTGCGGAACACGACCTCGCGCTGCACGATGCTCGTCGAGTTGTAGAGGTGCACGATGGCCTGCTTCGCGCCGTCGATCGCCTCGTACGTGCGGTCGATGAGGTGCTCGCGCGCCTGGGTCAGGACCTGGATCGTGACGTCGTCGGGGATCGCGCCCTCGTCGATCAGCGACCGGACGAAGTCGAAGTCGGTCTGCGAGGCACTGGGGAACCCGACCTCGATCTCCTTGTAGCCCATCCGGACGAGCAGATCGAACATGGCCCGCTTGCGTTCGGCGTCCATCGGGTCGATGAGCGCCTGGTTGCCGTCACGCAGGTCGACGGCGCACCAGCGGGGCGCACGGTCGATGTGCTTCGTGGGCCAGGTGCGGTCGGGCAGGTCGACGGTGATCTGCTCGGAGAAGGGGACGTACTTGTGGATCGGCATCCCGGAGGGGCGCTGCGCGTTCTGCATCGGTTCGCTTTCGTCGGTGTGGTTGCGGTGCGGCCACGACGGACTCCGCGACGAGGTGGGCCGGTTGTCAGGCCTCGTCGCGGCGACGAAGGAGGAGGAGTGCCGAGTACATCGGGTTCACGCTAGCACCGGAGCGCCCGAACGGTGCACCGTGTGACGGACGGACCACGTCACGGACGGGAGGCACGGCACCCGCTGGCACCGTGCCTCCCGTCCGGCCGCCGCCACCCCCACGGCCGCGGCGACCGGACCCGGTCGCCGTCACCCCCACGGTGACGGCGACCTCACCGGCGGTCACCACTCAGTCGACCGCCAGCGCCTCCGTCGGCGGTACGCGCATCGCACGCCGGACCGGCGCCACGGTGGCGACGACCGCCAGGACGAGCGCCCCGACCACCACGACCGCGATCGTGGTCGGCGGCAGCACCGGCGTGGTGGCACGGATCGTGCCGAGGAGTGTCTGCCCGCCGAGCCACCCGTACGCGGTGCCGAGCACGAGCCCGGTCGCGACGGCTGCGACGACCATCTGGACGGCCTCGGTGACGATCATCCGCCGGACCTGCGCCCCGGTCAGTCCGAGGACACGGAGCAGCCCGAGCTCCCGGCGACGCTGCAGCACGCCGAGGGCCAGGGCGTTGACGACCCCGACCGCGGCGATCACGGCGGAGAAGCCGACGATGACGCTGACGACGGCGTCGAGCTGCTGGAAGAAGTCACGCTGTTCGGCGAGCATCGCGGGCGTGATGCCGCTCTGCCCGGACAGGGCGGACTCGGTGACGTGCTGCATGATCCCGAGCGCGACGGCGAAGGTGACGAGCAGCGTGACGCCGATGACGAGCCCGATGGTGGCGCGGGCCGTGCGTGCCGGGGCGCGCATCGCGTTCCGGCCGGCGAGCAGGACCACGGGGTCGTGGGACCCGATCCGCCCGATCGCCTGCAGGACCGGCGGCATCACGATGGTGGCGCCGACCGCGACCCCGGCGAACGAGACGAAGCCGCCGAGTGCCGCGGGCAGGACCGCCAGGGGCGTCGCCGCGCTGAGGGCCAGTCCGACCAGGGCGAGCAGCGTTCCCGCGGCCATGAGCAGGATCGCCCAGACCTTCCGGGCGGTGCCGGTGCGGACGTCCTCGTGGCTCGGCTCGACGCTCGAGGACAGCGCCTGCAGCGGGGTGACGGTGAGCACGCGTCGGGAGCCGGCGGCGAAGGCTCCCCAGGTGGCGAGGACGACGGCGACCACGGGCAGCACGAGCTCCCACGGCAGGAGCGTGTAGGAGCGGTCGGGCAGGAAGCCGTTGCCGCGGAGCACGGCGACGAACAGCGCGGCGAGCCCGGTGCCCACGACGGCGCCGACGAGCCCACCGAGCAGGCCGACGACGAGTCCGGTGCGGGTGATCCGGGCACGGAGCGAGGCACCGGTCGCGCCGACGAGCCGCTGCAGCGCGATCACGCGGGTCTGCCCGGCGATGAGCGTCGCGCACGTGTTCGCGGTGACGATCGCCCCGACGTACAGGGCGATGCCGAGGGCCAGCCAGCCGATCACCGACAGCACGGCCTTGACCGAGCTGATGTCGTCGAGGCCGGTGGCGGTCATCGCTTCGGTGACGATCCCCGGGGCGATGACGAGCGCGGAGCCGAAGGTGGTGCCGAGGGCGGCGACCAGGATGGTCGGGGCGAACTGCCGGACGCCGTTCATGCTGCCGGTCACGCTGCCGCCTCCATCCCGAGCATCGTGGCGGAGATCTCGGCGGCACCCATCCGGGGCCGGTCGTCGACGACGCGGCCGTCGGCGAGGAACAGGATCCGGTCGGCGTTCGCGGCGGCGACCGGGTCGTGCGTCACCATGACGACGCTCTGACCCCACTCGTCGACGGCACCGCGGAGGATCGCGAGCACGTCCCGCCCGGTCCGCGAGTCGAGGGCACCGGTCGGCTCGTCCGCGACGACGACGGCCGGACGCGAAGCGAGGGCGCGGGCGATGGCGACGCGCTGCTGCTGGCCGCCGGAGAGCTCGTGCGGCCGGTGGGTCAGGCGGTTGCCGAGCCCGAGCATCTCGACCAGGCGGTCGATCCACGCGGTCTCGTCGCGGTCCGGCTTGTGCCCGCCGAGCAGGAACGGCAGGCGGATGTTCTCGCTGACGTCGAGCGTCGGGACGAGGTTGAACGACTGGAACACGAAGCCGAGGCGTCGGCGACGGAGTTCGGTGAGCTCCCGGTCGCCGAGCCCGGTGATGTCCGTGCCGTCGATCGTGATGCGACCAGCGGTGACCTGGTCGAGGCCGGCGGCGACGTGCATGAGCGTGGATTTGCCGGAACCGGACGGGCCCATCACCGCGGTGAACTCACCGGCGCCGATGTCGACGCTGACGTCGTCCAGCGCCGTCACCCGGCGCGCGGCGTCACCGTAGTGCTTGGAGACATGGTCGAGACGGATGATCGGAGCGTGGTTGGTCATGACTCCACGATCGCGTCCGGGAGGCCCGTCCCGCGTCCGCCGTCCGGCTCCGGTCCGTCATCCCCGCGGTGGGCATCCCCCGGCGGGGTCCCCCGAGCGGATGAGGTTCAGTCGCCCTTGGTGACGAGGCCGTGCTCGTGCGCGAACACGACGAGACGCACTCGGTCGCGCAGTTCGAGCTTCGTGAGGACCCGCGAGATGTGGGTCTTCACGGTCGCCTCGCTCACGTACTCGTGCGCGGCGATCTCGGCGTTGCTGAGCCCCCGCGCAGCGAGGTCGAAGATCTCGCGCTCGCGCGGGGTCAGGCCGGCGAAGGCCGCGGGCACCGTCGAGCGCAGGTCGGCCGGGTCCTCGTAGCGGCGGAGGAGCTCGCGGGTGGCCGAGGCAGCGAACACCGTCGTGCCGGCGTGCACGGTCCGGATCGCGGCGAGCAGGAACTCCGGGTCGGCGTCCTTGAGCACGAACCCGCTCGCGCCGGCACGGATGGCCTTGGCCGCGGCCTCGTCGAAGTCGAAGGTGGTGAGGACCAGGACCTTGGCGTCGGAGCCGCTCGAGACGATGTCGGCCGTGGCGCTGATGCCGTCCTTCACCGGCATCCGGATGTCCATGAGCACGACGTCCGGACGGTTCCGGCGGACCAGTTCGATGCCCTCGGCTCCGTCGCCGGCCTCCCCCACGAACTGCAGGTCCGGCTGGGACCCGATGAGCATCCGGATGCCGGTGCGGAACAGGGCCTGGTCGTCGACCAGGGCGACGCGGATGGGTGCCGCTGCGGGGGTGCTCGTGCTCGTGTCGGTCATCGCCTGCTCGTCATCAGTGGGTCGGGATCGTGGTGCGGGATCAGTGGGTCGGGATCGTGTTGCGGGGCATCTGCCCCGTCGACGGTTGCGCCGGCATCCGGACCGCCACCGCGAAGTCCTCGCCCCGGGGTCCGGCCGTCATGCTCCCGCCGGACATCGTGGCACGCTCCCGCATGCCGACCAGGCCGTGGCCGGTGCCGGGGCCGGGCCGGTCGTCCTCGGCGCGGCGGTTCACCACGTCGATCTCGACGGTGTCGGGCCGGTAGGTCAGGCGTGCCCGGACGGTGCTGCCGGGCGCCCCGTGCTTGTAGGCGTTCGTCAGGCTCTCCTGCACGATCCGGTAGACGGCGAGCTGCGTGGTGGTCGGCAGCGTCGACGGGTCACCCTCGCGCTCCACCTGCACCTCGAGTCCGACGTCACGCATCTGCCCGACGAGCCGCTCGATGTCGTCGACGTCGGGGGTCGGCGCGGTGCCCTGCTCGTGTCGGAGTGCCCCGAGCAGCTCGCGGACGTCGCCGAGGGCACGGCGGGCGGTCGCGCCGATCGTGTCGAGCGCCTCGTCTGCGACCGCGGGGTCGGCGCGGAGGGCGTAGCGTGCGCCGTCGGCCTGGGCGATCACGACGGCCAGCGAGTGCGCCACGATGTCGTGCATGTCCCGGGCGATGCGGACCCGCTCCTGCTCGATCGCGACGTTCCGGTCGGCCCGGGCGGCGTCGCGTTCGGCCAGCAGTTGCGCCTCCCGGCTCATCCGCGCCGACCGCCGGGCCCGGACGGCCAGACCGGCGAGCCAGGGCAGCAGCAGGACGGCCAGGACGACGACGAACCACATCAGGCCGTACTGGACAGCGCCCTTCAGCGTCTCTTCGCCGCCGATCCCCCGGACGCCGTAGATCTGGAAGCCGTAGAACGCACCGGCGACGACTGCCCCGACGATCGCGGAGACGAGGCCCGCGATCCGGATGCGTCGAGTGCCGTAGACACTCGTGGTGTAGAGCACACCCGGGATGAAGAGGTCGGCCACGTTGGTGGTCTGCAGCGTCACCATCTGCAGGACGGCAGCGATCCAGGCGATCACGAGGGCCAGCCCCGGAGCGACCCGGCGGAGTGCGAGGGCCAGGGTGAGGACCCCGGTCGTCACGAGACTCCAGGGACCCTGGCCACCCTGCGCCCAGAGGACGGCGACCACGCCGCCGAGCAGCAGCGCCGTGCCGATGTCGACGGCGAGCTGGGTGCGGAGGACGGGACGGAACACCACCCCACGGTACGGCGCGCGGGCGCTCGGCGCGTCCGACCCTGGGATGACGTGGGTCAGAAGCCCAGGCGGCCGAGCTGCTTCGGGTCGCGCTGCCACTCCTTGGCGACCTTCACGCGGATGTTCAGGTAGACGTGCCGACCGAGCAGGCCCTCGATCTCGACCCGGGCGCGGGTACCGACGTCCTTGAGTCGGCCGCCCTTGTGCCCGATGACGATCGACTTCTGGCTGTCCCGCTCGACGAACAGGTTCGCGAAGATGCGCAGCGGACCGTTCGGGTCGTCGTCGGCGTCCGGCTCGACCATGTCCTCGATGACGACGGCGAGCGAGTGCGGCAGTTCGTCACGGACGCCCTCGAGTGCGGCTTCGCGGATCAGTTCGCCGATCCGCTCTTCGTCGGTCTCCTCGGTCACGGCGAGGTCGTCGTAGAGCTGCGGGGACTCCGGCAGCAGCGACACGACCTCGTCGATCAGATCCTCGAGCTGCAGGCCCTCGGTGCCCGAGGTCGGGATGATCGCGTCCCACTCACGGAGGCGCGAGACCGCGAGCAGCTGCTCGGCGATCTTCTCCTTGCCCGAGCGGTCGATCTTCGTGACGATCGCGATCTTCTTCGCCCGGGGGTACTGGTCGAGCGTGTCGTTGATGAACCGGTCGCCCGGCCCGATCGGCTCGTTCGCCGGCACGCAGAAGCCGATCACGTCGACGTCACCGAGGGTGGACTGCACGAGGTCGTTCAGGCGCTCGCCCAGGAGCGTGCGCGGACGGTGCACGCCGGGGGTGTCGACGACGATGACCTGGCCGTGCGGGCGGTGCACGATGCCGCGGATGGCGCGTCGGGTGGTCTGCGGCTTCGACGAGGTGATCGCGACCTTCTGGCCGACCAGGGCGTTCGTCAGCGTCGACTTGCCGACGTTCGGGCGACCGACGAAGGAGACGAACCCCGCACGGTAGGGGGTCGTCGCCTCGGGGGCGGTGTCGGGTCCGGAGTCGGTCATGGCGTACGTGTTCCTGTCGTGGAGTGGTCGGAGTCGCCGAAGGCCTGCTCGGCGGACGCCAGGTCGGCGGTCCGCTCGGCGACCACGGTGATGAGGTGGCGTCGCTTGCCCTCGACGCGGTCCGCGATGAGCAGGACCCCGGAGACCGTGACGGTGTCCCCGGCGGAGGGCAGGTGACCGAGCTCCTTGGTGAGCAGGCCACCGGCGGTGTCGACGTCGTCGTCGTCGAGCTCGATGCCGAACAGGTCGCCGAGCTCGTCGATGGGCAGCCGGGCCGAGACGCGCCAGCGACCGGGATCGATCTCGGCTCGGTCGACCACGGCGCGGTCGTACTCGTCCGAGATGTCGCCGACGAGTTCCTCGATGAGGTCCTCCATCGTGACGAGGCCCGCGACCCCGCCGTACTCGTCGACCACGAGCACCAGGTGGTTCTTCGCCAGCTGCATGTGACGCAGGGTCTCGTCGGCGGGCTTCGACTCCGGCAGGAACTCCGCCGGTCGGAGCATCGTGCGCACCGGGCGGGTGCCGACCTCGGGACGCTCGTAGAGCCCCCGGGCCAGGTCGCGGAGGTACACGACACCGAGGACGTCGTCGCTGTCACGGCCGATCACCGGCATCCGGGAGACACCGGTGGCCAGGAACTGCTCCATCACGGCGGCGATGGTGTCACCGGCGTCCGCGGTGACCATGTCGGTGCGGGGCACCATGACCTCGCGCACCAGGGTGTCGCTGAACGCGAAGACCGAGTGGATGAGCTCGCGGTCGTCGGCCTCGAGCACGTTGCTCTCGGTCGCCTCGTCGACCAGGGAGAGCAGCTGCTCTTCGCTCGAGACGCTCGAGGCACTGCGGACGCGGCCCGGCGTGACCCGGTCGCCGATCGCGACGAGCAGCCCCGCCAGCGGACCGAGCACGATGCGGACACCGCGGACCAGTCCCCCGGTGGCGGCGATGATGCCCTCGGCGTGGGCGCGTCCGACGCTGCGCGGGCTCGACCCGACGAGCACGAAGGACACCGCGGTCATCACGGCCGCGGACACGATCAGGGCGACCCACCACGTGTCGAACACCGTCACGAGGGCGATGGTCACGAGCACCGCAGCTGCCGTCTCGGCCAGGACGCGGAAGAAGTTCAGGGCGTTGACGTGGGCGCCGGGGTCGTCCGCCAGGGCCTCGATCGCGCGACGGCGCTTGCTGCCGCGGGCGATCTCCTCGAGGTCGGCACGCGACAGGACCGACAGGGCGGAGTCGGCGGCCGCGAGCAGTCCGCCGAGGACGACCAGCAGGAACGCCACCGCGAGCAGACCGGCGACGAGCAGCACTGCGGTCACCGCCCCCGGCGCTGGGCGGCGAAGGCCGTCAGGATCTCGCCCTGCAGACCGAACATCTCGGCCTTCTCCTCCGGCTCCGCGTGGTCGAAGCCGAGCAGGTGCAGGATGCCGTGGCACGTGAGCAGCAGGATCTCGTCGAGCGTCGAGTGCCCTGCGGTCTTCGCCTGTTCCTCGGCGACCTGCGGGCAGACCACGATGTCACCGAGCAACCCGGCGGGCGTCGGCTCGTCCTCGGTGCCCGGACGGAGCTCGTCCATCGGGAAGCTCAGCACGTCGGTGGGGCCGGGCTCGTCCATCCACCGGATGTGCAGCTGCTCCATCGCCCCCTCGTCGACGAAGACGATCGCGAGCTCCGCGTCGGCGTGCACGTGCATGGCGTCGAGCGCGAAGGCGGCGAGACGCTGCACGACGTCCTCGTCCACCGTCACACCGGACTCGTTGTTGAGCTCGATGCTCACCGGGTGCCTCCTCGGCGGTCGTCCTGCTGGTGGGGGCGTTTGGCGGCCTGCTCGACGAGACGTTCCTCGTCGTACACGGTGTACGCGTCGACGATCCGGCCGACCAGGGTGTGGCGGACGACGTCCTCGCTGCCGAGGCGGGCGAAGTGGATGTCGTCGACCTCGTCCAGGATCCGCGTCACCAGGCGCAGACCCGAGACGTTGCCCGGCAGGTCGACCTGGGTGATGTCGCCCGTGATGACCATCTTCGAGCCGAAGCCGAGACGCGTCAGGAACATCTTCATCTGTTCCGGGGTGGTGTTCTGCGCCTCGTCGAGCACGACGAACGAGTCGTTGAGCGTGCGGCCACGCATGTACGCCAGCGGGGCGACCTCGACCGTGCCGGCGGCCAGGAGCTTCGGGACCAGTTCGGGGTCCATCATCTCGTTGAGCGCGTCGTACAGCGGGCGGAGGTACGGGTCGATCTTGTCGGTCAGCGTGCCGGGCAGGAACCCGAGCCGCTCGCCAGCCTCGACCGCGGGACGGGTCAGGATGATGCGCGAGACCTCGCGTCGCTGCAGGGCCTGCACCGCCTTCGCCATCGCCAGGTACGTCTTGCCGGTACCGGCCGGGCCGATGCCGAACGTGATGGTGTTCTCGTCGATGGCGTCGACGTAGGCACGCTGGCCGTCGGTCTTCGGACGCACCGACTTGCCCCGGCTGGACACGATCGGGGTGCCGAACACGTTCGACGGGCTGCGCTCTTCGTCGATGATGCGCGCCGAGGTCGGGATGTCCGACTGACCGATGTCCTGCCCACGGCGGACCATGCCGACGAGTTCGTCGACCAGGGCCCGGGCACGCGTGACGTCGCGCTCCGGTCCGGCCAGCGTGACCTGGTTGCCGCGGACCAGGACCCGGACCGCGGGGTACTGGCGTTCGACGGTCTTCAGCAGGCGGTCCTGCGGTCCGAGCAACTGCACCATCGCGATGCCGTCGACGGTGAGTTCGGAGGTCGAGACGGGCTCCGAGGCCGACTGCGGCTCGGTGGTGGCTGGTTCGTCAGCTGGCAAGGGTGCCTTCCTGCAGGTCTCCTGCGAGTACGTGCGCGTGCACGTGGAACACGGTCTGTCCGGCGGCTTCGCCGGTGTTGAACACGAGTCGGAACTGTCCGCCGGCGCGCTCATCGGCGATGCGCTGGGCGGTCTGGACGACGTGCGCGAGCAGGTCGGGGTCGGCTGCTGCGAGCTCGCCGACGTTCGCGTACGCCTGGGTCTTCGGCACGACCAGCACGTGGACGGGTGCCTTCGGGGCGATGTCCTCGAACGCGATGACGCGGTCGTCCTCGGCGACGATGGTCGCCGGGATCTCGCGCGCGACGATCTTCGTGAAGACGCTGGGCTCGGTGCTGGTCATGGGCACCATCGTAGAACGCGCGACCGACGCCGCGCCTTCCCGGTCCGCCCCGATGCTCCGATCCACGCCGGACCGGCTCACCAGCGGCCGAGTCGGGCTTGCAGGACGGCCAGCGCCGCAGGTCCCGCGGTCGAGGTCCGGAGCACCGTGTCGCCGAGTCGGACCCGGACCGCACCGGCCGCCTCGAGCCGCTCGAGCTCGGACGGCTCGATGCCGCCCTCGGGTCCGACCACCAGGGCGATCTCGTCGACGTCCGTCGGTGGCTCCCAGGTGGCGAGCCGCACCGAGGCGGTCGGTTCGAGCAGGACCAACTGGCGCCGGGCCTCCTGGCCGTCGTCCGCGGCTGCCGCTCCGGCCCCACCGGCGAGCTGCGCCGTCGTCACCGGGGCGACGACGTCGGGGACCCGCGCGCGGACGGCCTGCTTCGCGGCCTCCTGCGCGATCGACGCCCACCGGGCGCGACCCTTCTCGATCTTCGGGCCGTCCCAGCGCGAGACGCTGCGCGCCGCGGCCCACGGAACGACCCGGTCGACACCGATCTCGGTCGCGGCCTGCACCGCCATCTCGTCACGGCCGCCCTTGGCGAGCGCCTGCACCAGGGTCAGCGACGGACGCGGCACCGGCTCGACGCCGACGGACGCGACGGTCAGCAGGAGCGAGTCCTTGCCGACCGACGCGACCGTGCCGGCGACGACTGTGCCGCGACCGTCCGAGAGCCGGAGCTGCTCACCGACGCGGACCCGCGACACCGTGACGGCGTGACGACCCTCGGCGCCGTCGAGCGACACCTGGCCGCCCACCGTCACGTCGTCGAGGGTGTCGACGAGGTAGAGCGAAGCCATCAGAAGTTGAAGAACCGGTCGCGGAGCTTGCCGAACATGCCCTGCTGGAAGCGGGACAGCTGGGGGGCACCGGCCTTGTGGGACTTCGCGAGCTGTTCGACCAGCTGCCGCTCCTTGTGCGAGAGCTTGCTGGGCGTGACGACCTGTATGCCGACCTTGAGGTCACCGCGACCGGAGCCGCGGAGCTTCGTGACGCCGCGGTCCTTGATGACCAGGACGTCGGCGCTCTGCACACCGGGGCGGAGTTCGAGCTCGACCGGGCCGTCGAGCCCGTCGATCGTCGTCGTGGCGCCGAGGATCGCGTCGGTCATCGGGACCTCGAGCGTGGCGAGCAGGTCGTCGCCGTCACGGCTGAAGACGTCGTGGTGGCGCACCCGGACCTCGAGGTACAGGTCACCGGCAGGACCGCCGGCCGGACCGACCTCGCCCTGACCGGGCATCTGCAGGCGGAGGCCCGAGTCGACGCCGGCGGGCACGTCGACCGGCACGGTGCGACGGGCACGGACGCGGCCCTGGCCCTGGCAGGTCGGGCACGGGTTCGGGATGACGGTCCCGTAACCGCGGCAGGTGCCGCACGGGGCGCTCGTCACGACGTTGCCGAGCAGCGAGCGGACCTGGCGCTGGATGTGGCCGGAGCCACCGCAGATGTCACACGTCTGCGGGCTCGTGCCGGGTGCGCAGCAGGAGCCGCCGCACGTGTCGCAGAGCACCGCGGTGTCGACCTCGAGGTCCTTGTGCGTGCCGAAGACGACCTCGTCGAGGTCGACCTCGAGCCGGAGCAGGGCGTCGCCACCGCGCTCGGCACGGCTGCGCGGACCGGTCCCCCGGCCGCCACCGCCACCCCCGCCGCCGAAGAAGGCGTCGAAGATGTCGCTGAACCCGCCGGCACCGGCGCCGAACCCGCCGTCCTGGGGGCCGGCGTCGAAGCGACGGCGCTGTTCCGGGTCGCTGAGGACGTCGTACGCGTGCGTGACGTCCTTGAAGCGTTCGGCGGCGTCGGGGCTCGGGTTCACGTCCGGGTGCAGTTCGCGAGCGAGCCGCCGGTACGCCTTCTTGATGTCGGCGTCGGAGGCGTCGCGCGGGACGCCGAGGACGTCGTAGTGGTCTGCCAAGTGTTCCTCAGGGGGTGCGTGGGTGGACGGGGTGGAGGGGTGTCCGGCGGTCAGTTCTCGCCGAGCAGCCGGGACAGGTAGCGGGCGACCGCACGGACGGCGGCCATGTTCGTGCCGTAGTCCATCCTGGTCGGACCGAGGACGCCCAGTCGGGCGATCTCACCGCGGGCGGCCAGGTAGCCGCCGGCGACGATGCTCGTGGCGTCGAGACCGTACTCGGCGTTCTCACGCCCGATGCTCGCCGCCACCGCGATGTCGTCGACCTGCATCTCGCCGAACAACCGGAGCAGGGTGACCTGTTCCTCGATCGCCTCGAGCACGGGGAAGAGCCCGCCGGAGAAGTCCTGCTCGCTCTTCGCCAGGTTCGCGGCACCGGCCATCAGCAGGCGGTCCTGCCGGTTCGCGGCGACCTGTTCGACCAGGCTCGCGACCACGACGCCGGCGAGCGGCTGGACCGCGGGCCGGAGCTGACCGGGGATCTCGCGGAGGGCCCGCGGGGCGTCCTGCAGCAGCAGGCCAACGGTCGCGCCGTTGACCAGGGTGCGGAGCTCGGAGAGCGCGGACTCGTCGAAGGGGACGTCGGTCTCGATGACCCGCTGCTCGACCCGGGCGGTGTCGGTGATGAGGACCACCATCAACCGGGTGTCGGCGAGCCGGACGAGTTCGACGTGCTGGACCCGTGCGTGGCCCATCGTCGGGTACTGCACGAGTGCGACCTGGTTCGTCAGCTGACTGAGCAGCCGGACGGTGCGGGTGAGGACGTCGTCGAGGTCGTTGGAGGCGCCGAGGAAGGTCTCGATCGCCTGGCGCTGCGCCCCCGAGAGCGGTCGGGCGGCCGCCAGGTGGTCGACGAACACCCGGTAGCCCTTGTCGGTGGGGACCCGGCCGGACGAGGTGTGCGGGGCGATGATGAGCTGCTCGTCCTCGAGCTGGGCCATGTCGTTGCGGATCGTCGCGGCGCTGACCCCGAACGCGTGGCGTTCGACGATGGTCTTCGAGCCGACGGGTTCGCGGGAAGCCACGTAGTCGCGCACGATGGCCTTGAGGACCTCGAGGCTCCGTTCGCTGACCATCGGTTCCCTCCGCTCGTGTCGATCCGTACCCGCTGGCACTCTCACCTGCCGAGTGCTGATCCTACGCCCGACCGCCGACGGGACGGGACTTCTCCACGGGCGTCTCGGTACGCTGCGGGCATGAGCGACGGACACGGACCCGGCGGCGGGCAGTACCCGGGTGGGCAGTACCCGGGAGGGTCGAACCCGGGAGGGTCGAACCCGGGAGGCCAGTACCCCGGTGGGCAGTACAGCGGCGGGCAGCAGCCCGGGGACCAGTACCCGTCCGGCTACCGACCCCCGCAGCCGATGAGCCCCGAGGACCAGCGCCTCTGGGCGACGCTGACGCACGTCGGCGGGATCTTCTCCAACGTCCTGGTGCCGGTCATCGCCTACTTCGTCCTGCGCGACCGCGGGAACTTCGTCCGCGAGCACACTCGTGCGGCGCTGAACTTCCACATCACGATGGCGATCGCCTACTTCGCCGGCGTCCTGACCTCGGTGCTCGGCATCGGGATCCTGGTCATCGCGGCCACCGGGATCGTGTCGATCGTGTTCGGCGTCCTGGCCGCCCTCGCGGCGAACCAGGGGCAGTTCTACCGCTACCCGCTCTCGATCGAGTTCATCAAGCGGTAGGAGGCACGTGCAGTAGGGAGCACGTGCAGCGTTCCCCGTCCGCTCAGTCGAGCAGGTCCCGCACCACGGCGTCGGCGAGCAGGCGGCCCGACAGCGTCAGCTCCAGCGTCCCGCCGAGCGCCGCCCGGCCGTCCACGAGACCACGTGCGATGAGGCCGGCGACGCGACCACGGGCCTCCCGGCGGAGCTCGTCGATCCGCAGCTCCCCGCGGACGCGGGCGGCGAGCAGGACCCGTTCGACGTAGCGCGTCTCGTCGTCCAGGGTCTCGCGACCGGCGGCCGGGGACACGTCCTGCAGCACCTTGCCCGCGTAGGCGGCCGGGTGCTTGACGTTCCACCAGCGGGTGCCGGCGACGGCGGAGTGCGCGCCCGGGCCGATGCCCCACCAGTCGTGGCCCTTCCAGTAGGACAGGTTGTGCCGGCTGGCATGTTCGGGGCCGCGCGACCAGTTCGAGACCTCGTACCAGTCGTACCCGGCGTCGCCGAGGACCTGGTCGGCGAGCTCGTACATGTCGGCGGCCAGGTCGTCGTCCGGAGCCGGCAGATCACCGCGGGACACGGCACGGCCCATCGCGGTGCCGTCCTCGACGATGAGCGAGTACGCGGACACGTGGTCCGGGGCGCAGGCTATCGCCGCGTCGAGCGAGGTGCGCCAGTCGTCGAGCGACTCGCCCGGCGTCGAGTAGATGAGGTCGAGGCTGACGTCGAGGCCCTGCTGCTTCGCCAGGTCCACCACGACCGGCACCCGCTCGGGGTCGTGGGTGCGGTCGAGGGTCGCGAGGACGTGCGGCACCGCGGACTGCATGCCGTAGCTCATCCGCGTGAAACCGGCGCGCTGCAGGGTCGCAATCGAGTCCGCGTCGACGGAGTCCGGGTTCGCCTCGGTCGTGACCTCGGCCCCGGGCAGGATCCCCCACGTGTCGTCGATCGCACGGAGGACCATCGCCAGGTCAGAGGCCGGCAGCATCGTCGGGGTACCGCCGCCGAAGAACACCGTCGAGACGGGGCGGCGCGGGACGCCGGAGCGCTCGAGCACCTGGTCGGCGAAGGCGATCTCCCGCAGGGCGTGGCCGGCGTAGTCGTCCCGCCGGACCCCGCGGAGCTCGGACGCCGTGTACGTGTTGAAGTCGCAGTAGCCGCAGCGCACCCGGCAGAAGGGCACGTGCACGTAGACGCCGAACGGGACGTCGCCCGCTCCGGGTGCCGGTGCGACCAGTCCGTCCGACGGAGCGGGATCGGCGATCGGGAGAGCACTCGGCATGGAGTCCATTGTCCGTCATCATGGACGGCATGGAGCACCACCCGGTCACCACCACGGTCCTCTGGGACATCGACGGCACCCTCGTGCGCAACGCCGCGTCCCCGGGGAACCTGTACCACCTGGCACTGGAACGGGCGCTCGGCCGCGACCTCCCGCAGCTCGTCGGTCACCAGCACGGTCGGACCGACGCCGGCATCATCGTCGAGCACGTCCGCGCCCACCGGCTCGACGACGGCCTGGTCCCGACCGTCAGCGGCCACCTCCGCGACCTGTCCGAGGAACGGCACCGGTCCGGCGACCGCCGCACCCCCGCCCCGGGTGCCCTCGCACTGGTCCGGCGCTTCGCCGACCTGGGGTGGCGGAACGGCCTGCTGACCGGCAACTCCGCCTACCGCGCCCGCGTCAAGCTGCTCGGCGCCGGCTTCGACGTGGACGTCTTCGACTGGGAGCACTCGTACTTCGGGGACACCGAGGTCGAGCGGGCCGGCGTCACCGCCGTCGCGGCTGCGGCGCTGTCCGGGTCCCGGGCGGTCATCGTCGGCGACACCCCGCGGGACGGCGAGGCCGCCGACGCGGTGGGGATCCCGTTCGTCGCGGTCGCGACCGGCGCGTACAACGTGGCGGCGCTGCGGGCGACGAGCGCCGTGGCCGTCGCGCGGGACTGCGTCCAGGACGCGAGACTCATCGAGGAGGCGATCGCGGGGCTGGCGCCGCTCGGCTGAGCAGGCTGGCGGGCGCGGGGCTGGCTGTCGGGCGCGGGGCTGCCTGTCGGGCGTGGGGCGGGCCTCCAGGCCGGGAGGCACGTGGCCGGTCACCGGGACCGGTCACGCCGTCGGGTCAGTCGCCGCGCAGGGCGGCGAGGTACTTCTCCGCCATCACCCGCTGCTGGCGGCGCAGCAGCGGCGCGACGAAGCGCCACTTGCGACTGGCCGGCTGCGAGAACTGGCGGACCTGCAGCCAGACCGAGCCGTCCGGCGTGCGCTCGACGACGAAGGACTCCTCGCCCGAGAGCGGGTGGCCGTCGAGCGTGCCGTACGCGAAGCCCTTGCGGTCGCGCTCGTCGATGATCGCGACGACCCGGACCGGTGCCTGCACCGTCTGCCCGAAGGCGTGCATCGTCAGCGTCGCCGTGGTGCCCGCCGTGATGAGCGGGGTGCCGTCGGGCGTGGTCTTCTCGACCCGGGGCGTGCCGATCGAAGCCGGCGCGATCGGGACGCCCTGCTCGTCGAAGGTCACCGGGTTGTAGCGGACCTCGTCGTCCTCGGGCGTGTCCTCGACGTGCACGCCCATGCCGCTGCGCTCCTGGATCTGCCAGGTGAGCGCCTGCATGACGGCGGTCTCGAACCGCTGGTCGCCGTGCCCGATGCGTGCGCGGGACTCGGCGGGCACGAAGCCCTCCGGCGGGTAGGTCATCAGGTCCGACGCCTGCGTCGCCCCGACGGCACCGTAGGTCAGCGCCGTGCGGTGCTGGTGTCCGCGGCTCACTTCTTCTTCTCTTCCACGTCGCCGGAGAGGGCGGCGATGAAGGCCTCCTGCGGGACCTCGACCCGGCCGATCGTCTTCATGCGCTTCTTGCCCTCCTTCTGCTTCTCGAGGAGCTTGCGCTTGCGGGTGATGTCACCGCCGTAGCACTTCGCCAGGACGTCCTTGCGCATCGCGCGGATGCTCTCGCGGGCGATGATGCGGGCGCCGATCGCGGCCTGGATCGGGACCTCGAACTGCTGGCGCGGGATGAGCTTGCGCAGGCGCTCGGTCATCAGCGTGCCGTACGCGTACGCCTTCTCGCGGTGCACGATCGCGCTGAACGCATCGACCTGGTCGCCCTGCAGCAGGATGTCGACCTTGACGAGGTCGGCTGCCTGGTCACCGGTGGGCTCGTAGTCCAGGCTGGCGTAGCCCTGGGTCTTGCTCTTCAACTGGTCGAAGAAGTCGAACACGATCTCGCCGAGGGGCATCTCGTAGCGGATCTCGACCCGGTCCTCGCCGAGGTACTCCATGCCGAGCAGGGAGCCGCGGCGCTGCTGGCAGAGCTCCATGATCGCGCCGACGTAGTCCTTCGGCGCCAGGATCGCGGCACGGACCATCGGCTCGCGGACCTCGAGGATGCGGCCCGTCGGGAACTCGGACGGGTTCGTGACCTCGGTGACCTCGTTGTCCTCGGTCGTGACCGCGTAGACCACGCTCGGGGCGGTGGTGATGAGGTCGAGGGCGAACTCGCGCGACAGCCGTTCGGTGATGATCTCGAGGTGCAGCAGGCCGAGGAAGCCGCAGCGGAAGCCGAAGCCCAGCGCGACGGAGGTCTCGGGCTCGTAGACGAGCGCGGCGTCGGAGAGCTTGAGCTTGTCGAGCGCTTCGCGGAGCACCGGGTAGTCGCTGCCGTCGATCGGGTACAGGCCGGAGAAGACCATCGGCTTCGGGTCCGTGTAGCCGGGCAGGGCCTGGGTCGCCGGACGCAGTGCGCTCGTGACCGTGTCGCCGACCTTCGACTGGCGGACGTCCTTCACACCGGTGATGAGGTACCCGACCTCGCCGACCGAGAGGCCCTTCGTCGGGGTCGGCTCGGGGCTCGACACCCCGATCTCGAGGATCTCGTGCGTCGATTTGGTCGACATCATCTGGACCTTCTCGCGCGGCTTGATCGAGCCGTCGATCATGCGCACGTAGGTGACGACACCGCGGTAGCTGTCGTAGACCGAGTCGAAGATCATCGCGCGGGGTGCGGCGTCGACGGTGCCGACCGGGGCCGGCACGGTGCGGACGACGCGGTCGAGCAGTTCGGCGACACCCTCGCCGGTCTTGCCGGAGACGCGGAGGACGTCCTCCGGCTTGCCGCCGATGAGCTGCGCGAGCTCGGCCGCGTACTTCTCCGGCTCGGCTGCCGGCAGGTCGATCTTGTTGAGGACCGGGATGATCTCGAGGTCGTTCTCGAGCGCCAGGTACAGGTTCGCGAGTGTCTGCGCCTCGATGCCCTGCGCGGCGTCGACGAGCAGGATCGCGCCCTCGCACGCGGCCAGGGAGCGGGAGACCTCGTACGAGAAGTCGACGTGCCCGGGGGTGTCGATCATGTTCAGCGCGAAGGTCTCACCGTCGAGCTCCCACGGCATGCGGACGGCCTGCGACTTGATGGTGATGCCGCGCTCGCGCTCGATGTCCATCCGGTCGAGGTACTGCGCGCGCATCGCCCGGTCCTCGACGATGCCGGTGATCGAGAGCATGCGGTCGGCCAGCGTGGACTTGCCGTGGTCGATGTGCGCGATGATGCAGAAGTTGCGGATCGCGGCGGCCGGCGTCGAGGCGGGCTCGAGCGGCGCAGATGCTTGTGGGCTCACGGTTCCTCGGGGTGGGTCGGACGGTCCGTCGATTGTCCCATGCTCACGCCTCGGCGGCGCGCACCGGGCGGGCGGACCCTGGTCAGGCCTCGGTCGTGCGGGTGCCGACCGTGGGGACGGGCAACCGGCCGAGGCCGTGACGCAGGTCCTCGGCCGACGCCGCCAGGCAGACCCGGATCCAGCCCTCACCGGTCCGGCCGAACGCACTGCCCGGCGCGACCGCCACCCGTTCCCGCTGGAGGAACGCCAGGGCCCATTTGGCGACGTCACCCTGGGTGGCGTGCGAGACGTCGATCCACAGGTAGAACGCGCCCTGCGGGTCGTTGTAGCGGATGCCGGCGGCGTCCAGGACGCCGGTCGCGATCTCGAGGTTCTCGCGGTAGTGCTCGCGGGCGTCCTGCACCGACGAGTGGTCGCCGACGATCGCCGCGAGGGCCGCCCACTGGTCGGGCTCGGCGACGCAGCTGATGATCGACTCCTGCACGGTCCGCATCGTCGGGCCGAGGCCCTTCGGCGTGACGAGGTAGCCGACCCGCACTCCTGTCATCGCGTACGTCTTGCTCAGCGAGAACGCCGAGAAGACCCGGTCGTCGTCGTCGAGGGACGCCAGGCTGACGTGCCGGGTGCCGTAGGTGAAGTACTCGTAGACCTCGTCGCTGATCACCCACAGGTCGTGGCGCTTCGCCAGTGCCAACAGGTCCCGCAGCGTCTGCTCGCCGAAGACGGTACCGAGGGGGTTGGACGGGGAGTTCACGATGATGGCGCGCGTATGGACGGTGATCCGCGCCTCCAGGGCGGCGAGGTCGGGCTCGAACCCGTGCGCCGGCGACAGCTGGTACGGCACCGGGTCCGCACCGATGATGTGGGCGTTCATCGTGAAGGTCGTGTAGCCGGGGTCCGGCACCAGGACCTCGTCGCCGGGCGAGAGCACGAGCGTCATCGCCGTGAACAGCGCCTGGGTCGCGCCGACCGTGACCCAGATCTGCTCGAGGTCTGCCTCGACGCGGTTCTCGCGACGGAGCTTGTCCTGGATCGCGTGCCGCAGCTGCGGGATGCCGCCGTTCGGCCCGTAGTCGGTGCGGTCCTCGGCCCACGCGCGACGTGCGGCGTCACCGATGTGCTTCGCGACCGGGACGTCCGGCTCGCCGATCACGAGCATCGTCACGTCGTCGAGCAGGGCTGCCTGTTCGAACACCCGGCGGATGCCCGACGGCGGGACGGTGTCGATGCGGGGTGCGAGGGACGGCATGTCGACACCGTATCCGCTCGTGTTCCGGCACCGGACTCGGCGCCACGCTGACCGTGTCGGGCTTTGGTCCGGACGGGTCGGCCTGGTAACGTTTGTCGCTGGCTTACGCGTTCCGTCGCCCACGGGTGGAACGCGATGCGACGAAGGGCCCCTCTACCCGGGATCGCAACCACCCGTCCGAGACGAAACCAGGAGCAACACGCATGGCGAACATCAAGTCGCAGCTCAAGCGCATCAAGACCAACCAGAAGGCCACCGACCGCAACAAGGCGTACAAGTCGGAGCTCAAGACGTACATCCGCTACACCAACGAGGCGATCGCCACGGGCGACAAGGACAAGGCCGTTGCCGCCCTGTCGCTCGCGGCGAAGAAGCTCGACAAGGCCGTGAGCAAGGGTGTCATCCACAAGAACCAGGCCGCGAACCGCAAGTCGGCCATCGCGAAGAAGGTCTCGGCTCTCTGAGTCCCGACCTGCTGCCTCAGTTCTGAGGCGCTGACGAAGGCCCCGCACCGATGGTGCGGGGCCTTCGTCGTTCCCAGGGGGCGGGGGCGGCTGGGGCGTGTGCGGCGTGCGGCGCCGCGGCCGCGGCTGGTTCCGTTCGGCTGCGCCCAACAGCGACCACCCCGAACCACGGGATGCCGCGGATCGAGCGGGATCCGGTTGGGCGCGGGCGATCGGCACCATGCGGGGCCGACAGGCGCGGGCAGCATGGCGGACGGAGCGGCTCCGCCGACGGCCGGGAGGCTCGGTGCCGGTCAGCGCTCCTCGCCACGTCGGGCGATGGTGCGGACCATCACCTCGAGCGCGAAGTGGGCGTCGCGGGATCCGCCCTTCACCGCGGCGTCGGCGGTCGCGATGCTCATGATGGCGTTCGCGAGGCCCGCTTCGCTCCAGCCGGCGACGTCGCGCTGGGCTCGCTGTACCTGCCACGGCGCCATGCCGAGCGCCGAGGCCGCCTGGCCGCTCGACCCGCGGAAGGAACTGACCTTCGCCATCGTGCGGATCTTGCTCGCGAACGCGGCGACGATCGGCACCGGGGCCTCGCCCGTCGCCAGGGCGTGCCGGAGCTCGACGATGGCCGGCGCGGATCGTCCGGCCAGGGCGATGTCGGCGACCTTGAACGCGTTCGTCTCGACGCGGCCGCCGTAGTACTTGTCGACGGTGCGGTCGGTGATCTCAGCAGCCTCGTCGGCGAGGAGCTGCCGGCAGGCTGCGGCGAGTTCGGCCAGGTCGTCGGCGAAGGCGGCCACGAGGGTGCGCACGGCGGAAGGGGCGATCTTGCGTCGGGCAGCGCGGAACTCCGCGTTGACGAAGTCGATCCGGTCGGTGTCGCGCTTGATCTCGTCGCACTGCACCTCGATGCCGCCGCCGACTCCGCTGCGGATGGTGTCGAGGAGCTTCTTGCCCCGGACTCCCCCGCCGTGCCGGAGCACCAGTGTGACGTCGTCGGCCGGGTTCTGCAGGTAGGAGATCGTCTCGGTGATGAAGGCGTCGGTGCACTTCTCGACGTTCGTGACCCGGACGAGTCGGGGTTCGCCGAACAACGAGGGGCTCGCCAGGGTCGACAGCAGTCCGGGGGCGTACTGGTCCGCCTCGAGGTCGTGCACCTCGAGCGCCGGGTCCTCGCCGACGAGCAGGTCGCGGAGCATGCCGATCGACCGCTCCGCCAGGAACGTCTCGGCGCCGGTGACCAGGACGACCGGGGCCGGGCGGATCGCCGACCACGGGATCTGGTCGATCTTCGCTGCGGCGCGTGCGGGCTTCTTGGCGGGCATGCGGGTCCTTCCGGTGGTGCTGGGCGACGACGACGTCCAGGCCCGTGCATCGGCGGCGCAGTGCCGGTCGGCGTCGCACCGATCCTACGGGCGGCAGCCGACGCCCCGGCGTCGCGAGTCCGGCCGGCGGCAGCCGATGCCCCGCCCCCGGCCCCCTTCCGAACGGCGACCGACGCCCCACCGCCGCCACCGCTGCGAACGGCAACCGACGCCCCGTCGTCGCGCTCGGTCCACACCTCGACGGACCGACGACCATCACCGCCGACGGCCGACCCGCCCGCCGCGGCCCCGGTGTCCCCGCGGTCCCCCGTCTCGCTCCCGCCGCGCACCACGATCGTCCCCGACCGGTCCGTGCGGTACGGCAGCGTCCCCGCGGCGACCAGCATCTCCAGCGCGCTGGCCGTCGGGTGCCCGTAGTCGTTGTCCGCGCCGACGCCGATGAGCCCGACCCTGGCAGCGAGCGCCCGGTACAGCTCGGGGTCCTGGTCGGCCGAGCCGTGGTGGGCGACCTTCACGACGTCCACCGGCGCCAGGGCCTCCGGCGGCGCGCTCCGCGACAGCCGACGTTGGGCGTCCTCACCCAGGTCCCCGAGGAGCACCGCGCTGACGCACCCCGGGCAGGGGCGCTCCGGCGCGGGATCGACGCGGAGGACGAGGCTCGCCGCGTTGCCCGCTCGCTCGTCGCCCTCCGGTGGCCAGAGGACCTGCCAGCGGAGGTCGCCGAGCAGCCCGGTGGTCCGGTCGGCCGCCTGGCGGACGTCGACCCCGGCGCTCCGCAGGTCACCGACGACGCGGTCGTCCGCCGGCCTGCCGACCGGACCGACCAGGGCGGTCTCGACCCGCGTCGCGACCGAGGCCACGGCGCCGACGTGGTCGCGGTCGAAGTGGGTCAGGACGAGCAGGTCGATCCGGTCCACACCGAGGAGGGCCAGACAGGCCGTCAGCCGGGCGTCGTCGTCCCCGGTGTCCACGAGGGCCGTCCGACCAGCGCTCCGCAGCAGCGTGGCGTCACCCTGCCCGACGTCGCACATCGCGATGGTCCAACCGGTCGGCACACTGCCCCGGACCAGGACCGCAGGCACGGTGACCGACCCGATCCCCACGATGACCGTGAGTGCGGCGACGCCGGACAGCACCCGTCGGAGCCGTGCCCGGACCAGCACCCCGCCCGCGAGTCCGGCGCTCACCACCCCGGCGGCGACGACGCCGCCCGGTCCCGACGGCCACGGCACCGAGGCCACCGGCAACCCGGCCGCGCCGTGTGCGATGAGCCCGATGCCGGCGGCCGGCACCCACCCGACGGTCGCGAGCAACCCGGCCCCGACCGGCCACACCGGCGCGAGCAGGCACGCGGCGAGACCGACGATCGTGGCGACCGGGGCCAGCACCTCGGCGAGCAGGTTCGCCGGGACCGCGTACGTCGGCAGGGCGGGGGCGAGTGGGATCGTGACCGGCCAGCATGCCACCTGCGCTGCGATCGGGATCGCCACGGCGGCTGCGACGGGCGTCCAGATCCACCGCGCGAGCAGGTCGGTGAGTGGTGCGGCGAGGACCACGATGCCGACGGTCGCCAGCACCGACAGTGCGAAGGCGAACGAGCGGGCCACCCACGGATCGGCGACGAGCATGCCGACGGCCGCCAGGGCGATGAGCGGCACACCCCGCACCGGCCGTCCGCTGAGGTGCACGACGAGCACCACGATCGCCATCACGGTCGCGCGCGTGATCGACGGGTCCGGCCGGACGAGCACGACGAACCCGAGCAGCACGACGACGGCCGCTGCCGCACGGAGGACCCTCGGTGCGCCGGTCACCCGACCGAGCAGCACCACGAGACCGACCAGGACCGCGCAGTTCGACCCCGAGACCGCCGTCAGATGGGTCAGCGCCGAGGTCTCCATCGCCTGCTCCGTCTCGGCGTCGAGCCCGGACCGGTCCCCGATCGCGAGCCCGCGGAGGAGCGGCCCACCCGGCTCCGGCAGGTCCGCGGTGACGGCGACGAACGCCGCTCGGGCGTCCGCGCTGGCGCCGAGGAGCCCGGTCGGTCCGGCCCGCGTCGCGACGACTCCGCGAGCGAAGAGCACGACGCTGGTCGTGGAACCGGGGTCGTCGCGCTGCAGCTGTCCGCGGACGGAGACGACCGTCCCGGCCGCCAGCACGGCTCGCCGCGGTTCGTCCAGCGCGGGGACGAGCCGGACCGGCACCCGCAGGCCGTCCGACCGGGAGGCACGCCCCACCACCGCCTCGATCGTCCCGACCACGGACCGGTCGCCGGGCGTGAGGTCGCGGTCGAGCCGGACACGGGCCTCCAGGCTGTGACCGGCCGTCTGCCGCACGATCGACGGCAGTCGGTGTTCCTGCCCGGCGGCGACCGCTGCGGCCGTCAGCGCGACCAGCAGGGCCGCTGTGAGCACCAGCGCTGCGACCGCCCGCACCGGCACGGACGGCCCGGTCCGGAGCAGCACGACGAGCGACGCCAGTCCGACCACGGCCGCGGAGGCCGCTACCGGCCCGACCGCATCCGGGTCGCCGACGAGCACCGCGACGACGATCCACGTCACCGCCGCCGGCCCGGCGAGCCGGAGGTCGGCCAGCGACGGCCGCAACGCGCCACCGAGCGCGGCACCGGACACGGTCTGAGTCCGAGTCGGCGTCGGCGTCGGCGTCGGAACGGCCCTGAGCGCGGCCGGAGCGCTCACACCGTCACCCGGTCCTGCAGTTCGGCGAACCGGCCCTCGCCGATGCCGCTGACCTCGAGCAGGTCCTCGACCGACCGGAAGCCGCCGTGCTCGTCGCGCCAGGCGAGGATCCGCTCGGCCAGGGCCGGGCCGATCCCGGGCAGGGTCTCGAGCACGGTGGCGTCCGCGGTGTTGAGGTCCACGACCTGCGCAGCCGCTCCCGCACCGCCACCCGCCCCGGCGGCCCCGGACCCCGAGCCGCCGACACCAGCACCAGCACCGGCACCACCGCCGGGCGGCAACTCGGCGGGCACCTCCGCCTCGCCGATCCGCGGCACGTACAGTCGCTCTCCGTCGACGACCGGGCGCGCCAGGTTGAGCCGGGACAGGTCGGCGTCCGCCGCCGCTCCCCCGGCAGCCGTCAGGGCGTCCGTGACCCGGGCGTCGGCGGCGACGCGGACGACCCCCGCGTGCTCGACCGCCCCGACGACGTACAGCACGGCGACGTCAGGCGAGGGGGACGGCGACCCGGACGCAGCCGAAGGTGCCGAGGCTGGCGCCGACGCCGTCCCGGGCGGACCCGGGTTCCCAGCGGTCGGCGCTCCCGTGACGATCGACACCCCGGGCTCGTCCGTGCCACCCCCACGACCGCCGCCCCACCACCCGGCGACGATGACCCCGAGCGCGAGCACGCCCACGACACCCACCAGCAGCAGGGCAGCGCGGGGAGACAGCGTGAACCGGGACATGTCCCGAGACGCTAGGGAGCCCGGCCGGTCGACCGGGCACTGTCAAGCGCAGCTGTGGAGAGCGCTCGCACCCCGCCAGCTGTGGAGGAACCAGCCCCCGAGGACCGGTCCCAGCGGCACCGACCCACGCGGGACCGGCCCCGAAGGACCGGCCCCCGAGGAACCAGCCCCCGAGCCGACTACCCCTTGATCGCGATGTTGACCAGCTTCGGCGCCCGGACGATGACCTTCACGATCTCCCGGTCCCCGATGTACCGCTGCACCGCGTGCGACGACCGCGCGAGCTGCTCGAGCTCGTCCGCCTCGATCGACTTCGACACCTCGAACGAGTCGCGCACCTTGCCGTTGACCTGCACGACGGCCGTCAGCGTCTCCTGCACGAGCAGCGTCGGGTCGGCCTTCCGCCACCCGAACGTCGCGACCGGGGCGTCGTACCCGAGCGTCTGCCACATCTCTTCACCGGTGTAGGGCGCGAAGACGCTGAGTCCCAGCGCGATCGTCTCGGCGGCCTCGCGGACGGCGGGGTCGGCGGCACCGGGGCCGCTGTCGATCGCCTTGCGGGTGACGTTCACCAGGTCCATGAGCCGTGCGATCACGACGTTGAACTTGAACGACTCCATCAGCCCGGGGGCGTCGGCCAGGAAACGGTGGGTCGCCTGCCGGACGCCGCGGTCACCGGTGGACCAGACGGCGTCGGGCGTCGAAGTGACGTCGACGGCGATCCGGTAGGCACGTGCCAGGAACCGGGCGGAGGCCGCCGGCGAGACGTCCTCCCAGTTGATGTCGTCCTCGGGCGGTCCGGCGAAGCCCATCACCAGTCGGATCGCGTCGACACCGTGGGCGTCGAGCTCGTCGCCGAGCGAGACGCCGCCCTTCGACTTCGACATCTTCGAGCCACCGGAGAGCACCATGCCCTGGTTGAGCAGCGCCGAGAACGGCTCGGTGAAGTCGAGGTAGCCGAGGTCGAACAGCACCTTCGTCACGAAGCGCGCGTAGAGCAGGTGCAGGATCGCGTGCTCGACGCCGCCGATGTACTGGTCGACGGGTGCCCACTTGTTGACGAGCGCCGGGTCGAAGGCCTGCGTGTCGTCGTTCGCGGACAGGAAGCGCAGGAAGTACCACGACGAGTCGACGAACGTGTCCATCGTGTCGGCGTCGCGCTTGGCGGGCGTGCCGTCGACCGGGTTCGGGACGTTCACCCAGTCGGTCGCGCCGCCGAGGGGCGAGGTGCCCTTCGGCTTGAGGTCGAGGCCCTCGGTGGGGGGCAGCACGACGGGCAGCTGGTCCTCGGGCACCGGGTACTCGGTGCCGTCCTCGCCGTGGATGATCGGGATCGGGGTGCCCCAGAAGCGCTGACGCGAGATCAGCCAGTCGCGCAGGCGGTACGTCTTGGCGGCGCGGCCGGTGCCCCGCTCGTCGAGCAGGCTGATGGCCGCGGTGATCGCGTGCTGCTTGCTCATGCCGTCGAGCGGACCGGAGTTGATCATCCGACCGGCGCCCGTCAGGGCTTCGCCGGTGGCGACCGGGTCGAGCGTGGGGACGTCGAAGTCGTCGAGCGTCGCCCCCTCCGGGATGACGGGGATCGCACCGGTGACGGCGGCGTTGGTGTCGACGACGACCTTGACGGGCAGGTCGAAGGCGCGGGCGAAGTCCAGGTCGCGCTGGTCGTGTGCGGGCACGGCCATCACGGCACCGTGGCCGTAGTCGGCCAGCACGTAGTCGGCGGCCCAGAGCGGCAGGCGCTCCCCGGTCAGCGGGTGGATCGCCCAGCGGCCGAGCGGTACACCGGTCTTCGGGCGGTCGGCGTTCTGCCGGTCGATGTCCGAGGTCTTCTGCGTCGCGACCAGGTAGTCCTGGAACGCGGCACGGGTGGCGTCGTCGACGGACGGGTCCGCGACGAGTTCGGCGGCCAGGTCGGAGTCCGGGGCGACGACCAGGAAGGTCACGCCGTGGATGGTGTCCGGGCGCGTGGTGAAGACGGTGACCGGCTCGTCACGGCCCTCGATGACGAAGTCGACGTCCGCGCCGACCGAGCGGCCGATCCAGTTGCGCTGCATCGCGATGACCTTCGACGGCCACCGCCCCTCGAGCTGGTTGAGGTCGTCGAGCAGCCGGTCGGCGTACTTCGTGATCCCGAAGTACCACTGCGTCAGCTTCTTCTTCACGACGACGGCGCCGGATCGGTCCGAGGTGCCGTCGGGCAGGACCTGCTCGTTCGCCAGCACGGTCTGGTCCACCGGGTCCCAGTTCACCCAGCTGTCCTTGCGGTACGCCAGGCCCTTCTCGTACATCTTGAGGAACAGCCACTGGTTCCACTTGTAGTACTCGGGGTCCGAGGTGTGGATCTCGGTCGACCAGTCGAACGACGGCGCGTACCGCTTGAACGAGGCCTTCTGCTGCGCGATGTTCGCGTAGGTCCACTCCTTCGGGTCGACACCACGCTTGATGGCGGCGTTCTCGGCGGGCAGGCCGAACGAGTCCCAGCCGATCGGGTGCAGCACGTTGAAGCCCTGCTGGCGCCAGTAGCGCGCGACGAAGTCCCCGAGCGCCCAGTTCTCGGCGTGGCCCATGTGCAGGTCGCCGGAGGGGTACGGGAACATCTCGAGGATGTACTTGCGCGGGCGCTTGTCGTCGGGGTCGGCGGTGAAGAGGCCGAGCTCTTCCCACCGCGCCTGCCACTTCTGCTGGATGCGCCGGAAGTCGTAGGTGTGCGGGTCCTCGACGTGCTGCTCGATGGTCACGGTCGTCAACGATACAAGCCGGGAGGCCCGTCCCGCGTCCGTGCGTCGGCTCACCCGTCGAGCAGGCGTCCGTCCCGCATCCGCAGGGTCCGGTCGACGAGGTCGGCGGGCACCGGCACGTGCGACACGACGAGGAGGGTCCGTCCGGCCGCGCGGGCGGTCGTCACGAGGTCGCGGAGCACGCTGTCGCCGAGGTCGGGGTCGATGTCGGCGGTCGGTTCGTCGAGCACCAGGACCGGGAACGCGTGCAGGAGCGCGCGGGCCAGTGCCAGTCGGTGGGCCTGTCCACCGGACACGAGCGAGCCGCGCTCCCCCACTCCGGCGTCGAGTCCCCCGCGTCGACGGACCCAGTCGCCGAGCCCGACCCGGTCGAGCACGGCGAGCAGTTCGACGTCGGTCGCGGTCTCGCGCGCGAAGAGCAGGTTCTGCCGGACGGACTGGTCGAAGACGAACGGGTCCTGCTCGATCAGCCCGATGCGGGCGCGGACGGCGTCGGGGTGCAGGTCCCGCGCCTCCGTCCCGTCCAGGGTGTAGCTGCCGGTGTGGTCGACGAAGCGGACGAGGGCGTCCACGAGGGTCGTCTTGCCGGACCCGCTCGGGCCGCTGAGCACGACGACCTCGCCGGGCTGCAGGTCGAACGAGACCCCGTCGACCGCCGGGGTCGACGCGCCCGGCCAACGGACGGACAGGTCACGGACCCGGACGGCGACGGCGGCCGGCACGACGAGGTCGTCGGCGTCGGCGGCGTCCTCGGGTTCCGGCACCAGCCCGGCCGGCGGTTCCGCGGGGACGACCTGTTCGACCCGGTCGGCGGCAGCCCGGACACGCCGGAGCGTCAGGACGGCGAGCGGGACCCCGCCGACGACCTCGAACAGGGCGAGCGGCACGAACACCGCCAGCGCCCAGAGCGGACCGTCCAGAGCGCCGCTGACGACCGCCGGAGCGCCGACGGCCAGCACACCGATGACCGCCGCCCCGCCGACCAGCCCGACGAGCGCACCGACGAGCGACTCGACGGCACCCCGGCGGCGGACCGCCCGGGTGACCTGCTCGTCGAGACGGGCGATGTGGGTGAGTCGTTCCTCCAGCGTCCCGTAGGCGACGAAGACGTCGAGCGTGCGGACCGTGTCGAGGACCAGGTCGGCGACGCGCCCGCGGTCGGCCGCGGTCTCGACGTCCGAGCGGCGGGCGACGGCCGCGGTGACGACCGTCCCGACCAGGGCGGCGACGCCGAGGGCCAGCAGCAGCACGAGGGCGGCCGGCACGGAGACGAACGCGACGGCGACGACGGAGAGCAGTGCGGTGACGCCCGCCGACACGAGTGGCCCGACGACCCGGATCGGCAGGTCCTGCAGCCGGTCGGTGTCGGTGACGAGCCGGGTCATCAGGTCGCCACGCCCGGTCGACCCGAGCCCGGCGGGTGCGACCGAGGCGAGCCGTCGGTACATCTCGGTGCGGACGACGGCGAGCTGCCGGAACGAGGCGTCGTGCCCGGCCAGCCGGTCGACGTAGCGGAACACGGCACGCCCGAGCGCGAAGGCGCGGACGCCGACTATGACGAGCGTCAGGTAGAGGATCGGCGGGTGCTCGGCGGCCCGGGTGATGAGGTACCCGCTCGCCGCGAGCAGGGCGACGCCGCAGAGCGCGCTGAGCACGCCGGCGGCGACGGCCTTGGTCCAGCCGCGACCACTGGGCAGGGCGAGCCGCAGGACGGACCGGGTGCGGGCCTCCCGGCCGGTGGTGCTGGTCATGCGGACACCTCCTGGGCGGATCGCCGGGACGAGACCGTGACGGAGCCGGTGGCGCCGATCGCGACGACGACGTCGGCCGCGGCCACGACCGCGGGTCGGTGGCTGGCGACGACGACGACCGCCCCCGCGTCCGCCAGGCGGCGGACGGCGGCGACGACCTGCGCCTCGGACTCGGCGTCGAGGGCCGACGTCGGCTCGTCGAGCAGCACCAGCGGCGTCTGCTGCCGGGCCGCGCGGTACAGGCCGCGGGCGACGGCGACACGCTGGGCCTGGCCGCCGGACAGTCCGGACCCGCCGCTGCCGACCGGGAGGCCCGGGTCGACTCCCAGCCCCACCGCACCGAGCGCGGTCCGCACGTCGGCCGTGTCCGGGTCGGCGGAGAGCGCGACGTTCTCGGCGACCGTACCGCGCACCAGGCGCGGACGCTGGTCGACCCAGGAGGTGCCGTCACGGACCGACAGGTCAGCACGGCCGGGCACGGTGACGGTGCCGTCGGCGGGCAGCACGCCACGGATCGCGGCGATCAGGCTGGACTTGCCGGAGCCGCTCGGGCCGACGAGGGCGACGACGGTGCCGGCCGGGGCGGTGAGGTCGACCGGCCCGACGACGGTCTCGGGGCGGTGCACGGTCAGCCCGGCGAGGACGAGGGCGGCGGAGTCCGACCGGATCGGAGCCGAACCCACCGGAGCGGGACCCTCCGGAGCCGCCCCGTCCGGGTCGTCGAGCACGTCGAGGACGGCCTGCGACGCCGCCACCCCGTCCTGGGCCGCGTGGAAGTCGGCGCCGACCTGCCGGAGCGGGGCGAACGCCTCCGGGGCGAGGACCAGCACGAACATCGCCGCACCGAGGCCGAGCGAGCCGTCGACCAACCGGATGCCGATCGACACCGCGACGAGCGCAACGGACAGGCTCGCGGCGAGCTCGAGGGCGAAGCCACTGACGAACGACAGCCGGAGCACGCCGATCGTGCCCCGGCGGTACTCGTCGGTGACCTGCCCGATGCGACCGACCTGGCGGCGGGCCCGGCCGAAGACCCTGAGGGTCGCGAGTCCCTCGACGGCCTCGGTGAAGGCCCCGCCGAGTCGGGCGAGCGCGTCCGCCTGCTGCTGCTGCAGCGAACGGGTCGCGAGGCCGATGAGGACCATGAACACCGGGATGACGGGCATCGCGCACACGATCACGACGGCGCTCGTCAGGTCGCCGGACCCGATCGCGACGAGCAGCAGCGGGGTCGCGACCGCGGTCAGGGCGAGCTGCGGCAGGTAGCGGCCGAAGTAGGCGTCGAGTGCGTCGAGCCCGGGGCCGAGCGTGGTGGCGAAGCCGGCGCTCGACCGACCGGCGAGCCACCCGGGGCCCCGGTCGGCCGCGCGCCGGAGCACGGCGGCGCGGAGTTCGCTCTTCACGCGAGCATCCGCGCGGGCGGCGAGGTCGTCCGTCGCCCAGGACGCGACCGCCCGGAGGACGAACGCACCGCCGAGCAGCGCGAGCGTGCCGGCGAACGTCGCGGGGACGACACCGGCACGGACCGCGTCGACGACCTGGGTCACGGCGGCCGCGATCCCCCACGCGATCACGATGGTCGCGATCGTCCGGACCGCGCCGGTGCCGGCGGCGGCCACGACGAAGCCGCGTGCCGTCCGGGACAGACGGAGCAGGCGGGGGTCGAGCGGCTTCACACGTGCCTCCTGGTCAGTGCGCGGCCTGCGCGACGGTGGCGCGCGAGACCCGCTTGCGGAAGACCCAGTACGTCCACGCCTGGTAGGCGAGCACGAGCGGGATGCAGACCAGCGCGACCCAGCTCATCACCGTCAGCGTGTACGTGCCGGACGAGGCGTTGGCGACGGTCAGGCTGTTCGCCGGGTCGTTCGTGGCGGGCATGACGTCCGGGAACACCGCGGTGAACATCGCCAGGACGACCGCCGCGATGGTGACGGCCATCAGGGCGAAGGCACGTCCCTCCCGGCCGCGTGCGGCACAGAGGACCGCGACGACCAGGGCCACGGCGCCGACGGCGGAGAGCACGAGCGACGTCGGGGTGGACCGGACGAGCGCCATCGTGACCAGGAAGACCGCCGCGACGACGATCGTGACCACGCCGGCGCGCTTCGCCAGGCGCATCGCCCGCTCGCGCATCTCGCCCTCGGTCTTCAGCGCCACGAACACGACGCCGTGGGTGAAGAAGACCAGCAGCGTGGTGGCACCGGCGAGCAGTGCGAAGGGGTTGAGCAGGTCGAACAGCGTGCCGGTGTAGTTGTGTCCGGAGTCCATCGGGATCCCCCGGACGACGTTGCCGAACGCGACGCCCCAGAGGAACGACGGCACCGCGCTGCCGACCACGATCATCAGGTCGAACCGACGCTTCCACGCCAGGTGCTTGTTCTGGTGCCGGTACTCGAACGACACCCCGCGCAGGATCAGCGCGGCGAGGATGAGCAGCAGCGCCAGGTAGAAGCCGGAGAACATCGTCGCGTACCACTCGGGGAAGGCGGCGAACAGGCAGGCGCCGGCGACGATCACCCAGGTCTCGTTGAGGTCCCAGACGGGGCCGATCGTGTTGATGAGGACTCGGCGGTCGGTGTCGTCCTTGCCGAGGAACGGCAGGGACATGCCGACGCCGAAGTCGAACCCGTCGAGCACGAAGTACCCGACGAAGAAGAGTCCGACGATCGCGAACCACAGAACGGGCAGGTCCATCTCAGGCAGCTTCCATCTCTAGTAGACCGTCACTTCGTGCTTGACCTCGCCGGTCTCCGCGTCGACCTCGGCCGGTGCGGCCGGGCCCTCCTGGGCGACCTTCTTGATGAGTCGGAACTCGACCACCGCGAGGGATCCGTAGATGAGGGTGAACACGACGAGCGAGATGAGGACCTCGAGGCCCGTCACGTTCGGGGAGACCCCGTCGGCCGTCTTGAGCAGGCCGAACACGAGCCACGGCTGGCGGCCCATCTCGGTGAAGACCCAGCCGACGATCATCGCGGCCATCGGCAGCGGCACCGCCCAGATCGCGATGCGCCAGATCCACCGCTGCTGCGGGAAGCGGCCCTTGCGGGTCAGCCAGAGCCCGGCGAGCGAGACCAGCACGGCGCCCATCCCGAGCGCGATCATCCAGCGGAAGGACCAGTAGGTCACCCAGATGATCGGCTTGTAGTTCCCTGGGCCGTAGACCTGCGTGTACTGCGCCTGCAGGTCGTTGATGCCCTCGACCGTGCCGGTGAAGGTGTGCGTCGACAGGAAGGACAGCAGGTAGGGCACGCGGATCGAGAACAGTTCGGTGACGCCGTCGGGTGTGCCGAGCGTGAAGATCGAGAACGAGGCGTCCTTGCCGGTCGCGGTGTTGTAGAGCGCCTCGGCGGCGGCCATCTTCATCGGCTGCGTGTCGACCATGGTGAGCCCGAGCTGGTCACCAGTCAGGACCGTCAGCGCACCCGCGGCGACCATCGTCCAGAGGCCGAACTTCAGCGCCGGCATCATCGTCTCGAGGTTCTGGTTGCGCGCCAGGTGGTAGGCGGCGACCGAGATGATCACGCCGGCGGCGACCATGAAGCACGCGAAGATCGTGTGCGGGAAGGCCGCCAGGGCGACCTTGTTGCCGAGGACGGCCCAGATGTCGGTGAGTTCGGCACGACCCTTCGCCGCGTTGATCGCGTAGCCGACCGGGTGCTGCATGAACGCGTTGGCGGCGATGATGAAGTACGCCGACATGATCGTGCCCGCGCTGACGCACCAGATGCTCGCCAGGTGCAGCTTCTTCGGCAGGCGGTCCCAGCCGAAGATCCAGACGCCGATGAACGCGGCTTCGAAGAAGAACGCCAGGATGCCCTCGAGCGCGAGCGGGGCGCCGAAGACGTCGCCGACGAAGCGCGAGTAGTCGGACCAGTTCATGCCGAACTGGAACTCCTGCACGATGCCGGTGACGACCCCCATCGCGAAGTTGATGAGGAAGATGCGTCCGAAGAAGCGGGTGAGCTGCAGGTAGTGCGCCCGCCCGGTCCGGACCCAGGCTGTCTGGAACACCGCGACGACGACGGCCATGCCGATCGTCAGCGGGACGAAGAGGAAGTGGTAGATCGTCGTCAGACCGAACTGCCACCGCGACAGCAGGAGCGGGTCCAGGAGGTCGTTCATGCTTCGACGGTACTGTCGCTCGCGCTGATTCGACAAGTTGTAGAGGGCCCTCGTGCACGAATGTGCACAGCCCTTGCACGGCACAACCGTGCGGAACAAGTGTCACGCACGAGTGCCCCCGGAACGACGACAGGCGCCGGGCTCGATGCCCGACGCCTGTCGTCGTGGGTCCCGCGCAACGACGCGGGATCCTGGGTGTTCGTGCGGCCTAGAGCAGGCCCTCGTCGGTCAGGAAGTCCTTCGCGATCTTCGAGGCCTTCTCCTTGTCGACGGTGCTCTTGGTGTTGAGGTCGATGAGCGCGTCGGTCGTCAGGACCTTGCTCACCTTGTCGATGTCCGCCGCGGCCTTGTCGTCGACCTTGCTCGAGACGACCGGGGTGACGTTCTGCGGCACGATGAGGTTCTTCGGGTCCTTGAGGACCACGAAGTCGTTCGCCTTGATGCTCGGGTCGGCGGTGTAGATGTCCGCCAGCTGCACGGTGCCGTCCTTGAGCGCCTTGACCGTCAGGGCCCCGCCGGAGTCCTCGATCGCCTTGGACTGGACCGTGACGCCGTACACGGACTTCAGGCCCTTCGGACCGTACGGACGCGTCTGGTTCTCCGAGTTCGCGCCGACCGTCAGCGTGCCCTTGACCTTCGACAGGTCGGCGAGGCTCGTCACGTCGTTCTCCTCGGAGAACTTCTTCGTGACGGTGTAGCTGTCCTGGTCGGTGGCCTCGGCGGCGTCCAGGGCACGGAGCCCCTTCGGCAGGGCCTTCTCGAGCCCGGCCGTGATCTCCGACTCGGACTTCGCGGTCGAGTTCTTGTCGAAGTACTGCAGCAGGTTGCCGCCGTACTCCGGCATGACGTCGATCGCGCCCTTCTCGAGCTGCGGGAGGTAGACCTCGCGCTGCCCGATGTTGAAGTTCCGCTTCACCTGGAAGCCGTCCTTCTCGAGAACCTGGGCGTAGAGCTCGGCGATGATCTCGTTCGAGTAGTACTGCTGCGACCCGACGACGATCGTCTTCGAGTCGGAGGAGGTGCTGGAGCCGCTGTCGAGCGGGCTGCTGGAGGAGCAGCCGGCGAGGGCGGCGGCCACGCCGACGGCGACCGCGGCGGCGATGCCGGCGCGGAGCTTGGGTGCTGTGATCACGAGGGGGTTCCTTCCGGGATGGGTGTGTGGGGCCGCTCACGCGATCCCGAGCGACGCCGTGTCGGACGGTCGGCGACGCCCGCGGGCACCACCGCCCGCTGGAGCACGGAGAAGACGATCTCGAACGCGATCGCGAGTGCGATCACGAGGATGGAGGCGCCGAGCATCATGGCGTAGTCCTGGGTCTTCAGCCCGAGGAACACGTAGCCACCGAGCCCGCCGGAGCCGACGTACGCGGCGAGGGTGGCGGTGGCGACGACCTGGAGCACGGCGGCTCGGACGCCACCGACGAGCAGCGGCAGGCCGAGCGGGATCTCGACCTTGGTCAGGATCTGCCACTCGGTCATGCCCTGCGCCCGCGCGGCGTCCACGGTCACCGGTTCGACGGACTCGATGCCGGCGTAGGCACCGGCGAGCACCGACGGGATCGCCAGGACGACGAGCGCGAGCAGGGGTGCCTGCAGGTTGGCGCCGAGCATGAGGCCCACCAGGGTGAGCACGCCGAGTGTCGGCAGGGCGCGGATGCCGCCGGACAGGGCGATCGCGAAGCCGCGGGCCTTGCCGGTGTGGCCGATGGCGTAGCCGATCGGGATGGCGATCACCGACGCGATGAGGACGGCGAGCAGCGAGATCCAGATGTGTTCCCACAGCCGCTCGGGCACGGCGTCCGGGCCGGCGTAGTTGGCGGGGTCGAACACCCAGCCGAAGGCCTGTCCGATGATCATGAGGTGACCTCCGCGTTCTGGAGCACGCGGCGGGTCGCACGCTTCGACGGCGCCGAACGACGCGTCCACGGCATCACGATGCGGCCGAGCAGCACGAGCAGCCCGTCGATCGCGAACGCCAGGACGAGCACCATCACGACACCCGCGAGGATCTCCTCGGGGATGTTCCGACCGATGCCGTCGGTGAAGAGCGACCCGAGGCTCTGGATGCCGAGGACCGCGCCGACCGTGGTCAGCGAGATGGTCGACACCGAGACGACCCGGAGGCCGGCGAGCAGCACTGGGCCGGCGAGCGGCAGGTCCACGCGGAAGAAGCGCTGTGCTCCCGAGTACCCCATCGCGGTCGCGGCCGAGGTGGTGTCCGGGTCGACCGAGCCGAGGCCGTCGACGGTCGAGCGGACCATCAGCGCGAGGCCGTAGAGCGTCAGGCCGACGACGACGTTCACCGGGTCCTGGAGTCCGGTGCCGATGAGCCCCGGCAGGGCGATGAACAGCGGGAGCGACGGGATGGCGTAGAGCAGCCCGGCGAGCGTGACGATGCCGCCACCCAGACCGCTGCTCACCCGACGTGCACCGGGCCGGCGGAGTCGGACGACGAGCCAGCCGATCGGGATCGACAGCAGGAACGCGACGATGATCGGCGGGATCGCGATCGCCAGGTGCGCGACCGTGTCGTCCCCGATCGTGTCGAGGTTCGACAGCACCCAGTTCACCGGGTGCTCCCACCCTGCGCCGCAGCACCCGGGGCGCTGGGCGTCCCGGCCTCGGAGCGGACAGCGGCAGCGGCGTCGACGACGCCGACGGGACCGGTCAGGACGCCGGCGGCGCGACCGTCCCCGTCCACGACGACCGGACCGGTCGGGGTCTGCTCGACGCGGAGGGACCGACGGCCCCGGCCCACGCCGATGAAGTTCGCGACGAAGTCGTCCGCCGGGGCGGACAGGATCTCGGCGGGGGTCCCCTGCTGGGCGATCTCGCCGCCCTTCTTGAGGATCACGACCTGGTCGCCGAGCTTGAAGGCCTCGTCGATGTCGTGTGTGACGAAGACGACGGTCTTGCCGAGCTCACGCTGCAGTCGGATCAGCTCGTCCTGCAGGTCGTTGCGGACGAGCGGGTCGACGGCGCCGAACGGTTCGTCCATGAGCAGGACGTTCGGGTCGACCGCGAGACCACGGGCGACGCCGACGCGCTGCTGCTGTCCGCCGGAGAGCTGCGAGGGGTACCGGTCGGCGAGCGACCGGTCGAGGCCGACGGTGTCCATCAGCTCGAGGGCACGCTTCCGCGCGTCGGCCTTCGAGACACCGGTGAGCAGCGGCACGGTCGCGATGTTGTCGGCCACCTTGCGGTGCGGCAGCAGCCCGGCGTTCTGCATCACGTAGCCGATCCGACGGCGCAGCTGCACCGGGTCGACGCCGGCGATGTCCTCGCCGTCGATCTGGACGGACCCCGCGGTCGGGTCGATCATCCTGTTGATCATCCGGAGGAGCGTGGTCTTGCCACAACCGCTCGAACCGACGAACACCGTCGTGCTCCGCGAGGGGATCACGAGGTCGAACGACTCGACGGCGTTCGTGCCGTCCGGGTAGGTCTTGCGCACCGAGCGGAACTCGATCATGGGTGCCCTTCTTGGTGGAGGTAGCCCGACTCCGGAGAACAGTACATGCCCGAGCGCATACCGGTTCGCTCAGGTCCGAACGTGACGCCTGGCGGACATCCACCCCGGGTCCGCGCAGTTCGGACACGAACGCCCGCCCCTCCTGTCCGGAGGAACGGGCGTTCGGATGGTTCCGGGTCGACTCGTGCCGACCGGCGATCGGCGATCGGCGATCGGCGACGGGGATCGGTCAGGAGGCCCCGATCACCGACTCCAGGTACGGCCGGCTCATCGCGCGGTACGCCGCGATCAGCTCGGTGTCGGGGTGGTCGCGGTCGACGTGGGCGCGGGCGAGGACCGCATGCGCGGACTCCGCCAGGACGACCCACGCGCGGTTGACCGCGTCGGACTGCGGCAGGTCGAACCGCTCGCGCATCACGGTGCCGACGGCCCCGCCGAGCACGGCGAGCCGGTCGGCGTCCTCGTCACCGGACGTCGTGTCGATGTCGGCGAACCGGATGGCCCGGAAGCCGGGCTCGTTGCGGTACATCTCCGCCGTCATGTCGACGAGCGCGTCGCAGCCTTCCTGCCACGTCGTGGCACCCGAGGCGTCGAGCGTCTCGACGAAGCGGGCGGCGAGGCGCTGGGTGCAGCGGATGGCCAGCGCCTCGACCACGGCGATGCGGTCCGGGAAGTACCGGTAGACCGTGCCGATGGACGCGCCGGCACGCTCGGCGACCATGGCGGTCGTGAGCCGCTCGAAGCCGATCTCGTCGATGACCGCAGCAGCGGCGTCGAGCAGGCCCGCGAGGCGCGCCGAGCTGCGGGCCTGGACCGGCTCGTTCCTGAGCAGTGATGATCCCCCCGGCAGTGCGTTCGAAACCTCGGTGACGAGCACGTGAACTCCTTCTCGCGGTGACCGCGGGCTGACTGGCTGAGACCGCAACTCTCGCAGACGACGGCTTGGTCTTGGCTGCGATTCCCGGGGTGTCGGGTCCCCGGCCCCGTCCGGCGAGCACCCCGCATGGGATGATGGTGCGATGCCCGAGTCGACGCCTCCCGACCCTGCCGCGCCCCGGGACACCGTCCCGACGCCCGAGGGCAGCGCAGCTCCGGGCCGTGACGCCCGGTCCGTGGAACGCGAGCACGACCGGCGCGAACAGTCCCCCTGGGGCATCCAGCAGTGGGAGACCGCGATCCCCGAACCGATCCTGCACCGGGCCGCCCGCATCGAGGACGCCGTGCAGGAGTACCGCGAACAGCACGCCCGGAAGCGCGGTCAGGTCCCGACGGTCATCCCCTACACGGGCTACGGCGCACCGGGGTGGGTCCGTGTGCTCTGCCGTGTGCTGCTCACCCGCCGCGGCCTGGCCTCCGACGTCTCGTACGCGGGCGTCCGCGGCTGGCGCAGCTTCACCAGCGTGGCCGTCGACCACGCCGAGGTCACCATCACCGCCGGCGGCAGCACCCACACCGTGCAGAGCGACCGTGGCGGGGTCGTCGACGCCATCGTCCCGATCGACCTCGAACCGGGCTGGCAGACGATCCGCCTGTCCGCCGGTGGCATGCGCGACGTGGACGCGGACGTCTTCGTGGTGCACCCAGACACCCGCTTCGGCCTGCTGTCGGACATCGACGACACCGTGATGGTCACGAGCCTGCCCCGTCCGATGCTGGCCGCCTGGAACTCGTTCGTGCTCACCGAGCACGCCCGACGTCCGGTGCCGGGCATGTCGGTCCTCTACGAACGCGTCCTGGCGCAGCACCCGGGCGCGCCCACCGTGTACCTGTCCACCGGTGCCTGGAACGTGGCGCCGACGCTGCAGCGCTTCCTGACCCGGAACATGTACCCGTCCGGCACCCTGCTGCTCACCGACTGGGGCCCCACCCACGACCGGTTCTTCCGCAGCGGGCAGCAGCACAAACAGGACAACCTGCGCCGCCTCGCCCGGGACTTCCCGGACGTCCAGTGGCTGCTCGTCGGCGACGACGGGCAGCACGACGAGCACCTCTACGGCGAGTTCGCCAGGGAGCACCCGGAGAACGTCGCCGCGGTCGCGATCCGGCAGCTCTCCACCAGCGAAGCGGTCCTGGCCGGTGGTCGGTCCCGTGCCCAGGAGCGCACCCGCGACTCCACCGTGCCGTGGGTCTACGCCCCGGACGGCGCCGGCCTCTGGACCGAACTCGGACGCGTCGGGATCGCCGAAGTCGACTGAGCGGCGCCCGAAGTCCTGCCGGGAGCGATCTGAACGCACCTTCAGCGCAGGTGCGCCGCAGCCTCCGGGTGGTTCGATCAGGGCATGGCTCAGCGCATCGAGGACCACGCCCTCATCGGGGACTGTCACACCGCCGCACTCGTGACCCGGGACGGTGACGTCGACTGGGCGTGCCTCCCCCGGTTCGACAGCGCATCGACGTTCGCGTCCCTGCTCGGCGACGAACACGACGGGCAGTGGTCGCTCCGTCCCGCCGACCCCGACGCGACCCCGGTCCGCCGGCACGACGGCGACTCCCTGGTCCTCTCGACCGTGTGGACCACCACGACCGGCGTCGTCGAGGTCACCGACTTCATGCCCGTCGACGCCCACCGCGCGACCATCGTCCGACGGGTCCGCGGCCTCACCGGCACGGTCGAGATGCGGCAGGTGCTCCGCATCCGGTTCGGGTACGGCTCCGTCCTGCCCTGGATCCGGCAGGTCGGCAACGCGGACGAGCCGGTCCTCGTCGCGACCGCCGGCCCGGACGCCGTCGTCGTGCGGGGCCCGCGCTTCCGCGCCGACGACCACCGGCACACCGCCACCACGACGATCGCGGACGGCGACGTGCTCGACACCGTCCTCACCTGGTACCCGTCGCACCGCGAACCGCCGGAGCCGTTCGACGTCGACGCGGCCCTGCACCACACCCGCGACTGGTGGCACGACTGGACCTCCCGCACCCGCGCCGAGGGCAAGTACGCCCCCGCCGTCCGCAGCTCCCTGATGTACCTGCGGGCGATGACCCACGCCGAGACCGGCGGCGTCGTGGCGGCCGCGACCACGAGCCTCCCGGAGGACCCTGGCGGCGAACGCAACTGGGACTACCGCTTCGTGTGGCTGCGTGACGCGTCGATGGCGCTCGCGTCCCTCATCGCCCACGGGTACCGCGACGAGGCCTCGCACTGGCGGGCCTGGCTGCTCCGGGCGATCGCCGGCGACCCCGACGACGTGCAGATCATGTACGGCATCGCCGGCGAGCGGGAGTTGCCGGAACGCACGCTCGACCACCTGTCCGGGTACGCCGACTCGAAGCCGGTACGCGTCGGCAACGGGGCGTACACGCAGTACCAGGGCGACGTGTTCGGCGAGGTCCTGGCGGCCCTGCACGACGCCCGCGAACTCGGTGTCGAGGAGAGCGGCGCCTCCTGGTCGCTGCAGCGCGCCCTCCTCAGTCACGTCGAGGCGCACTGGCAGGAGCCCGACAACGGCATCTGGGAGATGCGCGGACCGCGCCGGCACTTCACCCACTCGCGCGCGATGATCTGGGCCGCGTTCGACCGCGGGGTCGCCGCGTGCGAGGAGTTCGGCCTCGAGGGGCCGGTGGAGCGCTGGCGCACGCTGCGCGATCAGGTCCGGGCCGAGATCGAGGAGCACGGCTGGAACGCCGAGCGGGGCGCCTACCGCCAGCACTACGACACCGACGAGGTCGACGCGAGCCTGCTCGTGCTCCCCCAGATCGGCTACTGCAAACCGGACGACCCGCGGATGCTCGGGACGGTGGCCGCCATCGAGCAGGACCTGCGGGTCGGCGACGACGGACTGCTGCTCCGGTACCGGACGTCCTCCGGCTTCGACGGCCTCAGCGGCGCGGAACACCCGTTCCTGGCCTGCTCGTTCTGGCTGGTCGAGCAGTACGCCGGCTCCGGTCAGGTCGAGGACGCGGAACGGCTCATGGACGTGCTCGTCGGCTTCGCGAACGACGTCGGGATGCTGTCCGAGGAGATCGACGTCGCGACCGGCCACCACATCGGCAACACCCCGCAGGCGCTCTCGCACCTGACGCTCGTCACCGCGGCCGACGCGATCGCACGGGCGAAGGGGGCAGCGGCAGGGCACCGGACCCGGGCGGCACAGCACGGTGGCGGCACCTGGAGCGTCAGCGGTGCCGGTGAGCGGGCCGGCGGACCGGCCTGACGCCTGCGCGGTCCCGCACGTGGTGCGCCACGACGGACGGGAGGCCCGGTACCAGCTGGTACCGGGCCTCCCGTCATGCGGTGGTCACGTCGGTCAGGACGAGCTGACCCACTCGGCCGGTCCGCGCGAACCGGCGCGGTACTCCTCGAGCGGGACCGCGCCGGACTTCCAGGCGTTCACGACCGGCTCGACGATCTCCCAGCAGCGCTCCGCGACGTCGCCGCGGATGGAGAGCAGCGGGTCGTCGTGGAAGATGCCGTTGAGGACCTCGCCGTAGGGGGTGAGCTCGCCGTCGTCGAACGAGGACGACAGGGTGACCTGGCCCATCTCGAACGGGTTGCCGCCGCCGTTGGCCGAGACCGACAGCTCGATCTCGTCCGGGTTGAGGACGATCCGCAGCGTGTCCGCCTTGGGCCGACCGGACAGGCCGGAGGGCAGGCGCGTCACGGGCTTGAAGGTGATGAGGACCTCCTTGCGGCTGGCGCCGAGCGCCTTGCCGGAGCGGAGGGTGAAGGGGACGCCGGCCCAACGGGCGGTGTCGACCTCGACCTCGATCTCGGCCAGGGTCTCGGTCTCGCGCGACGGGTCCACCCCGTCCTCCTGCTGGTACGACGGCAGGTCCTTGCCGTCGATCGTGCCGGCGGTGTAGACCGCCCGGCGGGAGGCGATGGTCGCATCGTCGCCCTTGAGGCGCGTCGAGCGGAGCACACGCGCCAGCGACGAGCGGAACTCGACCGAGTCGATCGCTGCCGGGGCGTCCATCGTCACGAGCGCCAGGATCTGGAGCAGGTGCGACTGGATCATGTCGACCAGGGCGCCGGCCTCGTCGTAGTACTGCGCGCGGTTCTCGAGGCCCAGGGTCTCGTCGTAGAAGACGTCGACCTTCTCGATGTTGTCGGCGTTCCAGATCGGCTCGAACATGCGGTTCGCGAAGCGCAGACCGATGATGTTGAGGACCGTGGTGCGTCCGAGGAAGTGGTCGGTGCGGTGCACGCGCTCTTCCGGGACGAGCTCGAGAACCGTCTTGTTGAGCGCCTCGGCGCTGGCGACGTCGGTGCCGAAGGGCTTCTCGAACGCCAGGGTGGTGCCCTCGGGCAGCTCGACGTGCTGGAGCGCCTCGCAGATGTCGGACGCGATCTGCGGCGGCAGCGCGAAGTAGAGGATCGGCTCGGCCTCGGCCGCGTCGAGCAGGGCCTTCAGGTGCTCCGGGTCGGTCGGGTCGCCCTGGATGAACTTCGTCGACTCGATGGTCGCGTCGACCTCCGGGCCCGCGACGTCCTGCGACGCGAACGACTTCGTGACGACGTCCTTCCACTGCTCCTCGCTGCGGGCGCTGCGGCCCGTGCCGATGAGCTGGACCGGGACGGAGCGGCCGCTCTGCAGGAAGGTCCCGAGACCCGGCAGGAGGAGGCGTGAGGCGAGGTCGCCGGTCGCGCCGAAGATGATGAGCGTGCGCTTGTCAGTCACCGGAGGTGACTCCTTTCGCTTGTGGACGGTCCGCAGGACCTGCGGCCGCGGTCATGCGGTCCTCAGGAGCCAAGGTCCATCGTGCCCGGGAGATTCCCGGACCGTTCCAGATGTTGTTCGATGCACGCGTCCGGTGGCGGCGATCCGCCTGCCCCGGACGCAGTTCGGGCGGCACCGAGATGGTGCCGCCCGAAGCGTGTGTGGCGTGGGTCAGTGCCCGAAGTTGCCGCGGTAGTACTCGTAGACCCAGCCCACGAGCGTGATCGCGACGAGCACGAGGCCGATCGGCACGATCCAGAGACCGGCTGCGACCCCGAGGAACACGAGCGCGATCGCCGCGGCCAGGAACAGCGGCCACCAGGACCACGGGCTGAAGTGCCCGAGCTCGGCGTCGCCGTCCTCGATGTTGGCGTCCTGACGGTCCTCCGGCAGCACCCCGCCCTGCGCCGACATGACGCGGCCCAGGTAGAAGGCGATGAAGGCGGACATGATGCCGGTCAGGCCGATCGACAGGGTGCCGACCCACTCGACCGAGCCGTAGTAGATCATCGACCAGATCGTGTACGCGGCGTCCGCGAGCACGAAGAAGACGAACAGGATCCAGAACAGATTGGTGTTGGCGCGCATGGCTGCTACTTCACCTGGCCCTTCGCGGCGTCGTAGGTCGGAGCGTCAGGTGCGTCCTTCGCCGGGCCCACACCGACCGGCACGCCGGCCTCGGGGTGGTTCAGGTCGAACGCCGGGGACTCGGAACGGATCCGCGGGATCGAGGTGAAGTTGTGCCGCGGCGGCGGGCAGGAGGTCGCCCACTCGAGCGAGCGGCCGTAGCCCCACGGGTCGTTGACGGCCACCTTCGGGGCGTTCCGCGCGGTGACGTAGACGTTGAAGATGAACGGCAGGAACGAGATGCCGAGGATCATCGAGCCGATCGTCGACACCTGGTTCATCCAGGTGAAGCCGTCGTTCGGCAGGTAGGTCGCGTACCGACGGGGCATGCCCACGACGCCCAGCCAGTGCTGGATGAGGAACGTGGTGTGGAATCCGACGAACAGTAGCCAGAAGTGGATCTTGCCGAGACGCTCGTTGAGCATCTTGCCGGTGAACTTCGGCCACCAGAAGTAGAAGCCGGAGAACATCGCGAACACGACGGTGCCGAAGACCACGTAGTGGAAGTGCGCGACGACGAAGTACGTGTCGGACACGTGGAAGTCGAGCGGCGGCGACGCCAGGATCACGCCGGTGAGACCACCGAAGGTGAAGGTCACGAGGAAGCCGATGGCCCAGAGGATCGGCGTCTCGAAGGTGACCGAACCGCGCCACATGGTGCCGACCCAGTTGAAGATCTTCACGCCGGTCGGGACCGCGATGAGCATCGTCATCAGCGAGAACCAGGGCAGGAGGACGCCACCGGTGACGTACATGTGGTGCGCCCACACCGTGACCGAGAGGGCTGCGATGGTGATGGTCGCGTAGACGAGCGTCTTGTACCCGAAGATCGGCTTGCGGCTGAACACCGGGAAGACCTCGGACACGATGCCGAAGAACGGCAGGGCGATGATGTAGACCTCGGGGTGCCCGAAGAACCAGAACAGGTGCTGCCAGAGCAGAGCACCGCCGTTGGCCGGGTTGAAGATCTGCGCGTCGAACACCCGGTCGAGACCGAGGCCGAACAGTGCGGCGGCGAGGACCGGGAAGGCCATCAGCACGAGGAGGCTCGTGACGAGCACGTTCCACGTGAAGATCGACATGCGGAACATCGTCATGCCCGGGGCGCGCATCGTGATGATCGTGGTGATGAAGTTGACCGCACCGAGGATCGTCGAGAAGCCGGTCATGCCGAGCCCGAAGACCCACAACGTGCCGCCGAGCCCTGGTGTGAACGTCGTGTCACTCAGTGGCGCGTAGGCGAACCACCCGAACGAGGCCGCACCCTGCGGGGTGAGGAAGCCACCGACGGCGATCGCGCTGCCGAAGAAGTACATCCAGAAGGCCAGGCCGTTCAGACGCGGGAACGCCACGTCCGGTGCACCGATCTGCAGCGGCATGATCGCGTTCGCGAAGCCCGAGAACAGCGGCGTCGCGAACATCAGCAGCATGATCGTGCCGTGCATCGTGAAGAGCTGGTTGTACTGCTCCTTGGTCGCGACGACCTGGAGCCCCGGCTCGAACAGCTGCGCACGGATGACGAGCGCCATGATGCCGGCGAGCAGGAAGTAGAGGAACGAGGTGATCAGGTACATGTACCCGATCGTCTTGTGGTCGGTGGAGGTCGCCCACCGGACGATGATGTTGCCCTTGCGACCGACCCTCGATGCCTGGAAGTCCGGCGTCGAAGGCCTGGTTGTCGCCTGGCCGACGAATGACGTTGTCATTGAGACGCGCCCTTACTTCTTCTCGCTGGACGCCTCGGCAGGCGTCTCGTTGTTCGGCTGGTTCGTGTTGGTGTCGTACTCGTTGCCGAGCAGACCGACCTTGCCCTGGTCCTTGAGGGACGCGAGGTAGTCGTCGTACTTCGCCTGCGACACGACCTTCACCTGGAAGAGCATGAGGGAGTGGTACTCACCGCAGAGCTCGGCGCACTTGCCCTGGTAGGTGCCTTCCTTCTCCGGGATGAAGTACTCGTAGTTCGTCCGGCCCGGGAGCATGTCCTTCTTGTAGAGGAAGTCGATGACCCAGAAGGAGTGGTTGACGTCGCGAGAGCTGAGCTCGATCTCGACCTTCTTGCCCACCGGCAGGTACAGCGTCGGGAGGAGCGACTCGTCGATGGCGCCGCCACCGTTCTCTTCTTCCTGGGCCTGGATGCCCTGGTAGTAGACGCTTTCCTTCGGGTTGCTCTTGTCGATGTAGTTGAAGTCCCAGCCCCAGCGCTTGCCGTAGACGTGCACGGTGGCATCGGGCTGTGCGAACGGCTTCTCGATCGCTTCCTGGTCCTTCGCGGTGAAGGCGAAGAAGCCGAGGACGAGGATCAGCGGCACGATCGTGTAGAAGATCTCGAGCGGCATGTTGTACCGCATCTGCACGGGCAGGCCGGTCTGGCCCTTCCGGCGGCGGTAGACGATCGCGGCCCAGATGATCAGGCCCCAGACGATCAGACCCACGGCGAGCAGCACGATCCAGCTCGTCGTCCACAGGCCGACGATGCGGCTCGTGTGGTTGGTGACGTCCTTCGTCTGCTCCGTGCCCGGGAGCCATCCGTTCATCTGCTGCTGCGTGCAGCCAGCCAGTGCGATGACCAGACCGACGGCCACCGGCACGGCCGCCCAACGTATACGGCGATTCGAACGCACTGTTACCTCTCGGAAAGACGTGGCCCGGGAACCGGTCGTCGTGCGACCGGCGCCGACGGTGACCCCGTCGACGAGCACCGAGGTCAGCCGTAGGGCTGACGCGTGGGTGACTCCCAGCTTGGTTGGAACACTCCTAGCCTACTCGCAGCCATCGACACCGAGCGCACAACCGACACGCGTTGTGGACGGAAACGGCACTGCGAGCGGTGGTTTCCCCCGGTCATCTCGGCCCCTGGCGATCTGCGCCGGTACCGAGATGCAGGAACGCGAACGGGGAGCGACCATGTCGGTCACTCCCCGTTCGCGTGTCGCCGCTCCCCCGCGTGTGCGGAGGACCGGCGAGCGGTTGGTCGGGCGCTCAGTGGAAGCTGTCGCCACACGCGCAGGAGCCCTGCGCGTTCGGGTTGTCGATGGTGAAGCCCTGCTTCTGGATCGTGTCCTCGAAGTCGATCGTGGCGCCGTCGAGGTACGGCACGCTCATCTTGTCGACGACGACCTCGACCCCGTCGAACTCGGCCGTGGCGTCACCGTCGAGCAGGCGCTCGTCGAAGTAGAGCTGGTAGATGAGGCCCGAGCACCCGCCGGGCTGGACGGCGAGGCGGAGACGCAGGTCGTCGCGCCCTTCCTGCTCGAGCAGGCTGGCGACCTTCGCCGAGGCCGCGTCGCTCAGCAGCACACCGTGCGACTCGGCATCGGTCGCTGCTTCGGTCGTGATGGTGTCGCTCATCGACGTCTCCCTTGCTGGCGGTGTCGTTCACCGGCCGTCGCGTCGATTCTAAGCACGTGCACCGACCGACGGGGTCCGGATCCAGGACCTGTGGAGGACGGGCCCCGGAGGACGACCGTCACGCCCGGCCCTGCAGACGCGCCAGGAGGATCGCCTCCGAGACGATCGCGCTGTGCAGCACGCCCAGGTGCTGGGACTCGTTCGGGCTGTGCGCCCGCGTGTCGGGGTCCTCGACGCCGGTGACCAGGATCTGCGCCTCGGGGAACTCGGCGGCCAGGTCCGACACGAACGGGATCGAGCCGCCGATGCCCTGCTCCACGGGGTCGGCACCCCAGCCCTCGGACATCGCCGTGCGGGCCTCCTGGACGGCCCAGCCGGTGGCGTCGACCAGGAAGCCGTCGCCCGCGTCGACCTCGGTGATCTCCATGCGCGCACCGAAGGGGACGTGCTGACGCAGGTGGGCCTCCACCGCGGCGAAGGCGTCCGTCGCGGCCTGACCCGGGGCGACCCGGACCGACACCCGCGCGGCGACCGTCGGGATCAGGGTGTTCGAGGCGTTCGCGACGCTCGGGACGTCGAGGCCCGTGACCGTGATCGACGGCTGGAACCACATCCGCGACAGGACCGGACCGTTGCCGACCGGGCGGGCACCCGCGACCAGGGCGGCCTCGCTCGCGAAGTCCGCCTCGGACCGTTCGGGCACCGGGGCGTCGTGTGCCGTCAGCCCGGCCACCGCGACCGCGCCGTCGTCGTCGTGCAGGGAGGCCAGGAGGCGGACCATCGGCATCATCGCGTCCGGGGCCGCACCGCCGTACATGCCGCTGTGGCTGGCGTGCTCGAGCGTCGTCACCGTGAGCTTGAACGTGGTGTTGCCGCGGAGTGAGACGGTGATCGCCGGGACCTCGGTCGACCAGTTGTCGCTGTCCGCGACGACGATGACGTCGGCGGCCAGGTGTTCGCGCTGCTCGCGCAGGAAGGTGCGGAACGAGCGGGAGCCGAACTCCTCCTCGCCCTCGATGAACAGGACGATGCCGACGTCCAGGTCGTCGCCGAACTGCGCGTGCACGGCCCGGAGCGCGGCGACGTGCGTCATCACGCCGGCCTTGTCGTCGGAGGCGCCGCGCCCGTACAGGCGGTCACCGCGGAGTGTCGGCTCGAACGGCGGCGTCTCCCACAGGGCGTCGTCGCCCTGGGGCTGTACGTCGTGGTGCGCGTAGAGCATGACGGTCGGCTTGCCGTTCCGCGCCGGACGGACCGCCAGGACGGCCGGCTGTCCGAGCTCGACGGTCTCCTCCCCCGGCGCGACCGTGTCGGCGTCGGCGGGCGTGTCGCCCTCGACCGCGGACCGCAGGATCCGGACCTCGTCGAACACCTCGGTGGAGCGCACCAGCTCGGCCACGGCCTCCGCGTTCCGACGCACGTGCGCCGGGTCGAAGGCCGACCAGGACACCGACGGGATGCGCACGAGCGCGGACAGGTCGGCGATCGTGGCGGGCAACGCGCCCTGCACGTGCTCGCGCAGCGCGTCCAGCAGAGCGGGGTCGGTCGCGGGTGCCTGGGGCCCGGCTGCGGAGGCGTGCTTCTCGGTGTCGGTCATGGCCGGTAATCTAGAGGACGTCCAGCACGCAGAGCGCCGTTAGGAACGACCGTGGCGAAGGCAACCCCCAAGACCAACGTGACCGTGAACCCGGCCGACGACGAGCTCGTCGCGCACGGCAAGGGTCGCCCCACGCCGTCGCGCCGCGAACGCGAAGCCGCCAACAAGCGTCCCATCGTCGGCAACACCCCGGCGGACAAGAAGGCCGCGCGGACCCGTCTCAACAGCGACCGCGAGCGCGCCCGCGTCGGCATGGCGAACGGCGAAGAGCGCTACCTGCCGGCGAAGGACCGCGGTGAACAGCGCCGTTTCATCCGCAACACCATCGACGCCCGCTGGAACGTGGGAGAGGTCATGATGCCGGTGCTCATCCTGTTCCTGCTCGTCGGGTTCCTCGCCGCACAGACCGCTGCCGCCTCGTACTCCCTGCTGTTCGTCTGGGCGTTCGTGCTGCTGTTCGTCCTCGACTGTGCGGTCCTCTGGTTCATGCTGCGTCGCAAGCTCACGGCGGCCGGACAGGACTTCCAGCGCGGCAACTTCCTCTACATCCTGACGCGGGCGTGGCAGCTGCGGTTCCTCCGCCTGCCGAAGCCGCAGGTCAAGCGCGGGCAGCACCCGACTCTCTGATCGTCCGACACGAGCGCCGTCGACCTCCGGGTCGGCGGCGCTTCGTCGTGTGTGCGGGGTGGGCCACGTCTCGCCGCCCACTGCCGGACGGGAGGAACGTGTCGGCCCCGCCACGGACCTCCCCGTCGGTACGCCGCCGAGTTCGCACGACGCCGCCGGATCCGGCGGCGTCTCATCCACACCGCGGTGTCCCGGGCACGACGAGGCGTCTCGCCGACCGCGCGCCGGACCTCCGACGCGCCGCCGTCGGGACACTTGCCAGGCGCGGCCTCAGCGACGCCGCAGGCGCTTCCGCCGCAGCCGGTTGATGCGCATCGCCCAGGTCGGTCCCTCGTAGAGGAACGCCGTGTAGCCCTGCACCAGCGTGGCGCCGGCGGCGATCCGAGCCTGGACGTCGGCCTCGGACGTGACCCCGCCGACCGCGATGACGCAGAACCCCGCGGGGACGGCGGCACGGACACGACGCAGGACCTCGAGCGACCGGGCGCCGAGCGGTGCGCCGGAGAGCCCGCCGGCACCCATCGCCTGCACCTCGGCGTCGGGCGTCGTCAGTCCGGTGCGCTCGATCGTCGTGTTCGTCGCGATGACGCCGGCGAGCCCGAGGTCGACCGCCAGTCCGGCGATGGCGTCGATCTGCTCGTCGGTCAGGTCCGGCGCGATCTTCACGAGGACCGGGGTGCGGCCCGCGGCGTCGTGCACGGCCGAGAGCAGCGGGCGGAGCTGGTCGAGTTCCTGCAGGCCACGGAGGCCCGGCGTGTTCGGCGAGCTGACGTTGACGGCCAGGTAGTCGGCGAAGGGGGCGAGCAGCCGGGTGGACTCGAGGTAGTCCTCGACCGCGTCCTCGACGGACACGACGCGGCTCTTGCCGATGTTCACGCCGATGACCGGGCGGCCCGGGTTCCGGCGGGCGCGTTCGAGGCGCCCGGCGGCCTTGACGGCGCCGTGGTTGTTGAAGCCCATCCGGTTGACGAGCGCCCGGTCGGCGATGAGCCGGAACAGCCGGGGCCGTTCGTTGCCCGGTTGCGCGCGTGCCGTGATGGTGCCGACCTCGACGTGGCCGAAGCCCAGGACCCCGAGCCCGGCGATGCCGCGGGCGTCCTTGTCGAACCCGGCAGCCAGGCCGAAGCGGGACGGGAAGTGGATCCCCATCGTGGTGATGCCGTCCTCGGCCGAGGGGCGGGCGTACCGCTCGACGACGCCACCGAGGAAGGGCACGTGCGGCAGGAGACGGATCACGCTGAACGCCAGGTGGTGGGCGCGCTCCGGGTCCATCTTCGCGAAGACGTTCCGGAAGACGACCCCGTACCCGGCGCGGACCAGGGACTCGACGCCGCTCACGCGCCCGCGCCGTCCGCGGTCCGGTCGGCGCCGGCGACCCCGTGGTGGTCGATGCGGAGCTGGCCGATGGCGTCCTCGAAGTCCTCGAGTGAGTCGAAGGCCTGGTAGACGCTGGCGTAGCGCAGGTAGGCAACCTCGTCGAGTTCGCGGAGCGGGCTGAGGATCGCCAGGCCGATGTCGTTCGCCTCGATCTGGCTCGCGCCGGAGGACCGGACGATCTCCTCCACCCGCTGGGCGAGCACCGCCAGGTCCGAGTCGGTGACGGGACGGCCCTGGCAGGCCTTCCGCACGCCGGAGATGATCTTCTCGCGGCTGAACGGCTCGAGGACGCCGTTGCGCTTGACCACGTTCAACGACGCGGTCTCGGTCGTCGAGAACCGCCGTCCACAGTTCGGGCACTGGCGGCGTCGGCGGATGGAGGTTCCGTCGTCGCTCGTCCGGGAGTCGACGACACGGGAGTCCGGGTGGCGGCAGAAGGGGCAGAACATGGCGCCCTCAGGCTAGCGGTTCGTGCGCTCGGACACGGCGGCCCCGTGCGCCGGCAGCTGCTCTTCCGTGGAGAGCGCGACGATGTGCGGGGCGACCTCGGCCAGGGCGGCCGCGGTGTACCGGATCACCTGCTGCGGGCGGAGGAACGTCGACGCGGACAGCCCGGACCCGAACCGCGCCTGGCCGCCGGTCGGCAGGACGTGGTTCGACCCGGCGAGGTAGTCCCCCAGGCTGACCGGCGTGCTGGGTCCGACGAACACCGCACCCGCGGCGTCGATGTCCGCGAGCACCGCGTCGTCGTCGATGGTCTGGATCTCGAGGTGCTCCGGCCCGTAGGCGTTGCTGACGGTCGCGGCGTCGGTCAGTGAGTCCACCAGGACGATCGCGGACTGCGGCCCGTCCAGGGCGGTCTGGAGGCGCGCAGCCGTCCCGAGCACCGCCGTCCGTTCCGGGATCGCGGCCTCCACCGCATCGGCGAACGCCTCGGACGTGGTGACGAGGACGCTGCCGGCCTGCTCGTCGTGCTCGGCCTGGCTGATGAGGTCGGCCGCGACGTTGCCGGCGTCGGCGGTGTCGTCGGCGATCACGAGGATCTCCGAGGCACCCGCTTCGGAGTCGATGCCGACGATGCCGCGCACCAGGCGCTTGGCGGCGGCAACGTAGTTGTTGCCCGGACCGGTGACCAGGTCGACGGGCTCGAGGCCGATCTCCGCCACGCCGTGCGCCAGGGCACCGACCGCGCCGGCACCGCCCATCGCGTAGACCTCCTGCACGCCGAGGAGCCCGGCCGCGGCGAGGATCGTCGGGTGCACCGCGCCGCCGTGGTCGCGCTGCGGCGGGGACACGAGGGCGATCGACCCGACGCCGGCGACCTGCGCGGGGACGACGTTCATGACGACGCTCGACGGGTAGACGGCCTTGCCGCCGGGGACGTAGAGCCCGACACGGCGCATCGGCTGCCACCGCTGGTGGACCTCGGCGCCGTCGGCGAGCGTGGTCACGGACGGCGACGGCACCTGCGCGGCGCTCGCGGCACGGACGCGGCGGATCGCCTCGTCGAGCGCGGCGCGGAGTTCGGGCGTGAGGCCGGCGACGGCGGCGTCGATCTCGGCAGCGGGCACCCGGACGTGCTCCGGCGCTCCCCCGTCGAACCGTTCGGCCTGCTCGCGGAGCGCCTCGGCCCCACGGTCGCGGACGTCGTCGACGAGCACCCGGGCGGCGTCCACCGCATGCCCGACGTCGCCCTCGGCACGCGGCATGAGTCGGAGGAGTTCGGCGCGGCCGGGGAGCCCGCCACGGAGGTCGATTCGCTGCATCATGAGGCGTCCATCGTACCGAGGACCGCCGACCCGCCCGGACCCCGCTACACCAGGCAGCGCGGCCCGAGCAGGCTCTTCAGCTCCCCGAACAGGTCCGGCGTCAGGTTCACCGGGAACGGCAGCTCGAAGGTGCGCGCGACGTCGTCCTTGAGGAGCTTCAACCGCACCTCGGTGTCACCCTGGTGCCGACCGAGGACGGCGGCGAGCTCCGTCACCGTCTGCGTGGTCGCCTGTCGTTCGGGCAGCGACAGCGTCAGCGGGCCGGAGCCCATCGCGTCGCCGACGTTCGGCTGGAACATGCTCACCGCGTGCAGTGCCTTGCCGTCGTCGCGGACGTTGACCCGGCCGCGCAGGACGACGATCGAGTCCGGCACCAGTGACGGCCCGAACTCCTGGTAGGTCTTGCCGAGGAACATCACGCCGATCTGGCCGCCGAAGTCCTCGATGTCGACGATGCCGTACGGGTTTCCGCTCGTCTTCGCCACCCGGTGCTGCACGCTGGTCAGCAGCCCGGCGACCGTGACGGTCTCGCCCTCGATCGAGTCGTCGGCGGCGAGCAGGTCCGCGATGGTGACCGACTGGTGCTTCGCGAGTTCGATCTCGAGCCCGGCGAGCGGGTGGTCGGAGACGTAGAGCCCGAGCATGTCCCGCTCGAACGCCAGCTTGTCGCGCTTGGACCACTCCGGTCGCTCCGGCACCTGCGACACCGTCAGGGACGCGGGGTGCTCCTCGGCGACCTCGGCGAACAGCGAGTCGAAGTCGAAGCCGACGTTGCCGTGGGCCTCGTCACGCTTCACCTTCACCGCAGCCTCGACCGAGCCCTCGTGGATCTCGACGAGCGCCCGGCGGCTGTCGCCGAACTCGTCGAAGGCACCGGCCTTGATGAGCGACTCGACGGTCCGCTTGTTCGCCGACGAGATCGGGATCTTGCGGAGGAAGTCGTGGAACGACTCGAACGCGCCCTTCTCCTTGCGGGCAGCGACGATGTCGTCGACGACGTTGAAGCCGACGTTGCGGATCGCGCCCATGCCGAAGCGGATGTCGTCGCCGACGGCCGCGAAGAACCCGATCGACTCGTTGACGTCCGGCGGCATGACCTTGATGCCCATCCGGCGGCACTCGTTGAGGTACAGCGCCAGCTTGTCGCGGGCGTCGCCGACGCTGGTGAGCAGTGCGGCCATGTACTCGGCCGGGTAGTGGGCCTTCAGGTACGCGGTCCAGAACGACACCACGCCATAGGCGGCGGAGTGCGCCTTGTTGAACGCGTAGTCGGAGAACGGCAGCAGGATGTCCCACAGCGTCTTGATCGCCGCTTCGCCGTAGCCGTTGTCGATCATGCCCTGGTGGAAGCCCGCGTACTGCTTGTCCAGCTCGGACTTCTTCTTCTTGCCCATCGCGCGGCGGAGGATGTCCGCCTGGCCGAGTGAGAAGCCGGCGACCTTCTGCGCGATCGCCATCACCTGCTCCTGGTAGATGATCAGGCCGTAGGTGCCGCCGAGGATCTCGGCCAGGGGCTCTTCGAGCTGCGGGTGGATCGGCGTGATCGCCTGCTCGCCGTTCTTGCGGAGCGCGTAGTTCGTGTGCGAGTTCGCGCCCATGGGCCCAGGTCGGTACAGGGCGATGAGCGCGGAGATGTCCTCGAAGTTGTCGGGCTTCATCAGGCGGAGCAGCCCGCGCATCGGCCCGCCGTCGAGCTGGAAGACGCCGAGGGTGTCACCGCGCTGCAGCAGCGCGTACGCCTCGGGGTCCTCGAGCCCCATGTGCTCGAGGTCCAGGTCGATGCCGCGGTTGGTCTTGATGTTGTCGAGGGCGTCGCTGATGATCGTGAGGTTGCGGAGCCCCAGGAAGTCCATCTTGATCAGGCCGAGCGACTCCGCTGCCGGGTAGTCGAACTGCGTGACGATCTGGCCGTCCTGCTCCCGCTTCATGATCGGGATGATGTCGATCAGCGGGTCGCTCGACATGATGACGCCGGCGGCGTGGACGCCCCACTGGCGCTTCAGCCCCTCGAGCCCCAGGGCGGTGTCGAAGACCGTCTTCGCCTCGGGATCGGTCTCGACGACGGTGCGGACGTCGACGGCTTCCTTGTACCGCGGGTGGTCCTTGTCGAAGATCCCGGTGAGCGGGATGTCCTTGCCCATCACGGGTGGCGGCATCGCCTTGGTGAGCTTCTCGCCCATGCCGAAGGGGAAGCCGAGGACGCGCGAGGAGTCCTTCAGCGCCTGCTTCGCCTTGATCGTGCCGTAGGTGACGATCTGGGCGACGCGCTCGGAGCCGTACTTCTCGGTGACGTACTTGATCGCCTCACCGCGGCGCCGGTCGTCGAAGTCGACGTCGAAGTCGGGCATCGAGACGCGGTCCGGGTTGAGGAAGCGCTCGAAGATCAGGCCGTGCCGGATCGGGTCGAGGTCGGTGATGCGCATCGCGTAGGCGACCATCGAACCGGCACCGGAACCACGGCCGGGTCCGACCCGGATGCCGTTGTTCTTGGACCAGTTGATGAAGTCCGCGACGACCAGGAAGTAGCCCGGGAACCCCATCTGGTTGATGATGCCGACCTCGTAGTCGGCGCGCTCCTGGACCTCTTGCGAGATGCCGTCCGGGTACCGGTAGTCCAGCCCCTTCGCGACCTCCTTCTCGAACCAGGAGTGCTCGGTCTCGCCCTCGGGGACCGGGAACTTCGGCATGTAGTTGGCGGCGGTGTCGAACTCGACGTTGCACCGCTCGGCGATGAGCAGCGTGTTGTCGCACGCGTCGAGGTTGTCGCGGAAGACGTGCCGCATCTGCGCCGGCGTCTTCAGGTAGAACTCGTCGGCGTCGAACTTGAAGCGGTTCGGGTCGTTCAGCGTCGAACCGGACTGCACGCAGAGCAGGGCCGCGTGCGAGGTGGCGTCGTGGGCGTGCGTGTAGTGCAGGTCGTTCGTGCCGACGAGCGGGATGTCGAGGTCCTTCGCGAGCCGGATCAGGTCGCTCATGATGCGCCGCTCGATCTCGAGCCCGTGGTCCATCACCTCGGCGAAGTAGTTCTCCTTGCCGAAGATGTCGCGGTAGTCGGCGGCGGCCTGCACGGCTTCGTCGTACTGCCCCAGGCGCAGGCGCGTCTGGATCTCGCCCGAGGGGCAGCCCGTCGTCGCGATGATGCCCTGGTGGTACTCCTGCAGCAGTTCGATGTCCATGCGGGGCTTGAAGTAGTAGCCCTCGATCGACGCCCGCGACGACAACCGGAACAGGTTGTGCATGCCGGTCGTGTTCTCGGCAAACATCGTCATGTGCGTGTACGCGCCGGAGCCGGACACGTCGTCGCCGCCACCGTCGCCCCAGCGCACACGGGTCTTGTCGGTGCGGTGCGTGCGTGGCGTGATGTACGCCTCGGTCCCGATGATCGGCTTGACCCCGCCGGCCTTCGCGGTCTTCCAGAACTCGTAGGCGCCGAACATGTTGCCGTGGTCCGTCACCGCCACGGCCGGCATGCCCTGTGCGGCGGTCTCCGCCACGAGGTCGGAGAGCCTGGCGGCACCGTCGAGCATCGAGTACTCGCTGTGCACGTGCAGGTGGACGAAGGAGTCGGAATCCGACACGGAACCTCCGGTTCGTACGGTCTGCGGTGGGGTGTGGACAGCCTAACCGCGACCCACGACGATCCCGAGCGTGTCGCTCGGGCGCCCGGCGTGGCCGCTCGGCGCGCCGTTCGTCAGGCCGCGCGGATGCGGTCGAGCGCGAGCTGCAGGTCGTCCGGGTAGGACGCCTGGAACTCGACCCACTCCCCCGTGCGCGGGTGGGCGAACCCGAGTCGGACCGCGTCGAGCCACTGCCGGGTCAGTCCGAGTTCCTCGGCGAGCACCGGGTCCGCGCCGTACATCGTGTCGCCGACCAGCGGGTGCCGGGTCGCCGCCATGTGCACGCGGATCTGGTGGGTGCGCCCGGTCTCCAGGTGCACTTCGAGCAGCGTCGCGGACCGGAAGGCCTCGAGCGTCGCGTAGTGGGTGACGCTCGGCTTGCCGTCGGCCGTCACCGCGAACTTCCAGTCGCTCGAGGGGTGGCGACCGATCGGGGCGTCGACGGTACCGGAGGTCGGGTCGGGGTGCCCCTGCGCGAGCGCGTGGTAGACCTTCTCGACCGTGCGCTCCTTGAACGCCCGCTTGAGGTGCGTGTAGGCCAGCTCGGTCTTCGCCACGACCATCAGGCCGGAGGTCCCGACGTCCAGTCGGTGCACGATGCCGGCACGTTCGGCCGCACCGGAGGTCGCGATCGTGAAGCCGGCGGCGGCGAGGCCTCCGGGTACGGTCGGCCCGTCCCAGCCGGGCGACGGGTGTGCGGCGACCCCGACGGGCTTGTCCACGACGACGATGTCCTCGTCGTCGTGCACGACCGTCATGCCGGGGACCTCCACCGGGATGATCCGCGGGGCTTCCTTCGGGGTCCACTCGACCTCGAGCCACGCGTCGGCGTGCAGGCGGTCGGACTTCTCGGCGACGACGCCGTCGACCCGGACACCGCCGGCGGCGACCACGTCGGCCGCGAACGAGCGGCTGAACCCGAGCAGCTTGGCTATGGCGGCGTCGACACGCTCACCGGCGAGCCCGTCCGGGACGGGCAGTTGACGCTGCTCGCTCACGTCGCGTCGTGCCCGAGGGAGCCATCGGCGGCGGGCCGGGAGGCGCGCTCCGCGTCCGTCCCGTCGGCGCCGGTCCCCGACTCGGGGGCGGCCGACCCGGGGCCCGCCGCAGCGGACTTCCCGGCGTCCGTCGCGGACACCTCGGCCATCGCGCGCTGCTGCTTCTCGGAGACGGCACGCGTGCCGTCGAGGTTCACCCCGAGGATCACGAGCAACACGAACACGACCATGCTGACGCAGATGAACGAGTCGGCCACGTTGTAGATCGCCGGCATCATCCATGGCGTCGAGATGAAGTCGACGACGTGTCCGCGCCCGAAGCCCGGTTCACGGAACAACCGGTCGGACAGGTTGCCGAGCGCGCCGCCCAGCAGCATGCCGAGCACGATCGCCCACCACATCGACCGGATGCGCCGCGCGTAGACGACGATCGCGACCACGACCGCAGCCGAGATGAGCGAGAAGACCCACGTCATGTTCACCGCGAAGGAGAACGCCGCACCGGGGTTCCGGACGGACAGGAACTGCAGCGCGTTGCCGAGCACCGGGACGACGACGCCCTCGGGCAGCTTCGCGACGACGAGCGCCTTGGTGACCTGGTCGAGCGTCACCACCACGACAGCGGCGAAGGCCAGTGCCGCGATAGCGCGTGCACTGACCTTCGCTCGTGGGACGGGTCGGTCCAACGTCAGTTGCCGAAGCCCTGCGCCGAGGCCGGGGCCGGCGCGAAGCCGGACTGCTCGGTGCTGGCAGACGAGTCGAGCTCGGAGAGCTGGCTCTGGATGTAGCTCTTGAGCTGCGCACGGTAGTCGCGCTCGAACGTGCGGAGCTCGTCGATCTTGCCCTCGAGCTGGGTGCGCTCCTGGTCGAGCACCGCGACGCGCTGGCGGTTCTGGTTCTCGGTGTCGGCGAGGACCTGGCGCTGCTTGGCCTCGGCCTCGGACACGAGACGGGCGGCCTGGGCCTGGCCCTCGGCGATGAGTGCATCGCGCTTCTCGACGCCTTCGCGGACGTGCTCCTCGTGGAGACGACGTGCGAGCGTCAGGAGGTTCGTGGTGCCCTCGGTGTCCTCGTCCGGGTTCACCGTGGTGGCCGGAGCGGCAGCGGCGACCGGTGCGGGCTCCGGAGCGGCGGCGACCGGGGCCGGCTCGGGGGTCGGGGCCGGTGCGGGCTCGTCGGTCTTGGCGAGCGACGGCGCCGAGTCGGCCGACTCGAGGCGCTGACGGAGCTCGTCGTTCTCCTGGTTCAGGCGACGCAGCTCGGCCACGATCTCGTCGAGGAAGTCGTCGACCTCGTCCTGGTCGTAGCCCTCGCGGAACTTGGTCGGCTGGAACCGCTTGTTGACTACGTCTTCCGGCGTCAAAGCCATTGCCGTCACCTCAATAGAACTGCTGAACGTGTGGAACCGGGGGCCCTGCTGGACCGTCCGAGCTGAAGGTACCAGCCGGGGTCCCGGTGCGGATGTCCCGCCAGGGCAGGACATCGATCCCGACCACCGTACACCGAGGGCGGCCCCGAACCGTGTCGGAGGCCCGCGTGGCGCGTGTCGTGGCCGTGCCGACCGGGGTGCCCGGACGGCCGAGGGATCAGATGAAGCGGAATGCCAACGAGTTGACGACGACGCGCAGGATGATCACGACGAGCATCACGATCGTCCAGCCGAAGTCCAGGGCGACGGGTCCGAGCCGGAGCGGCGGGAGGACACGTCGCACCGCCTTGATCGGCGGGTCGGTGATCGTGTAGACGAACTCCGCCACCACGAGCAGCGCACGCTGCGGACGCCAGGAGCGGTTGAACGCCTGGACCATGTCGAGGATGAAACGCCCCCACATCACGAAGAAGTAGAGCGTGAGGAGGAAGGAGAGGATCGTGAAGATGAACACGGTTCGGCTCGCTCGTCTCATGTGACCGGGGCCGGGTGGCACCGGTCACGGGGCGGGTGGGCCTGGGTGCCGAGCGGTCGTCCGGGAGCCCGTCGGGCACCCGTACCGCGGGGGCGGCTCAGGACTGGGCGAAGAAGTTCGCCTCGATGTCGGACTCTACCTCAGCAGGCTCACCGCTCACTGCGATGTGTGCGGGCGAGAGCAGGAAGACCTTGTTCGTGACGCGCTCGATCTTGCCGTACAGGCCGAGCGACAGGCCACTGGCGAAGTCGATCATCCGGCGGGCGTCACCCTCGGTCATCTGCGAGAGGTTGATGATGACGGGGATGCCGTCACGGAAGCTCTCGGCGATGGACTGGGCGTCCTTGTACTCGCGCGGGTGGACGGTGAGGATCTCGTTCATTTCCTGGACCGGGGTCGCCTTCTGTGCGGTCGTGTGCGCGCGGCGGAGCGGAGTGACCTGCGCGCCGCGCTGGGAGGTGTGCTGGGGCTTCGCGGGCGCGGCGGCCGGAGCGGCAGCGGGCGCTGCGGCGGCCGGAGCGGCAGCGGGCGCTGCGGCAGCCGGGGCCTCCTGCGGCGCTGCCGTGGCCTGCTGGCGCGCCTGCGCCGGCGCGGCCTGCTGCTCGTCCTCGTAGTCGAGTTCCTCGTCGGCGAGGCCGAGGTAGACCATCGTCTTCTTCAGCGGGTTGGCCATGGTTCCTCCGGGAGTCGTGCTCGTTGATGCCCTGCGACGAGGCTATGGGGCGGCGGGGCGATTCCCGGTGATTGCGCTTCCGATCCGCAGGTGTGTCGCGCCCTCCGCGATCGCCTCGGCGTAGTCGCCGCTCATGCCGGCGGAGATGTCGGTCGCCGCGGGCTCGAGCAGGCGCACCCGCTCGGAGATCGCACGGAGCCGGGCGAAGGCCGCGCGGGGCTCCTCGTCGAGCGGCGCGACCGCCATCACGCCCCGGAGGCGCAGGGTCCCGGTGGCCAGGACCCGCTCGGCCAGGGCGTCGACCTCGTCCGGTAGGACACCGCCACGACCGGGGTTGTCCGTGAGGTTGACCTGCACGAAGCCGTCGAGCATGCGGGGCTCCGGCTCGGTCTCGGTCGGGGCGAAGGCGTCGACGACGCTCGCTCGGTCGAGGGACTGCACGACGTGCGCGTACCGGCGCGCCTGCCGAGCCTTCTTCGACTGCAGCTGCCCGACGAAGTGCCAGGTCAGGCCGAGCTCCTCGAGTTCCGCGGCCTTGGCCTGCGCCTCCTGGTGCCGGTTCTCCCCCACGTCCGTCACGCCGAGTGCGGCGAGCTGCCGGACGAGCGCGGCCGGGTGGTACTTCGTGACGACGACGAGGGTCAGCTCGTCGACGGAGCGGCCGGCGGCGCGCGCCGCGTCGGCGATGCCCTCCCGGACGGACGCGAGACGCGCCTCCAGTCCGTCGTCTGGTGACGAGGACGGGAGGCGCGTGTCGGCGACCACAGGGGTCGGTTACTTCAGGAAGTCGGGGACGTCGAGCTCGTCGTCGTCGTCGAAGGCCGGGTCGGCGGCGCGCTGCGCCGGCGGCTCGTGCTCCTGCGACGCCCACGACGGGGTCGAGTGGCCGGAGTCCTCGATGCGGTTGGACGAACCGGTGGTGACGGGCACGGTGGCGCCGGCATCCGGGTCGACGTAGCTCGAGCGACGCTCCTGGTGCTGCTGCTGCGACGGCTCGCCGCCGTCGAAGCCGGCGGCGATGACGGTGACCCGCACCTCGTCGCCGAGGGTGTCGTCGATGACCGCACCGAAGATGATGTTCGCCTCGGGGTGGACGGCCTCCTGCACCAGGCGGGCCGCGTCGTTGATCTCGAAGATGCCGAGGTTCGAGCCACCCTGGATCGAGAGCAGCACGCCGTGCGCACCGTCGATCGAGGCCTCGAGCAGCGGCGACGCGACGGCGAGTTCGGCCGCCTTGATCGCACGGTCGGCGCCCCGCGAGGAGCCGATGCCCATGAGCGCCGAGCCGGCACCCTGCATGACGCTCTTCACGTCGGCGAAGTCGAGGTTGATCAGGCCCGGGGTCGTGATGAGGTCCGTGATGCCCTGGACACCGGCGAGGAGCACCTGGTCGGCCGTGGCAAAGGCCTCGACCATGGAGATGCCGCGGTCGGAGATCTCGAGCAGGCGGTCGTTCGGCACGACGATGAGCGTGTCGACCTCGTCCTTGAGGCTCGCGACGCCGTTCTCGGCCTGGGACTGGCGGCGCTTGCCCTCGAAGCCGAAGGGCTTCGTGACGACACCGATGGTCAGGGCGCCGATCGACTTCGCGATGCGGGCGACGACCGGGGCGCCACCGGTTCCGGTGCCACCACCTTCACCGGCGGTGACGAAGACCATGTCGGCGCCGGCGAGGGCTTCCTCGATCTCCTCGGCGTGGTCCTCGGCGGCGCGGCGACCCACCTCGGGGTCGGCACCGGCTCCGAGGCCGCGGGTGATCTCGCGACCCACGTCGAGCTTGACGTCGGCGTCGCTGAGCAGCAGCGCCTGTGCGTCGGTGTTGATGGCGATGAACTCGACCCCGCGGAGTCCGAGCTCGATCATGCGGTTGACGGCGTTGACACCGCCGCCGCCGACACCGACCACCTTGATGACGGCGAGGTAGTTGTGGTTCGTGGTCACGTCTGTCCGGCCTCCGGTCAGAACCCTCAACCTTTGCTTGAAGTTCAGAGTTCTAGCTGCTACGAATGGTGCTGGCCCCGACGCTACGGGTGCCGTCCTGCTGCTGACGACCCGCCACGCCGCGTGTCGCCGATCGCGGCGCAGAACCCGTGGGCGTCACATCCGCTCGGCGCGGTCAGCCCTGCGGTCGGATGATGCCGTTGTCCGGAGCGGACACGTCGTACTCGACCTTCGAGCCCTTGTCACGTGCCGCGTGGTCCTTCACCAGGGCCGCCAACAGCGTCGCCTTCGCCGCGGACTCGTCCGGACTCCCCCACACCACGCTCGACCCGTCGCTCATGGTCAGGGTCACGTCGTCCGAGGTCGAGGCCGCGATGCCCGACACCTGGTCGCGCACACTGGTCGGCATCGCCAGCACGACCTCGGTCATGGTCCGGAACACCGTGCTGCCGAGCTTCGCCCGACCGATGTCCGCCACCGGCATGCCGCTCGGCCGCTTCGTCATCGACTGCACGACGATGCCGGCCGGGTCGACGAGGTCGAACGACTTCCCCGACTTCACCGCGACGACCGGCGTCCGTTCGGTGACGGTGACGACCAGGGTGTGCGGCGGCTCCTCTTCCGTGACGTAGCTCTCGATCAGCGGGAAGCCGGCGATCCGCTGCTTCACCTCGCCCAGGTCGATCCGGGCCAGGGGCGTGCCGATCTGCCCCGACAGCGCCGCCCGGACCTCGGCCGCGTCCACGCGGTCGGTGCCCTTCACCTCGATGGTCTGCAGCGCCATCAGTGGCGAGAAGACCGCGACCAGGATCGACACCACGAGCACGACGACGACACCGCCGGCCGTGATCCACGCCGCACGACGATGCCGGGAACGTCGGGTGAACCGACGGACCTCGGCACGCTCCAGCAGGCGGCGGCGCTTGCGGGCGATGCGCGCCTCGCGGGCGGTCTCGGCCGCGCGGACGCGGGCGCCGATCGGGGTCTCGTGCGGCACGTGGGTGGACACGGCGTCGTCGGTCACGGCCGTGCGCGCGGTGCCGTCCGGACGGGAGGCCCGTCCCGGCTCCGTCACGTCGACATCCGTCACGTCGTCGCGCGTCGTGACGGCTCCGGTCAACCGCCGGTCCAGCGGCACCGGGGCGGTCAGGCGCTCGTCGGTGCCGCGGACGCCCGGCGTGCGGTCGTCCTCCGTGAGGTCGACGTCCGGCAGTGCGGGCAGGAGGGCGTCGAGCGGGTCGACGTCCGGCTCCGGGGTGGACGCGACCACGTCACGGTGCGCCGACGTGCGCGAGGCACGCCGGGCCTCCCGGGCGCCGCTCAGTGCGGAACGGAAGCCGCCGCTCCGAGCCGGCCGACTGGACCGCGCCGCGCCGCCGGGAACGTCCGTCCCGGCGGACCGCTCATCGGCACCGGCCCGGTCGTCGAACCCCTCCGGGCGCTTCACCGGCCTGCGGCTCCGGCGTCGTCCGTCTGCAGGGCCGTGAGGACCTGCGGGATGATCCGGTACACGTCGCCGCAGCTCAGGGTCATGATGATGTCGCCGTCGCGGGCGACGGCAGCCGCACGCGCCGAGGCCTCGGCCCAGTCGGGCAGGTAGTCGACCCGCTCCTGGTCGGCGAAGCGCTCCTGCACCAGGGCGCCGGTGACACCGGGTTCCGGGTCCTCCCGGGCGCCGTAGACGTCGAGCACGACCGTGTGGTCCGCCAGCTCCTCGTAGACCTTCGCGAAGTCGCCCGCCATCAGCCGCGTCCGCGAGTACAGGTGCGGCTGGTGGATCGCGATGATGCGCCCCGCGCCGACGACGTCGCGGGCCGCGTGCAGCGCCGCGGCGACCTCGGTCGGGTGGTGCGCGTAGTCGTCGTACACCGAGACGCCCCGCTCGACACCGTGCAGCTCGAAGCGCCGCTCGGTCCCACCGAACGCCTCGATGCCGCGGACCGCGTCGGCCGGCTCGACGCCCAGCCCGACGAGCACCGCGAAGGCACCCACCGCGTTGACGGCGTTGTGACGGCCCGGCACGCGCAGGGCGATGTGGTGCGACGCGCCGTCCCAGCGCAGGTCGACCGTGACCCCGGCGCCCTCGGTGACACGCTCGATGCGGACGTCGGCGCCCTCGGCCTCGCCGAAGGTGACGATCTCCGGCGCGTCCGGGCGGGCACGGACGCCCTCGGTGACCCGGACGGCACCGGCGTCGTCGCTCGAGACGACGATGCGCTCGCGCGCCTTCGCGGCGAACTCGACGAACGCGTCGATGAAGGCCTGCTCGCTGCCGTAGTGGTCCAGGTGGTCCGGGTCGACGTTCGTGATGAGCGCGATCGCCACGTCGTAGAGCAGGAAGGAGCCGTCGGATTCGTCCGCCTCGACCACGAACAGGTCGCTGCTGCCCGGTGCCGAACTCGTGCCCAGGGACTGGATGACGCCGCCGTTGACGAAGCTCGGGTCGAGACCCAGCTCGACCAGGGCGGTGACGATCATGCCCGTCGAGGTGGTCTTGCCGTGCGCGCCCGCGACCGCCACCAGGCGGTGCTCGGAGATCAGTGCGGCCAGGGCCTGCGACCGGTGCAGCACCGGCAGTCCGCGGCGCTGCGCCTCGAGGAGTTCGGGGTTGTCCGGCCACAGCGCGCTCGTGACGACGATCGTGTCCGCGTCGCCGACGTTGGCGGCGTCGTGCCCGATCCGGACCTCCGCGCCGAGCTCGCGCATCCGGCCGGTCGTCGCGGTCTCGCGGGAGTCGCTGCCAGTGACGTGGTGGCCGGCGGCCAGGAACATCCGCGCGATGCCGCTCATGCCGGACCCGCCGATGCCGACGAAGTGCACCGTGCCCAGGTCGTCGGGGATCGGCTGGGTGAGGTCCGGCTTGATGGTCATGGTTCCTCCGTGCTGCTGGTGGAGCGGGTGCTGCTGGTGTCGCTGCCGGTGCTGGTGTCGCTGCTGGTGCCGGTGTCGCTGCTGGTGCTGCTGCTGCGGCGCTTGCTCGTGCGCGCCGCGCTGAGCACGAGCTCGGTCATCCGGTCGGCGCCGTCGCGGTGTCCGACGCTGCCGGACCGGACGGCCATGTCCGCGATGCCGGCACGGTCCTCCAGGATCGTCAGCAGCTGCAACGTGATCCACTCCGGCGTGAATTCCTGGTCCGCGACGAGCACCGCTCCCCCGGCGGCGACCACGTCGCGGGCGTTGTGCCGCTGCTCGCCGTTGCCGACCGGGTACGGCACCAGGACGCTCGGCAGGCCGACGGCGGTGAGCTCGCAGACCATGCCGGCGCCGGAGCGCGAGACGACGAAGTCCGCCGCCGAGTACGCCAGGTCCATCCGGTCGCAGTACGGCAGCACGTGGTAGCCGTCCAGGTCGCTCGGGCCGATGTCCGACGCGGCGCCGACGACGTGCAGGATCTGCCACCCGGCCCCGAGGATCGTCGCCGCGGCCTGGTTGACGGTGCGGTTGATGCTCCGTGCGCCCGACGAACCACCGGTGACGAGCAGCACCGGACGCTCCGGGTCCAGACCGAACTCGGCGAAGCCCGCCGCGCGCTCGGCCCGACGGTCCAGCCGCTCGATCTCACGGCGCAGGGGCATCCCGACGACGCGGGAGTGCGGCAGTTTGGTGTTCGAGAACGTCACACCGACGTGGCGGGTCAGGACGGCGGCCATCCGGTTCGCCAGGCCCGGCTTCGCGTTCTGCTCGTGCACGACGATCGGCGTGCCGGTGCGCTTCGCCGCGATGTAGGCCGGCGCGGCCGCGTAGCCGCCGACGCCCAGGACGACGGCGATCTCGCGCTCGCGGATGATCTGCTCGGTGCGTCGGACCGCCGACCAGAAGGCGCCGGGGAACCGCAGGGCCGCACCGTTGACCTTGCGCGGGAACGGCAGGCGCGGGATCGTCACGAGTTCGTAGCCGCGCATCGGGACGAGCCGGGACTCCAGCCCTTCGGCCGTGCCGAGGACCAGGACCTCGTCCTCCGGCGACCGCTGGGTCAGCCGGTCGGCGACCGCGAGCAGGGGGTTCACGTGGCCGGCGGTCCCGCCGCCGGCGAAGAGGAAGCGGCTCACCGCAGGGCTCCGTTCCGTGTCCCGGGTTCCGGGACCGTGGTGGCGCGTGCCCTGCTGCCGGAGCGGCTCGGCAGGTCACGGGCGAAGGACAGCACGACGCCGATGGCGACGAGCGTCATGATGAGCGCCGATCCACCGGCCGAGATGAGTGGGAGGGGCACCCCGAGCACCGGCAGGAGCCCGAGGACGACCGCGATGTTGACGAGCGCCTGCCCGATCACCCAGGCGAGCACGCCGCCGGTGACGGTGCGGACGAAGGGGTCCGGCGAAAGACGGATGACCCGGATCATGCCGATGGCCAGGACGACGAACAGGGCGAGCACGACGACCGCGCCGATGAGCCCCAGCTCTTCGCCGACGATCGCGAAGATGTAGTCGTTGTCCGCCTCGGGCAGCCACGACCACTTCAGCTTCGAGTTGCCGAGGCCGACCCCGAACACCCCACCGGACGCCAGCGCCCACATGCCGTGGACCGGCTGCCAGCACAGGTCCTGCGCCTGGTTCGAGTCGGTGCAGCCGGAGAGCCACGCGCTGATGCGGGACTGCCGCGAGCTGGAGGCCATGGTGACGACCGGCAGCATGACGGCGATCGCCGCGACGCCGACCGCCAGGTGCCGCAGGCGGACGCCGCCGACGAACAGGCTGCCGAAGACCAGGATCATCATGATCATCGCGGTGCCCTGGTCGCCACCGACCAGGACGAGGCCGATCGACACGGCGGTCGCGAGTCCGACCGGGATGAAGACCTCACGCCAGTCGTGCAGCTTCTCGCGCTTCCGGAACAGCACAGCGCCGATGCCGAGCACGAGCGCGAGCTTGAGGATCTCGGACGGCTGGGCGGTGAACCCGCCGATGCCGATCCAGTTCCGGTTGCCCTGCACCGAGATGCCGATCGGGCTGAACACCAGCAGCTGCAGGACGAGCCCCGCGCCGAGGATCCGCATCGCCCAGCGGCGCCAGAAGTCGGCGGAGAAGCGGCTGACCACGAGCATCAGCGGAACACCGATCAGCGCGTACAGGCCCTGCTTGGCGAAGGCACCGAAGAAGCCGTGCTTGTAGCGGTACTCCTCGACGCTCGACGACGACAGGACCATCACGACACCGAAGACGACGAGGAAGAGCGTGACGCCGAGGATCGTGTAGAACGTCGTGGACTCGGCCACGAAGACGTTCTTGACGGCCACGACCGCGCCGTTCGAGCGGCGGCGGGCACCGTCGACGCCGGAGCCCACGCGGGCGCTGGCCGCGGCTCCCGCTGCGCCGGCACGTGCCCGGGCGCTACGCCCGTTCGCCGGCAGATCCGTCGGTGTCGCCATCGGCGTCGCCTCCCAGGTGCTCGTGGACCGCTGCCGCGAAACGTTCGCCCCGGTCGGCGTAGGAACCGAACTGGTCGAAGGACGCGGCGGCCGGGGCGAGGAGGACCGTGTCGCCCGGTCTCGCGACCGATGCGGCATGCCGGACCGCCTCGGGCATGACCTGCTCAGTGTCCAGCGCTTCCACCTGCAGGACCGGGACCGCGGGCGCGTGTCGTGCGAATGCCTCCAGGACGGGGGTCCGGTCGGTGCCGATCACGACGACGCCACGGACCCCGGGCCCGAAGCGCTCGACCAGGCCGTCGATGTCGACGCCCTTGAAGAGCCCGCCGACGATCCACACCACGGACTCGAAGGCGGACAGCGAGGCGGTCGCCGCGTGCGGGTTCGTCGCCTTCGAGTCGTCGACCCAGGCGATGCCGTCGGCGCTGGCGACCGCCTCGGTGCGGTGGTGGTCGGCACGGAACGCCTGCACCGCCGAGCGGATCGCGCTGGGCGGGACCGAGCCGGCGCGGGCGAGCGCCGCCGCGGCCAGCACGTTGGCGGTCATGTGCGGGCTGTCGAGCCCGGCCGTCTCGAGGTCCGCGACGGTGGCGAGCTCGAGCGCGCTGTTGCGGCGGTCCTCGGTGAAGGCGCGGTCGCAGAGCACGTCCTCGACGAGCCCGACGTCGCCGGGAGCGGGCAGGCCGAGCGAGAAGCCGACTGCGCGGCAGCCCTCGACGACGTCGGCCTCCTCCACCATGCGCCGGGTGGCGTCGTCGGCCGTGTTGTAGACGCAGGCCAGCACGGTGCGCTCGTAGACCTTGGCCTTCGCGGCGCGGTAGGCCTCGGCGGAACCGTGCCACTCCAGGTGGTCGTCGGCGATGTTGAGGCAGGCCGAGGCGAGCGGCACGACGGCACCCGGGCCCTCGGTCGCCATCGAGTGCAACTGGTGGCTGGAGAGCTCGACGACCAGGACGTCGAAGCCCTCCGGGTCGCGGACCACGTCGAGCACCGGCACGCCGATGTTGCCGCACGCCACGGCACGCAGCCCGGTCGCGGCGTACATCGCGGTGGTCAGCTGCGTGGTCGTGGTCTTGCCGTTCGTGCCGGTGATCGTCACCCAGGGCGCGGCGACCGGGCCCTTCACGACCTTGTCGCGGACCCGCCAGGCGAGTTCGATGTCGCCCCACACCGGACCGTGTTCGTGTGCCCAGACGACGGTCGCGTTGTGCGGCGGGAGGCCCGGGGACACGACGACCAGGTCGGGTGCCTGCTCGACGAGCGCGGCGGGCACGGTGTCGAGCGGCGTCTGGACGAAGCGGGCACCGATCACGTCGAGCAGTTCCACGCTGTCGGCCGGGGCGTCGGTCGAGTACACGACGACGTCGCTGCCGAGCTCGGCGAGGGTGTCCGCCACCGAGAACCCGGTGGCGCCGAGGCCGAGCACGGCGACCCGCAGCCCCTTCCAGCCCTCGGAGTACCAGCTGTCGAGACCGTTCAGGCGTTCGCTCATTGGACTCGTGCGATCCATTCCAGGTAGAACAGCCCGACCCCGGCCGCGACGCAGAGCCCCGCGATGATCCAGAACCGGACGACGACGGTCACCTCGGCCCAGCCCTTGAGCTCGAAGTGGTGGTGCAGGGGGCTCATCCGGAAGATGCGCTTGCCGTGCGTGATCTTGAAGTACGCCCGCTGCAGGATGACCGAACCGGTGACGATGAAGAACAGGCCACCGATCAGGACGAGCAGCAGCTCGGTGCGGCTGAGGATCGCGAGACCAGCCAGGGCACCGCCGAGCCCGAGGGACCCGGTGTCGCCGAGGAAGATCTGCGCCGGCGATGTGTTGTACCAGAGGAAGCCGATCAGCCCACCGCAGACCGCGGCCGCGACGACGGCCAGGTCGAGCGGGTCGGTGACGGTGTAGCAGGCGTGCTTCGTGGTCTCGTCGATCCGGACGCCACCGCAGATCTGGTTCGACTGCCAGAACCCGATGATGACGTAGGAGCCGATCGCCAGGATGCTCGACCCGGTGGCCAGGCCGTCGAGTCCGTCGGCGACGTTGACGCCGTTCGACGTCGAGACCGTGAGCAGCACGATCCACGCCAGGAACAGGATCGTCCCGATGACGGTGCCGAGCGCCATGAAGTCGAGCCACGGGATGTCCCGGATCGCCGAGATCATCGTGGACGCCGGGGGCTTGCCACTGCCGGCGGGGACGACGAGGGCGATGGTCGCGAAGACCACGCCGACGATGACCTGCCCGAGCACCTTCGCCCAGCCGCCGAGCCCGAGGCTCCGCTGGCGTCGGACCTTGAGGAAGTCGTCGACGAACCCGACGACGCCGAGCCCGACCATGAGGAACAGGACGAGCAGCCCGGACAGCGTGAGCGGGTCACGGCCGACCAGGTGTCCCACGAAGTACCCGAGGACCGCACCGAGGATCAGGACGATGCCGCCCATGGTGGCGGTGCCGCGCTTGGTGTGGTGCGACTGCGGCCCGTCGTCACGGATGAACTGGCCCCACCCGAGTCGGTGGAACAGCTTGATGAACAGCGGCGTGAGCAGCAGTGTGAACACCAGCGACACAGCGCCGGCGACGAGGAGCGCGATCATTCGGGGACACCTCCGAGGCGGTCGCCGAGGAACCGCAGCCCGGCCGACTTCGAGGACTTGACCAGGACGACGTCACCCGGACGCACGAGTTCCTGGAGGGCACGGACGGCGTCGTCGACGTCCTCGATGAACACGGACTCGCCGTCCCACGATCCCTCGAGGGTGGCGGCCTGGTGGATGGGCATGGCACCGCGGCCGACGACCACGAGCTGACCGATGTTCAGGCGGACGACGAGCCGACCGATGGTGTCGTGCTCCTCCACCGAGAACTCGCCGAGCTCGGCCATCTCGCCGAGGACGGCGACGGTGCGCTCCCCCGGGCGGACGACCTGCGCGAGCGTCCGCAGTGCGGCGGCGGTCGAGTCGGGCGAGGCGTTGTACGCGTCGTTGATGACGGTGACGCCGTCCGGGCCCTGCAGCAGCTCCATGCGCCAGCGCTCGGCGCGCGTCATCGACGCGAGCGCCTCGGCGCCGTCGGCGAGCGGCACACCCCAGAGGTGCGCCACCGTCAGGGCCGCGGCTGCGTTCATGGCGTGGTGCTCGCCGAGGATGGCGAGGCGGACGTCGACGGTCTCGAGGACGTCGGACGGGCCTCCCGTCGCGTCGTCGGGTGCCGGTGCGGCGTCGCCGACGGGAGGCGCGGTGAGCGTGAAGCGGGTGCCCTCGCGGTCCGTGGTGACACCGCTGATGCGGTAGTCCGCCCCGGCGGACGTGCCGAAGCCGACCACGCGGGCGTCGGTGCGCTCGCGCATCCGCGCGACGCGGTCGTCGTCGACGTTGAGGAGGGCGGTCGCGGTGGCCGGCAGGTCGGTGACCATCTCGGACTTCGCGCGCTCGGTGGCGTCGATCCCGCCGAACTCGCCGGCGTGGGCGAGCCCGACCTTGAGCACGACGCCGACGTCCGGCTCGGCGATGCGGACGAGCTTCGCGATGTGGCCGATGCCGCTCGCGCCCATCTCGACGACGAGGAAGCGGGTGTCGGCCGTGATCCGGAGCATCGAGACCGGGGCACCGACGTGGTTGTTGAACGAGCCCTCGGGCGCGACGGTCTCGCCGGCGCGGGACAGGATCGTCCGGAGCATGTTCTTCGTGCTCGTCTTGCCGTTCGAGCCGGTGATGCCGACCACGCGGAGGGACCCGGCGGCACGGACGCGTGCGACGACCTCGTGCGCGAGGGCGGCCAGCGCGGCGTACCCGTCCGCGACGACGATCTGGGCGGTGGCGGAGTCCTCCGGCAGGTCGACGGCACGCTCGGTGACGACCAGGGCGGCGCCGGCGGTTGCGGCGGACGGCACGAAGCGGTGTCCGTCGGTCTCCTCGCCGAGCAGGGCGAAGAAGACGCTGCCGGGGCCGACGAGCCGCGAGTCGGTCTCCACGGGACCGTCGACGGTCGTGTCGGCGGCACCGCGGACGAGCTCGCCGTCGACCGCGGTGGCGATCTCGGCGAGGGTCAGGGCGATCATCGGGCGTCCTCCGCCGGGCCGGTGTTCGGTTCCCAGCCGGCCTCGCGGAGCGCAGCACGGGCCTCGTCGCGGGCCGAGTACGGCGTCCGGACGCCCTGGATGTCGCGGTAGTCCTGGTGGCCGGGGCCGGCCCAGAGGATCGAGTCCCCCTCGCCGACCAGGGCCACGGCGGCGCGGATGGCGGCCTCGGGCGGGCTCACCTCGTGGATCTCGTGCTCCGGGAACGCGGCACGGGCGGCGTCGACCAGGGTCTTCCGGATCGACGCGGCGTCCTCGAAGCGCGGGTGGTGGTCGGTGACGACGAGGATGTCGGAGCCCTCGGCCGCGACCCGGGCCATGTCCGCCCGCTTCGTCGTGTCGCGGTCGCCGTCGGCGCCGAACAGCATGACGACCTTGCCGGGCGTGAACTGGCGCACCGCGGCGAGGGTGTTGAGGAAGGCGTCGGGGCTGTGACCGAAGTCGACGTAGACGCTCGGGCCGGCGTGGCCGGAGACGCGCTCAGTGCGGCCGGGCAGGTAGCACTCGATGGCGCTGACGACGGTGCCGTCGCGCTCGTCGGCGTAGGTGCGGTGGTTCGTCTCGAGCGCGTGCGAGATCGCGCCGAGCTCGAACCCGCCCTCGACGAGCATGACGATGGCGAGGGCGGCGTTCGCGGCCATGTGCCAGCCGATCAGCGGGACGCGGGTGGTGAGCTCGCGGCCCTCCGGTCCGGTCAGGCGGAACTCGGTGTACGCGGCGTGCGCCTCGAGGATGTCGACGTGCCACTCGGCCTCGACCTCGGGGTGCACCGTGATGGTCGTCACCGGGATCCGGGAGTCCTGGACGACGCGGTGGCCCCAGTCGGTGTCGAGCGAGACGACACCACGACGACCGTGCTCCGGCTGGAACAGCGGCAGCTTCGCCTGGAAGTACTCCTCCATGTCGGCGTAGTCGTCGAGGTGGTCGTGGCTGAGGTTCGTGAACGCGACGACGTCGAAGACGATACCGTCGACGCGGTGCCGGCTGAGGGCCTGGGCGCTGACCTCGACGGCGACGGCGCGGACCTCGCTCTCGCGCATCCGGGCGAGGAGCGCGTGCATCTCGCTGGCCTCGGGCGTGGTGAGTCGGCTGGTGACGCTGAGCGAGCCGATGTGCCGCTCGGCGGTCGAGCTCAGACCGGTCACCAGACCGAGCTGCTTGAGGATGCCCTCGAGGATGTACGAGGTGCTCGTCTTGCCGTTCGTGCCGGTGACGGCGAAGAGCTGCGGCAGCTCGGCCTCGTCCGGGTTGGTGCGGTAGACCCACGCGGAGACGTCCCCGAGCGCTGCCCGCGGGCTGTCGACGACCAGGACCGGCAGGCCGGACCGCTCGGCGACGGCCACACCGTCGGCGTCGGTGAGGACGGCGACGGCACCGCGCTCGGCGGCGTCGGCGGCGAACTCGGCACCGTGGCGGTTCGCGCCGTGGACGCCGACGAAGAGGTCACCGGGCTGCACCTCGGCGGCGCTCAGGGTGACGCCGGTCGTCTCGACGCCGTCGAGCGAGCCGACGACCCGGAGCCCGAAGGCGTTCGCGAGTTCGGCGACCGGCCGCGGGGTCGGGTGTTCGGGCCGGAGGACCGGGGGGATCCGTGCTGACAAGTGCTCCTTCTTCCTCTCCACGTGGACGGGTCGTCCTACCAGGTCGACGGGTAGGTCCGCGCCTGTGTCGTGGAGGGGGCGACTCGGTACTTCTCGAGCACCTGGGACATGAGTGTGCGGAACGCCGGAGCCGCTCCGCTCGACCACTTGGTGGTCTGCGGCTTCGTGAACGTCACCGTGACAACATACTGGGGGTCTTCGGCGGGTGCCATTCCGGCCACCGAGATGATACGGTCCGCGCCGTAGCCCTTGGCGCCGTCGGCGACCTCGGCCGTTCCGGTCTTCGCGGCGATGTTGTAGCCCGAGATCGGCTTCATGCCGACCAGGGTCCCGCCGGTCACCACGCTCTGCAGCATGTCGACCGTCTGGGTGGCCGCTGCGGCCGACACGACGCGCTTGCTCTGCACGTCGGGCGCGTCGATCGTCTTGCCGTCCTCGGTCTGACAGCCCTTCACCATGTGCAGCGGGATCCGGACGCCCTGGTTCGCGAGCGTCTGGTAGATGCTCGAGACCTGCATGGCCGTCGTCGAGATGCCCTGGCCGAACATCGAGTTGATGTCGGTCTGCTTGTCCCACTGGGGGCTCGCGCCGTAGTTCATCGTCGGCTGGCCCGGGTAGTCGATCGCGGACTCGGGCTCGAACAGGCCGAACTCGCGCATCACGTCGTACCGCTGCTGGGTCGTCAGCTTGGAACCGAGCTCGGTGATGCCGACGTTCGAGGAGTCCCGGAGGATGCCGGTGAGCGTCAGGTTCTCGGTCGGGTGGAGCTCGGAGTCGTGGATCGTCCCGCCCCAGGGGAAGGTGCGCGAGTACGGCACGACCGCCTGGGTCGTCGGGCTCGCCAAGCCCTTGTCGATGAGGGCGGCGGCGATCGCGGCCTTGATCGTCGAACCGGGCTCGTAGGCGGCCGTCAGGGCGCGGGAACCGTAGGCCCCGGGGTCCTTCGTCGCGTCGACGTCGTTCGGGTCCACCGTCGGGTAGTCCGCGACGGCCAGGACCTCGCCGGTCTTGGCGTTCACCACGGTGGCGGTGGCGGACTCGGCCTTGAGCTGCTGGGCGGCGTCCGCGATGTCCTGCGACGCCATGTACTGCAGATCGCTGTCGATCGTGGTGACGAGCGTCCCGCCGTCCTTCGCGCGCTTCTGCGTCACGGTGCTGCCCGGCAGCTGCACGCCGTCCTCACCGCGCTCGTAGGTCTCGGAGCCGTTCGTGCCGGCGAGGCACTTCTGGTACGCCAGCTCGAGGCCGGCCTGGGCACCGTCGGTCCCCATGAAACCGGTCACGTTGCCGGTGGCTGCGCCGGTCGGGTAGGACCGGGCAGCCTGCTGCTCTGGGTAGAGCCACGGCACCTGCAGAGCACGGACGGCCTCGTAGTGCGCGACGTCGATGCCCTTGACCAGGTACGCGAAGTCCGACTTCGGGTCGGCCGCGATGTTCTTCTGCATGGTGGCGACGTCGCCGCCGGAGGCCTTCGCGATCGCGCTGAGGGCCTGGTCGACCGAGACGTCCTTGACGCGGGTGCCGCCGAGCTTGCCCTCGAACGACTTCACCAGGCGCGGCGAGGTCGTGATGTTGTAGCGGACCACGCTCTCGGCCAGCGCGGTGCCGTCACGGTCGACGATCGTCCCGCGCGTGCCGTAGAGCGTGACCGGGATGCTGCGCTTCGACTCGGCGGCCTGCGACAGCTCGTCGGCCTGCACGACCTGGATGTCGACCAGCCGGACCACGAACACCGCGACGAGCGCGATCACGGCGATCATCACGACGCTGTAGCGCAGTCGTCGGTTGCGGAGCGTCTTCGTCACGAGCGGCCTTCCCGGGGTGGTGCTGAGCCCTCGGTCACCGGGTCGTGGGTGCCTGGAGCTGGTTCGCGTCGGACTCTACGGAGGACTTCGCCGAAGGCTGGTCCGACGCGCTGGACGCTCCGGCCTTCTCAGTGTCGGCCGCGGCGGCCGGAGCGGCAGCGGCCGGCGAAGCAGCAGGAGCAGCTGCCGGAGCGGCAGCGCTGTTCTCCTTGCTCGTGGCGGTGTCGCCGGGACGTGCCGCGAGCGGGACGTCGCCGAGCAGGGAGTTCGGGACCTGGTTGGCGGTGTTGCCGGTCGCCTCTTCCGGGGTGGCCGGGGTCGGCGTGCCGTAGACGGTGCCGGTCTTCGGGTCGAGGTACACCGGCGTCGAGTTCGCGATCATGCCGAGCGCCTGGGCGTTACGGGCCAGGTTCTGCGGCGACTCGAGCACCTTGAGCCCCTCGGACAGGGACGCCTGGGTGCGGGTGAGCCCGGTCTGCTCGGTCTTCAGCGAGCTGAGCGTGTAGGCGCCTTGGCTGAGCGCCATGCTGATGCCGAGCTGGGCCAGCAGCAGCAGGCCGAGGGCGGCGATCGCGACGATGGCGTACGCCACCCGGGGCCGCGCACGGCGCTGCGCTTTGGTCGGGGTGACCTCGACGAGCTCCGGACGCTGGCGCTCGGGGCGGACGGAGTCGGGACGCGGCGCGCGCGACGGGGCGACGACAGGGTCGACGAGTGCGAGGTTCGTGCTCATGTCACTTCCGGATCCGCTCGGCCGCGCGCAGGCGCACGGGGGTAGCTCGGGGGTTGGCGGCGCGTTCGGCGTCGTCGGCCTGTTCGGCGCCCTTGACGACGAGCGCGAAGGTCGGCGCGTGTTCGGGGAGTTCCACCGGCAGGTCGGCCGGGGCGCTCGAGGTGGTCCGTTCGACCAGCGCCCGCTTGACGATGCGGTCCTCGAGGGACTGGTACGACTCGACGACCAGGCGGCCGCCGACCCGGATGCGGTCGAGCGCGGCCGGGATCGCCCGCTCGAGGACGCTGAGTTCGGTGTTGACCTCGATGCGGAGCGCCTGGAAGACCCGCTTGGCCGGGTGACCCTGCCGCTGGATCGCGACCGGGGTGGCGTCGTGGAGCACCTGGACCAGGTCGCCGGACATCGTGAACGGTCGCTCGGTCCGACGCTCGACGATCGCCTTCGCGTACCGGCCGGCGAGCTTTTCCTCGCCGTAGCGCTGGAAGATCCGACGGAGTTCGCGCTCGTCGTAGTCGGCGAGGACCTCGGCAGCGGTGATGCCCTGCGTCCGGTCCATCCGCATGTCGAGCGGGGCGTCCTGGCTGTAGGCGAACCCGCGCTCGGCCCGGTCCAGCTGCAGCGAGGACACACCGAGGTCGAACAGCACGCCGTCGACCGCGTCGATGCCCAGGCCGTCGAGCGCCTCGGGCAGTTCGTCGTAGACGGTGTGCACGAGGTGCACGCGGTCGCCGAAGCGGGCGAGCCGCTCCCCCGCGATGCCGAGGGCGTCGGTGTCGCGGTCGAGTCCGACGAGGGTCAGCTCCGGGAAGCACTCGAGGAGACCGGCGGAGTGACCGCCCATGCCGAGGGTGGCGTCGACGACGACCTTGCCCGGTCCCTCGAGCGTCGGCGTGAAGAGGTCGACGATCCGCTCGAGCATGACGGGGGTGTGCGGGAACTTCTCCGGTGCTGCCATGTGCGCCCCTGGACTCCTGGGCCGTGGGTCCGGATCCCCATCCATGCGACCTGACACCGGGGAAGGTGTGTCAGGGCGGACGGCTGGGAGTCTCGATCCACGGATCAGAAGATCCCCGGGATCACCTCCTCGTCGTTCTCGGCGAAGGCCTCTTCGGTCTCCGCGTAGTAGGTCTCCCAGGCACTGGTCGACCAGATCTCGGCGCGGTCACCGCTGCCGATGACCGTCAGGTCCCGCTCGAGCCCCGCGTACTCGCGGAGGTTCTGCGGGATGGTGACGCGGTTCTGCTTGTCGGGTTGTTCGGCGCTCGCTCCGGAGAGGAACAGGCGCATGTAGTCGCGGGTGCGCTTCGACGTCATCGGCGCCTGGCGGATCCGCTCGTGGAGTTCCTCGAAGGTCCTGGCGCTGAAGACGACCACGCACCGCTCCTGGCCGCGGGTCATGACGAGACCACCGGAGAGTTCGTCCCGGAACTTGGCGGGCAGGATCACGCGACCCTTCTCGTCGAGCTTCGGGGCATGGGTACCGAGCAGCACTCGGGGCCTCCCGTCAGCTCCACCGGTCTTCGTCTCGCCCCACGCTACTCCACTTCCCTCCACTTCGCTGCTCTGTCGCCCCACTCTCAGCCTCTGGCGCCCCTTCTGGGGGCACCCACGCCCCGCCGGAGGTCATCGGATCCGCGCAACCACGGCCCTCCCGCCCCGGTGGAGAGCAGTGGAGGGATCCGGGCGCGCAGAACACCGGTGTTCGTCTGTCACGCCGCGTCATGGAGCGGCGCGACCGACGAACACCGGTGTTTTCCCGCCCCGGGGCCACGCCGGGGGGGCACGCCGGAGGCCGCCGGGGGCACGAAAAACGGGGCCGGCCTGGGAAGGCCGACCCCGTGGAGGGATGTGGAGGAGCTAGTCCTGCTGGTTGCGCTTGTCCCAGCGCTCGTTCATCCGGTCGATGAAGGAGCCGCCGCCGGAACCGCGAGCCGGGCGGGTGCCGCGGGCAGGTCGGGCGGAGGCGCCGCGTGCCGGTCGTGCGGTGGGGGTCCGACCACCGGGCCGCAGGGCGAAGAGCACCCCGGCCAGCATGACGACGAAGCCCAGCACACCGATCAGGGGCTGCTTGATGACGAGCCCGAGGACGATCACGCCGACGCCGACGAGTCCGATCAGGACACCGATCGTGATCGCGGTGTACGTCGGACGGCCCTGGCGGCGAGTGACGCGCGCCACGAAGTCGGAGTCGTTCTGGTAGAGGCTCCGCTCCATCTCTTCGAGGAGGCGCTGCTCTTGCTCCGAGAGTGGCATCTTGGTTCCCTCTTGTTCCTGGGATCGACGCGGTGGAAGGGGTGGATCGATCTTACGACCGGACCACCCACTAAGGTAAGGACCGTGGCTGAGAGTACGCGATTAGTGGACCTCGTCTCGGCGCGGATCGATCGGGCTCTCGACGAGCAGCGCGACCGCCTCGCGGCGATCAGTCCGGACCTGGTGTCCTTCGACACCTTCGCACGAGACCTGTTGTCGGGTGGGAAGCGCTTCCGGGCGCTGTTCTGCTACTGGGGCTGGCAGTCGGTGGCGGGCCGTTCGGGCTCGTTCGACCCGCTGTCGGAAGGCGCCCGGCAGACCACCGCCGAAGCGATCGTCACCGCCGCCGCCGCACTCGAGGTCTTCCACGCCGCGGCCCTGGTGCACGACGACATCATGGACCGCTCGGACACCCGTCGCGGGCGTCCGGCAGCGCACCGCCGCTTCGAGTCGCAGCACGCCGACTCGGGTTGGGTCGGCGACCGCGCCCTCTTCGGCACCAACGCCGCGCTGCTGCTCGGCGACATGCTCCTCTCGCTCAGCGACTCCCTCTTCGACGAGGCCCTGGCGCTCCTCGATCCGGTGCGCGCCCGCGTCGTCCGCCAGGAGTTCCACACCATGCGACTCGAGGTGACCGCGGGTCAGTACCTGGACATCCACGAGGAGACCGCCTGGCCGACCGTCGACGACGCCGAACAGCTCGTCCGGGCCCAGCGCGTCATCGTCTTCAAGTCCGCCAAGTACTCGGTCGAGGCGCCACTGCTCATCGGGGCGCTCATCGCCGGTGCCAGTGCCAGCCAGCTCGACGGCCTGCGGTCGTTCGGCCTGCCCCTCGGCGTGGCGTACCAGCTGCGCGACGACATGCTCGGCGTGTTCGGTGACCCCGAGGTGACGGGCAAGCCCGCCGGTGACGACCTCCGTGAGGGCAAGCGCACCGTCCTCGTCGCCACGGCCCGCAAGTCCCTGCCGGTCGGCGCCCGCCAGCTGCTCGACGAGCTGCTCGGTGACCCGGACCTCGACGACGACCAGGTGCAGATGCTCCGGGCGACCCTCACCGACTCCGGTGCGGTCAGCGCGGTCGAGCGCTCCATCGAGCGGCACGTGAAGCGCGCGAAGGCCGCACTCGACGCGTCGCCGCTGACACCGTCGGCGCGCGAACAGCTCGCGTCACTCGCGGACACGGTCAGCCGCCGGTCCGCCTGACCCAGCGCACCCCCTGACGGACGGGAGGCCCGGTACCAGCTGGTACCGGGCCTCCCGTCCGTCAAGGGGTCGCGACCAACGCGACGACGACCGCCGCGACCGGCGTCGCTAGAGCAGCGCCTGGGCCGCGCGCCGGACCTCGGCCTTGCGGTTCGCACGGAGCGCGGCGATCGGCGTCGTCCCCATCGCCTCGTCCTCGGTGAGCATCCAGCGGACGGCCTCGTCGTCGGTGAGCCCGTTGTCGCCCAGGACGATGAGGGTGCCGCGCAGCGAGGGCAGCGGCTCGGTGTCGTCGAGGAACTCGGACGGGACACGGAGGACACCGTCGACCCGTGCCGGCAGCAGGGTCCGTTCCTCGAACAGGCGGTGGACGCGGCCGGGGCTCACCCCCAGCAGGTCGACCAGGTCGGGCACGGTCAGCCAGCGTTCGGACAGGGCGTCGTCTCCGGGAAGGGCAGCACTCACAGGTCCCATCGTGCCAGAGCGCGACGGGCCTCCGCAGCACCTGCCATCCCGATGCCCTCCGCAGACCGCGGATCGCGGATCGCGGACGGCTCGCTCCAGTCACTCCAGTCACATGAGTCACAGCAGTCACGAGCACAACTTCCGGCGCTCTGGTTGACTTGGGAATCACAGCGTGTCAGCGTGTGGTCACCTGTGTGTGCCGTGTACGTGCACACACGGCCGACAGACCCACCCCGTGCCGACGACGCGCGGAGACAGGAGAACGACCGTGGACAGGGACACGACCCCCGACGAGGCAGCCCGACGCCTTCGCTCGTCGCGCTTCGCGACGATGCCGATCGTCCTCGCCGGCACGATCGCGGTGACGGCCGGCCTGACCGGACCGATCGCCCACATCGAGCAGCGTCATGACGACGACTCGAACCGTCGGCACGTCGACGAGGACCGGAACCTCGGCTCCGGCCCGGTCTTCGGCACCGCCGTCGCCCGCCAGCAGCAGCCGGTCGTCACGACGGTCGCCGCCACCCGCTCCGCGGCACCCACCACCTACACCGTCCGCCAGGGCGACACCGTCTCTGCGATCGCCAGCCGCTACGGGCTGTCCGCGCAGGAGATCCTGGTCCGCAACGGCCTCGGCTGGAACACGATCATCCACGCGGGCCAGACGCTGCGGCTCGCCTCGACCCCGGTCGGCGGTGCGGTCACGTCGAGCACCACGACCGCCAGCTACCACGTCAAGCAGGGCGACACCGTCTCCGGCATCGCGGCGAAGGTCGGCGTGTCGACCGCCGCACTGCTCACCGCCAACGAGCTCTCGCAGCGCAGCGTCATCTACCCCGGGCAGTCGCTCCGCGTGCCGGCCGCTCGGTCCAGTGCCACGAAGACGGCCACGACCGCCGGGCCCGCCGCACCGAGCGCCGCCCCCACCACGAGCGCCACCGTCCACCGTGCCGGCTCCGTGACGATCGGCAACGGCGACACGATCCTCTCCGTCGCGACGACGCACGGCGTCTCGGTGTCGTCGCTGCTCGCGGCGAACGGTCTGACCTACACGAGCACGATCTACGCCGGCAGCACCCTCGTCCTGCCCTCCAGCGGCCCGTCGCTCTCCTCCGAGCAGCGTGCCAACGCCGCGACCATCGTCCGCGTCGGTCGCTCACTCGGCGTCTCGGACCGTGGCCTCGTCATCGCGTTGGCGACCGCGATGCAGGAGTCGAACCTCCGGAACCTCGCCCACGGCGACCGCGACTCCGTCGGCCTGTTCCAGCAGCGTCCGAGCCAGGGCTGGGGCACCGCCGGTCAGCTGCGGGACACCGTGTACGCGTCCGAGCTGTTCTTCGGCGGGTCGCGGAACCCGAACCCGGGCGTCACGGCCGGCCTGCTCGACATCCCGGGCTGGTCGTCGATGAGCGTGACCGAGGCGGCGCAGGCCGTCCAGCGCTCCGCGTACCCGAAGGCCTACGCGCAGTGGGAGCAGTCCGCCCACGCCTGGCTCCGCTCGCTCTGACGTCCGCACGGGCGGACCTCCCGTCCACCACGCCGGCCAGCAGCCTGATCGGCACCGCCGGGTCATCCCTCCGGTCGAGATCGTGTAACGACCGGTGCGCCGGTGCCGGTCCTCCCCGTCCGGATTCGTAGAATGCCGCAGATGACCACGAACGCCGCCACGGACCCGATGATCGGTCGCATGATCGATCAGCGGTACCGCGTCCGCTCCCGCATCGCGCGCGGCGGCATGGCGACCGTGTACCTGGCGACCGACGTGCGCCTGGAGCGCCGGGTCGCCGTGAAGATCATGCACGGGCACCTGGCGGACGACCAGGCGTTCCGGGAGCGCTTCATCCAGGAGGCCCGCTCGGCAGCCCGGCTGTCCCACCCGAACCTGGTCGGCGTCTACGACCAGGGTGCCGAGGACGACTGCGTCTACATCGTCATGGAGTACATCCCGGGCATCACGCTCCGCGACCTGCTCCACGAGCACCGTGCGCTGACGCCCGAGCAGGCGACCGACATCCTCCGCGCGGTCCTCGCCGGCCTGGCCTCGGCGCACCGTGCCGGCATCGTGCACCGCGACCTCAAGCCCGAGAACGTCCTGCTCGCCGACGACGGCCGCATCAAGCTCGGCGACTTCGGCCTCGCGCGCGCCACCACCGCGAACACCGCCACCGGCGCGGCCCTGCTCGGCACGATCGCGTACCTCTCCCCCGAGCTCGTCACCCGCGGCGCCGCCGACTCGCGCAGCGACATCTACGCGCTCGGCATCATGCTCTACGAGATGCTCACCGGCGAGCAGCCCTACAAGGGCGAGCAGCCGATGCAGATCGCCTACCAGCACGCGAACGACACGGTCCCCGCACCGAGCGCCGCGCTGCCGGGTGTCCCGGCCGAACTCGACGACCTGGTCGCCTGGGCCACCGCACGGGACCCGCGCGACCGGCCGCTCGACGCCCGCGAGATGCTCGACCACATGGCGGGCGTGCAGCAGCGCGCGACCGGCCAGTACCGGACCGCCGTGCTGCGCCCCGAGAACGCGACCGCGATCCTCCCGTCCGGTGGCAGCGCCGGCGCCGCGGCCTTCGGGGACGACGTCGAGGACGCGAGCGAGCACGACACGACGGTCCTCGACCGACGGGGCACGCAGGAGACTCCGCCGCGTCCCCGGAACGCGCCCGGCCCTCGGAACGCGCCCGGCCCCCGCCGGACCGGCGCGGTCACTGCGACCCTGTCACCGGCCGGCCAGCGCCTGGCCGACAAGTCCGCCAAGCGACGGAAGCGCGGCTGGATCGCCCTGGTCGTCGTGCTCGTCCTGGCCCTCGTCGGAGCGGGCGTCGCCGCCTGGTACGGCCCCGGACCGGGCGGCAACGTCCGGATCCCCGCGGTCGCCGGCAAGACGGTCTCCCAGGTCCGACAGGCCCTCGCGTCCAACGGGCTGCGTGCCGCCGAGGCGACGACGAGCCGCCCCGACCTCGAGGTCGCAGCCGGCCTGGTGACCGCCACCCAGCCGCCCACCGATCGCGAAGTGCGGAAGGGCACCGCCATCCGCATCGTCGTCTCGAGCGGCCCGCGGATGATCAGCCTGCCGGCGATCGTCGGGCAGTCCGCTTCCACCGCCCGCGCGGCCCTCGACGACGACTTCGACCTGCAGGACCCGCAGTACCAGTTCTCCGCCGACGTCCCCGCCGACACGGTGATCGCCGCGACCGGCCGCAACGGCTCCGGCGCCCTCGACCTGACCACCGTCGAGCAGTACCCGGAGCGTGGCCCGGTCACGCTCACCGTCTCCCTCGGAGCGGTCCCGGACGTCACCGGCAAGTCCGTCGCCGACGCGACCAGCACGCTGCAGGGCGTCGGCCTGGTGCTCGGCAGCCAGACGCAGCAGTTCAGCGACTCGGTACCGGACGGCCAGGTCATCTCCGCCGCCCCCGCCGACGACCCCGCCGTCAAGGGCACGGCGGTCGACGTCGTCGTGTCGAAGGGGCCGGTGCCGATCACGATGCCGTCGGTCAAGGGGCAGACGATCGACGAAGCCACCTCGACCTTGAAGGCGCTCGGGCTCCAGGTCAGCTACCCGGACTGCACGAACATCCTGTGCGGCTTCTACGACTGGAAGAGCAAGCTGCCGGTCACTGCGACGGACCCAGCCGCCGGCGCCACCGTGCACAAGGGCGACACGATCGCCCTGGCCTACGACCAGTAGCGGCGCGACCGCCTGACGGACGGGAGGCCCGACACCGGACCGGTGTCGGGCCTCCCGTCATGCAGGCGGTGCGGACCGTCAGCCGCGGATGACCGACGGGTGCGCGCGGAGCTCCTCGGCCACCAGGAAGGCGAGCTCGAGGGACTGCATGTGGTTCAGGCGCGGGTCGCAGAGCGACTCGTACCGTGTCGCCAACGTGGCCTCGTCGATGTGCTCCGAGCCGCCGAGGCACTCGGTGACGTCGTCGCCGGTGAGCTCCACGTGCATGCCGCCCGGGTACGTGCCGACCGCACGGTGCACCTCGAAGAAGCCCAGGACCTCGTCCACGACGTCGTCGAAGCGGCGGGTCTTGTAGCCGTTCGGCGTCGTCAGCCCGTTGCCGTGCATTGGGTCGGTGACCCAGAGCGGGGTGGCGTCCATGCCCTTGACCGCCTCGAGCAGCTTGGGCAGCTCGTCACGGACCTTGCCGGCACCCATGCGGGTGATGAAGGTCAGGCGGCCCGGCTCACGCTCGGGGTCCAGCTTCTCGATCAGGGCCTGCATGTCGGCGACCGTGGTGGTCGGGCCGAGCTTGACCCCGATCGGGTTCCGGACGCGGGACAGGAAGTCGACGTGGGCGCCGTCGAGGTCACGGGTGCGCTCCCCGATCCAGATGAAGTGCCCGGACGTGTCGTACGCCTGGCCGGACCGGCTGTCGATCCGGGTCATCGGGCGCTCGTAGTCCATCAGCAGCCCCTCGTGCGAGGCGTAGAACTCGACGTGCTTGAGCGCTTCGAAGTCGGCACCGCACGCGGCCATGAACTGGATCGCGCGGTCGATCTCGGCGGCCAGGTTCTCGTACCGGGCGTTCGCCGGGTTGGCGGCGAAGCCCTTGTTCCACGAGTGCACCTGCCGCAGGTCCGCGAAGCCGCCCTGGGTGAAGGCCCGGACGAGGTTCAGGGTCGACGCGGCCGTGTGGTAGCCCTGCACCAGACGGCGGGGGTCGGCCTGGCGGGACTCCGGCGTGAAGTCGTAGCCGTTGACGATGTCGCCGCGGTAGGCCGGCAGGGTGACGTCGCCCCGGGTCTCCCAGTCACTCGAGCGGGGCTTGGCGAACTGGCCCGCCATCCGCCCCATCTTGATGACCGGGGTCGAGGCGCCGTAGGTGAGGACGACGGCCATCTGCAGGATCGTCTTCACGCGGTCGCGGATCGAGTCAGCGGTGGCACCGGCGAAGGTCTCGGCGCAGTCGCCGCCCTGCAGCAGGAACGCCCGGCCCGAGGCGGCGGCGGCCAGACGGTCGCGCAGCTGGTCGACCTCGCCCGCGAAGACGAGCGGCGGCAGCGTGGCGATCTCGGCCGAGGCGGCTTCGGCAGCGGCGGGGTCCGGCCACGTCGGCTGCTGCTTGATCGGGAGCGTGCGCCAGTGGTCGAGGCCCGCGATCAGGTCCGGATCCTGCAGGGTGAGGGAGTCGATCGACTCGGACAAGGCTGCACCTCGGTCTTGTGGTTCGCGCACGGCCGTCGACGGTGCGACGGCGTCCCGACGGATGCGGGACCGTCCGATCTTACCGTCCGGCGGCGGAGCGACGCTCGCGCATGACGCTCTCGCGGGCGCTCGTGGCCCGCTCCTTGACGCTCGTCGCGTAGACGTCCTCGTACTCCTGGCGGCTCAGCCCCCGGAGCTCGTGCATGATCTCGTCCGTGACGCTGCGCAGGATGAAGCGGTCCGTCTCGAGCCCCTCGAAGCGCGAGAAGTCGAGCGGCTTGCCGAACACGACGCCGACCCGCTTGAACTTCGGGAACTTCTGCCCGATCTGCTGGACCTCACGCGTGCCGACCATGGCGACCGGGACCACCACGACCCGGCCCTCGAGCACCATCCGGGCGATGCCGGTGCGGCCGCGGTAGAGCTTGCCGTCCGGGCTGCGGGTGCCCTCGGGGTAGATGCCGAGCTGCTCGCCACGGGCCAGGACCTGCAGGCCGGTGCGGAGCGACGCCTCGGACGCCTTGCCGCCGGAGCGGTCGATCGGCAGCTGACCGATCGCGTTGAAGAACGTCTTCGTCGCCCAGCCCTTGAGGCCGCGCCCGGTGAAGTAGTCACTCTTGGCCAGGAACGACATCCGACGGTCGAGCACCGCGGGCAGGATCACCGAGTCGATGAACGAGACGTGGTTCGACGCGAAGATGACCGGGCCGGAGGCGGGGACGTTCTCGCGTCCGACCACCCACGGCCGGAACAGTGTCAGGATGAGCGGGCCGAGCACGAAGTTCTTCAGCAGCCAGTAGAGCATCGTCGACTCCGTCGGGTGGTGGGTGTGCGGACCGTGCGGGGTACCGGCAACCGCGGTTCAGGCGGTGCGGGCGTGGATGCGGGCGAGGTCGGCGGCACCGACGACACCGGCGTCGTTGACGAGCTCGGCGATCACGAAGTCCGGCTCCGGGTGGTAGCCCCGCGCCGGCAGGTTGTTGAGGTACGCCTGCTTGATCGGCTCGAGCAGCCGGTCGCCCGCGCTGGCGACGCCGCCGCCGAAGACGAACAGCTGCGGGTCGAGCACGGCCGACAGGGACGCGCACGCTTCGCCGAGGTGGCGACCGAGACGCCGGAGGGCCGCGAGGGCGCCCGGGTCGTCGGCGAGGATGAGCTCCCCCACGACGGCGCCGTCGAGCTGCCCGCCGTTGGCGTCACGCGCTTCGGCCAGGGCGACACCGATGCCGCCGGCGTCCGCGACGTCGTTCGCCATCCGCTGCAGGGCACGACCGGAGCCGTACTGCTCGATGCAGCCGCGGGCTCCGCAGCCACAGGGCAGGCCGTTCGGCACGATGCGCAGGTGGCCGATCTCGCCGCCGGTGCCGAAGCCGCCGCGGAACAGCCGGTCCTCGGTCACGATCGCGCCGCCGACCCCGGTGCCGATGGTGAGCATGGTCATGTCGGACACGAGCCGACCGGCACCGAAGCGGAACTCGGCCCACCCGGCGGCGTTCGCGTCGTTGTCGACGGTGATGTGCAGGTCGCCCAGACGCTCCTGGAGCTTCTGGCGCAGGGGCTCGTTCCGCCAGCGGATGTTCGGCGTGTAGTACACGATCGACTGCGAGGCGTCGATGAACCCGGGGGCGGCGACCCCCACAGCACCGACCTGGTGCTGGAGACTGAGGCGCTCGACCATCGACACGACGTCGTCGAGCATGGCGATCGGGTCCGCAGCGTTCGTGGCGACGCGGTCCTCGGCGAGGATCTCGCCCAGCTCCGTGACGACCGCTCCCGCGATCTTGGTGCCCCCGATGTCGATTCCGATGGCATGCACGAACACGGAGCCTACCTGTTCGGGGACGACTCACCGAACGAGGCCGACTCACCGAACGCGAGGGGAGTCGTCCTATGCTGAGCGGGAGCCGACTCGAAGATGAGCGGACTCACATCGAACGGGACAACGAGGGAGTTGCCGTGACCGATCAGCGTGCCGACCGCACCACGTCCACCAGCACGGGCGGATCGCCCGTCGCGCACGAGAGCGCACCGACGGCCGCCGGACGCCACACGGCGCCCGCACCCGGTGCACCCGGGAGCGCCGCCGACAGCGGCCCGGTCGCCGCCGACCACGGCTCCGCCGCCCGCCTGCTGTCCGACCGCGCACGACTCACCCCCGCGCGGCCGATCCTGGCCGAACGCACCGGCGACACCTGGACCGGCATCGCCGCGGCCGACGTCCTGGCCCGGGTCCGTGCGATCGCCAAGGGCTTCGTCGCCGCCGGCCTGCAGCCCGGCGCCCACGTCGCGATCCTGTCCCGCACCCGGATGGAGTGGACGCTCGTCGACTTCGCCGTGTGGACCGCGGGCCTGGTCTCCGTGCCGGTCTACGAGACGAGCTCCCCCGACCAGATCCGGCACATCCTGTCGGACTCCGAGTCAGTGGCGATCGTCGTCGAGAAAGAGGAACACGCCCGTCGCGTCGCCGGCATCGCGAGTGACCTGCCGCACCTCGGCCAGCACTGGACGATCGACGGCGGCGGCCTGGACGACCTGGCGCGCCTCGGCGAGGAGATCGCCGACGACGAGCTCGACGCCCGCACGGCCGCCGTCTCCGGTCGGGACGACGCCACGATCATCTACACGTCGGGCACCACCGGTCGACCGAAGGGCTGCGTGCTGCGGCACGACAACTTCACCGCCACGGTCGAGGGCTCGACCGAAGCCATGTCGGAGATCGTCGCCGGTGACGCCTCGACGCTGCTGTTCATCCCGATGGCCCACGTCTTCGCCCGGTTCATCGCGGCGATGTCGGTCTCGGCAGGAGTCCTGGTCGGGCACGAGCCGGACACGAAGGACCTGATGCGCGCGGTGTCGACCTTCAAGCCGACCTTCCTGCTCGCGGTCCCCCGGGTGTTCGAGAAGATCTACAACTCTGCCGAGCAGAAGGCCGACCTCGGCGGCAAGGGCCGGGTCTTCCGCGCGGCCGCCGCCACCGCCGTCGCGCACTCAGAGGCCGTCGCCGCCGGACGGGTCCCGCTCGGGCTGTCCCTGCGCTTCCGCCTGTTCGACCGGCTCGTGTACCGCAAGCTGCGCGATGCGATCGGCGGTCGCGTGCGTTACGCCATCAGCGGTTCGGCTCCGCTCTCCCCGCGGCTGTCGCACTTCTTCCGCTCCATCGGCGTGCACATCCTCGAGGGCTACGGGCTCACCGAGACGACCGCACCGGCGACGGTGAACCGGGCGACCGAGCTCCGGATCGGGTCGGTCGGGCGGGCGCTGCCGGGCGTGGAGATCCGGATCGCCGACGACCAGGAGATCCTGATCCGCGGCGTCGACGTCTTCGACCGCTACTGGCAGAACCCGGAGGCCACGGCGGCCGCCTTCCGTGACGGCTGGTTCCGTACCGGCGACCTCGGTCGGCTGGACGGCGACGGGGTCCTGTCCGTCACCGGTCGCGCCAAGGAGCTCATCGTCACCGCGAGCGGCAAGAACGTGGCACCGGCCCCGCTCGAGGACGCGATCCGCGAGCACCCGCTCGTCGGACAGGTCGTCGTCGTCGGCGAGGGCAAGCCCTTCGTCGCCGCACTGGTCACGCTCGACCGGGACATGCTGCCGGGCTGGTGCGAGGCACGCGGGATCGCCCCGGCCCTCACCCCGCAGCAGGCCGCCCACGACGAGCGCGTGCAGCAGGCCGTCCAGGAGGCCGTGGACACCGCGAACGGGCGGGTCTCCCGTGCCGAGTCGGTGCGGTCCTTCTCGGTCGTCGACGCGGACCTCACCGAGGCCTCGGGGCACCTCACGCCGAAGCTCACCATCAAGCGCTCGGTCGTCCTGCGCGACTTCGCCGCGGACATCGAGTACATCTACTCGGGGTCGAAGGTGCAGACAACGGCGACACCGGTGATCGAGAGCCGCCGGCGGCGCTGAGCGCGACCTCGACCCGGCGTGCCGGGCCGTCGGCTCCCCGACCGGAACGACAGGGGCGACGGCGCATGACCTCGAAGTCGTCCTCCCGGCTCCGCGACGGCCTCGGACGACGACGAATCGGACGCGACGGCGGGAGGCGGACACACGGGAGGCCCGGTCCCGGTCCATGGGACCGGTACCGGGCCTCCGTCACAGCGCGGTGGTGAAGTCGTGCCGTCGTGCGGTGGGTGCCGTCGTGCTGGGTCGTTCTCTGTCGTGTCGGGCGCCTGATGGCCGGTCGGGTGCGTTCTGCCGAGCGACGTCACCGTCGACGTCGATCACCTGCCGCTCCCCATCCGTCAGACGGAGGCGGGTTCCTGACCCTGTTCGGGCTCGAGGACGGCCGTCGCGGCAGTTTTCGCCGGGACAGGCTCTGGGCGTCGGTTGGTGCGGGTGCGGTGCGAGCTGAGCTCGTCGGTGTGGAGTGTCATCGTGCGTCCTGGAGGTGGGAAACCATGTCGGCGGGAGGACCGACCGGGACACGGTACCGCTTCGTCGGGACATGACGACAATCCCGCGTTGGGGTGTCACCCGTCACGGCGTCAGATGTCCCCCACGGACGGCTGGCGGCCCTCGGAGGGACACGTCAGCCGCCCGCGCGGGCATCGACTCGGGCGTGGGTCAGCGCCGCATCGTGATCGTCGAGCTGGCCAGCCCGACGGCACTCGCGACACCCGGGTGGGTGATCGTCACCTTCACGCGGTACTTCGACGCCGGCAGCTTCGCGATGGAGAACGGCACGGAGTTCGTCCCCTGCTTCACAGCGATCTCGTCGGCGATCGGCCGCCACGTGTCGGAGTGGTCACGGGCGACGAACACCGTCGCCGTGGCCCCCGGGACCCAGGCCGCGTCGTGGAACTGGATCGTCGTCGAGCCGACGGCGGTCGGGTCGGCCCGGAGGTGCAGGGACCGCAGGTGCCAGGTCAGCGCGCCCGGGTCCTCGTTCGGGTCGAAGCGCAGCGCGGACACGGTCCGCCCGGACCAGCCGAGCTTCGGGACGAGGGCGTCCTCGTCGAGGTCGTTCTGCGCGTTGAGGTCGATCCGGATCTCCCGCGCGTTGCCGTGCGAGTAGGTCAGGACGTCGTTGCCGATCTGCGGGACGGTCGACGACGGGTCCCACCAGATGAGCCGCGCCATCTTGCCGCCCCCGGCGGTCGACTTCAGCGAGTAGGAGCCGTCGTAGGTGTACTCGATCGAGAGGTTGTGGTAGGTGCTGGCCGAGAACCGCGAGACCGGGAGCGAGAGCTGCGAGTCGCCGGGGTACTTGCCCGAGTTGCGCGCCGTCATCCCGGCGTTGTCGTACCCGAGGATCGTCGCGTACTTGATGCCGATGCCCTGCGCAGCTTCCGGGCTGGTGAACACCCACGGCTTGCCACGCTGTCGGGTCGCGAGGTCGACGCCCTGCGACGGGTTCGGCGAGTCCACGACCGGACGCGGCCGCGGGGCGACGGTGATGCCGCCGTAGGTCCCCGGCGGGTAGGCCGCACGCGAGCCACCGGCTCCGTGCAGGCGCACCCAGTCGATGCTCGCCGTCCCGGTCTTGCCGGCCGGGAGGACCACGGGGTCGACGCGGAGCGCGACGATGGTCCCGCTGAAGGGCCGCTTCCCCTGGAGCTGGGAGCTCTTCGAGAGCGCGAGGTCGTACACGTGGCTGCCAGCGGTCACCGGGAAGGTGATGCCGCCACCGCAGGCCGAGGTCTTCTCACGGCAGGTCCACCAGTACACGGCGCCGATCTGCCGCGTGAAGGGCTGGTCCATGCTGAACGACAGGCTCGTGTACTTCGCGGCGTTGATCGGCTTCGCGGCGCCGTCGCGCCCGTACGGCAGGCTGCCGCTGACGGTCTGCACGAGCGACACCTGGTCACCGGAGCGCAGGGCGACCTTGAGCTTGCCGGCGCTCACCGACGTGGGCGTGCCGACCTCGTCGAGGTTCTGGTCCTCGGCGTTGGAGTAGTCCCACGGGTCGCCGTAGACCTCGGACGCGAAGTCCGGGGCCTCGACCTGCTGCGACGTGGCTGCCTCTGCTGGTCGCGCGTCCGGCACCACACTGATCGTGGTGCCGACGAGCGCGACGAACGCCGCCGCGACCGCGATGGAAGTGGCGCGTCGGCGTGCCACGTGAGTCTTCTGCATGCTGTCTCCCCTGCCCCTGGTCCGCCCGGGATCGACCCGGACGCGGCAACCGTACACAGCGCCGCCGACCTCGGCAGGCCCGCGTCCGGGGGCTGCCCACGGGAGCGGCGGATCGCTAGTGGAACCAGTCCTGCGCGCGGATGTCCCGGAGCGCCTGCCGACGTGTCTCCGGGTCGAGGGTCATCACGTAGACGGTGCCGTCCAGGTGGTCGCACTCGTGCTGCAGGGCCTCGGCCATCAGCCCGGTGCCCTCGAGCTCCACCGGTTCACCGTCGACGTCCACGCCACGCACCTTGGCGTACGGGAAGCGCTTCGTCGGGTACGCCAGACCGGGCACCGACAGACACCCCTCGTCCATGAGCTCGGGCTCGCCGGCGGTCTCGACGACCTCGGGGTTGAGGACGTACCCGACCTCGCCGTCGACGTTGTACGAGAACGCGCGGAGGCCGACCCCGATCTGCGGCGCGGCCACGCCGGCGCGGCCGGGCTCCTTGACGGTGTCGATGAGGTCCTGGACGAGTTCGCGGACACCGTCGGCACCGATGCGGACCGGGTCGGCGGGCGAACGGAGGACGGGGTCGCCGAACAGGCGGATGGGACGGACGGTCACGTTACTGCAGCACCACCAGGAGGTCGCCGGCGTCCACCTGCTGGGTCACCGGGATCGCGAGACGGCCGACGGTCCCCGCGACGGGTGCCGTGATGGCCGCTTCCATCTTCATCGCCTCGATGCTCGCCACGGCCTGACCGGCCTCGACGACGTCACCGACGGCGACCTTGAGCGTCACGACCCCGGAGAACGGGGCGGCGACGTGCTTCGGGTCGGACCGGTCCGCCTTCTCGGCGGCCTTGGTCTCGACGACGACCGAACGGTCACGCACGGCCACCGGCCGGAGCTGTCCGTTCATGGTCGCCATCACGGTCCGGATGCCCCGGGCGTCGACCTCGCCGATCGCCTCGAGCCCGACGAGCAGGTTCACGCCCCTGCCGAGCGGCACGACGTGCTCCTCGCCGGCGCGGAGGCCGTACAGGTAGTCGACGGTCGGCACGACGGACAGGTCGCCGTACTCGTCACGGACCTGCTGGAACTGGCGGGTGGGCTGCTCGAACAGCAGGCGGTTCAGGGCCTGCTGCCGCACGGTGCCCGGGATGTCGAGGGCGGCGCGCTCGTGCTCCGGCACCGGGGTGACCTCGATCCGGACGTCGCGCCCGGCCAGGACCTTCGAGCGGAACGGCTCCGGCCAGCCGCCCGGCAGGTCACCGAGCTCGCCCGCCATGAAGCCGACCACCGAGTCCGGCACGTCGTACTTCTCCGGGTGCTGCTCGAAGTCCGCCGGGTCGGCGTTCACCGCCGCGAGCTGCAGGGCGAGGTCGCCGACGACCTTCGACGACGGGGTGACCTTCGGCGGGCGTCCGAGGATCCGGTTCGCCTCGGCGTACCAGTCCTCGACCTGCTCGAAGCGGTCGCCGAGGCCGAGCGCGATGGCCTGCTGACGGAGGTTCGACAGCTGCCCGCCGGGGATCTCGTGCTTGTACACGCGGCCGGTCGGGCCCGCGAGCCCGGACTCGAACGGCGCGTACACGCGGCGGACGGCTTCCCAGTAGGGCTCGAGGTCGCCGACGGCACCGAGGTCGATGCCGGTGTCCCGCTCGGTGTGTGCGAGGGCGGCGACCAGCGCCGACATGCTCGGCTGGCTGGTGGTGCCGCCCATCGGTGCCGCGGCCACGTCCACCGCGTCCGCACCGGCACGGGAGGCCGCCAGGAGGGTCGCGAGCTGCCCGCCCGCGGTGTCGTGCGTGTGCACGTGCACCGGCTGGTCGAACCGTTCGCGCAGCGCGGCGACGAGCTTCTCGGCCGCACCGGCGCGGAGGAGCCCCGCCATGTCCTTGATGCCGATCACGTGTGCACCGGCGTCGACCATCTGCTCGGCGAGCCGCAGGTAGTAGTCGAGCGTGTAGAGGTCCTCGGCCGGGTCGAGGAGGTCGCCCGTGTAGCAGAGCGCTGCTTCCGCGACGGCCGTGCCGGTGGCGAGCACGGCCTCCAGGGCGGGACGCAGCTGACTGACGTCGTTCAGCGCGTCGAAGACCCGGAAGACGTCGACGCCGGTCGCGGCGGCCTCGGCGACGAACGCGTCCGTCACCTCGGTCGGGTACGGCGTGTAGCCGACCGTGTTGCGGCCGCGCAGCAGCATCTGGATCGGGATGTTCGGCATCGCCTGACGCAGCGAGGTCAGACGCTCCCACGGGTCCTCGCCGAGGAACCGGAGGGCGACGTCGTAGGTCGCGCCGCCCCAGGCCTCGACGCTGAGCAGCTGCGGGGTGAGCCGCGCGACGGACGGTGCGACCGCGACGAGGTCCTTCGTGCGGACCCGTGTGGCGAGGAGCGACTGGTGCGCGTCCCGCATCGTGGTCTCGGTGACGGCCAGCGCGGTCTGTGCGCGGAGCGACCGGGCCCACTCGGCCGGGCCGACGCGGAGCAGCAGGTCACGCTGCCCCTCGGGGACCGGGGCGCCGAGGTCGACGTCCGGCAGCTTCGACGCCGGGTCGACGACGTGCGCTGCGGGCGAGCCGTTCGGCTTGTTCACCGTGACGTCGGCGAGCCAGTTGAGGACCTTCGTGCCGCGGTCCTTCGACACGTGCCCGTCGAACAGCTGCGGACGTTCGCCGATGAACGCCGTGGAGACGTCACCGCGGGCGAAGTCCGGGTCCTCGAGGACGGCCTGCAGGAACGGGATGTTCGTGCTGACGCCGCGGATCCGGAACTCGGCGAGGGCACGACGCGCGCGGGCGACGGCCGCCGGGAAGTCCCGACCGCGGCACGTCATCTTCGCGAGCATCGAGTCGAAGTGCGGGCTGATCTGCGCACCGGTGGCGACCGTGCCGCCGTCGAGCCGCACGCCGGCGCCACCCGGGCTGCGGTAGGTGGTGATGCGGCCGGTGTCGGGACGGAAGCCCTGGTTCGGGTCCTCGGTCGTGATTCGCGTCTGCAGCGCGGCACCGTGCACCGCGACCGAGTCCTGCGACAGCCCGAGGTCGGCGAGGGTCTCCCCCGCGGCGATCCGCATCTGCGACTGGACGAGGTCGACGTCGGTGACCTCTTCGGTCACCGTGTGCTCGACCTGGATGCGCGGGTTCATCTCGATGAAGACGTGCTGGCCGGCGCGCTCCCCCACGGTGTCGAGCAGGAACTCGACCGTGCCGGCGTTGACGTACCCGATCGACCGGGCGAAGGCCACGGCGTCGCGGTGCAGTGCTGCGGCGATCTCCGGGTCGAGGTTCGGCGCCGGGGCGATCTCGACGACCTTCTGGTTGCGGCGCTGCACCGAGCAGTCCCGCTCGAACAGGTGGATCGTGCCGGCGTCGGTGCCGGTCGCGTCGGCCAGGATCTGGACCTCGATGTGGCGCGGTCGGAGCACCGCCATCTCGAGGAACATCGTCGGGTCGCCGAACGCACTGTCGGCCTCCCGCATCGCCTCTTCCAGTGCGGGACGGAGCTCGGCCGGGGTCTCCACCCGGCGCATGCCACGACCACCACCACCGGCGACGGCCTTCGCGAACACCGGGAAGCCGATCGCCTCGGCACCCGCCACGAGTTCGTCGACGTCGCGGCTGGCCGGGGTGCTCGCGAGCACCGGGACACCCGCCGCGATCGCGTGCTCCTTCGCCGTCACCTTGTTGCCGGCCATCTCGAGCACGTGCTCGCCCGGGCCGATGAAGGTGATGCCCGCAGCGGCAGCCGCGGCGGCGAGCTCCGGGTTCTCGGACAGGAAGCCGTAGCCCGGGTAGATCGCGTCCGCCCCCGACTCGCGGGCGACCCGGATGATCTCGGAGACGTCCAGGTAGGCGCGCACCGGGTGTCCGCGCTCGCCGATCAGGTAGGCCTCGTCGGCCTTCAACCGGTGCAGGGAGTTGCGGTCTTCGTACGGGTAGACCGCCACGGTCCGGGCACCGAGCTCGTACGCTGCGCGGAAGGCTCGGATGGCGATCTCGCCACGGTTCGCGACCAGGATCTTGGTGAACACGAGGTCCCTTTCAGCCCGGGTTGAGGTCTCACAACCTTACTGGCGGTAACGTTGCTCATCGTGCATGTACTCAGCGTGAGCTCCCTCAAGGGCGGTGTCGGCAAGACGACGGTGACGCTCGGCCTGACGTCGGCGGCGTTCGCCAAGGGTCTGCGCACCCTCGTGGTGGACCTCGACCCGCAGTCGGACGTCTCCACGGGCCTCGACATCAACCTGACCGGCCACCTCAACGTGGCCGACGTCCTCGAGAACCCGAAGGAGAAGATCGTCCGCCAGGCCATCGCGCCGTCCGGCTGGACGAAGGGTTCCCAGGGCAAGATCGACGTCATGGTCGGGTCGCCCTCCGCCATCAACTTCGACGGGCCGCACCCGTCGATCCGCGACATCTGGAAGCTCGAAGAGGCCCTGGCGAACGTCGAGGCCGACTACGACCTGGTGCTCATCGACTGCGCTCCGTCGCTGAACGCGCTGACCCGTACGGCCTGGGCGGCGTCCGACCGCGTGACCGTCGTCACCGAGCCCGGCCTGTTCTCCGTCGCCGCTGCCGACCGGGCCCTGCGCGCGATCGAGGAGATCCGCCGTGGTCTCTCGCCGCGCCTCCAACCCCTCGGCATCATCGTGAACCGCGCCCGTGTGCAGTCGCTCGAGCACCAGTTCCGCATCAAGGAGCTCCGCGACATGTTCGGGCCCCTCGTGCTCTCCCCCCAGCTGCCCGAGCGCACGTCGCTGCAGCAGGCGCAGGGTGCCGCGAAGCCGCTGCACGTCTGGCCGGGCGAGTCGGCGCAGGAGATGGCGCGGAACTTCGACCAGCTGCTCGAGCGCATCATGCGCACGGGCAAGATCGGCCCGTACGCGGACGGTGCGGGCGCGATCGTCTGACGTTCGTTCGTCGCTCGGAGGGTCGCCCGCGGGCGGCCCTTCGTCGTTCCCGGGGGCGTGCGCGGCCGAGCGGCCAGGACACCCCGCTCAGTTCCGCCGAGCGGTCACGAAGTGTCGGCAAAGTCCGGCGAGAACGACGATTCGTGACCGGTCGGCGGGGGAACGCGGGCGCGTCGGGCCCGTCCGGCAGCTCCCGACGGCTCCCGACGGCTCCCGGCGAGCGGCCAAGACACCCCGCTCAGTTCCGCCGAGCGGTCACGAAGTGTCGGCTGTGCCCTGCGAGAACGACGATTCGTGACCGGTCGGCGAGGGGCGCGTGGCGCGGCGGCGGGGGCGCGGCCGGGAGGCGCGGTGCCCGCCCGTCAGGCAGGCGTCTGGACCGGGACGGTCACGTCACAGCCACGACGGCCGGGACGGTCAGGACGCGCGGGTCGCCCGACGCGCCGCGAGCTCGTCGCTCGGGTCCTCTGCCGGGGTGGCGTCGAGCTCGACCAGGGAGGACTCGACCTCGCGCAGGACCTTGCCCACGGCGATGCCGAAGACGCCCTGCCCGCGGGAGACCAGGTCGATGACCTCGTCGTCGGAGGTGCACAGGTACACCGAGGCACCGTCGGACATCAGGGTCGTCTGCGCCAGGTCGCTCACGCCGGCTTCGCGGAGCTGGTTCACGGCGGTGCGGATCTGCTGCAGCGAGATGCCGGTGTCGAGCAGGCGCTTGACGAGCTTGAGGACGAGGATGTCGCGGAAGCCGTAGAGCCGCTGCGAGCCGGATCCGGCAGCGCCGCGGATCGTGGGCTGCACGAGTTCGGTGCGGGCCCAGTAGTCGAGCTGGCGGTAGCTGATTCCGGCTGCCTTCGCGGCGACGGTGCCGCGGTAGCCGTTCTGCTCGTCGTGCTCGGGCAGGCCGTCGGTGAACAGCAGCCCGAGGTCGTACCGCGTCATGTCAGACGGGGTACCGGGGACATCGTTCCCACTCATCAGCTTGCCTTCCACGACGATCGAGCTCCCACCCGAAGCTTCAACAGCGGGTTGAGAGTTGTTCCGAGGTCCACGGTAGCGAGTCGGGCGGCGTGGAGGCGGGACATCCGCACCGGCGCGTCCGGCGTGTCGAGGATATGCCCCGGCACCGACCGCCGTCGAGGGTCCGACCCGCCCGGGCCGCTCACGAGTCGAGCCGACCGATGGCCGCGCGGATGAGTGACGATCGGATGACCTCGAGGTGTCCGGCGATCTCCCGGGCGAGTTCGAGGGCCTTCGCGCGGGACGTGGCGTCCCCGCGGCGGGACACCGGCATGAGAGCCGACTCGATGAGACCGACCTCGCGCTCGGCAGTGCTGCGGAAGGTCCGGAGGTGCCGGGGCTCGATGCCGGAGCGCTGCAGCTCGACGAGGGCCTTCAGCACGCCGACCGAGTCCTCGCCGTAGGTGTCGGACGCCGGGATGAGGGAGGCGGACACCGCGTCACCGACGAGCATCGGCGACGCCCCGGCGGCGCGCTGGAGTTCGTCGCGGGAGTACCGCCGCTCACGCCCGAGCATCGACGGACGCGGGACGTCACCACCGCCCGGCAGGGTCGGTTCGCGTCCGGCGTCGAGGTCGGCGAGGTAGTCCTTGATGACCTTGAGCGGCAGGTAATGATCGCGCTGCAGCCCGAGCACGATGCGCAGTCGGTCGACGTCGGCTGGCGAGAACTTCCGGTAGCCGCTCTGGGTGCGGATCGGCGTGACCAGCTCACGCTCTTCGAGGAAGCGCAGCTTGGAGCTCGACAGGTCGGGGAACTCCGGCTTCAGACGCGCGAGGACCTGCCCGATCGTGAGCAGGTCCGGCGCCGGGGACACCGCCCGCGCCGCAGCGGAGCGGGGTGCCACTACGCGTTCGCCAGGCGCGCCAGGTCGACCCGGGAGGCGTAGAACGTCAGCCGGAACTTGCCGACCTGCACCTCGGAACCGTCGACGAGCAGTGCTTCGTCGATGCGGACACCGTCGAAGTACGTGCCGTTCAACGAGCCGAGGTCCTTCACGCTGAACGACGTGCCCCGACGGACGAAGTCGGCGTGCTTGCGCGACACCGTGACGTCGTCGAGGAAGATGCTGGCGTCGGGGTGTCGGCCGGCCGTCGTGACGTCGGAGTCGAGGAGGAACCGCGCACCCACGTTCGGACCGCGACGGACGACGAGCAACGCCGAGCCCGACGGCAGCGCCGAGATCGCGTCGCGTTCTTCTGCGGTGACTCCGGCCTCGGGCGTGAGCGCCGCGGCGTTCTCCATGCTGAAGGTCAGCGTGGTGTCGACCAGCCGCTCTTCCGGGCGTCCCGGCTGCGGGACCACTGGATCTGGCATCGTGGACCTCCTCCTCTTGGTCGTCCAGCGTATCGGAAACGACGCACTCGGCGAGAGCCCCGTGCACAGGGGACATGCGGCGGACTCCCACGGACGGACGGGAGGCTCCCCACCAGCTGGTGGGGAGCCTCCCGTCCGTCAGGTTGCCGGGTCGTGCCGCAGCGCCTCTGCGGTCAGTGACCGGCGCCGGACGGCGCCGACCCGCCGGACTGCACGTCGTGCAGGATCTCCTGCACCTCGGAGTCCTTCAGCCGCGTCCAGGGCGAGCCGTCGGGGTCGCTGGTGGAGGCCTCCGGACTGTCGCCGGTGTTCCACCACTTCGCCTGGTACGGCGTGCCGTCGAACAGGACCCGGTCGCCGGTGTCGTAGCTCGTGGTGCCCGACCAGGCCGGGTAGGTGCCGGACGGCAGCTGGACGGGTGCGACGGGCTTCTCCCCCGGCAGCACCGGGCCGACGAGCTGCCACGGCGTCTCGTAGGTGCTGAGCACGGCGTCGTCGGGCAGGTCGCCGGAGGTCCACCACTTGGCCTCGTAGACGTTGCGGTGCCAGACGATCTTGGTGCCCTCGAGGTAGGCCGAGTCCTTGTCCCACACCGGGTAGGGGCTGGTCGACGGGTCGTCGGAGGGCTGCGTGGTCGAGGACGGCTCGGCCGTCGTCACGTCGCCGGACGCCGCGACGATGCCGCCGCTGAAGCCCTTGCCGAGCACGTCGGCGAACAGCTTGCCGTCCTGGTCGACCCCGGAGCACGAGTTCGACACGGTGGACAGGTTGACGTAGTTCGAACCGCACGTGGTGTCGCGGTTGAGGGACCACATCGACATCCGCCCGAGCCCGGTCTGGCGCGCCCAGGCGTTGAGCTTCGCCGCGTCGCGCATCGAGAAGACCTCGTCCTGCACGTCGTTCTGGCCGATCATCGGGGTGGCGCCGACCTTGTGCCAGAGCGTGCCGTCGCTGAGCGGGGTGCCGGCGCGGGTGTACAGGATGCCGAGCTGGCGGTGCACCTGCTGCAGGGTCTCGACCGAGGCCGAGTACATGCTCTGGCTCGAGCCCATGCTGTCGCCGTAGTCCATCGTCATGGCGTTGACGCCGGCCAGGTCGACCCCGGCGCTGAGGAACTGCGACACGGCCTTGGTGCCGTCGGCGGTCAGTCCGCCGGGCGCGGCGGGCAGCGTGAGCCACACGGCGAGGGGGTGTCCGGCGCCGCGACGCTGCTCCTGCAGCTCCGCCACGGCCTGGGCACGGCGCTTGCCGGCGTCGGCCTTGGTCAGGTCGTCGCTCTCGATGTCGAAGTCCACCGTGGACACGTCGTAGCGCTTCACGACGCTCTGGTACGCCGACACGAGCTTGCCCTGGTCGGTGCAGGTCGAGGCGAGCTCGTCGTTCGCCAGGCCGCCGAAGGACACCCCGACGGCGCCCTTCTGCTGCTCGAGGCGGGCGATGCGGCGGTCCAGGTCGAGCTGGTCCCCCGCTTCCTGGAGGCCGTAGGCGGCGCCCCAGGTCGGCGTGCAGGCCTGGTCGTGGTCGGCCACCACGAAGGACAGCATGACGTCGCGGCCCTTCGCGGACTTGACGTCCTCGAACGGGAACGTCGGGGTGACGGTGACGTCGGTGTAGGCGGCGAACCAGGGCTTCACCGTCTCGGCGGCCTGGGCGCTCTGCCACCGGTCGACGCCGGCGTACCCCCCCGCGACGACCGCGAGGGCGACCACGGCGGCCAGGGTGACCCGGACCGGGGAGAGTCGTCGTGTGGTGCTCATGGTCAGGCCGCCGTCTTCTCGTCGTGCTGTACGGCCAGGCCGCGCTGGGCACCGGCGGTGCCGGCCCCGATCTGATGGGTGGTCCCGGGGTGGGAGGTGCCGAGGTGGTCGGGCCCGAGGTGCTCGGGGATGGTCGTGCCGCGCTGGCCGAAGTAGAGCACCGAGCGCCAGTCCTCGGTCGCGGGTGCGGCCTCCGGGACCAGTCCGCGTCGGACGGCCTTGGCGGTGGCGCGCTCGTCCTTCCGCGCTGCACGGCGTGCGGCGCGGGCGGACGGGTCGTAGAACATCCACTTCGTCGCCCAGATGAAGACGTCGACGACGGAGTTCCAGAGGCCGATGTAGGCGGTGATGGCGTACAGGGCGAGCAGGGCGTTGAAGGCGGCGAACACCGCGTTGCCCCAGTTCTGCGCGCCGAAGTCCCGCACGAAGGTGAAGACCGAGAAGGCGACCATCGCGTACGGGGCCAGGACGTAGAGCGCCGGCGAGGCGGTGCGGTCCTTGACCTTGGGCGTGCGGGCGAACGGGATCTTCTTCGCGGTGAGGGCCTGCTGCACGCTCTTCAGCACGCCGGCGACGTTCACCGGCATGAGGACCAGGTTGAAGCCGTAGATGCGCAGGATGTCGGTGCGCTTGTAGCCGCAGTACTTGAGGTCGCTCGCGAAGAGCCAGAAGTACGGCAGGGCGGCGAGCAGCACCATCGGGCTGAGCAGCCGCGAGTCGTACGGGTAGGCCAGCAGGAAGATCAGGCCGAGCGAGCCCCAGGCGATCGACGCCATGTAGTTGACGCGGAGCGCCATCTCGACGACGCTGACGCGCTCCCCGCGGGCCCGGCGCTCGCGCACCTGGCGGATGTACTTCGGCAGGATGAGCAGGCCGCCGTTCGCCCAGCGTCGCCGCTGCACGATCAGGGAGCCGAAGTCCGGCGGGGTGGCGCTGTAGGACAGGCGCTCCGGGTAGTTGACGAGGGTCCAGCCGTGCATGCCGAGGTCGACGCTCGACTCGGTGTCCTCGATGACGGTGCGGTCCTGGACGTAGCGCTTCACCTCGAAGCCGCCGACGGTCTCGGTCTCCTCGATGTCGCGGAGGGCCCGGGTGCGGATGACGGCGTTCGCGCCGACCCAGAAGGTGGCGCCGTACTTCGACATGCCCTGGTGCAGGATGTGCTGGATGTCGGTGGTGGCACCGGCGAGACGCTCGATGCGGGTCGCGGCACCGCGGAAGGACGAGTACGGCGTCTGGGTGACGGCGACGCGTTCGTTCTCGGGCTGCTCGAGGAAGTAGACCAGGCGCAGGCAGTAGTCGCGGAGCAGCACCGAGTCGGCGTCGAGCGTCAGGACGTAGTCGGACGCGGGGACGACGAGGTCGGCGTCGGCCGGGTCGGTGACGGTGCGCAGGACGGTGCCGGACGCGGTCTCCTCGTGGCGGTAGGCGCCGCCGAGCAGGCCGATGTACGAGTTGAGGTTCATCGCCTTGTTCGCCTCGTGCGAGAGGTTGGCGTAGCGCTTCCGCTCGAACGTGGTGATCTCGGCGGTGAAGGTCCACGCCAGGCGACGCTGCAGTTCGACGGCGCGCGCCGAGCTGACGTCGGTGGACTGGGCGGGGCCGGCGTCGGTGATCGCGGCGTCGAGCGCCTCGGCCGTCAGACGGAACTCGTCCGCCAGGCCGACGAGGACCTGGTCGGTGAAGAACTGGTCGACGTGGTCGGCGACGCCGTGTTCGCGGGCGTGGCGACGGAGCCAGGCGTCTGCCCAGCGGTGGTGCGCGACCAGGGTGCGCACGGCCTCCACGGAGGCCTGCGGCGCGTTCGCGGCCTCGACCTCGGCGGAGAGCAGGGCCTCCTGGAACCGGCGGGACGGCGCGGCCAGCTGCGACTGGATGGTGTCGGCGACGGCGCGGGTGCGCTCGAGCTTCGCGGCGGTCTCCGGGTCGGTCGGGAACGGCGAGTCGTCGACGAGCAGCACGATGCGCAGGTCCGGGTACTCCTGCAGGGCGGCGGACCACAGCGTGGTGGCGACGACCTCGGGCTCTTCGGCGTAGCTCGGCACGAGGACGGTCAGCGGCGACTCGTGGCCCTCGGCGAAGTGCCGGTCGAGTTCGGCGCGCGGGACGCGGACGTGGGTGGCGAAGCGCTCGAGTGCCCCCTGGCGGGCGACCAGGTGCATCAGGGCCGAGAAGGTCAGGAAGGTGACGACGACCGTGTACGAGATGGCCTCGGTGGTGAAGCGGAAGCTCTCGGTGCCGGAGTCCAGGAACTGGCGGATCACCGTGTAGACGACGTAGGCCAGCCAGAACGCGATGGTCAGGATGATGGCGACGCGTCCGGAGACGAGCTTCCGGTCGGAGGGGCGGGCGTGGATCGTGTCGAGCGGCTGGGTCCGTCGCTCGGCACCCCACTGGCGGCGGCGCGTCGGGGCACCGTCCAGGTGTTCGGGCATGCTGTCCTTCGTTCGTACCGGACCAGCAGCCGTCGGGTGTGGGCGCTGTCGGGAGTCCGGTGGTCGTCGATGACGGTACGGCGACGGGCGTCGTCGTGCGGACCCTCGGACGGGGGGTTCCGGGCACCTCCTGCGGGTTCCCGCAAGCCTGCGCGCGGACCCGCATCCGGGGGGCGGCGCGGCGAGTCCGACCGCTGGCTGGAGACGGCCTGGAGGCGCGGTGCACGTCCGTCGACCGGCTGCGGCCAGGTGGCCGGCGGGTCCTCAGCGCCCGCGGGCGAGCAGCCAGAGCAGGTAGGGCGCTCCGACGACTCCGGTGACCACCCCGACCGGCAGGGTGACGCCGGGCAGCGCGAACTGCGCCAGGAGGTCGGACCCGAGGGTGACGACGGCGCCGACGGCTGCGGCCGGGCCGAGGGCGATGCGTCCGCCGCCGACGAGCCGCCGGGCGATGGGTGCCGCCATCAGCGCGACGAACGAGACGGGTCCGGCGGTGGCGACGGCCCCGGCAGTGAGGAGCACGGCGGTGAGCAGGAGCAGCACCTTCGCCCGGTCGGGTCGGAGGCCGAGGGACGCCGCGACGTCGTCCCCGAGGGTCAGCACGGCGAGCCGCGGCGACTGCACGAGGGCGAGGGCCATGAGCACGAGGAAGCCGACCAGGAGCGCGCCGACGACGGTGCGGTCGACGGCGTTCAGGCTGCCGGAGAGCCAGAGCAGCGCGGTGCCCGCCTGCTGCAGGCTGCCGCTGGTGAGCAACCACCCGGTGACGCTGAGGGCCATCGCGCCGACACCGACGCCGACCAGGACGACCCGGTTGCCAGTGATCCCCCGCCGCCAGGCCAGGGCAGCGATGAGCACCGCGACGGCGACGGCCCCGACGAGCACCACGCCGAAGAGCAGCACCCCGGAGGCACCGAACAGGACGATGGCGACGAGGCCCGAGGCACTGGCCCCGGCGGTGATGCCGATGACGTCCGGGCTGGCGATCGGGTTGCGGACGACGCTCTGCACGATCGCCCCGGCCGCGCCCAGGCTGGCCCCGACGAGGACGGCGGCCAGGACCCGGGGGCCGCGGAGCTGTCCGAGCACGAAGTCCGAGATCGTGTCGCCGTGCCCGACGAGCGCGCCGAGCACCTGCACCGGCGACAGCGGGATGTCACCGACGCCCAGGCCGACGAGGACCAGGACGAGCAGCGCGACGAGGGTGCCGAGGAGGACCAGGGCCTCGCGGCGCCGGGTCCCCCGACGCCGCGGTACGGGCGGGTCGGTCCGGGTCGTCGTCGCCGTCACAGTCCGCGCACCACCCGGGAGCGGACGAGCGCGATGAAGACCGGGGCACCGATCAGCGCGGTGACGATGCCGACCTGCAGCTCCCCCGGGTAGGCGACGACCCGGCCGATGACGTCGGCGACCAGCAGGAGCGCGGGTGCGACCACGGCGGACAGGAGGATCGTCCAGCGGTGGTCGGGTCCGGACAGTCGACGGACGGCGTGCGGCACGGCGAGCCCGACGAAGGCGATCGGTCCGGCGGCGGCCACCGCGGAACCGGCGAGCAGCACGGTGACGACCGCGCCGACCGCCCGGACGAGCACCACGCGCTGCCCGAGCGAGGCCGCCAGCTCGTCGCCGAGCGCCAGGGTGTTGAGCGACCGACCGAGTCCGACGGCGATGACGAGCCCGACGACGATCGGGGCCACGACGACGCCCGCGGTGTGGAGGTCCTTGCCGGCGAGGGCCCCGACCTGCCAGAAGCGCAGCTGGTCGAGCAGGCTGGCGTTCGTGACGAGCACCGCGGTCGTGACGGACGACAGTGCCGCGGCGGTGACGGCGCCGGACAGGGCGAGCCCGACCGGGGTCAGCCCGCCGCGGGCGACGGCGGCGATGCCGTACACGAGCAGGGCGGCCAGGGCAGCGCCGGCGAACGCGAACGGCAGGTAGGTGGCGGTCCCGCTGATGCCGAACACGGCGATGCCGACGACGACCGCGAGGGCAGCGCCGGCGTTCACGCCGAGGATGCTCGGGTCGGCCAGCGGGTTCCGGGTGATCCCCTGCATGACGGCGCCGGCGACACCGAGGGCCGCGCCGGCGAGCAGTCCGACGACGGTCCGGGGCACGCGGTTGCCGAGCACGATGAGCCCGATCTCGTCCGTCCGCCCCGGGTGCAGGAGCGTGTCGACGACGACGCCGAGCGGGATCGGACGTGACCCGACGGCGACGCTCAGGGCGCAGGCGACGGCGAGCACGACGACCGCGAGGACGGTGGCGAGCACCAGCCGGGACACGGGAGCGGGCGCGGGAGGCGCGACGGATCGGGATCGCATGGGAAGTGAGGCGAGCCTAATGGATGCCCTCCCCGCAGTTCCGAGGGGCAGTGGCGTCGCTGTCGGCGAGCGTCGAGCAGCTGCTCGGCACCACCATGGTCCGTTCATAGGGTCGTCATGGGAACGGGGCCTGTACTGACATCCATCGACGGCCGACCGGGCCGCGAGGAACGACCGGAGAGCACCGATGAACGAGACCCCGAACCCCATGCCGGACGACGAGCGTCGCGAGCCGGAGCAGGCCCAGCGGCAGGAGCAGCTGCCCTCGTGGGAGGCGCCGCACGCGGACCGGGCGTCCCTGCGTCCCGCCTACGCCTTCGACGGTTCGGGTCCGTACCTGTACGGACCCGACGGCACCGGTCCGTACGCGTACTCCCCCGACGGGCGCGGTCCGTACCTGGTCGGCAGCCCGGCACTCGGCGAGACGCAGCAGGGTGCCGCGGCCGGTGGGCAGTTCGGCGCCCAGTACGCCGGTACGCAGCACGGCGGTGCGCAGTACGGTGCCGCGCCGCAGGGCTGGACCGGGGCGTTCGGCACGGCGCCGGGGACGAACCGACGCTCCCGCAAGCTGGCGCTGGCGATCGGGTCGGGGATCGCGGCGCTCGCGATCGTCGGTGCTGCCGGTGGCACCGCGCTCGGGCTGTCGTCGGTGCACACCACGACGACCTCCAGCCAGGGCTCGTCGCAGGGCACGACCACGACCCCGGGCACCGGCTCCGGCACCGGCTCGGGCTCGACGGGTGACGGCAGCGGCACGAACGGCTTCACCGTCCCGGGCCAGGGCACCGACGGCTCGGGCACCGACGGCTCGGGCACCGGCACCAACGGCACCGGTACCGGCAGCACCTCCGAGTCCGCCGCCACCCCGGCGACCGCGGCGCAGAAGAAGGGCGTCGTCACGATCGACACCGTGATCGGCTACGACCAGTCGCAGCAGGCGGCCGGCACCGGCATGGTCCTGAACTCCGACGGCACGATCCTGACGAACAACCACGTCATCCAGGGCGCGACGTCGATCGAGGTCACCGACGAGACGACCGGCAAGCAGTACACCGCCGACGTCGTCGGGGCGGACGCGACGAACGACGTCGCGGTCCTCAAGCTGCGGGGTGCCTCCAGGCTGTCGACCGTCACGCTCGACGACGACGGCGGTGCGTCGACCGGTGACGCGATCACCGACGTCGGCAACGCCGAGGGCACCGGTGACCTGGTGGCGGCGACGGGCACCGTGACCGCCACCGACCAGGACATCCAGGTGCAGAGCGAGTCCGGCACCGGCACCGAGTCCCTGACCGGGCTGCTGCAGCTGGCAGCGCAGGTCGTCTCGGGCGACTCCGGCGGCCCGGTCCTCGACAGCGAGGGTGAGGTCGTCGGCATGGCCACCGCCGCGTCCTCGGGGACGGCCGACGTCACCGGGTTCGCGATCCCGATCAGCACGGCGAAGTCGATCGCGGACAAGATCCTGGCGGGCGACTCCTCGGGCACGATCACGATCGGGCTGCCGGCGTTCCTCGGGGTGCAGATCAGCAGCACCGCGACCGGCACGACCACCGGGGTGCCGATCGCCGGCACCGTCGAGGGCTCCGGGGCCGCGGGCGCCGGACTGGCCGCGGGCGACACGATCACCAGCGTCGACGGCACCGCGGTCACGAGCTCGGACCAGCTGACGAAGTCGATCAGCGGCCACGAGGTCGGCGACCGGGTCTCGATCGGCTACACGACGAGCGACGGCACCGCGAAGACCGTCACCGTCACCCTGACCGCCGGTCCCGCAGCCTGACCCGACGACCTGACTCCACCGACACCACCGGTCCGTCCACGACACGGACGCCCCCGCACGATGCCCGCGCCCCACGGCGCGGGCATCGTGCTGTCCGGGGACGTCGGACCACAGGTGGTCCGGGTCGCTCAGCCGAGCAGCGCGCGGACGAGCGTCCGGTACACGTTCGCCGACGCCTCCGCCGCGAAGGCCGTGGTGCCGCCCTCGGTCCGGCCGACCCGGGCGAAGCCGATCCCCTCGGCCGAGACCACGACGAGCGGCCGGGTCCGACCGGGGCGGACGAGCGCCGACACCGTCCACGGGGCCGCCCAGAACGTGGCCAGGGTCGGGTCGTCCGCGGCCACGGCAGCGGGCAGGTCAGGCGTCGACTCGCCACCGGCCAGGCGTCGGTCGAGCAGGTCGCCGGGCAGGACCGACGTGCGGAACGGCCAGGTCCACGTCGGGCGGATGCCGAGCCTCCCGGCCAGCAGTCCGACCACGCGTTCCGGCGGGACGGACGCGACCACGGACCGGCCGTCGGCACCGGTGTCGACGACGGTGCCGGACCAGGCCTGGAGGCGCGTCACCCGCCCGTCGTCGTCGTGCTGGTCGAGCGTGGTCGGCTGCACCCCCTCGGCCCAGGGGGCGAGGACGGCCGCGGTGTCCGGCGGGACCGTGCCGAAACGGCCGACCAGGTCGGCGGCGACGAGTTCCCGACCGCCGTCGGTGCGGAGGAGCGCGGGGTTCCAGCGGCGACCGGCGAGGTTCTGCAGGGTCGAGACGGCCTCGGCACCGAGCGACGGCCCGGTCAGGGTCGATCCGCTGAGCAGCACCGGCAGCGGTTCGAGGCTGCGCGACCCGCTCGCGGTGACCCGGTCGAGGACCCGGACCGACTCGAGGACGGCGAAGACGACGTCGTCCGTGGCGGTCATCCGGGCGAGGGGCCGTTCGATCGTCAGGTCCACGCGGTGCCGCCCCGTGACGAGCAGCAGGTGCGCGCCGGCGACGTCGCCCTCCTCGTCGGGACGGACGTACTCCACCAGACGCGCGGGGGCACCGGCCGCGGTCCAGACGTCACAGCCCACCAGGAGCAGCCCGTCGACCGAGCCCGGCAACCGCTCGAGCAGCGAGGCGTTCTCGTCCCCGATCGCCCGGTCACTCGGACGCGAGCGGACGGTGAGGACCACGTCGTCGCCGCGGACCCGGAGGTCGGTACCGGCGGCCTCCTCGGTGCGCCACCCGGTCGGACGGACGAAGCGGACGCGGGCGGTGCGGTCCTCGGTCTGCCCGGCAGCGGCGGCGGGTGGGTCGGGGACGAGCATGCTGCGAGGCTACGTGCGGGCCCGCGGCCTCGGGCCAGCGGCTCGCCGGGACGGGGCGGATCACCGGGTCGGAGCGAGCCCCTGGCGAGGGCCGGGTGGCAGCACCGGGGGTCACCGGCACGGAGCGGGGCCGGTCAGGGGGCGGCGCGGCGCGGTCGGGGCGGCGGGGGTGGCGGGACCGGCTTCGCGGCGACCACGTCGGCGCGACGGACGGTGACGGGTCCGCGGCGGGTGGCGACGGTCACCGTTTCCGGGGTGCGGTCGGTGAGGTCGCCGAGGGTGTCCCGTGCACCGTCGCCGTCGCTGTCGAGGGCCCGGACGACCAGCCGGTCGCCGAGCGTCGCGGCGTCGAGCACGGCGAGGGCGTGCGCGCGGGCGATCTCGGCCTGCGACGGGGCGGCGGCGGGATCGCGGTCGGACATGTCTCGAGGGTACGGCCGACCGTCGGCGGCGGCCGTGCCTCGGCGGGACGGCCCGGGGTCCGCCCGACCGCCGCGGCTAGGGTGGCGGGATGGACAAGGCCCGGGTGGACAGCTGGATCTGGGCGGTCCGGGTCACCAAGACCCGGTCCGCCGCCACGACGGCGTGCAAGGCCGGGCACGTCAAGGTCAACGGCGAGCGGGCGAAGCCGTCGCAGCCGGTCGGCCCCGGGGACGAGGTCCGGGTGCGTCAGGCCGGGTTCGACCGGATCGTCGTCGTGAAGAGCATCATCCTCAAGCGCGTCGGTGCGACCGAGGCGGCGAAGCACCTCGAGGACAAGACCCCGCCTCGTCTCCCTCCCGAGGAGGCCGGCTTCGTCCCGATCCGCGAGCGCGGCGCCGGGCGTCCGAGCAAGCGGGAGCGCCGCGACCTCGAGAAGCTCCGCGGGTACTGACCGGCGTCCCGCCGACCACACGGGTCAGACGAAGCGGACGGTCTGCTGCAGGCGGTCGCGGATCGCGAAGACGTCGACCGAGCCCTCGGGCGACCAGTTGCCGGCGAGCACCTGCACGAGCGCACTCCGGCGGACGATCAGCGCCGTGGGCTTCCGGGGCGTGCCGATGATTTCGACGTCCTCGTCCACCGCGGAGTCCGGCACGACGAGCAGCCGCCCGGTGAAGCGCACCCGGGTCTGCTTCTGCACGGCACGGGCGGCGCGGACGAGTTCCTTGACCGGGCGCTCCCCCGGCTCGAGCGTCTCGCCGACGACCTCGCCGTGTTCGATCAGCACCGGACCGCCCCAGTCGATGGACTCGACCGCCCAGAGCCCGGTCGGGGTGAGGACGGCGTGGTCGAGCTTGCCCTCGGCGCCGGCGTCCAGGTCGTGCCACACGGTCACGCCGATGCCCATGTCGGCGACGATCGCGGCGGTGGCTTCCTCGGCCAGTGCCTCGCCGAGCAGCCGGCGGACGGACCGCGGAGCGGAGCGGACCAGGGCGGGGTCGTAAGGGTCCTCGATCGGGTCGCCGAGTCCGACCCACTCGCGCTCGGCTGCCAGGAAGACCTCGCGCGACCGACCGCCGGGGTGGCCGTGCGACCGGGCTCGCGGGCGGGAGTCGCGACGCGCTGTGGGCGGTGCGTAGTCGTCGCGACCGGCACCGCTCCTCCAGGCCGCCGACCCGGACGGTGCGGACGACGACGAGCCGGGACGGACCGCGCCGGTGTCGTAGGCGCGGCGGGCAGCCGGGGTGCCGATCAGCTCCCACGCGACCTGTACCCGGCGGAAGTGCTGCGCGTCGCCGCCGAGGTCGGGGTGGCTCTCGCGCGCAGCCCGACGGTAGGCACGGCGGAGGGTCTCGTCGTCGGCGCTCGCGGGGACGCCGAGGACTTCGTACGGGGTGGCGTCGGCCGGGCTGTCGGTCATGGCCCTGGAACGCTACCCGACACGGGGTCGGTGTCCGCCGCGAACGGGCTGGGCGGCTGCTGAGCAGTGCCGCCTGACCACGCCGTGCGGCCTGGCCACCCCGGAGTGGTCAGACCAGCGCTGCCGTGATCGCGTCCCCGTGCTCCTCGAGCCAGGCGACGTCGGCGCGGTAGAGCTCCGCGTGCCCGTGGGCCAGGTCGCTGACGAACTTCGGGTTGCCCGCCGCCGCCTCGGTGTCGATCGTCGTGACGAGGGCCACCAGGCTCGACGTCATCGTCTCGACGAGCACGCTGCGCGAGCGGGCATCCAGGCCGTAGGCGCGGCAGAACTCGGCGGCACGGGTCACCCGGTCGGCGAACTCGGGCACGGGCCCGCCCTCGTCGACACTGCTGGTGAAGGGGGCGAAGCGGTACACGGCACTGGCGACGTCCCAGACCCGCGGGCCGGGGTGCGCCGTGTCGAAGTCGATCACGCCGACCGCCGCGATGCCGTCGTAGACGACGTTGTACGGGGCGAAGTCGCCGTGCACGATGGTCTCGACCGGCAGCCGCTCGGCCTGCGACCAGACGTCGGTCGTGTCGTCACGCGGGAACGAGGCGGCAGCGTCGTGGAACTGCCGCAGCAGGCGTGCGGTCGTGACGAGGGCGGCTTCGCTCGCGACGTCCGCGGTCCAGGGGTACTCGCCCGCCTCACCGGGGACGAACGTCACGGTCTCGAGCTGGGCGCCGAGGGCGATCGGGGCGGGGGCTGCGACGAAGCCCTGCTCGTGCAGGTGCGTCAGCAAGCGGTGCACGGTGGGGGTCCACGGCCCGGCAGGCCGGTGCACCCGGTCGTCGGCCTTGGTGATCCGTTCCATGGGGGAACCTCCTGAGCGTCGTCGTCGACGTGCTCGCCACTGTAGTGGCAGGAGCGGACGCCCGGGTCGGCCGACCGGAGACCATCCGATCGGCGCGCCGTCGGCGAGACGGAAGGCGCAGTCCGGACAGGAGCAGGTCGGCCAGGGACGGATCGGAGTCCGACCGGTCGACGTCAGTCCGGCAGCAGCTCCCGCAACCAGCCCGGGCCGCGGACGTCGGCACCGAGCACCTGCACCCGGTCCCGCAGGCCACGGTCGGCGGTCACCACGACGACCGGCGCGTCCCCCGCGGCGACGGCTGCCTCGACGGCAGCGACGACCGCGTCGTCACCGGAGGCCGCTGCCCGGTCGATCGTCACCGGCGGCAAGCCCGGCCGTGGGGCGGACGGTACCGGCTCCGTGGTGGCGCTGCGGGCCTCCCCCTCGAGCACGACGGTCCAGCGCGGCCACCAGGCGGTCGACGGCAGGTCGAGCGCGGTCGCGGGGACGCCGGCCGCGGCGAGCGCGCGGACCTGCTCCACGAGTCGGGTGGCGGCGCCGGCGCGGTCCTTCCACCAGCCGTCCGGGACGCTGCCGACGACGTTGGCGGCGTCGACGACGACGTGCGGGGTGCGGTCGAGGGTGGCGCGCAGGGCTGCCCAGGAGCGGCCGAAGCCGGGGTGCAGGTCGAGCGCGTCGACGTCGGCGACGGGGACCCAGGCCAGGGCGAGGCTCTCGCGGTCGGCCATCACGGGCTCGAAGGGCCGGGAGGCGCGCCCCACCACGGTCGTGTACGTCCAGAACCCGAGGTCGAGGACGGCGGTGTGGCGGAGGTCGACGGCGTCGTCGGGGACGCCGGCTTCCTCGGCGGACTCGCGGAGGGCGGCGGTGACGGGGTCCTCGTGCTGGTGGCGGGCGCCGCCGGGGATGCCCCAGGTGTCGCCGTGGTGGCTCCACTCGACGCGGTGCTGCAGCAGGACGCGGCCGTGTCCGTCGTCGACCAGCAGGCCGGCGGCGCCGAAGCGGCCCCAGGCCTTCGTGCCGTCCGCGCCGTACGCCCAGGCGTCGCCCGGGTCGCGGGGGCCGGAGGGGGGTCCGGGCGGCGGTCCGGCAGGGGTCGCGGTCCGTCGTTCGTCGTCCACGTGTCCACCCTTCCACAAACGTCCGTCAGGAGGCCCTGGACGTCGGCGTCGATGCGTGTACGGTGTCGTCCGAGACACGGGGTGCCGCATCCGAGCGGCTGAGATCACACCCGTCGAACCTGCTCGAGCTCGTACTCGCGAAGGGATCGTCCATGGAGAACGCTGCGCCCACGATCGACTGGGCCCACCGAACCGCCGACCTGCTGGAGGCCGTCCGCACCCGGGCGCCGCTGGTGCAGTGCATCACGAACACGGTGGTGCAGAACGTCACCGCGAACGTGCTGCTCGCGCTGGGGGCGTCGGCCGCGATGGTCGACGTGCCGACCGAGGCGGGGCCGTTCGCCGGCGTCGCGGACGGACTGCTCGTCAACACCGGCACCCCGCACGCCGAGCCGCGCGTCGCCTCGCTCGAAGCCGCGGCCGCCGCGGTGACTGCCGGGACGCCGTGGGTCCTCGACCCGGTGGCGGTGGGGTCGTTGCCGGTCCGGACCGCGCTGGCGCGTGACCTGCTCGCGCTCCGGCCCACGGTCCTCCGCGGGAACGCGTCGGAGGTGCTCGCGGTCCTCGGTGCCTCGGCCGGCGGTCGTGGTGTCGACAGCACCGTCGGGACGGAGGACGCGCACGACGCCGCGGTCGCGGCCGTCCGGGCCGACACGGTCGGGGCCGTCGCCGTCTCGGGTCCGGTCGACCTGCTGGTGGCGCCGAGCGGGCTGGTGCGGGTGGCGAACGGTACGGAGCTCCTCACCCGGATCACAGGCGGCGGGTGCGCGCTCGGCGCGGTCGTGGCGGCCTTCGCGGCGGTCTCCCCCGGCAGTCCGCTGGACGCGGCCGTCGCTGCGACGGCGGTGCACACGATCGCCGCCGAGCTGGCCGCGCGGGACGCCGGCGGCCCCGGTACCTTCCAGCCGCTGTTCCTCGACCGGCTCGCCTCGCTGACGCCGGAGGACGTCGTCCGGGAGGCCCGGATCACCGCCGACACGTCGGCTGCGGCGGTCAGCGTCGGCGGGGCCGCCTGATGCCCGGTACGGACGACTTCGGCGTCTACCTGGTGACCGACTCCGCGCTGTCGGAACGACACGGGCACGGGGTGCTCGGCGTGGTCCGGGCCGCGGTCGGTGCCGGGGTGCGGATCGTGCAGGTGCGTGACAAGACCGCGTCGGCTCGGGACCTGCTGGCGCTGACCGCCGCCGTGGCCGATGCGGTGGGCGACCGGGCGCTGGTGGTCGTCGACGACCGGCTCGACGTCGCCCTGGCAGCACGGCATGCGGGACACCGGGTGGCCGGCGTGCACCTCGGGCAGTCGGACGTCCCGGCGAGCGCCGCGCGTGCGCTGCTCGGCCCGGACGCCCACGTCGGACTGACGGCGAACACGACGCGGCACCTGGTGGAGGTCGCGACGATGCCCGCCGGGTCGGTCGACCTGCTCGGGGTCGGGGTGGTGCACCCGACGAGCACGAAGCCGGACCACCCGCCGGCGCTCGGGGTCGCCGGGTTCGGACGGCTCGCGGCGACGACGACCGTGCCCTGCGTGGGCATCGGTGGCGTGACGCTCGACGACGTCGGGCCGCTGCGCCAGGCCGGGGCCGCCGGTGTCGCCGTCGTGTCGGGGATCTGTGCGGCGCCGGACCCGGGCGCTGCCGCTCGGGCGTTCGTGGCGGCGTGGGACGGAGCGGGACGGTGAGCGGGAGCGCGGGCGTGGGCGCAGGGGTTCCGGTTGCGCCGCTGCCGCGGGTGCTCAGCATCGCCGGCACGGACCCGACGGGTGGTGCCGGGGTGCAGGCGGACCTCAAGTCGATCGCGGCGAACGACGGGTACGGCATGGCGGTCGTCACGGCCCTGGTCGCGCAGAACACCGTCGGGGTCCGGTCGGTGCACGTCCCCGACGCGGTGTTCCTCCGGCAGCAGCTCGACGCGGTGTCGGACGACGTGACGATCGACGCGGTGAAGACCGGGATGCTCGGCACGGCCGAAGTCGTGCGGGTCGTCGTCGACTGGCTCCGGGCACACCGGCCGGCGTGGGTGGTGGTCGACCCGGTGATGGTGGCGACGAGCGGCGACCGGCTGCTCGACGCGGACGCCGAGTCCGCGATGACGGAGCTGTTCGCCCTCGCCGACCTGGTCACGCCGAACCGCGACGAACTGCGGGTCCTCGCCCAGCTGGCGGGCGCGGCGTCGACCGACGGCACCACGATCGACGGCATCACGACCGACGGCATCGACGCTGCTCGTGCCGTCGCCCGGCGGTGGGACGTCCGGGTGCTCGCGAAGGGCGGCCACGACGACGGGCCGAGCTCGGACGACGCCCTGGTCGCCCCGGACGGCAGCGTCCGGGTGTTCACCGGCCCCCGGATCGCGACGACGAACACGCACGGCACCGGGTGCTCCCTGTCGAGTGCGATCGCCACCCTCGTCGCCCGGCACGGCGACTGGGAGCTGGCGGTCGGGTCGGCGAAGACCTGGCTGACGGCCGCCCTCCGCGGTGCCGACGCCCTGCAGGTCGGCCGCGGTCACGGGCCGATCGACCACAACGCCCTCGTCCGGGCGGCCCTGCCGACACCACGCTGGACGGATGCCTGGTGGGTCGACGCAGCAGCGGTGCTCGACGAGACGCTGGACTGCCGGTTCCTCCGGGGCCTGGCCGACGGCACGCTCGACCCCGAGGTGTTCGCGGGCTACCTGGCGCAGGACGTCCACTACCTGCGGGCGTACGAACAGCACCTCGCCATGATCGCCGCCGGGTCCACCGGGGAGGCCGCGGCGTTCTGGAGGACCGCCAGCGAGGGCTGCGCCGCCGAAGCACGCGACCTGCACCACCGTCGGCTCGCCGGATCACACGCTGACGACCCGGTGCACCCGGTGTGCGCCGGGTACCTGGCACACCTGGCCGACGCGGCGCGGCAGGGCGTCGGCACCGGGGACGGCAGCGCCACCGGAGACGGCACCGGCACCGGGGACGTCAGCGTGCTCGCGGCCGCGGTGCTGCCCTGCTTCCGGGTCTACGCCTGGGTCGGGGAACGGCTCGGCACGGCACCGGTCGGGCACCCGTTCGCCGACTGGATCACGGCGTACGGGGACCCGGGGTTCGCGGCCTCGAGCGCCCGGGCCACCGAGCTCGTCGAGGAGCTCGCGCGGCGGGCCGACCCCGAGCTGCGGGGGCGGATGGCGCGCGCGTTCCGGCAGTCGGTGGCGCAGGAGCTCGCGTTCTTCCGGATGCCGGAACAGCTGGGCGAGCCGGGCTGACGGGGGCGAGCCGGGCTGACGGGGGCGAGCCGGGCTGGCGGAGGCGAGCCGGGCTGGCGGAGGCGAGCCGGGCCTCCCGGTCGAACCGACGGGAGTCAGGACTCTTCCGGCGACGCGACCAGGCGGACGCCGTCCGCGCCGGGGGCCCGCCGGACCAGCGTGACCGACAGGTCCGACCCGTCGACCTCGCAGCGCATCCACGTGTGGTCGGGCTGTCGTCGGCGGTCCGTCGGCGAGCCGGGGTTGAGCAGACGCATGCCGTTCGGCGCCGTGGAGGCCCAGGGGATGTGCGAGTGGCCGAAGACCAGGACGTCGACGTCGGGGTGGTCCGCCTCGGCCCGACGCTCGCGCCCGGTCGCCGGACCGGTCTCGTGCACGACCGCGAAGCGCAGCGACTCGATGCGGCGGGTGGCGACCAGGGGCAGGTGGTCCTCGAAGCCCAGGTCGTTGTTGCCGCGGACGGCGAGCAGGTCGCGGGACCGGGCCCGGAGCAGGTCGACCGTCGCCAGGTCCACCCAGTCGCCGGCGTGCACGACCAGGTCGGCGGCGTCGATGTCGGCCCACAGCTCGGCCGGCAGGTCCTTCGCCCGCTTCGGCAGGTGCGTGTCCGACAGCAGGACGAGCGTGGTGCTCACGGTGTCGCCGTCACTCGCCGGGGTCGCGACTCGGCATCGGCAGGTCGACCTCGTCGGCGGCGCCGAGCCGTTCGAGCATGCCGGCGAGCAGTGCCACGTCGTCGTCGGACCACTCCGCCAGACGTTCGACCAGGGCGTCCCGGTGCAGCTGCACGGAGCGGGCCAGCGCCGCACGGCCGGCGTCGGTCGCCTCGAGCGGCTTCGCGTTGCCGGAACCACCGTCGACCGTGCGGACCAGGCCCGCGACGAGCAGCCCGGAGAGCTGCCGCGAGATCGTCGACCGGTTCAGCCGCAGGTACCGGGCGATGTCGATCGCCATGCACCCGGGGTGCTGGACGACGAAGTCGACCAGCGACTGGTCCACGATGCTCAGCACGTCGTCGGTGCCGCGCGCACGGACGCTCGCTCGGCGGGTGATGCGGGAGAGCTCGGTGTACGCCCGTCCGATGTCCGCTTCGCGGATCCCGGGGCCCCTCGGGTCGGCCATGGTGTTCCAGTCTGTCGTCCGGCGTCGGCCGGAGGTCGGTCGCCCCTGGTCAGGGCGTGGTGCTTGCGTGGCGGTCCCCGCATCGCTGACGCGGGCCCCTCCGCCGACGGTGTCGCCCCACGATAACCGGGCGTCCGCCGAAGAGGGGACATCGGCGGCCGGCCGGGGCGCCGGCGGGCGTCGGGCTCAGGCCGGGGCAGCCGCCGACCGGAGTTCGGCGATGTCGAGCTTCACCATGTCCCGCATCGCCTCGTAGACCCGGGTGGCCGCCGCGTGGTCGCCGCCGGCTGCCATCAGCTCCCCCATCATCGACGGGGTGACCTGCCACGACAGGCCCCAGCGGTCGACCAGCCAGCCGCACGCCACCGGGTGCCCGCCCTCGGCGATCAGGGCGTCCCATATCCGGTCCAGTTCCTCCTGCGTGTCGACGTCGACCTGCAGCGAGAGCGCGTCGGTGAACGGGTGCCCGGGGCCGCCGTTCATCGCCCGGTACGGCTGGCCCATCAGGGTGAACTCGACCACGAGAACCGAGCCGTCCGGACCGCGGCCCACGCCGTCGATCCGTGAGTCGGGGAACAGCTCCGTGTAGTACTCGGTGGCGTGCTGGGCCTGGTCGTCGAACCAGAGGAAGGGGACGATGCGGGGCATGGCGGTCTCTCGGTGGGTCAGTCCGCGACGCCGCGGCTGAGGAGGTCGTTCTTCTCGGGGTGCCCGTCGAACCACTGGCTGACGAACCAGCACATCGGGACGATGCGCTTCGACGACGTCGTCTCGACGTCGGACACGGCGTGTTCCACGAGTTCGCCCGCGTACCCGTGGCCGCGGTGTGCTGGCACCGTGTAGGTGTGCGGGAAGGCGATCGCGTCACCGTTGACGCGGTAGTCGAGCACGCTCACGAGGGTCCCGTCGACGTACATGGCGTACCGGTCTCGGTCGGCCTCGTTCCGGAACTCGTGTGTCATGCCGCCATCCTGCACCGCCGTTCAGGTTCCGGTGCCACCGCGCTCCGGGGAACGCCAGACGGAATGCCCCGGCGGCGCTCGTGTTGCACCGTGCATGACAACCATCGGAATCATCGGAGCAGGCAACATCGGATCCCAGCTCGCACGCCTCGCGGTGCAGCACGGCCACCAGGTCGTGATCGCGAACTCACGCGGACCGGAGACCCTCACCGACCTCGTCACCGAGCTCGGCGAGCACGCCACCGCCGGCACCCGCGAGGACGCCGCCACCCAGGGCGAGATCGTCGTCGTCACCGTGCCGCTCGGCGCCATCGACACGATCCCCGTCGAGCCGCTCGTCGGTAAGGTCGTCATCGACACGAACAACTACTACCCCCAGCGCGACGGCCAGATCGCGGCCCTCGACGAGGAGACCACCACCACGGCCGAGATGCTGCAGGACCACCTGGTCGGCGCCCACGTCGTCAAGGCCTTCAACCACATCGGCGCGGACCACCTCACCAAGCACGCCACCCCCACCGGCACCCCGGACCGCCGCGCCCTCGTGATCGCCGGCGACGACGCCGCCGCCAAGACGACCGTCGCCGACCTGATCGACGAGTTCGGCTTCGACACCGTCGACGCCGGCCCCCTCGCCGAGGGATGGCGCATCCAGCGCGACACCCCCGGCTACGGCCCGCGCCTGACCGTCGACGAGCTCCGCGAGGCCCTCGCCGCCGCGAAGCGCTACCGCGACATGTGACGTCGACGCACCCCGCGCTCGACCCCCTCTGACTGGGGCTCTCGGCCGCTGTTCCTCCCCGGTAGAACTGACGATGGATCAATCCAGGGAGAGGAACAGCGGCCGTGGCGTCTCATCGCATGCCCGAGTCCGAGCGACCCCGCCGGGCAGTACCCGCATGGGTCACCGCTCCGCCGGAGGACGCCCGCCCCGTGGTGGCGGCACCGACTGCGGCGAGCGCCGGAGTCGCCCCCGCCGTCGGCAGCGTGGAGGTCAGCGGCCGCCCCGTCTCCCGTGCACTCCCCGCGGTCGGGGCAGTTCCCTCCGCCGGGGCGGTTCCCTCCGCCGGCGCAGTCCCCGCGATCGGCGCAGGCCCCTTGGTCGGCGCTGTCCCGGCGGTCGACGCGGCCCTCGCGGTCGACGCAGTCGGTCTGGAGGCGCTCCGCACCTCCGCCACGCCGGCCCTCGACCCGAACGCGGTCGCCCCCGACTACCCGCCGGCGCAGGAGCTGCTGCCGCCGGCCCCGACGTCCCCGAACGTCGACACGATCCCCTTCGCCCCGGTCTCCAGCCCTCCCGTCGTCAGCGCTCCCGTCGTCAGCGCTCCCGTCGTCAGTGCGCCCGTCGTCAGTGCGCCCACCGTCAACGCATCCGGCAGCGGCGTGACCGTCACCACGGTCCCGGCGGGCAGCTCCGCGGTCGGCCGACACGGTGCCGGGCAGCACGGTGCCGGGCAGCACGGTGCCGGGCAGCATGCGCCGACCGGACGTCGTGGCGCCGGTGCAGGTGGCATGGCGATGCCCGTCGCGCCCGGGACCGATGTGCCCGCCGCGGAAGTCCAGCACCCACCGCTCAGCCCCGTCGACTCCGCCACACCCGGTGCACCCGCCAACTGGTACACACCGCAGTCCGGGGTTCCGGCGGCTGCGGAAGCAGCAGCCCCGGCCACCCCGGAAGCACCGGTGCCGTCCGGGTCCTGGCTGCCGGCCGTCGGCGCGCCCGCCCTCGGTGGGAGTGACACCGCTTGGTCAGCGTCCGGCCCCGCTCTGCCGCCCACGCCGGCCGTCCCCGTCGTACCGGCGGCCGGTCAGCCGCGGTTCTCGGTACCGGGCCTCGAACACGTCGTCGTCGAGGGTGGTGAGCCCGAGCCGGTCGGCCCGATCGGGTACCGCACGCCCGCTCGCTTCGCCCGACAGCAGGCCCGGGTCGTCCCGCCGGCCGCCACGGCTCCCCCGACGTTCGACGCGATCATCGGCGCGCCGGCACCCACCGGTGTCGCGCAGTCCGCCCGCCTGGACCCGGCCGTCAGCACCCCCTCCGTCCCGCCCCTCGCTCCGGTCCTGCCGCCGGTCACCCCGGCCGTCTCCGGCAGCGCCGACGCCACGGCCGTCGACCCCGCTGCGGTCGCCGGACCCACACCGGCCCGAGAGCACCGGAACGCTCGCGGACGCGGCACGACCGGCCGCCGGCTGTTCGGGTCCCGCCGCACCGTCGAGGAGCCGCCGAAGCGCCGCTCGACCGCCGTCCCGCTCCCGGCGCCAGCGGAGGTCCCGACCGTCGCGACGGCCGTGACGGAGGGTGAGGCGCGCCTCCCGGCCGGTGCGCAGCCCACCCCGGGCCGGACCGCACGACCCGCTCGGTCGCTCGGGCCGACACAGGGCGCTGTCCTGGGTGCGATCGCCAGCCTCGGGACGATCGGACTGGCCGCCTGGTGGTTCACCGCTCCCGCGACCGTGCACGCCTTCGGCGTCGTCCTCGGGCTGCTCGCGGTCCTGGTGTCCGTCGTGACCATGCGGAACCCGCTGACCACGTGGCAGCGGCCCGTCGCCCTGCTCGGCGCGGTGCTCGGCACGGTCGGCACCCTCGTGCTGCTGTGGGCGGTCGCCTCGGCGCTCGGCGCACCGCTGCCGAACATCACCGGCACCGGGACCGTCCCGAGCATCGCGCCCTGACCTCGGGCGACAGTCAGACGGCGCGGACGACGCCGCGCGACAGGATCGCGTTCGTCAGGGCCTCGATCGGCTCGCGCTGCACGGTCGGGTTGGCGATCAGGACGTAGTCGACCGCCGGCAGGTCCGGCAACGACAGTCGCTGCGACACCTTTACCAGGTCCGCCGGGATCAGCGAGTGCGGGAAGACCGCGACCCCGATGCCGGCACGGACGGCCGCGAGGACTCCGTTGACGTCACGGGTGTTGCAGGTGATCCGCCAGGTGCGGCCGGCGGCCTCCAGCGCGTCGATCGCCATCTGCCGGCTGATGCTCGGTGCCTGGTAGGCGATCAGCGGCACCGGGTCGTCCACTTCCAGCGCGATGCCGTCCTGCGCCATCCAGACCATCTGGTCCGAGGCGACCCGGGTCCCCTCGGCGGACTCCCCCGCGGTGCGCTTGATGAACACGAGGTCGAGCTGCCCCGCGTGCACCCGGCGGAGCAGCGGTGCGGACTGGTTCACCGTCAGCTCGAGGTCGACCTGCGGGTGCAGCTTCCGGAAGTCGCGGAGGATGCGGGGCAGCTGCGTGATCGCCAGGTCGTCCGCGGCACCGAACCGGAGTCGGCCACGGGCGGCGACGCCCGAGAAGTACGCGTCCGCCGTGGCGTGGGCGGCGAGGATCGTCCGCGCGAACCCGGCCATCGCGTCACCGTTGTCGGTCAGGCGGACCCCTCGGGTGTCCCGGGCGACGAGGGTCCGCGAGACCGTCGACTCCAGTCGGCGGACGTGCTGGGAGACCGTCGGCTGGCTGATGCCGAGTTGCACACCGGCCTGCGTGAAGCTGCCGGTCTCGGCGACGGCCAGGAAGGTCTGGAGCAGGACGGGATCGAGCACAGCGGGCCCCTCATTCGACATCGCAATGGAGTGATGCCGATCATAGGAGGATCGAATGGACACCGAGGGGTTAGTTTCGGTTGGGTACCGTTCCCACCCTCGACAGCCGGAGTCCCCCGCACCGTGCGATCGTCACCGACGACCATCCACCCGCCCACCGAGCCGCTCCCGATCAGCACCGTCCGCCCGCCGTGGCGCCGGTCCTTCATCGCCCTGTCCGTGCCGAACTTCCGGCTGTTCACCGCCACCAACCTCGTCGCGATGACCGCCGGGTGGATGCAGCGCATCGCCCAGGACTGGCTCGTGCTGCAGCTCACCGGATCGGTCGCGCAGGTCGGCATCACGGTCGCGTGCCAGTTCGCCCCGATGCTGCTGTTCGGGCTGCTCGGCGGGGTGTTCGTCGACCGCTACTCGAAGCGGGCGCTGATGATGATCACGCAGGGTGCCTTCGCGGTGCTCTCGCTGCTGCTCGCGGTGCTGACCCTGGCCGGGGTGGTGCAGGCGTGGCACATCTGGGTGATCGCGTTCCTGGTCGGCATGGTCACCGTCATCGACAACCCGGCGCGCCAGGTGTTCGTCACCGAGATCGTCGGACACCAGCACCTACGCAACGCGATCAGCGTCAACTCGTCGGTGTTCCAGCTCGGCGGCATGATCGGTCCCGCACTGTCCGGCATCCTGCTCGTCGCCGTCGGGGCCGGGTGGTCGTTCGGCATCAACGCGATCGCCTGCGTCGCCGTGGTCGTGACGCTCGGGTTCCTCCGCGTGTCCGAACTGCACCGCACGCCGCCGGCCCCGCGGTCGAAGGGGCAGCTCATGGAGGGCCTCCGCTACGCCGCCGCGAAGCCGACGATCATCGTGCCGGTGATCCTGGTGGCGTTCTTCTCGGTGTTCGCGTTGACGATGCCGGTGCTGCTCTCCGCCTTCGCGTCGAAGGTCTACGACGTCGGCGCGGGCGGGTACGGCCTGTTCAACTCCGCGGTCGCCGTCGGTGCGCTGACCGGCGCGGTCCTCTCCACCCGGCGTGCCGTCGTGCGGCTCCGGACGATCGTCGGCGGGGTGTTCTGGACCGGCGTCCTGCTCGTCGTCGCCGGCTCGACCCCGACGATCGCGCCGTTCACGGTCCTGCTGGTCGTCGTCGGGTTGTCCCAGCTGCTCTTCCAGACGGCGTCGAACTCACTGGTGCAGCTGTCCTCGAACGTCGCCATCCGCGGCCGGGTGATGTCGCTCTACGTCCTCGTGCTCCTGGGCGGACAGGCGATCGGCGGCCCGCTGATGGGCCAGGTCGTCGACCGCTTCGGGGCGCACGTCGGGATGATGGTCGCCGGCGGCGTCCCGGCCGCGGCCGCGGCGGTCACCGCGCTCGTCCTGGCGCGGCGGGGTGGCCTGCACCTCGAGGTGCGCATGCGCCACCACCTGCCCCTGCCGGCCATCGTCGGCAACCGCTGACGCACCTCCCGGCAGTCGCGGTGCGCGTCACGGACGCGGAAACACCGGTGTTCGTGTGTCGCATCGCGCTTTCGCGCGGCGCGACCGACGAACACCGGTGTTTTCCAGCACCGGCGGAGCCGGCCAGGACCGGACCCGCAGGGCCCGTCGCCTCAGTAGGCGACGCCGAAACGCGCCTGGTGGTGCTTCGGCTGCTCGATCTCGTCGACGACGGCGATCGCGTAGTCGGCGCCCGAGATGTCCGAGTTGCCCTCGGCGTCGGCGAGCAGGACGTCGTCCGACGAGCGGTAGGTGCCCCGACGCTCGCCCGGGTTGTAGCCACCGAAGGCCGCGGCGGGGCTGACGTAGAACCAGTCGACCGAGGTGTCGCCGGCGCGCAGGGCCTCGAGGATCTGGCCGTGGCTCTTCGCCTCGCCCTTGAAGGCGTCCGGGAAGTCGGGGGTGTCGTACAGGGCCGGGCCGCCCTCGGCGACGAGCATCGAGCCGGCGCCACCGACGATGCCGAGACGCGCACCCGCAGCCTCGGCGGCGTCGACGAAGTGCTGGAACTTGTCCTTCAGCTCGCTGCCGTCGGACTGGACCGCGTGCAGGGACACGATGACGACATCGGCGCCCTTCGTCACGTCGGACACGAAGCCGGCGTCGAACGCGTCACCCTGGGCGAGCGTGAGGTGCTCCGCGGCGTCGAGCTTGGAGGTGTCGCGCGCGACGGCGACGACCTCGTGGCCGCGGGAGAGGGCTTCACGGACGATGGCGGAGCCGGCGTAGCCGGTGCCTCCGAAGACGACGATGGTGGACATGCGAGCTCCTTCGTTTGACGGTTCCGACGCGGTCACGCGCCGTGTCACTCACTGTACGGGTGTTACTCTCTTTCGGTAAGTAGGCACCGCGTGGTGCGTGCCCCGCCCGGGGGCGTCGCGGGTCGTGTCCGACGGAAGGCCACCATGAGCGCGCTCGAGTACAGCCCCTACGCGGCGGACTGCCCCTCCCGGCAGCTCCTCGACCGGATCGGGGACCGCTGGAGCGTCCTGACGATCGGCGCCCTGGCGGACGGGCCCCGCCGCTACTCGGCGATCGCCACCCGGGTACAGGGCGTGTCGCAGAAGATGCTCACGCAGACCCTCCGCGCCCTCGAACGCGACGGGCTGGTCACCCGGACGGTGTTCCCCGAGATCCCGCCGCACGTGGAGTACGAACTCACCGACACCGGACGGTCGCTCCGTACGGTCCTCGTGCCACTTGAACAGTGGGCGATCGACCACATGGACGGCGTCGCCGAGGCCCGCTCGGGGTACGACGCGCGCGGCTGAACCCGCCCCTCCTGGAATCGTGACCGCCCGCCGGTGGTTGCGTGGAGACATGCGATCCATCGTCTACTCCCAGCCCGGAACGTCCGCCGTCCTCTCCCTCGCCGACCGTCCGGTCCCCGAGCCCGGTGACGGCGAGGTCCGCGTCCGCGTGGTCGTCTCCGGCGTGAACCCCACCGACTGGAAAGCCCGGCAGGGCGGGACCTACGGCGACGGCCTGCCGTTCCCCGAGATCACCCCGAACCAGGACGGCGCCGGCATCGTCGACGCGGTCGGCCCCGGGGTCGAGGGTGTGTCGGTCGGCGACCACGTCTGGCTGTTCATGGCCGCGGCCTCCCGCCCGACCGGCACCGCGCAGGAGTACACCGTCGTCCCCGCCACCCGCGTCGCACCGCTGCCCGAGGGCGTCTCGTTCGACGTCGGCGCCTCGCTCGGCGTCCCCGCGATGACCGCCCACCGCGCCCTGACCGTGCACGAGGACGGCCCCGCCCGACTCTCCCCCGGCGCCCTGACCGGTCGCACCGTCCTCGTCGCGGGAGGCGCGGGTGCCGTCGGGCACGCCGCCATCCAGTTGGCACGGTGGGCCGGCGCGACCGTCATCGCGACGATCAGCTCCGACGACAAGGCCGCCCTCGCCACCGCGGCCGGCGCCCACCACACCGTCAACTACCGCGAGGACGACGCCGCCGACCAGATCCGCGCGATCGCCCCGGACGGCGTGCACATCGTCGTCGAGGTGTCGATCCCCGCGAACGCCGACCTGGACGCGGCCGTGCTGGCGAACCACGGTGTCGTCTCGATGTACGCCGACAACGGTGGCGACGCGGCGTCGATCCCGGTCCGGCCGAACATGAGCATCAACGCCCGGTACCAGTTCCTGCTGCTCTACACGATCGGCGACGCTGCCCTCGCGGCCGCTGCCGAGGACGTCACCGCCGCGCTCCGCGACGGTGTCCTGCCGGTCGGCGAGGAGGCGGGTCTGCCGCTGCTGCGCTTCCCGCTCGAGGAGACCGCGGCCGCGCACGACGCCGTGCAGGGCGACGCGGTCGGCAAGGTGCTCATCGACGTCGCGGCTGAGTAGCGGGGGGCGCGACGGCGGCGGGCGCGGGCGCGCTGGCGCGGCGCACTTCGGCGCAGCACAACAGGAACCGGCTCGAACCGCGGGAAACCGCGGCTCGAGCCGGTTTCCGTTGGGCGTGACTCGACGGCGGACGGGAGGCGCGGGGCGGGGGCGATCAGCGCCTCCCGCCCGGCCCGTGGCGGGCTCCGGCGACCGGACGTGGTGCGCGTTCATCGCCGGACTTGGTATGCAGGACACATGACCGATGTTGCAGAGCCCACGCCCACTCCCACGCCCGGAACCCGCGCGATCGTCCTCGGAGGTGGCGGGGTCGCGGGCATCGCCTGGGAGCTCGGCGTCCTGTCCGCGCTCGAGGACGCCGGGGTCGACCTCGGAGCCGCTGACCTGGTGGTCGGCACGAGTGCAGGCAGCGTGGTGGGGGCGTTCCTGCGCGCCGGCGCCGTGCAGGACGCCTACGCGCAGCAGACGAGCCCCCTGCCGACGACGTACGAGGAGCCCGCCGCCGTGGACGTCTCTGAAGTCGAGCAGCGCTTCGGCGCCGCGATGCAGGGCGCGACCTCGGAGCAGGACGCCCGCGCGCGGGTCGGCGCTGCGGCGCAGGAGGTCACCACCGGCCAGAGCGACGACGAGCGTGTCGCGACCTTCCGACAGACGCTGCCGAGCGCCGAGTGGCCGGCGAAGCCCTACGCGGTGACCACGGTCGACGCGGTCGACGGGTCCTTCCGGGTGTTCCGCGCCGAGGACGGCGTGCCTCTGGAGCGCGCTGTCGCCGCGAGCTGCTCGGTGCCGATCGTCTGGTCGCCGGTGCGCATCGACGGGCACCCGTACGTCGACGGCGGGGTGCGGTCGGCGACCAACGCGGACGTCGCCGCCGGGTACGAACGTGTCCTCGTGATCGCGTGCAGCCCCGAGGGGCCGTCGCCGCTCGGGCCGTGGCTCGACCGGTCCGTCGCCGCGCTCCGTGACGCGGGGTCGCAGGTGGAGGTCGTGGTCGCGGACGAGGCGTCGATCCGGGCCTTCGGGACGAACTCGCTGGCGCTGTCGACGCAGCGGCCCTCGGCAGAGGCCGGGCGGGCGCAGGCGGAGCAGGTCGCGGAGCGGGTCGCCGCGTTCTGGGCGTGACGGACAGTGCCTGTGGATCCTGTCGGGTTCTCCACAGAGCCGGTCTGAGCCCTGTGCCGGGGGCGGTGCCGTCGGTAGCGTGACGGCATGACGACACCGTTCTCGGACCTCGACCAGTTCCTCGCGTTGCCCCGTGTCGACGGGCTCGTGCTGAGCCCCGACGGCGAACGTGCGGCCGTGACGGTGAGCGCGCTCGACGCGGACGGCACCACGTACAAGAAGTCGGTGTGGTCGGTCCCGACCTCCGGCGACGGTGTCGCGACACGGCTGACCCGCTCGGCGACGGGCGAGTCCGCGGCCGCGTTCACCCGGCACGGGGACCTGCTGTTCGTGTCTGGTCGGCCGGACACCGAGTCGGGCAAGGACGGCGCCTCCGCGCAGCTCTGGCTCCTGCCGGCCGCCGGTGGGGACGCGCGCCCGGTCACCCGGCTGGCCGGCGGTGTCGGCAGTCTGCTCGGCGCCGCGTCGGCATCGGACGTGCTGGCGGTCACGGCACCCCTGCTGCCCGCAGCCGACGGGGACGTCGACCGCGACGCCGCTGTCCGGAAGCAGCGGGACGACCAGAAGGTCCGGGCGATCCTGCACGAGTCGTACCCGATCCGGTACTGGGACCACGACCTGGGGCCGGACGAGCCGCACGTGCTGCGGGTCGACCTGGACGCGCTGCAGGAAGCGCAGGGCACCGACGGGGACGCCGGCGACGGCGCCGGTGAGCCGCAGGAGCCCCGCTACCCAGCACACCTGCCGAAGCCGACCGACGCCACGCCGCAGCCGGGCCGCACCCTCGACGCCGTCGACGGCGCGCTGACTCCCGACGGACGCACCCTACTCGCCTCGGTGGGCGTGCACGAGGCGCGCGGGCACCGGTTCGTCCTCGTGACGATCGACCTCGAGACGGGGACGCGGACCGTGCTCTTCGACGACCCGGGCGTCGACCACGAGATGCCCGCGCTCAGCTCGGACGGTCGGACGATCGCCTGGATGCGGACGGTCCGCTCGACCCCGGCCGGCGCGAACCAGCAAGAGGTCTGGACGGCGAGCATCGACGGCAGCGGTGCCCGGCGGATCGCGACCGATTGGGACCGCTGGCCGAGCCAGCTGGTCTTCGAGCACGGGGACCGGGCACTGCTGGCGACGGCCGATCAGGACGGCCGGGCGCCGGTGTTCCGCCTGCCGCTCGACGGTGCCCCCGTTGAACAGCTGACGCAGGACGACTGGGCGTACTCGAGCCTGCGCGTGGCGGCCGAGAGCGGCGTCGTGGTGGCGCTGCGGGCCTCCTGGGCGGCACCGCTGCACCCGGTCCGGATCGACGCCGACGGGACGGTGCACGTCCTGGCGACGCCCGCTTCCCTGCCGGAGGTCCCCGGACGCGTGGAAGAGGTCGAGACCACCGCGGCTGACGGCACACGTGTCCGCGGCTGGCTGGTCCTGCCCGACGGCACCGCGGCCACGGGGACCGCGCACCCGCTGCTGCTCTGGATCCACGGCGGCCCGCTGAACTCGTTCAACCAGTGGTCGTGGCGGTGGACGCCGATGCTCGCCGCCGCGCAGGGCTACGCCGTGCTGCTGCCCGACCCGGCACTGTCGACCGGCTACGGCCTGGACTTCGTCAACCGCGGCTGGAACGCCTGGGGCCAGGCGCCGTACACCGACCTGATGGCGATCACCGACGCGGTCGTCGCGCGGGACGACATCGACGAGACCCGGACGGCGGCGATGGGCGGCTCGTTCGGGGGCTACATGGCGAACTGGGTCGCCGGGCACACCGACCGGTTCGACGCGATCGTCACCCACGCCAGCCTCTGGGCACTCGACCAGTTCGCCAGCACGACCGACGCGGCGCACTACTGGCAGGCGATCTTCGACGCCGACGGGCTGGCGGCGAACGACCCGCACCGCTTCGTCGGCGACATCCGGACGCCGATGCTCGTGGTGCACGGGGACCACGACTACCGCGTGCCGATCGGCGAGGGACTGCGACTGTGGTCCGAGCTCGCCGAGCACCACGCGGACGCCGACGGTCGGATGCCGCACCGGTTCCTGTACTTCCCGAACGAGAACCACTGGGTGCTGCAGCCCCAGCACGCGAAGCTCTGGTACCAGACGGTGTTCGCGTTCCTCGGGCAGCACGTGCTCGGGCAGGACTGGGAGCGGCCGGAGTTGCTCGGCTGAGGCGGGAAGCAGCCGTCGCCCGGGCTTCCGAGCGACGGCTGCCTCAGCGGGTCAGACGAACGCGCCCTGGCCCGTCACGGCACGACCGACGATGAGCGTGTTGACCTCACGCGTCCCCTCGTACGAGTAGATCGCCTCGGCGTCCGCGAAGAACCGGGCGACGCCCTTGTCGAGCACGATGCCGTTGCCACCCTGCACCTCGCGGCACCAGCCGACGGTCTCGCGCATCTTCGTCGTGGCGAATGCCTTGGCCATCGCCGAGTGCTCGTCGCCACCCACTCCCTGGTCCTGCAGCGCCGACGCCTGGGTGCAGAGCGCGATCGACGCGGTGATGTTCATGAGCGACTTGACGAGCAGGTCCTGGATCAGCTGGTGCGAGGCGATCGGCTTGCCGAACTGCACGCGCTCCTGCGCGTACCGGAGCGCTGCCTCGTAGGCCCCGATCGAGATCCCGACAGCCTGCCAGGCGACCTCGGTGCGGGTCAGACGGAGGACGGTCGCTGTCGAGCGGAACGAGTCGGCGTGCTGCAGCCGCCGGGCCTCCGGGACGCGGACGTCCTCGAGCGTGATGTCGGCGTTCTGCACGGACCGGAGGGCGATCTTGTCCTCGATCTTCGTCGCGGTGAACCCCGGGGTGTCCGACGTCACGAGGAAGCCCTTCACCTGGTTGTCCGCCTCGTCCTTCGCCCAGATGACGATCACGTCGGCGAAAGTGGCGTTGCCGATCCACCGCTTCGAGCCGTTCAGCACCCAGGTGTCACCCTCGCGTCGGGCGGTGGTCCGGAGGCCGCGGGCCGAGTCGCTGCCTGACAGCGGTTCGGTCAGCCCGAACGCTCCGACGATCTCGCCGGAGGCCATCCGGGGCAGCCACTCGCGCTGCTGCTCGTCGCTGCCGGCGACGGCGATGGAGTTCATGGCGAGGCCGGACTGCACGCCGATGAAGGTCGAGACCCCGGCGTCGATGCGGCCGAGCTCGAGCGCCGCCCAGCCGCGGTACACGGCGGAGTTCTCGAACTGGCGGACCAGCGGGATACCCGGGCCGTACATGCCGAGCTCGGCGAGCGGTGCGATGACCTGGTTCGGGAACTCGGCGCGGGCCCAGTACTGGTCAGCGATCGGCGCGACGTCGCGCTCGAGGTACTCGCGGAGCTTCCCCAGGGAGTCGCGTTCCTGGTCGGTCAGCTGCTCCTGGAACCGGTAGAAGTCGGATTCCAGCAGGGGTGTCTGCGCGGCGGTCATTGACATGGACCCAACGATGCATCATTCTCGGAAACGTTGCAAGACCGGCACGACGACTCTGGGGGAACCGTGAGCAGGCAGGCACTCGGCGCGCTCGGCTCGGCCCTCGTCCCGAGCGCACTCGCCGCCCGCCTGGAGGCCCATCCCGACTCCCAGCGCGCCTTCCGTGCTGCGCGGCACAGCTTCATCGACGGCGCCCGCATCGACATGGGGGCGCTCGCGTCCTCGCTCGGGGTCGACCGGACCTCGCTGTTCCGCTGGGTCGGCAACCGCGACCAGCTGCTCTCCGAGATCCTCTGGTCGCTCGCCGTCCCGACGCTCGACGCCGCCGGCCGCGCCGCCGCACCCTCGGGAGCGGAGCGGATCGTCGACGTCCTCGACCGGTTCACCGCGGACCTGATCCGAGCGCCGTACTTCCGGGCGTTCCTGACCCGTGAGCCGGCCCGGGCACTGCGCCTGCTCACGACGACCGACAGTGACGTGCAGCGGCGCTTCGTGGCCGTCGTGGCGTCGCTCATCGAGACGGAGCGGGCTGCTGGCGTGTTCGACCCGGCGCCGCTCTCCCCCGAGGAACTCGGCCGACTGCTCGTGCGCGTGTCAGAGTCGTTCACGTACGCGGACCTGATCTCCGGCGAGACCCCGGACCCCGACCGGGCACGCACGACGTACGAGTACATCCTGCGGCCCGTGCAGCACGGGTTCGACCGCTGAACGCCGTCACCAAGATCAACGACTATCGTTGTTGACGGCTAGTCGGCCGACCTGGGGGGGGAAACGTGACCGATATCGAGTTCGACGACGGCGTGGCAGACATGCTCATCAGCGCCGCTCATGCGGCAGGGGACGAACTCCGCGCACAAGGACCTGCGCGTCGTACTGCCGCCGAGAATGCGAGCGAGGACTTCTCGGGGGCCTACGCGATGCGCTTCACCGAGGCGATGCGAACGGAGGCCGCCGACAGGCCTGCACTGGCGAGAAGCCTCGACACGCTGGTTGCCTCCGTCCGGGCAGTGAAGGCTTCAGCCGCGAAGGAACGTCAACGCCTCGAAGACGTCGCTGCCTGGAACCAGCGCGAAGAGGACCGGAAGCGCGCACTGACGATGTCACCACCGTCGTTGGCGATGCCGACTCATCAGCCGCCACTCCTGTTCGAGATCCCGCCCTCGAGCGTCCCGATCGTGCCGGAACCCGTAGAAGCAACGTTCGCACCACGCGGCCGCGTGCGGACCGGGACGGGCACGAGCAACGGGCGCTCATCCGCTGATCCATCGCGCCTTCGTTCGTTCGCCTCGACCTGCCGCGCAAACGACACAGCAGCCGCGGCCAAGGAGTCCACGCTCAAGGCAGCGTGGGCCAGCTTCATGACGTCGTGCGCATGGGCCCGAGTCGGGTCCATGTCCGTGATCCACGGCTTTGATCGATACCTCGACGAGAACGCCGCCGACGCCGCGTGGATGGACCGGGTCGCTGGCGCCTTCGAGCGAGCGGGCGGTGACGGTTCCCTGCCGGATGTCTTCCTGGACGTCGAGGACAACGCACATCTGCCGGCTGGCCTGGAACGACTCTTCAAGTCCGGTCTCTCCGCGAAGCAAGTAGCCGAACGTTGGGCGGACCTCGGGTACGCACAGGCCGACGAACGCGTCATCTCCGCGCTGCCGAGGTCAGTTCTACAGGAACTCGGCAATCTCGAGGGGGTGCCCTACTGGGCGCGGGCAGCGGCGAACACCGCAGTTCTCGACCAGCGGATCGCAGAGCTGACCGATCGATACTGGCGCCGCGACGCCGACGGCATGCTGCGAGATCAAAGCGAAGATGTCTCGGGCGACCTGACCGCGCTCACGTCGATCCGAGGCTCTCTTGTTCAGGGCGTCCGCGCAGGATCCCGCTCCCTCATCTCCCTCACAACGGACCATCCCCCGCTCGCTGCCGTCGCGATTGGGAACGTCGATACGGCGAGGAACGTCACTTGGGCTGTCCCAGGCATGAACTCCTCGACGCACAAGATGACCGACTGGGCCAATGCTGCGCAGAACGTGTATGACCGACAAGTGACGGTTGACAGGCATGGCGGGGAACACGCGGTCATCGCATGGATGGGGTACAAGTCCCCGCCTATTCCTGTAACTGGCGACTTGGGAGTCTTGAACAGCGCCTCGGCGAGGAAAGGTGGCGACAACCTGGCGGACGCGATGAGAGGGATCAGTGCTGTCAGGGCAGAAGACATGCCGAGGAACAACGTCCTCGCGCACTCGTACGGGACCACCGCTGCTGCCTTTGGATTGACCCAGAAAGGCGTCCATGTCGATTCCCTCACCATGGTCGCCTCGGCCGGGATACCTGACTCCATCGAGAACGCGAACGAGATCCACGCCGACCATGTCTACGCAGGCCAAGCGAGGAACGTCCTGCCAGCGGAATGGGGACAAGGCGATCCACTCGCGATCATCGGACGGAATCGTAGCGAGGACCACAAGGTGGATCCAACAGGGTCCGACTTCGGCGCGACGACTTTTGGTGCTGACGGAACCATCGGTCCAGATGGCGCCGAATGGCTCGCCGGAGTGAAAGATCACGGGGTGCACACGGACAATGGAACCGGTTACCTCGATCCGAACACCGAATCACTACGGAATGTGGCGTTGGCCACCACAGGTCACGGAAATTCCGTTTCCCCCTACACGCGAAAGCTGGCGACACCATTCGAGGTTATGAGCGGCGTCCCTCTTACCGGACTCGCTACACAATAAGGAACGACGGTAGCAATTGTCAAAATCAATCACTGCGATCATAATCGTCGCTGTTGCTGCGGTATTGCTAGTTGGATGCTCTAAAGGGAACACAATGAATGACGCCGTATCGATGACGAGTGATGAAGCGAAGCAAGCGATTGTCGACATCGTCGACCGGTCGTACGCCGAGATCGGCGGCGACTGGACGATCCGCAGCGGGCCCGCGGTGCAGTCGTGCGAGCTACCGTCGGGCGGCTCAGGAGCAGCCTTCACTTACATAGTCGACCGAGCGCCTGGCGGAGACCCGTCGAGTGACATCAAGAAGCTGCAGCACTTCTGGTCCGGTGAAGGCATCAAGGCGGGCCCGTACAAGAACGGCGGCAGCAACCCTGTTCACGGCCTTTCGGGTGTCGGCGGTCCGACCACGTCGATCGATCTCTACGCGGACCCGACGGGCTACACGATCGAGGGGTTCTCGGTGTGCACGGTCGGCGACGCCGCCGAGATGCAGGGCAACGGAGAGTGAACGGATGCCCGGGCAGACGGCCTCGACCGTCCGACCGGGCGCCCGACGACTCACTTGCGCGCGGCGAACTCCAGGTTGATGTCGTCGGGGTCCTGCACCGACAGGATCGTCATGCCGGCGTCCCCGAGTTCGGTGACCTCTCCGTGCTCGATGCCCGCCGCGTCCAACCGGGCCGCAGCCTGGTGCAGTTCGTCGACCGAGCCGAGGGTGAAGCTCACGTGGTCGAGACCCACCGTGTCCGGGTCGAACCGCTGCCCGGACGGTGCGACCGGACGCAGCCCGAACACCTGGTCGCCGAGCGGGAACACGCAGCCGCCGTAGAAGCGCTCACGGTCCTCGGTGACGCCGGGCTGGTCGACCTGGTCGCTGAAGTCGATGACCGGATCGACGCCGAGCAGCTGTTGGTAGAACGCCTTGCTGCGGGCGATGTCGGTCACGGTCACGCGGACGTGCGCCAGGGCGGTGGGGTGGGCGATCGGGTCGGTCATGTGGTGCTCCTCGGTGTGACTCGCCACCGTCGTGGTGGCCGCCCCGAGGCAACGCCGGACAGCTGACGGTGCGCCCAGGGCGTGCGGCGACCGGACAGCTGCCCGGGCGTCAGAGGAGCTCGTCGGACAGGTGGTTCGGCGTGCCGAAGCGGTGCGCCGTGATGGACACCGCCTGCTCGCGGAGGAACGGCAGCATCTCGATCCGGCCGGCCTCGGTGACCGGCTCGGCGTAGACGGCGATGTCCGGGCGTCCGTTCGTCCCGACCGCCAGGGCAGCAGCGTCCCCGCCGATGAGTCGCACCCGGGTGGAGGGCCCGGCGGCGATGCGCGCGGCGAAGGCGTCGTCGGACTCCCCCTGCCGGAGCGTGCCGACGACCGACAGGCCACGGAGGGCCGTGGCGACCGACGCCGGCAGGTCACCGGCGACGGAGACGTCGACCGGGGTGCCGGCCCGCAGCGCCGCGGCGACGACCCGCAGGAGACCGTCCACGCCCGACCCATCCGAAGCAGCCGAAGCAGCTGCTGAAGCCCCAGCCGCGGCCAGGCGCACCTGCACCCCCGGGTACGGCTGGTACCGGAAGACGTTCCGCTCGGCGGTCAGCGCCGACACGTCCGCGGCGACCCCGAACTCCGACGTCCAGGCGAGCTCGTCCGACGCGACCGCACGGCCGAGGGACTCGGAGTCCACCCCGGTCGCGCGGACGAACGCCGACACGGCCGACGACGGCGTGGACCCGGCGGTCGCAGCAGCGGGCGCCCACGAGCCGAGGCCGACCAGGTAGTTCACGCCGCCGGCCTTGGTGCCCGCACCCACGGCAGACTTCTTCCAGCCGCCGAACGGCTGGCGGCGGACGATCGCGCCGGTGATGCTGCGGTTGACGTAGAGGTTGCCCGCCTGGATCCGACCGAGCCAGGTGCCGATCTCGCCCGGGTCCAGGGAGTGCAGGCCCGAGGTCAGGCCGTAGTCGACGTCGTTGACGATGTCGATCGCCTCGTCGAGGGTCTCGGCGGTCATCACGCCGAGGATCGGGCCGAAGTACTCGGTGCGGTGGAAGTCCGAGCCGCGGCGGACGCCCTGACGGACACCCGGGCTCCAGAGCTTCCCCGTCTCGTCGAGCTGCTTCGGCTCGACCGCCCACGACTCCCCCGCGCCGAGCGTGGTGAGGCCGTCGAGGAGCTTGCCGGCGGCCGGTTCGATGATCGGCCCCATCTGGCTGGTCGGGTCGCTCGGGTAGCCGACGGTCAGCGAGGACACCGCGTCGAGCAGCTGGTTGCGGAAGCGCTTGGACTTGGCGACCGACCCGACCATGACGACGAGCGACGCGGCGGAGCACTTCTGCCCGGCGTGCCCGAATGCCGAGGCGACGACGTCCTTCACCGCGAGGTCGAGGTCGGCGGACGGCGTGACGATCACGGCGTTCTTGCCCGAGGTCTCGGCGAGCAGCGGCAGGTCCTGCCGGAACGACCGGAACAGCTCGGCGGTCTCGTAGGCGCCGGTCAGGATCACCCGGTCGACGAGCGGCGACGCGATGAGTTCCTTGCCGAGCGAGGACTCTTCGACGTCGAGGAACGCCAGGACGTCGGCGGGTGCACCGTGGGCGTCGAGGGCGGTCTCGATGACCGATGCCAGGACGGCACCGCTACGGGCGGCCGGCGGCGCGGGCTTGAGGACGACCGCGGAACCGGCAGCCAGGGCGGCGAGCGTCGACCCGGCGGGGATCGCGACGGGGAAGTTCCACGGCGGGGTGACCAGGGTCAGGGCCGCCGGGGTGAAGGCGGCGCCGTCGACGGTGTCGAGCGAGGCCGCGAGCTCGCCGTAGAAGTGCGCGAAGTCGATGGCCTCGGACACCTCCGGGTCGGCCTGGTCGATGGTCTTGCCGGTCTCCGACGCCATCACCTCGACGAGGGCTGCGCGGTTCGCCTCCAGCGCGTCGCCGACGGCGTGCAGGACGGTACCGCGGGCAGCTCCGGACCAGGAGCCCCAGGTGTTGCCGGCGGCACGGACGCGCCGCAGGGCGGACTCGAGGGTCGTGGCGGAGGTGATCCGGGCCTCCCGGACGGCGGAGACGCCGAGCGTCGACGACGCGATGCGGGCGGTGATGCCGGCGCCCCACTCGCGGACGGCTGCGACGGACGGGTCACTGTCGGGCGTGTTCTCGAAGTGCCCCGGTGCCGGGCGCTCGACGGCGGCGTACCGGTCGGCGACGCGGTGCGCGGCGGGGGCGTCCAGCCCGCCGGGCAGGGCGAGCGGTGCCAGCGAGTCGCGGAAGCGGGCTTCCTCGCGGGCGAAGAGCGTCGGCGACGAGGCGAGCGAGAACACCGCGGACATGAAGTTGTCCTGGGACGCACCCTCTTCGAGACGGCGGATCAGGTAGGCGATCGCGACGTCGAACTCCCCCGGGTGCACGACCGGCGTGTAGAGCAGCAGCGAGCCGACGGTCTTCTTCACCGCGGCGGCCTGGCCCTGCGCCATGCCGAGCAGCATCTCGAACTCGATGCCGTCGCGGACCCCGCGCTGCCCGGCCAGCAGCCACGCGTGTGCGACGTCGAACAGGTTGTGGCCGGCGACACCGACCCGGACGTTCGCGATCCGCTCGGGCGTCAGCGCCCAGTCGAGGACGCGCTTGTAGTTCGTGTCGGAGTCCTGCTTGGTGTGCCAGGTGGCGAGCGGCCAGCCGTGCACGGACGCCTCGACCTGCTCCATCGGCAGGTTCGCGCCCTTGACGAGCCGGACCTTGATGTCCGCACCACCGCGGGCGCGGCGCGCCGCCGACCACTGCTGCAGGTGCTCCATCGCGGCGAGTGCGTCGGGCAGGTACGCCTGCAGGACGATGCCCGCTTCGAGGTCGGTGAACTGCGGCTCGTCGAGGAGCTTCGTGAAGACCGCGATGGTGAGGTCGAGGTCCTTGTACTCCTCCATGTCGAGGTTGATGAACTTCCGCGGTGACGCGGCGGCGGCGCGGGCGAACAGGGGGCGGAGCTGTTCGACGATGTCGTCGACGGCGTGGTCGAAGGCCCACGGCGAGTGCGGGTGGACCGTCGAGGACACCTTGATGGACACGTAGTCGACGTCGTCGCGGCTGAGGAGCGCGTGCGTGCCGGCGAGACGACGGGCGGCTTCGCGTTCGCCGAGCACGGCTTCGCCGAGCAGGTTCACGTTGAGGCGGACGCCGTCCTGCTTGATCCCGGCGATCGCCGGTCCGAGCTTCGCGTCGGTCGCGTCGACGATGAGGTGGCCGACCATGTTCCGCAGCACCCGTCGGGCGATGGGCACGACGACGGTCGGGAGGCTCGGTGCCAGTCCGCCACCGAGGCGCACCAGGCCGCGGAGCGCGGCCGGCAGGAACCCGGGTGCGTCCGGCGCGATGGCGCGCAGCTTGCGGGCCGCGACGCCGAGGTCCTCGGGGCGGACGACGCCGTCCACGAACCCGACCGCGAACGCGAGGCCCTTCGGGTCGGCGAGGACGCCGGCGAGCTGCTTCGCGGAGCCGTCGACGGGGTACGTCTCGGCCTCGGCGAGCCACTGCCGGACGAGCGCGACGGACGCGTCGGCCAGGTCGTCGTGGACGGTCGGGGTGGCAGCGTCGGAGCGCGGCTGGACGTCGGTCATGGGGACAGTGTGACGGGCGCTCTTTCGGTAGCGGAAGCAACCGTTCCTGATGCATTCCGTTCAGCTCAGCTACGCTTTCGGCATGCTCGACGTCCGACGCCTGGTGCTCCTCCGCGAGCTGTCGATCCGGGGCACGGTCGCCGCAGTCGCCGAGGCGATGAACTTCACCCCGTCGGCGGTCTCGCAGCAGCTCGCGGTGCTCGAGCGGGAGGCCGGCGTGCAGCTCCTCCGCCGTGCCGGTCGGCGCCTGCAGCTCACCCCGCAGGCCGAGGTCCTGGTCGCGGCGGCGGGCGAGGTACTGGACACCCTGGAACGTGCGCAGGCGTCCGTGGAGTCGACGCTGACGACCGTGCAGGGGCGCATCCGGGTCGCCGTGTTCCAGTCCGCCGCACTGGCCCTGATGCCGTCCGCCCTCCGCACGATGGCGCTCGAACACCCCGACGTCCGGGTGGAGATGGTGCAGCGCGAACCCGAGACCGCGCTCAACGAGACCTGGGCGCGGGACTTCGACATGGTCATCGCGGAGCAGTACCCGGCACACGCGGCTCCGCGGTTCCCGGGCCTCGACCGCCGCGAACTGACGACCGACCCGGTGCGGTTGGCCCTGCCGCCGGTGGCGACAGCACTCTGGCCGGTGACGTCGCTCGAGGAGGCCGCGACGCTGCCGTGGGTGATGGAACCGCGTGGTGCAGCCTCCCGGCACTTCGCCGAGCAGACGTGCCGTCGTGCCGGCTTCGAGCCCGACGTCCGGTACGAGACGGCTGACCTACAGGCGCAGATCCGGCTCATCGAGTCGGGCAACGCCGTCGCGCTGATGCCGGACCTTGTCTGGGCCGGTCGGTCGACGAGCTGCCGACTGCTCGAACTGCCGGAGCCCGGGCGACGGACACTGTTCACGGCGCAGCGTCTCGCGAGCGCCGAGTCGCCGGCGGTGTCGGCGTTCCGGACAGCGCTCGAGCGGGCGGCCGGCGCTCCCCGATCCTGAGCGGGCACCGACACGACGTGGCCGACCATCGTGCGGGAAACCGCACACTCCCCCAACTCGGGTCACATTCGAGCGTCCGGGTCCGATTGGTCCGCTCGATACCAATACGATCCGGAACAGGCCGGGGATTCTCGGCTGATTCACACACTCCGGTGCCTGACCGGAGATGGACCTTGGGGGAACCCGTGCACCGCAGCACAGCCTTCGTCCGACGCGCTTGCGCCGTCGGCACCGCGACTGCCCTGATCGGACTGACGACCGGCTTCGGCGTCATGACCGCAACCACCGCGTACGCCGCTGACGCACCCATCGACACCGCCGCGACCGCGCCGGCCGTCTCGGGTGGCGACACGAGCACGTCGACCGCAGCGGGCCTCCCGGCCGACGCCGGCACCGGCACCGGCACCGCGACCACCGCGACGTCAGATCCCGCTCCCACCGGGACGCCGGGCTCGCCCACCGCTCCGGCGCCTACGCCTGCACCTGCCCAGGACGCTGCTCCGGCGACAGCGAAGCCCGCCGCGACGCCGACAGCCGAGCCGTCTGCCACCCCCGCGGCCGAGCGCTCGGTGAAGATCGATGGTGCGCCGCGCGTCGGCCAGAAGCTCTACGCCGCGACGAAGGGCTTCACCGGCAAGAACTACTCGTACACGTGGTCCGTCGACGGTGTCCCGACCGACGACACCTCCTCGTCGTTCGAGTTGACCACCGACGAGATCGGGACCGTGATCCGCGTCGTTGTGAGCACCGAGGTCCCCGACGAGTTCGAGGTCGCGACACTCGAGGACATCAAGCCGAACCCGACATTCGCCGACACCACGACCGAGGACGAACCGCTCGAACTCTCGGCCACCGCCGGCGAGGCGTTCTCGCGCAGCTTCGCGGTGACCGGCACGAAGTCGGGCGACGTCTCGTACGCGATCGGCTGGGTCGACCTGGACTCGGCCGAGCCCGGCCAAGAGCCCGCGTCCCAGCTGCCGCAGGGATTCCACCTCGACGAGAAGACCGGGATCATCTCCGGCTCGACGAAGTGGGCGACGTACGCCGACTTCACAGTCGTCGCGACGAGCCGCGGCGTCAGCGCCACGGAGTACGTCGAGATCGACGTCGAGGCGGGAGCGCCCGTCGGCGTGCAGGTCTTCACGGCCGATCGACAGCAGGTCGCCGACTTCGTCGGTGACGGTTCCGAGATCCCGAAGGGCGAGCTGTCGGGATGGCAGATCGACTTCGACGGATCGGTCTCGACCTTCACCGAGAGCTTCCGGGACAGCGGCGACGGCTTCGGCTACAGCCAAAGCGTCATCCCGGGAGGCCAGCCGACGGTGCCGCAGGGTGGATCGCTGCTCGTCAGCGGCAGCCCGGTCGACCGCTTCGGCAACTGGGTGTCGGAGGCTGATGGTGACTCCTACCCGATCGCCGTCACCTCGAACGTCGCGTCCGACGTCGTCCGGACCCTGCCGGAGGACGTCGACACCTTCGGCTACGGCTCCCTCGCCGTGACGTTCCCGCACGCGTCGGAGCACCGTCTCACGGTACGGTCGTCCGGGTTCTCGGCTGCGTTCTCGGTCGAGGTCGTCCCGACCGCCACCGCCCCGGTCGCGACTCCCCCGGTGGTCACGCCCCCGGTGGCAGCCGCGCCGATCGGCACCGCCCCGGTCCGGACCGCCGCGCACGGCCGCCTCGCCTACACCGGTACGGACGCGACCGACTCCCTGCCCTGGGCGCTCGGCATGCTCGCCGCCGGTGCGGCACTGGTCGGCCTCCGCTTCGCCCGTCGGCGCGCACAGCGCTGATCCGGACGGGAGGCTCCTCCCGCGGCCCCGTCGATCCCTCCACGGATCGACGGGGCCGTTCCGTCATCCACAGGTCGGCGACGTGCGCCGGGCCGAGCGGGAGGCGCGGCTAGCGTTGGGGCCATGCCGAGCCTGCTGCACATCGATTCGTCCGCCGACATGTCCCACTCCCGCTCCCGGGCGCTGACCGCCGCGTTCGCGGACGCCTGGCGCGCCCGCGGTCCGGAGTACACGGTCGTCCGCCGCGACCTGCACGTGGACCCGCTGCCGCACCTCGAGACGTCGGCGCTGCACTGGGCCGCGACAGATCGCACGGCGGACGAGTCCGTGCCCGACGCCGCCGAACAGCTGCGCCAGGACGTCATCGACGAGCTGCTGGCCGCGGACGTCGTCGTGATCGGGTCGCCGCTGTACAACTACACGGTGCCGTCGAGCCTCAAGGCCTGGCTCGACCGCGTGCACATCCCGGGCGTCCTCGTCCCCGGGCCCGACGGCACGCCGCAGCCCCTGGCCGGGCGTCCGGTCGTCACCGTCGTCAGCCGCGGCGGCACCTACGACGCGGGGACGCCGACGGAGCACTGGGACCACGCGTCGCCGGTGCTCGACATCATCCTCGGCACGGCACTGGGCATGAAGGTGCACCCGGTCGTGGTCAGTGCGACCCTCGCCGACCGGCTGCCCGGACTCGCACCGATGGCCGACCACGCCGCCGCCGAGTTCGCGGACGCGACCGTCGTCATGGAACGCCTGGCGTCGACGCTCGGCTGACCCACGGCAGTTGCCGAGGCCGAGTCCGCCGGGGCTGTGTCCGCGGGGGCTCAGGCCCGGCGGAGTTCGCCGGCGCGGCCGAGCAGGTCGGCGTGGAACACCGTCTGACTCAGGGCGCTGGCGAGCAGGTACCCGGACATCGACTCGATCCCACCGCTGAACGGCACGCGGGACGCCACCTCGAACACCGTCGGGTGGTCGAGTGCGTCGAGCGCGGCGGCGACGTGCCGCGTGCGTTCGTCACGATGGGCGGCCAGGGTCCGGGCGCGGGACACCACGTCACGGAAGCGGTACTCGTGCCCGGGGCAGACCTCGAACGCGGCGAACGGTTCGAGCGCCGCCAACGAGTCGAGCGAGTCCCGCAGCGGGTTCGAGTCAGTGTGGCCCCCGAGGCCGATGCCAGAGTTGATCTGCGGCAGGACGTGGTCGCCGGTGAACAGCAGGCCGTCGGGCTCGTCGACGAAGCAGACGTGACCGCCGGTGTGCCCCGGGGTCCACAGCACGCGGAGGTCCCGCCCGGGGATCGGCAGCCGGTCACCGTCCTCGAGCTCCAGGTCGGCGAACGGCGCCTTGACGGTCCCCTGCCCGAGCTGCCGGCCGGAGCCCCAGACTGCCAGGACACCGTCGAGCCGGTCGTCGGGGACGCCCCAGGTCCGGGCGTCCCGCTCGTTCTGCTCGGCGTCGGCGCGGGCGTGCTCCAGCGCGTGCACCTCGGCCGGGTGCATCGCGATCGGCGCCCCGGAACGACGACGCAGCGCGGCGGCCGCGCCGAGGTGGTCGGCGTGCAGGTGCGTGACCGCGATGAGGGTGACGTCCTCGACCGCTCGGCCGATCTGTCGCAGGCCCGTGGTCAGGACGTCGAGTTCGCCGCCGTCGCTCCACCCGGGGTCGATGACCGCGAGCGAGCCGTCGTCCCCGGCGACGACGTAGACCAGGGTGGCGTCGGGCACGCCGCCGCGGAACGGGACCGCGAGCGTCCAGACACCCGGGCGGACCTCCTCGACGGGCGGCAGCGCACCGGCGGCGAGCGCCGCGGCCTGGACCGGGCTGACGGGCGACGGGTTCGACACGCGACCAGCGTAGTGAGCGCAGCGCGGGGCGGTCCGGCGCCGTGCGGGGCGGTCCGGCACCGTGCGGGGCGGGCCGACACCGTGCCTCCAGGCCGTCGCCGCCGGCAGCGCGTAGACAGGCGGCATGGAGACCATCGCGCCCATGCTCGCCAAGGCCGTCGCCACCGTGCCGGACCCCGACAGCGTCACCGGAGGACTGCGGTACGAGCCGAAGTGGGACGGCTTCCGCGGCATCGTGACGATCGACGGCGACGACGTCGAGATCGGCAGCCGCGGGTCGAAGCCGCTCACCCGCTACTTCCCCGAGCTGGTCGAGGCGTTCCGCGCACAGTTCGGCGGACGTCCCGGCCCGGTCGTGCTCGACGGCGAGGTGATCGTCCGCTCGGGCCAACCGGGACACGAGGAGCTCGACTGGGAGGCGTTGTCGCAGCGGATCCACCCGGCGGCCTCACGCATCGCGAAGCTCTCGGTCGAGACGCCGGCGCAGTTCGTGGCCTTCGACCTGCTGTACCTGGACGGGGAGGACCTGACCTCCCGCCCGTTCGACGACCGGCGCGCGGCGCTCGAGACCCTCGGCACCGACCTGACCGCGCCCCTGTTCGTGACCCGGACCACGCTCGACGTCGAGACCGCTCGGCGCTGGCTGACCACGTTCGAGGGCGCCGGCCTGGACGGCGTCGTCGCGAAGCCGCGGCAACGCCCGTACGAACCGAACAAGCGCACGATGCTCAAGATCAAGCACCACCGCGAGGCCGACGTCGTCGCGGTCGGCTACCGGGTGCACAAGAGCGGCACGGGCGTCGGCTCGCTCCTGCTCGGACTGTACGACGCCGACGGCGAACTCCGGATGGTCGGCGGTGTCTCCGCCTTCACGGACAAGCGGCGGCGCGAGCTGGTGGACGAGCTGGAGCCGCTGGTGGAGCGGGACGCGGACGGGAGGCCCGTCACCGGTGACGGCGAACGGTCCCGGTTCTCGTCGGGTCGCGACACGTCGTTCGTCCGGCTGGCGCCGGAGCGGGTGCTCGAGGTCCGCTACGACCAGATGGAGGGTGACCGCTTCCGGCACACCGTGCAGTTCGCGCGCTGGCGTCCGGATCGCGACGCTCGCTCGTGCGGGTTCGACCAGCTCGAGGTGCCCGCGGCCTACGACCTCAGCGACGTCCTGAGCTGAGCCCCCCGGACGAGGGACGGGTTGTCCATTTGACGCTCAGCCGTCATCAGTAGTTAGCCGAACTAGTGATTCTGTGGAAGCATTCGAGGCATCAGGGAAACGGTGGTTCTCCACCCCCTCGAGATCACGGATCGGAGTGGAAATGAGCAGCGAGACCCTCGTTCGCCGAGCACAGCGCAACCCTCTCAGCGAGGTCCGCGAAGCACGCCACCAGCGTGCCCTGCAGACCAGCGCGATCATCAGCGGGATCGCCGGCGTCACCGTCGCAGCGCTCGCCTTCGTCACGATCGGCCTGGGCGCATGATCGTCCTCGACGGCATCACGCAGGACAACCGCCGGACCTGGTCTCGACTCACCCGCCTGCACACGGCGACGGTCGGGCTGCCGCTGCAGACCTCGCGCGTCGACGACGACGACCTGCGCCGCGAGGACACCTCCACGCTCGTCTGACCGGCAGGTCTCGCGCCCCGCTCAGGCCTTCTTCGCGCGGGACGGCTGCACGCGGGGCGGTTCCCCCGGCATCTTCGGGAAGTCCGGCGGGAACGGCAGCTCGCCGAGACCGTCCGCCAGGTCACGTCGCCACCACTCCAGGAGCGGGTCGATGCTCCGGGGCTCGGCGGACATCGTCTCCCACGGGTCACCGGTCGTGGCGAGACGCTGTGGCACGGTCAGGATCGTGAAAGCGGTCGGGTCGGCAGCGTCGAGTTCGTGCCACGCCAGCGGCGTCGACACCGCCGCGTTCGGCAGCGCACGCGGACTGTAGGCACCGGCCATCGTGCGGTCGCGGTTCGCCTGGTTGAAGTCGACGAAGACGCGCGAGCCCCGCTCCTCCTTCCACCAGGCCGTCGTCACCTGCTCCGGCATCCGCCGCTCGAGCTCCCGGGCTGCGGCGATCACCGCGTGGCGGACGTCGAGGAACTCGTACGCCGGCTCGATCGGCGCGAAGACGTGCAGACCGCGGTTGCCGCTGGTCTTCACCCACGCCTCGAGGCCGACCTCGGTCAGGACCTTCCGCAGCTCGTGCGCGGCGGGGACGGCATCGTGGAAGTCGGTGCCCGGCTGCGGGTCCAGGTCGATGCGGAGCTGGTCCGGGTGGTCGCTGTCCTCCGCCAGGGAGGCCCAGGGGTGGAAGACGACGGTGTTCATCTGCGCTGCCCAGACCGCGACGGCCGGCTCGTCGATGACGAGCTGCGGGTGGCTCCGGGCGCTCGGGTAGGTGACGGTCACCGCGCGGACGTACTCCGGGGCACCCTTCGGCGGGTTCTTCGAGAAGAACTGCTCGCCGTCGACGCCGTCCGGCAAGCGCTGCAGCGAGATCGGCCGGTCGCCGTTGGCGCGGACGAAAGCGTCGCCCACGTCGACCAGGTACCGGGCCAGGTCGAGCTTGGTGATGCCGAGGTCCGGCCACAGCACACGGGACGGACTGGAGATCCGGACCTCCCGGTCGCCGTCGGGTCCGGGCACGGTGAGCGTCGTCGCCGGTGTCGCCATGCAGCGGAACGTACTCCGACGCCCGGAGCCCGGCGCGCAGCACGCCCGGAGCCCGGCGCGCAGCACACGACCGCAGCCCGGCGCGCAGCACGACCGCAGCGCGGCGCGCAGCGGGACCGGACGGGGCAGGATGGACCGGTGACCGCGTACCTCGGGGTGGACCTGGCCTGGGGCCTCGGCACCGAACGGCGCGCCCCGAACGAGACCGGCCTGGCCACCCTCGACGACACCGGCCGGGTGACCGACGCCGGGTGGGCCCGCGGGGTCGACGACGTCACCGCCTGGATCGCCGAACGGCTCGGCCCCCGGACCCTCATCGCGGTGGACGCGTCGCTCGTCGTCACGAACCCGACGGGCATCCGCGAGTCCGAACGCCAGGTCGGGCAGCGGTACGGCCGGTGGAAGGTCGCCGCGAACCCGACGAACCTGGCCTCGGCCGCGAGCGCCGGCGCCCGGCTGCTCGACCGGCTGACCGCCCTCGGCGTGACGTACGTCAGCGACACCCGGACGATGCGCGCCCGGAGCGGCCCGGCGGTGTTCGAGTGCTACCCGTACACGACGCTGGTCGGGGTGGCGGAGTTCGGCTACGACGTCGAGCGTCCCCGCTACAAACGGCTCGACACGTCCGTGCCCCCGGCCGTCGCCCGGCAGCGTCGGGCGGAGGCGTTCGACGAGCTCGTCCGCCGCATGCGCACGACGGCGTTCGACCCGCCCCTCGACCTCGACGCGCACCCGCTCACCCGCGACCTCCGCGACCCGTCGGTGCTGCACGGGCCGACGCACAAGCACCGCGAGGACTTGCTCGACGGCGTGCTCTGCGCGTGGACGGCGGCGTTCTGGGAGCGACACGGCGACGAACGGGTGCAGGTGCTGGGTGGTGATCCGGGCCTCCCGTCCGACCCGCTCGACGCCGCCGGCCGCCTGCCGGCCCTCGTCGCCCCCGCGCGCCGGTCGCAGCGCCCGGCTCACTAGGCTGGACCGGTGAGCACCACGACCGAACCGTTGCGCATCGGGCTGGTCTCGTTGCACACCTCCCCCGGCGACGAGCCCGGATCCGGCGAGGTCGGCGGCATGAACGTCGTCGTCCGCCACCAGGCCGAAGCGCTGGCCGACCGCGGCCACCAGGTGGACATCATCACCCGCCGCTCGGCACCGACGCAGCCGGACTCGGTCGCCCTCGTGCCGGGCGTGTGCCTGCGGTTCCTGTCCGCCGGGCCGGCCGAACCGGTGCCGAAGGGCGAGCACGACGCGTTCATCGAACCGTTCCGCCGCGGCCTGGCCGAACTCGGTCCGTTCGACGTCCTGCACTCGCACCACTGGTTCTCCGGTGCCGCGGCCCTGCCCGTCGCCCGCGACCGCGGCATCCCGCACGTCCAGTCGTTCCACTCCATCGCCGCCGACAGTGCGACGCCGCTGTCCGAGGGCGAGCGTCCCGAGTCCGCCGGTCGGATGGCCGGCGAAGAACGCCTCGCGCGCGAGTCCGACGCCGTCGTCGTCGTCAGCGAGTCCGAGGCACACACCGTCCGTTCCCGCCTGGGCGGCGACCCGTCGCGCGTCTGGATCGTGCCGCCGGGGGTCGACGGGTCCGTCTTCCGCCCGGCCAGCGTCGGCGCGCGTCGCGCCGCCGCACCCTACGTCGTCGCAGCGGCCCGCGTGCAGCCACTCAAGGGCCTGGACCTGGCCATCGAGGCGATCGCCGGCATCGACCAGGAGGCCCGCCCCACCCTCGTCATCGCCGGGGACGCCTCGAGCGAAGCAGGCGACCACGTGACCGAACTGCGTCGGCTCGCCGCGTCACGGGGCATCGCCGACCGGGTCACCTTCATCGGACCGCAGTCGCGTGCCGACCTGGCGTTCCTGTTCCGCGGCGCAGCGGCCGTGCTGGTGCCGTCGCACTCCGAGACGTACGGCCTGGTGGCGCTCGAAGGCTCCGCGTCCGGGGTGCCCGTCGTGGCCGCCGCAGCCGGGGGCCTCCGTGAGGCCGTGGTCGACGGCGAGACCGGGGTCGTCCTCGAGTCGCGCGACCCGGCGGTCTGGGCGTCGGAGATCCAACGCATCCTGACCGAGCCGGAGTACGCCGCCGCGCTGGCCTCCGCCGGGCGCGAGCACGCCGAACGACTCAGCTGGGAGCGGTCGGCCGCGGGTCTCGAGCAGGTCTACCTGCGGGTCCTCGGACACTGACGGGCCCGCTCGTGCCGGACTCCGTGCTCCACTCCGCGCTCGACCTCGGCGCGTTCTGGGACGCCCTCGACGCGGTCCCGGCTGCGGCCGACGCCGAGGCGCTGTTCGACCCGAGCGGTCCCGACCCGGCGTCGAGGGCGGCCGGAACGCTGCGGCGGAGGAACCTCGACCGCTACCTGCAGCACGCCGGGCCCGCGGCGGACACGATCCTGGTCGCCGAGGCACCGGGCTGGCGCGGCATGACGAACACCGGCATCCCGTTCACGAGCATGCGGGAGCTGCAGGACCCCGACGGGCTGTTCGCCAGCGTGCCCTTCGCGGTGCCGCCCGAGCCGACGGCACCGTGGGAGGCGTCCTCGCGCGTCGTGCACGCGGCGCTCCGCGACTGGCACGGCCCGCTGCCCGTGCTCTGGGCGGTGTTCCCGCACCACCCCTTCGCCGCCCCGGACCGGCTGACGAACCGGACCCCGCGTCCGGCCGAGGTCCGTGCCGGCGCGCCCGTCGCACTCGCGTTGGCCGAGGCGGTCGGTGCCCGGCGGTTCGTCGCCGTCGGACGGAAAGCACAGGGTGCGCTGGCGGCGACCGGCGTCAACGCGATCGCCGTGCGGCACCCGGCGCAGGGCGGGGCGAGGGAGTTCACGCAGCAGATCGCTGCACTGCGCTGACGTGCGGCCGGGCGGTGGTCGGCGGGCGTCAGGCTGAGCGGACCTCGACGCCCTTCGCGGCGAGCGCGTCCGACACGTGCGCGGGCAGCGGGGCCGCCGCGTAGACGACCTTCAGCGACGGCAGGTCGACCAGGTCGTCCCAGTTCTGCGGGTCGTAGCGGTCATCGGAGCCGTCCCACCCGGGGTGCAGGTCCTGCAGGATCTCGAGGTCCGAGTCGACCGTCACCTCGGTGACCAGGTCGAGCTGCGAGGGCAGCAGGTCGAGGTCGTCGTAGTACTCACGGGCCCGGTCGTCCTGTCCGTCCACGTCCTCGTCGTCCACCACCGCGTCCTCGTCGTCGTCGGCGTCCCCGTCGTAGGGCTCGATGACGTCCAGGTCGTAGCAGAGCACGTCGAGGACGAGCAGCTTCGCGTTGAAGTCCGCGAACTCGATCGGTTCTTCGGTGGTCGTCGACGCCTCGTCCATGCAGGGCAGCGTATCGACCGCCCGCCGGGCCTGCCCGCCGCGACCGATTTTGCTGTGGGACTGGACAGGAACGGCTCAGCAGGAACAGGGTGATGCATGGCGACCACGACGAAGACCGAGCGCGACCCGGGGCAGCAGACCGAGCTCCGCCGTGTGATCGGTCCGAAACTCCTGCTGCTGTTCATCGTCGGGGACATCCTCGGCACCGGCGTCTACGCCCTCACCGGGCAGGTCGCGGCCGAGGTCGGTGGTGCCGCGTGGCTGCCGTTCCTCATCGCCTTCTCGGTGGCGCTGCTCACGGCGTTCTCGTACCTCGAGCTCGTGACGAAGTACCCGCAGACGGCGGGTGCGGCGCTGTACGTGCACAAGGCGTTCGGCGTCCACTTCGTCACCTTCATCGTGACGTTCATCGTGATGTGTTCCGGCATCACCTCGGCGTCGACGGCGTCCCGGGCGTTCGCTGCGAACCTCGGCGTCGGCTTCGGCCTGGAGCTGCCGAACACCGTGGTGATGCTCATCGCGATGGGGTTCATGCTCGCGGTGATGGCGGTGAACTTCCGCGGCGTCAGCGAGAGCGTGAAGACGAACGTGGTGCTGACCCTCGTCGAGCTCTCCGGTCTGGTGCTCGTGATCCTGGTCGGCTTCACCGCGATCGCGGGCGGCAACGCGGACTTCTCGCGCGTCGTGATGTTCGAGACGCCGGAGGACAAGAGCTTGCTGCTGAGCATCTCGACGGCGACGTCCCTGGCCTTCTTCGCGATGGTCGGCTTCGAGGACTCGGTGAACATGGCCGAGGAGACGAAGGACCCGTCGCGGATCTTCCCCCGCGTCATGCTGACGGGTCTCGGCATCACCGCCGTGATCTACGTCCTGGTGTCGATCTGCGCCGTGGCCGTCGTGCCGATCGGTGAACTCGCCGGCAACGAGACGCCGCTGGTCACCGTCGTGCAGACCGCTGCGCCGGACTTCCCGATCGGTGCCGTCCTGCCGTTCATCTCGATGTTCGCCGTCGCCAACACCGCGCTGATCAACATGATGATGGCGTCTCGACTGCTCTACGGCATGAGCAAGCAGGGCGTGCTGCCGGGCTTCCTCGGCCGGGTCTCCCCCGCCCGCCGCACCCCGTCGAACGCGATCGTCTTCACGACCCTCATCTCGCTGGCCCTGATCGGCTGGGTGTCGCTCGACCCGGAGTCGCCGATCGTGGTGATCCTGGGCGGGACGACCTCGCTGCTGCTGCTCGCGGTGTTCGCCGTCGTGAACACCTCGGTGCTGGCACTGCGACGCGACAAGGTCGACCACAAGCACTTCAAGGCCGGGGTCGTGATCCCGGTGATCGGGGTCGTCGCCTGCCTGTGGCTCGTGCTGCCGTTCTCGTCCGGCCGCGCGTGGGAGCAGTACCAGATCGCCGGCGCGCTCCTGGCACTGGGCATCGTGCTCTGGCTCGTCACGTGGCTCACCCACGGTCGGAAGACCGCCGAGAAGGCGCCGACCGGCGTGGTGACCGAACCGACCGCGGTGCAACGGGACACCCGGGAGGACCACGACCGCTGACCTCGCGCCACCTCCACGACGCACGATGCCCAGCACCCATCGGGTGCCGGGAATCGTGCCGTGCTGCGGCGTCCGACCCGCCGTGCCGTCAGCTCCGCCGCGCCGTCAGCTCCGCCGCGCTGTCAGCTCCGTCGCGCCGGGATCCCGAGCGGCCCCGGCGTCCGCTCGATCGCACGGACGGCCAGCGCCCGCACCCAGTCGAGTCGCTTGCCCGGCCAGCCGTGCACCAGGGTGGTCCAGCGCTCCGGCAGGGCCGACGCCCCGGCGAGCGCCCCGGCCAGTCCGCCGGTGATCGCGGCCACGGTGTCTGTGTCCCCGCCGCCCCGGACGGCACGTTCGAGGGTGTCGACGACGCCGTCGCCGAGGGTGATCGCGGCGACGGCGGACTGCAGCGACGCGACGACCCAGCCGTTCGCTTCGGTGTGGTCCTCCGGTGTCGAGGACTCGGCCTCGGCGATCCGGTCGAGCCACAGGGTCCGACGCTCCCGCGGCAGCATCGGCACGCCTCGGCGGACGTCGAGCTTGCCGCGGCGGACGGCGTGCCGGATCGCCACGGTCCAGAGGACGCAGGCGTCCCCGGCGTCGTCCTCGTGGTGGGTCAGGTCGCTGACCCGTCGGGCGGCGACCGCCAGGTTCTTCCGGGCGCCGTCGCCGAGGAACCCGAGCACCAGTGGCGTGGTCCGCATCAGTGACCCGTTGCCCGCCGACTGCCCGTTCTGCTCGTGCACGGCGCGGGCGGCGGCCTTCGCGGCGTCTTCGGTGTTCGCGGTCATCCGGCCTAGGACGGCTCGGGTCTGCGCGCCGACGTCCGGGGCGTCCTGCGCCCAGTCGGACCAGGCGGCGAGCAACCGGCCGTGGGTGCGGGGTTCGTTCCACCGGGCACCGTTCGCGACCGCTTCGAGCACCGGGATCGCCATGCTCGTGTCGTCGGTCCACTCCCCCGGCTCCCACCCGAACGGGCCGCCGCCGCGCATCTCGACGGGGCTCCCGCCGGCCATCGCCGGGCCGAACTCGTACGGCGCTCCCAGGGCGTCTCCGCACGCACTCGCCAGCACGGCGCCGAGCGCCCGGTCCTGCATCGCTGTGTCCATCGTTCCCTCCGCGCTCCACGCTAGTGCCGCGAACCGGGGGCATGTCGGCAGGCGTGTCGTCCAGCCGGTTCGCCTAGCCTCGGACCAGCGGACCCCGGCCCGCTCGGTCATCGGTCCGCCGGAGCACCGGAGCACCGGAGCACCGGCTGACAGACCACCCCCGCCACCATCCACCCGACGAAGGACCGCAGCATGCGCCGTGCCGGCATCGCACTCGCGTCGGTGTTCGGCGTCGGCGTCGTCGCCGCCGTCATCGGGGTCATCGTCCTGATCGTCGTCGCGGTGAACTCACTGAACGGGCTCGCCTCGTCCTCGGCTACCCCCCGGGCGCTCACCTGCCCGGCCGCGGCGTCGCAGACCGTCGGCGGCGTCGTGGTGCCCGCCGGGCCGATCGGCGGCTTCTGCCAGGACCGTCTGGTGAACGCCGCGCAGGTCATCCGCGCTGCCCGTGAGCTCGGCATCGGGCCGCACACCCAGGCGGTCGGCGTGATGACCGCGATCGGCGAGTCCGGACTGGTGAACCTGGACCGTGGCGACGCCGTCGGCCCGGACAGCCGGGGCATCTTCCAGCAGCGCGACAACGGCGCCTGGGGCACGTACGAGCAGCGGATGGACCCGTACACGGCGGCGTCGATGTTCTACGCCAAGCTGATCAAGGTCCCCGGTTGGAAGACCATGACGCCGACGCAGATGGCGCACGCGGTGCAGGTGAACGCGGACCCCGACCACTACGCCAAGTACTGGCCGACGGCGAAGCGCGTGGTCGAGGGCCTGACCGGAGAGAGCGTCCCGGACACCGCACCCCAGGGCTGACCGACACAAGCACTGCCCCCGACCGACTCACGCCGCTGCCGCAGCGACCGGTTCGTCGTCGTCGAGCTCCACCATCGAGGCGCCGTCGTCGTGCACCACGACCTGACCCCGGAGCCGCACCCCGTGTTCGTCGAGGGTGCAGGCCATCGCGTCCACCCACTCCCAGTCGACCGGGAACAGCCCGGTCGCCCCCGGTCGTTCCCACGCGATGACGACCTCGGCCGCACCGACCTGCTGGACGACGTCCTCGACCAGGGCACCGAAGTCCTCGACCTGGTCGTCGGGTTGGTAGGGCAGGTCGGCGACCGGCAGCACGAGCTGCACGGGGATGCCGCGGTCGCTGAGGAACAGCACCCAGCACTGTCGTCGGACAGGGGTCTCGAGGAGGGCGACGACGAGGTCGACCACGTCGTCGTCGGTACGGACTGCGGTTCGCTCGAGTCGCTCGAGCACGTCGGTGTCTGGCATGTCCCCAGCGTCGCCGCCGACCCGGTGCCCCGGGGCCCCGGAGTCGGCCTCTGTGGACAACGACCGAGCCGACCGCGGTTGTGCAGGACCGGTCAGATGCCGATCGAGACCGACCCACCGACCAGCAGCCGTGCGACGACGAAGACCAGCACGAGCACCCCGAGCCCGAGGAGCGCCACCGGCCAGCTCAACCGTCGCCGCACCAGCCGGAGCACGCACACCACCAGGGTGACGAGGAACACCAGCGCGACGACCACCGGACCGAGTGTCACGACCGTGCTGCCGAGTCCCTCGTCGCAACGGTTGCCGGGCGCGTCGCACGATCCGAACGACAGCGCCATGAACTGGATCCCGCGCCCCGCGACGACCGTCGTGACCGCGCCGAGCAGCAGCAGGACGACGGTCGCGACCACGTCGGCGACGCGACGGCCGCCGCGCAGGCCGGGACGAGCCTCCCGGCCGACCGCCGACGCGGACACGGACGCCGACGCCGACGCCGACGCGGACGCCGATCCCGCCTCCGCCTCCGACGCCGGACGGGCCGGCCCGTCGTCACCCGCGCGTGTCACGACCGCCCGCCGACCGCGGTGCCGGCCAGGACGCTGAGGATGGAACGCATGGTCACCATGGTGCCTCCTCCGGCCCGCACGCGTTCGGCGGTACGGTCGGGACATGGCCCGCGCACGCGACCACGAACCCCCAGCCGCCCCCGCCACCGCCGCGCTGCTGCTCGGCGGGTTCGCCTTCCTGCAGGGCCTGATCCTGCCGGCCGAGGCGGTCGGCCGCCACCTGGCGATCGGCTTCCTGTTCGGCGGCCTCGGCCTGCTCTCGTCGTGGCGAGCGGTCACCATCGGCCGCGGCCGTCGACACCGCGCCGCCCGCCGATGGGCCTGGTTCGCCGCCGTCCTCGGTCTGCTCGGTGTCGGCATGCTCGGCTACCAGGGCCTGGTCATCCTGACCGGCGGGGCGCTGCCACCGCCGTTCTGGTGGCCGTACGCACAGCGCTGACCCTCCGGCAGGCGGGTCGGGGAGCACGCCTGGAGGCCCGCCCCACGTCCGACTCCATGCACCGGCAACGACCGGTACCGTTCCGCCGGAACGGGTGCAGGATGGCCGCATGGCAACGACGCCGAACCCCTCGACCCTGTTCCGACGGAAGCCGATCGACACGATCGACGACGACTCCGGCGGCGAGGGCGGCCTGAAGCGCCACCTCGGCCTCTGGCAGCTCACCGCGATCGGCATCGGCGGCATCATCGGCGCCGGCATCTTCACCCTCGCCGGCACGGTCGCGAACGGCGTCGCGGGGCCCGCGGTCCTCATCTCGTTCCTGGTCGCGGGCGTCGCCAGTGCAGCGGCAGCGCTGTCCTACGCGGAGTTCGCCGGGCTCATCCCGAAGGCCGGCAGCGCGTACACGTACGGCTACGCGGTGCTCGGCGAGATCGTCGGATGGTTCATCGGCTGGGACCTGCTGCTCGAGTACACCGCGATCGTGGCGGTGGTCGCGATCGGCATCTCCGGCTACGTCGGGTTCCTGGTCGGCCAGTTCGGCATCGACCTGCCCGCCTGGATGCTCGGCGCTCCCGGCACCGGGGACGGGCACGTGGTCGACGTCTTCGCGATCGCGCTCTGCCTGCTCACCGCGTTCGTGTTGACCCGGGGCATCCGCAGTGCCGCTCGCTTCGAGTTCGTCGCCGTCGGCATCAAGGTCGCCCTCGTCGTCCTGATCGTCGTGCTCGGTGTCTTCCACATCAACAGCGCGAACTACTCGCCGTACTTCCCGTTCGGGTTCGGCGGCGTGATGACCGGTGCCGCGACCGTGTTCTTCGCCGTGTTCGGCTACGACGCGATGTCGACCGCTGCCGAGGAGTCGACCGACGCCCGGAAGCACATGCCGAAGGCGATCCTGCTGTCCCTCGGCATCTCGATGGTCCTCTACGTCCTCGCCACCCTGGTCCTCACCGGCATGCAGGACTACAAGGACATCGACCCGGCGTCCGGGTTCTCGTCGGCGTTCGCGTCGGTCGGGCTCGGCGGCGTCGCGAACGTCATCGCGATCGGCGCCATCGTCGGCATCATCACCGTCCTGGTGACGTTCATGCTCGGCGCCTCTCGCGTCTGGTTCTCGATGAGCCGCGACGGTCTGATGCCGAAGTGGTTCGCGAAGACCGACCCGAAGCGGCACGTCCCGACCCGGGTGACCTGGATCCTCGGCATCGCGTCCGCCGTCCTGGCCGGGGTGCTGCCGATCGGGGTCGTCGCCGAACTGACCAACATCGGGATCCTGCTGGCGTTCGTCGTGGTCTGCACCGCCGTCATCGTGCTCCGCTACCGACAGCCCGACCTCGACCGCCAGTTCCGGCTCCCCTTCATGCCGATCGTGCCGGCGATCGGGGTGCTGGCGTCGCTCTGGCTCGTCTCGTTCCTGCAGTGGGAGACCTGGGTGCGGTTCGCGGTCTGGTTCGCGATCGGCCTCGGCGTGTACTTCGGCTACTCGCGGAAGCACAGCAAGCTCGCGCAGCCCAGCGAGCGCTGACCCCGCGCTGCGGGTAGCGCAGCCACAGACCACAGCGACCCGACCGCCCAGGAGGCGGCCGGGTCGCTGTCCGTCAGCGCTGCAGACGGTGCCGGGGATCCAGCAGGTTCAGTACACCTTGCGCATGTAGCTGATGCAGATGTCGACCTCGACGGTGAGCAGGGAGTCCTGCTTCTGGAACCGGCGGAGCAGGCTGACGTGGCTGGGGCTGGAGACCGTCGCCCGGCCGGCCGGCCCGACGATGAAGATGTTGTCGGTCTCTGCGGCCTCGATGATCTTGAACAAGTCGTCTTCTCCTGAATTGGTCTGGTTTGCGTCGTCCGATGTGTACGAACCGTCGTACTCGAAGTGCCACGGTTCGCGGGAGGCGAATCCGTCGCCCTTGGGCTGCCACCCGAACTTCGGGCCGTTGGCGTTCATCCAGTTCTTCGCGGACGTGCCGTAGCTGTCGACCCCTGCGCTGAAGTCGACGGCGAGACCGAGTCCGTGGATCGAGGTCCCGGGCGTCGCCGCTTCGTTGAAGCCAGGCTTCTCGGCTTTCCACCCGTCGTAGAGGTACTGCTGCCGCTCGAGGCTCCGGTACGCCTCAGCCATCGTGAGCGGCTTGTCGAGGGCCTTCTTGAAGGCCGTGTTCATCGCGCGGTAGGACGCGGCGGCACCCGAGAGCAGGTACTGGTTGCCGAGTCCGAGCGTCGAGACGGCGACGAGCACCAGCTCCGACGTCGGGATCTTCCCGTTCGCGTAGGCACCGGCCGCCCGCATGGCAGATGACCGTGCTCCGGCAGCCGGGGTCGACTCCGGGTACGACGGACCGAGCGGCCCGGTCGGTACTGCGGCGTCGGCTCTGGTCGTGTCGGTCAGCGTCGCTGCGCCGAGTGTGGCAGCTGCTGCCGCTGCGAACAGCAACACGGACCGGCGGCTCGTTCCGCGCCGCTCGCCCGGAGGTCCCTCCCCCTCGGACCGGTCAGGATCGTTCGTCACTGTGCCCCCTTCCGGGAGGGCACGCCCCTCGTGTCCCCCCGGGAGCAGACTGGCAGTTCTGCCCCGCTCCGAGGCATCCCCACAACGGGGGCATCCGCCCCCGGGTCAGTCGCGCCGGTGCTTGCCGAGCGAGGCCGTCGGCGCCGCCATCGGGTGGTTCCGGAACCAACGCAGCAGCTCACGTGCACGACTGGCATCGGCGCTGACGTCACCGGCAGTCAGGAACTCGTTGAACCCCTCGGGTGTCGAAGCGTGCTCGTCGCGGTCGAACGCCATCGTCCAGTCGGGGAACCGACGGGTGTGGATCGACTCCTCAACCAGCAGCCGGACCTCGTCGTGCCGCGGATCGGCGACGATCCGGCCGTACGTCGCGATGACGGCGTCGGGCGGACCCTCGAGCAGCTGCATGAACCGACCGGACCGGTGGACGAGCATGCCGGTGAGACCGTCGGCGGTGTTCCGCTCGCGCGAGTACGCCAGGACCTCGTCGAGGTCGGCGTCGTCGAACGGCTGGGCGGCCGAGCTCATGTAGACGAGTGACTGCAGCATGATGCTGTCGATGATGTCTCATCGACGCCGGTCCGGGCCAGCCCCCGAACGGGACTGACCCCCTGCGGACGACGAGCGTCGGCGGGGACTGGCACGATGTCCCTGTGCCAGCAGCCCCGATGATCGACGCCGTCGACGTCATCCGCTTCGTCGGGCCGCAGACCTTCGGCCGTGCCCGAGACGTCGTGCGCGCCGGCCTGGTCGAGGAAGCCACCTGGCACGAGGACGGCACGATCACCGCGGCGGTGAGCGGCAGCGCCGCCGACCCGTACGACGTGCAGGTCGAGACGACCATCGCCCGCGGCGAGTTCGTGCGCCCGGTCCGCAGCCGCTGCACCTGCCCCCTCGGCGGCGAGTGCAAACACGTCGCGGCAGCACTCCTCACCATCAACGCGCGTGCCCTCGCCGCGCAGGCTGGCCCGCGCACGCAGGCGCCGACCCCGCCGACCCCGGACTGGAGGCGCGACCTCGCCCGCCTCGCCGGTGACGACGACGAGACCACCCGCTCCGGCGACGCGCCTGCGATCGGTGGGATGGGCCTCCAGTTCGAACTGCGCGACGCGGTGCCGGCCCGACTCGCCGGACGCGCCCGTGCTGCGGGCCGGACGCTGCCGGTCGCCAGCCGGGCGGTGCGGCTCGGCGTGCGGCCGGTCAGCCGGAGCGCGGCCGGCAACTGGGTGCGCGGACAGCTCACCTGGGGTGCGCTCCCCTACTCGATGAACCGGCTCGGACTCGAACCGGACCAGCACGCGTGGTTCATGCAGTTCGCCGCCCTGCACCGTGCCGGTGTGCTCGCCGGGCTGCCCGGGGAGAGCGACTGGATCCACCTCGACGACTTCCGCAGTCCGCTGCTCTGGCCGTTGCTGCGACAGGCCGGGCCGCTCGGCATCGCGTTCGTCACCGGCAAGCACGAGGGCGGGGTCGACCTCGGCGTCGACGCCCGCGTCCTGCTCGACGCCGCTCGCACCGCCGACGGACTGGTGATCGGTGCCAGTGCGGTGATCGACGGGCGGCCGCTCGCCGAGGGCGCGGCGCGGGTGGTCGGTGACCACGGCGTGTACGCGTTCCGCGAGTCGCCCGAGTTCCACGTCACGCTCGCCCCGACGCCCGCCCCGGTGCCTGAGGACCAGCGGAAGATGCTCGTCGAGGCGACGCGGATCACCGTGCCCGCGGACGAGGTCGACGAGTTCCTGGCGGACTGGTCGCCGAAGCTCCGCGGATCGCTCGGGCTCGTCAGCTCCGACGGGTCACTCGCGCTGCCGGAACGGACGCCGCCGGAACTCGTGCTCACCGTGACGTTCGAGCCGGCCCGGGCACCGCGGACCGACGACCGGGCGCACCTGCAGTGGCGTTGGAGCGTCGACGGCCGGAAGGACCCGGTGTCCCTGCACGGACCGTTGCCGGAGCTCGGCAGCGTGCTCGCGGCGGACGACGAGACGGAGGCGCCCGAGCCTCCCGGCCCGGGTGGCGGACTGCAGTGGTTCCAGGACGGGACCATCGACGGGGCCGACGTCGCCGTCCTGGCGAACGAGCTGCTGCCGGCACTGCCCGCACTCGGTGTCCGTGTCGTCGTGCAGGGCGAACGCGTCGACTACGAGCGCCTGACCGGGCGGCCGCACATCCGTGTCACGACCATGCCGTCGGACAAGCACGACTGGTTCGACCTCGGCATCATCGTCAGCGTGAACGGCAAGGAGATCCCGTTCACGCCGCTGCTCCGGGCGCTCGCGAAGCGCGACCGGCGGATGAAGCTCGTCGACAACTCGTACCTGTCGCTCGCCGACCCCGCGTTCGACCGGCTGAAAGAGGTCATCGAGGAAGCCCGCGAGCTCGACGAGTGGGAGCCGGACCAGCCCCTCACCGTGACGCCGTACCGGGCCGCGCTCTGGTCCGAGTTCGACCAGCTCGCCGACGAGACCGACCACGACGAGCGGTGGCAGGAGATCGCCTCCCGCCTGCTCGACGCCACCGCGCCGGCCGATGCCGTCGTGCCCGAGACCGTGCACGCCGACCTGCGGCCGTACCAGCGCGACGGCTACGCGTGGCTGACGTTCCTGGTCGAGCACGGCGTCGGCGGTGTCCTCGCCGACGACATGGGGCTCGGCAAGACCCTGCAGGCGCTCGCGATGATCGCCGACCGACGGGCCGCCGACCCGGAGGCGCCACCCTTCCTCGTCGTCGCACCCACCTCCGTCGTCGGCAACTGGGCGGACGAAGCCGCGAAGTTCGTGCCGTCGCTGCGGGTCACCACGATCGCCGGCACCTCGCTGAAGGACCCCGCCCGGGTCGCCCGGACCGCCGCCGCGTCCGACGTCGTCGTGACCTCGTACGCCCTGCTCCGGCTCGACGCAGCGGCCTACCTCGACCTCAGCTGGTCAGCGCTGCTCCTCGACGAAGCGCAGTTCGTGAAGAACCCGCAGTCGCAGACCCACCGTGTGGCCGCCGAACTCCGAGCGCCCGTGAAGATCGCCATCACCGGGACGCCGCTCGAGAACGGGCTCGCCGACCTGTGGGCGCTGTTCGCGGTCGTGGCGCCCGGGCTGCTGTCGTCCTGGACCCGGTTCGGTGACGACTACGTGAAGCCGCTGGCCTCGCCCGAGCTCCGCGGAGCCGCGCGCAAGGAGCTGACCGACCGACTCCGGCGACGCATCCGGCCGCTCATGCTCCGACGGACGAAGGAGAGCGTCGCCGCGGACCTGCCCGAGAAGGTCGAACAGGTCGTCCGGGTCACCCTCGACCCCGCGCACCGCGACCTCTACGAGAAGACCCTGAACCGGGAGCGGCTGAAGGTCCTGGACCTCGTCGACGACCTGGACCGCAACCGGATGATCGTCTTCCGCTCGCTGACCCTGCTCCGGATGCTCGCACTCTCCCCCGCACTCGTGTCGGACGACCACGGCGACGTCCCCAGCGCCAAGCTCGACCTGCTCCTCGACGAACTCGAGACCCTGGCGGCCGAAGGGCGTCGGGCGCTGGTGTTCAGCCAGTTCACCTCGTTCCTCAAGATGGTGTCCGCCGCCCTCGACGCACGCGGGGTCGCCTACGAGTACCTCGACGGCTCCACCCGGCGTCGCGGGGCCGTCATCGACCGCTTCCGGAACGGCAGCGCACCGGCGTTCCTCATATCGCTGAAGGCCGGCGGGTTCGGGCTCACCCTGACCGAGGCAGACACCGTGTTCGTCCTCGACCCGTGGTGGAACCCCGCCGCCGAGAACCAGGCCGTGGACCGGACACACCGCATCGGGCAGACCCGGTCCGTCACCGTCGAGCGGCTCATCGCGGAGGACACCATCGAGGAGAAGGTGCTCGCGCTGGCCCAGCGGAAGGCGCAGCTGTTCGCGACGATGATCGACGACGACGCACTGTTCGCCGAGGGGTTGAGCGCGGAGGACATCCGGTCGCTGCTGGCCTGACGCCGTTCCCGGCAGGTGAGACGCCCACGTCAGCGCGAGACGCCACCGAACCCCCGAGACGCCGCGGACTTCGGCGGCGTCTCGAGGGTTCGGCGGCGTCTCAGCCGCTCGGGGCGGGTCAGGCCGCCAGGCCGTCGATCCGGGCGATCTCGTCGGTGCTCAGCTCGAGGGTCGCGCCGGCGGCGTTCGACCGGATGCGGTCCGGGTTCGACGACTTCGGGATCACCACGAACTGGTGCGCGACGTGCCAGGCGACGATGACCTGGGCGGCATCTGCGTCGTGGGCCTCGGCGATCTCCACGAGCGTCGGGTCCTGCAGGTTGCTCGCCTTGAAGGGGCTGTAGCCCTCGAGGACCACACCCCGGTCGCGCAGTCCGTCGGCGACGGTGCGGTCGAACTCGACCGGGCTCCAGCGGATCTGGTTGACGGCCGGGGTCGCGCCCGTTGCCTGGATGAGCTCGTCGATCTGGTCGAGCGAGTAGTTGCTGACCCCGATCGCCTTCGTCAGGCCGGCCTGCTGCGCGTCGACGAGCTGCTGCCAGACCTCGGGGCTGGCCCCACCGCTCGGCGGCCAGTGGATGAGCCACAGGTCGAGGTGGTCGAGGCCGAGCTGGTCGAGGCTCTCCTCGATGGTCTCGCGGACGCGGTCGGCGTTGTCCGGCGGCAGCTTCGTCGTGACGAACAGGTCCTCGCGGGCCAGGCCGGAGTCGGCGATGGCCTTGCCGACTCCGCGCTGGTTGCGGTAGCCGGTGGCGGTGTCGATGTGGCGGTAGCCGGCCTCGAGGGCGGCGGCGACCGCGGCGGGAGCGTCGGACTCCTCGATCTGCCAGGTGCCGAAGCCGAGGAGCGGCATCGAGCCTCCGGTGACGGGCACGGACGGTTGTGCGTAGTCGGTCATGGACCCTGCCTACGCGGACTGCGGCGCGTGCGTCCCAGGGTGTCGGCGGCCTCCGGCATGATCGACGGGTCCCCAGAGCACCACCAGGAGCACCACCGAACATGACGTCCCGCCGACGCCGCACCCGCGCCACCGTCCAGTCCTCGATCGTCACGCTCGTCCTCGCGGTGGGGGTGTGGGCCTTGTTCTCGTCAGGGGTACTCTCCACCGGAGCAGACGCGACGACGAGCGCCGCAAGCACCCCGGGCGCCGCCAGCACCCCGGGCACCGCAAACACCCCGGGCGCCCCAGGCAGCGGCACCGCCGCCCGTCCCACCGTGACCACGTCGACTCCGACGCCCGCGACGCCGGGGCCGAGCCGTGCCTCCAGTCAGTCCGCCGCCGCTGCCCGCGCGACGCTCGCCGGCCTGCCGGTGAAGGGGAAGGCGCCCGCGACCGGCTACGACCGGGAGGCCGACTTCGGCACACCTTGGCTCGACGTCGACCACAACGGCTGCGACACCCGGAACGACGTGCTGGCCCGCGATCTGACCGAGATCGTCCGGCAGGGGCCCTGCAAGGTGCTGTCGGGGGATCTCGTTTCCCCGTACACCGGCGCGACGATCGGGTTCGTGCGTGGGAACACGACCTCGGCCCTCGTGCAGATCGACCACGTCGTCGCGCTCGAGAACGCCTGGCGAACCGGGGCGCAGCAGCTGTCGCAGACCGAGCGGCAGGCCCTGGCGAACGACCCGGAGAACCTGTTCGCCGTCGACGGGCGCTCGAACTCGCAGAAGCGCTCGGGCGACGCGGCGACGTGGCTGCCCGCGGCGACGGGGTTCCGGTGCGAGTACGTCGAGCACCAGATCGAGGTCAAGGCGGAGTACCGGCTGTGGGTCGTCCCGGCCGAGCGGGATGCGATGGAGCGGGTCCTCAGCTCCTGCTGAGCCGGACAGGCGGACCAGACCGGTCCGGCCGGCACACGAGACCGGTCCGGCATGCAGGCCCGCTCGGCCTCAGTGTCCGAAGGCTCCGACCGCGGTGAACGTGATGAGCACGATCAGGAACATCGCTGCGACCGTCGCCAGCACGGCGACCCACCCGAGCGGCCGCGTCCGGCGCAGCCACGCCGCGAGGACCCCGCCACCGATGAGCACGAGGGCGAGCACGATGCCGTCGACCACGGCCGTCTCGACGCCGATCGACGGTCGGCACTCGCGCGTCGAACTTTCCCAGTCGCAGCCGTACTGCGACACCGTCGCGACGAGCCAGCCGAGGACGACGAGCGCCCCGCCGACCATCGCCAGCAGGACGAAGCCGGTGATCGTCACGACCAGGTCGATCGTCGACGCGGTCGACCGCGACCGCGACAGCGGCGGTCCCGACTGCGGCTGCGACCCCGGCTGCGGTTCCGACGCCTCGCGCTGCTCGGTCACTTCGTCCGACATGGTCCCCCGCTTCCCCGGCCCCCTCGGCCGCGGCAAGCCTAGACGGCGGCGGCTGATGAGCCCGCACTCCGCTCGCGGTCAGGCAACACCTGTAGCGTAACTCTCGTCCGGCGGACGCCCGTCGGATCGGACTCGCCGCTCAGCGCCGCGCCGTGACACGCACGCTCCCCGGACCCCGAGCCCTTCATCGTCGAAGACCGCAGGAGGCCTCCACCACATGACCGACACCAGCTCCCCCAGCACCAGCACCACCACCCGCTTCACCGACCGCGTCGTCCTCATCACCGGCGGCGGCTCCGGCCTCGGCCGTGCGACCGCCGTCCGTCTGGCCACCGAGGGCGCGAAGCTCGCCCTCGTCGACGTCTCCGAGCAGGGTCTCGAGGCGACGAAGACCGCCGTGCTCCAGGCCGCTCCCGACGCCGAGGTCCTCACCACCATCGCCGACGTGTCCGACGAGGCCCAGGTCGAGGCGTACGTCGCCGCCACGGTCGAGCGCTTCGGCCGCATCGACGGCTTCTTCAACAACGCCGGCATCGAGGGCAAGCAGAACCTCACCGAGTCGTTCACCGCCGCCGAGTTCGACAAGGTCGTCTCGATCAACCTCCGCGGTGTGTTCCTGGGCCTCGAGAAGGTCCTCGCCGTGATGCGCGAGCAGGGCTCCGGCATGGTCGTCAACACCGCCAGCGTCGGCGGCATCCGCGGCGTCGGCAACCAGTCCGGCTACGCGGCCGCCAAGCACGGCGTCGTCGGCCTGACCCGCAACTCGGCCGTCGAGTACGGCGAGTTCGGCATCCGCATCAACGCGATCGCCCCGGGCGCCATCTGGACGCCGATGGTCGAGAACTCGATGAAGCAGATCGATGCGGAGAACCCGCGGAAGGCCGCCGAGGAGTTCATCCAGGTCAACCCCACCAAGCGCTACGGCGAGGCACCCGAGATCGCCGCGGTCGTCGCGTTCCTGCTCTCCGACGACGCGTCCTACATCAACGCCGCGGTCGTCCCGATCGACGGCGGGCAGTCCGCCAAGTACTGACCCTCTCGGTCCGTGTCACCGGGGCGCGCCTTCCAGACGGGAGGCGCGCCCCACCCGTTCCGCCCCTCCTGCGTGACAGCATGGCCGGTGACACGACCGTGGAGGGGAACGCGATGAGCGCCAACGGAACGACCGGGTCCGGCTTCGGCCCCGGAGCTGAGAACACCGGGCCGGACGCCGCCGGTGACCTGCGACGCCGCATGGGCGCATCCGCCGAGGGGTTCCTCGGCAGCGCGGCCTGGGTGCCGTGGAAGGCCGCCGGCACGAGCGGCGAGCCCGAGGACGGCAGCGTCGCGCACGTCGTCCTGCGCGACCGCCCGTTCGTGCCGGTCTTCACCGATCCCACCCAGCTGGCCACGAGCCTCCCGGGGTTGGAAGCACGCGCGATGCCGATGGCCGAACTCGTCACCGCACTGCCCGAGGAGTTCGGGATCGTCGTCGACCCGACCAGCGCCGAAGCGGCCAACTTCCTGCAGGCCGACGTCGTCGCCGGACTGCGGGCCGGGATCAGCGGCCTGCCGCCCGAGGCCGACGAGGACTGACCATGTCCGCCCAGCTGACGCTGCCGCAGGCGTACGCGCTGCTGCTCCTGCGGCCGGACGGCAAGCTCGCTGTCTCGTCGCAGGCCTTCGACCCCGGTGTCGCCGGTGCCGTGCTCGGTGACCTGGCGCTGCGCGGGGTGCTGCAGTTCGACGGGCGCAAGGTGATCCCGGCGAAGTCCGCTCCCGTCGGTGACCCGGTGATCGACGGCATGAAGGAACAGATCGACCTCGCGCCCGCGCCGCGACGGCCGTCGTCCTGGGTGTCCCGGAACGCGAACGGTGCATTGCGGGAGGGCGTGCTCGCCGGACTCGTCGGCCGCGGACTCGTGACGCGGCAGGAGCACCGGGTCCTCGGGATCTTCCCTTCGGCCCGCTGGCCGGAGCGGGACGCCGGCCCGGCGAAGCTCCTGCGCGGCGAGATCGGCGACGTCCTGCACCTCGGCGCCGCGCCCTCGCCGTTCGCGGTCGCGCTCGTCGGGCTGCTCGAGGCGACGGGAACGCTGCGTGGGCAGTTCGGCAAGGTCGACCGGCAGCGCGTCAAGGCGCTGACGGACGGGGACTGGGTCGCGGGTGCGGTGAAGTCCGTGGTGCAGAGCCGGCAGACGGCGGCAACTGCCGGGGGCAGTGCCGCCGGCGGCTGAGTGGCCATCTCGAGCTGACGCTCACGCGGTGGGAACGCGCGGCGGAACTCGCACCGCACCAGAACTGGGGATGCCTCAGACACCCTCCTCGACGCCAGGATGGACCGGTCCACGGCGAACAGGGGGAACACCATGCCGCTCGGCGATCCGGGGCCACGAGACTGGTCCCCGCCCGAAACCCGATCCGGTGGTGGTCGTTCGATCCCGCCGATCGCCACCATGACGACCTACGGAGCGACGTCGGCGAAGCGCCGTACCCGCCCAGCCGCGTACGCCTGGCTCGCGATGCTGCTCGGCGGCGGCAGCATGGTCCTGGCCCTCGCCGAGCCGCAACAGGACGGTGTCTCGAGCGGCTTCGTCGCGTCGACCATCGGCGTCACCGCGATGGTGGTCGGAACGCACGCGGTGCGGGTCGCCCGGTGGGAATCTGCAGCGGTGCGTGCCTTCGGTCGGGGTGGCGCAGTGCTCGGCGCGGTCGGGACGGCGCTGATGGTCTACGCGGTGATCGCGTTCTTGCTCGGGAGAGCCGGCGTCGCACTGCCCGCCCTGTCCCTGCCGATCGCCGACCACGGCCGCGAGCTCGTGGCGGTGGCTCCGACGGACATACCGGTGGGCCGGCCCGCCGCCCAGGGCGCGACCGAGCAGAGCGCCGCGCCAGCTGTTCCGGTGCGCGCGGCGCCCGAGACGACGAGCACCGGTTCCGGTACCGTGCCGGCCGCACTGCCTGCCTCGGCCGCCGAGGAGCGGAGCGCGCTCGCGCAGACTGCCGGCACCCTCGCCTTCGTCATGCGCCAGCGATTCGGCGCTGGGCCGTTCCCGCCGACGCTCGTCGTCAGCACCGGGGACGACGTCACCATCCGGCTCCTCGACGGCACCGGGCTGGCCGCCGTCCCCCAGGGTGCACAGGTCACGTACTCGGTGTCACCGGACGCGTCCGCCTGGGCGGTGACGGTGCGTGGCGGCCAGTTCGGCACGACCGCCTCGTTCAACTCCACAGTCGGTACCGTCGAGGTCGGTTGACGCTGCGGGCGGCCACGCGCTAGCTCACTCCCGCGGCGCCACCAACTCGATGAACCGCGACAACAGCCCCAGCCCCGCGATCGACGGCGGCAGCGCCGTCGTCAACGCCGGCGAGTGCACGAGGTACGCCGCCCACTTCGCCCGCGACAGCGCCACGTTCAACCGGTTCGGCATGAGCAGGAAGTCGAGCCCGCGTGGGATGTCCGCCGCGGAGGACGCGGCCAGCGAGGTGATCGAGACCACCGCCTCCCGGCCCTGGAACAGGTCGACGGTCCCGACCTGCGTGCCGGTGTACCCCGCCCGGTCAAGGGCGTCACGGATCACCGCACCCTGCGCGTTGTAGGGCGCAACGACGATGACGTCCTCGTCGGTGAGCTGGCGCGTCCCGCGGTCGTCGGTCCAGGTGCGCCCGACGACGTCGGCGACGAGGGCGACGACCTGCGCCGCTTCCTCCGGCGACGAGGTCGTGTTCCCCGCGTGCACGACGGGCACCGGGTGCACGCCGGAGTCGATCCCGTCGAGGTTCCGCCCGGACACCATCGACGCGAGCTGCCCGTCGTAGGACAGCCCCGACACCGCCGCGGTCAGGGCCGGTTCCATCCGACGGGTCCGGGCGAGGAAGTAGCCGAACTCCGGCGGCAGCACGTGCTCCCCGTCCGCCAGCCAGCCGAGCGCGGACTCGTCGACCGGCTCCGGGTGCGAGCCCTGCGACACCTGCGGCAGCTGCTGCGGGTCGCCGAGGAGCAGCAGGCGGGTGGCGGCGATGGCGGAGGCGATCGTCGGCGCGAGGGAGAACTGCCCCGCCTCGTCGACGACGAGCAGGTCCAGGGAGTGCCGAGCCACGGTCGACTCGTTGGCGAACGTCCACGCCGTCCCGCCGACGACTCCCCCGGTGCCGGTGTCGGCGCAGGACTGCAGGAACGCCGCGATCGCCGCGCCGTTCTTCACGGGCGTCCACTCGGCAGCCTCGACGTCTTCGGGGTCGGCGCCGCTCTTCGGCTGCTTCACCACCCGGTCCGCGGGGACCCCGGCGGCGATCACCGCGTCGAGGAAGTTCTCGCTGGTCGCGTGCGACTGCCCGACGACGCCGACCCGCCACCCGTGCTCACGCACGAGCTTCGCGACGACGTTCGACCCGACGTACGTCTTGCCCGTGCCGGGAGGCCCCTGGATCGCCAGGTACGACCGGTCCAGCCCGAGCAGGGTCGCCACCACGGCGCCCACCGTGTCGTCCCCCGCGACCGGTACGAGGGGCCCGCGAGGCGGCACCCGCCGCAGCAGGTCGAGCGCCGGGTCGGGCAGCATCGCCGGCAGCGCGTCGAGCACCTCGGCACCCCACTCCGCGATGGCCTCGGGCTGCGGCTTCGCCCGCGGGGGCGACGACGGCGCCAGTGCGACCGGGAAGCCGGAGTGCGGCTCCCCGCCGCCGACGGGCAGGCGTTCGAGCACGAGCACCTCGGTGGCGTCGCCGTCGTCCCACACCTCCAGGATCGTGGCGCGGTCGGTGGCGCCCTTCGAGCCGGGGCCCGGGGCGGTGATCGATGCCGGGAGCGGGCCGTCGTACACGAGGTGGGGCGAGCCTCCCGCCCGGAGTCTGGAGCCGGGCGCGAGCGTCCCCGACAACCGGATCTCCCGCGACTGTGAGCGGGCGCGCGGCAGCGTCGCCCAGTCCCGCTCGACGGAGGCGCGTTCGACGACGAGCACGTCACGGGTGTCGGCCCACTCGTCGACCGGGTTCCGCAGCCGGTCGAAGTGGTCCTGCCAGAAGGTCTTCGCCTCGCGGCGGTGGTAGTCGATGGCGGCTGCGGCGAGCGCCAACGCGGTCTGGTCGGGCGTGCGGTCGAGGGCGTCGACGTCCGCCGTCTCGGCGGCGAGCGCAACGTAGACCGGGTTCGGCTCGCGCTCGACCGGGAGGGGCGGCAGGCCCTCCAGCTCGACCGTCGTCGTGGCGTCCGGGGCGTGTTCGGCGCGGAGGCCCAGCAACCAGTCCCGCAGGCGCAGCGTCGACCGGCAGTCGTAGGCGTTGTAGTCGGCGACCTGGTCGAGCTGCCGCTGCCCCGCGACGGCGTCACCGGTGCGGAGTTCGGTGATGGCGTCGACGTAGGCGGTGATGCTGTCGGCCGCGTTCGTGACGTCGCTGAGCCGCAGGTCGTCGCCCATGTACAGCGGCTCGAGCTTCTTGATCGAGTAGCTGCGGCTGCCGACGACCAGGGCCTTCCGCACGATGGGGTACAGGTCGACGAGGACGCCGGCACGCAGCAGGTCGTCGACCGCGTCCTCCCCCACCCCGTGCCGGGCCGCGAGGGACAGCAGGTGTGTCCGCTCGTACGCGGCGTAGTGGTAGATGTGCATGTCCGGGTACTGCTCGCGGCGCTCGGCGATGTACGCCAGGAAGTCCACGAGCGCCTGCCGCTCGTCGCGGATCGTGTGCGCCCAGAACGCCCGGAACTCGGCCTGGTCGTCGACCAACCCGAACAGGTAGTCGAGGCCCCAGTGCACGCCGTCCTCGGTGTGCAGCGGGTCGCCCTCGAAGTCGAAGAAGACGTCGCCGGGGTCGGGTGCGGGGATCGCGTCGAGTGCTCGTGGGTCGAGGACCTCGAAGGCAGGTCCGGTCCGGCTTGCGTCCGCCCCGTCGCTGCGGTTCGCGGCGCGCTCCGTCTCGATCTGGAGGCTCGCCTGACGCACCAGACGATCCAGTGTCGTCTTCGACATGGTCGCCACCGGTGCGGTCCGGACCGCCAGGTCGTCGATCGACCGCACACCCTGCCGGATCAGCTTCGTCCGCTGGTCGAGGCGCATGCCGGCGACGAGGACCAGGTCGCGGTGTCGTTGCACCTCCTGCTGGCACGCGGCACACCGGCCGCAGCTGGAGTACCGGGGGTCGCCCCACTGCATCGACTCGTCCGCGGCCATCCGCTCGGCGATCACCCGGATCAGCTCGGCGCGCTGCGTGCGGTACACGGGCACGATGTCGGCCAGCTCGTGCGTGGTCGTCGTGCGGTCGCCGAGGACCAGGTGCACCTGCTGCCCGGTCGGGATGCCGTGCGCCCGCATCTGCTCGGCGTAGGCGGCGAGCTGCAGCAGGGCGCTGATCTTGGCGTGCCGGGCGAGCTTGGTGTCGTAGACCTCGTACTCGCCGCGGTCGTTGCGGATGATGAAGTCCGCGAAGCCGATGAAGCCGGTGCCGTCAGCCGACGCGGGGACGTGGAACGTCGGTTGGTACAGGACGTCTGCGCCGTCGCGCATGGCCTGCAGCGCCTTTGAAGCTTCTGATCCGTAGTCAGAAGGTCTGGGTCGGTCGAACTCCACCACGTCGTGGGACTGCTTGAGGATCTCGAGGTAGTCCAGTTCGTGCTTGTCACCTAGGCGTGCGGTGCGATCGAGCATGTCGTCGTGCTCGTCGGGCAGGGGTTCGCCGCGGCCGAGCTTGGCGTCGAGGCGGCGGAGGAACGCCCACTCACAGGTCGCCCACGTGGTGAGGTCGCTCGGGCTGAGCAGGGCTCGGCCGTCCTCGGTGATCTGCACTGCGCTCCCTGCTGTCGGTGTCCGTCCAGGGTAGGGGCGGGCACCGACGTGCTCGGCGCCACGGACCACCGCCGTCATCGTGCGTGATCGCGCAACCCTCGAACGGGGCCTGGACGAAACGTGACTGAAGCTCCGAAACTGGAGTCACACCAACTCTGGGGAGCACTCCGTGATCAGGAACCTGAAGCACCGTCGCACAGCTGTCATCGCCGGAGGTGCCCTCGCCGTCGTCCTCGCGCTCAGCGCATGCAGCTCCGGGGGCGAGACGGACGCGGCTGCCGGCACCACGACGCCGACATCGACCAGTTCGGCATCAGCGACGGCGGCCGCACTCCGAGCGACGGCCGCGAAGGAAGCGGCGGCAGCGAAGGAAGCAGCCGAGAAGAAGGCGGCCAAGGAAGCCGCCGCGGTGCAGGCCAAGGCCGAGGCGGACGCCAAGGCTGCAGCAGACGCGGCTGCGGCGAAGGCGGCTGCCGACGCGAAGGCAGCGGCAGATGCAGCGGCTGCCCAGGCTGCCGCGGATGCGAAGGCTGCGGCAGATGCAGCGGCCGCTCAAGCCGCCGCGGCAGCCGCACCGGCACCGCTCGTGCAGCCCGCACCGGCGGGAGGCTCCGCCTACTACGAGAACTGCGACGCGGTCCGGGCTGCGGGTGCAGCACCGATCACCGTCGGCCAGCCCGGGTACTCGCGTCAGCTCGACCGCGACGGGGACGGCGTGGGCTGCGAGGTCTGACGAGGGCAGCGCCAGATGATCTACTCAGTGCTCTCGGTGGCGCACTGAACCCGGGGGCTCCATCACCCTTGCCCCAGGCCACACGGGGGCCGTTCGTCATTGACGATCGCTTCGACCAAGCCGGAGTCTTAGCTGCGATGGCTCATCGGCAACGCTTTATCTCCCGGGCGTAGCGCTTGGCGGCGTTTGGGAACGATCTCTGACAACTGCCCATGCAGTTCGTCTCGCAACGCGGCAGCCAAGAAGTGATAACGATGGGCGTTCCGTTCGCTTTCCTCTAGGTAGTGATTACAGGCAATAATCATACGCGTGAGGGTGCGCTTCACTCGCTTCTTTCCAACGAGTTCAGCACGAACACGTTGGATTTCGCCACGAGCACTGAGGACGCTTCCTGCCAGGTACTTGTAGTCGTTCCTCCTAGCCGCGTGTCGAATCTCGACGAGAGTCTCGATACGAAAAGCGCGCCGCTCGCTCAGATTACGCTCAAGCTCCACCAGGAGCGCTCGCTCGACCCGGAGACGCTCAACGCGGTAAGCAATGTACGCGAAACCCGCGGTCAGGAGCGACCCGGCTCCGGCGCCAACCGCCGCGTTGGCCCAATCTACGGTCATGTTCCATCCCTGCTCGTCAGGGTCGATGATACAAATAAACGGGGCGCGAGTGAGATTCGATAGTCCATTGGGCGCAAGATGCGTCAATTCACGACGCGGCGGCAAGAAAGCGTCCGTGGGCGCTCCCGATGGAACGACTGCGCCCCGTTACCCGTACGGTTGCCGCATGGAACCCGGGGACTCCAGCACCGAACTGCTGCGGAAGAACGCCAACCTGCTCATCGACCACGGCGCGAAGGACCGGTCCGTCGCGGCGGAGTTGGGCCTCCTCGTCCCGGGGCGGAAGGGCACGGAGGGCATCGGCGGCAAGCTCGTCCTCACCTCGACTGCGCTGTTCTTCGAGGGGCACGCGGTGAACCGTGTCCGTCCGCAGTTCGGCTTTCCCCTCAACGAGATCGCCTCCCTCGAGGACGTCTCACGGGGCCTGTCACGCCAGCTCAGGGTCGAACTGCGGAGCGGTGTGCACGGGCGCTTCGTCGTCTGGGGCGTCCCGGGGCTCATCGCGGCGATCGAAAAAGCCCGCGCCGCGCTCTGAGCCGAAGTCGCGGCCGGGGCGCCTCAAGCTTCCAGGCGCACGAACCTCGGTCCGTCGTACCCGTCACGCGACACGCACGCGGTGAAGTCCGCGAGGCCTCGTACCCAGTGCCCGTGCTCGCCGTACAGCGCCTGGTACACGACGACCGGCTCTTCGGTCTCGACGTCCTGCGCCAGGAGCACCACCTGGTACTCCCCGCCCTTGAAGTGCTGGTACCGCCCAGGGGTCACGTCGTCGCTCATCCTCCCGATGGTACGGAGACGACAGCCGACCGGTCGCCGCGGTTCCCGGTACGGTGTCCGTCGAAGGGGGAACAATGAGCGACAGCATCAACCAGTGGGGCGGAAGCGCGACCAAGGCGGAGGTGGCGCCGCAGATCGTCGTGCGCCGGCCGCTGTTCCCCGGGGTGATCTTCTTGGCCCTCGGGGTGTTCGGCCTGGTCATCGGGATTCCGGGGATCGTCTTCCAGCTCATCGCGGGCACCGACGACAGCCCGGCGTTCGGAATCTTCCTCGGCCTCGGAGCCGTCTTCCTGCTGTTCGGCCTGGCCCTCGCCGCCGGCCGGATCAACGTGTACGACCGGCACTACGACGTGAAGTCGGGGTTCGGCAAGTTCCGTCGGCGCGAGGTCGACGACATCCACACCCTTCGCTTCGGCAAGCAGTCGAACGGTGGTGGACCGACCTTCATCAGCCTCACCGCCTGGAACGAGCAGCGAAAGAAGCAGTTCATGGTCTTCACGAACTACCGCGGCTACCGCGAGTTCACCGCGTGGCTCGACAAGCGGCGCCCCGAGCAGTGGGCCGAGTGCGAGCGGCTGGGCGTTCCCGACTGACCGTCGTCGGGTGGTGACGACTCCGGTCTTCGTGCGGAGTTCACGGAGAGCTCGGCGTCATGTCAGGGTCGCATCGGCATGAGACAGCCCCGTCGAGTCCCTCTCGGTAGATCTCGCCGAGGAGTCAGCACGGCCTGAGCCACGGCTCGACGCGAATCAACTCATCCCAGCCCTCGCCGAGGACGTCGCGGAGCTCCTGCGGAGGCACCGGGAGCAGCGTGCCGACGAACGCGTCCCATCGCCGCCCCGGCCGCTCGCTCAGCCGCACCTCGTACAGCAGCCACGACTCCGGGACCCGGTCCAGGCAGTCGGACACGCTGTCCAGATCCGAGGGCAGCTCCCGCTGATCGGCGTTCGACGTTCCGGCAAGGCCGTGAACCCGAATCACCTTCCCGATACTTCCGTGGTTCGGATAGGCGTTCACTGCGTCGATCTGCACGAGATGGCGTTGGTCCGCGTCCGTGACTTCGAGATCAGGACTTGTTTCGGCCCACCAGCACGGCGGATCCGCACACGGTTCGTACCGTTCAGCTCCGCCGGTTGGCTCAGCGAACGATTTGCCACGTCGGCGCACGAAGAACACCTCGGCAAGCATGAGCACCACGCGGTCACACCCACTGTTGCCGGTACGTGTACAACCACCACCGGCCGCACGGCCGCCGGCAGGAGTAGTCCTTCACGTCCCGGTAGTGCTGCTTGATGGTGCGTCCTCGCGCCCGGCGGGCGGCCTGCGATGAACAGGTGGTGCCGTCCCAGCGCTGCCAGACGTAGGACCAGCGGTCCAACGTGATCTCGCGTTCCGCCGATCCGGTAGACGCTGGAGCCGCTTGGGCTGCACCGACTGGTTCGAGGGCAACGACGCCGGTTGCGGTCGTGACCACGGCGAGCGTGAGCCCGGACCGGAACCAGACACTGCGCTTTCTCGTGTTGTTCTTCACACGTCCAAGCTGCCGACCACCGACGGTGGTGTATCAACATCACGTAACAGTCTCGTTGCGGACAGTTCATAACGGCTGCCACGGCAGGAAAGCCAAGATTGACCGAACTCGACGGCCGCGTCACAGAGCCCAACACCCTCGCGGTCATCACTCACGGGACATAGGGTCCTCGCATGACCGTCGCCCTCTCGCTCGCGATCGTCGCCGGCATCCTCGCCCTGGCGACGGCCCTCGGCCTGCTGCTCCGCAGCCGCACCGGCCGAGCGCGCGTGGTCACGTCTCAACGCAGCGATGCGACGACAGTTGCCGACCTCGCCGACCGGGAGGCGTTCGGCACCGCCGCCACGCTCCTCCAGTTCTCGACGCCCACGTGCGCACGCTGCCCCGCCACGGCGAGGCAACTCGACGCGGTCGCCGCATCGAAGTCGACGACAACGACAACGACAACGACAACGACGCACGGTCCTGCCCGCGTCCGCCGGCTCGAGATCGACCTCGCCGAACGCCCGGAGCTCGCGCGGCGCTTCGACGTGATGCAGACCCCGACCGTGCTCCTCGTGGACGGCACGCACACCGTCCGAGCCCGCTTCGGTGGACCGCCCCGCCAGCCCGAACTCATCGCCGCGCTCGACGCCGTCCTCACCGAGGAGCACCCATGACCGACAGCCCTGCACCCTCCCGAGGGATCGACCCGCGCTCGCCCCGCTTCGGCGCCGCGATCACGACGGTCCTGCTCGCGCTCGACATCGTCCTCACCCTCAACGACAGCACGCGAACGGTCGGCGTCGTCCTGCTTGCCGTCATCGCCGCGCTCTTCGCGTGGGGAGGCCTGGCCGGCATCGCACGCCACCCGTACGGCGCGGTGTTCCGCCGCCTCGTGCGCCCCCGGCTCGGCCCGCCCGCCGAACTCGAGGCGCCTGAGCCCCCGACCTTCGCCCAGCGCGTCGGCCTCGTCGTCACCGGTGTCGCCCTCGTCCTGGCGCTGCTCGGCGTCCCGTACGCCGCATCGGTCGGCGCTGCCGTCGCGCTGGTCGCCGCGTTCCTCAACGCAGCGTTCGACGTCTGCATCGGGTGCCTGATGTACGTCTGGCTCGTGCGCGTCGGCGTCTTCCGCGGTCGCAGCAGCGTCGCGTAGCACCGGATCCGGCGTCGGAAACTCCCCCCACGGCAGCTTCCGACGCCGACTCCGGCGTCTCCGGTCAACGAGCGGTGACCGCCTGCTCCGACATCGCCACGAGGTCGTCCGCCCGCAGCCCCGGCCACCCGTGCAGCACGGCTCGCCACTCCTCCGGCAGCGCCGCCGCCCCGTACAGCGCTCCGGCGAGGCCACCCGCGATCGCCGCGACCGTGTCGGTGTCGTTGCCCGACCGGACCGCGCGGACGAGGGCGTGCTCGAGCGAGGTCGACGACCGCACCGCCGCGTAGGCCGCCTGCAGCGCCGACACGACCCACCCGTTCGTCGCGGTGAAGGCCACCGGCTCCGCGTGTTCCGCTGCGACGAGTCGCTCCGTCCACGTCCGTCGAGCCACCGGTGCGAGCAGATCCAGCCCCCGCAGGACGTCGAGCTCGCCGTGCAGCACCGCGTGCCGGATCGCGACGCACCACAGCACGCACGCGTCCCCCGCGTCCGCTTCGTGGTGCGTCAACTCGCTGACGGCGCGGGCCGCCGAGGCGAGCCGCTCCTCCTCACCGTCGTCGCCGCGCAGGTACGCGAGGACCAGCGGCACGGTCCGCATCAGCGACCCGTTGCCGGCCGACCGGCCGGTCGACTCGTGCACCCGCCGGGCAGCGAGCCGACTGGCGGCGGCGGTCCGCGCCTCTCCCCACGAGCTCGGCCGCCACGTCGCTCCGCAAGCTCCGCGACGCGTCGGAACCGGCTCGCGTGGGCCCAGGCTGGCGAAGACCTGTCGGGTCTGGATGCCGACGTCGGGTGCGTCCAGCGCCCACTTCGCCCAGGCGGCGACCAAGCCGTCGAGGGTGGCTTCCGCCGCCGGGTCATCGCCTCGGGCGACGGCCCGGAGGATCGGCACGGCCATGCTCGTGTCGTCCGTCCACTCCCCTGGTCGCCACCCGAACGAGCCGCCACCCTGCATCAGGATCGGCGTCGGTTCCGGGACGGGTGGGCCGAACTCGTAGCCGGCGCCGAGGGCGTCACCGGCGGCGGAGCCGAGGACGGCGCCGACGGCGCGGTCGAGGATCGTGGTGTGCTCGGTCATGACGAGACCTCCGGATCGGATTAGCGCTGTTCCGCGCTAATCCGATCCTGCATCCGTCTGGTGATTAGCGCAAGTGCGCGTAAACTCCCGTCCGTGGCTGACACCGAGTACCGCGACCCGAGCGGCAAGCGCCTGGCGGACTACCCGCACCCCTCCGTGGCGGTCGACACCGCGGTCATGACAGTCATCGACGGAGAGCTGTCGGTGCTGCAGGTCCGCGACGCCGTCGACGGTGACTGGCGGCTACCGGGGACGTTCGTGCACGAGGGCGAACGCCTCGCCGACTCGGTGCTGCGGTCCCTGCGTGAGAAGGCCGGCGTCGAGGGACTCGCACCGCGGCAGCTGCACGTGTTCGACGACCCGGCGCGCGACTCGCGGGGGTGGGTGCTGTCGGTGGCGCACCTCGACGTCGTGCCCGCCGCTGCCCTAGCGATCGACTCCGGGCGGGCGCGCCTAGTCCCAGTCGTGGCAGCGGGGGCGATGGTGCACGCGCACGACGACATCCTCGAGTACGCGGTGGCGCAGTTACGGGAGGACCACCGGGAGCGGCCGGACCCGCACGGTCTACTCGCGGAGCCGTTCACGATGACGGAGCTGCGGCGGTTGCACGAAGTGGCGCTCGGAGTGGAGTTGCAGCCGGACACGTTCCGGAGGGCGATGGTGGGGCGGCTGGTGGTGGCCGAGGGGAAGCGAGCCGAGGGGCCAGGGAAGCCTGCGGGGTTGTACCGGCGCGGTTGAAATACGGGCTCCTCGGCGTGATGTTCTGCATTTGAGTATCGTGTTGCACGCCTCCGATCGAATCCCTGTGGCTGATCGGCATCAAGGTCGCGGACATCGTTTTCATCGTCGTCAAGGCCGTCCGGGCCGCCCTCACTCTGACAAGGAACCTCGTTGCCTGACCTCCTCACGATCCACGGCTTGTCCGTGCGGTTCGGCCGTCGATCAGCCGTCGACAACCTCTCACTGACGATCGAGGACCGGGGCCACGTCATCGGTCTGTTCGGTCAGAACGGAGCAGGCAAGAGCACGCTCATCCGAGCGGTGTGTGGGGTGATCAACAGGTACCGCGGAGCGATCTCGCACCGCGGCAGCTCCATTGCCTACCTTCCCGACGCACCATTCCTCTACGGGCACCTCCGACTTGATCAGTGCATCGCACTAGCACGGCAGCTGTGGTCAGACTTCGATGCGGGCGTTGCACGGAGGATCTTCTCCGAACTCGGTCTGCCCGACGACCTCAGGATCAGACAGGCCTCCAAGGGGATGTCGGAGCAGATCCACCTCGGCCTCGTCCTGAGTCGGCGCTGCCAGCTGTACGTGTTCGACGAACCGCTCGCGGCGGTGGATCCCTGGACACGAGACCGCTTGGTGCAACTGATCGAAGAGCACCGCTTGCCGGGTTCCACCGCGATCATCTCGACGCACCTCGTTGCCGGGCTGGAAGACCTCTTCGACGAAGCGATCGTCGTACACGGCGGCCAGCTCGTCCTGCACGAAGACGTCCACGCGATCGCTGCGCGCGGCGGTCTGGAAGCACGAGTCAAGGAAGTGATCTCCGCTGATGCTCTTACGCGTTGAACTCCGCAAGCACCTCCCAGTGTTCGTCGCCGCCTACCTCGCAACGACAGCGACCGGTATGGCCGCGTCGCTCGCACCCGACATCGTCACCCTGGACGTCGTACGAGCACTGTGCACCTTGTTGTGTTGGAGTGCCACGACCGTCTACTCAGCCACCGTCGTGTTCTCGTTCTCGGTCGCGACCAGCTGTTCCAGATCAGCACGAGAAGTCGTTGGCAGCTCGTCGGAATCAAACTCGGCGTCCTGACGGTGTTGCTCATCGTCCAACATCTCCTGGCCGTCGGTCTGCAGCTGCAGGACCTCCTCGAGCCTGCTGGAGCAGATGCGGGAGCCGTGATCGGGTACGTGATGCTGGCGAAGGTCGTTTCGATCGCCGCGTTCCTGCTCTCGGTGACCTTCCTCGCGACGGTGGCGAAAGTGCCCCGCGGTCGAGGGGTGTCGACTTCGTTCTTCGCCGTCGGTCTGCTCGTCGTCATCGGCGTGCAAGGCGTCCTGCTCTGGCGGCTCGGGGCGCCGACCACGGAGGAGTTCTTCATCGGCGTCGGGGGGCAGCTGTTCACGGTGAACCTCTACGCGAACATCCTGCCGCTGACGCTCACTGGTCCGAGCGAGGGATTCCTGCCGCCGATCTCAGGCCTGTCGGTCGTCCTCAACCTCATCGCTGCAGTCGTCTTCGCCGCCGGCTGGGGCGTTCTCGCGAAGGTCCGCAGGTTCAACTTCCTACCGATGTGAAGTCGACGTCGTTGACTCGACGCGGTGGCCGCCGCTGCCCTGACGATCGACTCCGGGCCGGCGCGCCTGGTGCCCGTCGCGGAAGCGGGGCGATGGGGCACGCGCACGACGACATCCTGGAGTGCGCGGTGGCGCAGCCGCGTGAGGACCATCGGGAACGGCCGGACCCGCACGGGTTACTCGCGGAGCCGTTCACGATGACCGAACTGCGGCGGTTGCACGAAGTGGTGCTCGGGGTGGATTTGTAGCCGAACAGGTGCCGGAGGGCGATGGTGGGGCGGCTCGTGGTGGCCGAGGGGAAGCGGGCTGAGGGGCCGTGGAAGCCGGCGGGGTTGTACCGGCGGGGGGGAAAGCGGCGCCGCGCGGGCCGTTCCCGCGGTGCCGCGCCAGTGGCCAGGTATCAGTTCGCTCGCGGTTCCCCTTCCCGGAATCGGCTCGTCTGCCGCTAGGTGCGCTCAATTTCCGCTCGTGACGAGGTCGGTAGCCCGCTTCGACGATGAACGTCCGCAGACTGTGCAGGCGCTCGCACCGCGCAGTCCTCGAACGGCCGCGCGCGGCCTGACAGCCGACGAAGTGGTCGTCGGGATCAGCGCGTCCGGCAGGACGCCCTACGTGATCGCGGCCATCCTGGAGGCCCGGCGCCGCTCCGCCCTGTCGGTCTCCGTCGCGTGCAACCCCGACTCGGCCGCGGGGCGGGAGGCGGACATCGCCATCGACGTCGTCGTCGGCCCCGAGTTCATCGCCGGGTCGACCCGCCTGAAGGCGGGCACCGCGCAGAAGCTCGTGCTCAACATGCTCACCACGCTCGCGATGGTGCGCAGCCACAAGACGCACGGCAACCGCATGGTCGACGTGCGCGCGAAGAACGCGAAGCTCGCCGCCCGGGCGTTCTCGCTCGGGCAGGACGTCACCGGTGCTCCATCGGCCGAGGTCCAAGCGGCGCTCGACGCCTCGGACAACGAGGTGAAGACCGCCATCGCCGTGATCTTGACCGGCGCCTCGGCTGCCGACGTGCGTGCTCGCCTCGATGCTGCTGCCGGCTCGTTGCGCGCCGTGCTGTAGACCCCGTTTCCCCGTTTGTTTCCTCTCCCCCGAGGAGCACAGCAACGCCCGATGCCCAGCAACTCGCTCAGCAGATCCTCGACGCCGTCGGCGGTTCCGCGAACATCGCCGACGTCGAGAACTGCATGACCCGCCTGCGGGTGGAGGTCGTGTCCGTCTCCTCCGTCGCGCTCGAGGACCTCAAAGCCACCGACGGCGTCATGGCCGCCATCGCGGCCGGCTCCAAACCTGCAGATCGTGCTCGGCCCGGGTCTCGTCGACCGCGTGGCCGACGGCCTGGAGGCCCTGCGCGCGGCCCGCCCCGCCGGCTGCGGCTGGCGGCTCTGGTGCGTCGCCTGAGGAGCTCGCTGCTCGCGGTGCGTCCATCAAGGCTTCCGCGCGGTCCCGCTCCGACGGCCGCACAATGCGCGCGATCCGGAAGATCTCCGCGATCTTCATCCCGCTCATCCGCGCGCTGATCGCCTGTGGGCTGATCGCCGGGATCAACGGCATCCTGACGAACCTGGGGTGGGTGCCTGCGCTGACGCCGTTCCTCGGTGTGCTCTCGTCCGGCTTCCTGTCCCTGCTCGCCGTGTTCGTCGGGATGAACGCCGCGAAGGAGTTCGGCGGCACGCCCATCCTCGGTGGTGCGGTCGGCGGCATCATCGTCGCGGCCGGTGTCGCGAACGTCACGGTGTTCGGCGAGACCCTGGCGCCCGGGCAGGGCGGTGTGCTCGGAGCGCTGGCCGGTGGCATCCTCGCCGCCTACGTCGAGCGCTTCATGCGCCGGGTCACGCCGGACGTCATCGCGCTCATCGTCGTGCCGACCGTCACTGTCCTGGTCGCCGGTTCGATCACCCTCGGCGTGCTGATGTCCGTGGCTGGAGTCGTCTCCGTCGCGATCGGTACTGCTGCGACCTGGCTGCTCGCGAACGGTGGAGCCTTCGCCGGCTTCGTGCTCGGAGGCCTCTTCCTGCCCCTCGTCATGACCGGGATGCACCAGGGACTCATCCCGATCCACACCACCCTGATCGACCAGACCGGGTGGACCGTGCTGCTGCCCGTCCTGGCGATGGGTGGTGCCGGGCAGATCGGTGCGTGCATCGCGCTGTGGGTGCGGTTCCGCTCGAACGCTTCGCTCGTGCGGACCATTCGGGGTGCGCTGCCGGCCGGGTTCCTCGGTGTCGGAGAGCCCCTGATCTACGGTGTGACGCTCCCCCTCGGGCGGCCCTTCATCACCGCGTGCATCGGAGGGGCGTTCGGCGGTGGCGTCGTCGGGCTGTTCGACCAGCCCGGGCACTCCGTCGGGGCGATCGCCATCGGCGCCTCGGACCTGTCGCTCATCCCGCTGCTGAACGGCTCGTCCGGCTACGGGTGGGCGTTGCTCGGGTACGGGTCGGGACTCGTCGTGGCGTACGTCGTGGGGTTCGTGGCGACGTTGTTGTTCGGGGTGTCTGAGTCCGTGCGAGCAGACCTCGAGCCGCAGTCCGAAACCGCACCTGGCGACCCCATGACTCCAGACTCGCCGCTCGATGTACGGGCAACGCCGGCCGACTCCGTAGGAGCTGCATGCTGATGCGTGTGGCGCGGCCCCGGGACACCTCATGGCCCACCGGGGACGGTCCGTCCTTCGAAGCCGCTCCGGGTGCAGCGCTCGTGTTGGCCTCATCTCCCATCGAGGAGGACTGATCCACGGGCCCCGCGCTGCGGGTTCACGGCGATCGCGTCAGTTGACGCGTCGGCGGGACACGGCGTTCCCAAGAACATCCACGCCACCACTCCGCCGTTCAGCGCTGCACTTCGAACCGTCCAAGCGAATTGGGCTCAGCGGACTTGGTGTGGCGTCCGTTTTCGTCGCGCTGGTGTGCGGCCAACGGCGTCGCTACCGCCCAACCGGACTGCAATAGGCACGCTGCTGGCCGCCGCCCCGTCGGAAGCAGACGAGAGCGGCCCTGGAGTGGCCTCCTATCGAGCGCCCAAGCATCGACGCTGACCGACTCGACGGTGGACGAAAGGTTGAGCGCCCCGCGAGCCGACGGGTCAGGATCCTATACGTGACCCTCACCCACCCGCCTCGCACTACCCCACCCCCGCTGCCCGCCTTGCAGCCCACTGCTAGCAGCGCCCAACGAGTGCGGCACCCACGCGCACGTGAGAGTATTTCAGCTCGGAACACCGCGCCAATGCCTCGCTCGACCACGGCGAGCCCCGGGCAGATGATGGGGACTAACTCCTAGCGGGGCGAGCGCCGCCAAGCCGCTCTCGGCCGACGTACGGTCGAGCATGGCGAACACACTCATCGGAATATTGGACCAGAGACGTAGTACTGATGAGGAAGTCCTTGGCGACAGACGCCTGTCGGCCAATCGGTCCGGTAGCATCTCGCTATGCGGAAAATGGTCGCTAACCAGGCGTGGATCCCATGATTGTCCTGAAACAGGGCGCAGGGCGCTCGCGCGAGCGCCATCTCATGTACGCGTTGTCGGACGCGCTCGGAATACCTCACCACGATTGTTCTGCTGGCGGAACCGTCGAACGCGCCTTCCTTGTCGACATGGCGAAGGCTCTCGGCGTTGATAATGCAGAGCAGTTGGGAAAGTATCCGTTGCTCCACGCCTGCCACGCGCTCCTATATGATAGGAGCATGCCCGCAGACTGCTTGTCGGAGGGAAAAACAGTTACAAATGCGGCACTGGGCCGAATCTTACAAGGGTATATAAACCGAACGGGCTTCGTAGTACCCCGTGGAGTTCTTTCGAGGGCCCTGTCTGAAGCGAAGGCTCGAAGAGCGTCCGTGTTTGAACCGCATAACCAACCACTACTGCTCTCCGAAGAACGTCAAAAAGTGCTCAGTTGGCAAACCAGGCGACCGGCACAAAGCAAGTTTAGAGATCGCCTACTGGCTGCATACGGTTCGACTTGCGCAGTAAGTGGAACCAATGAGCCGTTGACTCTCGACGCCGCGCATATCACACCCTTCGCAAGCGGAGGCAGTAACCGTGTGTCCAACGGACTGCTCTTACGGACAGATCTTCACCGACTGTGGGATTCTGGGAAGATCGCAATCCACGAGACATCCTACACAGTGCTACTAAATGCCTCGCTACTAATCGGCCCATACGCATTTTTGGCCGGCGCAAAAGCGAACATTCCACTCAAGTTGAGAGACGCCGAGCAGCAGAAAACACTCGCCTCCCAAAGGAACTGGGCACGTCTTTGAGGGAAGGAAATTACCCCGGAGCGAGCGTAGATCAGGCCTCGCAAATGGGAAAGCCCGCACCCGCGAAGCTGCCGAGACTTCGAGTGGTAACCGGAATGTAACGCCGCCGCAAGCTGACCTAAGTGCACCCGGTGCTAACCAATTTCCCGGTCAGACATTCACTAAAATACATAACGGGACATCTGCCCACGCAAACTCCGTGCGCGCACGTGTGCTGCGCAAGCGGAGTCAAACGCCGGGTACGTGACCGTCACACCGCCCCGTGAGATCTTGCTCAACGCCTCCTGGGGCCGCGACAAATGCAGCATTACCGGAACAGGTGAGACGTCCTCGGGGGATCGCCGAACAGTTGAAGGATCACACCGGGCCCGACCAAATCTTCTTGGCAATGACACCGAGCGCTTCAGAGCGAGCCTCGATCTCCCGGCGCGTCCACGCGTCTTCTCCAACGACAGCCATACTAAGCTTCAGATAAGCATTGTCGACTATCCAATGCCTTTTGAAATCGAACGATTTGTTCGAGATTTCCGAGTTGAACGCTGTCAAGGTGAGGTTACCGATTGTATGACGACGGGAGTTCCACGTCATGTGCGCGTTAGCGTCTCCTCGATTGGTCATATAATCGAGCCAGTCTGTACCTTCGACAGTCTGTGGCAAAATATGCTCAATGCTATACTTACTGGAAGAGTTCCCTAACTGAATCTGCGGAACCTCCTTTCCCTCAATCTCCGCTGCAAGCTTCTTCAGCACGAGAAATGCTTGACGAACGTTCTTTGATCGATAGAACGGACGCGTGACGATTGCGTCTTCAAACTCAGCATCACTAGGCCACCTCCGCCCAGGCTCGCCCAAACCACATAAAAATAGCTTCTCATAGTCCACCCCGGCAACCCTACTAACTTTGAGTGTAAGTCGCGCCAGCGTGCTGCGAAGATCGTGCGGTGGGATCTGAGCAACGTAACGGCGAACCACAAGGCTTTCGATTGCCCTGAGCAATTTCAAAGCTTTCGCGGTAGAGATATCCTTTGATCGCCAACGAATCATAATATCCATTACGAGCGGCTGAGCCGGGATCGTCCCCCAATCGGCCAAAAAAGATAACGAATCGAGTATCGATTCCGGTACCGACCACTCTTTCGCAAGCTTCTTAGTATCGTACGACCCCGGATCGTCAACAAGACTGAACACGGATGCGTCGTCACGAAGCGCGACTAGTAGATCATATACCGCCGCTTCGGTGGGTACTTTCAATTCCTCCAGAACACTCGAGTAAGTATCTTTCTTCGGAACATCATGACCCCGCCTAATCACCCAAGCATGCAGGAACCGCTCCAAACCTCTCGGACCCAGAAGGTTCTCGAGAGGACGCCAGATCTTTTGGTAAGCCTCCTCATTCATCACGGGAAGCTTCATGAAGACCGCATTTCGAATCAAGTCGACCTGATTCAACTTCAACCCCCCATGATTCAGTGTGGCAAAGATTTGGTAAGCGCGAGCCGAGGGAACGCCCGATATGAAGACAAGCTCCAGATCGGATGCAATCACAGCTAGAAGCAATTCCCAGTCAAACGGTTCGACATCCGACAGCGGGTCTGAATTGGGTGGTAGATCTTCTAGCCCTACAGAAACCGATTCCGGCGCTTCGGATGGATCTTCGGTGGGGTCTACGTGCTCATCGCCTGGGGCATCGGGATCAGAGTCCAATTGAAAGCCGCTCTGAAGTTCTCGACAAAGATAGTTGTACGCCTGCCGGATCAACGATTGACCATCGATTGCATCTTCACCATTGACGATCGCCTCAAATTCCGGCGCGTCCCCCTGTGACAGCACCAGGCGCAGTTCCCTCGTCTTTGGGAAGGACAAATAGTCTGTGGAAATATCATCTCTTGCAGGAGAGCCCTCGACAAGCGTGTCCCTGATTGCCGCGACAATCAAGGAGAACGTGGTGAGGCGCTGCTGCCCATCGATGATGTTGCAGGCACCCGGCCCCAGCGCCTTATTCTCTGTTTCGCCGACGACAACCGAACCGACAAAGTGTGTCGTTCCTCCGCCGTTGCCACGCCGACGCTCCCGATAGAGACGCACAACGTCGGTCCACAACTCTGCAACCTGGGTTTGGCTACCCCATGAGTACCTCCGCTGATACAACGGCACAGTGTACACTTTTGATACTGAAATTAAGTCTTTGAAGGTACCGTAGTCGGTGTCCAACTTATCCATTGACGCATCTCCTTTGATGACATAATCCAGCATTCTTCGGTTTAATCAATTACGGAAGCAATAGCCTTTTTGAACTGTTCATCATCGAGAAGCCCCGCGTCTCGTAGTTCCGCATATCGCTTAATCTCTTCGACGCGCGAACTGAGGACCGGAGGAGCCGCAACGAGAAAGGGTCTCGCGAGAATCGGGAAATGCTCGGGTGCAATAACAGACTTGATAAACGCATACGGATCCATTGATGAACTTCCGTTGTTGACAGCCACGTCGAACTCGATACGATTCTGAGGCGTCTTCGCCGCGAAGTCCCGAACGGCCTTACCGCTAAGGACGAGCGCGTCGGACTTACGGCTGACTTCGTCTCGAACTTCCAGGTGAAGGTTGGGGTCTACCAACACTGCTCCGCGAAGGTAAGGGCCCACGAACAAGGTTGGTTCAACCCAAGAGGATCCGGCGCCGTCACCCATAAAATTCTTGAGACGGATTTGTGAAGAGCCAACGCTCGCTGATGCCTTGACGCTCCAAAGTCCTTTTGCTTGGTTCAAAAGGTCGCCGAGATCAAACCCATTGGCATTATGCCCTGCTGGTGCGGTTAAGACACCGGCTGACCAAGCTGCGGCTGCCATGATCCATTCCGCGCCGTTCCCGAAAAGGAAACGTAAACCCCGGTCGGAAGGGTTTGCAGCGGTGAGTAGCGAGGAGAAGGCGAACTCGACCTCCCGTCGAACCTCCCGTCGGTGTTCCAGATGGCTACGCAGTGCATCGAACTCACTGGACCCGCTTCCAATCATTGTCAAATCCTCCCCGGTTGTATTAGCCCAAGATCATAGCGGTAGAGCGAACATGTTGTTCGTATATATTGACTCGAGTTCATGGGGCCACGGAATTACCATCTGATTCAGCAGGTCGACTAGATCCTGGGGATGTTTAACGTTTTCGTTGCTGCGTCCTGCGTTCATTTTGGTTACCAGATTTTCCGACTCCGAATGCTGCAGTAGCGCGATCAGATCGGGATCTGCTTCAACATAGGGAGGTATTGGGACCGACTTGAGAACTCGTTTCGGCAGCGTAACCCCTCCGTCCAACGCGCGCCACCAAAGGTAGGGGATGCTCGAGTTCAATACGATTGCGGCGCGATCGCGCGCGCTCTCGTCGCGGAAATATAAGGTTGCTTTGGAAGCGCGCTCTAGCGTTCGGAAGGTCGCCGAAATGTAGTACCGGGGAGTCAAGCCCACGTCTAGCGACCAAACGGTCTCGCTTGGAGTCAGCAGCTCCTCTAGAGGTTGCGACCCTTCCAGGATCCGGTCCCAAATTCGGGCTGTTTCGTCGCTAAGTTTCGCCCATTCTCCACTTGGGCCCAGGCGACGGTCGGAGAGAAGTCGATTAGCTTCTCGAAACATTTTTTCCCGGGAGGGCCGCTGCCATCGTAGAATTGGCGTCATGAGCCAATCGGTGAGTGATGGGGCGCATACGGTCACCGCTGCTCGAACAAAGTTAGTTTGAGATGTATTTGTCGACCCGAACTTGTATCCTCGGAAAAGTGTGTCAGGAACGTTATCAAAGACGAACACTTGTCCGCCGCTCTGCGTCTGATCGATAATATTGCGGAGAGCCTGGTATTTTGGCGCTGAAAGATATGCCGCGGGAGTTACGCTTATGAAGCCAGCGCTTGTCTTGGCGACCTTTTCCATGAAATATGCGAAGAGATCACGACTGTCAGCAGTCTCGAATTGAGCTTTTTTGGCTGTCTTCGCGTACGGCGGGTTTACGATCACAAAGTCGTAAGGCGGGATATCGCCAGTGGTCAAGAAATCCGCTCGCAATGACCTGTCAGCGAGATTTGATATCGCCGATCCGTTACCCGGAGCAGAGTATTCAGCGGAGATTAGAGCTATAGCTGTTTTTAGCGCTGTGTCGTCGATGTCGGCGAGGACAAGACGGCTACTAATGAACGAATCTGGATCCTCCTGTGTCGCTGCCAAATGCCAGGCGAGATTCCCCACGCCGCAGCATGGATCCAGCCAGACACCGCGTTCTTGAAAGAGCGCGACTTTGCTAGCCATGAAGCCTGCTGCGTCATCTGGGGTGAAGAATTGACCGGACGACTTTCGTTCAGCGCGATCTACACTCGCAAGCAGCGCCTCGTAACAGACGCTGATCTCCCCGACGCTGAGTCCGGCGAGGTGGTTTTCGGCATCGCCGCTGTAACCGAGGAGATCTTCCAATTCGGTCTTCAGATCCGGTCGCGTCGAAATGACTCTTGCGGATACCGCGCGCAACCAATTGCGACGGATTGCTTCCCCCGTCGAAGCGCCGGCCGAGATCGCCCGAACCACTTCTGTTACTACGGCTGCCGAGAACCTCGCGTTCGTAAGCACCCGCTCCGTCTCAAGGACATTCAAGTTATCGCCGGGCACTGGCGCCTCTCGAGTCTAGATTCATGCTGAGGTAGCCCACGCTACCGGAGCTTCGGATGGTACAAGGAACAGCCGACACTCCGGGGGCACTCGTCATCCCTGCTCCCGAGGCCACCGGTCATTTCGAGGAACCATCAGTTTGGCTCCGCCCAATTCATCACTCCTCTTCCAAGTGACATTCACTCTGTTAACTGAGGCTTGCGGCCCCCTCCCAAGGCCATCAACTCACAAAGTGAGCACGAACCGCCCCCGCGTCCCCCCGGCCTCCAACCGCTCATGCGCCTCCACAGCCCGCGCAGCCGGCAGCACCTCGGCCACCCGCGGCGTCAACGTCCCACTCTCCACCGCATGCCGCAGCTGCTCGAGCTTGTCGAACGACCGGTACTCCGAGAACACCATCACCTGCACGAACTCGATCCCCCGAGCCCCATTGCCCTGCCACCCCCGCACGTCGAAGAAGACTCCCCCGTCCCGAACGGCGTCCACGACCTCGTCGCGCTGCACGGCAGCATCGGCGAGCGCATCGACCCCGTCCGGTACGAGCTCCCGAACAACGGAGGCGAAGGAAGCGCCTCGCGGCACCACGTGGTCCGGCCCGAGCGACCGGACGAGTGCTTCGTCCGCCGGAGCAGCATACGCGATCACCGTCAGCCCGGCGGCCTTCGCCAGCTGCACCACGTAGTTCCCGAGCAGCCCAGCGGCCCCGGTCACGGTCACGGTCACGGCGAGCGTCTGCCCCGGCGCGAGCGAGGCGTGCGACAGGATCTGCAACGCCCTCAGCCCGTTCATGGGCACGGTCGCCGCAGCCTCGATCGACGTCCCGCGAGGAATCCGCGTGAACGACCCCACCGGCGCGACGAGCTCCTGCACGTAGGCGCCACCGTGGGCACTGAGCGGCAATGCCATCGCCATGACCTCGTCGCCGACCTGCCATCCGGTGACGTCGGGCCCGACCTCGTCGCCGACCTGCCATCCGGTGACGTCGGACCCGACCTCGTCGCCGACCTGCCATCCGGTGACGTCGGACCCGACCTCGTCGATGACGCCTGCGGCGTCCGTCCCCGGCACGTACGGCGGCGACGCCTGCGAGCTGTCCCGCTGCCCGGCACGCACCCCTGCGTCGGTCGGGTTCACGGCGAACGCCTGCACCCGGATCCGCACGGACCCCGCACCGGCGTGCGGCTCCGGCACCTCGTGGACGGCGAGGGCCTCGGACCCTCCGATCGTCCGGATGCCGACGACCTGCTTCCTCCTGGTCCGAGTGCACGTTCGTTGACGCGATCTGACGCGGCACCGGACGGCTCATTAGCCGGTGAGCAGGACCGCGGCGAATGGAAGGCGCAGGCGGCGGGAGGCGTAGATCGCCGACAACTTATCTCTGGTCTTCGCAAGTGCCTCAGTCATCAGGACTCGGCCGCTTGACTGATACCTGTACTCGATCGGCATCATCAAAACGAAGTAGTCCGCGTCGAGCAGCAGAGAGGTCCTGACGATGTCGCGATAAGCGGCGTTGCTCATAGCCCCTCGCCCCGACTCGACTTCAACCGCGATACCAAGTTCATCGCGAGACGCGTCGGTTTCGTACGTCACCTCGGGTCGACCGTTGTCTCCGTAGAGCACAGGTCGCTCGATCCGTTGTCCTCGCGACTTCCCTGACTCGACCTTGAAGCCGAGATCCTCCATCGCAGGCCGCAAGACCTCGAGAACGGCGTCACTCGTCAACTTGGTGACGTTCCCGCTTGACACTTCGGTCGTATCGAGCGCCGAGCGGCTTCGCTCTACGCTCGCGACGAGTCCAAGCGCCCATGCATCGGGTATGGCATTCCAGGGGAAGTAGCTCCACATGGAGTACGGCAGACGACGATTATGCAGGCGAATGCGATGCGAAACAGATCCTGTCGGAGGAAAGGAGCCTTCGACATCTGTTGAGTCCTGCAGCGCAGTGCGCCGCCGTCGCTGTCGAGGGCTCGACCAGTCTCGATGCCTCTGCGGACACGACGTGGCCTGGTCGAGACAAGACGCTCAGTTCGCGCCATCCTCCGATCGGAGGACCCCACCTCCACCCGCTCCCCCGGGCGCCGCCCACCCGCCAGGCTGAACCCATGCCCGACACCCCCGCCATCGAGGTCCAGCACCTCACCAAGCGCTACGCCACCGGCCACACCGCCGTCTCCGACCTCTCCCTCACCATCGCCCGCGGCGAGACCGTCGCCCTGCTCGGCCCGAACGGCGCCGGCAAGTCGACGACAGTGGAGGTCCTCGAGGGCTTCCGCTCCCGCACCTCCGGCGACGTCCGTGTCCTCGGCACCGATCCGACACTCGCCACCCGGGCGCACAAGGCGACCACCGAGCTGCTGGTGCAGCGCACCACCCGTATTGGCCGCTTGTTCGAGTCACCTAGCCGTCACAGTCGTTGCTGTTAGTGCTCTAACGCCGACCTGACGATCTGATCACTCGTTCTCGGAAGCTCCAGGCTGCTGGATGGCTTCCATCGTTCCCCGGTCGCGCAACGCCCGCTCCGCAACACCCGCGGCCACCCTTCCGGTGGCAAGCCGAGCACGCTCAATCGCTGACGAACCGAGCGCCTTCGCGGCATCGAGACCTTCAGATCCCTCTTCGAGAGCTTTGTCGCGGAACTCGCCGACGGCCGCGGTCCACCGCTTCGCCTCAGCCCCGGCGTGGCCACTCTCAACTCCGACGCGCTCATGGAATCGACCGACGGTGGCTCCGACTCCATTGCTCGCTCGGACTACCGCACGAGCCGGGATCGGCTGCAGAAGCACCTTGCCGTTGGCCCGCGTCGCCGCGGTGTGCATTCGCTCGATGAGCTTCCCGGTGCTGCCGGCGATCCGCTCGATGCGGTCCTCGCGGATGGCACGGAGTGCTAGGCGCTTCTGGTTTGCGTCCTCTGGGGCCGCATCGAGAACACGATCTAGTTCGAGGACATCGAGGGTGTCCTGCAACTGAAGGCAATGCGCGATGACTGCGAGCCACTCGCGCACCTTCGGCTCGATGGCCTGCGTTGCGTCGGCGAGTTCACCGAGCTTCATCTTCTTCTCGAGTTTCTGCGCCAGTCCATCCAACTGACGAAGGGCGTACCCCTGAGTCCGAGCGAGGGTTGCCGATGTGCCTTGCACCTTCGACCACGTCGCTTCGTCCACGCGTCCAGACGACGCACGACCGGTCATCGCGTCCTCAATGACGAAGTCGACGCCGATCATGTCTGCCAGGACAGCGTCCTGCTGGTTGCGGAGGACGTCCTCGACCTTTTCGTCGATCTCGGCCAGGTACTCCCCGAGTTGGTCGATCGACTTCTGCAACGCCATCTGGTTCATGATCGTGCCGATGCTCGCGATGGTCGTCGGGTTGAGCATCGAGCCCACCGAGGCGAACCGCAGCAGATGGCCGGTCTGTCCGCCGGCCGTTCGCGCGACCCCCATGCTCAGTCCGCTGACGCTGTCTTTCATGAGCGGGTACTTCCGTGCGATCGCAGCCGACTCCCTGGTCAATTTGACCCATCGGCCAGAGCTCTCCATGCCGGCTCCCGCCAGCTGGCCGAGTACGCCGAGCGCCGCAAGCGGCACGTCTGCTGCCTGAGCGGGTGGCTCTCCTGCAAGACCTTCGCTGTGCAGGAACCGCTCGATAGCGTTCGGCTCGCCGATGACAACGAAACCGTCCTCGTCGCTGATGATCTCGATGCTGTCGTCCATGATCTTCTCCTGGCTGTTTTCGCTAGACAGGCAGTGCGCCAGGTCCAGTTCGTTCAAGGGTGGGACGCAGCGCCCGACGTCGAACGCTTGGCTCCGCTTGCGAAGTGAGCGCGGGCCTGCTGCGCGAGTGCCTGATCGATGGCCCATCGATCACCGAGACGGTGATCTGTCGCTGTACGACGGAGGAAGGCCCGAAGACGCTTCGGATCGACGCCGAGGTCACGAGCGAGTTCGGGAGCCGTCTCAGTCATGCGGCTTGGTCAGTCGCTGTCGTGCCGCAAAGGCATGCGGCCGGAGGGAGGGCTGATCCAAGTTCCGCTCGGGGCCACCGAACAGGTCTTGCGAGGGGGTTTCACGCACGTCCATGTACGGCCTTTCATCGTTGTCGCGAGTTTAAGCAGCCAGACGCGACCATCGGAGGCCGAAATTGATGCTGGCTCGAGTCCTGCGCCGAGTTCGCGGGAAAACGCAGCCGCCCCGCCCCTCGAACTGGTGCCGTGCCAGCGGACAGCCCGGTCCACCGTCACCCACCCCCATGTCACGATGGTCCAACGACCCAGGGAGGGGCACCAATGGTCGACAAAGCACTCCGTGACCGCCTGCAGACACTGTCCGACGTGGCCACCGAGGTCCGCCACCACCGCGCCTCCGTCCAGGACGCCGCCGCATCGGCGAAGGACGTCCTCCTCACCCGCCGCCTGACGATCACCGGCCCGGCCCTCTCCTGCTCCGTCCTTCCCCTCCGCCTCACCGACACGACCCTGGCGTCCGCGATGCAGCACGCCGCCGCACTCCCTCACGCCGATCGCGCCGTCGAGGACGTCCTCACCGTCCTGACGAAGGACGTGCCCGTGGCCCTCGCCGACGAGGACGCCGCCTCCGGCATTGCCGGCATCTTCGCCGGCCGAGAGCGCCGTGAGGCCGCAGCCCGCGCCGAGCAGTACCTGACGAACACCCTCGCGTGGCTCGACAACGGCGCCCTCACAGCACTGAAGGCGATCGACACCCGGCACCTCCCCCGCCCCGACGCCACGCTCGACGCGCTCCTCGACACCGAGGGCCCGCTCCTCACCGCGACCGCGCGCCTCGGCCCGGTCGCCCTGATCGACCTCGCCCCGATGGCGCACCTCCCCACCACGATCGCGACGCTCCGGTCGGTGGTCGAGACCGAACAGGAGGCCCGTGCGCGCGTCCTCGACGCCGGCCACCGTGTGCGGGACGTCGCGGCTCGGCGCGAGTTGAACACGATGGACATCGACCGGCTCCGCGAGGTCACCCGCGACCAGCTCCGCCTCGGCGCGGTCCGGGACGCCGGCATCCAGACCGTGGGCGAGCTCCTGCGGGCGCCGATCGTCGCGGGGCATCTGCCGGGCATCGGCGAGACCACGGCCGCGCGCATCAACGCCGCCGCCCGGTCGATGCAGGACGCTGCCCGCGAGGACGCCGCCATCCAGGTCGACGCGCGTCGGCAGGACACCGCGAGCGTGGCGCTGGTGTCGGCGCTCCGGCAGTGGGAGGCCGCGAAGAACGGCGGCGGCCCACGCGCCGCCGTCCTCGTCGACGAGCTCGCTCCCCTGGCGGACGCGGTCGCGCAGCGAGCGGTCCTGGGCATCGTGCACCAGCCGGGCGCACGGGCCTCCGGGTCGTTCAACCCGGCCGAGGGTGCGGTCGAGCGGATCGAGGCGGACGTCGACGACGCCCGCCAGCGTGCGGTCCGCGCAGCGGGCGACCGCGACCGGATCGCGACGACGGACGACTGGAGCGACTTCCTCGAGCGTCCGGCCAGCTACTTCGCCCTCCTGGACGAGGTCGGGCTCACCGACTCGACGACGGCCGGCCGCGGGTCGCTACCCGAGGGCCTGATCGAGCAGATCGAGCAGTTCCACCTGGACACGTCCCTCCTGTCGGCGTCGCTCCGCGGGTACCAGCGCTTCGGTGCCGCGTTCGCGCTCGTGCAGGAGCGGGTCGTCATCGGCGACGAGATGGGCCTCGGCAAGACGGTGGAGGCCCTCGCGGCGATCGCGCACGTGGCCGCCACTGCGACCGAGGGCATGCCCCGCTTCGTGGTCGTGTGCCCGGCCGCGGTGGTGGCGAACTGGCTGCGCGAGACCGAGAAGCACACGTCGGTGCCGGCGTTCCGCATCCACGGCACCGAGCGGGTCCGCGGGGTCAGCGGCTGGCTGCGTGACGGCGGGGTCGCCGTGACGACGTTCGAGACGCTCGAGTGGTTCCGCGCGCACGTGCCCGAGGAGCAGCGGTTCGCCGCGGTCATCGTCGACGAAGCGCACTACGTCAAGAACCCCGACGCCAAGCGCACGAAGCACACCCGCGCACTCCTGGAACGCTCGGACCGGGCCATGCTCATGTCCGGCACCCCGCTCGAGAACAAGGTCGAGGAGTTCCGGGTCCTCATCGACCACATCCGCCCGGGCCTGATGGTCGACCAGGACGACGACGACCCGCTGGCGTTCCGCAAGCAGATCGCGCCGGTGTACCTCCGCCGCAGCCAGGAGGACGTCCTCACCGAGCTCCCCGAACTCGTCGAGGTCGAGGAGTGGACCGACCTCACCCCCGCCGAGGCCGAGCGCTACGCCACCGCGGTCGACACCGACAGCTTCCACACGATGCGGCAGCTCGCGATGCTCGACGGCGCCGCCTCGAGCAAGATCGCCGCGATGCGCGACGTCATCGCCGAGGCACGTTCCACCGGCCGCAAGACTATCGTCTTCTCCCACTACCGCGCCGTCCTGGAGGCGGTGCTCGCCTCCGTCGACGGCACCGTCTTCGGTCCGTTGAGCGGTTCCACGTCCCCCTCCGGGCGGCAGGACATGATCGACGAGTTCTCCGCCGCGGCCCCGGGAGCGGTGCTGGTCGCGCAGATCATCGCCGGTGGCGTCGGCCTGAACATCCAGGCCGCGTCGGTCGTGGTGATCTGCGAGCCGCAGCTCAAGCCGACGACGGAGTGGCAGGCGATCGCCCGAGCCCGACGCATGGGGCAGCTCGACGTCGTGCAGGTGCACCGCCTGCTGTCCGAGGACGGCGTCGACGCAGCTCTCGTCCGGATGCTCGCGCGGAAGACCCGCACGTTCGCGGACTTCGCCGCCGTCAGTGACACGGCGAGCGCGTCGGTGCAGGCGGTCGACATCTCCGAGTCGCAGCTGATCGCGCAGGTGCTCGCCGACGAGCGAGCGCGACTGGCGACCGAGCGAGCTACCGGAGCCGCCACGCCGGAACCGGCGGTCTGACGGGCTGAGCCCTACCTGGCGGCGGCGAGCGCCGCCTCCAGCACGTCCTCCTCGATGATCGGGATGCCGTACTGCCGGGCCTTCCGTGCCTTGCCGGACAGGCTGTCGACGTCGGCCGCGATGAGCACGGCCGTCTTCTTCGTGACGTTCGGCGCGGACCGGATGCCGAGCCGGGCCAGGTCTGCCTCGATCTCGGGCCGGCTCCGCCGCATCTCCCCGGTCAGCGTGACGATGCTGCCCTCGCCCAGGTCGATCACGGGCTCCTCCGCGACGGGTGCGGGCGCAGCCTGCGTCGCTGCGGAGAACGACCGAGCGCCCATGCGCGCGGGCTGGCGACTGTGGACCGCGTGCTCCAGCTCGTCGTCCGTGACGCCGAGCAGCCGAGCGACGCGTTCGAGCTGGATGTGGTCCTGGATCGTCAGGACCCCGCCCGCCCAGACGGATTCGACCAGGTCGGCGAAGTACCGCCGATGCAGGTCGGCCCGCACCGACTCGCGCAGTCCGAACTCGCGCCCGAACGACGCGAGCTGATCGGCGTCGCTCGCGGTGAGCAGGTCGTCCGACAGCGCCCGGTCGAGGACTGCTGCGTAGAGCGTCGCCTCGGCACCGCCGTCGACAGCGGGCAGGCGGTCGGTCGCCACGTCCACGCGGGTGCGGTCCGCTGTGCCTGCCGAGCGGCGGCGCGCGGTCCACGGGGCGGTGCCGGACGGGAGGCCCGGCCACCGCAGTTCCGTGGCTCGCGTCCCCCAGGTGGTCCAGCGGGGATCCTGTCGGGAGGACCCGATGTACGCGCCGAGCAGGCTCGCGGTGGCTCGGGCGTCCGCGAGGGCTTCGTGCGCGTCGACGAGCTCGATGTCGTAGGCGCTGCAGCAGTCGGCGAGCTTCCGACCGGAGCCGGGCAGGAACTCCTGCGCCAGCCGCATCGTGCAGAGTGCGGTGCTCGCCTGCTTGAACGGGGACCGGTGGCCCAGGCGCTCGAACTCGGCGTGCAGGAACCGCGCTTCGAACGAGGCGTTGTGGGCGACGACGACCCGGCCGCGCAGCTTGTCGACCAGGTCGCCGGCGATGTCCGCGAAGGTCGGCGCACCGGTCATGTCGCCGCCGCGCAGGCGGTGGATGTGCACGGGGCCCAGGTCGCGCTCGGGGTTGACGACGGTCTCGAAGGTCCGCTCGACCTCGCCGTCGGGCGTGACGTGGACGATGCCGATCTCGATGATCCGGTGGCCGTACGAGGGCGCCAGGCCCGTCGTCTCCAGGTCGATCACCGCGTACCCGTTGTGCATCCCCAGTCCCCTCTGCACCCCGACGGACTCTGCGTCGGCGCTCCACCATCCTCATCGTGATCGCGGCGGTCTACGAGCACCTGTTCGAGGGGTGCGTGGCCGACAGGTCGACCTCCGCCTCGCACCAGGCCAGCAACTCCGGATCGTGCGTCGCCACGACGACCGCGCCACCGCATTGCCGGATGAGGTCCAGACCGTCCCGCACCCGGCCGGCGCTGACGTCGTCGAGCGACGCTGTCGGCTCGTCCGCCAGCACCACCCTCGGCTGTTGGACCAAGACCCGGGCAACCGCGACGCGTTGCTGCTCACCGCCGCTGAGCAGTCCGGCGCGCTTCCTGTGTTGGCCGCCGAGCCCGATGACCTCGAGCGCAGCCGCGATCCGCAGGTCGAGTTCTCGGCGGGTGAGCCCTCGAGGGTTGACGACGCGCAGGTTCTGCTCGACCGACCATTCGGGAACCACCGCGTGGTCCTGCATGACGAAGCCGATGACGTCCCGGCGCAGACGGCGCTGTTGCGGCCTTCCGGTCGCATGGACGTCGGTCCCGAGGATGTGCACGCTCCCCCGGGTCGGCCGCTCCAACCCAGCGAGGCACCGCAGCAGGGTCGTCTTGCCCTGCCCGGAGACGCCGCGAACGGCGATCGCGGCCGAGGGCTCGGCGGTGATGGTGAGTTCGTTCCACAGCGTCCGCGAGCTGATGTCGTGCCCGATCCCGGCAGCACGGAGCACGGCTTCTTCCTTCATCGCTGGTCCTCTCCTCTGTCTGTAGTGACGGCGAGCAACACCGTGAGCAACGCCGCGGTGGCCAGCGCCACGGCGATCGGGATGACGGTGGCGACCGACAGCACGACTCCGGCTCTGGGGCCGAGTAGCGCCTGGGTCACCGCTGTGGCACCACCGGCGCTCACAGCAGCGACGACGACGAACCGCCAGTGGTGCACGATCGGATGTCTTCCGGTCAGGAACCGCAGCCTGGCCGCTCGTCGAGTGCGAACACGGTGATCGGTGACGAGCGTGAGTCCCGCGAAGACGACGGCGATCCCGGTGACCATCAGTGCGGCCTCCGCGATCACTCGCTCGCCACGCACCGCTGCGAGCTGGCCTTCCACCGTCGCTCCCACGCGTCGGTACTGCAGGACGACGTCGTCGAGGCCGGCACGGTGGACGGCACGTTCGAGCGCTGCCCGGTCGCTGAAGCGGACTTCGCCGTTCGCGACCGCCGTTCCGAGGCGGTTCGGCGCGATGTCCGTCGGATCGGGAACCACCAGCACCGGTACTTCGGGCCACGTCGGCAGGTCGGGCTCCACCGCGGACGTCCAGTCGAGGACGGAGCGGGCGATCGACGCAGTCGACGGCACCACGACCGTGTGGATGATCGGTTCATACGGAGGATCTGTGCCCTCCACGTCCCAGCTCTCCGCGAGGTCTGCCGCGGTTGCTGCCCGGAGCGCGTCCCGACTCGCGCTGAGCGCGCTCGGGACGAGCAGCACCGGCGCGCCGTGCCCTTCGACGATCTGGTCCCTGTACTGATCGAGCGCGAAGGTCGCCTCGCCAGCCACGGTGAAGTAGTCGACGAACGACACGCGCGCCATGCTCGCCGTTCCGTCCAGCAGTGGGCCGAGCGCGATCCGGCCGAACGCGACGTCCTGGTCGTACTCGGTGGGGCGCGTCCCGAGGACGAGATCATCACCGTGTGATGCCTCGCGGACGAGCGTTCGTTCCAGCGACTCGGACGTCGTCCGCCGTTGTGACGCCCAGCCCAGATCGACCGTGCCGATGACGACCAGGGCGATGCCGGCTGCTGCCACGACGACCATCGGCCACCGGGCGACGGCCGCGGAGCCGAGCGTCCGACACGTCAGGACCGCGAGGGTGGCGTGGACCACCACGAGCACGACGGCTGTGGGAGCCATGACGGCGATGAGCTCGATCGCCGTGAACCGCAGGAGCGGCCCGGTCGCACCGTGTCCGACGAGGACCGCACCGATGCATCCGACGACGAGAGCGGAGACCACGCCGACGACCCCCGCGATCTCCTGGCCCTCTCGTGCGGCCACGGCTCGGCGCGACCACCCCGAAGTCACGCGCAGCCGTTGCCGCGCCGCACGTCGGCGCGACTCCGCGACGAGCGCGACGAGGACCCCGAGTGCAACGGCGAGCAACGCGGCGGACCACTCCGGTTGCTCGAGTGACGCGGCGAGCACCTCGAGGGGGTGAGGCGTGACGTCCTGGTACCGGTACCCGGCTCGATCGAGCCCGTCGACGAAATCCGTGACGGCAGGCGCAGGACCGCCGACCGAGTACATCGCGATCAGACGGAGTTCGCCGCCGTCGCCGATCGGCGCTGTGGAGACACTGCCGCGGAACACTGGCGAACTCGGCGTCCCGGTGAAGGTGAAGGCATTCCAGGTGTCGGCGCGTCCTTCGCGATCCGGAACGAGAACTGCCAGCGCCACGCCGCTCTCCTGGGCCAGGTGCCGAAGGGTCGCAGTCTGCTCCGCTCCGGTCTGCGAGGCCGGCATGTCGGTGAGCTCGATGGTGGTCCCTGCGCCGAGGAGCCCGAGCGCTTCGACGTTGCCGACCACACCGACCACGAACATCCCGGCGGCGAGGACCGCGGCCGCCACCGCGAGCACGGTGGCGGCCGCGAAGCTCCTCATCCGCGGGTGGCCCAGAATGCCTGGTTCCCCGAGACCGCCTTCTTCCGGTGCGCGTAGGCGACCTTCGTCGGCGGAACCCAGTCGGAGCGGGTCGTGACACCGGACGACCGCACCGACGCACGGTGCGTCGACCGATGATGCCCGTACACGGAGTGCACTTCGCCACTCCAGACGCCGTACGACCACGACCCACCGCCGACCACAGCCGACCCGTTCCGGGTCGCCGCGCTCTGGTCCGCTGACGCCCCACCCTCGCGCACCACTCCGACCGCGTCGCCTGGCTCGGATGCCGCCGCTGAACTGGCGCTCCACCCGACGGTGAGCAGCGCGGCTGCGGCGATGGTGGCGATGACGTTCTTCTGCATGGTGGTGTCCCTCTCTGTCCACGGCCGACCCCCGGCCACGAGGGAACAGTAACGATCGGAACGCAGTATCGGAAGTTCCACATATTTCGTATTCGCGAAACGGCATCCTCCGATCGGAGGACCCCGTCTCCACCCGCTCCCCCGATCCCCCGGCGTCGCCCACCCGCCAGGCTGAACCCATGCCCGACACCCCCGCCATCGAGGTCCAGCACCTCACCAAGCGCTACGCCACCGGCCACACCGCCGTCTCCGACCTCTCCCTCACCATCGCCCGCGGCGAGACCGTCGCCCTGCTCGGCCCGAACGGCGCCGGCAAGTCGACGACCGTGGAGGTCCTCGAGGGCTTCCGCTCCCGCACCTCCGGCGACGTGCGTGTCCTCGGCACCGACCCCGCACGCGCCACCCGCGCGCACAAGGCCCGGGTCGGCATCGTCCTGCAGACCAGCGCCGAGGCACCGAACGTCACGGTCGCCGAGCAGCTCACCCACTTCGGCACCTTCTACCCCCGCTCGCGCAGCACCGAGGAGCTCCTCGCCGCCACCGGCCTGGAGGCGCAGCGCAACACCCGGATCAGCCGTCTGTCCGGTGGGCAGCGGCGTCGCGTCGACGTGGCGCTCGGTGTGATCGGGTACCCGGAGGTGCTGTTCCTCGACGAGCCGACGACGGGCTTCGACCCGGAGGCCCGGCGCCAGTTCTGGGACCTGGTCAACGGCATCAAGCGCGAGGGCACCACGATCTTGCTGACGACCCACTACCTGGACGAGGCGGCGCACCTGGCGGACCGGGCCGCGGTGATCGCGAACGGTGAGCTCCGCGCGCTGGCCCCGATCGACGAGCTCGGCGGCCGGGAGGCGCGCACGCCCCGGGTCCGGTGGCGCGACGACGACGGGCTCCGGCACGAGGAATGCACGACCGATCCGCAGGCCCTGGTCCGGAGCACGGCAACGCCGATGCACGACCTGGAGGTCATCCGCCCGTCCCTCGAGGACGTCTACCTCGAGATGGTGGGGGCCGACGCATGAGCACCAGCACCGCACGCACCAGCACCGCAGGCACCAGCGCAGCACGCATCGCCGCCGCCCGCATCCGGTACGAGGTCCGTTCGTACTTCCGGGCCCCCGACTCCGTCTTCTTCACGTTCCTGTTCCCCGTCGTCATGCTGGCGCTGTTCTCGGTCGCCTTCGCGAGCGCCGCCGCCATCAAGGCCGGTCCCACGAGCGTCGACTACGCCACCTACTACCTGCCGGGCCTGGTCGCGACGGGCATCCTGCTCTCCGGCGTGCAGGCGCTCGGTGTCGACATCGCCGGCGAGCGCAGCGACGGCACCTTGAAACGCCTCGGCGGCACGCCCCTCCCCGTGATGTCGTACTTCGTCGGCAAGATCGGGATGGTCCTGGTGACCACGCTGGTGCAGACGGCGATCCTGCTGGCCGTGGCGAGCCTCCTGTTCGGGGTGACACTCCCGACGGACCCGGGTCGCTGGGGCACGTTCGCCGGCGTGTTCGTCCTGGGCATCGCGACGAGCAGCGTGCTCGGCATCGCCATCTCGGCCCTGCCCCGCGAGGGTCGCCGCGCCACCGCGACGATCGTCCCGATCGTGCTGGTGCTGCAGTTCGTCTCCGGCGTCTACCTGCCCTTCATGCAGCTGCCGACGTGGTTGCAGGACGTCGCGTCCGTCTTCCCCCTGCGGTGGATGGCGTCCGGTATGCGATCCGTGTTCCTGCCCGGCACGTTCGAGGCGGGTGAGCCGGGAGGCTCGTGGCACCTCGGTCTCGGAGCGCTCGTCCTGGCAGGGTGGCTGGTCCTCGGCCTCGCGGCGTGCCGCCTCACGTTCCGCTGGAACCGCGAGGACGGCTGACGCCGATGTCGCCTCGTGGAGGACGGCCTGTGGAGAACTCCCGGATCGACGGGAGGAGGTGGGAGGCTGTCGGTATGCCAGCAGCAGACGTCACGACCACCCCGACGTGGGTGCGCAACCGGTGGTTGCACGTGTTCTTCGCTGCCACGATGGCGCTGACCCTCGCGGTCGCCGTGCTCGGGTGGTCGCCGTGGTCCAGCCGCTGGCCGGCGTACCTGATGATCGCCGTCCTGGTCGTCGCGTACGTGGCGTACGGACGTCGTGGGTACGACGAACCGCGGGCAGCTGCCGGCTTCCTGCCGCTCGTGCTCGTCGCCGCCGCGGTCCTGCCCGCGGTCGCCCCGAGTACCGCGTTCGTGCAGTGCATCCTGTTCCCGCTGGTGTGGTGCCAGTCCGAGCGCATCCGGTCGGGGGTCCTGCTCACCGTCGCCGTCGGCGTGCTCAGCGCGGTGGGTCTGATGGTGTCGGGCGGTCCAGACGCCCTGGTGTCGACGCTCCTCATCGAGGGCATCAGTGTCATCGGGTCCTGCGCGATGGGCGGTTGGATCTCGAGCGTCGCCGCGCTGTCGGAGGAACGCCGGCAGCTCGTGGAAGACCTCCGCGCCGCGCAGCAGTCCCTCGCCGACGCCAACCGTGCCGCGGGGATCGCCAGCGAACGGGAACGCCTGGCGCGTGAGATCCACGACACCGTGGCGCAGAACCTGGCCGGCATCGTGATGCTCACCGAGCGTGCCCGGAACGACCTGGCCGACGACCGCCCCGACGCCCTCGACGAGCGGTTGACCGTGCTCGAGGAGTCCGCTCGCGCCGCTCTTGAAGAGTCCCGCGTGCTCGTCGCCGCGGGGTCGGCCGGCACGACGCGCGACAGCCTGGCCGGGGCACTCCACCGCCTCGGCGAGCGCCACACCCGCGAGACCGGCACCCCGGTGACGGTCAGCGCTGCCGACGGCACCCTCGACCGTGACGCCCAGGTCGTCCTGCTCCGGGTCGCGCAAGAGGCTCTGTCGAACGTCCGCGCCCATGCCGGCTCGACCGGGGTCGTGGTCACGCTGCTGCACGAGCCGGACCGGACGGTGCTGCGCATCGCCGACGACGGCGCCGGTTTCGACCCGGCGGTGCCGACCGCCGGTCACGGCCTGCGCGGACTGCGGGAGCGGCTCGCCCTCGCGGGTGGGACCTGCGTCATCGCCAGCACCCCCGGCAGCGGGACGACGGTGACGGCATCGCTGCCCGCCGTCGCGCCGACGCTTGCCGGAGCCGCACCGCGCCTCCCGGCCCGACCGCACGCAGCCGCAACCGCGACCGCGACAGCAACGGTGGCGTCCCGGTGATCCGCGTCGTGGTGGCCGACGACCACCCGATCGTCCGTTCCGGCATCGTCGCCCTGCTCCAGGCTGCGGACGACATCCAAGTCGTCGGGCAGGCGGCCGACGGCGCTGCCGCGGTGTCGATCGTCCTGGCGGAGCGGCCCGACGTCGTGCTCATGGACCTGCGCATGCCGGTGCTCGACGGCGACGCGGCGACTGCGGAGATCCTCGCCAGCGCGCCCGAGGTCCGCGTGCTGATCCTCACGACGTACGAATCCGACGACCAGATCCTCGCCGCCATCGAGGCCGGCGCCACCGGCTACCTGCTCAAGGCGGCCCCGGAGTCCGAGATCCTCGCCGGGGTCCGGGCGACCGCTCGTGGCGAGACGGCCCTCGCTCCCTCGGCGGCTGCGGCGCTGGTCCGACGAGCGGTGGGGACGACAGCGTCCGGGCCGTCGCTGACCCCGCGCGAACTCGAGGTCCTGCGTCTCGTCGCCCAGGGCAACAGCAATCCCGGGATCGGCCGCGTGCTGTTCCTCAGCGAGACGACCGTGAAGACGCACCTCGGGCACGTGTTCGAGAAGCTCGGCGTCAACGACCGCACCCGGGCCGTGACCCGCGCGATGGAGCTGGGTCTGCTCCCCTGAACCCGCGCCGGAACGCAGCGGCGGAAGTCTGCGCCTGGGAGCTGCACGGGCCGCGACGAGCTGTCCGCTCGCCTCGCTCACCACCCGACGGCGAGCGCCAGTCCCACGGCCATCGGCAGGGAGGCCGCGAGCACGACACCCACCACGACCGCAGCGACTTGGAGCCGGCGGATCCCCTGCTGCCCCACCCACACGAGCAGCATGATCGCGGTGAAGTACGCCGGCACGATCAGCAGCAGCGGCAGGAAGCCGAGCCCGGTCCACGGCACGAGCGCCCCGGACAACACCTCGTACACCGTGCACGCGGCGGCGATCACGAGCCCGACCCGGACGCGGGTCGGGCTCCGTTCCGCAGTCGTGGGCGCTTCCTGGTCAGCCATCCCCGGGCCCTCCGGCAAGGCAGGTGGTCTCCACGGTGACCAGGCTGGCCCCCTCCGACACGCTGATGGTGCTCTCCGACAACCAGCCGTCACCGACCAGTCGGACGGCGGAGCCCCACAGGTCGACCTTCCGCATCCCCGCGTTGCGGAGCACGTCCTGTGCGGCAGCGGTCCGACGGTCCACCTCCGCCGTCGACAACCTGCGCGCCGAAGCACCGGCATCCGGCTGTGCCTCGTCGTCGGGCTCGGGTGCGTCGTCCCACTGCCACGTGTACGCGGTCCCCCGCTGCAGGTTCGACAGCGCACACGCACGCGTGTACGGGTTCGCTTCGCCCTCGCTGACGTCGGCACCGAGGGCCCGGACGACTCGCTCACCCACCGCCGACAGTTCCTGCTCCGCCTGCGCCGGCGTGCGCTTCGTCTCGAGCGCGGTGAGGGGCTGCGCACGACGGTGGACGTCGTCCGCCCACTCGACAGCGAGCACCACGGTGGCCGTTCCGACGGTCCCGAACCCGAGGATCGCGAAGACGAGGCACGCCACCGGACCGACCAGGGTCACGGAGCGGTCGTGTCTCCGGCGGAGAAGCAGCAGGACCGCTCCGGCGAGGGGCGTCCCCGCGCAGATGAACGTGATGATCCCGTCGCCGACCGTCTGCGCCGCCAGCGACGGCCGGGTCGCCTCCGACCGGAGGGCCGCGTCGAACGCGAGGAACAACCACACGATCCATCCGACGGGCAGGAGCAAGCCGCTCAGCACGATCCACCCGATGCCGTTGTCCCGCTCCGGCGGCGACCACGCGATGTCCTCGTCCATGTTCCCCCTGTCCCCGGCACCACCGTACCGACCGCCGGCCGGGAGGCACGTGACCGGCCCGCCACGTGCCTCCCGTCCCTCACGCGACCAGCAGCCGGAGAACCGCCGGGACACGACGAGCCGGGGAGTCCGCACTTCGGAGGACACGACTCGCGGGCGCACCACTGCTCGGGCCACAGCATGACCGAACCGCCCCGACCCGCCTACGCTCGAAGAGATGCCCGCACCACGTACGACCCTCGACCCCACTGCCACGAGCGACGGGTTCATCCGCGTCCGCGGCGCCCGCGAGAACAACCTCCGCGACGTCGACGTCGACATCCCCCGCGACCGGATCGTCGCCTTCACGGGGATCTCCGGCTCGGGCAAGTCCTCGCTGGCGTTCGGCACGGTCTTCGCCGAGGCGCAGCGCCGCTTCCTCGAGTCCGTCGCCCCCTACGCCCGTCGTCTCATCGCGCAGGGATCGACCCCGCACGTCGAGTCGATCACGGGCCTCCCGCCGGCCGTGGCCCTGCAGCAGCGCCGCGGTGCCCCGAGTTCCCGGTCGACGGTGGGGACGCTCACGACGCTGAGCAACTCGACCCGCATGCTCTACTCCCGCGCCGGCACGTACCCGGAGGGCGCCGAGCAGCTGTACTCGGACTCGTTCTCCCCGAACACCGTCGCCGGAGCGTGCCCACGCTGCCACGGCTTGGGTGTCGCGCACGAGGTGACCGAAGCCTCCGCGGTCCACGACCCGTCGTTGAGCATCCGCGACGGCGCGATCACGGCGTGGCCGGGCGCGTGGCAGGGCAAGAACCTGCGCGACGTGACGGCGGGTCTCGGCTACGACATCGAGCGGCCCTGGCGTGAGCTGCCGCAGTCGGATCGTGACTGGCTGCTGTTCACCGAGGAGCAGCCGGTCGTCCAGGTGCAGCCGAAGCGCGACCGGGTCGCGAAGCCGTACAAGGGCAAGTTCTGGAGCGCGCGGCAGTTCGTCCTGCACACCCTCGCCGACTCGCAGAGTGAGTCGCAGCGGAAGAAGGTCCTGCAGTTCGTCGAGTCGGGTCCGTGCACGCTGTGCGGAGGCTCGGGGCTGACGCGTGCGGCGCTCGCGGTGACGTTCGGTGGGATGACGATCGCCGACCTCAACGCCCTGCCGCTGTCCGGCGTCGCCGAGGTCCTCCGCCCCACGGCTGACCTGACCGATGCTGCTGCCGCGACCTCGCGCACCACCTCGGGTGAGCGCACCGAGGTCGCCGTCGCCATCGCCCGCGACCTGCTGGGCCGCGTCGAGGTCCTCACCGGTCTCGGCCTCGGCTACCTGAGCCTCGACCGTGCGACGCCGACGCTCTCCCCCGGCGAGATGCAGCGCCTCCGCATCGCGACCCAGCTGCGAAGCGGCCTGTTCGGGGTCGTCTACGTCCTCGACGAGCCGAGCGCGGGCCTCCACCCCGCCGACGCCGAGCCGCTGATCCAGGTCCTGGAGGACCTCCGCGCCAGCGGCAACAGCGTCTTCGTCGTCGAGCACGACATGCGCATCGTCCGCCAGGCGGACTGGATCGTCGACGTCGGGCCCGGCGCCGGCACCGCGGGTGGCACCGTCCTCTACAGCGGTCCGGTCGACGGTCTCGCCGACGTCGAGGCGTCCGTCACGCGCCGCTTCCTGCAGCCGCGGGGCACCGACCGGGAGGCCCGCCCCACGCGCACGCCGATCGGCACCTTGGCACTGCGCGACGTCACCCGCCACAACCTCCGTGGGCTCGACGTCGACCTGCCGCTCGGGGTCCTCACCGCGGTCACCGGTGTCTCCGGCTCCGGCAAGTCCTCACTGGTCGGCGGGGTGCTGCCAGCCCTGGCGGTGGACCACCCGACGGTCAGCCGCGTGGTGGAGGTCGACCAGAAGCCGATCGGCCGGACGCCCCGGTCGAACCTCGCCACCTACACCGGCCTGTTCGACGCGGTGCGGACGGCGTTCGCGGCGACCGACGACGCGAAGGCCCGCGGATGGACGGCCGGCAGGTTCTCGTTCAACGTCGCCGGCGGCCGGTGCGAGGTCTGCCAGGGCGAGGGATCCGTCTCCGTGGAACTGCTGTTCCTGCCGGGGAGCTGGGCGCCGTGCCCCGAGTGCCACGGCTCCCGGTACAACGACGAGACGCTCGAGGTCCGCTGGAACGGCTCCACCATCGCGGACGTCCTCGGCATGACCGTCGACGAGGCCACCCCGTTCCTCGCCCCGATCCCCGCTGCCGCCCGCGCGCTCGAGGCCCTGGGCCAGGTCGGTCTCGGCTACCTGCGACTCGGGCAGCCCGCTCCGGAGCTCTCCGGTGGCGAGGCCCAGCGCATCAAGCTCGCCACCGAACTGCAGCGCGCCCGCTCCGGCCACACGCTCTACGTCCTCGACGAGCCGACGACGGGCCTGCACCCGGCGGACGTCGAGCGTCTGACGGAACAGCTGTCGCAGCTCACCGACGCGGGCAACACGGTCGTCGTCGTGGAGCACTCGATGTCCGTCGTCGCCGCAGCCGACCACGTCATCGACATGGGTCCGTCCGGAGGCGACGCCGGCGGACAGGTCGTCGCGGCCGGCACACCGGCCGAGGTCGCGGCCTCCCCCGACAGCCGCACGGCCCCGTACCTGCGCGCCGAACTGGGTCTCTGACCGGACCACACACCGGACGGGAGGCACGGCGCAGTCCCGCCCCGCGCCTCCCGTCCGAGACCGTCCACAGATCCACCAACCACGCGACGAGCGGCGTCGCCCCGGCGGTACCGTCCCGGCATGCAGCACTGGGAGGCCGACGAGGCCCGCAGCCGGCACATGGCGCGGTTCGGCCGACGGGACACCGCGCCTGAGCTCGCGTTCCGACGAGAGCTCCACGCCCGTGGTCGGCGGTTCTTCGTCGACCGTCGGCTCAGCGGGCGGACGAGGGCGCGTGCTGACCTGGTCTTCCCCCGTGCACGTGTGGCTGTCTTCGTCGACGGCTGCTTCTGGCACTGGTGCGAAGAACACGCGCACCTACCGAAGGCCAACGCCGAGCTGTGGCGGGCGAAGCTGCTGGCGAACCGGCAGCGTGACGCCTCGCACGACGCCGTCCTCCGCAGCGAAGGATGGGCCGTCGTCCGGGTCTGGGAGCACGACGACGTCGAGCGCGCGGCGGACCTCGTGGAAGTCGTGCTCGACCGGTGGACCCGCATCACGTCATGACGACCCGAACCGGCTCAACCCGCCGCTACGAACGCCGCTCGCGCCCGCGGCATTCTCCCCCGACGGACGGCCCGCAGGCTCGACGCGCGCGCCGATGACGGACGGGAGGCCCGGGACCAGTTGGTCCCGGGCCTCCCGTCCGTCACGTGTGACGCCCGTCAGGCGCTGACGTCCGTCACATGGTGACGTCTGTCAGGCCGTGGCGTCTGTCACCAGGTGAGGACGAAGCGCCCGCGGGTCCCGCCCGCTTCGAGTCGCTCGTGCGCCTCGGTGGCACGGGACGCCGGGAGCACCTCGGCCACGCGTGGGACGATCGTGCCGCCCTCGACCGCGTGGCGGAGGTGTTCGAGCTTCTCGAACGACCGGTACTCGTTGAAGACGAAGACCTGGGTGAAGCGGACGCCCTCGGCCCCGTTGCCCTTCCACCCCCGGACGTCGATGAACACCCCACCGTCGCGGAGGGCCGGCACGACGACGTCCCGCTGCACGGCGCAGTCGGCGAGGGCATCGACACCCTCGGGGACGATCGCCCGGACGGCCTCCGCGAACCCGTCGCCGCGCGGCACGACGTGGTCGGCACCGAGCGAGTGCACGAGTGCCTGGTCCTTCTCCGACGTGTCCGCGATGACGGTGATCCCCGCTGCCTTCGCGAGCTGCACGACGTAGTTGCCGAGCAGGCCCGCGGCACCGGTGACGGCGAGGGTCTGCCCGCGCTCGAGCCCGGCGAGTTCGAGCATCTGGATCGCGGTGAGCCCGTTCATGGGCACGGTGGACGCTTCCTCGATCGAGGTGTCACGCGGGATGCGGGTGAACGACCCGACCGGTGCGATGAGGTGTTCGACATAAGCACCGCCATGACCGGTCAGGGGCAGCGCCATCGCCATGACCTGGTCACCGACGGACCAGCCCTCGACGTCCGGCCCGACCTCGTCGATGACCCCGGCGGCGTCCATCCCGGGGACGTAGGGCGCGCTCTGTGCGCTCGAATCGCGCTCCCCCGCGCGAACACCGGTGTCCGTGGGGTTCACCGCGAACGCCTGCACCGCGATGCGGACCGAACCGCTGCCGGCGTGGACGCCCTCGATCTCGTGGACGGCGAGGGCTTCGGGCCCTCCGAACTGTGTGACTCCGACGACCTTCATGCATCCGGTCTACCGGGTACGCAGTGCCCGATACCCAGGCAGTACGGAACTGTGCCGGGGAATGCAGAAAAGCCCCTGACCGGTGGAGCGTGATGCTCCACCCGTCAGGGGCTTTCCATTGAAGAGAAGTCCGGCGGCGTCCTACTCTCCCACAAGGTCCCCCTTGCAGTACCATCGGCGCTGAGAGGCTTAGCTTCCGGGTTCGGAATGTGACCGGGCGTTTCCCTCTCGCTATGACCACCGGA